>Ga0209986_10000004_pt1 | contig 201104 bp, 226 predicted proteins | sample BlataG_FD_183168 | JGI IMG/M metagenome (GOLD analysis project Ga0209986, IMG submission 183168) | Deep subsurface microbial communities from Black Sea to uncover new lineages of life (NeLLi) - Black_00105 metaG (SPAdes) (version 2) | ecosystem: Environmental > Aquatic > Marine > Oceanic >...
TCCAACGTCCTGGTATCTCCAAGATAATCCGTTTCCCAAACCTCCTTCATCAGAAACTTACGGGTCAAAACCTTCTCCGGATTGCGCATGAATACTTCTAACAATCGGCAGAGCATGGGGGTCAGTTTTTGCGCCCCGTTGCTTGTGATAACTTGCCTGCTGTCCAAATCTAACGTCCAGTCCTTGATACACAGCAGTACGGATGGCCTTTTGCTCTTGGCACGAAGCTTGGGCTGTCTTCTTTCTCCGGATTCAACCTTCGTCAATTTCTGTCTCTAGCTCCAAATAAGAAACCTGCGGTTCCGGTCCGGCCGGGAAGCCGCAGGCATCCTTCCGACTTATCACTTAGTGTAGTAAGTAATAAGCTTTGCCCGCTTCGGCAGCCCGGCTATCATAGCTCAAACCTGAGCCTTAGACCCGTAGCTTTGCGCCCCCCTCTTTCGAGAGGTTAGCCTTTATCGGCAGACGTGCCCTTGATTTAGTTGGTTACTATTCTATTATATCATAGATCTCAATATTTGGCAAGTTTGCACTGCATCTTTTAACCTTAAAATTCTCGATGATCACACCTTAGCCATGCTCTCGTCTTGGCCTGGCCCTGTCTCCTGCTGCTGGTTCGGAGCGGTACGTGCTGCTGCGGTTGGAAGAACGGATCTTAGAAGTGCCCGTGATACTCGTCGGCGGGATATTTGCGGGCGTTGTGGGCCAGCTTGTGGACGATGGCCTCCGAGAGGTCAACGTCGAGTGTGTTGGCTAGGCTGAGGCAGTAGATCAAGACGTCGGCCAGCTCATCTATAACCTGCCCCCGTGTTGCCCCTTCTTCAACCAGGCTCTCAGACTCTTCGATGGTCAGCCACTGAAAGTGCTCCATCAATTCACCGGCCTCAATGGCGATGGCCATACTGAGGTTCTTCGGGCTGTGGAACTGGGCCCAATCGCGCTCGGCGACGAAAGCTTCTAGCTGGACTCGTAAATCAGCGATGGTGGTTTGATCGTCGGGCATCAGGTTACCTCCAGAGTTTCACCCTTTACGCGAAAGATTAAAGAAAAAGCCCAACGGCTTGAACCTTGGGCAATTTCTCGCGCAGATTCGGAAACACGGTCAGAGGATCGCTAGGGTGCGGGCGGCAGTTGAAAGTCTGCTCCGATGATGAGGCGGATGTCAATCTCACTCTGCGAGCCGGTGAAATGCTGGATGTTGTCCTCCGTAACATTAAGCAACCGGGCCAGATATTGGACGGTGTGGTCCTTGCCCGCGTAGTCTACAATAATGGTGGTGGGATAGTCGAAACGTTCGGCGTTCCCAAACTCCACTACCTGGAGGCCCTGTTCTTTCAGAAAAGCACTCGTTTGGGCAGCCAGATTGCCAACGGTGGAACCGTTGTGAACTATGATTCTCGCCCCTTCCGCGATTAGCTTGTCTCTATCCTCGATCTCTTCCTCGGCTTGCGCAGGGGTGGCAAAAATCTCGTCCACCACGGCCCGGATCTCATCCCGGATGGGGATCAGAACCTGGGCCCCGTCGGGCGTGGTGGTGGGCACGGTCATGGAGCTATCAATGACGGCAGTCTTCATGTGTTCGTCATCTATTTGGTTGAGTAGTTGAGCCAGGCTGAGGATCTCGTCAGGTTGGAGGTCTGTCTGAACCGCATCGCCCACGTTCTTCAGCAAATCAGGCAATTTGGGCAGTAGCTGGGGCAGAAGATCAAGGCGCAGAACCCTGTCGCGCGCAGCCATGATGACCTGTTGCTGGCGCTGGAGCCGGTCGAAGTCGCTGCCGCTGTGACGGGTGCGAGCGTATTTGAGAGCGAGCTCACCGTCTATGTGTTGGTAGCCTGCCGAGATATATAGGGGATCGTAGCCATACCCTTGATCAGGATATTGGGGATCGTAGATCTCTTCTTCTACGTAGATCTCTATTCCGCCTAGGGTGTCTATGACCCTCACAAAGCCATTGAAGTTGACGCGGACGTAGTAGTGGATGGGTATTCCCAGGTTAGTCTGCACCGTCTTGATAGCCAACGCGAGCCCGCCACCTGGGTATTTCTTTAGGTCGCCGGTATAATGGGCAGTGTTAATGCGATTCTCGCTATAGCCGGGGATGGGCACCCACAAGTCGCGAGGGATGGAAAGCATGCCCGCCGTCTTGTTCTCGGGGTCAATGGTCAGCACGATCATGGTGTCGGTGCGCCAGGGGCCATGCTGGCCCTCCCTCTGATCAATGCCCAAGAGGAGAATGTTCACTCGCTCTTTCTTCTGCCAGTCGGGCAAGGGCTCCCCACCGGTGCTGATACTGCTTTGTCTCTCTTGGCCGGGGATAGGGGGCAAGTTCACATTTGGCAGGGAGGGAAGCTGAGCATGCGCTACGAGCTCTCTTACGGCGATATAAAAGAGGTAGCCGGAGTAGATCCCGCCTATTATGAGGATCACGGAGAGCGTGCCAAGCAACAGCCTAGACCAAGAGAAACGGCGGTCTCTCGACTTAGGGCCTCTCATATCGTGCCTCCACTTGAAGCAAAAGCGTGGTCAAACTTTTGTAAAATCGGCCCCTGTCCGTGGCTTTGGAAACAGGCGCAGATCCGCATCTATTATAGCACATTTCCCTCGACAGGGCAAAAGAGGAGCAGGGGAGCGTCACAACCTGGGGAGGCCCCCGAGTGGAGGGGCAAGATCCCCTGCTTGCCCACGGGCTGCCCCTACTCCGAAGGCATATTGGTTACACAAAGTTTGTTGCCGCTGACAAAGTAGAGGCGATGATACGTTTCGCTTGCAAAGAAGCCCTTCAATTGATCGAAGGCCTCGCCTTCGCCAGCTTGGAATTGCCGTAGGAAGCGCCCCTCCTTTGTGAGCTGCACAATGCGTTTGTTGCCCGCGTCAGCTACGTAGAGGAAATTCGCCTCTTCATTGGTGAAGAGGGCTGTGGGATTTCGCAAGGGCTCGTAGAGTCCCACTAGCTCGAAAGGTGCTGGCTGGCCGCCGATGAACTTCAGGATTCGCCCATCGGCATAGAGAATGTAGACTTGGCCGTCTATGGCCATGTCTACTACCCCCGCCAGCTCTACCTGCCCAGGGGTGGGGAAGTAATACCCAGGCAAACCGCCGTAATCAGGTTCGTAGCGCAGGATCTGGTTCAAACTCGAATCCAGCAGATAGAAGTTGCCTTCGTAACTTCCCGCTATTTGTGGTTGGATCCAACTGTCGCTTCCGCCGATAGGCAGCACCCCTATACCCTTAATGGGGTCATATTCCAGTACCGAGCCCCCGCTCTCCACCACAAGGAGGCTGCCCCTTAGCCGCCCGCCCTTGGCCTCCATCCAGACCACGTCTACCAGCTCACCCATCACAATGCGGTCGCGCTGATCACCCTTGCGCAGGAGCACTGGCTCGGCTTCCAGCTCCTGCAGCGCCTGCAGGGTGTCGTCGAGGAGGTGCTTGTAGACTCGATCGAGGCCCTTGTCCAGGACGTAGACATCAATGCCGTTGACGATCACCCGGCCGGGGTCGCTGCCTGGCTCGTTGTACTCCCATAATGGGTTTATCCAATGGAGTTCGATCACTCTGTCAATCTGCTTCAGTTTGTCCACGATGTTCTTTTGCAGGTCGCTCACCGGAGGCTTGTCAGGCTCCAGCTTATGGGCTTGGGTTAGAGAGTCGAGGGCTTTCAGCAAATGACCCCTCGCTGTGGCTTCATCTACCTGTCCGGCCAGAGACATCTGCTCCTGGGCCTGGGCCACAAGCTCTTCAAAGCGAGCTTGCCTGGCTGACCCCTGCCGCCAATATACAGCGATCACTAAGAGAACGACGATGACGGGAATGGCGATGGCGATGCCCATCCAGAAGTTTCTGCTCCCTGCCGCTGTCCGAGAAGGCTGGCGTGGCCGTATGACACGCTCGCTAGGAGTTGGGCCCTCCTTCTCGGGCAGGAGCCTTCTCAGGAAATTACCGGTTCCTCTCAAGGTGCTCGCCAGCAGTGACGCCATCCTGCGCCCCAGGCTACCCCAGTCGGGGTGGGGTAGGAGTTCCTTCGCTGCCGCTCCGACCCCAGCCAGAGCTGGCCGCCTCGCAACTTTGCTTTTAATCCTGGTCTTTTCCCCCGCTGGGACAACTCGGATGACCATGGCAGAGGTGTCTCCCCCGCCAGCTAGCTTTTCCAGATTAGCCAGGGCCAGCTCTAAGTCTTGCTCAACGACGGCCTGGCCGATCTGTTCTGGACTGGCTTGTTGAGCTAGGGAGCTATTTGCCAGGAGGATGACGTCTCCAGCCCCCACTCTACGATGGTAAAAGCGGACTGGCACTCCTCTCTTAAAGCCCAGGGGCACTGCCTGCTCAGGGGTTAACTCGGCTAGGGGGCTTTCCGGGAAGCACGTAAACTCTCCTTGACAGGACACGTACGCTGTAGTTGGCCCTGCTTGGGCGATGTAGATGTCTTCCTCCCTGAGCACGGCGCAGGTGACGCCCCCAGTGCGTTGTTCGTGGGGAAGCGAGCTGAGATTCTTCTGCAATAGAAAGGAGTCGGCAGCTCTTATGGCTTGGCGCAGCTTCGCAGTGACGCTGCCCCGGGCTCGAAAGTACTCTTCGCTGATGATCCTGACCAGCTCGCCATAAATCTCATCCCGACCCAAGGGATCGCCTGTTACCTCAAGCACGATGTACAGGCTCTCCTTCTCCTGTACTGAGCTCAGCCGAAGTATGCGTTTCCGAGGGATAGCATGAGCCGGCTCAATCGCGGCCATGTTCGGGGCCTGTTCCTGCCTGACCCCAGCGGCGAGGCTAAGCTGGCCCACGATGGTTTCTAGTTCTGGACTCATGGTTGGGCCTCCATTATCTCCCTTCCTCTAGCCCCCGAAGCGCCCAGAGGGGATCCCTTCGGGGGGGATGCCGTTGGGGCTGTTGAGAGGCGGTGGATACGCTTCGCGAATTCTCGTTGGTAAGTGGGGTTAGGATCGCGGGTCTTGTAGGCATCGCCAGCGAAGACTACCAGGCTGATGTCGTTTTCCAGAGCATAATCCACCACCTGATCGTGGGCGCGCAGAAAGTCCATCAGGCGGGTGCTGAGACCCGTCGCAGGGTCAATCCGCCCATAGTTTTCCACCCCCAGGTGGAGGTCTGCGAAGTGGAGCAGCTTAACCATTTGTCACTCCCACTCTATCGTCGCTGGCGGCTTGGAGGTGATGTCGTAGACCACGCGGTTGACGCCCGGCACCTCGTTGACGACGCGGTTGGAGATGCGGGCCAGCAGGTCGTGGGGAAGCCGCGCCCAGTCGGCGGTCATGCCGTCCCGGCTGGTCACCGCCCGTATGGCGATCGTTGTCTCGTAGGTGCGCCCGTCGCCCATCACTCCCACGCTCCTGGCGGGTGTGAGCACGGCGAAGTACTGCCAGACCCTCCGTGCCAGCCCCGCTGCCTCGATCTCCTCGGTCACGATGGCGTCGGCAGCTCTCAGCATCTCCAGTTTCTCCTCCGTCACCTCGCCGACGATGCGGATAGCCAGCGCCGGCCCGGGGAAAGGCTGGCGGCATACCACCTCTTCCGGCAGCCCGAGCTCCAGCCCCACCTGGCGCACCTCGTCCTTGAAAAGATAGCGCAGCGGCTCGATGAGCTTGAAGCGCATTTCCGCCGGGAGGCCGGCCACGTTGTGGTGGGTCTTGATGCGCGCCGCCCCGCTGGCGGTGGCCGCGCTCTCGATGACGTCGGGGTAGAGGGTGCCCTGGGCCAGGAAATCGAAATGGCCCAGCATGCCATGCCATGGTTTGGCTGCTTCCTCCTCGAACACCCGCACGAACTCCTCCCCGATGATGCACCGCTTCTCCTCGGGGTCAATCACGCCCCGCAGCCTCTCTCGGAAGCGCTTTCTGGCGTCAACGAAGACCACGTTGAGTCCCAGGCGGTGGAAGCGCTCCAGGTTGCGCTCCGCCTCGCCGTGGCGCAGGAGCCCATGGTCAACGAAGATGCAGGTCAGCCTATCGCCCACCGCCCGCCTCACCAGGGTGGCCGTCACCGTGGAATCCACGCCGCCCGAGAGAGCGCAGATGACGCGACCCTCGCCCACCTGCTCCCTGATCCTGGCCACAGCTTCTTCGACAAAGGAGCGCGGCGTCCACGTCCCCTTCAGCCCGCAGACATTGTAGAGGAAGTTGCGGATAATCTCCCCGCCGCGGGGGGTGTGAACGACCTCTGGATGGAATTGGAGGCCATAGAGCTTGCGCGCCTCGTCGCCCATGGCGGCGATTGGCGAGTTAGCGGTGGAGGCCAGGGCGACGAATCCTGGGGGAAGCTCCTCCACGCGGTCGCCGTGGCTCATCCAGACCTGCATGGAGAAGGGGAGATTGGCGAAGAGCGGGGAGGAAATGGCCAGGACGGAGAGCTCGGCGGGGCCGTACTCCCGCTCCCCCGCCGGGACGACCCTGCCCCCCAGCGCGTGGGCCAGAAGCTGCATCCCGTAGCAGATGCCCAGCACGGGCAGGCCGCTGACGAGCACGTAATGTGGGAGGGTGGGCGCTCCCTCGTCGTAGACGCTGGCCGGCCCGCCGGAGAGGATGAAAGCGCGGGGGTTGAGGCCCCCGACTCGCCCGTGGGGCGCATCCCAGGGGACGAGTTCGCAGTAGAGGCGGGCCTCCCGCACCCTTCGGACGATGAGCTGCGCGTATTGGGAGCCAAAATCCAAAACAGCCACCGCTTCAATGGTCATTAAGGTTCCCTACTGGAAGCTTCTCCAAGATCCTCCGTGCCTCGCGCACGAAATGCTCGGCGTCGGCAATGGCCAGTTTTGCTTCTTCCTCAGTTGCCCTCTTCCGCTCATTGTAATCGCACTCCTCTCGCAATCGCTTGGCGATGGCGAGGGTACGTCCATACTTTGGATCGGTCAGGCCGACCTTAACGAAACGTTTGCCGAAGAGGGTTATGACGCCGGTGTGCTTGACAGGGTCTTCTCCTACAGCCAGGAGGAGCGCCTTGCTGGCATAGAACATGGCATAATAAGCCCTTTGCGATCACGTCGTTGTAGTGTCCAGCCGCCAGGAGGTCTCGTGCCACGACCAATTTCTCCTCAGCGAGCGCCATCCGAAGTCTTACGCTCTCTAACTTGTTCTTCTCCATAGCTCGACACCTTCTTTCTTGATATGGGTCATCAACGGGGAATGCTCTTCATATTCGTTTATTCCGATCACCATTGGCGAGATGTTGACGTTGTACTTCATGAGGAGGTCAAAGGTCGTTCCCACGATTTCCCTCCAAGTGGGATCGGCAGAGCCAAAGGGATAGAAGCCCTCTTTAGTGGGCTTTGTTCTTTTCCGGAGGACGACCAAGACATCAGTGTCCGAACTGGCGACAGAGTCCCCCCGCGCCTTGGAACCGAATAGAATTAATCGCTCAACCTGTTGGGAGAACCTTCGTAAGAGGAAATCTTTGTACTCGCTCAGAGCTCGTTGTTCGTTTTCATTCAGAACCATCGCATTTACCTCTTTTCCTGCCCTACTCCCACCGGATCGTCGGACTTTAACGTGAGCTCAGTCGAACGATCCGGTGGCTTGGCGGCGGGATCTGGCGCTTGTCCTGAGCGGCTCGACTGAGCCTGTCCTGAGCGCAGTCGAAGGGCTCACCGAAGTCCCGTCGAAGGGATCCCGCCGGAGCAGGATTCACTCCGCGAATACGATGCGGCCATCGGACATGTCGGAGATGACCACCAGGGATTCGATGGGGACGCCCAACCCCTCCAACAGGGCCCGCCCTCCTTCAAACCTCTTCTCGATGAGGGTTCCGATGCCCACCAGCTCCGCCCCTGCCTCCTCCACCAGCCTGACCAGGGCGGAGATGGTCTGGCCAGTGGCCAGGAAGTCGTCCACAATGAGGATTCTGTCTTGGGGACGCAAAAACTCGGGCGAGGCCATCAACTCCACGTGGCGACCCTTGGTGTGGGAGGGAGCGGTCTGGCGGTAGACCTGCTCGGGCATGGTGATGGGCTTGGTCTTGCGGGCGTAGACCACCGGAATCCCCAGAGCCATGGACGTGGTCAGGGCAGGGGCTATTCCTGAGATCTCCGCCGTCAGCACCTTGGTCGCCCCAGCGCCGCCAAATCGCCCGGCCAACTCCCGTCCGACCACCACCATCAGCTCCGGGTCAACCTGGTGGTTGATAAAGCTGTCAACCTTGAGGATGCCTCGCCCTAGATTTCGGCCCTCTCGCTTGATCCTCTCCTTCAGCGCTTCCACCGGCCTTCGTCCTCCTTTTCGATTTGGAGAGTAGATCAATCCTGCAGCCTATTTTACTACAAGCTGGCCGATGTTGCAAGTCTGTTCTTGTCAAGGAGGGCACTATAGGGTATAATTGATTGAGAGATACTTGGTCGTAGCCATTCAGGTGCCCTTGTCACGTAGGGGTAGGGCTTGCCCTTACCCGACCTGACCGCCAAGCGAGGGCAACCGCAAGGGATTGCCCCTACTCAAGCGACAGGAGATTGGAGTGCCCTTAGAATTAGGCCCTATCAGCCAGCAAGTAGATAGGATGATCGCCTCTTTCGAGACCGAGGAGCGCCGTGATCTGCTGGGGAAGGCCCGAGAGCTCCTGCACGCCGTGGATGCCGACAAGCTGCGGGCCAAAGTGCACGCCCGCCGCGAACGATTTCCCTGGCTAGTGGCTATCCCCGTCCACACCCTCAGCCGGACCTTTCCGCCCCCGGTGCCTCCCACCGACTTCAGCGTGATTGCTTCCGACGGCTCCTGGATTCCTCCCGACCGCCATAGCTCGTTGCGGTACTATGTGATCAACACCGGCCACGCTGTCCTGACTTACGGCAGCCATCCTAACGCTGATTTGGATTCGGACGGGCTGCTCTATTTTGAGGATGATGCCCTCTACATATCGCCTGGGCGGAAGAACATTCCCATTGAGGGGGCGCGCCTGGGCGTGAAGATGCAAATCGCTGAGTTGCAGGCGGCGTTAAAGGCCGTCCAAGCAGCACCTGGTCCGACGGTGGTCCTGAGGGACGGCTCCCTGATCCTGTGGCAGTTGCAGAGCGAGGAGGAGGAGGTCAAGGAGGAATTTCTGGGCCAATTTCTGAAGTGTCTGGACGGGTTTCGGGTGGCCAGCGTACCTGTGGTTGGCTACATTGGCTACACCGGCAGCCACGATGTAGCCAACGTCCTGCGGGTCTCGCTCTGCGGGGACGACCCCTCGGACTGTGAGCGTTGTTCCCTGGCCGGGGAACAGCAGGTGCTCTGCCGTTTCCTGGGCACGGCCCTGGACCGGCAGTTGTTCGAGGGCCTTCTTCAGGAAGGCTGGCGCTCCGACGTCTTCGAGAGCACCTCGGCCATCCTGGAGCACTACGACGGTCATCGCATCCAGTTCTTGTACGTGAACGTGGGTGGAGAGGTGGTTCGCATCGAGGCCCCCCAGTGGGTCATGCGGGATGGGAGGATGCTGGACCTGGTACACGCCCTGGTCTACGACCAGCGTCGGCGCAGCCCGGACTATCCACCCTATCCCCCGGCCTTGCAGGAGGCCCACGAGCAGGCGGTCATCACCACGGCGGAGAGGCGGCTGGTGGAGGAGCTGGTGGAGAGGGGTCTGGCGGAGCGGGGCATCGTCTACGGCCGCTCGGCCAAGGACCGCAGCAAACGAACAAGAGGGGTATGAATCGTACAACTGTCATTGCGAGAAGCGCAGCGACGAAGCAATCCCCACTGTTGCTTGCATTTGAAAGCGGGAGATTGCCTCGCTACGCTCGCAATGACACATCTGTTCCCTGAACTGATGACCAAGGACCATCTGGCGAAGGACGATATGACCATGAGAATAGGTGAGATCATCGAAACGGGGACCACGGGCTTTGTGGCCGAGAGCCTGGAGCTCAACCGGCCACCGGCCCTGGGCAGCCTGGTGAAAGTCGAGGTGGGCGATGGGGGCTGCGTTTACGCCGTGGTCAGCCACGGCACCACGACTGGTTTGGATCCCGGCCGCCGCGCCGTGCGGCGCAGCACCGAGGAGGTCCGCGACGAGGCTATCTACGATCAGCACCCGGAGCTGAAGCACACCCTGCGCACCGAGTGCAGCGTCCTCCTGGTGGGCTGCGTGGAGGACCCCGTACTTTTCGCCCTTGGTCCTTTGGCCCAAGCCCTTGGTCCTGTGGCCCAAGGACACAGGGGACAAAGGGTCCAGGACAAGTGCGGAGCCATTCGCCAGCATCTGCCCGCCCAACCTCCGCCCATTCACTTCCTGGTGCATCAGTGCATCCAGGAGGAACTGCGGGCTTTCAGCGAGCGGCTTTATTATCTGCGCCTGCTCCTTTCGGCTCCTGGCGAGGTGCCGTCCGAGCAGCTCCTCGCGCGCCACGTGCGCGAGGCATATCGCCAGCGGGGCGAAGACAGGGAGTGGCTGGAGCGGGCCGCGCGGGAAATCGCCGCCCTCCTCAAGCACGACTACGAGTGGCTGATGACGGTGTTGTATGCGATTGAGACTGGCTAGGCAATGGTCAGTAAGGGTGATAAGTGATCATAGACGTGTTTCAGCTTGAAGGAGGACAATGATGGCTGAATTCACAGACATTGAAAAACAGTTAATGGAGCGGATTGCCGAAAGCAGGCTGCGCGAGAGTCTAGCCTTAATTCGGAATGCGGTGGAGGATATCTGGGCGGACGATGCACCACGTATCATCCGGGATTACCCCGACCATGGCATCCACCACAGCGAGCGGCTGGCCGACTTTGCTGCACAATTGCTGGCCGTCAACGATGGCCGTCCTCTTTCTGCCGAGGAAACCTATCTGCTGCTGGCCGGCATTTACCTGCACGACATCGGCATGCAGTGTGATGTGGTCAAGTATCCGGACATCATGACCAAGGCTGAGGCGATGGGAGCTAAGTTCGATGTCGAGTTCACCGCTAAGACTGCCAGTAGCTACACCATTGATGAGCAGAAGGCGATCCGCAAGAATCACCAATTGCTGACCGGCGCCTGGATTGACCACGCCCGCCGCACTGGGGAAACCGTCCTTGGCCCGGCCATCCGAACAGTGCCCGATGAACTGGTGGGCGACCTGATTGACGTCTGCAAGTACCATGCCAAGCTGCCAATCACCGAATGCCCGATTACCTTTACTCTCGACGAGCGGGGACGCAAGCAATTAGTCGCCGCGCTAGTCCGCTTCGCCGACGAACTGGATGTGGACGGCCATCGGGTCTCCATCGAGACCGTAAAGAACTTCCGCCTCGACCCACGAAACGCCGTCTATTGGTCGTTGCACCAATTGACCAAGGTGATCATCGCTGGCAACGTGATTACCTTGACTACCCGGCTCCGCCCCGACGATGAGCAACACCACGGCTTGCTGGTCCGTGAGGCGTTTATTGAGGAGTTCCAGACCAAGAACCGCCCAGTACTCAGCGTGTTGCGGCGGAACAACATCCCCATCTCTGTCAGCGCAGACTCTCGCGTGATCCCACACGAGTACGCCGACCCATTGCCCGACGACATTGTGCAGGCATTGCAATTGATGCAGGAAAAGAAGGGTGTGTTGGACGAACTCTCTGAACGGGTCAAGACCTGGTTGGAAGCCATTGGCTATGAAGTAAGTGATCCAACGGGAGAAGGTCGAACACGAGACATGGTCGCTATCTTGCAGCGCGGCTTGATGCGCCAGCAAGTCCTGGTGCGCTGCTTCGAGGGTGAGATCGCCCAGGCCGACTTGAAAGCTTTAGAAGCCGAGCCCAGCCCGCAAAAGTGGGCCATCAGTGAGATGCGTGTAGCACCCAGCGCGCGGGAGTACGCCGAGGCCCAGCCTTCTGTTCAGGTCTTCAACCTGTCCGATTTCATGCGCCTGATCTGGGGTCCGTACTTTGACTATCTCACCGGCTTGGTCGAAGAGAGCGACATCCCCCGCTACTACGTTGACCTTGGGTGTCACAGGAAGGAGATCAATGAGGAGGGCCGCGAGATTGGCCGCGATACTTACCCGGTTATAGACGACTACATTGATGATTGGCTAAGCGAGCGGGGCAGGCTGCACATCTCCATCCTGGGCGAATTCGGCACAGGCAAGACCTGGTTCTGCCGCCACTATGCCTACCGTCAGTTGACACGCTATCTGGATGATCCAATCAAAGAGCGTTTGCCTCTTCTCATCACTCTGCGCGCCTTCACTAAGGCGATGACAGCGCAACAGTTGATCAACGATGCGCTGCTGGAGCAGTACAGGTTGCCCTTTGTAGGCAGTGCTTTTGACATCTTACAGGAAATGAACCGCCGGGCAAGCTGCTGCTCATCCTCGATGGCTTCGATGAGATGGCCCGCAAGGTGGACTACCAAACGGTAGTGGACAACTTTTGGGAGCTGGCGCAGGTAGTGGTGGAGGGCAGCAAGGTGCTGCTCACCAGCCGCACGGAGTATTTCCGCCTGGCCAAGGAATCAGAGAGGGTATTAGGTGGTGAAGAGTTGGGGCGCGGAATGATCGTCATCGAGCCGCCCAAGTTCGAGGTGCTCTACTTGGAGCCCTTCTCCGACGAACAGATCGAGGAGGTGATCGTCAAGCGCGTGGGGCCAGAGAATGGGCCAGTGGTGGCGCGGCGCATCTTGGACACACCGAACTTGGCGGAGTTAGTTCGCAAGCCGGTGCTGATAGAGCTATTGCTGGCTGCCCTCCCAGAAATAGAGGCTGCGGAAGAGGTCAACGAGGCGCAGGTTTATCTCTATGCCACCAACGAATTGCTGTTGCGCAACATCACCGCCGAGCGTACCTTCACGACCACAGCAGATAAGCTCTTCTTCCTTTGCGAATTGGCCTGGGAGATGATACGCAGTAGAGAACTGCGTATCCACTACACCGACATCCCGGAGCGTATCAAGGCCTGGTTTGGTGATCGCATCAGGGATAGGCCCGAACTGGATCACTGGGACTACGACCTACGCAATCAGACCTTCCTACAACGAGACGCGGCAGGCTATTACGAATTCACCCACAAGTCGCTGGCCGAGTACTTTGTGGCCTACAAGTTTGCAGCAGAGTTGGGCTGCCTGGCGCCGGAGTTCACGCAAACCTACTGCGAAGCGGACGGTAATCCGTGCTCGTTACCCATTACGCAAAAAGATGTGACAGAGTTGGCTGGAACCTTCGGCGCGTTTCCGCTTGCCGGTAAGCAAATGCGAGCGATTGTGGGCTTGCTGCCGGGGATGGTGGGCGATGTGGCGCGACTGTGGGCGGTGATTGAGAACACAGAGGGATACGATTTCGCTACCGTGCAGTATGTTGGTGGCAATGCAGCCACTCTGCTGGCCTGGATGGGAAGCAGCTTCATTGGACGGAATCTGTCTGGCAAAGTGCTTACAGGAGCTGACTTGAGAGGGGTTGATATCCTGGCCGTGGGTCTAGGACATGAACCGCTTTATGACGTACAGGTCGACCTCTGGATGCTCTATGAACCGGTAAAGTTCACTCAATTCAGGGAGACAGAGTCTGGAGGCCGTAGTATCGACAATCTAATCTCTGACCAGACATGGGCTGCCCGTGATGAGATTGGTGGCCTCAGAGGAAGCACGGCATCGTTTGTAGAGTCCCTGGAGCATGGACTGGGTGCGGCATCAGGGCGGTTTCTCTTCGAACGGTTGAGCCCAGCCAGGTTGCTCGATGCTTTAGCTGACGTTGACGGAATTATCGATGTTGGCTTCGGTAGAGAGCCCATGGGTGAATTCAAACAGTTGACTGATTGGGAAGCTCTATGGGAAAACATCCCAGGCTATTTTCTACTGTGAGGATGACGACGAGGGGGGGCTTACACCCAAAACTCACGCGCGGCGAAGGGAGAAAACCCACCATGAAACCATTTCGCAGACACGTCGCCATCGCCGTTGACGGCGGTGGTATCAAGGGGGTGATCGTCACCCGCGCGCTGGCCATCCTGGAGGAGCACCTGGGCCAGTCGTCCCACGAGATCTTCCGGCTGGCGGCGGGCACTTCCACTGGCTCTATCATCTCGGCCGGCATCGGGGCGGGGATGAGCGGGGCGGAGATGCACGGGCTCTACTGCGAACTGGGCGAGTCTGTCTTCCGCAAGACCTGGCGCAGTTGGCTGTGGCCGCTCACCCGCTACCGCTACTCTCCCAAGCCAGTGGAGGCCGCCCTCAAGCAACACGTGGGCGAGATGACGCCGCTTCGCTAACAGGCGATTTCTGGTCGGCCGACCCGCGCACCGATGTGGTCATCACTGCCTTCGATCTGGTGACCAAACGCACTCGCTTCATCAAGCCGTGGAAGGATGAGTACGCCACGTGGCCGGTGGTCAAGGCGGTGCTGGCCTCCTGCTCGGTGCCCACCTACTTCCCACCGGTCGAGGGACGGTACGTGGACGGCGGGGTGGGCTCGTACGCCAATCCCTGCTACCTGGCTGCCTACGAGGCGCGTTTCTGCCTGGAGTGGGACGCGACTGAGACGACGCTCATTAGCCTGGGCACGGGTCGCGAGCCGCACACGCTCCAACCCGGCGACGCCGACCGCTGGTGGGCCTGGGATTGGATTGGGCCGGTGCTGGGCGCCTTCCTCCAGTCGGCCGACGACCAGCAAGTGCACCTGGTGCGTACCTTCTTCGAGCAACTGGACTTCCGCCGCTTCCAGGTAGACCTGCGCAGGCCCATCCCGATGGACGACGCCAGCAACATCCCTGAACTCACCGCCTACGGGGACGAACTGGGGCGCAAGATCTGCAACGACGAGACCGACCGGGCCCTGGAGATCAAGGCCAGCCGCGCGCCACGCTGATTGTAGGAGGCAGGTAGGGCGGGGCTGCTGGCGGAGGAGATTGAACTACGAAAGAGTGAATGGACGCAAGAGGCCAAGAATGCATTAGTTAGGAGGCGAGCAAAATGATCGAAACCACGATTTCTAAGCCAATTCACAAGATCCTGACGGACCTGACGGGGGAGACGAGGTTCGATGTCGCCCTTCATCTGGCTACAAAGGATCTGGTGCGTCTCAAACTTAAAGAAGCTGAAGAACAGCGGAAATGGTTTGAGGAGCGCTACCAGATGGAATTTGAGGCCTTCAAGCGGGCGTGGAATGAGGGTCAGATACCGAATAAGCACTCCTATGAGGTGGAGCGCGATTACTGGGAGTGGGAAGCCGCTGTGACCGACGAGAAGCGGTTGCGGGAGACGCTGGAAGAGTTGCCATGACCATCGCCGAGTTTGAACACCAAGTTTTCTTGGTTACAATAGCATCGCCTATCTGTGGAATCCCCGTCATCCGTCGCCTGATGCCGACTTCAATCAATCTGCGTGTGCCGATGACTGTTGGCGGATTTGTGGACGTGTTCTATAACGAGGAAACGGGTATGACGGCCTATGCATTGGTTCAGGAGGGCCACCGGGTGTTTGGGGCAGATAATACTGGCGGCTGGCATATCCATCCCTTCGATGATCCTGTATACCACCAAGCGTTGCCAGGCGAGATGTCGTTCGCAGAGTTCGTCGCCGAAGTCGAACGGCATTATCAATCGAGGAGTGAGAATGAAACGTAAACGACTAGGTGTGGTAACCGATGGCGCGTTTAACGCGGGTTTGACGGTGCGGCTGGATCCGAGGTGTTCGCCTGAGGATTTGCGCATCGGCGATTTCCGATCGTGGAGGGGGAACATATCCGCTACTTCACCATGATCTCGGACATGCAACTGCGGGCCACTGACCCCAAGCTGCTGGCCGACCCGCCACGGGATGCCTCGCCCTTTATCGCGCAGGCCCTCTTTGGCATCAACACCTACGCTACGGTGCAGGTCAAGCCTATGCTCATGCTGGAGAAGGGCAACGAACTGACCTTCCTCGACGAGTTGTCGCCGCCGCAGCCGGTGCGCACCATCCCCATGCACTTCGCCGAGCTGTGCCAGGCCGATGCCATGGACTTCGCCACGGTCTTCGGCAAGGAGGGCGGGCTGAATTTCGCCCTGGGCACACCGCTGACTATGGACATCCCCATCTGCGTCAAGCTCGACCGCCTGGTGGAGCGCTCCAACGGCATCTTCGGCCAGACGGGCACGGGCAAGAGCTTCCTGGTTCGCATCTTGCTGTGCGGGATTATCCAGGCTGGGGTGGGGGTCAATCTCATCTTCGACATGCACGATGAGTACGCCTTCGGCAAGCGCTCGGAGGACGGCCAGTGGGTCAAGGGGCTGCGCCACCTCTTCGGCAGCAAGGTGCTGATCTACTCCCTGGACGAGAGGGCAGCCGGCCGGGAGGGGCGCAACGTGGACGTGACGCTCAAGATCGGCCTCAACCAGATCGAGGCCGAGGACGTGCTGCTCCTGGCCGAGGAGCTGGACCTGACTCCAGCGTCCACAACAACGGTGGGCCTCTTGCAGGATAGCTACGGCAAGGAGTGGCTGAGGGAGCTCCTCAGGATGAGCCCGCGGGACATCGCCAGCTTCTGTCAGGTCAAGACAGCCCATCAGGGAGCTGCCGAGGCTCTGCAGCGCAAGCTAAGGGACGTGGGCCGCCTGGACTACGTGGTTGATGAGGTCCCTTTCAGCGTCATTGACGAAATGGTGGTCGTTTTGGATAAGGGGAGGCACGTCATCCTGCACTTCGGGCGGCACGACCGCCCCCTGGATCACATGCTGGTAGCCAACATCGTCACCCGGCGGGTGCGCCACCTCTATCAGGGGAAGGTCGAGCGCTACGAGCAGACCCAGGCCCCCGCCGATCAGCCCCGCACCCTGGTGCTAGCGCTTGAGGAGGCCCACAAGTTCCTCAGCCCCGCTGTTTCCCGACAGACCATCTTCGGCACCATAGCGCGCGAGCTGCGCAAGTACCACGTCACCTTGATGGTGGTGGATCAGCGGCCCAGCGGCCTCGATCCCGAGGTAATGTCCCAACTGGGCACCCGGGTCACCGGCAAGCTGACCGAGGAGCGGGACATAGACGCGGTCTTGACAGGGGTGGCGAACTGCAGCTTCCTACGGGGGGCGCTGGAGAGCTAAGATACCCGTGAGCAAGTTCTCCTCATGGGCGACGCTGTGCCCATGCCCAACTCAGGGCGGACCCGCAAGTACGATGAGGAGTTCTATAAGCGATGGGAGCAGGGGAGAGGCGGAGCGCAGTGCAGGACATCGCGGAACTGTTCGGGGAGTGAGAGGTAGGATTAGGAGGAGAGAAATGGCAAAGGAACTGCCCGTTGATAAGCTCCGAAGGATCTGCGATCCCCAGACGTTGGGCTGTGAGACCACCGAAGAGATGGAGTCCCTGGAAGCCATCATCGGCCAGGAGAGGGCGGTCAGAGCTCTCGAGTTTGGGCTGGGGATCCAGGAGTTGGGGTTCAACATTTACGTGGCCGGACCCCCTGGCACAGGGAAGACCACGGCCGTCAAGCGCTTCCTGGAGGAAGTAGCCAAGGGCAAGGCTGTGCCTCCCGACTGGTGCTACGTGAATAACTTCCGTGACCCCTATCGCCCAAATGCCCTCCGCCTGCCCCCAGGCAGGGGCTGGGAATTCCAAAAGGACATGAAGAACCTGGCGGAGGGGGCGCGGCGAGAGATCCCCAGGGTCTTTGAGAGCGATGAGTATGCCGCCAAACGAGAAGAGACTGTTCAGGGCTTCCAAGGACAGAGGCAGGAGCTCACCTCTCAAATGGGCAATAGGGCTCAGGAGGAGGGATTTCTTCTACAAATGAGCCCTATGGGTCTGTTGATGATTCCGGTGATGGAGGGAGAGCCCCTCAGCGAAGAGGAATTCAGGGCTCTGAGTCAGGAAGTAAAACAGGAAGTGCTGCAAAAGCGGGAGGGCCTGCAAGAGGAGCTAAAGAGGGCCATGAGGCAGCTAACGGGCCTGGAGAAGAAAGCCAACGAGGCACTACGGAAGCTGGACCAGGAGGTAGCTCTGTACGCTGTGGCCCCCGCGATTACCGAATTGGTGGAGAAATACGAGGGGCTTCCGGAGATCGTGGGCTGCTTGAAGGACATGCAGGATGACATCGTGGAGAACCTCTCCCAGTTCAGGGAGGAAGCTGAGGCCCAGCCTACCTCGCCCCTCCCCATGCCTGGGGCGAGGGAGCTGCCCTTCAGGAAATACGAGGTGAATGTCATTGTGGACAACTCTGAGCTCAAGGGGGCACCGGTGGTCATGGAGATCAATCCCACCTACAGCAACCTCTTCGGCCTCATAGAGAAGGAGGCCCAGTTTGGTGCCCTGATCACCGACTTCACCATGATCAGGGGGGGATCCCTCCACCGGGCCAACGGCGGCTACCTCGTGCTGCCTGCCGAGGAGCTGTTGCGCAACCCCTTCTCCTGGGATAGCTTGAAGCGAGCCCTCAGGAATAAAGAGATTGCCGTAGAGGAAGCAGGGGAGAGGTTAGGCTTCGTCACTACCAAGAGCCTGCGGCCCGAGCCCATCCCCTTGGACGCCAAAGTAGTTCTCATCGGGCAACCCAGGCTTTACTATCTCCTCCACACCCTGGATGAGGATTTCAGCGAGCTCTTCAAAGTCAAAGCCGATTTTGACACCCGCATGGACCGCACGGACGAGACCATAAGGGACTACGCCGCCTTTGTCTGCACCCTTTGTCGTGAGGATGGTTTGAAACACCTTGATGCCTCGGCACTGGCCAAGGTCGTTGAGCACAGCTCCCGGCTGGCCGAGGATCAGGAGAAGCTCTCCGCCAGGTTTGGTGAGATCTCGGACATCATCAGGGAGGCTAGCTTCTATGCGACCCAGGAAGATTCGACTTACGTGACCGCCGTTCACGTACAGAAGGCCATTGAGGAGAAGTTCTACCGCTCCAACCTCCTTCAGGAGAGGATCAGCGAGATGATCGAGCGAGGCACCCTCATCATTGACGCGGTGGGGGAGGAAGTGGGCCAGGTGAATGGCCTCTCTGTTGTCAGCCTGGGGGATATCACCTTCGGCCGGCCTTCTCGGATTACCGCCAGCATAGGCCTGGGCCGGGAGGGGCTTATAGACATCGAACGGGAGGCCAAGCTGGGAGGCCCTATCCATACCAAGGGGGTGATGATCCTGAGCGGCTATCTGGCCGAGAAGTATGCTCAGGATAAGCCCCTCAGCCTCTCGGCCCGCCTGGTCTTCGAGCAGAGCTACTCAGGGGTGGAGGGGGACAGCGCCTCCAGCACGGAGCTTTATGCTCTCCTCTCCAACCTCTCCGGCCTTCCCATCAAGCAAGGCATCGCCGTCACCGGCTCCATCAACCAGAAGGGGGAGGTGCAGGCCATCGGCGGGGTGAACGAGAAGATCGAGGGGTTCTTCGAGACCTGCAAGGCCAAGGGGCTGACCGGCGAGCAGGGGGTGCTTATCCCGGAAAGCAACGTGCAGAACCTGATGCTCAGAGGGGAGATGGTGGAGGCGGTCAGGGAGGGCAAGTTCCACATCTGGTCCGTGAAGACCGCTGACGAAGGGATCGAGATCCTGACGGGAGTCAAGGCCGGGGTGAGGAAAGAAGACGGGACCTTCGAAGAGGATTCAGTGAACGATCGAGTGGACAGGCGTCTGAGCGAACTGGCAGAGAGGATGAGGGAGTTCGCCAGGGACGAAAAAGAGGAGGATGGGGGGGACAGGGAGAAGAATGCACCCGCTTCATAGGGCCTTCTTCGCGCGGCTGGAGGCCGAGGTACAAGGAGAGCGATAGGTGAGAAGCCAGCAGGGCAAACAGGTGAGATGGAAAAAACCGGGACTGGGGCTCTCCGGGCTCCTGCTCTTTGCCCTCTCCCTGGAGCTGATGAAGCAGGGAGCCGGGGGGCTGGCGCCGCTTCTGCGAGGCCACCTGGCAGTCACCAACGCTGCCGATAGCATGGGGTTCGGCTGGCTGATGGCTTATCTGATCTTGAGCGGGTCGCCAGTGGCGGCCGCAGGGGTGGCCCTGTTGAGCGCTGGCGCGCTGTCGGCCCTCCAAGCCTTCACCATGGTTGCTGGCTCGCGCCTGGGCGCCTGCCTCATCGTCCTGCTGGTCGGCTTCATCTACACCCTGCGGGGGCATGAGCGTCGGACCGCGCTTACCGCAGGCGTCCTTTCCCTCCTGCTTGCTGGCTCGGTCCAGTTGGTGGCCCTACCGATGGGGGTGCTGATCCTCAACCGGGGCTGGCTCGACGGCCTTTCGATTCCTGCCCTGGAGGGACTGGCGGCCGGCGTCAACCGGGGGCTGGAACCGCTGATCGACCCCCTCGCGGCCTTCCTCCCGGGCTGGGCGCTTTTCGTAGCCGGGGTGGGACTGATGATGCTCGGTTTCCGCCTCTTCGGCCGCGCCCTGCCCCAGATGCGGCTGGAGAGAACCGACTTCGGCCAGGTCCCCAGGCTGGTCTATCGCCCCGAGGTCATGTTCCTGATGGGACTGGCGATCACCCTGCTCACGATGTCCGTCTCCATATCCGTGGGCATCCTGGTCCCCCTCTCCGCCCGTGGCTACATGCGCCGGGAGAACACCATCCCCTACATCCTGGGGGCGAACATCTCTACCCTGGCGGACACATTGGTTGCGGCGGCGCTGCTAAGAGACCCCCGAGCAGTGACCGTGGTGGCGACGCATATGGTCTGTGCAGCCATAGTCTCCCTGCTCCTCATCGTGCTGGCCTACCGGCCCTACGAGCGGGCCATCTCAGACGCGCTGACCTGGATCACCCGCCGGCGTAGGAACTTCGCCTTCTTCCTGGGCGTCATCTTTGTCATCCCTGTAGTGCTTATCTTGCTGTAACGTGGGTGGTGGGAAACAATGAAGATCCTGCTCTGCACCAACGGCTCCTCACACACGGTCCAAGCGCTAGACCTGGGCACGCGCGTCGCGCGGGCGGCGGCGAGTTCCGTGGACATCCTGGCCGTGGTCGAACGCGACCGGGAGGAAGAGGTGCACCGGCTCGCCGAGGCGGCCGCTGCCGACCTGAAAGCAGCAGGGATTCCGGTTACCATCCTCCGGCGGACCGGCCGGATGGCCGAGGAGGTGGTTGGCCAGGCCCAAGCCGCCCCGTACGACCTGGTGATCATCGGCAGCCGGGGGCGACGGGGAGTGGTGCGGCTGCTGCTGGGCTCGATGGCCCTCCACGTCACCAAGCACGCGCCAGCCTCCGTCCTGGTAGTCAAGGGGCGCACCCGAGACCTCAAGCGGTTCCTGGTCTGTTCCTCCGCCGGTCCCGTGAGCAAGCATAACGTCCGGTTCGCCGGCCGCCTGGCTGGGGCTCTGGGGGCCTCGGTGACTCTGCTCCACGTGATGTCCCAACTGCCGCTGGCTGGAGACGCAGTGCTAGAGGACCTGGAAGCATCGGCGGAGGAACTGATCCAGCGCGGCTCGCGAGAGGGGGTACACCTCAGCCAGATGCTGGATCTGCTGGCAATGGAGGGAGTGGCAACCCGCGCGGTGGCCCGTCACGGCCTGGTGCGGGACGAGATCATCGCCGAGGCCCAGGAGGGCCGGTACGACCTGCTGGTGACTGGGGCTCACGTCACACCTGGCCTGAACGCGCGTCTGGTGGGCAACCTGAGCGCGGACATCCTGTTGGCGGCCAACCGGCCAGTGCTGATGGTCCGCTGGCGAGAACGCCGGGCGTTGAATGCGGGTGGCGACTGTTGAGTACGATACGGAATGAACGCAGTTTCCCAAGCCAAATCCGCTTTAGCCGGGGCCTCAGCCTGTGACAGGTGGTGGCCCGTGGCCTGGGAGTGGTGGCGGTCGTAGCTATCTTCGGCCTCCTGGGCGAGGTAGTGGCCGCAGTCGGCCTGCTGGCCTCACTGGCGATCCTCCTGGCGGCCTGGCGGTGCTGGGGAAGCTGGCCGGCACGGGAAGCGCCTTTCTGCCGGCTGACCTGGAGGCGTTCGCCGCCGAAATCGAAGCCGAGACGGGCGTGGAAGCTGTCATCGTGTGATACGGGGGGATCCGGAACACTTCTCCCTTTGTGAAGAGAAGCTGTTGAGTATGGAAGGCCAATTTTGGAATGTGACCCTCTACGGTAGTCTTGCGGGATTAGCTACCTTGGCCGGGATCTACATAGTGTTGACGAGAGAGGCATGGGCTCGCCGAGGCTCCATCTATCTCATCAGCTTTGCCTCTGGCGCACTGCTTTCAGCTTCTCTGCTGGACATCCTCCCCAAGTCCCTGGAGCTGAATGAGAATGCCGTTTTCTACGCTTTGCTGAGCTTCCTCGCCTTCTACATCCTGGAACAGAGCGTTGTGGTACACGCCGGCCATGAGGACCCGGAGTGCTCCGAAGAGAGCGAGATGCACCGGCGGCACACGTTGGGGGTGATTTCCTTCTTGGGCATTGGCTTTCACTCCCTTCTCGATGGGGTGATCATCGGCGCCGGTTTCGCGGATAGTGCTGTCACTGGTATCATCGCCACCGTCGGCGTGATCATGCATGAGTTTCCGGAGGGCCTCTCTATGATGGCCATCCTCCTTCATGCCGGCCTGACCAGGGCGAAGGCTCTGGCTTATTCCGTCATTGTGGCCTTGGCCACACCGGTGGGGGCTATTGTTTCCTATGTGGCCCTGCAGGGGATCAGGGCGGACATGCTGGGGGGGTTATTGGGCATAGCGGCAGGCTCTTTCTTGTATATTGCGGCTTCGGACCTCATCCCAGAAACGCGTCGCCAGTCCAGCCCCTACAATGTCCCCTTGGTCATCAGTGGGATGGCGACTTTGTTTGTGTTGGAGCTAGTGTTATAACTCTGGAAAGAGAGAGGCAAAATGACAATCAACAAACCTGTCCTGAGCACTGTCGAAGGGATGACCATCAGAATCGGTGGAGAGGCAGGCGACGGGGTGGAATCGAGCGGCGCCGGCTTCTGCAAGGCGCTGGCCCGGGGCGGGCTGCACGTCTTCGGCCTGTCCGACTACTACTCGCGCATCCGGGGCGGGCACAACTTCTACTCCGTCCGCGTGAGCGACCAGCCGCTGTATTCCCACGAGGAACCGGTGCATCTGTTGCTGGCGATGACCGAGGAGACGATCCCACACCATCGGGATAAGATTGTCGAAGGAGGCGCCATCGTCTACGACTCCAAGTTGCCGGTATCTCCGGAGCAGTTGTCAGGGAACGGCGTTCAGCTCTTGCCGATTCCCCTGAGCGACATAGCCAAGGAGAAGGCCGGTATCGTGCTGGCCCGCAACACGGTGGCCCTGGGCGTCGCTGCAGGGCTGACCGGCTTCGACCTCGAGCCTATGGAGAGCGTCATCCGCCAGAACTTTGCCCGCAAGGGACAGGCGGTAGTGGACGGCAACCTGGCAGCCCTCGTGGCGGGCTACCGGGAGGGGCAAAAGTACGCCGCCGATTTCCCCTTCAAGCTGGAGAGGATACCGGACGCGCCGCCACGCATGGTGCTCAACGGCACGGAGGCTTTCTCCCTGGGAGCACTGGCGGGCGGCTGCCGCTTCGTAGCGGGCTACCCGATGACGCCCGGCTCACTGGTGCTGCACTGGATGGCGGCTCACTCGGCCCGCTACGGCGTGGTGCTCAAGCACACCGAGGACGAGATCGCGGCCATCAACATGGCCATCGGGGCGGCCCACATGGGCGCACGAGCCCTGGTGCCGACATCGGGAGGAGGTTTTTCGTTGATGGTAGAGGCGCTGGGGCTAGCGGGCATGACGGAGACCCCGGTCGTCATCTATAACGCCCAACGGCCAGGGCCATCCACTGGACTGCCCACCCGTCAGGAGCAAGGGGATCTGCTCTTTATGCTCTACGCTTCGCAAGGGGAGTTCCCTCGCTTCCTCCTGGCTCCGGGCACCCACGAAGAGTGCTTCGTGACCGGCTGGCGGGCCTTCAACCTGGCGGAAAAGTACCAGACGCCGGCCCTGGCGCTCAGCGACCACTATCTAGCGGTGGCCATTCGCACTCTGGACCTCGACGCCTTTGACTTTGAGGCGGTGGAGATTGATCGAGGGGATCTGTTGAGCGAAGCGGAGTTGGATGCGCTGGACGGAGAATACCTGCGCTATCGGATCACGGACCCTTCGACAGGGCTCAGGACAAGCTCAGGAGTGTCGCCGCGAGCGGTGCCTGGGCATCCCAGGGCGGTCTATGTGGCGGCCGGCAACGAGCACGACGAGAGTGGGTCCATCACCGAAGAGCCAGAGATGCGGACGGCCCAGGTGGAGAAACGGCAGCGCAAGCTAATCGGCATGGCCGGGGAGATGTCCGGCCCGCGGCGATACGGTCCCCAGGGGGCGGAAGTCACCTTTGTCAGTTGGGGCTCAACCTACGGGCCGCTGCGGGAGGCGGTAGACCGGCTAAACGCAGAAGAATCGGGCCGAGCAAGTCTCTTGCATTTCGTGGACCTGTGGCCCTTTCCTACCGAGGCGGTGACGGCGGCTCTTAAGTCAGCCCGGCGGGTCGTTGCGGTGGAGGTCAACGCCACCGCACAACTGGCGACGCTCATCCGGGCCAACACCGGCCGCGCGGTGGACGGCACGATTCTCAAGTATGATGGCCGGCCGTTCACACCCGAATGCATTGTGAGTTTTGAGTTGTGAGTTAACTCAAAACTCAAAACCCGAAACTCGAAACCTGAATGGAGAGTGAAGCATGGTTACGAGAAAAGACTTTGATAGCCCTGAATCGCCAACCTGGTGTACGGGATGTGGCAACTATGGCATTTTGAACGCGGTCAAGATGGCCCTGGCCGAGCAGGACATCGCGCCTCACCAGGTGGTCATCTTCACCGGCATTGGCTGCGGGAGCAAGCTGCCGCACTATATGAAAGTGAGCGGTTTCCACACCATCCACGGCCGCGCCCTGGCGGTGGCCACCGGAGCCAGGTTGGCCAACCACGGCCTCAAGATCATGACCGTTCACGGCGACGGGGACGGGTACGGCATGGGGCTGGGCCACATGCTCCACGCCATTCGCCGCAACATCGGCATTGTGGACGTGGTGCAGAACAACCGGGTCTATGGCCTGACCAAGGGACAGTATTCGCCGACCAGCGACCCTGGTATGCGCACACCCACCTCGCCAGAGGGCGCGATTGACCGGCCGGTGCCGCCGCTGGCGCTGGCCATCACCGCCGGGGCCACCTTCGTCGCCCGGGGCTACCCCGGCGAATTGCGCCACCTGGTCTGGTTAATCGGCGAGGCTTTGCAGCACCCAGGCTACGCCCTGGTGGACGTGCTCCAGCCCTGCGTCACCTTCAACCGCCCTGGCTCCTATGATTTCTACAATCCACGGGTGTACAAGCTGGAGGAGGCCGACCACGACCCGACGGATAAGACCGCTGCCTGGGAGCTGGCCTACGAGTGGGGGGAGCGCATCCCTATCGGGATTTTCTACCGCGCGGAGGGTGTGCCCACCTACGAGGAGCAGGTGCCGGCGCTGAAAGCTAGGCCGCTGGTGAAGCAGCCGCTGGAGAAGCTGCGGCCGGAACAGATAGAGGCGCTGCGGGCAGAGCTTATTTGAGCGCGGCAAGGCGAGTCGTGGCCTCCCCGACGAGGCGCTGTTGCTCTGCCGAGCGGTGCTGTGCCACTAAGCAACACGTCGTCGGCCTCGGTGCTGTTTGTGCTGGAAAAAGTACTGTGGAAACGTGCCCAGCCCGGCGATGAGGGTTTGCTGTGCAGTTTCGGCGCGGGGTTCACCGCTCCAGCGCCGGTCGAGTAAGAGCAAAGTGACGTATCGAGGATTATGTCGAAAAATGACTCTCGGGTGGGAATCCCCCAACTTGTTGGGGGCCTTCTCATCTGCAAATTGACACCGTAGTGGGAGCAACCTGAACAAGTTCAGGACTCCGGTGTTTCGGAGTGGAGGTCCGTCCCACAGCACGACGTTTTTCAACAAAGTCATCGAGATCAAGCGGGGCGTGGCCCTGCTACAGGAACGGTGTACGGTGTATCACCGCCTGAAGCGGTTGCAGGGGGTGGGGAAGACACATGCCGAGTGGGGGCTCATGGTGCCCCACAAGTGCATACAGAGCTGCAAAGGAGAGGGAGATATGTACGACCTGGCGATCATTGGAGGCGGACCAGCGGCTCTATCGGCCGCGGTCTACGCCGGAAGGAAGAATCTGGACACGGTGCTGATCGCCAAGGAGATCGGCGGTCAGTTATTGCTCACCAGCGAGGTCGAGAACTATCTGGGCTTTGAGTCCATCACCGGAGCCGAACTTACATACAAGTTCGCAAGACAGATGGCGCAGTATGACATTGATGAGATCGTCGGCGAGAAGGTCGTTGGGCTTACCAAGGAGGACGGCCTCTTCAAAATCCGCACTGAGGTCGACCGGACGATCGAGGCCCGAGCCGTGGTCCTCGCCTCGGGCAAGCGTTCCCGCACGCTGAACGTCCCGGGTGAGCGGGAGTTGACGGGCCGAGGCGTTGCTTATTGCGCCACCTGTGATGCACCTCTATTCGCCGGCCGGAAGGTGGCCGTCATCGGTGGGGGTAACTCCGCTTTCGAGGCGGTCATTGACCTCTTGCCTATTGCTACCGAGATCTTTTTGATTGACATCGCGTCCCACTGGCTAGCCGATCCTATCTTGATCGAGCGAGTGGAAGCGTCTCCCAAGGTGAAACCGTTCCAGCAGGGTAGGGTAGTCGAGATCCTGGGTGAACGCCGGGTGACAGGGATCGCGATCGAGCCAATCGAAGGTGGGGAAAGCAACGAATTGGAGGTGCAAGGCGTGTTTGTTGAGATCGGCTTGGTTCCTAACTCCGAGTTCGTCGAAGGTCTGGTGAAAATGAACCGGTAGCGAGAAATCGTCGTGGACTGTCACGCCCGGACGAACGTGTCCGGGCTGTTCGCCGCCGGGGACGTTACCGATGTGCCGGAGAAGCAGATCATCATCTCGACTGGCGAAGGGGCCAAGGCAGCGCTCTCCGCCTACCGCTATCTTATCCGCCAGAAGGGGCAGGTATAGCCCTACAATCAGTGAAGGAGGAGGTTTCCATGGGCGTTCTATCGGAACATGAGCGCGAACACATCGTACAAGCACCTGGTGAACTGGAAGGAAGCGTCAAACTGGTTTTCTTCACCCAGGATTTCGAGTGCGAGTCCTGTCGGCACAGCCGCGAATTGCTGAGCGAACTTGTCGCTCTGTCAGACAAGATGGCACTGCAGGTATACGACTTTGAGAAAGACAAGGAGGCGGTGGAGAAATACCAGATCGACAAAATCCCGGCACTGGCGGTGGAAGGGAAAAAGGATTATGGCATCCGCTACTTTGGGACTCCGACCGGTTACGAGTTCGGGGCGTTGCTCGAGGATACCGTGGATGTGTCCAGAGGGACCGTCAAACTTTCGGTGGAGACGAAGCGGGAGCTACAGGAGATCGACCGGCCGATCCACATTCAGGTGTTCGTCACTCACACCTGCCCCTATTGTCCTCAGGCGGTGCGGATGGCCCACAAGCTGGCCCTGGTCAGCGATTGGATCCGGTCCGACATGGTCGCAGCCGTGGAGTTCCCGCACCTGGCCAACAAGTACGACGTCTTTGCCGTGCCCAAGGTGATCATCAATGAAGGGATTGAATTCGAGGGAGCGCTGCCGGAGAGACATTTCGTCCAGCACGGGCCACGGCCATGAGCAGCCGGACGTAGTTCTCCACTAAGCCACTCTTGCAGACTTTTCGGATAAGCTCGTAGTAGCCGGTCGTGAGTGTGACCTGGCCGGAGGTAGAGGTGAGACGGTTTGCCGTGTTGCAACTTTCTGGGTGCGCCGGTTGTGAGGTATCGCTCCTCAACGCCGAAGAGTGGGTGGACAAGTACAGGCTGGTCTACATGCCGCTGGTCATCTCGGCCTACGACGTGCCGGAGGTGGACGTGCTGCTGGTGAGCGGCGGCGTGCGTACCGACGAGGATCTCTACAACCTGCGCCGGGCCGTCCAGCGCGCACGCCAGGTGGTGGCCGTCGGGACGTGCGCCATCTCCGGCGGCGTGGCCAACCTGGGCGACCGTGACGAGGTACGTGCGCTCTTTCTGGCCCAGGCGGAGCGGCGTCACCTGCCACATCTGCTGCCCAGGGTCCGTCCCGTGGACGGTGTGGTGACCGTTGACCGCTACCTGCCCGGCTGTCCGCCGACGCCAGAACTCTTTATGGTCATGCTCTTCCAGCCCCCCGACTTCAAAGCCAGCAGGATCGTCTGTCACGAGTGTGGCCGCAAGAAGCTCAAGGATATGCGTCCCATCCGCTTGATCGGCTTCCAGCGAGGGGAGGTCCTGCCCGACATCTGCCTCATCAACCAGGGCTACCTCTGCGTCGGCTCCTCGACCCGCGGCGGCTGCCGGGCGCCCTGCCCTCGCGCTGGGCATCCCTGCGTGGGCTGCCGGGGGCCGTCGGATACTTTCATTGATAAGTTGTCAAGCGAGTGGTTCGTCAGCATCCAGCGGGTCTTCGCGGCCATGACCGACATCCCTCCTGAGGAGATCGGGGCGGCGCTGCGTTCCCCCCAACTGGCGCTGTTCCTCTTCCAGTTCGCCGACTACGCCGGCACAGGGCGCCCCCCCAGGCCGAAAGAGAAGGTGTTGTGAGATGCCGACCCTGACGTTCCCACTCAGCCGCATCGAAGGGCACGCCCAGGTGGTCATCGAAGTGCAGGCCGGGGAGGTGGTCTCCGCCCGCTTTCAGGCCATGGAGTTCCGCGGCTTCGAGTACTTCGTGCAGGGCGCCCCGGCGGAGCAGATGCCCGTGATCGCGCCGCGCATCTGCGGCGTCTGCTCCACGGCGCATCACGTGGCGGCCGTCAAGGCCCTGGAGGATGCCTACAGCGTCACTCCGCCCCCGCTGGCGCTCAAGATCCGCGAACTGCTGTTGCTCGGCCAAATCATCCAGAACCAGGCCACATCACTGTTCATCTTCACCATGCCGGACCGGCTCGACGTGGCCAGCATCTTCCAACTCACCGAGGAGGCGGGCTCAGAGCAGATCAATGCCGAAATCGCTATGCGGGCGCTGCAGGTGCGCAAAGCGGGCACCGATCTGATCACGACGGCGGGCGGGCAGTTCATCCACCCTGTCAAAGCCGTCGTCGGCGGGGTGACGAGCGGCATCGGACCAGAGCAAGCCGCCGTGATGCGCGCCGAACTGAGCGAGGTGTTGCCTATCGCCTGTGATCTATTCGACCTTTACTGGGAGATGTCGCTGGCGATGGGCGAACGCATCGGCACCTGGGGGGACGACGCGCCGGCCTGCTACATCGCGGCCATAGCCGACTGCCGCCCCAACTATTGTGGCGACGTCATCCGCGTGATGTGTCCCAAAGGCGTCGTGCGCGCCAGCTTCCCCGCCCGCGACTTCCGCGCCCACCTCACCTATCAGGAGACCGACTACAGTTACGCTGGCCAGACCAGCTATGGGGGAGAGGTAATGCGGGCCAACAGCCTGGCGCGGGCCAACATGGCGCGCTGTATGGGCACCTCCTGCGCCGACGAGTATCTGGCGCGCTTCCACGAAGCGTTCGGGCAGCCGGCGCACGCGCTCATGCTGTTCGACCTGGCACGGGGCATCGAGCTGGTCTACGCGCTGGAGCGGGCGATGGAGATCCTGGCCGAGGCGCTCGACCACGAGGACACCGCCGTCCCCTACACCCCGCGCGACGGGGAAGGGTATGGCCTGGTCGAAGCGCCGCGCGGCCCCCTGATCCACCATTACCGCATCGAGAACGGCCTCATCGCCCAGGCTGAGTTCATCATCCCCACAGTGCACAACGCCCTGGCCATCGAGCGGGCGCTGCGCGTCGCAGCCAAGCGCTACATCACCGCCGAGCGGGTGGACATGGAACTGGAGCGCGCCGTGGGACGGGTCGTGCGGGCCTTCGACCCCTGCATCGCCTGCGCGACGCATTGAGGAGGCGGGGCCAAAAGCATGGCTATCACGGTTCAGACCCTCTCTCAATTGCCGTTCTTTGCCGGGCTCGGCGAAGACGACTTGCTGGAAATTGCGCCCTACATTCACGAACGCACTTTCTCGCCTGGTCAGATGATCATCTCGGAAGGCGAACCCTGCCAGGCAGTGTACTTTGTCGTCCGTGGTGTGGTACGGGTACATCGTCTGTCGCTCGAAGGCCGCGAGCACGTGCTGGCTTATCTCGGACCCGGTGAGTTCTTTAACCTCATCCCCGTGCTCGACGGCGGACCCAATCCGGCCACCGTGGACGCTCTGACGGAGGCAACGTTCTACACCATCTCGTGCGAGCGCTTCCGGCGAATCGTGCGCGAGCACCACGAGGTGGCGCTGCCTATGCTGGAGCGACTGGCGGCTAAGGCGCGACGTCTTAGCGACATGGTGGAGGGCCTGGCCTTACACACGGTGCGCACTCGCCTGGCCCGTTTCCTGCTGGCCCAGGCTGAGGGCCTGCAGCCATCCCATCACTGGACGCAGGAAGAGATCGCCGCGAACATCGGCACCGTGCGGGAGATGGTGGGGCGCACCCTGCGAGCCTTCGCTGCCGATGGCTCGATCCGCCGTGAGCGCGGGCAGATCGTCGTGGTGGACCGGGAGAGACTGGAGCGGGCGGCGGCAGGCGGGTAGGGAAAAGAGACTTTTGTCATAGACAGACCGCTGTCCTGATGATATAATAAAAGCAGTTCAAATGATGTAAGGAGGTTATGGAAATGAAAAACAAAGAACGATACATCTGGGCTGCATTAAGAATAGGAATGGGATGGCTTTTCCTGTGGCCATTCCTGGATAAACTGTTTGGACTCGGCTTCACTACCAGTCCAGAGGATGCGTGGATTGCGGGAGGCTCTCCTACTTTCGGGTATCTAAAGTTCGTCACCTCCGGCCCACTTGCTCCTCTCTTCCAGAGTCTCGCAGGAAACCCGGTGGTAGACTGGCTCTTCATGCTGGGCCTTTTGTTCATAGGTTTGGCATTGGTATTGGGCATCGGAGCAAACATCGCTGGCTACTCTGGTGCTGTGATGGTGCTATTGATGTGGCTCTCGCGTCTGCCCCCAGAGCACAATCCTTTCTTGGATGAGCATATTGTTTATATGATCATCTTGATAGGCCTGGCAACAGCAAAGTCGGGACAATGGTTTGGCTTGGGAAAGTGGTGGTCTGAAAAAGTAAAGGTAACAGCCTAGCCACCTCTGTTAAGGCACGGCACCACCGGCCGAAGCGAGCGCTGATTGAGTGGCGAGCTGTGATGAGCAGCAGAATGCATCGAACCCAGCCCGTCAAAATCGAGCGAACAGGTGGATGGAGGAAGAGACTTCCATAGAGAAACGGCTGCTCCGATGATATCATAAGAGTAGCCGTTTTCAATACAGGAGATGGGAATGAAGATGAATACCGCTGGGGCGCGACCTCAGGTTGACGAGGCTCTTTGTAACCTCTGTGGGTTATGCGTGGAGGCTTGCCCTTGTCATGCTGTGAAACTGGGAGAACAGGGACCGATCTTCTTTTGTCCGGAGGCCTGTCTCTGCCTACGCACCGGCGACGGGGCTTCCGACTGCTGTTGCCTGTGCGAAGAGGTCTGCCCCACCGGGGCGATCACTTGTGCTTTCGGAATCGTCCTGGAGGCTGACCAGAGCAGTAGTTAATTACTAAAAACGGAGGTGTACGATGAAACGTGAAAAAGAGATCAAGGAAGTTGTGAGGGAGCGATATGCAGATATACGACTACAGGGAGGTGGAAAATGACCTTGTTTACCGTTCGCGAGGCGTGGACGCTGATCCACGGCATATTTTTTGGAGGAGGGTTTCTCCTGGCCTTCACGGGAGGACTGGCCCTGTTGTACAACCTGAAGGCCGAGCTGTTGACCACGGCCGGCGCCCGTAGGCACGTGCGCTGGCTCAAACTGGCGACGTTGGTGATGGCGGGGCTGACCTGGCTGGCGGTACTCAGCGGCACCTATATCTCATACCCCTGGTACCGTGCCGCTCCGCCCGAGGGCGTGGTTGATCTGGCGTCCTATCCCCGTTCCTATCTCATGGCCGACCCAGATCTGGCGTTCTGGCACACCTTCGGCATGGAGTGGAAGGAGCACATCGCCTGGTTCGCGCCGATGCTCGCCACGGCGGTGGCCTTTGTGGTGTGGCGCTACGGAGGGCACCTGGCCCGCGACAGCCGACTGTGCTGGGCTTTGATTGTCCTCTTTGTCCTTGCCTTCGCCGCTGCCGGGATCGCCGGCCTGCTGGGCGCGCTGGTCACCAAAGCTGCACCTGTGCTGTGATAGAAAGGAGTGAGTTACAATGGTAGAAAGAAAACAAGAGCGAATACCCAACGGTCCCGCTGCGGCCGCCATATTATCGGCAGGGGTGGGTTCGGCAATCATCGGCCTGATGACCACAGGAGCGATTATCAGCGCAGGACTGAAGTCGGCCCTCAACTGGTGGAGCCCGGCCGGACCACTGACGGGCAAGACCAGTGTGGGTGTCATCGCCTGGCTGGTCACCTGGATCGTCCTGCACGTCCTGTGGAAGGACAAAGACGTGCCTCTCGTCCGCGTGCTCGTCGTGATGCTGGTGCTGCTGGCGCTGGGGGTGCTGCTGACCTTCCCGCCGGTCTTCGAAGCACTCGAGTAGCAAGAAACGGCCTTGGTGCTCCCAGGAGGTGAACGCATGGACGAGCGAAGCGTGACACTAGCACTCAAGGAGTACGTGGGACCTGACTGCCCATGCAAGCTAGAGGACCGCATCCGCGCGCTCCACGGCGTCCACGAGGCCTACATCAACCCGGTGGCCGACACGGTGCACCTGGTCTACGACGCCGACGTCGTCGGGCTGGAGCACCTCAAGCATATGCTGGCCCAACTGGGCTGCCGCTGCGAGGGGGAGCAAGATCACACCGCCCACGCCCACATGACCCACGAACAGCACAAGGCCGAGGGGCACGACCACCACGCCATGATGGAGGCGGACTTTCGGCGCCGCTTCTGGGTGGTGCTGGCTCTCACCATCCCGGTGCTGATCCTGTCCCCCACCATCCAGCAGTGGTTCGGCTTCTCGCTGACCTTCCCGGGCTATCGCTACCTGCTTTTCGCCATGGCCACGGTCATCACTTTCTACGGCACCTGGCCCTTTTACAAGAACGCTCGCAAGGCCCTGCGCAGTGGCGTGCTGGACATGAGCGTGCTGGTGAGTATCGCTGTCTCGACCGGCTATCTCTTCAGCGTCGGCTCCACCTTCCTGTTCACCGCGGTGGACTTCTACTGGGAGGTCAGCACCCTGGTGGCCGTGTTGCTGCTGGGCCACTGGCTGGAGATGCGGGCCGTGCGCGGCACAGCCGGTGCGCTCAAGGAGCTGACCAAGCTCATCCCACCTATGGCCAACCGCATTGCTGAAGATGGCAACGTCGAAGAGGTGCCCACGTCGGAGGCGCAGAAGGGTGACCTGCTGTTAGTGCGTCCCGGCGACAAGGTGCCTATGGATGGCCGCGTCGTCGAGGGACAGAGCAGCGTCAATGAGGCCATGCTCACCGGCGAATCAAGGCCGGTGCCCAAAAAGCCCGGCGACGAGGTGATCGGTGGCACGCTCAACGGCGAAGGGGCGCTGCGCATCCGTGTGGAAAAGACCGGCGAGGAGACCGCGCTGGCGCAGATCATCAACCTGGTCAAAGAGGCACAGGCCTCCAAGCCGCCTGTGCAGCGGCTGGCCGACCGCGCTGCTCACTGGCTGACCATCATCGCCGTGCTGGTAGCGTTGGTCACCTTTCTGTTTTGGTTCTTCATCAGTGCACAATCGGCGGTCTTTGCTCTCACCCTGGCAGTGACGGTGTTGGTCATCGCCTGTCCCCACGCCCTGGGGCTGGCTATCCCGGTGGTGACGACCATTTCGACCTCCCTGGGCGCGCGCAACGGCATGCTCATCCGCAATGCCGAGGCCACCGAGACGGCCCGTCGCCTGGACGCCGTGATCTTCGATAAGACGGGGACGCTGACCAAAGGGGAGTTTGGCGTGACCGATGTGGTGCTGTTGGGGGATTGGGACGAGGAGACATTGCTGCGCCGCGTGGCGGCGGTGGAGATCAACTCCGAGCACACCATCGCCCAGGGCATCGTCCGTGCTGCCCAGGAACGAGAGCTATCTCTGCCGCAGGCGAACGACTTCGAGGCGGTGCCTGGCAAGGGAGCGAGGGCCACCGTCGAAGGGAGGCATCTTTTCATCGGCAACCGGGCCCTGATGGAGCAGATCGGTGTGGCCGTGCCGGACGCCCCGCGCCTGGCGGCGTTGGGCGGGCAGGGGAAGACGGTGGTCTATGCGGCAGCCGATGGTCGGCTGGCAGGCGCCGTCGCCCTGGCTGACATGGTGCGCGACGAGTCGCGGGAGGCGGTGCGGGCGCTGAAGCAGATGGGTCTCGAGGTGGCGATGCTCACCGGCGATAGCCAGGCCGTGGCCGACTACGTGGCCGCTGAGCTGGGATTGGACACCGTCTTCGCCGAGGTACGGCCGGAGCAGAAGGCCGACAAGGTCAAGGAGCTACAGGGCCAGGCCAAGGTGGTGGCCATGGTGGGCGACGGCATTAACGACGCTCCCGCGCTGGTGCAGGCCGACGTGGGCATTGCCATCGGTGCCGGCACCGACGTGGCGGTGGAGTCGGCGCAGGTGGTGCTGGTCAAGAACGACCCGCGCGACGTGGTGCGGCTGATCCGCCTGAGCCGGGCGACGATGAGTAAGATGACCCAAAACCTGGTGTGGGCCACTGCCTACAACGTGATTGCCATTCCGATGGCGGCGGGCCTGCTGCAACCGCTGGGCATCGTCCTGCGGCCCGAATGGGGCGCGCTGATTATGTCCGCCAGCACCGTCATCGTGGCGGTCAACGCGCTGCTGCTGCGCCGGGTGAACCTGAACAGATAGGTAGGAGATAGATGGAGAAAATAGAAGTGGTCGAGAATCGAGACAACGTGCGGGAGCACGCGCCTCATCCCCGCAAGGTCGCCGTGGTCGGCGCTGGTAAGGTTGGCTCGACCTTTGCCTACGCACTGCTGCTCAGCGGCCTGGTGGGTGAAATCGTACTGATAGATATTGACCACAAGCGCGCGGAGGGCGAGGCGATGGACTTGAACCACGCCATGCCGCTCTCCCACCCTACGCGCATCTGGGCCGGCGACTATCCCGATTGCGCCGGGGCCGATGTGGTCGTCGTGGCGGCCGGAACAGCCCAACGACCGGGGGAGACGCGGCTCGACCTGGTAAAGCGCAACGCGGCGATTTTCAACGACATTATTCCTCGCATTACCGCGCACAACCAGACGGGCATTCTGCTCCTCGCCACCAACCCGGTAGACGTGTTGAGCTACGTGGCCTGGAAAGCGTCAGGATTCCCTTTGCAGCGGGTGATCGGCTCTGGCACCGTCCTCGACACAGCACGCTTCCGCTATCTGTTGGGCGAGCACCTGGGCGTAGATCCACGCAACGTACACGCCCACGTCATCGGCGAGCACGGTGACAGCGAGGTGCCGATCTGGAGCCTGGCTACCGTGGCCGGTATGCGCCTGGACGACTTTTGCCGCCGCGAAAATTGCGACCTGGGGCCCGAAATCCGCGTGCGCATCTCCGAGCAAACCCGCGACGCGGCCTACGAGATCATCCAGCGTAAGGGCGCAACCCACTACGCCGTAGCTGTTGGTCTGCTGCGCATCGTGGAGAGCATCCTGCGCGACCAGCACACTGTCCTCGCGGTATCCAGCCTGGTGCCCGGCTACTACGACATCGAGGACGTCTACCTCAGCCTGCCGGCGGTGGTCAGCCGAGGAGGCGTGGAGCGCGTGCTGCACCTGCCTTTGAACGAGCAGGAGACAGAGGCTCTGCGCAAGTCCGCCGCGGTGCTGCGCGGCGTGTTAGATGAGTTGGAACATAGGGAAGGAGCATAAGATCATGGAGGCGAAAATGGAAAAGGTAGAAGATCTGGTCTGTGGGATGATGATTGATCCCCAGACAGCAGCAGCTACCTCGGAGTACAAGGGACAGACCTACTACTTCTGCGCGCGAGGCTGCAAGGTGGCCTTCGACAAAGACCCGGAGAAGTATCTCAAGGTTGAGGAGAAGGAGCACCACGGAGGCGGCCACCATCGCTGCTGTTGAGGACAAAACAACTTTCCAGGCAAGGGGTTTTTGTGTGGCGGCGAAGCCGCCACACAAGCCCTTCCCCCTGTGGGGGTAGAATGAAAATCCGCATCTATACCCAACCCACCTGAGCAGACTGTCACGCAGCGAAGAGTGTCTTCGCCCAAAAGGGCATCCCTTACGAGGAGAGGGACGTGACGGCAGACCCAGGGGCCATGGAGGAACTCAAAAAGCTGGTGGGCCGGTTCATAACTCCCACCCTGGTCATCGGGGACGAGGTGCTCCTCGGTTTCGGGATGAATCTAGCTCGTTTATTGGAGATTGTAGGAGAGAAAAGCAATGGCGGATAAGGTGACTATAATCGCGCACAGTGGCGAGTTGAAAAGGGAGACCAAAACAATTGCCAACCAAGACATTCACCGTAACAGGGTTAACCTGCATAGATTGCGCGGCCAGGGTCCGGGCGGCCGTCAGCCAGGTAGAAGGTGTAAGCGACTGCCAGGTTGACCACGCGGCTGGCACGCTGACTGTTTCGTTAGCGGAGCCAGATTTGCCGACGGAGCAGATCGCCAGAGCTGTGAGCGCGGCGGGCTATACGTTGGTCACCGACCGCCGCCCGGAGCGCAGGCCGATCCTGGGACCTGTCCTGAGCGGAGCCGAAGGGTTTGTACGTTTTGTCTTCTCGGAACGCGGAACGACGCTCACCGCCGTCGCCGGGCTGCTGACACTGTTGGGACTGGCGCTGACAGTATACTCCCCCCCAACGTGGGGGGGGCTGGGGGGGATGGCCCTCTTTGCGGCTATCGTCGTGGGTGGAAGCCCCGTGGCACGCCACGCCTGGCAGGAGTTGTGGCTGGCCCGCAGCCTGGGCATCAACACCCTGATGGTGATCGCTGTCGTCGGCGCGGCGTTCATCGGCGAATGGGCCGAGGCGGCAATTGTGGTGGTGCTGTTTTCGCTGGGCGAGGCTCTAGAAGGGTACGCCGCAGAGCGGGTACGCAGTGCACTTGGCAGTCTGCTGTATCTGGCCCCGCCGGTGGCCCTTAAGATTCTGCCCACCGGCGAGACCCAGGAGACGGCGGTGGAGCAACTGGCCGTCGGTGATTGCGTGCTGGTGCGCCCCGGCGACCGGGTCAGCGTGGACGGCATCGTGTGCGATGGGCAAAGCGCGGTGGATCAATCGCCTATCACTGGTGAAAGCATACCGGTGGATAAAACGCCGGGCGATGAGGTCTTCGCCGGCACCGTCAACACCTCCGGCGCGCTGGAAGTGGAGGTGACCCGCCTGGCGGCCGACAATACGCTTAACCGCATGGTGGCGTTGGTTCAACAGGCCCAGTCGCGTCAGGCGCCGGTGCAGCGCTTCATTGACCGCTTCGCCCGCGTTTACACGCCCACGGTGGCTGCGACGGCCGTGCTCGTGGCCGCCGTCCCACCGCTGCTTTTCGGGCAACCGTTCTGGGGAGACCGCGGCTGGCTGATGCGGGCCTTGCAGATGCTGGTCATTGCCTGCCCCTGTGCACTGGTGATCAGCACGCCGGTCAGCCTGGTGAGTGCGATGACCAACGCTGCCTCTCGCGGGGTGCTGATCAAGGGCGGGCGCTACCTGGAGGCATTGAGCCAGGTCAGCGTCTTTGCCTTCGACAAAACCGGCACTCTGACCGAGGGGCGGCCTGTTATAACCGACGTGGTGGACGTTTGCACCTGCGGGGAGTGCCCGGAGGATTGTGGTCTGCAACACGCGGCTGCGGTCGAGGTTCAATCATCCCACCCGCTGGCTCAGGCGTTGCTGGTGGAGGCGGAAACGAGGGAGCTGGCAGTGCCGCGTGCCCAGGAGGTTACTGTGCTGGGTGGGCGGGGGATGGAGGGTGTCGTGAACGGCGCACAGGTCACGGTGGCCAGCCACGCTCACTTTGACGAGTACTTTGCGCACCCGGAGTCCGTCTGCCAGTTGGCCGACGAACTGACCGCCCAGGGCAAGACGATCATCATGATCAGGCACGATGACGAGGTATGCGCCCTGTTCGCCGTGGCCGACACGCCGCGCTCCAACAGTAGCCAGGCGCTCGCTGATCTAAAGGCTAACAGCGGTATCCACACCGTGATGTTGACCGGCGATAACCCGACCGTGGCTGAGGCAATCGCTCGCCAGGTAGGGCTGGACGAGGTGCGCGCCGGGCTGATGCCAGAAGAAAAGGTGGCTGCCGTCGCAACGTTGGCGGAGAAATATGGAGACGTGGCCATGGTCGGCGACGGGGTGAACGACGCCCCTGCGCTGGCGCAGGCGGATGTGGGCATCGCCATGGGCGGCGCGGGCTCGGCTCAGGCCATGGAGACGGCCGATGTGGTGCTGATGGGCGATGACCTGGCACAACTGCCATTCATTGTGCGGCTCAGTCGCCAGACGAAAAGCATTGTGGCGGCCAACATCGCCTTTGCTCTAATCGTCAAGGCCCTTGTATTCATTTTGGCAATGGCGGGCCTGGCAACCCTGTGGATGGCGATTGTCGCCGACGTCGGTGCATCGCTGGCGGTGATCTTGAACGGCATGAGACTGCGTCGCGCTGGAGCACGATAAGCGCAGTTAACTCACGCTGAGGAGGGGAGCTCCATGAATGTTCAAATCATACAAGACTTTCAAAGAAACGAGATCACTGAACACATCGTTTATCAACGCCTTTCCCAGAGGGTGGGAGGAGAGAACGGCGAGATCCTAAAGAGGATCTCGGAAGACGAGCTCCGCCATTACAACGAGTGGATGCAATACACCCAAACTGAAGTTCAACCCAACAGGTTGCTCGTGCTGTTCTATCTCGTAATGGCCAGGATTTTGGGCTTAACCTTTGCCATCAAGCTGATGGAACGCAATGAGGAAAAGGCCGAGAGGATATACGCCGAGGTAACTGAAGAAATCCCCGAAGCAGAAGAAATTCTAAAAGACGAGATAGAGCATGAGAGGTTGCTGGTGGACATGATAGATGAGGAGAGATTGGAATACATAGGTTCAATGGTGCTGGGGCTGAACGATGCGCTGGTGGAGCTCACCGGGGCCCTGGCAGGCTTAACCTTTGCCTTTCAGAACACCCGTCTTGTGGGGCTGGCCGGTTTCATAACGGGGATTTCCGCTTCCTTCTCCATGGCTGCCTCGGAGTATCTTTCCACGAAATCCGAGGTTGATGGCAAAGACCCCCTTAAGGCGTCCTTTTACACGGGAATAGCCTATGTGTTGACCGTCTTGCTCTTGATTGTACCGTATTTTGTCTTCTCCAGTTACTACGCAGCCCTTTCCATCGCCATAGTTGACGCCCTATTGATTATCCTCGTGTTCACCTTCTTCGTATCTGTCGTTAAAGATGTGTCCTTCCGCAAGACGTGGACTGAGATGGTGTTCATCAGTCTGGGAGTGGCTCTGGTGTCCTTCGTGATAGGCTGGGCCGCCAGGATGGTCCTCAAGGTGGAGTTCTGAGTGGGAGCAAGAGGGACTTTTGTCACAGACAGACAGTTGCTCCTGCGATATAATAAGACCAGTATTGTCTTTTAGGCACGGGAGGAGGCTACAATGACCGAAGAACAGAAAACGATCATCCTGCCCATCGAGGGTATGACCTGCGCCAGTTGCGTGGCCCACGTGCAGCATGGCCTGAAAGAGGTGGAAGGCGTCCTGGACGCCAACGTCAACCTGGCCACAGAACAGGCCTCGGTCGTCCTCGATCCCAGGCTGGTACCCCTGACACGGCTGGTGGATGCTGTGCGCGATACGGGCTACGACGTGACCACCCAAACCGTCAGCCTGCCCATCGGCGGGATGACCTGCGCCAGTTGCGTGGCCCACGTCGAGGGAGCACTGGCCAGCCTCCCTGGCGTAATCCGTGTCAACGTCAATCTGGCCACCGAAAAGGCCAGCGTGGAATACATCCCCACCCTGACCGGGCTGCCCGACTTTCGCCGCGCCGTGGTCGAGGTGGGCTACGAGGTGCTGCCCACAGCGGAGGAACAGGCTGAAGAGGAGCTCTCTCGCGAGGTGCGCAAAATGCAAACCGCTAGACGACGGATGCTCCTGGCCTGGCTCTTCACCGGCCCCATCATCCTGTGGATGCTGCCGGAGATGCTGGCCGGCCTGGCCTGGCCCAACCCGACGGTTTTCAAGCTGGGGATGCTGCTGCTGGCCGTGCCGGTACTCTTCTGGGTCGGACGGCGCACCTACGTGGCGGCTTGGCGTTCGACGACCCACGGCGCGCCCAACATGGACGCCCTGATCGCTATGGGCACCGGGGCCTCTTTCCTCACTGGCATCGCCGCTTTCTTCGCCCCAATCCCCTCCTACGCTGGGGTGTCGGCCATGATCATGGCCTTCCACCTGACCGGCCGCTATGTGGAGGCCAGCGCCAAGGGTCGCGCCTCACAGGCCATCCGCAAGCTGTTGGAACTGGGGGCCAAGACTGCCCGCATCCTGGTTGACGGCGTGGAGCAGGAAGTGCCCATTGAGGCGGTGCAGGTGGGCGACGTGATGGTTGTCCGCCCTGGCGAAAAAATGCCCACTGACGGCGTCGTGGTCGAGGGGGAGAGCGCGGTGGACGAATCCATGGCCACCGGTGAATCCATGCCCGTCAATAGGCACCCCGGCGACGAGGTGATCGGCGCTACCGTCAACCAGGACGGGCTGCTAAAAGTGCGGGCCACCCGCGTGGGCAAGGACACCTTCCTGGCCCAGGTGGTGCGCCTGGTCGAGCAGGCCCAGGGCACCAAGGTACCCATCCAGGCCTTCGCCGACCGGGTGACGGCTGTCTTTGTGCCCATCGTCATCGTCGTCGCCCTGCTCACTTTTCTGGCCTGGCTCGTGTTCCCCGGCGTGCTGCGGCCCGTGGCTGAATGGGCGGCCGGCTTCCTGCCCTGGGTGGACCCCAGCCTGAACACGTTCACCCTGGCCTTGATCACCACCGTCTCGGTGCTGGTCATCGCCTGTCCCTGCGCCCTGGGGCTGGCTACGCCTACGGCGTTGATGGTCGGCAGCGGCATCGGGGCCGAAAATGGCATCCTGATCCGCTCCGGCGAGGCGATCCAGGCCATGCGGGACGTGCGGGTGGTGGTCTTTGATAAGACGGGGACGCTGACCAGGGGGAAGCCGGAAGTCACGGACGTGATTGTTTCAGGTTCCAAGTTTCAGGTTTCAAGTCAACCTGGAACCTCGAACCTGAAGCCTGAAACCCTCTTGCGGTGGGCGGGGTCGGTCGAGGTGGGGAGCGAGCATCCGCTGGGCAAGGCGATTGTGCGGCGCGCTGAAGAGTTGGGCCTGGCGCTAGGCGACCTGACCGACTTTGAGGCGCTGCGCGGCAAGGGCGTGCGCGGCGTGGTGGACGGAAAGAGCGTGTTGGTGGGCAGCCGGGCGTTGATGGAGGAACACGGTGTGGCTGTGGCGGCGATGGAAGACGAGATGCCCCGCCTGGAGGACGAGGGGAAGACGGCCATGTTAGTCGCGTGGAGTCCCGAACTTGTTCGGGGTGAATGGGAGCTGCTGGGCCTGCTGGCCGTGGCCGACACCCTAAAGGACGACGCCGTGGACGCCGTCCGCGAGCTGAAGGCACTGGGCTTGCGCACGGTGATGATCACCGGCGACAACCAGCGCACCGCGCGGGCCATCGCCCGTCAGGTGGGGATAGACCACGTGCTGGCCGAGGTGCTGCCGGAAGATAAGCTGGTCGAGGTCAAGCGATTGCAGGCAAAAACCGATGGACTGGTGGCCATGGTCGGCGACGGCATCAACGATGCCCCGGCGCTGACCCAGGCCGACGTGGGCATCGCCATCGGCACCGGGACGGACATCGCTATCGAAGCTGCCGACATCACCCTGGTGCGCGGCGATTTGTCCGGCGTGGTCAGTGCGGTAAAGCTCTCGCGGGCCACCTTCAACAAAGTGATACAGGGCCTCTTCTGGGCCTTCTTCTACAACGTGGTCATGATCCCGCTGGCCATTCTGGGGATGATGCACCCCGTGCTGGCCGAGATCGCTATGGCCACCAGTTCGATAACCGTGGTCACCAATGCTAACCTGCTGCGGCGGGTGGACATCCGGCCAGGTTATGCCCAGCATTAAACGTGGTGAGGGTTCACGAGAAAGAGGTGCGAATGATGATTGCAGCATTGTTGATTGCTTTCCGGGAGGGGCTGGAGGCGGCCCTGATCGTAGGCATCGTGTTAAGCTATCTGAAGAAGATGGGATACCGGCAGCGGGCTGCCGTGTGGTGGGGCGTGATCTCGGCGGTGATAGTGAGTATCGTCGCGGGGGTGGCCCTACAAGTCATGGGCGTCGGTTTCGAGGGACGCGGTGAGCAACTCTTCGAGGGAATTACCATGCTCCTGGCCGCTGGTGTGCTCACCTGGATGATCTTCTGGATGCGGCGCCAGGGGCGGAGCATCCGCACTGAACTGGAGGCGGATGTACGCCAGGCGGTGACAGGCGGCAATCGTCGGGCGCTGTTTGCCCTGGCGTTTGTGGCTGTGGTGCGCGAGGGGATCGAGACGGCCCTCTTCCTTACCGCAGCAGCCTTCAGCGCCACGCCGGCGCAGACCCTGATCGGCGGCGGGCTGGGGCTGGCCGCGGCAGTGATCGTGGGCTGGCTCCTGTTCGTGGTCAGTGTGCGCCTGGACGTGCGAGCTTTCTTCCGCGTGACTAGCGTTCTGTTAATCCTGTTCGCGGCGGGATTGCTGGCCCATGGGGTCCACGAACTGCAGGAGGCTGGTGTCTTGCCGGTGATCGTCGAGCACGTGTGGGACATCAACCCCATCCTGGATGAGAGTTCGACAGTGGGCAGTATCCTCAAGGCGTTGCTCGGATACAACGGCAACCCGTCGTTGCTGGAGACGATGAGCTACGCGGCCTACTATCTGATCATCGGTATCGCCATTTGGCTTGCACAGCGCACCGCCAGAAGTACAGAGTTCTCTCAGGAAGTGTCACAACACTTGAGCTGAGCCGACTCTACCCGAGGACTGGAAAACGAGGTTAATGTGATAGCTAAGGAGCTTCTAAAGAAGAAGGTATATTTCGCCCTGCTGTTTCCCGCTCTACTGGTCATCGCCGGGTGCGCGCCCGCGACAGCCGTGCCCGAAGGATCGGCAGGGTCCAATCCGACGTTGATCACTGTAGAAGAGCTGAACACCATGCTAGAGAACAAGGACTTCATCCTCATCAATGTGCACATCCCCTACCAAGGAGAGATCCCCGGTACTGACATGCACATCCCTTATAACGAAATCGAAAAGTATACTGACCAGCTTCCTCAGGACAAGGATGCCAAGATTGTTCTCTACTGCCGCAGCGGGCCTATGAGTGCTGCCGCCAGCAAGACATTGGTCGAGATGGGGTACACGAACGTGATAGACGTGCAGGGCGGGATGAACGCCTGGAAGGCAGCCGGCTACGAGTTGCTGGGCCATCCCGAGTGAGGTACGTAGATGGATCAACAAGTGATTGTCTACACTCAAAGCGGTTGACTGTTCTGCGGCCGGGTGAAAGAGTTTCTTTCACGGCGAGGCATCGAGTTCACCGAGCGCAACGTGGCCGGAGACGAGTCGGCTCTGGCCGAACTGGAGCAGTTGGGCGTGTTCACCACGCCGGTGACGGCGATTGACGGTGAGGTCGTGGTCGGCTTCGACCATCCCAAGCTAGAGCGGCTGTTAGGAAACTGACAAGGGAAGGATTATGCTCCACGGACTGTTTGGTCGTCAGGCGACGAAAGTCGTCATCTACACCCAGCCTACTTGAGCAGACTGTCACGCCGCGAAGAGGTTCTTCGCTCAACAGGACATCGAATACGGTGAGCGGGATGTGACAAGCAGCGAGAAGCACATGAGGGAATTGACCGAGACCATCGGCCGTTTCCTCACACCGACCATCGTCATCGGCAAGGAGGTGCTATTGGGTTTTGCCACCAACCGGGCTCGTATCGAGGAGTTGCTGGGTCGGAAACCGAAAGAAGGGAAGTGAGGGGGTGTTCTTATGAGCCACAAAGAGCACGGCCTGACTACTCGATTGGAACTGCCGTACGAGGAAGCCGCAGAAAGGACGAAGGCGGCGTTGCAGGCGGAGGGTTTTGGCATCCTGACAGAGATTGACATCAAAGCGACTCTCAAGCAGAAGCTGAACGCCGACTTCCGCAAGTACGTCATCCTGGGGGCCTGCAATCCCCCGCTGGCCCACAGGGCGCTCCGGACGGAGTTAGAGATTGGACTGTTGCTGCCCTGCAACGTCATCGTCTACGAAGAGGATGGCGGGGCGGTCGTCTCGGCTATTGATCCTCTGGCAGCTATGAGCATTGCGGAGAGCCCAGCGTTGGAGGAAGTGGCAACGACGGTCAACGCCAAGCTGTGCCGCGTCGTCGAGACCTTGAGAGGTGAGTGATGAGAATCAATTGGACACAGGTGTTGGCTTTTGGCTTGATAGCGCTGATCGTCTTGCTCGTAGGTGTCAGCCTCTTGCCCATGTTCTTCGGTGGCTGGGGGATGATGGGGCGCGGCGGCGGCATGATGGGCGGCTGGTGCCCTTGGTGTGGGGGGACAGGGCGTTTCGGCGGTGGGGGGCTGCTGGGCAGCTTCTTTGGCCTGATCTTCACCCTGTTGGCCCTGCTGGTCCCCATCGGCCTATTGGGGCTGCTGATCGCGGGCGGTATCTGGGTGGTGCGCAGCATGAGCGGGGCGGCTACACGACCGGCTCCGGCTGAAACTTGCCCAGGCTGCGGCCGGCCGACCGAGCACGACTGGCAGAACTGCCCGTATTGTGGCGCTCCGCTGCGAGAGGAGTAGGACAATGAACAAGAGATCGGTTTGGGTTTTGGTTATCGCTGCGGCGGTGCTGGTGGGCATTATCCTGGTTGTCCTGGCAGGTGGGTTGCTCTTTTTGTGGAACCGCTCCGCCCGTACGGTCACAGTAGCCCCAGGGTCGCTCCAAGGGTATGCCAGCAATGGGGAGACCATCTACTTCACCGGCGTGAACGACAGAGGGCAGCAGATCTCCTTTAGCAGCGGCCCCCCGTGGCTCTCGATGCACGGCGGCGGCTGCGCCAGTTGTCACGGCCCCGACGGCCAGGGTGGTGCCCCAGTGATGATGGGTACCGAGACGCCGCCCGATATCCGTTATCACCACCTGATCGAAGAGGAACACGAGGCAGGAGAGGCCCATCCTCCCTACACCGATGAGACCATCAAGCGGGCCATCACCGAGGGCGTGAACCCGGCCGGGGAGTCCTTGGACCTCACCATGCCCCGTTGGCAGATACCTGAGGAGGACCTCAATGACCTGCTGGAGTTCCTGAAGGCGTTGGACTGACCGTGGACGACCAGGCCACAATCCAGACGAATTTGGAGGCTAGGCTGTGTAAACTCTGACAAGCAAACAATAGAACAACAGGAGGAAAAAATGAGTATGTTCTGTTTTCAATGTCAGGAAACTGCAAAGAATCAAGGATGTACGGTGCGCGGTGTCTGTGGCAAAACAGAGGACGTGGCAAATCTGCAAGACCTGCTGGTCTGGTTGCTGAAGGGCATTTCTTTCTACGGAGTCAAGGCCAGAGAGTTGGGCGTCTCCGATCCGGAGGCGGACCTGTTCGTGGCCCAATCGCTGTTCTCCACCATCACGAACGTGAACTTTGATCCGGAGCGGTTCGTCCCGCTGGTGGACAAAGCCCTGGAGCTGCGTGACCGTCTCAAGGTTCGGTTCCTGGAAGCGTACCAGCAGGCACACGGTCGGGCATTTTCAAGACCCCTGCCGGAAGTGGCGACCTGGGTTCCTGAAAAGGTAGATATGGACGAGTTTGTCCAGAAGGGCGCGACCGTTGGTGTCATGGCCGAGCCCAACCTGGGCGAGGACGTTCGCTCCCTGCGGCAACTGCTTACTTATGGTCTCAAGGGGCTTGCTGCCTACACGGATCACGCCTACATTTTGGAGCACTATAATGATGACCTGCTGGCCTTTTTGCAGAAGGCTTTGGTCGTCACGACGGACGAGGATGCATCGGCAGACGATCTGGTGGGCATGGTGTTAAAGTGCGGTGAGATGGGCGTCCAGGCGATGGTCTTGCTGGATCAGGCCAATACTTCCACCTACGGCCATCCCGAACCGACCCAGGTCAACATCGGCGTGAGAGAAGGTCCTGCCATTCTCATCAGTGGGCACGACCTGAGAGACCTGGACGAGTTGTTGCAGCAAACGGAGGGCGCCGGCGTGAACGTCTACACCCACGGCGAAATGTTGCCCGCCAACGCCTACCCTGCTTTCAAAAAGTACCGTCACTTTGTGGGCAACTATGGCGGTTCCTGGTGGCATCAGCAGAAAGAATTTGAGAAGTTTGGCGGCGCGATCTTGATGACGACCAACTGTATCGTCAAGCCCAAAGAGAGCTACCGTGACAGGATATTTACCACCGGTTTGGCCGGCTGGCCGGGCGTTCCGCACATCCCCGATCGCCAGAATGGCGGGCAGAAGGACTTTGGCCCCGTGATCGCCAAAGCGTTGGAATCGGGCAGCCCGCAGGAACTGGAGCGGGGCACCATTCCTGCTGGCTTTGCCCACGCTGCCGTGCTTGGTGTGGCCGACAGGGTCGTGGAAGCGGTCAAGGGCGGTGCGATCAAGCGCTTTGTCGTGATGGCCGGTTGCGATGGCCGGCACAAAACACGGCAGTACTACACCGAGATGGCCAAGAGCCTGCCCCTCGACACGGTCATCTTGACGGCCGGCTGTGCCAAGTATCGCTACAATAAGCTGGATCTGGGCGATATCAACGGCATCCCGCGCATTTTGGACGCCGGGCAATGCAACGACTCCTACTCGCTGGTCGTAATCGCCCAAAAACTGGCCGAGGCGTTTGGCCTCAGCGACATCAATGATCTCCCTATCTCGTATGACATTGCCTGGTACGAGCAAAAAGCGGTGATCGTGCTGCTGGCCTTGCTTTCCCTGGGTGTGAAAAAGATTCGCCTGGGACCAACGCTGCCGGCCTTTGTCTCGCCCAATGTCTTGAAGGTCCTGGTCGAGAAATTGGACATCAAGCCCATCGCTACAGTCGAAGAAGATTTGGCAGCCATGATGGCTGGCGAATAAAGCCAAATCGTCATCGTTTGAGGTGCCAGGCACTTCCGAAAAAGTCGTCTGGCCCAGCGCCGAGGACGATTGGAAGGCGCCTTTGCTTTGAAATCCTCGGTGAAAGTGCCTGGCACCTGAACGCTTGCACCGAATCGTAATCAGGGGAAAGATGAAGAACATGTTAGAACACCAAACCAAGAGTCGCCAAATCGTTGGCATTGACGAAGAACTGTGCAACGGTTGTGGCGTGTGTGTGTCACCATGCGCCGAAGGCGCTGTCCAGATTATCAACGGCAAGGCGCGTGTGCTGCACGAAGAATTGTGTGACGGCGCCGGCTTTTGCCTGGGTGTCTGTCCCACTGGCGCGTTGAGCATTGAGGTACGAGAGGCGGTCGCTTTTGACGAGCACGCGGCCGAAATCGAAATGGAAAAGCGGGGTAAGACCTACATCGAGCAAACCTGTCACGTGTGTGGACAGGGCGAGGATAGCCGGGTGTTGCTCCCCTGTCGCAAGGCTGGCGCCAGCCTGTGGGTCTGCACCTGTTGCCTGCCGACGCTGATTCACGGATGAAAAAGGCGAGGGAACGTAATGGCGTGTCCCCGACATGAAGATTTAAGTAGACACGTACCGCTCTACGATCCCTTTAGTGTTGAGTACGACCGCTTTGTGAACTGGAAGGAGCGGTTGGCCTATGAGCTCCCCTTCATCGAGCAGCAATTGACTGCCAGCGGCGCACGCTGTATACTAGACGTGGCCTGTGGCACTGGGATGCACGCCATTGAGTTGGCGCGGCGGGGCTACGACGGGACCGCTGCGGACCTGAGCGTGGGCATGATCGAGCGGGCGCGGGAGAACGCCGCCGCTGCTGGGATTGAAGCGCGTTTTGTCGTGGCCGGCTTTGGCGAGTTGTTGAGGAAAGTGGAAAACGGCTTCGATGCCTTGCTCTGCCTGGGCAACAGCCTGCCGCACGTGCTGACCGCCGATGCGCTGCACTCAACGTTGACCGACTTTGCAGCCGTTTTGCGACCCGGCGGGCTGCTACTCATCCAGAACCGCAACTTCGACGCGATCATGCGCGGCCGTGTCCGCTGGATGGGGCCGCAGTCTCACCACGAGGGTGACTGTGAATGGCTCTTTGTGCGTTTCTACGATTTCAACCCAGACGGCACCCTGACTTTCAACATCGTCACGTTGCGGCGCGACGAGGCGGGCGAATGGACACAGCAGGTCGAAGCCACCGCGTTGCGCCCGCTGCTGCACGCCGAATTATCAAGCGCAATCACAGCGGCCGGGTTCGGTGACCTTGCTTGTTACGGTGACATGACCGGCGTGCCCTTCGACCCAGAGACCAGCGGGAACCTGGTTGTAACGGCGATGAATGAGTGACATGCGCATCTTGGCAGTTATCTCAGGCGAGTATGGGCAGCGGCACGTGGAAAACATCCGCGCCCACGGCCGCATGTACTGGGTGGTCGAAGTCTGGCAGGCGCCGTCTGTGCTGCCGCCGGTGATAGACTATCCTGAGGATTACCTGCCCGACACGCTCCCGCTAGCCGACCTGATCCTGTCCTTCGGCGAGCACCCCGGCGTGGCGGAATTGCTCCCCGACATCGCACGGATGACCGGCGCCCAGGCAGTGATTGCGGCGGTGGATAGTGAAGCCTGGCTGCCGCGTGGACTGGCCCGGCAACTGCGGCGCTGGCTCCAGGATATGGGCATCGTGTGCGTGACGCCCAAGCCCCTGTGTTCGCTGACCGAGACCCACTACAGCATTGCCCGCCGTCAGCGGATCGAGTATGATGACCCCTTCATCGCCGAGTTTGCACGCCACTTTGGCCAGCCAGACCTGCGCCTCACCGTAGATCCCGAATCGCGGCTCATCACCTCCGCCGAGGTGCTGCGCGACGCGGTTTGCGGCAGTGCGCGCTACGTGGCCGAGAGATTGGTGGGAGTTTCGGCGGACGATGCCGAGCAGGAGGCCGGCTTGCTGCACCATCACTATCCCTGTCTGGCCACCATGGGAATAGACGCCGACTACGGCGACACGCTGATGCACATCTCCGGCAATATCTTGAAGAACAACGTCCGAACACAGGTCAAGACGTTCAAGCGTGTGCGCTACATGACAACGGAGGACCGGAGCGATTAGTCGCCGATAGGTTTTGCGTTGCGAATTTCGCGTTGCGAGTTGGGGAGTGGAGAACTCGAAACTCGAATCCACTGCTAAAGGAGGAGAGGCTCATGCTGGAATCTCTACTGGGAAGTAGCCTGACCCTGTTGGGCACTTTGGCCACTGTCTGCACGGGGTTGGCCACCGGTGTGGGGGCGTTGCCCATCCTGTTTGTCCGCAAAATCTCCGACCGTTTGCTCGACGCCATGCTGGGCTTCGCCGCCGGGGTGATGCTGGCCGCTACCGCCTTCAGCTTGATCGTCCCGGCTATCGAGCTGGGCGGCGTGTGGATCACGGTGGTGGGCGTCTTGATGGGGGCGGCGTTCTTGGCCCTGATGGACAGGTTTCTCCCCCACGAGCACCTGGTCATGGGCCATGAGGGACCGTCGTCGGCCATGCGGCGCATCTGGCTCCTTATTATCGCCATCACCCTGCACAATTTCCCCGAGGGTCTGGCCGTGGGGGTCAGTTATGGCAGCGGCGACATCCCCACCGCCACTTCCCTGGCCATCGCCATCGGCTTGCAGAACATGCCTGAGGGATTGGCGGTGGCGCTGCCCCTGTTGCGAGAAAAATACAGCAAGGCGAAAGCCCTGGGGTACGCGCTGCTTTCCGGGCTGGCGGAACCCATCGCCGGCATATTCGGTGTGGTGGCCGTGCAGATCGCCCGACCGCTACTGCCCCTGGGGCTGGCCTTCGCCGCCGGCGCGATGCTCTACGTCGTCAGCGACGAGATCATCCCTGAGACCCATCGCAAGGGCTTTGAGCGCGAGGGCACCTGGGGAGTGATGATCGGCTTTGTGGTGATGATGCTGTTGGACAATCTGTTTGGGTAGGGATGGATGAAAGGATTTGACCGATGGTAAAGCGGGGGTGTATTTTCTTGATCCTGTTTCTCGTTGGGCCGATGTTGGCATCATGCGCAGGCTCAAAGCCTGCCGTTCTTGAGGGTGCCGAGATTCGCGAGTACCAGGGCGAAAGGCTCTCTTCCACAGACGATTTCCGCGAGAACTCTATCGCCGGGCCGCAGAACGTTTCCCCGGAAGGCTATAACCTGAGAATCACCGGCCTGGTGAACAAGCCTCTGGCTCTCACCTACGATCAGGTGCTCGACCGCAAGCGCTATAGCAAAGTAGTCACACTGCACTGCGTGGAGGGCTGGGATGCCACCATCTTTTGGGAGGGCGTCCTGCTCGAGGATCTGCTGAATCAGGCGGGCACCCAGGACAGCGCCCTCACCGTTATCTTCCACGCCGCCGATGGCTACACCTCTTCGCTGCCGCTGGAATACATCCGCCAGAACGAGATCATGCTGGCCTACAAGATGAACGGGGTAGAGCTCCCACCGGAGCGCGGGTTCCCTTTCCAGGTGGTGGCCGAATCCAAATGGGGTTACAAGTGGGTGAAGTGGGTGACCAAGATAGAGCTTTCTGCTGACCCCAATTACCAGGGATATTGGGAAAGCCGGGGCTACAGCAACGACGGCGATCTCTCCGGCCCTATTTTTGAGAGATAAGGGATGGATGATGCCCAATCACTTAGTGAAGGAAACCAGCCCCTACCTGCTCCAGCACGCCGACAATCCTGTTGACTGGTATCCCTGGAGCGAGGAGGCGGTGCAAAAAGCGAAAACTGAAGATAAGCCGATCTTTCTCAGCATCGGCTACTCCGCCTGCCACTGGTGTCACGTGATGGCTCGTGAATCCTTCGAGGACGAGGAAGTGGCGGCGGTCCTCAACGAGAATTTCGTCAGCATCAAAGTGGACCGCGAGGAGAGGCCGGACCTGGACCGCATCTACATGAGCGCGGTGCAGGCCATGACCGGCAGCGGCGGCTGGCCTATGTCGGTGTTCCTCACGCCTGAGGGCCAGCCCTTCTACGGCGGCACCTACTTCCCGCCGAAGCGCCGCTACGGGATGCCCTCCTTCACGGACGTGCTGCTGGCCGTGGCGGACGCCTGGCAGAATCGGCGGCAGGAACTCGTCGAAGGCGGGAAGCGTTTGGTGGAGGCCGGCGAGCGGCAGAGCGCGGTGCGTGAGGACGTGAAACGTGAAGACGTGAAACGTGAAACGTTGGAGTCTGCTTTCGAGAACCTCTGGCAGCGCTTTGACAGGACCCACGGCGGGTGGGGCGACGCGCCGAAGTTCCCCCAGCCGATGGCTCTTGAGTTCCTGTTGCGCTATCACCACGCCACGGGCGACCCCTTGGCGCTGCAGATGGTGACGCAGACCCTGGAGGCGATGGCTCGCGGGGGCATGTACGATCAACTCGGCGGCGGATTCCACCGCTACTCCGTGGACGACCACTGGTTGGTGCCTCATTTTGAGAAGATGCTGTACGATAACGCACAGTTGGCCCGCGTCTATCTGCACGCCTGGCAGGTGACCGGCGAGCCCTTCTACCGTACCATCGTCGAAGAGATCCTCGATTACGTCGTGCGAGAGATGACAGATCCAGAAGGCGGTTTTTATTCCACTCAGGACGCTGACAGCGAGGGCGAGGAGGGCAAGTTCTTCGTCTGGACTCCGACTGAAATCCGCGACCTGCTGGGCGCGGAGGCAGATGCTTTCATGGCCGAGTGCGGCGTCGCCGAGCGAGGTAATTTCGAGGGCAAGAACATTCTGGAATTCGTGGGGGATTTGGACCAACGCCCGACACTAGCTGAGGCGCGGCGCAAGCTGTTCACAGCCCGCGAGCAACGGGTGCATCCGGGGCGCGACGAGAAGGTGCTGACCTCTTGGAACGGGCTCATGCTGGCCGCCTTTGCCGAGGCTGCGCGCGTGCTGAACCGCGCCGACTATCAGCAGGTTGCCGAGCGCAACGCCGATTTTCTCCTGAGTGAGCTCAGGACACCTGATGGCCGCCTCTACCACACGTGGAAAGCTGGAGTAGCCAAAATCAACGGCTACCTGGAAGACTACGCCCACTTCATCGTCGGGCTGCTGGAGCTGTATCAGACCACCTTCGATCCGCGCTGGTACCTGGCCGCCCGCGAGCTGGCCGAGGTGATGGTCGAGCACTTCAGCGCGCCAGATGGTGGCTTTTTCGATACCAGCGACGACCACGAGGCACTGATCACCCGCCCCAGGGAACTGCAGGACAACGTCGTTCCCTCTGGCAATGCCACGGCTGCTTTTGGGCTGTTGCGCCTGGCGGGGCTGGCGATCGAGCCGCGCTACGCCGAACTGGCCCGTCGCAGCCTCGTTCAGGTGCAGCCTCTGCTGGCACAATATCCGCTGGGCTTTGGCCAATGGCTGATCGCCCTGGACTACGCGCTCTCACACCCCCGCGAGATCGCCATCGTGGGCGATCCTGAGGCGGCCGACACCCGCGCTCTGCTTGATGTCTGCGTCACCGGCTATCGCCCCTACCAGATCGTGGCGCTGGGCGCCCCCGATCCTGAGACTTCTGCCGTCCCCCTGCTGCGGGGCCGCAGCCAGGTCGAGGGGCGCGCCACGGCTTATGTCTGTGTTGACTTCGCCTGCCGTTCCCCGGTCACTGATCCGGCCGCGCTGCGGGCGCTACTCGAATAGCCCACTCCTTGCCCATCCCTCGGAAGAAGGAGATTCTGTTGAGAGCCAGGAAGGTATGAGGTGTGTTTGGAAAAGAGAAACCCCGATAAGGGAGAAATCAGATGACTAATGATCGCCCCTTCGTCACCATAAACGTGGCCATTACCGCCGATGGAAAGACGGACACCATCGCCCGTGGCGGGGCAACCATCTCCTCACCACACGACAGGGCACGGGTGGACCGCTTGCGAGCCGAAAGCGATGCGGTGCTGGTCGGAGGCCGAACTCTCCTGGGTGACGACCCGAGGCTCACCGTGAAATCCGCTGAGCTGTGCGCCGAGCGCCGCGCGCGCGGGCTGGAAGAGAATCCCATCAAAGTTGGCATCGTCTCCAATGCAGACCTGCGCCTCGACAGCCGATTTCTCACCGCCGGCACGGCTCAGGTGACGATCTTCACGACCCAGCGGACCAGCCCAGCGCAAATCGCCCGCTTGCGTCAACGGGGCGCCCAGGTGTTTGTGATGGGCGAGCGCCGGGTTGACTTGGTGCGCACATTCCATCACCTCAGAGAGCAGGGCATCAAACGCCTGTTGGTTGAAGGCGGCGGCACGCTGAACGCGGAATTACTGAGGTTAGGGCTGGTGGATGGATTATACGTGTACATTGCCCCCCTCATCTTCGGCGGTGCGGATGCGCCCACCTTCGCCGATGGCGTTGGCTTGCAGCGAGAAGAGGCGATCCATTTACAACTCAACAGCGTCGAGACTCTGAGGGACGGCGGGATACTCGTGCACTATGTCATACCGAGAGCCTGAAAGGTGATTCGGTCAATTCATCAACCAAAAGGAGGGTGCACATGCCACTGACTCACATGCGAATCAAGGAATTGTTGGATGAGAACCGCCAGCATGAATGCGACGGCTATGGACGCGACCGCGTCTGCGTCAAGATTGCTGCTATCGCTGAGCTACCCTCCCGCTTCGGGGACTTCCACGTCGTGGCCTTCTATAACAACCGCGACGACAAAGAACACGCCGCGTTCGTCCACGGCGACGTATGCGATGGCGAGAACGTCCTCGTGCGGTTGCACTCCGAATGTGCAACGGGCGATGCCATCGGTTCGCTGCGCTGCGATTGCCGAGACCAGTTAGAAGCCGCGTTGAAGAAAGTCGGGGAGGCGGATAAGGGAATCGTGCTCTACATGAGGCAAGAGGGGCGCGGTATTGGCTTTGTAAACAAGATCCGCGCCTATGGGCTACAAGATCATGGCTACGATACCGTCGAGGCGAACATCGCGCTGGGCTTTCGCGACGACGAACGCGAGTACAGCGTGGCCGCGCACATGTTAGATTCTCTAAAGGTCAAGTCTATTCGCTTGATGACGAACAACCCACGCAAAATCGCTGAGCTGACCAAGCATGGCATTGTGGTCACCGAGCGTGTTCCTCTCATCATCCCGCCCAATCCCCATAACCGGTTCTACCTGGAAACCAAAGCCACGAAATCGGGCCATCTGATAGATTGGGCTGGCAAGGAGCGTCTCCTGGAACAAAGCGACCGCCCGATTGTCGAGGGGATGACAGCGGAGCAGATTGCAGCCCTTGTGTAACGTGCTGCGTGTTGCGTAGAGGAGGGCGACCAATGAAACAAGCAAACTCTAGCGATCCTGCCGCTATCGTGGTTTTTGGTGCATCCGGCGACCTAACGCAGCGCAAACTGGTGCCGGCCCTGCACACCCTGGCCTGCGGGGGTCTCTTGCCCCCGGCCGCCCGGGTGATCGGCGTGGCCCGCACCCCCCTCTCCGACCAGGCCTTCCGTGACCGGCTCTACGAGGGCGTAGACGAATACGCTCGGATTAAACTCACACCGGGCATCTGCGAGCTTTGGGACCGTTTCGCGGAGCGCCACTCTTACCTGGCGGGCAGCTATGATGACCCGGACACCTATCGCCGCCTGGCGGAACGGCTGGCCTGGTTCGATGCTGAGTTCGGCACCCAGGGCAACCGCCTCTTTTATCTGGCTACCCCGCCCGTGCTTTATCCGCTGATCGTCGAGCAACTGGGCCGGGCTGGGCTGAACCGCAGCGACCCCGGCGGTGTCCTGAGCTTGCGTCGTCCCGAGCTTGTCGAGGGATCGAAGGGCTGGACGCGCATCATCGTCGAAAAGCCCTTCGGGCACGACCTGGAGAGCGCGCGCCAGCTCAACGAGCAGGTGCACGCCGTGTTTGACGAAAGCCAGGTCTACCGCATTGATCACTATCTGGGCAAAGACACGGTGCAGAACATCCTGACCTTTCGTTTCGCCAACACCATCTTTGAGCCGGTGTGGAACCGTAACTACGTGGACAGCGTGCAGATCACCGTGACCGAAAGTGTGGACGTGGGCCGCCGCGCTGGCTACTACGATCAGGCCGGCGTGCTACGCGACATGTTCCAGAACCACATGCTGCAATTGCTCACGCTAATAGCCATGGAGCCACCAGTGGCCTTTGGCGCCAAGTCGCTGCGTGACGAGAAGGTCAAAGTACTGAGTGCCACACGGCTCATTGCCTTGAGCGACACGGTTCGCGCTCAGTACCAGGGCTATTGTCGGACGCCTGGCGTCGCACCCGATTCGCATACGCCCACCTACGCCGCACTCAGACTGTTCGTGGACAACTGGCGCTGGCAGGGTGTGCCTTTCTACCTGCGTTCCGGCAAGGCGCTGGCTGAAAAAGTCACCGAAATCGTCATCGAATTCGAGCGCCCGCCGCACGTGATGTTTGATCTGGCGCCGGGGCAGGCGTTCACGCCCAACATCCTCTCGCTGGGCGTCCAGCCTGACGAGGGCATCCACTTCAAATTCCAGGCCAAAGTGCCTGGGTCAGCTCAGGAGATGCGTCTGGTGGACATGGCCTTCCACTATCGCCCTACTTTTGGTATAGGGAGACTGCCCGATGCCTATGAGCGGCTGCTGCTGGACACGCTGCAAGGCGATGCTTCGCTCTTTGCCCGCAGCGACGAGATCGAGCTGGCCTGGCGGCTGGTGGATCCCATCATACAGGGATGGGAGGAGTCACCGGACGCGCCACCTCTGACCACCTACGAGCCGGGCAGTTGGGGGCCGACCGAGGCAGACGATTTTCTGGCCCGCGAGGGCCGCGTCTGGCGTCGGGGCTGCACCGGGCACGAGGATGACTAAGGCCGAACGGCTGCGGCAGGTGCTGGCCGGGCCATACCGCCGGACGCCCTGCCAGCGCAAATCGTCAGGCCGACCGACGGTTGCTTGCTGTGGCTGGTAGATGAGGAGGCTGTGGCTCATTTGAGAGGCGAAAGGATGACACGTGGTTGAACGCACGAACGAGGAATGGCTGGTCGAGCTGGACTTCGGGAGGTTGGGCGTCGAGGAAGGAGGCGAAGGGTCGGGGCTAAGGGTTGTGGGTTTCGTGGTTGGGGTTGCTGTCATTATCTTCCGCCCGGAGTTCCATGACTGCCGCCCGAATACCCCGCGCAATATCTAAGAACGCTTCGTCCTGATTTATCCAGGTGGTCACGGGTTTGGCGTCCGTGGGCAGGGCTTGGAGCTTGCCGAATGGTGCACTCTTCCAGTCGACTGGACGCAGGATGATCGGGATCACAGGGGCCTCTCCGGCCGCGTGCCTCTCCATGGCTCGTTTCACCTCAACGTCCCAGCAATAATCCGAATCTACGAAATCCGAACTGATAAGCAACAGAATCACACGGGCTGTATTCAGGTGCGTGTCAATCTCACCCTCCCATTCCTTTCCTGCGCCAATCTTGCGGTCGTGCCAACTTGTGATCACGCCCTCCCGTTTCAACATACTGAGGTGCTTTTCCAGTTCATCCCGGAGGGTTTCATCTTCGCGAGCGTACGCAAAGAAGATCCCCATCCTGCCCTCCTCATCCTCAGCAGTCGTCGCCTGCTCACTCACCTCGCCACCGCCCGTTTCATCTGCGTCTGAGCGCTCCTCTATCGGTGGCGCTCCTACGCGTCGCTTGTCCGCGGCCTCCTCCGTGAGCGTCCGCAATAACGCTTGCGCTTGCCAGTCTCCCCTGACCGCTCCATCAGCGCGCAGCCTGGCGAACATCGCTTTGATTATATCCCCGCAATGCTGTTGCCTGCGACGGTGCAGTCTTTCTCGCTCGTCGTCAATCTTCCGGTACAAATCCAACTGTCGCTGTAGCCGATCCTCCTTGTCAGGTATAGCCTTCAGTGCGTCTATCTCCTCCTGCGTCATCTGGCGGCTAGGCAGTTCTTTCGGGCCTCTAACGCTCAGTTCAGATAGGCTCGCGTCTATTCTCCGCACCCTAACCTCGCCCACATCATTGCCGAATTCTATGTGGTCGAACTTAAACACCGTGCGACCAGTCGAGGTCTCTTCCCTGACATACTCTTCCCAGCCCGCAAAGCATCTTTCTAACGCTTCCCTGACGGCAGGGACTAGATCATCGTAACACATTGATCTCGGATAGATTCCACCGACGAACATAACCACCTCCAACAAAACAAGAAGCCGCCCGGCCAACTTGATCAGGCGGGCTGGCTGTGTTACAATGGCGCTGCTGGCCTGCCCACCCCCTTGGCCGTCTCCCCTGGCTCCTCGCCAGCCAGGGGCTTTTCATATCTTAACTCTCCGACATATTACCGTCGACTTCAAATATGCAGACCCCCACCACGGCACCGCCAGCCCTGCAGTGCCAGCGATGGCCTCTCGCCAATGGCCCAGGGCAAGCTAGGTCAGTACTTCGCCTCCACCACTATTCGATAAGCTTGACGTGTGAGAATAAACAAGCGGTAGCTACCAGCACCATGCAAGGTAGCCATGCCTTTGTGTGCGCCTATGAGGTTGGCTATATCCGTTCCTCTCGCGCCACTAGCGGGTAAAGCCCTGATCCAAAAAACGTCCTCGCCATGATTCTCTCCAGGCTGCGTATCCCAAGAGACCCGCCATTCATTAGACGGAATATAAAAATACTCTGTCTGTGTTTGGTAATAATCGTCTAGTTCGACCAATTCGCCACGTTCCCATCGTTCAACCTCACGCCAAGCAGTACCCGTTGGCGTCGGTGTCCGTGGTGCCAGTATTCCCTTCCCTTCAGCGTATTTCTCAAGTTCATCTGTGGCCCGTTCTAGACATTCCCATCCTAATGTTGCCTCATCATGACTTGGGCTGGGCAATTTGTTGGCGTTGCCCGCGTCTATTTCCTCAATAAGCAAAGCACCTGCACGGTCATAGTGCTTGCTAGCTTGGAGAAGCTCTTGATGGACACTCTCAAGGTGCGGCGGGGCTTGCAGCTTGCGTACATATCCTCCGCATGTAGCCCACATCGCAATAACGTCAGCGTACATGTATCTTTGCAGTTCTGAAACGCTGTAAAGATAATCGGTAACAATTATGTCATATTGAGCCAGATAGGCCGACTCTTCGGCTGTAACACCATCATCGGATGCTGTTGCTGGTAGGGTGGCAGTAGGCAGAGCTAATTGCTCAAGCTTTTTCGTAGCCCGCACTATACATTCTGACGCTAATTCCAGTTCCAGCCGGACCCGCTTCATATTGAGATGGCAGGACTCGTCCATGGTGCAGGTGCGATTGACGCTGATAAGGTAGTCTTGACGACGTGCCCCTGTCAGGAGCGCACCGGTCACATCCTCAAGGTGTCGGCTGGCTTGCCTGAGTTCTTGGTGGCCACGTCTGTAGCGAGCCGGGACTTCAAGTCCCCGCAGTCTCTCCCCTGTTTGACGCACCATCTCGTCAACAACTATGAATCTAGAGTTCCACCCTTGAATTCCTGCCGGCTGAAAGCCTGAGAAGATTTCCTGCTCCAGTAATGCCAATTCACGACTACTGTCTTCATAAATCCCGATGATTTCATAAAACTGTAATAGATAGGCTTCCTCGCCCTCCGCTTCAATCGCCTTAACAGCGTCCGCCGTGATGTACCAAGCCTTCGCTACCTCTTTGTAGGCTTCTTCATCCCCAATGCCTCTGTTCTGGGCATCCACCAAGTCAAGAAGGATTTGCTTTCTAACAGGCTCTATGGGTGTTGACACAGGCCGTTTCTGTGTGGGTGTAGGCAAGGGCTTGTGCGTTGGTGTCGGGTTCGGCGTTTCTGTACCTATGGCTGCCACCGTTGGCGCTACCGCTATTTCCCTGCGTGGCTCAATGAACATGATGTACGCTATCCCTACCACTGTTACTACCACCATCAACACGAGAATACCAGCCAAACCATACACCGCCTTGTCTGTTGTAGCAAACTTGCCCGGTGGCTTGACTGGTTTGACTTGTATTGGCTCAACGGCCGTAGCCGTCCTGCGACTTAGGATTCCATCTATCCGCGCAAGGGCATCTATGGCCTCCTGGTTGCTGGCATCCAGCGCCAGCACTTTCTCAAAGTATTGACGAGCGTACTGCGGATAGCCCGCTTCTAAGTCCTTGCGACCAAGTCTGAGCAACCTGTCAATCTCGTCCATCGTCAACTCCTCTTGTCCGCGCCCTCCACGCCAGCACCACCCAGGGCCTGGGCGCAGCAGCCTGAGGTCAGGCCGGCCAGCTAGACCGCCGCCGGGCATTGGCCCAGGGGCTGGGCCAGTTCTGCCAGGTCGGATATGATAATCGGCGTTGTTTCAGTGCTCATCGTCAGCTCCTCTATGGCTCAATATCTCATAAACCCGTGCAAGCCCCTTCATGGCCTCTCGATTGGAAGCATCCAAAGCCAGCGCCTGCTCAAAGTGCTCGCGTGCCTGGTCATACCAGCCCTGTTCAAGCGCCATCTGGCCGAAGGTTATGAGTTTGTCAACATCTGTAATCATTGGGGACGCTGTGCGAGCACGCACTTGTGGCGGGTCCTGATCTGCTGTAAGTGGCTGAGCCTCGACTGTTCTGTCTATCACGACGTCGGTGTGTGCTTTAGGTGGCATTGCTTGACGCCTTGGTTGTATCGCAACCTCAGGATGGCCAAGGTTCGGGTCATCGTTTGGTTGAGGCGGCACAGTCAAGTCACGCCCGCAGTGTTTGCATACCCTTGCCTCGTGCTTGACAAGCTCTTCGCAGTATGGACATCGCTTCACTGTCCCTTGTTCAAGCTGCCGCCTTTCAAGCTCTGCCATATCTGGCTTAAGAAGTATGGCGGCAGGTAGCGCGACAATGAAGAGAGCCCCTCCAAACAGCCACCACGCGAAAAAATCGTGCCCTTTTCGATAAGCGACTGTAGCTGGAATCAACCCAATCGCTGCTGCGAGAAGGAGGAAGTTTAGCCAATACACCGTCATTAAATCCATCGTCATTACCTCCCACTATCTTTCGAATTCTCTTCCTCCAGTCGATAGAAGATAAGCCAATTCCCAGTATGGTAGCCTTAGAATGATCCTATCCTTTGGTGCTTGAGCCAACGCAAGACCTCGACACAATAGTGAAACACTGCCCATTCTCTTCAAACATAGCGCGTCAGGCGAGTTGAAAAAGGGCTCGTTGCTGGCTCTCCAAACCAACCAAGTGATGCCTTCCGGAATAGCACCAATAGGTTGGACTGAATAGAAACCAACTTGTGTGACAAGAATGCATAAAATGAGCACCAGAAGAGGAATTACCGCTAGAGTGACTTTTATGTTTTTCTTCTGCTCTGCTGTCTGTTTTTCTGGAATACCCCGTTCCTGCTCAACCTCATGCGGAGGTTCGACCGGTTCGTCTTGTTTCGGTTCGACTACCATACCTGGCGGCCGCTCAACAGGCACAGTCTCTCTCTGGCTCAATATCTCATTGGCCCGCGCAAGCCCCTTCATGGCTTCTCGGTTGGCGGCATCCAGGGCCAGCACCTGCTCAAAATACTCACGAGCCTGGTCATACCAACCCTGCTCAAGCGCCATCTGGCCGAAGGTTATGAGTTTGTCCACGTCGGTGTTTGCATTGTTTTCCATTGCCAGAGTACTCCCCAACAGAAAAAGCCCGCTTGCCTTGCGACAGACGGGCTTCCGTGCTATACTAACCCTTGCCAGGCCGTCTGCACCGGCTGGCCTTGCCCCCTGGCTCCTCGAAAGCCGAGGGGCTTCTTCCTTTCAGCTTAATCCCTGGGCACCAGGCGGATCTCCACCCGCGTGTCCAGCGCGGCGGCCAGTTTCTTCAACAGGGTCAGCGAGGGCACGGTCTCCGCCCGCTCCACGCGGGAGACGCTGGCCTGCTTCGTTCCCGCCCTCTCCGCCAGCTCCGCCTGGGAAAGCCCCCGCTGCAAGCGCAAACCCAGCACGGCCCGCGCCACCTGGTGCTCCGGCTCCAGGGCCTCGTATTCCCTGACGAACTCAGGGTTCTGCCTCAGTTGCGCTTTTAGATCGTCCAGCGTCCTCATGGTTCGTGCCTCCTCATAAAATCGTCCATACGCTTCTCGGCCATGGCGATCTCCCGCCGAAGACCACTTTCCAGGCCATAGTGTCCCTATTATATCACGAGTGTTATGGGGCGTCAAATGCTCGCATTCATTCACAAAAAAGCCACCGTGCGGTTAACGCAGGTGGCTTCTCGCAATACCAAGAGAAAGTGACTTTCATCGTTGACAAACGACTGTCCTGATGATATAATGGACAGCGGGGGTTAGGAGAGCAAGGTCTTCGCTAGAGGCATTGCTCAAATAGCTGACGGCCTCTGGCGAATTCTGAGGTTCTGCTGTATAGTATTGGTGAAGGAGGTGAATACCATGTCAGAGTTGAGCGAACGCATCCAGAAAGCTGACTGGAAGAAAGAAAAGCACGTGCCGGTCATTGAGTGTCCGGGCCAGGTGAAGGCGGGCGAGGTCTTCGAGGTGAGGGTCAGCCTGGGGAAAGAGGTTGCGCATCCCAACACCACTGAACATCACATCAGTTGGATCACTCTCTACTTTCACCCGGAAGGGGAGAAGTTCACCCACCAGGTGGGTCACTTCGAGTTCTCCGCCCACGGCGAGTCCACCGCCGGTCCCAACCAGGGGCCCGTCTACACCCACCACGGGGTGACCACGTCTTTGAAGGTCAACAAAGCTGGTACGTTGCACGCCCTGGCCCTGTGCAACATCCACGGGCTGTGGGAGAGCAGCAAAGAGATCGGGCTGGCTTAGAAATCGAAAAATCGGTCCGAACGAAGAAGAATCAAAGGAGGTAGGAAAATGCCTGAGTTTCTCAATCCCTTCAGTGGAAAGGTGCCGGATCGCAAGCTCACCACCGAGGAGCTGGTCCGGGCGATCCGCCTGAACCTCGCCGCCGAGCACGAGGCGGTCCACCTCTACACGGCCCACGCCGACGCCACCGACCATCCCCTGGCCAAGAAGATCCTCATTGACATCGCCAACGAAGAGCGGGTTCACGCCGGTGAATTCTCTCGCCTGCTTCAAATCCTGACCGGCGATGAGGACAAATGGCTGGCGGAGGGTGCGGAGGAAGTGGACGAGATGGCCGCTGAGCTCGCTGGGCTCGAGTAGGTCGGCGGTGACGAGCCCACATCGGGTCGTCGAAGGAGTAGCCCGTCGCTGTATCCCCCAGGCCACAGGGTCTGGGGGACACAGCCTCACCAGGCAGAAAAAACCATCGTTCGATTCTCAGGGAGGAAGTTCCTATGGACGTGAAACAAGCCATACACACGAGGAGAGCATATCGCTCACTAGAGCCCGTAGAAATCACCGAGGAACTCATCAGAGACCTGGCCGAGAGAGCGCGGTTGACCCCCTCCTGCTTCAACAATCAACCCTGGAGGTTCGTCTTCGCCCACGATCCTGAGGTGTTGAGGAAACTGCACGGCGCTATGTCGAAGGGCAACGAGTGGGTTCAGGCCGCCTCTATGATCATCGCCGTGTTCAGCCGGGAGGACCTGGATTGCCGCATCAGGGGCAGGAACTATTACCTCTTTGACACGGGGATGGCGACGGCTTTCATAATTTTGAGGGCCACGGAGCTGGGACTGGTGGCCCATCCGATAGCGGGGTATAAGGAAGACCAGGTGAAGGAGATCCTCGGCATTCCCGAGGACACGAAGGTTATCACCCTGGTTGTCGTCGGCAAACACTCTGAGACCATAGGTCCCCTTCTCATGGAGAAACAGGTGGAGGCGGAGAAAAAGAGGCCGGGAAGGTTACCCCTGGAGGAGTTCGCTTATGTGAATGCTGTCCGAAGTTAGTACTGACAGAGCAGAACTCCTCGTCGAGGAGTAGGAACTACTCGCCTGCTCCCTCCGGATCCCTTCGATGGGCTCAGGACAGGCGCCAGATCTCGCTGCCAAGCCGCCGGATCTGGCGATCCGGCGAGAGCAAGACAGCACAGGTAGAGACCGGCGGGCCAGCAACACACAAGAGGGGGACCACCAACCTATGAGAGGAGTGCAAAATGGCGCTGGCGAAAGATGAAGTCTGCAAGATGATGGTGGACCCCGAAACGGCTCCGGCCAAGACGGAGTACAAGGGCAAGACCTACTACTTCTGCGCTCCGGGCTGCAAAGTGGCCTTTGAAAAGGATCTGGAGAAGTATCTCAAGGCCGAAGGCGAGGATGCCCACAGAGGCAGCCATCACCATGACCACTGAGAGGCTGTGAGGAATACGAAGGAGGTCTTGGCAATGCCAGCAGTTGAAATCAAACCCGATGTCTATTGGATAGGCGTAAACGATAGGACGACCGACCTCTTCGAGGGCCTGTGGCCCATCACCCAAGAGGGGGTCTCCTACAACGCCTATCTGATCAACGACGAGAAGAAGGCCATCGTTGACCTGGCCAAGGCGCTGAAGACGGACGAATTCTTCGACCACATCTCCGAAATCGTGGACCTCTCGGAGATCGGCTATGTGGTCATCAACCATATGGAGCCGGATCACACCGGTGTGTTGCGCACTCTCAGGAGGATAGCACCGGCTGCAACCATCCTGGGTTCCCCGAAGACAAAGGGGATGCTGGAGTCTTTCTACGGGATCACCGAAAACGTCAGAGTCGTCCAGGACGGGGAGACGCTCTCCTTAGGCAGGAGGACGCTGCAATTCTTCTCCACGCCCTTTGTGCACTGGCCGGAGACGATGATGACCTACGAGACATCGCATCGCATCCTCTTCTCCTGTGACGCCTTCGGTGGCTATGGGGCCCTTCGTGGCGCTATCTTCGACGACGAATACACGGATTTGGACTTCTACCAGAAAGAAGCGCTCCGCTACTATGTCAACATTGTAGCGAAGTTCAGCAAGCCCGTGCTTAGGGCCATCGGGAAACTGGCCGATGTGCCCGTGGAGATCATAGCCCCCTCCCACGGGCTCATCTGGCGAAGGCATCCCCAGATCATCGTGAATCTCTACCAGAAATGGGCCGAATACGCCACTGGCCAGACCGAAGCGGGGATAACCCTCATCTACGGCTCGATGTACGGCAACACCGAAACGATGATGAACGCCGTGGCCCAGGGCATCTCCCGTGTGGGGGTTCCCCTGGAGATCTTCGACGCGGCGAGAACCCATATCAGCTATATCCTCCCCTCCCTGTGGACGAAGGCGGGGGTGATGGTTGGCGCTCCCACCTACGAGGGCACGCTGTTCCCGCCGGTGGCCCAGGTGCTGGAGATGGCCGTCCTCAAGCGCGTGCTGAACAAGAAGATGGCCATGTTTGGCAGCTACGGGTGGAGCGGTGGGGCACTGAAGCACCTCAAAAAGATCATCGAGCCCGTGAAGTGGGAGCTGGTTGACTCCTTCGAGTTCGCTGGGAAGCCCACCGAGGAGGACCTCAAGAGGGGGGAGGAATTCGGGGCCAGGTTTGGAGAGCTCATAAGTCGTATCGGGGGGTGATTGGGGAAGATGACGGGCATCGCTATCAACGTGGCCGCCGTGGTAGCAGGCGGCACCTTGGGGACCCTTTTGGGCGAAGGGCTACCTTCCCGTATCCGCCATATCATCATGCATGGAGTGGGCCTCGTGACCCTGGCGGTGGGGATGAGTATGGCCATCACCACGAAGAATTTCGTGCTGGTGCTGGTAAGCATCATCATAGGCGGCATACTGGGGGAGTGGTGGCGGCTAGAAGAGCGGCTGGACGGAGCCGGGAAGTGGCTGGAGGCTAAAGCTAGTCGGTTCCCCTTCCTGGCGCGGGGTGAATTCACCAAAGGCTTCGTCACCGCCAGTCTGGTCTTTTGCGTGGGGCCGATGACCGTCCTGGGTTCCATTCAGGACGGCCTCTCGGGCGATTACACCTTGCTGGCCGTAAAGAGCGTGCTGGATGGCTTTTCTTCCCTGGCCTTCGCTGCTTCGATGGGGATGGGGGCGACCTTTGCCGCCATCACGGTGCTTGTTTACCAGGGAATTCTGACCCTGGGAGCTTCTCTCTTCCAAACTATTCTCACCGACGCAATGATAACGGAGATGACGGCCACCGGTGGGGTTATGATTCTGGGGATTGGCCTTTTGCTCCTGGAGATAAAGCGGGTCAGAGTGGCCAACTTCCTGCCCGCTCTGGCCGTCATCCCGCTGCTGGTGGCCCTGTGGGAAAAGTGGGGGCCTCGCTGAGTGGGCTGGGCACTTCAAGAAGAGATGATCGAAGATAGGCATAGCTTTAGTTTTTGTGCAAGAAAGGAGGGCGATCCGATGAAGCCTTTAGAACCTCAATATCTTTCCCTTTTGTGTGAGGTTTGCCGTGCCATAAGCTCCGCCTTTGACTTACAGGAGGTGCTCTCTTTAATCGTGAAAAGCGCCGTGGAAGCCACGAAGGTTAAAGCGAGTTCCCTCAGACTCCTGGATGAGGAGGAGCGAAGGCTGGAGATTGTGGCTGCCTATGGCCTTAGCCAGGAGTACCTCAAAAAGGGTCCGGTGGAGGTGGAGAGGAGCCCCATAGACAGAGAGGCCCTGACGGGCAAGGTGGTAACCATCCTCGACGTGACCAAGGATGGAAGATTTCAGTACTCTGAAGAGGCTAGAAAAGAGGGGATATGTTCCGTGCTCTGCGTCCCCTTGAAAATCAGGGACAGGGCAATAGGTGTGATACGGGTTTATACCTCCACCCCCCACGAGTTCACCGAATATGAGACAAAGCTTCTGTACACCCTCGCTTGCCATGGGGCAATAGCTATCGAAAACGCCCGATTGCGTGAACATATCAAGAGGGACTACGAGGATCTCGTCAGGGATGTGTGGAGATGGTACGATTGGGGGGCGCGGCCACCCAAGCTATAAATCCGAGGAGGCCACAAAGTGGTGTTCAAATCGCCGGGCAAGCGAGAAGAGGAGGCTAAAATCCTGAGGAAGGCAAACCTGGCTCTTTGGGTAAGGAGCCTGATCCAGGATTACGAAGTCATCGGGCCTATCCAAAAAGGGCCGCGTCCTGAGCTTGTCGAAGGGGAGGGAATCGCTTTCCGCCCTATCGGCTCCATGAACGAGCTGGCTTTGAACTACATCACCACCATGTTATCGCCCAAAGAGTTCCTCTATCCGCCCCGTGAGGTTCTATTCACTTTTCGGAAAGGCGAGGGTTTCACGGAGGTAAAGCCCGAGCTGAACAGGAAGCGGATCATCTTTGGTGTCCATCCATGTGATTTGAACGCCATCCTGATCCTGGACAGAGTATTCCTCGGAAGCTACGAGGCCTGTACTGAGCTCAGCCGAAGTGACGGATATTACCATGCTCGGAGGGAGAACACCCTTCTGGTGGCCCTGACCTGCAGCCGAGTGGGGGAAAACTGCTTCTGCGCTTCCATGGGGTTCGGCCCTTCCCTGGAGGAGGGCTACGACTTGCTCCTAACTGACTTGAACGACAGATATCTGGTGGAGATAGGGAGCGTTTTAGGCCAGGAGATGCTCAAGAAAGCCTCCTTAGAGGAGGCCAGTCCTCAGGATAGAGAAACCAAAGAGAGGAAGTTGAAGGCTCTGGAAGAGGAGATGCCAAAAACGGTGGATACCCAAGACCTCCCCCAGATCCTCCGCCGCAACCTCGGGCACCCCATATGGGCCAAGTTTAAAGATATATGCCTCGCATGTGCCAACTGCACCATGGTCTGCCCCACCTGCTACTGCTACGATATGGTAGATCGGACGGAGCTGGATTTGGAGGAGGGGGTGAGGGAGAGGTCTTGGGATTCTTGCTTTAATCCGGAGTTTGCCCAGATGCACGGCGGCAACTTCCGGGCAGGGCGGGATTCCAGGCTGAGGCAGTTCGTCTGCCACAAGATGAGCTATTGGACGGAGCAATACGGATGTTTCGGCTGCGTGGGCTGCGGCCGGTGCATCTCCTGGTGTCCGGTGGGAATTGATATAACGGAAATGATCAGGGAGATAAGGGGTGATGATGTGGAACCCGCTTAAACCCCGGGATGCCGTGATCGAGGCGATTAAAAGGGAGACCTACGATACCCTCATCTACACCCTTGTCCTGAAGGATGGCGGGGAATTCTCCTTCAAGCCCGGCCAGTTCAGCATGGTCGGCCTACCAGGCATGGGGGAGGCCCCCATCTCCATCAGCTCTGAGCCCTCCAGGAGGGAATCCTTCGACCATACCATCAGGGCCGTGGGAAACGTCACCAGGGCGCTGGCCAACCTCGAGGAAGGCGATGAAGTGATGATCAGGGGCCCTTACGGCACCGGCTGGCCGATGGAGGAAGCCAAAGGCAAGGATATCCTGATTGTGGCCGGGGGCATCGGATTGGCACCCCTTCGCCCCTTTATCTTCCATATCTTCGAGAACCGTGCCGATTTCGGATACCTGGAGATACTCTATGGCGCGCGTACCCCTGACGATATGCTCTACACCCAGGAGTTTCCACAGTGGCGTAAGCAGGAGAGGGTCAAGCTTCTCCTGACGGTAGACCGGGTGCCGGAGGGGGAGGCCTGGGAGTACGGGCTAGGGGTGGTGACCGAGCTCTTCGACTTTGTGGAAATCTCCCCGGCTAGCGGCATCGCCCTGACCTGTGGTCCGGAGATCATGATGCGCTTCGTGGCGAGGGGCCTTTTGCAAAGGGGCTTTTCCCCGGGTCGGGTGTATCTATCCATGGAAAGGCGCATGAAGTGCGGGATAGCGCATTGTGGCCACTGCCAGATCGGCCCAAAGTACGTCTGCCAGGATGGCCCCGTATTTACCTATCGAGCCCTCAGGGGGCTGCCCGATACCCTGCTGTGAGGAGATGCATCAAGTGGATAAATTGAGGATAGGCATATTCAAGTTCACTTCCTGTGCCGGCTGCCAATTTCAGTTCCTTTACTTCCAAGAGCACCTCCTTGAGGTTCTCGAGGCGGTGGAGCTGGTCTATTTCATGATGGGCAAGAGTGGTGGTCTGGAGGAGGGGCCCTTCGACATCGCCTTGATAGACGGAGCAGTTACCTCGTCAGAGCAGGTTGACCAGGTAAAGCGGATAAGGGAAAATTCTCGCCTCCTGGTTCCTATGGGCGCTTGTGCCGTTGATGGGGGCATACCCTCCATCAAAAACCGAACCCCCGAGTTGGAGATACAGAAGAGGGTCTATCGGGATACCTCCCTCATCCATTCCATCAAGGCCCACCCTGTGGACGCCTATGTGGAGGTTGATGCCTATCTCAGGGGATGTCCCATAAGCGAAATGGAGCTCCTGGAGCTTTTCAGCGCGACGCTTTTAGGGAGAAGGCCCGTCTTTGAGCGCTATTCCGTCTGTGTGGACTGCAAACTTCAGGGGAATACCTGTCTGCTGATCGCCAAAGGGGAGACGTGCATGGGCCCGGTGACCGTCGCCGGATGCTGGCCTCTGTGCCCCTCCAACGCGAGGATCTGCTACGGGTGTAGGGGTCCCATGGACGGTGCCAACGCCATATCCTTAGCCCGAACCTTCGAGGAAGGTGGCCTCGGCCGGGATGATATAGTGAGGAAGTTCTCGCAGTTTGCCGGGCTCACCCTGGCTTTTCGCAAAGGAGCCGAACCCTATGAGTAGTAGGAAGATAGAGATAGGATATGTGGCCAGGGTCGAGGGGGAAGCGGGCCTCAAGATAAAGGTTTCGGTCGGACAAATCAAGGAGCTGGTGTTGGACGTGTGGGAGCCGCCCAGGTTCTTCGAGGGCTTCCTGGTGGGACGCAAGTACTACGAGGTGCCTGACCTGGCGGCCAGGATATGCGGAATCTGCCCCGTCTCCCACATGCTCACCGCCCTCAAGGCCCTGGAGAAGGCCCTGGGTATAAATCCCAGTCAGCAAACCAGATCCCTCCGCAGGCTGATGGCTTTGAGTCAGATCCTGGCGAGCCATTTAGTGCATCTCTACATGCTGGCCCTTCCCGACTACTTAGGCTACGAAAGCGTCGTGGGTATGATGCCGGATTACGGCGAGGAGATAGGGCGTCTCTTGAGGATGAAAACGGTGGCCAATGACCTCACCAGGGCCATAGGGGGAAGGGCTCTCCATCCCGTAACAACTGTGGTAAACGGCTTCACGCGCCTTCCCTCCATCGGCGAGCTGCGCCGGCTCGCCGAAGCGTTGAAGGGCATAAAGGAGGATGCCTTGGAGACGGTGCGGCTCTTCGCCAACCTTCCATACCCAGACCTCCAAAGCAGGAGCGAGTACGTGGCCCTCAGGAACCCTGAAAGATATACTTTCATCGAGGGGAGGGTGGTCTTCAGCGAAGGATTGGATATTGCCGAAGGGGAATACGAGGACTATTTCGAAGAAGAGCAGGTCCCCTATGCCATGGCTAAGCGTTCTATAGTGAAAGGCAGAGGAGCCTTTAGGGTGGGGGCTCTGGCCAGGGTGAACCTCAATTTCCATCAGCTCTCTGAAGCCGCTAAAGAGGCTGCCCGAGAGGTGGGTTTCGAGCCCCCAAGCCATAATCCCTTCCACAACAATTTGGCCCAAGCTTTGGAGGTCCTTCACTGCGAGGATGAATGCATATCCATCATCGAAGGGCTTGATCTCAAAGAGGAGGAGAGGGCGTTCGCGGTCAGGGCCGGGGAAGGCTGTGCGATAACTGAGGCCCCCAGGGGTTTGCTCTATCACAAGTACGGCATCAACGCCAAGGGGGTGGTGGAGCAGGCCAACATCGTCACTCCCACGGCGCACAACGTCTTCAATATGGAGAAGGATCTTCGGGAGCTAGCGCCAAGCCTTCTTGACCTCTCGGAGAAAGAGGCTACTCTTCGATGCGAGGAACTGATTAGAAGCTATGATCCCTGTTTTTCCTGCTCAGTCCACTAGAGGGGAGGAGAGAATGGAGAAGTGGGAATGCATGGTCTGCGGGTACATTTACGACCCGGCAAAGGGTGACCCCGATGGCGGCATACCGCCCGGAACGCCCTTCGAGGACCTGCCCGATGACTGGGTATGCCCCGTATGTGGGGCCGAAAAGGACATGTTCGAGAAGCTCGAATGAAAAGGGGGGAATCTAGGATGCACTTTGTCATCATCGGCAACGGTGTGGCCGGTGTCACCGCCGCCAGGGCTGTCTCGGAGGGAGGGGCTGAGGTCGAGATTTACACGCAGGAAGCACATCATTACTACCCCAGACCACGCCTCCAGAGATTCCTGGCGGGGGAGATCGAGCTGGAGGGGCTGTATTTCTATCCCCCAGCCTGGTACGAGAAGCGGGATATCGCTGTGTACCTGGGGGTTGAGGTGGTGGGGCTAGACCCCGGGCGGAAGCGGATCGCCCTGGCCGATGGCCGCGAGGTCCCCTACGACCGGCTGCTCCTGGCCACTGGCAGCCGCCCCTTCATCCCGACCATTGAGGGTGTGGACAAGGATGGCGTCTTCACCCTCCGCACTATCCAGGATGCCCTGGCTATTAAGAAGTGGGTTGAAGGGGCGAAGCGAGCCTTGGTTGTGGGCGGGGGACTGCTGGGACTGGAGGCGGCCAGGGCCCTCAGTGTGCTGGGGTTGGAGGTAACCGTTCTGGAGCTAGAGCCCTATCTCCTCCGCCGCCAGCTCGATGCCGAGGCAGGGGCCTTGATGAGGGAGCTGATAGGGGCTATGGGCATCGAGATGGCCTTGAATGCCTCCTCGCAAGCCATCCTGGGCGACGGACAGGCCACCGGGGTTCTGCTGCAGGACAGGCGGAGGATAGAGGGTGATCTGATCCTCATCTCGACTGGCGTCCGCTGCAACGTAAGGCTGGCTCAGGAGGCCGGGCTGGAGGTCAATCGGGGCGTGGTGGTGGATGAGCACCTGCGCACCAGCGCCGAGGACATCTACGCCGCCGGCGACGTGGCCGAATTCCGGGGCCGGGTCTACGGCATTATCCCCGCCAGCCTGGAACAGGCTAGGGCGGCGGCAGCCAACATGCTTGGACGGGAGCAGACTGAGTACCGGGGCACCATCCCCTCCAACACCTTGCAGGTGGTGGGCATTGACTGCGCCTCCATCGGGGTAGTCCATCCTGAAGAGGACGAGGGTTACCAGGAGTTGAGGAAGTCTGAGGCCGGGGTCTACAAGAAGCTGGTCCTAAAGGACGGCCGGCTGGTGGGGGCCATCTTACTGGGCGATGGAAAGGATGTTGCGCCGATAAGCCGGTTGATCCGCATGGGGACTGACGTCTCTCGCCACGTCGAGAGGCTGCTGGATGCAGACTTCAATTGGAAAAGATTGCTTTAGAAAGGATTGATTCGGAGGAGGTGTAAAACCATGGACAAGCAAGAGGAGGCTCTCGCCGTCTTGCGACGGGCTATGCATAATGAGCGGGAGGGTTACCAGTTCTATATAGAAGCTTCGGAGCGAAGCGCCGACCCAGCGGGCCGGGGAACCTTTCGTACCCTGGCTAGCGACGAGGAGAAGCACCTGTCTCTGTTGCTGGTGGAGTACGATTCCCTGAGCGCTGGCGAGGGATGGGTAGAGCCGGAGGAGGCCATGGCCCGCGAGGTAGAGGTGGATATCACCAAGCCCCTCTTCCCTGGGGAGGAGTTGGCTCCGCAGCAGAAGTCCGCTTTCGAGGCGACATGGGCTGCCTACGATGTGGAGGGACTGGCGGGCGATCTGGCAGCGTTGGAGTTCAGCATGGATGTAGAAGAAGATTTCTACAAGATGTACGAGAAGGCTGCCGCCCAGACCGATGAGCCCGTGGGCCGCCAGGCCTACGAGTTCCTGATGAAAGAGGAAAACCGCCATTATAAAATCCTGCAGGAGGCCCACGATTACCTCAGCGATAACAAGCACTGGTGGGACGACTGGGAGAGGCCCTTCTTCGAGGGGTGAGGGGAGAACAGGTGTAGGGCTATCTGTTTACCGGCGCGCAACTTTCAGATTAACCACCAAGGCACGAAGACACGAAGGAGATACAGTAGTTCTGTAATCTTAGTGTCTTCGTGGTAGGATGAAAGGCGCGGCAAACAAGTACGATTGCGGAATGCAACTTTCAGATTAACCACCAAGCCACGAAGACACGAAGGAAATGCAGTAGTTCTGTAATCTTGGTGCCTTGGTGTCTTCGTGGTAGGATGAAAGGTGCGGTAAACAAGTACGTGATCGCTCCAATTATTCGCTGGCAAGCTTCATGAGCACACTCGGAGGGAGAGGGGGATGACTCAGCAAACGGAGCTGGATCAGTTGTGCATCAACACCATCCGCACCTTAGCCGTGGATGCGGTGCAGAAGGCAAGATCGGGCCACCCGGGGATGCCCATGGGCACGGCGGCGATGGCCTATGTGCTGTGGACGCGCTTCCTGCAGCATAACCCGGTCAACCCGGCCTGGCCAGACCGGGATCGATTCGTCCTCTCGGCGGGGCACGGTTCCATGCTGCTGTACGGCCTGTTGCACCTCACCGGCTATGATCTCCCGCTGGAGGAGTTGCGGATTTTCCGGCAGTGGGGCAGCCGCACTCCCGGCCATCCTGAGCACGGCCCGACACCGGGGGTGGAGGCCACTACCGGCCCGCTGGGCCAGGGCTTCGCCAATGGCGTGGGCATGGCCATCGCCGAGGCCTACCTGGCCGCTCACTTCAACGTGCCCCCTGAGCCTGCCGAAGGGTGCCCCGGCCACAAGATCGTTGACCACTACGTCTACGCCATCGTCAGCGACGGCGACTTGATGGAGGGTGTTGCCTCCGAGGCCGCATCGCTGGCTGGCCACCTGCGCCTGGGCAAGCTGATCTACATGTATGACGACAACCGCATCACCATCGAGGGCAGCACCGAACTGACCTTCACTGAGGATCGAGGCCGGCGCTTTGAGGCCTACCGCTGGCACGTGCAGCACGCAGACGGGTATGACCTGGAGGGCATCGCCGCTGCCATCCGTGCTGCGCAGGCCGACCCCCGTCCTTCACTGATCATCGCCCGCACGCACATCGGCTACGGCAGCCCCAACAAGCAGGACACCGCCGAGGTTCACGGCGCGCCGCTGGGCGAGGAGGAGGTGCGGCTCACTAAAGAGAACCTGGGCTGGCCAAGTGAGCCGTCGTTCCTCATCCCCGATCAGGCCCTGGCCGACTTCCAGCAGGCTGTGGAACGGGGACGGGCCTGGGAGGCGGAGTGGCAGGCCCGTTTCGAGACCTACGCCGCCGAGTATCCGAACCTGGCCGAGGAGTGGCGCATGGCGATGGCTGGCGATTTGCCTGCGGGCTGGGACGTGGACTTGCCTACTTTTAGGTCCGAGGATGGGCCACTGGCCACCCGTGTCGCCTCGGGCAAGGTGCTCAATGCTATCGCCTCCCATTTACCCACCCTGATCGGCGGCTCGGCGGACCTGGCCCCGTCCTGCAAGACCTACCTGAACGGCCACGGCGACTTCTCTGCCGACAACCCTGGCGGTCGCAACTTCCACTTTGGGGTGCGTGAACACGCCATGGGTGGCATCTTGAATGGGATGGTCCTCCACGGCGGGGTGATCCCCTTCGGCAGCACCTTTCTCGTCTTCTCTGACTACATGCGCCCCAGCATCCGCCTGGCGGCGATGATGGAGTTGCCCGTCGTCTACGTCTTCACCCACGACAGCATAGGCATCGGCGAGGATGGGCCGACCCACCAGCCGGTGGAGCAACTGGCCGCGCTGCGGGCTATCCCTCACCTCACCGTGATCCGCCCCGCTGACGCGGCCGAGACGGTCGTCGCCTGGCGCGTGGCCCTGGAGCACCGCAAGGGGCCGGTGGCGCTGCTCCTCACCCGCCAAAAGCTGCCCGTGCTGGATCGCGCTGTTTTGGCTTCCGCTGACGGGCTGGCGCGCGGCGCCTACGTCCTGGCCGAGGCCGATGGGGGGCGGCCCGACGTCATCCTGATTGCCACAGGCTCCGAGGTGCACGTCGCCCTCGCTGCCCAGGAGCGGTTGGCCGCTTGCACTGAGCTCAGCCGAAGTGAGCAGGGGGTGAAGGCCCGCGTGGTGAGCATGCCCAGTTGGAAGCTCTTCGAACGGCAGCCTCAGTCCTATCGCGACGCAGTGTTGCCTCCTGAAGTGACCGCCCGCCTGGCCATCGAGGCCGGGGTGCCGCAGGGCTGGTATCGCTACGTCGGGGACGGGGGCGAGGTGATCGGCATCGAAGGCTTTGGAGCCTCAGCACCATACGAGGTGCTGTGGGAGAAGTACGGTTTCACGGCGGAGAACATCGCCACGCGTGCCCTAGAGATGCTGGAAAGAGGTGAGACATGACAGAGGACATCTTTGAATTGCCGCAGGCCTGGCGCATGGCCATCCAAAGGGAGCAGGACGCTCACGATTTCTATATGCGGCTCGCTAAGACAGCTACCGATGCAAGCGCCAAAGCCTTATTCGAGACATTGGCGGCTGAGGAGTCCAAGCATAAGCAGCGGCTGGAGGCTGAGTACCGGCGCGTTTTCGAGCGCGACTTGGAGGAGGTAAGGCGGCGCGTTGGTAATTTCCAGCACGACTTGAGGGATAGGAGGCCCGCTGGGATAGCATGGTGGGATTGGGAAGAGGAGACCTTCCGATTGGCCAGGGAGTTGGATGTTCCCATCCTCTTATCAATCAGCGCTGTCTGGTGCCGCTGGTGTCACGTTATGGACGAGACCTCCTATGCTAGTCCAGAGGTGGCAGCGTTGATCAACGCCAATTTCATCCCCACACGCGTGGATACCGACCAGCGCCCAGACATCAACAGCCGCTACAATATGGGCGGCTGGCCGACCACAGCCTTTCTCACACCTGACGGCGAGATATTGACAGGAGCTACCTACGTCCCCCCAGAAGAGTTCAAGAAGCTTCTCAGCCAGGTCAGCGATTACTATCGAGAAAACAAGGACGCCGTCCAGGCGAAGGTGAGCGAGCTTGACGTCAGGAGGCGGGCCGCTGAGGAAGCCAGGGCAAGAGCTGTCGGAGAGCTATCCACTACGATCGTCGAGGAAGTGGCCGAGGCCGTAGTGGATGGCTTCGATCCCATCCACGGCGGGTTCGGTGAAGCCCACAAATTCCCTCAGGTCGAAGCCCTGGAACTGGTCCTGGCCGAGTACTGGCGCACCAGGGATGAGCGGCTGCTGGAGGTGGTAACCAGGACCTTGAACGCCATGGGCGAGGGCGGCATCTACGATCAGGAGATGGGCGGTTTCTTTCGCTATTCAACCACCCGGGACTGGACCATCCCTCACTTCGAGAAGATGTTGGAGGACAATGCTAGGCTCCTCTCCCTATACCTCCATGCTTATCAGGTAACAGGGGAGGAGTTCTATCGAGAGACGGCGCAGGGCATAGTTGGCTATGTAGAGGCGGCCATGCGGGACCGAGAGCGGGCCTACTTCTACGGCAGCCAGGATGCCAATGAGGAGTACTACAAGCTGTCTAAAGCGGAGCGGGAACAGAGGAAGGCTTCGTTCACCGACAAGATCGCTTACACCGACCGTAACGCCATGATAATCTCGGCGTACCTGGAGGCTGCCCTGGTCTTAGACCAGCCTTGGCACGCCGAAAGCGCCCTCAAGACCTTGGGGTTCCTGTGGCGGAACTGTCGCCAGGAGGGCCAGGGCATGTATCATTACTACGACTGGAAGGGGGAGGGCATGGAGGAAGGCGAACCTCACGTACCTGGCCTCCTGGCCGATCAGGTCTGGATGGCAAAGGCCCTTCTAGACGCCTACGAGTACACCGGTGAGGGGAAGTATCTGCTGCAAGCTGAGGAGTTGATGAATGAGGTCTACACCCACTGGAGTGACGATGAGGGCGGCTTTTTCGACCGAGTGTATGGTCCCGACGCCCTGGGCAAGCTACGGGAGCGGCGGAAAAACATCGAGGAGAACGCCCTGGCTGCTGAGGTAGCCACACGCTTGCATCACCTGACAGGCGAGGAGGAACACCAAAGGAGAGCAGCCTCAGCCCTGGAACTCTTCGCCGTTGAGTACAGGGGTTACCGCCACTTTGGCGCGCGATACGCTTTGGCGACAAACCGCTTCTTGAACCCGCCGCTGCGGGTGGTCGTGGTGGGGAGCGCCGAGGAACCGCTCACTGGGGAGCTCCGGCGGGCCAGTCTGGAGGCCTACTTTCTCCATCGGGTGGTGCAGACCGTGGACCCAGTTTGGGAGCGGGAGCGATTGGAGCGTCTGGGCTATCGCCCAGACCCATCGCCAGCCGCCTACATCTGCTTCGGCGAGGTCTGCGCTGCACCGGCTAAGACACCCTCTCAAGTGAAGACAACGATAGAGTCTCTGGTCGAAAGGCCAAGCGCTGCTTCAAGTCATTCTGTTCGATAGGAATCGGCTCTTTGAACGGCTGAGAAGTCTTTGGCGATTTAAGGGAACATGGATCAACAATCATTCGAGGATCAGATCACCAGGCGTCAGTTCCTGCGGGCAGCGATGGCCTTAGGAGGGACGGTGGTCGGCGCACCACTCCTGGGGGGCTGCTTCCCACGGGAACTGGAGACAGCGACCCCTAGCCCTATGCCCAGCGCGACGACGGAGCCGCTTGTAGCCCTAGAGGCGACTTCCACGCCTACCCCTGTGCCCATGGCGACGATGAAGCCGTCTGTAGGCCTGGAGGCGACATCTACACCTACCCCTGTGCCGTTGCCTACGGCATCACCGACACTGATACCTACAGAGGAGAAGCTCATGACTCAAGTGGCGTTAGTGAAAACCAGCCATCGCGCTGAAGGAGTGATGACGGCCCTGGACCTCCTGGGCATTAACCCTGTTCAACAAGGCAAGGCTGTCCTTCTTAAGCCCAACTTCAACTCCGCCGACCCGGCCCCCGGCTCCACTCACAAAGATACCTTGAGTTCCCTCGTCAAGGCGCTTTGGGAGATGGGGGCCAGGGAGATCAGCCTGGCTGAGCGCAGCGGCATGGGCGATACCGAACAGGTCATGCGGAAGAAGGGCATCTTCCAGATGGCCGAAGAACTGAACTTCTCCGTCATCAACCTGGACGAGCTAGGTGAGGATGGCTGGGTGCATGTGAGGCCTCAGGGCAGTCACTGGCGGGATGGCTTTCTCTTCGCCAGGCCTTGTCTGGAGGCCGAATGCGTCGTTCAGACCTGCTGCCTCAAGACCCACCGCTTCGGCGGCCACTTCACCCTCTCGTTAAAGAACTCTGTGGCCTTGGTACCGCGCCACGGTTACAACTTCATGGGGGAGTTGCACAGCTCCCCCTATCAACGGCTGATGATCGCCGAGCTCAACGAGCCCTACTCGCCCGACCTGATCGTCCTGGATGGTATCGAGGCCTTCACCGATGGCGGGCCAGACAGGGGTACCAAGGTACGGGCCGAAGTGATGCTGGCAGGCACGGACCGGGTAGCCGTGGATGCTGTGGGGGTGGCCATCCTGCGACATCTGGGCACCACCCCTCAGGTCAGTCGGGGCCCTATTTTCGAACAGGAGCAGATCGCCCGCGCTGTGGAGTTGGGTCTGGGGGTGAGTTCCCCTGATGAGATTCAGATCGTCACCGGCGACGAGGAGAGCGAGAAATACGCTCAGGTGATCAGAGATGCCTTAGCTGGAGGGTAGAACTTGCGATGGGTGAAGGTCTCCCGACCGAGCCCCTTTCGCCTCGGTCAAGAGGCCTTCGGCGATCAAAAGAGACTTAGCTCGAGGGTAGGATGCATTCAGTCACCCTTGCGAAGGTTGCGAATAACCTTGGCAATGGGCCGATTTTCGGTGGACAAATACGCCTGTGGTCCGAAAGCTACTGCCAAACCTTCGCAAGGGTTCCCCTCGCCTGAACGGGTACAAATTAGAGAAGGAGTTATAGAAATGCCAGGAAAACACCGTTGCTTTGCAAGCCTTGCGCCAGGCCATACGCTTGGAGCCGGACGGTTACAAGTTCTGTAGCGAGGCTGCAGAAAGGACGGCGGACCCGCGGGGTCAGGAGATGCTTCACTTCCTGGCCGATGACGAGAAACTGCACCTGCGCATCGTGCAGGATCAGTACGAAGCCCTAAGCGCCGGCAAAGGGTGGGTCTCCTTCCCCGAGGCGGTGGAGCGGTGTCCTGAGCCTGACTTCGGCGAGCTCAGTCGAGCCGTCGAAGGGGTGAAGACCACAGATCTGGACAAACCCCCTCTTCGCGCCGGAAAGGGAGGCTTTAGAGAAGCCCATTGGCGTCGAGGCCAGTGATACTGATGCCCTGCCGTTCGCGCTGCAGATCGAAAACGAGAGTTACGAATTGTACAGGAAGGCGGCGACCGAAACCGCCGATCCTACCGGCCAGGCGATGTGCCAGTATCTGGCCGACCAAGAGCGCGCTCACTTTGACATCCTGGTGCTCAACTACGAGCATCTGGTAAGCGCCGGAAGCTGGCGTGGTTTGTTTGGAGGTTAGAGATTAGAGGTTGGAAGGTCTGCCAATCCAACCTCTAACCTCCAACTTCCAATATTTGAAGGGATGATTTATGGTTCATGAACGCAGCGCTGGTCGTCTCGCCGAGCGCAGGGGGCTGACCCTGGCTATCGTCTTTACCGGCACCATCTTGCTAGCTGAGATCCTCGGCGGAATCCTGACCAACAGTTTGGCCCTCCTGGCCGATGCTGGCCACATGCTGGTTGACGTAGTATCCCTGGTGATGAGCCTCCTGGCTCTCACCTTTGCCATGAGGCCTCCTAGCAAGGAGCGAACCTATGGCTTCCATCGCTTGGAGATCCTGGCTGCCCTGGCCAACGGCGTGACTCTGATCTTGATCTGCTTCTATATCTTCTATGAGGCCTACCAGCGCATCTTGACCCCCAGGCCGGTGCAAGGGCTGGGAATGCTGGCCATTGCCCTCATCGGGTTGGTGGCCAACGTGGCGGCCATCATTGTTCTGGAGAAGGGAGAGAGCCTCAACGTCCGGAGCGCCTTCCTGCACGTTCTAGGCGATACGCTCTCCTCGGCGGGCATCGTAGTAGGTGGTCTGGTGATGCTTTTCACTGGCTGGTATATAATTGACCCCCTCATCAGTGTGCTCATCGCCCTTCTCATCCTGGTCAGTGCCTACCGGGTCACCATGGAAGCGGTCAACGTCCTGTTGGAGGCGACGCCCAAGGGCATTGACCTGCGCGAGGTGGTAGAGGCAGTACTGAAAGTGGATGGGGTGAGGGATATCCACGATGTGCACATCTGGAGTATCACCTCAGGGCTTCACGCCTTGAGTGCCCACCTCCTGATTGATGACCAAATGACCAATTGCAGCGTGGATATCGTGGAGAGGGTGGAGGCTCTCTTAAAGTGCGATTTCGGCATCGCCCACACCACCCTCCAGTGCGAGTGTGAATACTGCGCCAATAGGGCGATTGTCTGCGACCTGGGCCGCTCAACAGAGACACAACAACGAATTTAGAAAGAAGCGAATTCGAGCGTGATCAAAAATTCGTTTTATTCCCAATTCGCTGTAGTGTTCTGACATAAACGATTGACGAACGCGGTCAAATCTGGTAGAATATTAGAGGGCCGTTCGGGCCCTGAAACCCCAGCCTGAGGCAGATCGAAGAAAACGGAGAAGTGGGAATACTTAGCCTGTGGTTACATCTACGATCCGTTGCAGGGCGATCCTGAGGGAGACATTCCTCCTGGCACGCCCTTTGAGGATCTACCCCACGATTGGGTCTGCCCCGAATGCGGGGTGGGAAAGGACATGTTTGAAAAGATCGAGTGAGATGTGGCGAAAAAAGCGGTGAAATGAAGGAGACTAGTGACATGATGAGAACCACTTGGCGCATTGGGAAGATCTTTGGCATTGAGATCAATATAGATTCCAGTTGGCTTATCATCTTTGCCTTGGTTATCTGGACCCTGGCCGGGTCCTACTTTCCGCAGCAACATCCCCGCTGGCCGACTTGGTTACATTGGACGGTGGGCGTGATTACCAGCATCCTCTTCTTCGGCTCCGTGTTGGGCCACGAGTTGACTCACTCCCTGGTTGCCATCGGCCAGGGAGAAGAGGTGCGTAGTATCACCCTCTTCATCTTCGGCGGTGTGGCTAGGATCACCAAGGAGCCAGACGAGCCGCTCAAGGAATTACTCATGGCCATCGTGGGACCCTTCTTTAGCCTGGCCACCGGGATAGCTTTCGGTATCCTCTGGTTTTTGACTCGAGGTCTCATCCAGCCCTTGGCCGCTTTAGCCCGCTATCTGGCCATGATCAACGTTAGCTTGGCCATTTTCAACCTCATCCCGGGCTTCCCTTTAGATGGAGGGCGAGTGCTGCGGGCATTGATCTGGGGGCTCAGCGGAAACCTAAAGATGGCCACCCGACTGGCCTCTTGGGCTGGCCAGGGGATAGCCTTGCTCTTCATCCTCGGGGGTACCTGGCAGATCTTCGGAGGCCGATGGCTCAACGGACTTTGGATCATCTTCATCGGCTGGTTTCTGTATAGTGCGGCCACCAGAGGCTATCGCCAGGTGCTGGTCAGAGAGATGCTGGAGGAGGTCAGGGCTGGCGATCTCATGACCGCGGACTTCGCTACAGTGAGCGGGAATCTCACCCTGCAGCAGTTAGTGGACGAGTATGTACTGCGCCTCCGCGAGCATTCTTTTCCCGTGGCCGATGTCGGCATGCTGCGGGGCATCATCTGCCTGCACGACGTCAAAGCTGTTCCCAGGGAGATGTGGTCCTCCACGCGGGTAGTCGAAGTCATGACCCCTCGGGCGGAGTTGCAGACCGTCTCTCCTGGAGATAATGGCAGTACTGTCTTGGCGCGCCTGAACGCTCGTGACGTTCGCCAGCTTCCGGTGGTGGAGGGGGAGAGGTTGATAGGCTTGTTGCGCCGCAGCGATGTGCTCCGCTATCTGCAGGTGCGGACGGCATTGGGGTCCTGAGGAGGGCTACTTTGGCGGTCTTGAGGAGAGGTAGGGATCGCCTGGAAAAGGCATTTGCAGTAGTTAATAAAGAAAGTAGAGGTGTTGGAGCGAATGTATCCTGAGAGCGAGATCTTATTTCCACCCCGCTGTATCCTGGGTCTCAAGGGGTTGAGGGATGGGCAATGGGATGAGTTAGTAGAGCGAGTTTCTGCTTTGCCAGAGACACACGAGGACAGTTTAGCTTTCTGTTTTATGATGATCAAGCTGTGCAAGTGCCTGAGATGCGATCTTGGCAGTTACAGGGCTTCCCTTGGTTGTTGTACCTGTGCGCAGCGTGCCATCAAAGGCTTTAAGAGCTCTGACAGAGCCTTGTTGCGCTATTTCGCCAGGTCCAGGAGGGAGGTCCTGAGATACTTGGAGAGCGTCGGTGCAAAGAAAAAGAAGGTAGCTTGAACATTGTGATTACCACAATTCTGATGACTCGCAAGCCGCCTTGTCGAGGCAGGCTGCGAGGGTTCACCCAATGCAATCCGTCAGGGTGAACCTTTTTGTTCTTGGGTTGGGCGCGATGGAATCCAGGCTTCGACTTGAGCTCAGCCGAACGGCGTAAGGGCGGCACCCCGTGGCCGCCCGTGGGCAAGCATGGGGTCTTGCCCCTACACCCCGGGGCCTCCCCAGGTTGTGACGCTCCCAAGAGACGTGCCTTGTCACCCTGGTGCCAATGTGGTATAATTGACGGTGTGGAGGTACCGTATGGCATTCACGACCAAGAAACGAACCCGACTGACGATTGATGTCCCCCCAGAAGTGAAACGCCGCCTGCGGTTAGCAGCCGCTCGACGTGACATCTCCATGCGCCAGTACGTACTGGAGGTGCTGGAGGAACGTCTGGCCGAGGACCTGCCGCCCTTGATGGAAGAGGAAGGTCTGCTGGCCCTGACGGCTGAGGCTGATCCCGTGCTGGCCGAGCTATGGGATAACGACAAGGATGCCGCCTATGATCATCTATGAGCACGGGGACGTGGTCCTGATCCGCTTTGTCTTCACCAACGGGAGCGGAGCCAAGCGCCGCCCGGCCGTTATCGTCAGCACGAGCGAGTATCACCAGGGTCGGCAGGAGGCCATTGTCGCGGCCATCACCAGCAATGTGGATCGGCCCCTGGTCGGCGATCATCTCATCAGCGGCTGGCAAGAAGCAGGCCTGCTCTTCCCATCAGTGGCCACCGGCATCATCCGCACCATTAAGCAGACCATGATCGAGCGCCGCCTGGGTACAATACCGCCAGCGGACGTGCAGGCCATTCAAGAGCAACTGCGGTATGTTCTAGGGCTTTGAGAGGTTCTTTATGAAATGTATCATCTGCCATAGCACTGACATCTCGGTGCGCTGTGTGAACGAGCAGTTATCTCGCGGCAAAGATATGATTCTCGTTCCAGTGGAAGTGTTGGTCTGCAACAATTGCGGCGAGCGCTACTATGACCGGCGCACCATGCAAAAGCTAGAGAAAATAGAAGACGCAGTCAATGCTGGCCGTCTCTCCCTGGAAAGAGTGGGTGAAGTGCTGCGCGTCAGACAGGGGTTGGTACCAGCTTGATTGTTTAGCTAGTGGCCGTAAGCGTAAGGGCTGAAATAGAGGGCTTTGTAGTTAGACCACTGGCGTCGTCCGTGACCTGGAGTTGCTCCGCGCAGCGGGCGTGGAGGGTCTGGAGCCCGCCTCCGATGTCGCTGAGCGTGGCAGAGGCGCGACGGCCGCTCTTGCATTTTTGCACAATCCGTGCTATCATTATCCCATAGAAAGGGCATAATGATGACACAAACACGAACACTCGGTCCAACTGAGACCCGCTTGCTCAACGGGCTGGCCGCCGATGGGCATGTCGTCTTTTCCACCGCTCAGGCACGCGCGGCTTTGGGCAATGGGGGCCAGGACATCAACAAGCTGCTCTATTACCTGACCCGCAAGCGATGGCTGCTACGCCTGGAAAAGGGCAAATACCTCATCCTGCCTCTGGAAGCGGGGATGGAAGGGCTCTACAGTGCCCACGAGTTTGTTATCGCCGCCCACCTGGTGCAGCCCTACGCCATCGCCTATGCCTCGGCCCTCTCCTTCCACGCCCTTTCCGACCTTTTGCCTCACACCGTTTTTGTAGCCACTACTCGCCGCAAAGCTGAAGTCACCATCGAGGAATTGGGGCTGCGTTTCCGATTCATCACCCTCGCGCCTCGCAAATTCTTCGGCATCCAGACCGTGACCATCGAGGATCAGCCGGTGCGGATCACCACCCTATCCAAGACGCTGGTTGACGGCCTCGACCGTCCGGAGTTGTGCGGGGGTGTCATCGAACTGGCCAAGGGGTTGAAGCGCTACGAGGCGGATGACGCAAACTGGGCTCAACTAACCGCCGACGCCCAGCGGCTAGGCAATCGCACTGTCCTCAAGCGCCTGGGTTACCTGGTCGAGGTGTTGGGGCTGGAGGTCGGAGAGTGGATAGATCGCTGGCGGGCTGAGATCTCGTCGGGTGAGACGTTGCTCGACCCGCGCTATGGGCGTCGCGGGTCCTATCACGCTGGGTGGAACCTGCGCCTGAACGTGGATGAGGAACAACTGCTCGAGTGGCGGAGGCATTGATGATCACCCGGCGAGAACTCCGGCAGCAGGCCATGCGCCAGGGGGTGGCTCTGGGCGCGTTGGACAAGGACTACATCCTGACCCTGATCCTGCGATACCTTTATGCTGAGGAAGTCTGGCGCGAGACGCTGGTTTGCAAAGGCGGTACTGCACTGCACAAACTCTACCTGGGCCGCCGGCTCTCGCTGGATCTGGATTTCACCGCTCTGGGGCCTGTCAGTCTGGAAGCGGTCCGGCCAGCGTTGGAGATACCGGAAATCCAGGGGCAGATCAAGGATGTTCACCAGTACCACGACGCGCTGACTATTGACCGGTTGGGCTTCGTGGGGCCGCTGCAGCATCCCAATTCCATCAAGGTTGACATCAGCTTCTGGGAGAGGGTGCAACTTCCGCCTCGCCAGACGGCCTTGACTAACCCCTACGGCCCGCCGTTCACGGTGACCTGCATGGCGCTGGAAGAGATCCTGGCCGAAAAGATCCGAGCCGTGCTCATGCGCCGTGCACCGCGCGACTACTTTGACCTGTGGCTGCTGTTCCAACGGGAGGACATCTCCTTCGCTGCGCTGCCCGATCTGATCCGGGCCAAGCTGGATACGGTAGGCCGTCCTTACGAACTCCAGAGGCTCTGGGAAGAGCCGGACGTTTTGCAGCGAGTGTGGACCGACGACCTGCGCCAGTTGATGCGCGATGTGCCGGCGTTTGACACCATGTTCCGTGAGCTGCGTGCCCTGTTCGAGGAACGAATGCCCAGGACGCTGTAAAGTTGAACGAATAACTTGAAAGGGGAAGCCCAATGATTGACGCTACGCTCATGGCGGCCATACTGAACAGCCTCAAAGACCCCTTGTTGTTTACCGATACGGATCACGTTATCCGCTACATGAACAAGGCCGCTATCGCTCACTACAGCGAGGGGGAAAGCCTGCGCGGCCGCTCGCTGCTGGATTGTCACAATGAGCAATCGCAGCAGCAGATCATCGAGATCCTGGCCGCCATGCAGGCCGGGGAAGAAGAGCGGCTCATCACCGACAATGAGGAGCATCGGATTTACATGCGGGCAGTGCGCGGCGCAGGCGGCCAGGTTCTGGGCTACTATGAGCGGTATGAGCCGCCGGCGAGGTGAGGACTTTGCGTACTGTTCGGGAGAAGCGATTATCAAGCTACTATACTTTCCGCTAAGTTGGCTTTTCGAGCCGTTTTTGGCCACTTTACTGCGAAGCCCACTATATGCAGTAGTTTATGGAGGATGCAACTACTGTATATAGTAGCTAAACAAGTTAGCGGAAACTAAAGAAGCCAAGGAGTTGAAACATGAACACCAGGCTACTGAATAGGATCAGCGTGGACCCAGACATCTGCCACGGCAAGCCTTGCATCCGGGGTACCCGCATTATGGTCACGGTAATCCTCGACAACCTGGCCGAAGGGCTGTCGCTGGCAGAGATCGTGGCCGAGTATCCACCTCTGGTCATAGAGGACGTACAGGCTGCCATTGCCTACGCTGCTATGTTAACCAGAGAGGAAGAGCTCATTCCACTGGGAGTTGTCCCAGCATGAAGGTCAAACTGGATGAGAACTTGGGGCAATTGCACGCCGAGTTGCTGCGTGGTGCCGGCCACGTGACGCAGCGGGTGACCAAGCAAGGTCTGTCCGGGGCTAAGGATTCAGTGGTGTGGCAGCATGTCTGCGATACTGGGCAATTCTTCATCACGCTGGACCTGGATTTCTCAGACGTGCGTCGGTTTGTACCGGGCACTCACCCCGGAATCCTGCTCATCAGACCTCGCGGCAAAGGCCGAGGAGCAGTCGCGCGTGTTATCCGACGCGTTCTGGTAGAGCACGGGCTGGAGCCCTTGGTTGGCTGTTTGGCGGTGGCAGATGAGAGCAGAACGCGCATTCGCCGCCCTCCATCGTTAGATTGACTTTTGCAGGAGGATTTGGCTATGAAGTGTATCATTTGCCATAGTACTGACATCTCATTGCGCCGTCTGAACGAGCAGTTGTCTCGCGGCGAGGACATGGTTCTCGTTCCGGTGGAGGTGTTGGTCTGCAATAATTGCGGCGAGCGCTACTATGACCGGCGCACCATGCAAATGCTAGAAGAGATCAAAGACGCAGTCAATGCCCGCTGTCTTCCTTTGGAGAGGGTGGGCGAAGTGCTACGCGTAAGACAGGAGCCGGTACCAGCTTGATGGCCGGGTCAGAGGAGGACACCCATGAAAGCTGTGCTAGATCGCCACATTGAGATTACCCCAGACGTGCGCGGCGGTCGGCCCCGTATTGCGGACACACGCATTACAGTGGCCGACATCGTCATCATGCACCTGCGCCTGGGCCAATCGCTGGAGGAAATCGCTGGCAAGTACGATCTGGATTTGGCCGACGCGTACTCCGCCATGGCTTACTACTACGACCACCGTTTGGAGATTGATCGGAGCATTGAAGCGGACGAGGCCTTTGCAGAGACATTTCGCCGCAACAATCCCTTGATTGACGCTACGCTCATGGCGGCCATACTGGACAGCCTCAAAGACCCCTTGTTGTTTGCCGATACGGATCACGTTATCCGCTACATGAACAAGGCCGCTATCGCTCACTACAGCGAGGGGGAGAGCCTGATCGGTCGCTCGTTGCTGGATTGTCACAATGAGCAATCGCAGCAGCAGATCATCGAGATCCTGGTCGTTATGCAGGCGGGGGAGGATGAGCGGCTCATCACCGACAATGAGGAGCATCGGATCTAGATGCGGGCGGTGCGCGGCGCGGACGGCCAGGTTCTGGGCTACTATGAGCGGTATGAGCCGCTGGCGAAGTGAGGGGGGTGCTAATATGTCCAAAGGCTATCGAATCCGTGATATACCCAAAGTAGACCGTCCCCGTGAACGTCTGGAGCGCAAAGGGCCGGGCGCACTGAGCAGCACCGAGTTGCTGGCTATCTTGCTTGGCTCCGGCACAGTGGGAAAGAACGTGCTTGAGGTGGCCGACCACCTGATGCGCAAATTCGGGGCCAAGAGATTGTTCGCAGCCAGCTTTGACGAGTTGCGCCAGGTGCCAGGTATTGGGAAGGTGAAGGCCGGACAATTGCTGGCTGCCTTTGAGTTGGGCAAACGTGTACTGTTGGGCCAGGATGAGGATGCGGTGGTCATCGAGACGCCAGAGCATGTGTACAAGCTCTCTAAGCGTATTCACAAGGCGAAGAAGGAGCACTTCTTGGCCTATCTGCTCAATGCCCGCAATGTGGTCGTCGCCGAGGAGGAGATTTCGGTGGGCACGCTGACCATGGCTGTTGTGCATCCCCGCGAGGTTTTCGAGCCAGCCGTGCGACATTCGGCGGCGGGCATCATACTGGTGCACAACCATCCGTCGGGCGACGCCGAACTTGGCGATGATGACCGAGCCTTGACCAAACGTCTGGTGGAGGCTGGTCGTTTGATGGGGATCGAAATCTTGGATCACGTGATCGTCACCCGGGATGGCTACACCAGCCTGAAGGCGCTGGGACTGATCTGACTGGAGGGTAGAAATGGCGAAACAGGTCAGCTATCTGCCACTGGAGGAGCGCATTGTATCGGAACCCGAAGAGGGCTGGATCGAACTGGGGCGGGGCAAGGAACTGATCAGCATCAGCGCAGATGGCAACCGCATCACCTACACATGTGGCCACCGAGGTGACACCTTCTCTGACAACTACAGTGACCCCGAAGAGAAGGTGCGGGCGGAATTCTTTGTGGAATTAGTGGAGCGCTATCAGTATCGCCCGGAGCGGATTGATTTTGAGGTGGAGACCCCGCGCCGCAAGCCCGAAGACTCGGCTGATTTGGTCATCTTCCGCGATGATGCCCATAAGAAGCCGTACTGCGTCATCGAGTGCAAGCAAGATGGCATAAGCGAGGCAGAGATTGAGCAGGCGGCGAAGCAGGCTGGGGGCAATGCCAATAATTTCCGCGCTCCCTATGGCATGATGGTGGCCGGCACCGTGCGGGTGGTTTTCGACGCCAAACAGTGGACTGCCAAGCATCCTCTCGATAGCGGCATTATCGCCGATCTGCCAGTGCGTTACGGCCAGGCACCCAAGTATCGCTACTGGAAGCAGCGGGAGGGCTGGCCCGATGTGGCTGTGGTCAACGAGTCACAATTACGGGATGCGTTCCAGCAGTGTCATGATATCCTTTGGGAAGGTGGGCGGCGCAATCCGGCCCAGGCTTTCGATGAGATGAGCAAGCTGATGTTCTGTAAGTTGCAGGATGAGCGGAGGCGCACTGGCATCGGCGAAGCATACGACTTCCAATGTGGAACCAACGAAACCGTGGAAGAGGTGATGGGCCGGGTTAAGGCCATCTACAAGGAGGCCCAGGAGACTGCTCCCACTGTGTTCCAGCGGCCCATTGAAGCCGAGCCACATCTGGTGTATCGGGTGGTGCAGGTTTTGCAGGGAATCAGTCTGCACCGGATGGACCTGGACGTGAAAGGGGCGGCCTTCGAGAAGTTCCTGGGCGTGGTGTTCCGGGGGGAGATGGGCCAGTATTTCACTCATCGAAATCTGGTCAACTGCATGGTGGGCATGCTGAAGCCGAACCGACGCGATAAGGTCATTGATCCGGCCTGTGGGTCAGGCGGGTTTCTGTTGCAGGCCCTGGATCGGGTGCGCAAGGAGGCTGAGGCCCGGCTGGAGCCGACCGATGCTTATCAAGCCTGGCGTGAGTGGGCCCTGTATCGGCTGCACGGGATCGAAATCAACGAACAGATCAGCCGTGTGGCGATGATGGGCATGATCATCCACGAGGATGGCCACACCAACATCAAGTGCACCGATGCCCTGCAGGTCTTTGAAGACATCAACAGCTTGGATGACAACATCACCGTCAAGCCCGGCGATTGTACATTGTTGATGACTAACCCGCCCTTTGGCGCCAAAGTCACCCGGGTCCGCAAGGGAGCCGAACACCCCTATCTGGATGCGTATGAATTGGGGGGCAAAGAGCGGCGGCGCAATAGCCAGAAGACGGAGATTCTCTTTATCGAGCGTTGCTTGCAATTGCTGGAGCCAGGTGGGCGGATGGGCATCGTGCTGCCCGATGGCATTCTGACCAACTCCTCGCTTCAGTACGTGCGCGATTTCATCATGCGCGAGGCGCGGGTACTGGCCGTGGTCAGCTTGCCACAGCAGACCTTCGTGCCAGCCGGGGCGGGGGTCAAGGCATCGCTGCTTTTCCTGCGGAAGCGGAAGAAGGGGGAGGATCGGGAACAGGACTACCCCATCTTCATGGCCATGGCCGAGCACGTAGGCTACACGGCCACTGGCAAGGACGACGACAACGATTTGCCCGCCATCGTCGAAGCCTACCGCCAGTTCAACTGGGACCATGCGGATTTTTTCTGAGTGCCCCGCTCTGCTTTCGGGTGGAGCGGGGAGACACAGAGGATCGCCTTGACCCATTCCACTTCAAGCCTGAGTTCCAAGCCCTTATGCAAGAATTAGCAGCAAGCCCCTGGGAATTGGTCCCATTGGCTTCCATTGCTGAGTTCTCACGAGAAACTTGGGACAAAAGTAAATGGCCCTCTGAGACTTTCAAGTACATCGAAATTAGTGGCGTTGACACAGCAACAGCACAGATAGTAAATACAACTGTAGTGCCAGTGGCACAAGCACCGAGCCGAGCCCAGATGTTACTGAAGGTGGGGGATATTCTCGTTTCAACTACCCGTCCATACCGAGGCGCAATAGCGTCTGTCCCCCCGGAACTGGATGGAACTATAGGTTCAACTGGCTTTGCAGTTATCCGCAAGGTAATATCCAAAGTCGAAAGAGGATATCTGCTCACCTTCTTGCATTCACGCTTTGGACTCGCGCAGATGGAACGGAGAATGTCAGGGAGCAATTACCCAGCCATTACTCAGGAGAAATTGGCCAAGGTAAAGGTGCCCATCCCCCCTTGTCCCATCCAGGACGCCATTGCTGCCAGAATGAGCGCCGCCTACCGGCGTAGGTGGGAGTTGGAGGCGGAAGCAGAGGGGTTGCTGGAGAGCATTGACGAATATGTGTTGGGGGAGTTGGGTACTGAGTGGGGAAAGCCGCCGGATCGGGGCAAACCTGTGGGGCACGAAGCGGTTTGGTTTGGCGCGTGGCGGCGGGATGTAGAGCGGCTGGACCCGAAGCGGTATCGCTACCAACGGGAAGGGCCCCCACCCAAGGGGCTGCGACGGTTGGGCGACTTGCTAACGCGGCGGCGGGAGAAGGTGGATCGTCAACAGTACATGTTCCAAGACTTGGACATCATAGCCAAGATTACCTTCGGCGGGCGGATTGTCTTGCGTGGTTTGAAGGAGAAGATGGGTTACAAAGGAGATCTCTATTTTGCGCATCGGGATGACCTAATCTATTCAAAGATACGCGTGGCCCAAGGTTCAATCAGCTTTGTACCTGAAGACATTGAACGCCTTGCAGTCAGTAGCGAGTACCCGGTCTATCGAATCGATACGGCTCAGGTACTCCCTGCATTTATCAAACTGGTGTTCCGGACAAGCATCTTTCAAGGGTTACTCCACACTCTGCGATCTGGTGCGACCAGCAAAGCCAGAGTCAGACCGAGTACTATCGAAAGTCTCGAAATTCGCGTACCACCCCTCAGGCAGCAACGGGGTATCGTAGCTGAAGTGCAACACAGGCGAGAGCGAGCAGTCATGCTGCGAGAGGAAGCAGAGCGAGTGGTAGCTGAGGCAAAGGCGGAGGTGGAGAGGATGATATTGAGGGAGGCAGAGGTATGACTTTTCTTGATGCAGCGCACGAGATTCTCAAACTGGCTGGCCAGCCCCTACACTACCGCGAGATTGCCAGACAAGCTCTCGAACGGGGGCTCATAGAGAGCAGGGGCAAGACACCAGAGGCCACTATGAACGCTCAACTGGCCACCAACGTCAAACGGGCAGCGGAGAGCGGTTCGCCGTCTCGGTTCGTGCGTGTCGGCCGGGGCGTCTTCGGCCTGAGGGAGTGGGGAGAAACTGTGCCAACAACGCCGACCACCGACGAGCAGCGTCAACCATCCTACCTCAGCAGCTCCAGACACTGAAAGTAAGGAGTAAGAAAATGAACGGAACCTCTGAAAGCCCCGGGATCATAGAAGGCTATGAGGGCCTGGCAGAAAAGGATGTTGGGCTCATTCTCGATTACCTTCTACCCCACAAGAAGGAATTCACACAGGACTTTCTGCGCGAACGCAGCCTTTACTATTCGGGGACCAAGGCGGTCTTGTGAGAACGCCTTGAAGAGTATCTGGGTGACGGTCGGTTGAGCGGCGTGGAACTGGTTGTGCTGCTCAACAGAATAGAGGGATGGGGCAACCAACACATATACCTCTACAAAGCATCTAGCCAGTCTATAGAGCCTTGGCGCACAGAGAGATCGGCTAGAAAGTGTTTGAGCGATCTCGGATTGATTGATCTGTTTAATCGCCAACGTCCTCTTGTCCTGCCGGAGGAAACGACGTTGTCTTCGATTGAGTGGACAACGGAAAGACTTCGGTTTGTCTGGGTGGAGAAACGCCAGTGGGAAGAACGTGTGCCGGAAGAGGACATAGAGAGTGCGGATATGGTTTGGAGAGCCCATCGCATCAAATCTGCGCGTGGCCTGACCACATTCGATTGGGATTTGGTTAGTGGCCATGCTATGTTGATGATCCAGAGATTGCCCAGTGGGACAAAGTACCGCCAAATTCGGGACCAGTTTGAAAAGGAACTTGAGCCGATCGTTGGCCTGAGCCAGTTTGAGCGAGTACGTGTGAGCCAGGCTATCCAGCTCATTGAAGAGTCAGGCAAGGTGCGCAGACGGCAGTTGGCCTACGAGACTCGGCGGGGAGGCAAAGCCGGTTTCACGAGCGCAAGCCGATCAAGAGATACCTACGCAGACCCTGACTTGAAGAGGGCAGGACAGGCTCTCGGAGGCGAAACAGCAGGCTTGCTAGGCAATTTCTACTGGCATCCAGTCCCGGACATCCTAGAGCGCGAGCTCCATAGCAAGCTCTATGCTTCTGATCAGCGTGTTGGCATCTTTGGGGAGCACCGAGAACGGGAGGTGCGCTATGTTATATCGTGCATCCGACACTATAGTGGCAGAGCACCCAGAACTGGCTGACCATATTCGCTCTGTTGATGCATACCTGCATGATCGGCAAGGTCAACTGTTTCGGCTGGAGCCAACCGCCGACCTCTTGGATATAGAGCCAAAGGCACTCGAACGGCTGCTGGACCTATGCAAGGCGCATGAGATCATTGAGTTGGTGAAGGTATCGATTTGCCCAGAGGATGACGTGATTCTTGAGGCAGACGAAGATGACGCCTTATTTTGCGATATATGTGACACCATCTACGAACCGGACGATTGTGAGACAGAGATAGCATACCGTCCGCGGCCAACTTTGCCGACCGTGCTTGCCTCGAGCGCACCACTTTTCACTGAGGGCCATGCCTTACTGATCGGTGTCAGTGCATATCACAACCTACGTCGGCTAGGCAAGACCACGTCCGACGCCAAGGACCTCTACGCCTTGCTCACGGACCCTGCCTGTGCTGGCTACCCCCCAACTAATGTAGCCCTGCTCCTAGACGAGCAGGTCACCAAGGCCGCTATCAGCGATAAACTGGACTGGCTGGCCTGCCGCGCTGGCCCCGAGGATACAGTCGCTATCTTTTTCTCCGGCCACGGCGCTCAGCGGGTCGGAGGCTTCGAGCCCGGCGAGTACCTTTGTCCGGTCGAGGCTGATTGGTACAACCTGCGTTCCACCGCTATCTCCACCGACGAATTTACCAACGCCCTGTGCGCCATCCGCGCTGGCCGCGTCGTTGTTTTCCTCGATGCCTGTCACTCTGGCGGGGTGGGCGAACCCAAAGAGGCTGCCCCGCAGGTCAAGGCTGGCCTGTCCGAGGATACCTATGCCCGCTTGGCCGAGGGGCGCGGGCGAGTCATCGTCGCCTCGTGCCGGCCCGATGAGGTGTCTTGGGAACTCCCGGAAATGCGCAATGGGCTATTCACCCACTACCTGCTTGAGGCCTTGCGGGGGGCAGCGGTCAGCGCCGATGGAACTGTTCGCATCTTTGACCTGTTCGACTACGTCTCCCAGCGCGTGCCGCAGCACAAACCTCAACACCCGTTGTTCAAGGGGGAAATGGAGCTGAACTTCGCCATCGCTCTGGCTGGCGGAAAGCCGACCCTGTTGCTGCCCGAGAAGCCAACTAGAGATGAGCCTGTCATGATGGCTTCCCAAGATCGGGTAGCTGAATATCGATATCTCGATACCCCAGCGCTACAAGGCTTGCTGAAAGATGTCCGTCGTAATCTGGAATTGCTTCTTCAACAAGCAGTAGCCTATGGTGGTGAGCGCTTCGTTCCGCTGCATATCCAGAATCAACTCAACACCACACGCGATGACATTACCGCTCTGGAAACTGTGTTGGCTGAACGTAGCAGTCTGAATGAGCGCCAAATCAGATGTTTGGAGTACCTGAGAACACACGGCCAAATCACCCGACGGCAATACAACCTGATATTTAGTGTGGAGAGCATGAAAGCCAATCGGGAATTGGGCGAGATGGTTGCCAAAGCCTTTATCGCCCGTATAGGCAAAGGCAGAAGTGTGTATTATGTCTTGGCATCTTGAACCTGGGGAGGAGCACTTACGATCGCCCGGCTTTCGAATGATGTGTTTGTCAAGGTGGTCGGCGACAAGGAGATCCAATCGCGCCTGGCGTGATGTGCGCGGGCTTGGTCATCACCGCCTGCACCGTCACCGAGGCGCAGCGCCGGCGAGAACGGACAGCCGCGCCGCGGGTGGTGGCGGAGGCAAATGTAGAGGTGGAGCGGATGATATTGGGGGAGAAAGAGGTATGACTTTCCTTGAGGCGGCCCACGAAATCCTCAAACAAGTTGGCCAGCCCCTACACTACCAAGAGATCGCCAGACGAGGTCTCGAACAAGGGCTCATCGAGAGCAGGGGAAAGACGCCAGAGGCCACCATGAACGCTCAACTGGCCGTCAACATCAAACGGGCAGCGGAGGGCGGTCCGCCGTCTCGGTTCGCCCGTGTCGGTCGGGGCCTCTTCGGGCTGAGGGAGTGGGGAGAAACTGGGCCGATAACGCCAACCACCGACGAGCAGCGTCAACCATCCTACCTCAGCTATAAAGAGGCGGCGCTGCAAGTGCTGCGAGAGGTCTGTCAGCCTCTCAGTGCCCAGGAGATCACCCAACGGGCTATTGAGCAGGAGTTCATCAATCCCCAGGGCCTCACGCCAGACGCCACGATGGGTGCTCAACTGTACACCGATATCAATCGGCGGGGAGCGGCATCCCTCTTCCGCAAGGAGGGACGCAACCTCTTCGGCCTGGCCGAATGGAAGAAGGGCGTCAGCGGCATCGCACGGCTGGCTACCCGCCAGCGGCAGGAGGTCAAACGCAGGCTGCGCGAACACCTTCTGGCCATGCCTCCAGCCGAGTTTGAGCAGCTCATCGGCCGCTTCTTGGGAGCGATCGGTTACGAGAACGTCACAGTGACCGGACGGAGCGGTGACGGGGGCATTGACGTGGTGGCCGATACCGAGATTGGCATCCTCCGGCTGCGGGTGGCCGTGCAGGTCAAGCGCATGAAGGGCAACGTCCAGCGTCCAGTGGTCAGCCAACTGCGAGGGGACATGGCCTTGCTGGACGTGGATCAGGGAATGATCATTTCTACCGGCGGGTTCTCCCAGGGTGCCAAGGACGTGGCCCGGGTGCGCAACGTGGCCCCCATCACCCTCATTGATGGCGACCGTCTGACCAGCTTGCTCATCGAGAACGGCATCGGTGCGCGTCGAGAAACAGTTGATGTGCTGAGCTTCGACGAGGCGGGGTTGTATGGTGAGGAAACAATGTAAGCAGAATGACGTTCGACCCCCTGGCAGGAGGATGTCATGCCGGATAAAGAACAAGCCATCAAGGCGGCTGGGGACGCTGCCCGCCGCCTCACCAAGTGGATGCGGCAAGTCAAAGGCAACCAAGTCGCCCAGGCCGAGGCTCTGTCCCTGCGCCGCGACATGGTGGCCCTGCTCACCTACCTGCGCGATAAACGAGTCAAGGGCACGCGAAGCACCGGCAACCTGCCTCTCAAGGCGGTGCGTGAGGTGACTGCCCGCTTTGCTGATCCGCCGCAACTGGAAACCACCATCGGAGACCGTACCTACCGGCTTCGAAGCGAAGACGACGTCTGGCCCCTCTACTTCCTGCATACCTTGGCTTACGTTGGTGGCTTGCTGGAGGGAGGCCCGGCCCAGCCGTGGATAGTCACGCGGGACGGCGCAAGATTCCTGGTCGCCAGCCCCTTGGTTCAGGTGTGGATGCTCTTTACCATCTGGTGGGAACGAGTTGACTGGCTCATCGCCTGTCCCTTCGCCGGCATGGGCGAAAGCCTGCCGTCCCGCTTCAAAAAGACCACCCTGGCCCACCTGCTGTCCCTGCCGGCCGACACACGCATCCCGTTTGAACCTTTCGCCGACAGGCTGATCCGAGATACCCGAGTGAAGTGGACAGCGCCGGACATGACCCATGCTCGCATGCTCCTGCATGGTGCCATCGGGCGCATGGTGATCGGCATCCTGGCCGACTTCGAGGTGGTGGAGCCTGAGTATCAGGACAGGCCGCTGGGCAAGGGCACGATCCCGGAACTGGTTGCCTTTCAGATTACCTCTTTCGGCAAGGGTCTGTTGGAGTCCCTTGAAGCATGAAGAGAAGGGGAACAACGGACTCAAGGGATTGAACCGACTACTGAGCGTGGTGAGGGGAACAGCGGACTCAAGGGATTGAACGGACGGTTGAGCAGAGAAGCAGTCCGATCAATCCTACAGTCCGTTGTACCTCTTTGGAAGAGGTATCGTGACCAAGCTCATTTGCGCTGATCTGACTTACGTCCTGCGCGGGACCTTCTTCGAGGTTTGCACGAGTTGAAGGGCACAGGCATCAGTGAGGAGAGTTGGGAAGAAGCTCTGTGTACCGTGTGGCAGGATCATAGCCTTGCGTTCAAGAGACAGCCAACGTACGAGATTGACTACAAGGACCACCACTTGGCGCTGTTCTACCCAGACCTCATCGCTTATGATAAGATTCTGGTCGAACTGAAAGCAATTGATGCTTTGTGCGCTCTCAATAAAGCGCAGGTCCTCTCGTATCTGAAGGTGACCGGCCTGAAAGTAGGTCTGCTGGTAAACTTCGGAGGCGAAGACATTGAGATCGAGCGGGTGCCCAACTTCTTCGGGCGGAGGTCCGCCACTGAGCAGCCAGTGCCGATACCTTTGAGGGACGACCTGTTGTGTCCCGAACTCACCATGTGCGAACCAGGAGGCCTTGTTCGAGGTGCACGGTACCCTTGGCCCTGGCTTTATTCACTACATCTACCGTCGAGCGTCACAAATCGAGCTCCAACTGCGCAGGATTCCCGTTCAGCGCAAACAGGAGATCACCATTAGCTTCCGTGGGAAAGTGTTGGAGACCGTTCCTTGTCGGTTGCTGGTTGTGGGCGACAAGGTCGCCGTCGCTGCCGTCGCGTTTCGGGAAATCACCGAAGTGCACCGACAGCGTATGCGCTGGTACCTCAAGCTGCTGAACTTGCGGCTGGGGATGATCCGTGGGGCGGGCGTGGAGGGGCTGGAGCCCGCCTTCGAGTTGCTCGAAGGTTATGTCGGCGAAGGGACAGGCAGTTGAAGTTATGAATACCTTGGCTGTTCGCAACAAGAAGAAGCAGCTTGGCGCGTTCTACACGCCTCAGCCGATGGCTCGCTTCATCGTGAACTGGGCTGTGCGCAGCTCCGATGAGACCGTCATGGATCCTGGCTGTGGCGAGGCCGTCTTTTTGCTGGAAGCCTACAAGCACCTCGTAGAACTGGGGGTCCCGGCTGCACAAGCCGTGAGCCAGATTCAGGGTGTTGAGGTGGACAAAGTCGCCTATGACCGGGCTTGCCGGCTGCTGACCGATGCCTCGGGGATTTGTCCACCAGGTATCATGTGTGCCGATTTCTTTCAGGTACAACCTGACCTGTTCGGCCCACCGGCAGTAGACGTCATCGTTGGCAATCCCCCCTACATCCGCTACCATCAGTTCAAAGGCGCCACGCGCCAGCGGGCCTTGCAGTCGGCTCGCCGGGCTGGTGTGGAGCTGACACGCCTAACCAGTTCGTGGGCACCCTATCTTATCCATGCTATCTCCTTCCTCAAGCCTGGCGGCCGTCTGGCCATGATTGTCCCTGCCGAGCTGCTCCAGGTTGATTACGCCGAACCCGTGCGGCGTTTCCTGCTGGAACATTTTGCGAACGTGGCCGTTGTGACCTTCGATGAGCGCGTTTTTCCCGACGTGCTTGAAGATACCGTCATCCTGCTCGCCGAATCTGATGGTTCTGCGCCAGGCCTGCGGGTGATCCGACTGGGAAATCTCGACGATCTGACCGAGTTAGGCCAAAGTCTCAGAGATGTGCCGATTGCCCGTGGGGCAAAAGATGCCCAGAGATGGACGCGCTATCTCCTGCCGCGCGACAGCCTATCGGTTTACCAGAGCTTCATCGAAACTGGAGAAACTACAACCCTGGGCGAGTTGGGCAACGTGGACATTGGCGTAGTCACCGGCAATAACGCCTATTTTCTCCTGACAGAAGCCAAAGCACGTTGGTGGGAGATTGAGCCGGACTTCCTGACGCCGGCTGCTCCCAAGCCCAAGCTGATGCCAGGGGCGCGCTTTTCGTTGCATGAGTGGGAACAGTTGCGGGATCAGAGTGTGCCCTGCTACCTCTTGAACTGCCGGTTGCCTCCTTCAGTGGTGGCTGGGCACCGGGTTTGGAGCTACATTGAGAGGGGAGTCGAGAAAGGTGTGCACAAAGGATACAAGTGCAGCAACAGGGAGCCCTGGTATGCCGTACCAGGCGTGCGCGTGCCGCCTGTCTTTTTGACCTACATGGCGCATGAGATACCACGCTTGATCGTAAACGAAGCCCAAGTTGTCAACCACAATCTGATCCATGGCCTGTACTTTCACGATGGGCGCGAGACGTCGCCTGAAGAGCTTGTTATCCGCGTTGCCTCATTCTACACCACCTTCACCATGCTGAGCGTTGAGCTGGTTGGTCGAAGCTATGGAGGGGGTGTGCTCAAAGTGGAAACGAAGGAGAGTGAGCGCATTTGCCTGATCGAGCCATCTGGGCCCGCCCGTCGTAGGCTGATCGAGGCTTTCCCCCTCATTGATGAGCATCTCCGGCGCCGGGCCTTCGATGATGCTCTGGCGATAGGCGACGAGATTTTGTTGTTGGGGCAGGTTGCTGTTGACCAGACAGTATATGAGCAATTGTGTAGAGCCTATCGGTCTATCCGAGGACGCCGGTTGAGCCGGGCCAAAAGCTAAGCGAGGTAGAGGTAAAGGAGGTGCACGTTGCCGACATGGGAAGACCTCTTCGAATTGATCCACAGCACGCCCAACGTACGATTTCGGGACGTTCGCGAAACCTTTGTAGACACAGCACAGGCCTACAACGAACTGTGGATTGCAGGAGAGTTGGACGAGGGGATCTATCGGCAATAGGGGACACGGTGGCAGCAGGTAATTGCCACCATCATCACAGCGAGAACAGGGATAGCGCTTACCAGTAGAGAGGTTGAGGGGCTGACCAGCACTCACCGGCCCGACATGGTCTTGTTCCGCGATGACGGTGTTCCCCTGGTAGTCGGCGAGGCCAAGATGGCAGGGACACGGGCGCATGTGACGCCTTCCGGCATCAGGCGGCCGGAACGGGGCGGCAGCGTTGACCTGGAAAAGCGTCTGAAAGAGGTCAAATACACCTCGGTAGATCTCAAGCTGCGCCATGGGGGCACTCAGATCGGTGAATGGCAGGAGTGGATTCGTTGATCATTGCCTCACTTTTACTCGTTCTGGGCGTTTTTGATCGTCGGTCGTGATCGGCCGGAGTGGATCTTTGGCCGAATGCGATCTCTGCGCGAGTACTATCATGATGGTATCGGCGTGTGCATGTTCCGCTTCGAAGATGGCCAGTACCTTGCGTATGAAGGCCCTGAGTTCGACGAGTTTGATGTGGACGTGGCGATTGATGAAATCATCGCTCTGATCCGAGCTTAATGACCGTAGGCATAGTGGCTATGCTTGAGCTGGGGGTGATGCTGGATTATTGGAGGGCAGCGTAAGTGACTCTCAGCGACATTCCCAGCGGCCTGTGGCCACACTTCAAAGAGTATGACGTTCGAACCCTGGTCATTGACCGCGACGCCAACCTGATCATTCAGCGCACGCTGGAATATGATACCTGGGACGAGGTGCGTTGGCTCTTTGGCACTGACCCGGCTGGATGCTCATGTATCCATTATCGCCCGCCGCCAGGATCTGCTGGGCCAGACGCTGGCCGAGCTGCAGGGAGACCTTTTCACCAGGGGACAGAGCGGAGCTCCTCTCTGTCCTCTGAGTTTGTTGGGTGCGGGCTGGACAAAAAGTCCGATTTGGTGTATTATATGCCCCGGTTTGGGTGAACATTGAATGAAAGGAGACAGAGGTTGGATCAAACAGAGGCTTTGCTTAGAGAGATCACCGAGGCACCGGGGGTGCCCGGCTACGAGGGCGAGGTACGGGCAGTGATCCGCCGCCACCTGGAGGAGATCACGACTATCGAGCAGGATAAGATGGGCAGCATCATCTGCAAGAAAGTGGGTCTGGCTGACTCGCCTAAGGTGATGCTGGCCGGACACATGGACGAGATCGGCTTCATGGTCAAGCTCATCACCAAGGAGGGCTTCATCAAGTTCGTCCCCCTGGGGGGTTGGTGGGATCAGGTGATCCTGGCTCAGCGCGTGGCCATCAAAACCGCTCAGGGCGACGTCTTCGGCGTTACCGGAGCCAAACCACCCCACCTCCTGCCGCCCGAGGAGCGGAAGAAGATGGTCAAGAAGAAGGACATGTACATTGACATCGGGGCCAGCAGCGAGGAGGAGGTGAAGGAGCGAGGGGTTCGCCCCGGCGACCCCATCATCCCCATCAGCGATTTCGCTATCCTGGCTAACCCCAAGACCTACATGGCCAAAGCCTGGGACGATCGGGTCGGCTGCGCCCTCTTTGTCCAGGCCATCCAACGTCTGACCCAGGAGCCCCACCCCAACACGGTCTATGGGGTGGGCACCGTTCAAGAGGAGGTGGGACTCAGGGGAGCCAAGACCAGTGCCCACATCGTCTCGCCCGACGTGGCCATTATCCTGGAGGTGGACATCGCTGGCGACGTGCCGGGAATCGAGCCTGAGGAATCGGCCATCAAACTGGGCAAGGGGCCTTCCCTGCTTGTGTACGACGCTCGCATGATCCCCAACCTCAAGCTGCGGGACCTGGTGATCGAGACGGCCAAAGAGTTGGAGATCCCCCTGCAGTTCTCGGCCGTAGAGGGCGGGGCCACCGACGGCGGGATGATCCACATTCACGCCGGAGGGGTGCCTGCAGTGGTCATCGGCGTGCCTACCCGTCACATCCACAGCCACGTTGGCATTTTGCACAGGGATGACTACGACAATGCCCTGAAGCTGGTTGTAGCCCTGATCAAGAAGCTGGACCAGACCACGGTGCGGGAGTTGACGGTTTAACAATAGGCCCAGGTAGTTGCGAGACTTGCGTTTTGGCCATAACCCGTGTATACTATTTGACGAGGCCAGTTTGACCCAACATTAGGCAATCCGCCTGAGAGTAGCCAGGCGACGGCGAAAGAAACCGCTCCTTACTGTATAGGGTCCATGAGATTGAAAAGGTGAAGGGCTTGTGTTGTTTCCTGGCGGGCAAGTGCGTCGCACCTGCGAGGACCAGGGGGAGAAACATCAAAATGGAGAGCGCGATTAATGTTTGAGAAACAGATAGGCGTGGACCTGGGTACGGTCAACGTATTGGTCTACGTTAAAGGGAAGGGCATTGTCCTGTACGAGCCCTCGATGGTCGCCATCTCGGTAAACGAGAACAAGATCGTGGCTGTTGGCGAGGAGGCTCGCAGCATGCTGGGGCGTACCCCCGAGGCCATTGAGGTGATGCGGCCCATGCGCGATGGGGTCATCGCCGACTACGTCGTAACCGAAGCCATGTTGCGCTATTTTATCACCAAGGTCTGCGGGCGTTTTCGCCTCTTCCGGCCAGTGGTGATGGTCACTGTGCCTGTCGGTGTTACTAGTGTGGAGAGCCGGGCTGTGCACGAGGCTGCCATTCAGGCAGGGGGAAAGGAGGCCCATCTTATCCCCGAGCCCCTGGCGGCGGCTATCGGGGCCGGGCTACCCATTGGCACCCCAACAGGCAATATGGTGGTTAATATCGGCGGCGGAACAACTGAATCGGCTGTTATCTCCATGAACGGCATCGTAGTCTCCAGCTCGGTTCGCGTTGGCGGGAACGAAATGGACGAGGCCATCGTGGCCTATGTCAGAAAGAAGTACAACCTGATTATAGGGGAGCCGACGTCGGAGGAGATAAAGTTCCAGATCGGCAGCGCAATGCCGCTGGATGAGGAGCTGACCATGGAGGTGCAGGGAAGGGATCAGGTGTCTGGTCTGCCCAAGACCATCCCAATAAATTCGGGCGAGGTAACAGAGGCCATCGCCGAGGCTCTGGCTGCTATCGTGGGAGTAGTCAGAGCCGTGCTGGAGAAGACACCCCCTGAGTTGGCTTCGGACATTATAGACCGGGGGATGGTGCTGGTCGGGGGGGGAGCACTTTTGCGCAACATTGATCGGCTGCTGACCAAGCAAATGGGGGTGCCTTGTTACGTGGCTGAGGATGCCATGGCCTGTGTTGCTACGGGCGCCGGCAGGGCTCTGGAGAACTATCATGTTTTGAAGAGGAGCCTGCCGTCTCTCTAGCTTCCGGTTTGTTTCACTTCGACAGAGCTCAGTGCAAGGTTTTGTCAATTTGCAAGCCGCTATGAAGGTTGGGGCCTTCATAGCGGCTATTGTTAGGAAGCAGCTATTCGGTGGTTTCCCCGTTGGGAGTGGGGGCAACCGCAAGGGTATGCCTCTACCAGAAAATGCGCCCCATTCAAAATGTCTGGAGTACGTGGAGCCGAGGAACATCAATCTAGAGGAAGACCGCCGCTATTCGAGGTAGTAAGTCATTCTCTGCAGGTAGATGACCGGATCCATATACTGGACTTGAATTGCGGGTGGTACGCTGAGGGTGATAGGAGCGTAGTTGAGGATGGCTTTGATGCCGGCCTGGATGAGGTTCTGCGCCACATTCTGCGCCTCGCTGGCAGGCACGGCGAGAATGGCTATCTTGATCCCTGTCTTCCCCACATATTGTGGTATCAATTGGCTGTTCAGGATCTCGAACTGGCCCAGCTTCTTGCCGATTTTGCGGGGATCGCGGTCGAAGACGGCGGCGATGTGAAAGCCTCGCCTCTCAAATCCCCCGTAGTGGAGGACGATGGCACGACCTAGGTCCCCTGCGCCTATTAGGGCCATCTGCCATTTGGCGGTTACTTTCAGGATTCGCTTCAGTTGTTGCTGAAGGTACCCTATCTCATATCCGGTTCCCTGTTTTCCGAACTCGCCGAAGTGGGAGAGATCCTTGCGGATTTGGGCTGGGCTGAGCCCAAGTTTCTTCCCCAACTCCTGCGAGGAAGTGATCTCCTTGCCTTCTTCGGCCAGGAAGGTGAGAGCGCGCAGATAGAGGGGCAGGCGGCTTACGACGATGTAGGGAACGTCTTTTGGAGCCATTTCGGTCCTCCTGAGGATACTTACAAGTGATTGAGACCCGTTGCAGTTGTGAAGCTTTGGACACATGATACCATATTTCGGAGTTATTGGCAAACTTCCCAGTGATGTGGAGACCTGCGGTCGGCCACAATTGGCTCGGTCAGAGACCTTTCATCGATCTCCTAAGTGGGCGTTACGCCTGAGGTTCAACGGGGCAAAAGACGCGTGTTATAATCGCCAGTAGAACAATAATTCGTCTCGCCTCAGGCGGTGATCTTATCAGATAGGGTTTCTACTATGTTCTTCGATGAGGCCAAGATTTACGTTAAGGCTGGCGACGGCGGGGATGGCTGTGTGAGCTTCCGCCGCGAGAAATACGTGCCCTTGGGCGGGCCTAGCGGCGGGGATGGCGGCAAGGGTGGCGATGTTTACCTGGTGGCCAACCCGCATCTGAACACCCTCATCGGTTTCAAGCGCCGTATTCATTTCAAAGCCCAGCGAGGCGCCCACGGCAGGGGCAAGGGGCAGAAGGGCCGGCAGGGCGATGATCTCTTTATTGAGGTGCCGCCCGGCACGGTGGTCCGGGATGCTGAGACAGGGGAGCTTATTGCCGACCTGATGGAGGAGGGGCAAAGAGCTCTGGTTGCCCAGGGGGGACAGGGCGGACGAGGCAACGCTGCCTTTGCTACCTCCACAAATCAGGCCCCTCGCATCGCCGAGCGGGGTGCGCCCGGCCAGGAGCACTGGCTCTATCTGGAGCTCAAGCTCATCGCTGATGTCGGCATCGTTGGCGTACCCAACGCTGGCAAATCAACCTTGCTGTCTGTGGTCAGTGCTGCCAGGCCCAAGATCGCTGCGTACCCCTTCACCACCCTGGAGCCCAATTTGGGCGTGGTAGCCCTTGGCGACTACACCAGTTTTGTCATGGCCGACATCCCCGGCCTGATCGAGGGAGCCCACACCGGTGCTGGTTTGGGCCACGAATTCCTGCGCCACATCGAGCGCACGCGGATGATCATCCACCTCCTGGACGGGGCCTCGGCCGATCCTCTGGCCGATTACGAGAGCATCAATGAGGAGCTGGCCCTCTTTGACCCCGAGCTGGGTCGTAAGCCCCAACTGGTGGTGCTGAACAAGATGGATTTGCCTCAGACCCAGGCGCTCTGGCCCTCAGTTGAGCAAGCGATGAAGGCGCAAGGGCAGAAGGCCATGAGCATCTCGGCTGTTACTGGCGAGGGAGTCAAAGAAATGCTGCGCTCCGTGGCCGAGATGCTGGAGAGCTTGCCCAAAGAGGAGCCCGCAACCGCCGAGGTCAAGGTCTTCCGGCCTGCTGAGGCGGAGAAGGCTTTCACCATCACCTGGGAGGACGATGCGTGGCGGGTGCGGGGTGCCGAGGTAGAACGAGTCGTAGCTATGACCAATTGGGATCTGGACGAGGCGGTGCAACGCTTTCAGCGTATCACGGAGGCCATAGGGTTGAAGGCGGCCCTTAAAGAGGCGGGGGTGCAGCCTGGCGATACAGTGCGCATCGGCGAAGTTGAACTCGAATGGCAATAACCAATATCCAGTAACCAGTAACCAGTAATCAGTAACCAGTTTCTAGCTTCCAGTGTGGGGGTTGAGCATGCGCGTGGGAGTCCTTGGCGGTACTTTTGACCCGATTCATATCGGGCACCTGGTAGCGGCCGAGGAAGTCAGGGCACAGTTGAGGTTGGATCGGGTTGTCTTCGTGCCCTCTGGGCTGCCGCCCCACAAGCTCACCGATCACATGTCGCCGGTAGACCATCGGCTGGCCCTGGTCAAGCTGGCTATCGCTAGCAACCCTTACTTCACTGTTTCCCGGGTTGACATTGACCGCTTCGGTCCTTGTTACACTGTTGATACCATCGAACTCTTGCGGGACGAGTGGGGTCCTGATGTCGAGTTGTATTTCATCATGGGATCGGATTCTCTGGCCGACATCCTCACCTGGCACAAGCCGGAGCGCTTGATTAGGCTGTGCCGCCTGGCGGTTATGGAAAGGCCCGGCTATGGGGTCGATATGGAGGAATTGGAGCGTCTGTTGCCTGGCATCACCTCGCGGGTCCATTTCGTGAATTCGCCCCAGTTGGACATCTCGTCCACTGACATCCAAAGGCGCGTGCGCGAGGGGCTGCCTATTAAGTACCAAGTGCCCGAAGCGGTGGAGGATTACATCTATAAGCACGAGCTCTACACGGAAAGAGAAGTTTGAACTTATGGAATTAAGTCTGTCCACAGGTTGCATTTACATTTATCCTCTGCGCTTCACCTTTAGCATAGCAAGGGAATCCGGCTTCGCGGGAGTGGAGTTAGTGGTTGCCCCCGAGGTTGAGTTAAGGGCTGGCAGATACGTCCGCCGCCTGGCCGAAAGCTATGGGCTGACCATCTTCAGCCTCCACCCGCCCATCCTGCCCTTACCCGGCTGGTCTGACTACCGAACTATCGTCCCCAGGTTGATTGATTTGGCGCTGGAGGCTGGTGCGGGGTATGTAGTCCTGCATCCTCCTAACGCTCGTAGCTTGGCCGATGATCGAGGTCGGCGCTATGTGGAAGCCTTGAGGGAGGGTCTGCAGCGCACAGAAGGCACCGACGTGCGTATCGCTCTGGAGAATCGGGCCTTCTTCCGGCCTCGGGTTCGAGGCTATGTTCTGAGCGACCTGCGGGAGCTGCGCGCCTTTGCCGATGAGCTTGACCTGCCTCTCATCCTGGACACCTCTCATGCCGCCACTTCGAGCTATAGTTTGGCTGAGGCCTATCATATCCTCGCTGACCGGTTGGTGAACATCCACCTTAGTGACCTGCGGTCTCCACCCTGGCCTTTGGACATCTCCTATCTGCACACCTACCTCAAGCACCATCAGATACCCGGCGATGGCCAACTGCCGCTGGCTGATTTCCTGAGTCATTTGGCTGCCGACGGATACTGTGGCCCTATCACCCTGGAGATCAGCCCCATTGCCCTGCGCATCTGGTGGCCTCCCAGCGTTAAACGCCAGTTGGCTCGTTGCGTGGCCTATGTGCGCCGAGCGTTTCGTGTGCCCTGTAGCAACAAGAGGCAGCGCCCCCCCACAACTGAGTTGCTGCCTCCCTTGACCTCGAATGACAGGGTGTTGGCCCTAGAATTCGAACTTCACCGTCACAATCTGCTTTCCCCTGACTGACACCTCAACTTCTCCCCTTTTCATTGCTCTTCAGTTTCTCTCTCTTTTGGCGGGTTCTGATGGTCTCCTCGTTGGGTGTTGGTGCCTTGTTCAGCTCCGGTGGGATCGCCATGTCCCGCCGCTAGGCCGCTGGATCTGACGATCCAGCGAGAGCAGGGCACTACAGGTAGAAGCCATCGGGCCAACAACACTCAAGAGGGAGACTACCCGAGTTCTGGATACAGGATTTCAGTTAAACGCCTTTGTGGAAATGCCTCTTGTGTGGTAAAATAGTCAGCAGAGTAACGATTCAGCAGATTGGGAAGTCGTGTTTCCCGTGCATAATTCCCGCGGGAATGAAATTCGCATATAATCTATAGGTGCTCGTAGCTTAGCGACAAGGGAGTCTCAGTATTGTGGAACTACCTGGCTTGAATCTTCTCAATAGTCTGAAGAACGCACAGTGGATTGTTGCCACTAATACCTACGGAAATAACCACGCCACGCTGATAGGAATGTTTGTTAACTGGTGGATTACTCTAGCTCCTGAGACCCATCGGGTTCTCGAGAGCGGCCCCTCGTTTGGACACCTAAAAGGTGGCGGATTTTGCGATGCTATCTTCTGCAAAGATTGCGCTGCAGTCGGCATTCTCGAAGTTGAAGGGAGGCGCGGTAAATGGGCTGCAGAAAAGATCGGCAAGTTCTTTGCTGCAGAGTACAATGATTTGAAGACGCTAGAGTTTGCCATTCTCCTGCTCTACGTCTATGAGCCCAAGGGACGAGGCTCGAAGAGAGCTATGCCACCAGTGGGAGATCGAGAAGGTCTCGAGGAAATCAAGAGGGGTTCCCGCAAATATGCGGAAAAACCAATGATTGTCATCACGCTTGATAAAACTTACGAACGAAAGCCCAAAGGAATCCGCGGGCGGCGTGAGTATTATTGGAGCAAGCCTAGCGCAATAGAGGGATCTTGATATGAGGGAGGCGAAAAGACTGCATCTTGTACATTTCACGATGGCTAACATAATTTTAGGGAGCTGTAATGCCCATCAAGGTGTTATCGGAGGAAGTAGCATCTAAGATCGCTGCTGGCGAAGTGGTGGAGCGACCGGCCTCTGTGGTTAAAGAGCTTGTGGAGAACTCTATTGACGCGGGGGCCAGGGAGATCAAGGTTGAGGTGCGCCAGGGGGGACGTCGCCTGATGCGGGTGATTGACGACGGGATGGGGATCCCTGCCGATGAGGTCGAGCTGGCCTTTGCCCGCCACTCCACCAGTAAAATCGCCAGCGTGGACGATCTGTCCTCCATCAGTACCCTGGGCTTTCGGGGCGAGGCTTTGGCCAGCGTCGCCGCCGTGAGCCAGGTGACCGTAGTAACCAAGGCAGCCGAGGGGGATGTAGGCACTCTGTTGCGCCTGGAGGGCGGCAAGGTCACCCACCGTCAAAAGAAGGGCTGCCCCCAGGGCACGGTGGTCACGGTGGAGAATCTCTTCTACAATGTCCCCGCCCGCCTGAAATTCCTGCGCAGCGAAGCCACCGAGCGAAAGCACATTAACGGCTTGGTCTACCGCTATGGGATGGCCTATCCTCAACTGCGCTTCAGCCTCTTGAACGACGGACGGCTGACCTTTCAGTCCCTGGGCAGTGGTGAGCTATATGATGTGCTCATCAAGGTTTACGGATTGGAAGTAGCGCAGCAGATGCTCGAGGTCCGAAGACTTCGGCGAGCCTTCGGCGTGAGCGCTCAGTCGAACGCTCAGTCGAGCCGTCCGAGATCCGAAGACTTCGGCGAGCCTTCGGGCCGAGCCTCAGGCCGAGGGCTCAGTCGAGCCGTCCGAGCTCCTGAGGCAGATGATCCTTCGACAGGCTCAGGACACCGCTTGAAACCCGGAACATCGGAGTTGGAACTGGTAGACGTGTATGGCTACATCAGCCCTCCGTCTCTGCATCGAGCCAATCGCAGCTACCTGACCTTCTTTGTCAACGGCCGCTGGGTGCAGGATCGCATGCTTAGTTATGCTGTGAGCGAAGCCTATCATACTCTGCTGCCTACGGGCCGTCACCCAATTGTCGTCCTCCGCCTGGAGTTGGACCCTTCCCAGGTTGACATCAACGTCCACCCTACTAAGAGGGAGATCAGATTCCTTGATAGCAACGCGGTCTTCGCTGCCGTCCAGAAGGCGGTGCGTCGTACCTTGGTTGATCAGGCACCCATCCCCAGGATGATGGGGCGCCCCTTGCAGTGGCCCGCACCGGACGTGGAGAGGCGGCGCAAGTTGGTAGAGGTGGGCAGCCAAGCGAAAGCGGCTGGGATCGAGGCGCCGTCGGCCTATGAGTTTCCTGAACCTGCCAAACTGCCGCCCTTGCGGGTTCTGGGACAGATGGCTCAGACGTATATCATTGCTGAGGGGCCCGAAGGGATGTATCTCGTTGACCAGCACGCAGCCCACGAACGGGTGCTCTATGAGCGGCTTATGGCCGAGCGGGCTAAGATGGCTGTTGCCTCGCAAGCGCTGTTGGAACCGTTGACTATTGAGTTGCCCTTCCAGCCGGGGATAGCTGGTGGGGAAAGCCTGGAGTTCTTAAACCACTTGGGCTTCGACATCGAGCCCTTTGGTGGGGATACATATCTGGTGCGAGCTGTGCCGGCCATGTTGGCTAAGGGTGATATCGGCCAGGCCATCGTCGAGATCGTTGATGAGTTGACCGAGGGGGGGACAGTAGAAGTGGGGAAGGAGAGAGCTCTGATCAGTCTGGTCTGTCACAGCGCCGTTCGGGCTGGGCAGACCCTCTCCATGGAAGAGATGCGGGACCTGATCCGCCAGTTGGAGGAGACGGCGATGCCACGCACGTGTCCCCACGGCCGCCCGACGATGGTTCATTTGAGTGCTGAACAACTGGCGCGTGAATTCGGTCGGAGGTGAGAGAGCGAGCCTTGCGAAGGTTTGTCCTAGCAATCGCCAGCCTCAACGATGCGACTATGGTCGTGAAAATGCAATTCTAGTATGGCAGCGAACCTTCGCAAGGCTGATGGGCTTGAGAACTGAATAACCCTACCCCGCGACTTGCAAAATTACTCTGCTGACAGTATAATATCCTTTGAAATCAGCGGGGAAGTGTCGGAATTGGCAGACGAGCGTGACTTAGGATCACGTGGGCCTAGCCCGTGAGAGTTCAAATCTCTCCTTCCCCACCAATACATCGGCTAGTTTCTGTAACTAGCCCGGGTCGAGCGGAAGTGGCTCAGCGGTAGAGCATCTCCTTGCCAAGGAGAGGGTCGTGGGTTCGAATCCCATCTTCCGCTCCATTTTTTGGCCGTTCTCAAACCGTAGAACCGAGGGATTGGATGTACAGCGTATTAGTCAAGGAACACTTCATGAAGCCCCACAATGTGGGGGTCATCGAGGATGCCGATGGGGTTGGTAAAGAAGGCAACCCTATCTGTGGCGACCTGATGGAGATATTCATCAAGGTCAAGGACAACCGCGTTGAAGACATAAAGTTCAGGACGTTCGGCTGGGGGGCAGCTATAGCTACCAGTTCACTGGTCACGGAGATGGTCAAGGGGAAGACCCTTGACGAGGCCCTGGAGGTTAGCAACAAAACGGTGGCCGAGGCTCTATGAGGGTTACCTCCCATCAAGATGCACTGTAGCAATTTGGCCGCCAACGCCTTGCACAAGGCCATCGAAGATTCCCGCAGCAAGCATCCTGAGGTCAAGGTGGCCAGAGCTCGACAAAATTTTGGGGTAATTGATGATGCATACAGGGGAAGGCAGACGTGTCGTAGTAGCCGTGAGCGGCGGAGTGGATAGCTCCACGACGGCGGCCCTTCTGGTGGAGCAGGGCTACGATGTGATCGGTGTCATGATGCGCCTCTGGGCCGAGGAGGCCCAAGGCGGCTCAACCAACCGCTGTTGCTCCATCGAAGCTATGGAGGATGCTCGCCGCGTCTGCTACACCTTGAAAATCCCTTTCTACCTGATTAACTATGAGCGGGAATTCAAGAGGGAAGTCGTTGATGTCTTCATCATGGAATACGCTCGCGGGCGTACCCCAAACCCCTGTCTAGCTTGCAACCGCCGTATTAAGTTCGATCTCCTGCTCCGTCGAGCCTTGGCTATGGATGCCCAATATCTGGCCACGGGTCACTATGCCAGAGTACGGCAGGTGAATGGTCGTTATCAGCTTCTCAAGGGTTGCGACGGGGAGAAGGATCAGTCCTATGTGCTCTACATGCTGGGGCAGAGGGAGCTCCAGCATCTCCTCTTGCCTTTGGGCGACTACACAAAGCAGCAGGTACGGGTTATGGCTCGTCAGCGAGATCTGCCCGTAGCTGAAAAGGCTGAAAGCCAGGACCTTTGCTTCCTCTCGGATAACGATTACCGGCGCTTTGTGCAGGCCCAGGCGCCAGAGACCATTCGGCCTGGCCCCATCTTGGACACAGCGGGGCGTACGATTGGTCAGCACAAAGGTCTGCCTTTCTACACCATCGGCCAGCGGGAGGGCTTGGGTATCGCTGCCCCAGAGGCCCTCTACGTCATGCAGATCGACGTGGCTCGCAACGCGCTGGTTGTGGGCACCAGGGCGCAGTTAGGGCGACGGGAGCTTGTGGCCACAGAGGTCAATTACATCTCTGGACAGATTCCCCAGGGGCCTCTGGGGATCACGGCTAAGATCCGCTACAAGGCTGTCGAGTCCGAAGCCCTCCTCACTCCGCTCGAAGATGGCCGGGCGCAAGTGACATTCGCCCAGCCGCAGCGGGACATCACACCAGGACAGGGCGTTGTCTTCTATCAAGGTGAGGTCGTACTGGGTGGGGGGATAATCAGTCAAGATGCAGATACTCCTCTCTCCTCCTCTGGTCTTGTCCCTGATCATCGCTAGTGCCTACGCTGCCCTTTTCAACTTGTGGCAGGGAGGGAGTGCCAGGGACTTGCTGCTCTACCTGCTGGCCTGCTGGCTGGGCTTCGGGATAGGTGAGCTTGCAGGAGACCTCCTGGGTCTGGACATCCTGATGATTGGTCAGATCCATGTCGTGGAAGGAACCATCGGAGCTTGGCTGCTCCTGCTCGTGGTCAGGTGGTTGAGGGTGTGATGGCTACAGCTTTTGCGGCAAAAGAAGCTTGGTGTTATAATTCTATTGAGTCTTGATTTCTGTCCTGGTCACTCGTGGTGTCTATTAGCGAGTTAGTCAGGGGTCATGGATACGGTCAGTCCTGTTGAACTCTTCAAAAGGCCCAAGCTGCGCAGCCCGTACATGGTTGCAGCTTGGCCTGGTATGGGTGGGGTTGCCATAATCGCTGCTAATTACTTAAGGCATCAACTTGGGGCCGAGGAATTCGGGGAGATCGACCCCTACTATTTCTTCTCCCCTGCCCAGGTCCTAATCGAAGATCATTTGATACAAGTGCCAGAATTGCCGGAGAGCAAGTTCTATAGCTGGGATACAGATCGTGAGCACGGCCTGGTAATCTTTATAGGGAGTAGTCAACCTGAGAGAGGATATGAATTTGCCAACCGGATTCTGGATGTAGCTGAGGAATTTCAAATCATAAGGATATACACATTTGCAGCATTCCCTCTTTTCATTCATCACTCCAGGCAACCAAGGGTCTGGGGAACTGCCACAGACGCGGAATTGATAGAATACCTGAAGGGATATCGCGTGCAAGTGATGGAAAGTGGCAGCATAGGGGGTTTGAATGGGTTATTGCTAGGGGTCGCCAAAGAGAGAGGGGTCGAGGGAGTCTGTCTTTTGGGGGAAATACCAATCTATGCTACACAGGTAGCAAATCCCGGGGCCTCTCGAGCTGTTCTTGAGGTTTTGATCGAGATGCTCGACGTCGAGATCAACCTAGATGAATTGACCGCCTGGGCTGAAAGGTTCGAACCAGAGATGGAGAAACTGTACAATGCTTTGCCTGAAGATACGAGGGAGACCATAGACAGATTTGAAAGCTTGATGACTCACGTCAGGCCAGCAGAAGCTGAAATGGATCGAGACATTATCGAGGAAATAGAAGACTTTCTCGAAGAGCAAAGGAGAAAGGGGAGGGGGAACTAGGCTTTCTAACCAACGAAGGGTGCTGTTTTGACTATCGCATGGGCGTGTGATATAATGATGCACAATCCAGTACGAACAAGGAGAGAGCAACGTGAACGAGCGTGAGAGGAAGAACTTCCAGATAGCCCTTATCGTTATCTTGGTGGTCGTAGTAGTGCTGTTGGCCGTAATGTGCTATTTCCTCTTTATCTCGCCAGGGCCGACGGCCACCATTCGAGACATCGCCATCATCGTCCTCGCCCTCGAATCCATAGTGGTGCTGCTACTCTTGGGCGTGGTCATCGGCTTGTTGTGGTGGCTGATCCAGACCTTGGAGAGAAAGATAACGCCGATCCTCGATTCCACGAACGAGACAGTCAACAGTGTGAGCGAGACGGTCAACACTGTGCGGGGAACGGCTACTTTTGTGAGCGACGCCGTGGTCTCACCGATCATCAAGGTGATCAGTTATGCATCTGGGGTGAAGAGTGCAGTACAGATGCTGACCAAATGGCGAAGTAGGCGCAGTGACTAGAACGCGCAACTAAATTCTTTGAGAGAGGAGAGATTGACAATGAGCAACGACAATGGGAGTGGCTGGTTTGTAGCCGGATTTATCGTCGGCGGGTTGGTGGGGTTCGCGGCAGGCTTGCTCATGGCCCCTGAAGCCGGGGAAGAGACTCGGGCGCGACTCAGTGAGAAGGGGATCGAGCTCAAAGGCAGGGCCGAGGAACTGGCATTGGAGGCCAGGAAGACAGCCGAGGAGCTTCGGGAGAAGGGCCAGGTTATCCTGGAGGAGAAGCAGGGCCGAATCGAGGAGGCCGTCGCCGAAGGCAAGGAGGCAGCGTCCAAGAAAAAAGAGGAGCTGGTGGCCAAGCTGGAGGAGGCGAAGGGCAAAGCCAAGGCTAAGGTTAAGGCCGAGGCTGAGGCCTAATGTCCCAGCCCCCTCGACTAATTGCTGTCTTCTCAATAATAGTCTCCCACCTGGGTGTCGCTGAACCATTGGCGGATTGCCTGGGGCTAAACCGCTCGGCTAAGCCCTCGGCCTGAGCTCGGGCCGAAGGCTCGCGACGAAACCCCCCAGGCTGAAAGGGCGAAGGGCGCTAAAAGCACCTTGCAGCTGAGTGCCCTTCAGGGTGCTTTGTTCTTTCAGCCCGATGGCGCTTGTCCTGAGCTTGTCGAAGGGTTAGCATCGGGCTGCCATTGGCATAGCAGGAGCATTCAAGAGGGGGACTATCAAGAGGTATTAGACGGAAGCATTCCGCCTAATCAATTCTAGATAAGGGGGCGAGCGTCGGCCGAGTAGGTCTGGAGCGCAGCGGGAGTAACGATTATGCTTACAGCCATTCGCGGTATATATCGGGATGGCAAGATTGAACTGACAGAAATACCCATCAATGTGCGCGAAGAAACGCCCGTCGTAGTGACATTTCTAGGGCCTGGCTACATAGACTTGCGGGCTCGTGGCATTGACGAAGCGCAAGCAGCAGATTTGCGCGCACGCCTGGCAACCTTTGTTGAAGACTGGGAAAGTCCTGAGATGAGTGTCTATGATGACTACGACGCTGCCAAAGCCAGCCTATGAACGCGGCGACGTTGTCCTGGTGCTCTTTCCTCACTCCAACTTGCGTACAGCCAAGACTCGTCCGGCACTGGTTGTTCAAGCTGACAATCTTCAAACAGGGCTACCGCAAGTGATTGCGGCGATGATTACCAGCAGACTGTTTCGTGCGCATCATCCCAGCCGTGTCACTGTCTTGCTTTCCACACCGGAAGGACGGCAAGCAGGATTGCTCACCGATTCAGTGGTGATGACGGATAACCTTGCCACAATCGCTGAGTCAGAGATTGACCGTGTGATTGGTTCGCTTCCGATGGCCAAAGTTGATATAGCTTTACGGCACACACTGGGCCTATGAAATCGCGCCTCACACTGCATGGAGCCGACGCCGCTTTGCTGTGCTCCCCGCAGCGGCTCACCCAGCCCGTTCCCAATCTCACATCCGCGCATCGGTGAGTTGAAACGTAGATCGGAGAGTTAGCATCGGGCTGCCATTGGCATATCGACAGCACCCAAGGGGGAGACTATCAAAGGGGTATTAGTCAGAAATATCCAGCCTAGTCAATAGATCGTGCGATCTGGCAGGTAGTCTAATCGACGTAACAGCCAGATGGACACAATTTACAGTAATGCCCAATGTCGTGTACCCGCTGTTTAGGTGTACACGACATTGGGCACAACTAGAAGTTGGGCGGGCACAGGCCCGCGTATTCTTTGTGGCTCGGCCTGAAGCCACGGAGTTTCTAGGGATATTACAATGAGTGAGCAATCAGACAAGAAGCTTATGGAGAAGCAGCAAATAGAGAAGAGTACGGCCGAGACTTTCTTGGATATATACAACGAACGGTATTCCGCAAACTTCAAAATCGCTAAGCTCGGCGATACTCCCGATGTCGAATGTGAAGACAAGAGAACTGGTGAAGGACTTTTCCTAGAGATCACCCTGCTAGAAGACTGGGACAGCGATATACGGGCACTCCTCGGAAGAGGTCAAAGAAGAAGTACATCCCCAGTTACTGGCTTTTCGGCTATTTCTTTCGATCAGGATACTCTTTCAAAGCTGAGGGAACGTCTCGAAAGCAAGCTACCTGCTAACTATGGGCCGAACACAGCCTTAATTATTCGCCAAGTTGGTATTGCTTGGTCCTTCCAAGACTATCAGCGGTATGCAAAAAGGCTTTTGTCCCAAGTCTTGAGGGGGCGGGAACAGAACTACGGGGCGGGAGTGTGGATTCTTTGTTGGGACACAGCAACTTGGCCCGCTAAAAAGGACATCTTTCTTCTCTCCGAGGTGCCAGTGGAGGAATCCTCTGAGGAGCCAGCTTCATTTGGTAATAGCGGTACTGTGAGAGCTATGGTGACATACGAACGTTTTGCCTCTGAAGCGTTCAATGAATTTGTGAGTCGCGAAGACGTAGACCTACCTCACCGCATCGAATCACCTCACGGGTGTGAAGAAGCGGCACTCATCGCATTCATGAAAGACGAACCTGAAGACATAAGGCGAGAGGCAATCGAGTTCTATCGGGATCAAATGGTCTACTATTGCATTTGCGGTAATGGAAAGTTTAGCACAGGACTCTGATGATCGTTGGGCAACTCTGCGAAAGCCGTGGCGCGGCTGAGCTTTGTCGTTATCTGTCTTGGCTAAAATTGCTGAGCCATCCTGGCAACAGGATGGCTCTTTTGGATTCAGGTAGTTTCCCCGCGGGAAGCTTCCCCCTCTACCCGCCCGACGATAAGAGTCTGATGACTCTAGGCAGGACGGGCAGTAGATCGCCGGCTACCATGCCTGCCCCGCCTAGCTCTTTTCGGACCAACTCCCCTGCTAGCCCGTGAATGTAGGCCCCGACCAGGGCGGCGTCGAAGGGTGCGAGTCCCTGGGCCAGGAAGCCGACGATGGCCCCCGCCAATACGTCGCCGCTGCCCGCCGTGGCCAGGCCTGGATTGGCGAAGGGATTGATGACCACTCTTCCCTCAGGGCAGGCGATGACGGTGTAGGCCCCTTTCAGGATGATGACCTGATGCCACTTCTCAGCCCTCTGCCGCGCCACCCCCAGCCTGTCGGCCTCGATTTCACCTACCGTGAGCCCTGTCAGTCGGGACATCTCGCCGGGGTGGGGGGTGAGGATGCTCGGCCCTTCGACCCTTCGGCAAAGCTCAGGGCAGGCTTTGCTCAGGACAGGCCCTTCGAGGTGTTCCCACCAGTTGGGGGTATCGGCCAGGGCGTTCAGGCCATCTGCATCTATGACCAGCGGCGGCAGTGAGGGCCTCCCCTCCCCAGCCTCCTCGCTCGGTAAGAAACCGATGCGGCCTCTTTTGCCCGGTTCTACTTTCAGCAACTGCTGGACGAACTGCACTGTTTCCTTCTCACGGCCCAGGCCCGGTCCCAGGAGGAGGGCATCGTAATCGTGGACCCTCTCGCCCAAGACTTTGATGGCATCGGGGACGAGGACGCCCATGTCCTGGGGCAGGAGGAGGAAGGTGACCTCACTGAGCTTGGAGGCCAGGATGGGATGGATGCTCTCCGCCAGGGCCAAAGTGACCAGGCCAGTTCCCACCCGTGTAGCCGCAGCACTGGCTAAGTACGCCGCCCCAGTGTAGTTGACCGAGCCGGCCACCACCAGGGCCTTGCCGAAGGTGCCCTTGTGAGCTCTTATGGGCCGTGGGGGCAGGAGCTCTCTCACCATTCCAGGTGTTGCTAACTCGACCTGGACATCGTCGGCCAAATGTGGCGGTATCTCGATGTCGGCGACGATTAGCTGGCCTACATAGTCAGCGCCGGGGAAGAGGAACTGGCCTCGCTTGGGGAAGCCGAAGGTCACCGTCAGGTCGGCAGGTACGGCCGCTGGATCTATGGCTCCCGTACCGCAATTGAGCCCCGTAGGGATATCCACGGCGACGAGAAAGGGGAAAGAGGGCAAAGCGGTAAATGAGGGGAGTGAGGGTGAGAAGAGGGCTTCTTTGCTCTTTGTCTTCCTTCTTTTCTTTATTTCCGCCGCGACTACACTCAATATCTCCTTGAGCGATCCTCCTATCGGCCGAGAGACCCCTGTGCCCAGGAGGGCATCAATGATCACGTCGGCCTCGCCCAGGAGGCGGCGCAGCGTGGCAAAGTCGTCGTCTTCTTCGGCCCAGAAGATGGGAATGCCCCTTTCGGTTGCCAGGCGAAAATTCTCATCGCTTTCGATACGACGCTTCCAGATGTAGAAGGTGACATAAGCGCCAGCATCGTGCAAATATCGGCCGGCCACTAACCCGTCACCTCCGTTATTGCCAGGACCAACTAACACCAGTATCCGCCTGTCCGTTACCTCGATCCGTTGACAGGACTCGGCTACGGCTCGCCCGGCGTTTTCCATCATCGTAGCGTAAGATAGCCCTCCTGCATCGGCTTCCTTCTCGATGCGGCGCATCTCCTCTGTCGTCACCACTTTCATGTGTTTCAGGCCTTTCCTCTGTGTCGTTGAATCTCTGCCTGAGAAGTATATCACAGGACGCTGTTCGAGGCAACAAGAGAACTGGCCTAATGTTCTTGACATCAAACCCACCTTGTGCTATCCTTTTGATGTCATTGCGAGCCCTTCGATTTCTCAGGATGAACTCCGCGAAGCAATCTCCTGCCAGGTCGGGGATTGCTTCGTCACTCCGTTCCTCGCAATGACATCCATAGAAGCTTGGTTGCGGCTGGAGGCCGCGTTATGGACGTCGTTCGCGTCTATGTGCACATCCCTTTCTGCCGATCAAAATGCGCTTACTGCGACTTTAACTCCTACGCCGGACTGGAACACCTCTTTGGGCAATATGTGCAGGCCCTGGCGAGGGAAATAGGACTGGTTAGCGAGGGGCTATCCTGGCAAGCTAAGACGATCTATCTTGGGGGCGGCACGCCGACGGTGTTGCCCCTCTCGCTTTTGGAGGAGGTGCTGTCGGCCTCTCGCCAGACCTTTCGAGTGGCCAATGACGTCGAGATCACCGTCGAGGCCAACCCCGGCACCGTGGATAGCAACAACCTGGCTGGCTTGCTGAACCTGGGAGTCAACCGCCTCAGCCTGGCCGTCCAGAGCTTCGACGACAGGCTGTTGCGCCTTCTGGGGCGCATCCACACCGCTGCCGAGGCCGTCGAGTCCTACAATCTAGCTCGCCAGGCTGGCTTTGCAAACATCAACCTCGACCTTATCTACGGCGTTCCCTGTCAAACCCTTGATCAGTGGCAAAGCACCCTTCGAGAGACCCTCAACCTGCAGCCCGATCACCTTTCCCTCTATGCCCTGACCCTGGAGGAGCACACCCCTGTGGCGCAGCAAGTGGCTTGTGGCGAGATACCCTGTCCCGACGACGACCTGGCTGCTGATATGTATGTCTCGGCCGAGGAGATGCTAGCCGAGGCGGGCTACGTCCACTACGAGATCTCGAATTGGGCAAAGCGAATCCCAATGACCAATGACCAAATCCCAAAAACGGCTTGTCAACACAATTTGGCCTGCTGGCGAAACCAGCCGTATCTCGGCTTCGGAGCGGGAGCACATTCATACTTTGGCGGCCGGCGTTGGCACAACGTCCTCTCGCCGGTGGAATACGTCGCCCGCCTCAACGTGGGGCTGGAACCCCGTGCTCACCTGGAGGACATTGATCGGGCCTCCGAGATGGCGGAGACGATGATCCTGGGGCTGAGGTTAGTGGAGGAAGGGGTTGGATTCGAAGGATTCGGGAGGCGATTTGGTAAACGGCTGGAGAGCCTATACGAGAAGGAATTAAGGGAGCTGAGGGAACTCGGGTTGGTCGAGGTTACGGCCGAGAGGGTGCGGCTTACACCACGAGGGAGGTTGCTTGGAAACGAGGTTTTCGAGAGGTTCTTACCTTAAGTGACATAGTAAAGCGGTTCGCCGGTCGAGTAGGCCCGCAGGGCTGTATCGAGACCAAGAACCGCGGATCGTGCCAAGACGTGGGTTCGATACGCCTTTCAGCCTACTCAACCCACGTTTGTGAAACCAAGATTAAGGAGGTCACCGTGGAAAGGGTAGCGGTAATCGGCTCTGGAACGATGGGCAGCGGCGTTGGCTACGTTACTGCCCTCTCCGGGTTCGAGACCAGGCTCTACGACATCAGCCCGGAGGCCCTGGCCGCCATTGAGGCCCTACTCCGCACGTATCGAGCTGAGGCGAAGGGCCGCCAGGCGACACCGTGATCCCTGGTCCCCTTGGCCCAGGAGGTCTATGAGTCGGTCGAAACAATGTGCGAATGGCAGTTGGGGCACGAGGGGTTGTTAGACGAGGAGGGCAGGCCAGTTGAGATTCCCGTGCAGCCCCTGGCACTGGACGAGATCATCGCTGGCCTGAAGCGCGTCCGCAAGTCCATTAACCGCTGGAGCCGGGAAGGTGGTCGGCAGGGGTACCTCACCTTTGTCAGCAAGTTCATCCCATAAGCAGGAATGGGCGGCAAGAGAGGTTGCTTTCTGAGGTGGTATGGGATATAATATCACGAGTTCCACAAGATTTCCCGGTCCCCACGGGGATAGGGCGAGGGATGAATCAAATGTACAGGGCTGACAGTGAGAGGCTACCCGAAATTGCCCGCCGACATAATCTTGACCTCATCGTCGTCTTTGGCTCCCAGGCCCGGGGGCGGGATGTGCCTGGGAGTGACATTGACGTGGCAGTGCGCTTCGTCCAGCGAGAATGGGGAAATGTGGATCTGGAGTTGGACCTGCTTGGCGAGCTGGTAGAGGCCATTGAGAGCGATGGAGACCTCGACGTGGCCTTTCTCAACGGCGCTGCCCCTCTCTTGCTTTACCAGGTGGCTTGCACGGGTGTGCCCCTGTACGAGCGAACTCCTGGCGATTTCGCCCTCTTTCAGTCCTATGCTGCTCGGCGCTATTACGACAGCCAGAAATTCTTCGCCGCCCAGGATCGGTACTTGAGGGAGCATTACGGTTCATGAGCGTCGATTACGATCGCCTGATCAAGCAGAAGTTGACCAATATAGCCAGCTACGTTGAGGAAATAACGCCGTACCTGCAGGTGCCGGTTAAGGGGTATTTGAAAGATTCAGGGCGGCGGAGGATCGTCGAGCGCCTGTCTCAAGTCATCATAGAGAGCGCTATTGACACCAATTGCTTGCTCATCGAACGAGCGGGCAATGTACCGCCTGCTACAGCTTATCGCTCTTTCGACTCCGTACATAGGCTGGGCGCGATAGATGATCAGCTTACGGCCAGATTCCACCGCTATGTTGGCCTGCGCAATCGCATCGTTCATGACTACGATGTCCTCGACAACAAGATCGTCTACTACTCAGCGAAGCGACTCCTTGATGATGCAAAGCAGTACATCAGGAGTGTGTACGCCTATCTTTCAGACAAAACTAGTGAGGATCAGAAGAAAGGTTAATTAAGGAGGGATTGAGGATGTCTAAGCTGAGGTTGTTCTTCGCGATGCTTCTCCTAGCGCTCGTTGCAGCGGCAGGCGCGATCCTGGGTATAGTCCTCGGCTTGCTCTTGGCTCGCAGGGAGACGCGGGAGGAGATCCTGGCCAGGGTGCGCGATCTGGAGGAGAAGCTAAGAGGCCAGATCGAGGAGGCCAAGCCCAAAATCAGCCAGTCGGTCGAGAAGGGGAGGAAGGCAGCTATTTCCGGGCTGGAGAAGGCCGAGGAGAAGGTTGACGAGTACGCAGACGCCCTCCAAGCCTCGCTGCAGACTGAGGAACCCTCACAGCAAGCAACTGGTCAATAGCTAGACAATGATAGATTCCAGGCCAAGTGTCATTGCGAGGAGTGGAGCGACGCCTGTCCTGAGCCTGTCGAAGGGAAGCAATCTCGACCGTTGACAGCAATTGCACCTTGGGGATTGCTTCGCGGAGTTTATCCTGAGGTATCGAAGGGCTCGCAATGACATTAGTACGTCCTCTCGACAAGAAAGGCGGCTAGTTCCCTCAAATCGTCTTGGGCCTCGTTTTCCACAGCCATGGCATCGAGTTCAGCCAAGGCTTGCTGGTAGTAATCGTTGGCCATTTCCTCCACGTAGTGGCGCGCCCCCAGGTCCTCCAGGATCTTGAGCGCCACCTCGACGGCCTCCTCGTCAATGGCCTCCCGCTGATAGATCTCCCTTACTTCGACAGAGCTCAGTACAGGCAGACCTTTATCCTCGGTTCTCCCTTCTTCCGCAAGGGCCTGGACGACGGGCAACGTCTTCTTGCGCTGCTGGATGTCGCTGGCCGCCGGTTTGCCCGTCACCTGTGGATCGCCCCAGATGCCCAGGATGTCGTCCACGATCTGGAAGGCCAGGCCAATGTTTTCGCCGAAGCGACGGTAGCGGGTGATGGATTCGGGGGCGCTCCCAGCGACGAGGGCCCCCAGTTGCGCAGCAGCGCTGAAGAGTGCGGCCGTCTTGCCCTGGATCATCGAGAGGTATTGATCCACGTCAACATCTAGACGGGCCTCGAAGCTCAGGTCCAGGTATTGGCCCTCGGTGAGGGCCAGGCAAGCCTCGTCGAGGATCTCAAAAGCTGTGAGCACTCGCCGAGGGGGCACCCCGCTATCGGCCAGGCGTCGCATGGCCAGGTGGGCCAGGGCGAAAAGGCCGTCGCCCGCGTTAATGGCCTGGGGCGGGCCCCAGACTTTCCAGACGGTGAGGCGGCCCCGCCGTAGAGGACTCTTATCCTCGATATCGTCGTGGATAAGTGAGAAGTTGTGCACCAGTTCGATGGCTGCAGCGGCCGGCAAGGCTTGCTCAGGATCGCCGCCGGTCGCCTGGCAGGTCAAGAGGCAGAGGATGGGCCGCAGGCGCTTACCTGCGCCATCCTTGGTGGGAACAAAGCCCTCATCAATCCAGCCCAGGTGATATTGCATCATGCCATAGAAGGATGTCAGTTGGGGATGGGGGGGGGCGAGGGCTTTCCGCAGGTCCGCTTCGATTAAAGGCAGGTATCTCTCAAAAGCGCTTTTCAAGCTCATGGTGGTGTTGCTCCTAGAGAAATGGTTTCAACAGGGGGACGCTCTTGAGTTCCTGGAGGTTTTTAGCGCCGACGCAGAACATGGCCGTGCGCAGTTCCTCCAGCAGTTCTCGAACCTTTTCACCTATCGCTTCGGGTGAGACGGTAGCTGGTTGCAGGAAGGGTGCGGCTAGGGCTACGGCGTCGGCGCCTAAGGCGATGGCTTTGGCGGCCTCCACTCCGGTTCGGATGCCCCCGCTGGCGATCAAGGTTACCCCAGGAGCGCCTCGCCGAACCATCTGGATGGATTCAGCGGTGGGGATGCCCCAATCGGCGAAGGAGGCGGCGATGCAGCGAGAGATCTCGTTATCGGCCCGGTGCATCTCCACCTCGCTCCAGGAGGTACCCCCAGCTCCAGCCACGTCTATAGCGGCCACGCCGGAGTCCGCCAGCCGCCGGGCTGCCTCCTCGGAGATACCCCAGCCCACCTCTTTGGCGATAACAGGCACAGATAGCCCATGGCAGACCTTCTCGATCCTGGCCAGCAGCCCCGAGAAGTCGGTATTGCCCTCCGGCTGGAGAGCCTCCTGCAGCGGATTCAAGTGTAGGATCAGGCCATCGGCTTCAATCATCTCCACAGCTCGCTGGCAATGCTCGATACTGTAGCCGTAGTTCAACTGCACAGCGCCCAGGTTAGCAAAGAGCAGGATATCAGGAGCCACGGCTCGCACCTGGTAGGTGTCGGACAGATTTGGCTCTTCCAGAGCCGCTCGCTGCGAACCGACGCCCATGCCCAGGCCATGAATTTGCGCCGCCAGGGCCAGGTTCTTGTTGATTGTCTCGGCCTCCTCAGTGCCGCCAGTCATGGAGGAGATGATCAAGGGTACGCTCAGTTCCTTGTTTAGCAAGGTGGTGGAAAGATCGACCTCGTCACGGTTTATCTCTGGCAGGGCCTGATGAACGAAGCGGTATCTTTCCAGGCCCGTGGTCAAATTGCGGAAGCGCACATTTTCTTTTAGGAGGATGCGCAGGTGGTCCGATTTCCGTTGGTCGTGCATGGGCTGGGACCTCCGTAACTTTTTGACGCCGGCGGTGTTCAAATGAATGGATAGGCTGTCCTACGCAATATTACCAGCGGTATCGGTTCTTGTCAAACGCGGGTTTCGGCGAGGAGAGTTGTGGCCAATCCGGGCCTGCAGCCGAAGCCGATTGGGTTTTTTGACTATATCGGCCAAGGCTGGTAAAATAAGGGCCAATTATTGCCTATCACTGAGATTCTGATTAGAGGAGGTGAAAGAATGTCGGTATTCGAGGATGTAAAGACTGCCATCGTTGAAGTGCTGGGCGTTGACCCAGAGAAGGTCACTCTTGAGGCCAGCTTCCGCGACGATCTTGAGGCTGATTCCCTTGACCTGGTGGAGTTGATCATGGCCTTCGAGGACAAGTTCGGAGGCGAGATTTCCGACGAGGATGCTCAGCAGATCACCACGGTCGGGGAGGCGGTGGCCTACATCGAGAAGCGCGTGGTCTAATAGCGGGCCTGCGAATGCCGCCAAAACTAGTTTTGGCGGTTCAGCAGGCTAAAAGCCGAAGTCGGCTGAGTAGGGGCAAACGGCCGGTTGCCCCCTTGGAGTGCGCCTTGGCGTACTTGGGCTTGTGGCATGGGGATTTCCATCCCCATGCTTTCTGCTTTGCCAATCCCCGCAACTTGGGGGACTTGGCCGTGCGCGCGGACTACGACTACAAAGCGCGCAAGGTCTTCTTGGCACGGCGCTCACACAGAAGTTAGCACGCCCGGCGGGCAGTCTCGGTTATGTTGCCCGTCTCCTGGTAGGTTCTGATAAGGAGCTTCCTTGCCTCTATGGGGTTCACAGCGTATACTTCCCTGTAGGCCATATCTGCCATAGCTGGTGCCCCTTTCGATGTATTTGGTTCCATAACCATTCTACTTGAGGAGCACCAGTTTTGTCCAAGATTTGTCCAATCACCTGGTAACGATGTCTTGGGGCAAATACCGCGGGAGGTTGCTTTTTGGCGCAATTTGTGCTATAATCATGATGCAATCCCAATTTGAGGCGGGGTTGTTTGGAGCCTCCGAGAGCCTGCAAGGGGTACTGGCCATTGCTCCCTAGGCTGTGCCGGGCTTTGGCCGTGTTTTTGGCTTTTCTCCCAGGAGGATTTTGGAGGACTTTGTAGCAGCGAGGGTGATGCTGCTGTCCTAAGGGGTTTTGTTTATTCGCTCTGGCCTATGAAGGAGGTGATGCGGGGGAAAGGTTCATGTGGGTCATGCTTTAGGGTGGAGTGAAGGGCGTCCATCCCTATTCCCGTGTTACAAGAAAGGAGAAGCAAACATGAAAAGCAGAAGAACAATCGTCTTAGGAGCCCTGCTGATGGCGCTAGCGGTGCTGGTACTGGCCAGCGGCTGCGGCACCCCGGCCTTGCAGAGCGAGATGAGCTACCAAGGCTGGCTCACCGATGCTGCCGGCAACCCCATTAACGGCACCAGAAACATGACCTTCCGCCTGTATACCATTGACACGGGCGGGACTTCCATCTGGGAGGAAGCGCATTCCGGCGTGCAGGTGACCGATGGGCTCTTCAACGTCGTCCTGGGCGGGACCACGGCCTTAGACGAGGCCAATTTCCACCAACCGTTGTATCTGGAGGTCGAGGTAGGTGGCGAGACCTTGTTGCCTCGGCAAAAACTCTTGGCGGCTGCCTATGCCTTCAGCTTGGTGCCCGGGGCGGTGATAAAGGGCTACATCGCTGCTACCGAGACCTATTCCTCCACCTTGAACGTGGCCAACCTCCTGGCTGTAGGTGGTGGCCAGGCCATCGGCGCTACAAGCTCCAGTGGCACTGCGATTGCAGGGTTAGGCGGCTCGGAATGCGGCAACCACGGCGTCTACGGCAAGACCGAAGGTGACTGGTGCTGGTCTTCTGGCGTGTTCGGCGAGGCCGCTCAAGACCACGCCGCCGGCGTGACGGGCAAGAACACCGCGGGCGGCCAAGGCGTGTATGGCTGGGGCAATACAGGGCCTGGTGTTTATGGCAGGAGCGATAGCGGCGATGGGGTGGCCGGCTACTCGAACGCAGCCGGCAACAGCGGTGTGTACGGCTACAACGAGACCGCTTATGGCGTGTTCGGGCGCACCAACAACGTGGACGGCTACGGCGTCTTCGGGCAGAACAATACCACCACTGGCGTGGGAACGGCCGGCTTCATGAGCGGATACTCGCCCGGTGACCAACCGGCTACCTGGTGGAAGCCTGCCGGGCTTTTCGGCGGCCGCAACGGAATCGTGGCTTTTACCAAGGATTCGGTCGGGGTAGGTGTGGTAGGCCACTGCACCGCAACCTCAGGCAGCGGCTGCCGGGGCATTCACGCCAGGACGGACTCCACCACCGGGTGGGCGGGAAAGTTCGACGGCAGCGGAAATGGGGTCTACATTTCCGTGCCTGCCGGGAAGACAGGCCTGGAGGTGGCCAGTGGGACCAAGAGTGCCGTCGTCGGCACCGCCGACGGTAGCCGCCTCCTCTACACTGAGGAAGCCACCGAGGTCTGGTTCGCCGACTATGGCTTCGGGAGACTCCAAGACGGGTTGGCGGTTGTGCCCATTGACCCCATCTTCGCCCAGACGGTCAATCTTGAGGAACCCTACCACGTCTTCGTCCAGGCCTACGGCAACGCCGAGGTCTACGTGACCAACCGCACGCCCACCCAGTTTGAAGTCCGCGTTCGCGATGGCGACTGGAATGTGGAATTCTCCTACCGCCTCGTGGCTTGGCGGTTGGGATACGAGGGGCAGCGGATGGAGCGGGCTCCGGAGGCCGACAGTGACCCCAACCTCTACCCTGAGAAGCGGGCGGAGTTGGAAGCCCAAGAGGCGCTGTCCAATGGTTGGGTTTCACCTTGAGGGGGTGTGTGATGAAACGGACAATGATTCTCCTGACCCTGACCACCCTTTTCTGCGGGCTGGTGGTGGCGGGCGCGGCATGGGCCATGTCCTCGGCCAGCTACGCCATCAACTGGGACGTCATCGGTGGTGGCGGAGGGCCCATAAGCTCGGCCAGCTACGCTATGAACAGCACCGCGGGCCAGGCAGCCATTGGGTTCAAGACCAGCAGTAACTACAAACTAGGCTCTGGCTACTGGTATGGGGTGGCGGCGCCGGCTCCACCGCCAGGATACAGGATCTACCTGCCCATCGTCCTGAAGAACTATCCCTAGAGGGGCAAAAGGGAGAGGGGAACGCTCGACCACGTCCCCTTTCCCTTTACCGATTGCCCCAGGCTCAGATTCAGGACCACGTGAATCGGGGGTGGGATTCGAAGTTCAGTAAGCCCCCTCTTAGGACAGCCCAAGAGGGGGCTTGCCTTTCATTAGCCAGCAAAGCAGTGCTGTCAAGTTATCGTGAACCAAGGCAGGGATGTGGTATAGTATTACCCTCCAACATTTGCATCGTGGCCTTGGTGAAGGACATGATACCCATCACCAGGATGATCCAAACGGGCGACACACTGCGCTATCTCTACATGGGCGGACGCATCGGCAAGGCCCAACACCTGGTGGGCTCCCTTTTGAACATCAAGCCTCTAATCGGTATGGAGGATGGGGTCATCGTCCCCTTGGGGCAGGCTCGTAGCCGGCTAGGGGCCTATCGCAAGATAGTGAATATGATGGAAGAGGCCATCGGTTACCTGGGCCAGGTCAAACTGGCCTTTGTGCACGCTACTGCCCTGGCAGAGGCGAAGAAGCTGCGGGCCATGGTAGAGGAGCGGCTGACCTGTGCGGAGGTGCTGAGGGCGGAGCTTTCGCCGGCCTTGGGCGTCCACACCGGTCCTGGCACAGCGGGGGTGTGCTATTTTCCTGTCTAGGGATCTACTTGCTTATACCCTGAGGAAGTCTAAGGAGGCGGGAGAGATTGTTTTTCCTCTCCCGCCCTCTTTGTTTGGAGAGGACGCTGGATGCAAAATTAGACAGGGGTTGGCTTTTGTTATATACTACTTGACGAGATGGGTGAGGGAAAAAGAGAGGTTCGATGTCCTATCAGTTGTATCGTGTTGGCTGGGGGAGTGGGCAAGCGGCTGGGCACCGACAAGGCCTTCCTCAGGATAGGCGGCCGGGTCCTCATCGAGGGAATCTCAAAGAAAATGGCGCGAATCGGTAACGAAGTAATCGTCGTCACTAATTCCCCCCAGAGGTATGGTTATCTGGAGGCAAGGTTGGTGGGCGATGTCTATCCTGGCAAAGGAACTCTGGGGGGGCTCTATTCCGGGCTCAAGGCAGCACGCAACCCTAACAGCCTGGTGGTTGCCTGCGACATGCCCTTTCTGGACCTCAGGCTCCTGCGCTATATGATCCTCTTGTCCCCCGGTCAGGACGTGGTCATCCCTAGGGTCGGGGGGCTGCCAGAACCATTGCACGCCATCTACTCAAAGCAATGCCTCCAGCCTATCGAGCGCCTATTGGCAGCCGGCAGCCTCAAAATCATTGACTTCTTCCCTAAGGTGCGAGTGCGCTATGTCGAGGAGCAGGAGATAAAACTATTTGACCTCCAGTGCCTTTCGTTTTTTAACGTCAACACGCCTGCCGATTTGGAGAAAGCCAGGAGCTTGGCGAGGAGGAAGTGATGGTTGTAGCGAGTCGGAGCTTGATCTATAGCCGTTATACTGCCAATGGCATGAAAACTATGGAGAGGGAGGTGGTGCGGGAGGCCCCCGTCACAGTGTACGTCAACGGAAGGGAGTTGATAACCTTCCTCTGCACTCCCCACAATCTGAGATACCTGGTGTTGGGTTTCCTCTACTTGGAGGGGATCATCGCTAGCCTGGATGAGGTGGCGCTGCTGCGGGTCTGCGACGAGGAGGAGATGATCGAGGTGCGTTTGACCCAGGATGTTGAGCTGCCGACCAGACGCGTTCTCACCTCTGGTTGTGGGGGTGGCACTACCTTCGCGGACCTATCAATACAGACGAGCAAGGTTGATTCAACTCTGAAGGTGACACCGTCCCAAATACTTGGCCTGATGCGCCGGCTTTATCGCGAGGCTGAACTCTACCGTACCGCAGGCGGTGTGCATACTTCGGCTCTTAGCGACGGCCAGCAGTTGCTGGTCGTGGCCTCGGACGTGGGCAGGCATAATAGTCTGGACAAGATTCAGGGTCAGTGTTTGCTGGAGGGAATTGGCACCAGGGATCGAATACTCTTGACCACGGGGCGTCTCTCCGTGGAGATGTTGAACAAGGCGGCCCAAATGCAGGTGCCCATGTTGGTCTCGCGCACTTCACCCACTGATCTGGCCGTGGAGATGGCCAAAGCCTGGGGCATCACCCTCATCGGGTATGCCCGTGGTGAGCAGATTCATGTCTACAGCGGTGAGGAACAAGTGAAGCTAGACTGACATAATCGAAAGAACCTTGCCTTGGGAATCGGGCCTCTGATTAGGAGAGGCCCGATTTTGTTGTTGCTCCCAGCGCCTGGCGGCGTTAAGGGACGCGAGCCTAGTGGCTGACCGGGGCCGTCAGGATGCTCTTGCTGGGGTACGCGGTCGGCCTACCCGTCGGGGTGGCAGGCTCCCGCTTTCTGACGGATGCGGACACCCACTTGACAGAATCCAAAAGCTGCGGTATAATTTAAGTGTATTAGCGGACACTAATATGATTTTGAGCGGTGGCGATGGACGAGATAGAGGAATTGGCTGAGATATTCAAAGTCTTATCGGACCCCACCCGGCTGAGGTTGGTCAAGTTACTGGCCGAGGGCGGGGGGGCGTTGTGCGTAAATGCCCTGGCTCATATGCTGGGGGTCACGCAATCGGCGGTCTCGCAACATCTGCGCGTTCTGAGACAGACCAGGCTGGTCAGGGGCGAGCGGCGCGGCCACTTCGTGCACTACTCGCTTGATCGAGGCAAGCTGGAGCAGTACAAAGCAAGACTGCGGGAGACGTTGGGTGAGGACTTTGTGGTCATCAAGTAGAGTTGTATTAGTCTATTGCCAGATTCTAGGAATGAAAGGAGGTGAGAGCATGTGGTGCGAACCTGAGAGCCATCACGGTGGCTGGCATTGGGGCCATCATCATGGCGGTTTCTGCGCTTGCGGTGGGCCTTTCCGCTTTGGGCCGCGCTTCTGGACCAAAGACGAAAAGATCGCTTGGCTCGAGCAGTACCTGGAGGGCCTGCGGGAGGAAGCGCAGGCCGTCGAGGAGCGCATCGCCAAGCTGAAGGGAGAGGAGTAACTCTCTCTTTCAAGAAGTGGGGAGGAGCCCGGATGCTCCTCCCCACTTCGGTGTGTAAGTCAGGCAGGCTCAAAGCGGGAAGCGTGCAAATATACAAAGGGGGGAAGAAGTGACAAGCGCAATCGTAGCGTCCGAACTGGTCCGCTACTACGGCGACCTCCTTGCCGTAGACCACGTCAACTTTGAGGTGCAGCAAGGAGAGATCTTCGGCTACCTCGGCCCAAACGGGGCGGGGAAGACCACCACCATCAAGATGCTTACGGGGTTACTAAAGCCCAGCGAGGGAATGGCTCGTGTGGGAGGCTACGACATCCTCCGCGACATCCACGAGATAAAGGGGCTCATCGGGATAGTGCCCGAGGTCTCCAACGTCTACGATGAGCTGACGGCGTGGGACAACCTCATCTTCGCTGCAGAGCTTTATGACGTGTCCAGAAGCGAGAGGGAGAAGAGGGCCACGGAGTTTCTGGGGATGTTCGACCTCTACGACCGGAGGGACTCGAAGGTTGGAGGCTTCTCCAAGGGGATGAAGCGCTGGCTGACCACCGCCATGGCACTCATTCACAGGCCGAGCATCCTCTTCCTCGACGAGCCGACAACTGGCTTGGATGCCAGGAGCGCCGTCTTCGTCAGGGATTTGATCAGAAGCCTGAATGACGAGGGCATCACTGTCTTTTTGACCACCCATTACATCGAGGAGGCTGACCAGTTGTGCGATAGAGTGGCGATCATAAACGAGGGGCGAATTGTGGCCAACGACGCCCCCGAGAGGCTCAAAAGCCTGGTCTTGGGAGTACACATCGTTGAGGTTTCGTTCGATAGGGTGAACAGGGGAGTAGTGCATGACCTCGAGGCCATCTCTGGCTGCGATGCTGTGGTGAAACAGGGGGACAAATTCAATCTCTACACCCAGGAGCCTGCTGAGGTCTTGCCGGGGTTGATGGGCTATGCGGAGGAACGTGCTCTGAGGGTTATCTCCCTGAACACGCTGAAGCCCAGGCTGGAGGATGTTTTCCTGAAGATGACCGCACCGGTAGGCGGATAGGAGGGGCAAGCAATGCGCAGGAAGAAGGGGTTGTTCGGGCGGGTGACCAGAGAGCTTCTGGGAGCCATTCGCATCGCCAAGAAGGACGTCAAGATCTACTACCTGAAGCCGCCGGTGATAATGTTTGGCTTCTTCTTTCCGGGGTTCACTTACCTGGCCTTTACCGTGGGCCGGTCCCTTGAGCCAACCTTGCTCATCCCTGGTCTGGTGGCCATAACCTCGTTTTTCGCCGCTGGGTCGCTGGGACCGGCGGTGCTGCCGTTGGAGCGGAAGACCAAAACCCTGGAAAGGCTGCTGGTCGCCCCTGTCTCGCCCTTCGCCATCATCCTGGGCAAAACGTTGGCTGGCTTCACCTACGGCTTTATACTCTCCCTGGTTCCCTTGCTCATCGGGGCGGTGTTTCTGAGGATAGGGATTGCCAGTCCCATCCTCTTCATCCTGGGCCTGGCGCTATCTGCTTTGACCTTCTCTGCCTTCGGCATCCTCTTTTCTGCCCGCGCCGAGGAGATGCCCAACGCCATGATGCCCATGAACGTCATTCGCTTCCCCATGCTCTTTGTCTCCGGGGTCTTCGTGCCCCTGGCCACCATGCCCCGGTACTTACGGGCGATAGCCTACCTGATGCCCCTCACCTACTCGGTTGACGCCCTGCGACAGACGGTACTGGGGTCGCTGGAGCCTCTGATGCTGCTGAGAGACATGGCAGCCCTGAGCCTGTTCTTAATACTGTTCCTGGGTGCGGCGACGATGGCCCTGCGCAGGGATACCCGCTAGCGAACGATCTACATCGAACCCTGACGACTTCTTCATAACCTCTTCACATGCTTCTGGTATAATAGAGGCGGGTTGGAGGAAAGCCAACCCAAATCTAGACGAGGAAGGAGGTGAATCGAATGAAAAAGAGGTTTATGATCCTGGCTGGTGCAGCACTGGCAGTGGTCCTGCTGGGAGCGGCTGTGGCGATGCCTGCTTTCGCTGACAAGCCCACACCTGAAGCGCCCTTCGGTTGTCACGGTAGAGGTTTTGGCTTATGGGGCGGTTCGTGGACGATGTTCGACACGGCGGCTGAGGCCCTGGGGCTGACCCCTGAGGAGTTCTTTGCCGAGTTGCACGCGGGCAAGAGTTTGGCCGAGATTGCCGAGGAGCAAGGCATCGAGTTGGAAGCGGTGCACGACGCCATAAATGCCCTCCGGGTCGAGGCTAGGAGGGAGGCCATCGAGCAAGCCGTGGAGGATGGACGCATAAGCCAAGAGCAGGCCGATTGGCTGCTCCAAGGCATGGAATTGGGCTTCATGCCCGGGCGATGGGGCCGCGGCTTCGGGCATAGGATGAGGGGTCACTTTGGCAGCTTCGTCCAGCCTTCGGCCCCGTTCGTTGCTCCGAGTTCCTCCTCGCTCTAAAGGCGCTGTGGTATTATCCGCCCTGCGGTCGGTCGAGGAGGGCTGGCCGCGCCAGTGAGGGGAGCGAGCCCCTGGCCTCGTTCCCCTCGTTTCGTTTGAGGAGAGGTCAATGACACGATTTACGCCTTTCAGGGTTTTGGCTGTTCTGGGGTTGCTGGCCCTGCTGATCTGGGCCCTGGCAGTCACTATGCCTGGCGTGCAACCCAGCGAGGCCATCTCATCGTTCCCGGTCGAGGAGACATCCGCGCCAACTATGCTGCCCGTCAGCTTGCTGGCCGATGCTGGCATAGCAGTGGCGCCCACACCTCAACTGTTGCCCCGTACCGACACAGAGGTGGCACCCACGTCCCAAACGTTGGCCGACCTAGAGGAGCAGTTGTTCGTCGAGCTCTACGAGCGCGTTAGTCCGTCGGTGGTGCACATTGCTGTCACCACCCGCGGTTCGAGCGGCTCCGGCTCCGGCTTTGTGTGGGACACCGAGGGTCACATCGTGACCAACAACCACGTCGTCGAGGGCGCGAGGCGCATCGTAGTGAGCTTTGCCGACGACGCCACCGCCGAGGCTGAACTGGTGGGCGCCGACGCTGACAGCGACCTGGCGGTGATAAAAGTGGATGTGCTTGCCAGCCAGTTGAAGCCGGTGGAACTGGGCGACTCCGACGCGCTGCGCGTGGGCCAGCGGGCCATCGCCATCGGCAATCCCTTTGGCCTGGAGCAGACCATGACGACGGGCATCGTCAGTGCCCTGGGACGGGTGCTGCGGCAGGAGAGCGGCTTCTCGCTGCCGCAGCTCATTCAGACCGACGCGGCCATCAATCCCGGCAACTCTGGCGGCCCGCTGCTGGATTCCCACGGTCGGGTCATCGGCGTGACGACTCTGATCTTCTCCCGCAGCGGCGCCAACGCCGGCGTGGGCTTTGCCGTGCCAGTGAACACCCTCAAGCGAGTGGTGCCGTCCCTCATCGCCACCGGCCGCTACGCCGACCCGTGGCTGGGCATCCAGGGGACGAGCATCACTCCTCTGCTCGCTGAGGAGTTGGGCTTGCCGGTGGAGGAAGGGGTGCTGGTGCAGACGGTGGTTCAAGGTGGGCCGGCGGCCAAAGCCGGGCTGCAGGGCGGTGACCGGCAGGTACGGTTCGAGGGCAGGCTCATGACCACCGATGGCGACATCATTGTGGCCATAGATGACGCGGCAGTGCAAGAGATGGACGACCTCATCGTCTACCTGGCCGACCACACGTCAGTTGGTCAGAGGGTGACATTGACCGTGCTCCGCGACGGCCGCCAGCAGCCGATTGAGCTGAGGCTAGGCGAGCGGCCAGCGTCCTAGCCCCATAGCAAAAGCGGGAGGCGTTGTACACCTCCCGCTTTACTTTTTGCCCCCCGTTTCAGTGAGGCCAAAGCTGGACCTGATGAGATCAGGAATGTCAAGCGGCCTAACGTCAGAGTTCACCGGCGGGCGCGCAGCGTTCCGTCCGGTGCAACGACTTGTTATGTGCGTGACGCGCCAAGTGTTTTGAACGGCTCATTTGAACAAACGGCCCGGTTCGTTCTTCAGTTCTTACCCAACTGTGATCGCCCGGATTGTGTCCGAGCTGTATCCGAGAAATACATACTTGCTCAGAAACAGCCCCTCGTCCTCGAATCCCCAGGAAATGTGAATGTAGTCATTTGTATCCGGACTGAGCATGATTGAATCCACAAAGCCGGGCGTCCACGTGAGTGAGTCACCATGCTTGTCGTAAGCGAAGTAGTAGCGGTCCCAACGACCCTCCTTGGCAGTCGCCGCCGCTTGTTGGCGATTCATCCCAACTCGGAAATGGCTGTACTCGCCGCAGAGGTGATCCCGGGTGCACGAATGGAGTGAGGAGCCAACCGCGATGATAATGAGAAGAATGGTGTTTCCGTTCATACTCGAAAGCACCCTTCATGTATGTCGCAGAATATTCAAGAATCTCCAATTCCTCTCATCATTTCGATAGCTCAAAGACCACCGGCAGACAGAGGTATACTCCCAGTTTGGTAGAATCAGGAAGTCCCATTCTCTACACGCCACTTTGGTTCTAATTGCATGGTTTACCAAACTGGCGGATAGGTTCCCGGGACCTGTAGTAGATTGAATTTCTGGCCTCTCAGAGCGCTGTAAGAGAATGCGAGTGGACCGCTCAATGGCCAATCGTATTAGTTCGTGACCTGCCAGCCCTATGATCGGATTATTGTTTACGTAGAAAATTCGACTCGAAGGGTGGGTAGTGTCTTTCAGAAATATCTCAGGTTCTATCATTGCGTCCGTTGCAGTGTCATAGCAGAGAGGCTGTATTTTGAGCTTGTTGTCACTGAAGAAAGCTTCACATCCCGTACCCTGATATACCTCGTCGGCGTCTACATAAAAACCGCCGCATCTGAGGATGTAGCAAAGTCGAAAGTAATCACAGCGCATTGCCGGGTGGTAACAGAGGTCAAACGCCTCGACATATTCTGCGGAAAAGTGTTTGCTTATGAACAATCGGGCACGCTCGTCATCAAATATAAGTCGCCTGAAGCCGTGGTTCCGAAGAGATTCCCAGCTGTTGAGGCACTCCTGAACATCGTCGGGTATGTGTTTGAGATCGTGCCAGTATTGGACTAATACTCTTGGTATTGGGTTCCCAACGATTTGCCCCGACCCCGGCGGGGGAGGTGGTTGCTGCAGGAGCCATTGAATGAATCTGGACCGAAACTGGTGGTCGTTTGCAGAGCCCGAAAGGTCAGGAGGAGGAAGTGTCATGTGGCGGTCGGTACGTCAAAGAGCTCAGGTTCGAATCCCATCACCATTACATAGGCTTCCAATGCTAATTTAAACACACTCGCTAATTCGAGGCGTTTCTTAATTAGAGTCTCTACCGCAGGTGAACCGGACCAGGCCTGCCAGTGGGGCATCCCGCCTGATCTGCCAGCCCCTCGACAAGCCCACCACCGCTCGGGCCTAAGGCCCGACAGTATCATGCGGAGTTGTGGCCCACGCCGAAATACTGATGCCCTTTACATGGCTGCAGATTGGTAGGTCACAATCTCTGAGCTCGCCTGCCAATTCTGTTGACCTCGGGGGCCAAGTACTACAGTACACTCCCATCGGCAGATTTGGCACCGGTGTTGGCTCCCAAGTAGATCTGACGTGAACTAGCTCGTCGTCAACATACCATCTCAGTTCATGAGGTTCCCATTCAATTGCGTACCGATGATAGTCCTCGGCCGCATCAAAGGTGAGATCAATCATTACTGGTGTACCCCTATTGCCGTAGTTGCAGTTCGTCCCGGCATCTCCCGGATTGAAATACACGTTGGCCAATACCTTAGTTGTGTCCCGACATAACAGTTCCACATCTATCTCCTGCCATGGATTGTTTCTATGGAGAAAGAACGCTGTAATGACTCCATCAGCTTTTGCTGGTTTCATGGCGACCTCAAAACGGCCGAAGTGATACAAGTGGTTGCTGGCAAGTGAAGCTGAGGAATACTCCCTATTCCCCGACCTCTGTTTCATTAGCGTCATTCGGCAGCCATGGCCCTGCAGAAGAGCGATATTCTCTCTTCGAAACATAGCTAGATTCGACGGGAAGGAGTCTTCCAGAGCCGTCCATCGCGAATCATCGAAAAACGCAAAATCGTCCTCGATAACAGTTCTGAAGGTACCGGCCCGGTTGCCACATGTTCTTTTCTCCGAAAGAATCGCAAAAGCAGATAATCTTTCATAAGGTACTATCCAAGGATGGACATCATGCTCCAATACGACGACAGTCCGATCTCTGAGCGGTATGCGCTCACAGGACTTGCTCATGAGACTGGGGATATCTCTCAAAACCGCGTTCCTCGGAAAGGGGTTGCTGGGGGTATCACAGCAGAGAAACTTACATAAGGCGTGCCAATCACCTTCATCGCGAATGTTGATCGTCAAGAGCTTGTTGTTTCTGCCAGCAAAATGGGCTGTTATCTCCTCATGCTGTTGCGGGGACAGTTCACTGCCTTCGAGTGGCGTAGGGGGCAATATAAAGACGGCGTCGGAGTATAGCTTGTCGAGTTGCCTGAAGGCTTTCGTAACGCTCCTTGAGCCGGTATAGGCGTCGAATAGCAGCGGCAAGTTATTATCAATTAACTGGCTGATATTGTCCGATAAGTGCCCCCATTTGTCGTTACAGCATCGGTATCCCAAAAGGCTCAGTGCTGCTTCTAGCAGACCTGCTCCCCTGCGATCGAAGCCAATGCCAAAGACAGGGCGCCGGCCTTTGGTCTGCTCTAGAACCATATGGGTCTTGTCCGATTGCACCCCCAGTTGTGAGAGCAGCGGAAGAATCGAGTAGCGGTTATCTGACTGTAGATCTGTCCGCTGGGATATTACTGAATTGGGTGTCGAGTAAACATCTAACTCAGAGAAGAGGTGATTCATCCACAGATCCACTGGCCCTATGACGGGAAGTGACTGCAACAACTGTTTGGCCGCCGAATAGGAGAGAACATAACCAGATAGCCACCAGTACCCCCGAATGGGGCGACTGAGATTCGGTGAGAGACAAACCTTCTGCGCCCCACGTTCGACTTCACGGTAAGACAGGTAAAGGAGGTCGAATCTGAAGCCGTCATTCCGCCTCTCGGGCAACTCCTGCCACGATTGATTGAGCTGAGCGGCGAATGTCCTCTCCAAGAAAACATCGTCCTCGAGAACCAAAGCGTAAGAGGCTTTGTCAGCAACGATTCGTTGCCATGTCTTGATGTGAGAGAGAGCAACGGCGACCTCTTCTTGCGTCATGGCAACGTTGACGGTTTCTTCCCTAATCATGGATAACAGTCTGGGATCTGGATCGACATAATACTGAGCGTCTAGAGGGTAAGTCGCTGCTACTCGGGAAGCAGCATCGCCGGGTCTCAGAAGCTTCCCGTCGATCGCTGAAACGCGATGACAGAAGTCTAGGAGGCTCTGTCTGCCCTCTACCCTTTGACGACGCGCCTCTCTTGTGAAGGTCTGCCAGCGAGCTGATTGGCGATCCAGATTGATCACGTAGGCGGCTTCTATGCGATCGTCGCCGTCATGCTGTGCCGAGCCAAATACCCGTAGTGGCTCGTTGCGGCCGACACTTCGCAAGAGCCATCTAAAGAAGAAAGTTGCCTTTCTTGTGATATTGTTGCCAACGAAAGTATTCAACCAATGCTCTTCCGATTACTCAGTGGTGCCAGTCAGCGCCACATCAGCCGTCCATGGCGCGAAGCGACTCAAGCAAACCATCCTGATGGGGCAAGCGCAAGAGAGACGCGTGGCAATTTACTGTCACGTTGTTAACCAGATTGACCATCTCATGTGTCCTTTGGAGCAAGATAACTGGCTGGACGTTCCATCGTTACGTCTGCTCCAAGTAACGGGTCGCGTTGAGCTGAAGGCTCAACGCGACCCGTTATGTGCTTTCCTCATTACAGTCATCATATGGTGGATGCCACTTGGCGCCAGCAGCCGAAATCCTTGCCACAGGTACTGGCTCTGGCCATTCGCCGGACGGCACAGAATCGTCCTGCTCCAGGATGACATAGTCGGCGTGGCATGTGCGCCAGCTCTGACAGGGACACGAATTAGGCCCTTCACCCCATGGAAGCGCTGCCCGTCTTCGAATCTCGGCGAGTGCATCAGCAAAGGCACCAAACTCGCCACACCAATTGGCGTGGAATTCATCCTCGACTATGAATCTCTTCATTCCTGATCTCTGCACATAACGGGGCGCGAGCTGAGCAGAACCCCCAAGGTGCGGCGCGCCGAAGGCGCAGCCGCGCCGCCGGGGGCGCAGCGCAGCGGAGTCCGAGCGGAGCGAGGATTTCCGCTCCAGCGAGATGATAGGCGGAGGCGAAGTTGCGCAAGCGACGAGCCGGAGCCTGATCTCGCTGGGCAGCTCGCGCCCCGATAGGCGAGATGCGAGCGCAGCGAGCGTCTCGCCTATCATATACTTATACAGAACTCTTCTGTATAAAAAGCCCCCAGGGGTGATAATGCAGAAGTCTCGTCCGTCTAGCAAACTTGCCACAACGGGACAGAATAAGATGTAATAGAAACTCCATCAAGCCTGATACATTATACACCAGTGGAGTCAAAAATGCAAAGAAACAATCGGAGATCAGAACATGAGCAAACGTCCGAATGATGCCCAGTCCGAAAAGCAAAAGCGGGAGGCGCTTTTGCGTCCTCCCGCTTTCTGTTAGGCCCACTGGCTGCTGAAGAGGCGGCCCTGGGCAACGGCTGCTCCGCTCCCGAATTGGCTAGTGCGACCGTGACAGTTCCCTCCGCAACTCTTCACTCCAATATCCAAACTCCAACTTCCAAATCTGCCCGAGCCGTGGCTGAACGAGGACAAAGTCTCTGAGCAGACTCAATCTTTACCGAACCTTCATAACTTCTTTATTGAATCTTTATGAAAATCTGCTATAATAGAGCTGTGGCGGAAACAACCAGATACCCCCAGACGTGGGATGAGGAGGTAGGCAAAGAGCAATGTCTGACAGGTCGCTGATCGAGATACGAGACATCACAAAGACCTACCGCATGGGCGGTGATATAGCAGTTCATGCTCTGCGCGGGGTCTCCTTGCAGGTGGACGAGGGCGAGATGCTGTCCATCATGGGCCCCTCTGGCTCGGGCAAATCCACCCTGATGAACATCATCGGCTGCTTGGACAAGCCTACTTCGGGCTCCTGTCACCTGGACGGGATTGACGTGGGTCAGCTCAACGACAACCAGTTGGCCGAGATCCGCAACCGCAAGATCGGCTTCGTGTTCCAGACCTTTAACCTGCTACCACGCACCTCGGCTCTGGACAACGTGGAGTTGCCGCTGATCTACGCCGGCGCCCGCCAGCGAAGCAAACGGGCCCTGGCCGCTTTGGAGGCAGTGGGCTTAGCCGACCGTGCCCACCACCGGCCCAACGAGCTTTCGGGCGGCGAACAGCAGCGGGTGGCCATCGCTCGGGCTCTGGTGAACGAGCCGTCCATCATCCTGGCCGATGAGCCTACAGGCAACGTGGATTCCAAGGCAGGCGAGGAGATCATGGCCGTCTTTGAACGTCTCAACCGTGAGGGAGGCATCACCCTGATCGTCGTCACCCATGATCCGGAGATCGCCGCCCACACGCGGCGCATTGTGCAGTTGCACGATGGCAAGATCGTGGCCGACGAGCCGGTGGAGAACCCCCGAGACGCAGAAGCGACGCTGGAGGGGAATTAGAAATTAGAGATTGGAGATTGGAGATTAGAGGGGAAAGAGGCCCCTCGTTCCGTGGAGGCAGATTAGAAGATTACGAGGAGGAAAGAATGAAGAAAATCTGGATCGGCGCAGCAGCACTATTGATAGTTGTGGCCGTAGGGGCCGTCGCCTTTTGGGCGGGGATGTCCTACGGGAAATCTCAGGCCGGGCAGGATATCACGAGCCTGATGCAAGAGCGGATGGGAGCCCGAGGCGGTCGGGTTCCCGGCCAGGGTATGTTCCCCCAGGAAGGACAGGGTGACGCCCCACAATTCGGTAGTGGTATGATGGGCGCCACGGGCACCATGGGCACCATCGAGGGCGTCGAGGGCGAGACCATAATCATCAACTCCGATGAGGGCATCATCAGGGTGCAGACCACTGACACGACGCTCATCGAGAAGAACATGCCGGTGGGGGTGGGCGATCTAGAGATCGGTGAGGCGGTGGTGGTATCGGGCCCGCGGAACGACGATGGCAGCATCACCGCCCGCTCCGTCATGTCCATACGGGCGTTCCGGTTCGATCAGCCGACAGGAGAAGAGTAGAATGCAGCGACTGAAGCGTGTGCTAAAGTGGTGGCCTGTCCTCCTGATCCTGATTCTTGTGGCAGTCGGGGTGGCGATAGTACCAAGGTGGCTCTCGACCCGTGCAAGTGAGACGCCCGACTTGACCCAGGTGTTCACGGCGCAACGCGGGAATCTGGTAGCGGCCATCTCTCCCACCGGGGAGGTCTACGCCCCTCGCCAGGTGGATCTGAGCTTTGACGTCAACAAGATCCAGTTGATCGAGCTGAACGTCACCCCAGGCCAGAAAGTGCAGGCCGGAGACGTGCTGGCCCGCATCGACGCCACCGCTTTGGAGCGAGCGGTGATCCAGGCCGAGGCAGACCTCACGGTAACTCAGGACAACCTGGAGAAGGCTCACAACCCTTACACCGAGCTTGATCTGACCCAGGCTAAACTGGCCGTGGCCCAGGCCGAAATAGCCCTGGCAGATGCCCAGGAGAACCTGGAGGAGGCACGGGACCCTTACACTGACCTTGATCTGACCCAGGCTGAACTGGCCGTGGCCCAGGCTGAGACAGAGCTGGCGGATGCCAAGGAGGACCTGGAAACTTTGCTCGACCCGGACATCGAGGCGGCCCAGGCTGCTGTCCGAGATGCGGACGCAGCCTTGGAAATTGCCAGGAATCAATTGATCGTGGTCGAAAACGACCCCGACAATGCCGCGAAACTCCGAACCCTTGAGGCCGAAGCGAACTGGTACCGGAACAATTACTGGGAGGCCCAGCAGAAGTTTGAGCAGGGGAAGATTGACCAAGGAAAGCTCAACTGGGAATACAGCAATATGCTGGCCGCCGAGGAGAGACTGACAGCCGCCCGCGCCCAGGCCGAATCATCCCTCAGCAATGCTCAGAACAAGGTCACCCAGGCTGAGGAGGCGCTGCGCGACGCCCAGGAGAATCTGGCTGAGCTGCAAAGCGGCCCGGACCCTTCGGACCTTACCGAGGCCGAGACCCAGGTGACCCAGGCCGAGTACAACCTGGCCAGGGCCCAGCAAACGCTGGCCGAGATCGAAGCTGGTCCCGACCCTTTGGACCTGACGCGGGCCGAGACCCAGGTGACCCAGGCCGAGTACAACGTGGCCAGGGCCCGGGAAACCCTCGCCGAGATCGAGGCCGGCCCCGACCCTAAGGATCTCGAGGTGGCCCAGGCCAAGCTCATCAGCGCCCAGGCGACCCTGGAGGAGGCCCAGGCCGCGCTAGAGGCGGCGACGATGACTGCGCCCTTTGAGGGCACGATCATCTCGGTGGGGGCTGAGGTGGATGACCTGGTTTCGTCAAACACCACCGTGGTCACCCTGGCCGACCTCTCGAACCTGCAGGTACAAGCCATCGTGGACGAGACCGACATCAGCCTGGTGGAGATCGGCCAGGACGTGGAGGTCACTTTCGACGCCTTTTCTGGTCGTCGCTTCTGGGGCCAGGTGTTAGAGGTGCCGCTGCAAGGACGGCTCATGCAGAACGTCCTGATCTACGAGGTGCCCGTCAGCCTGGAAGGGGCGGAGGACGTGGCCCTCAAGCCGGGCATGACGGCCAATCTCACCATTGTTGTGGGACGGCGCGGGAACGCGCTGCTGGTGCCGGCCATGGCCGTGCAGCAGGGAGAAGAGGGCAATGTGGTGATGGTGCAGGACTCGCCGGAAGGCCCAGTAATGACCACGCAGGTGCAGGTGGGGTTGAGCGACGGCATGTATGTAGAGATAATGTCGGGATTGATCGAAGGAGATCGCGTGATAGTTGAGTACCAACCCGTGCAGGATGAATTTTCTGGCTTTATGCGCATGATGATGCCCGGCGGCGGGAGGCGGCCATGAACGTCATCGCAAGCGTGCAGGTGGCCCTGCGGTCTTTGCTGGCCAACAAACTGCGCTCCGTACTGACGATGCTGGGCATCATCATCGGCGTGGCGGCGGTCATCGCACTGGTGGCCGCCGGCGCCGGGGCCCAGGCACAGGTGACAGAACAGTTCGAGAGCCTGGGTTCTAACATGTTGGTCATCTCGCCGGGAGCTGTGTCCTTCCGTGGTATCTCCATGGGCGAGGGCAGCGCGGAGAGCCTGACCAATGATGATGTAGAAGCCATCGCCCACCTGGCCAGTGCCATATCCGCCATCGCGCCTGAGTACTCCGTCTGGGGTCAGCAGGTGGTCTACGGCAACAAGAACACCCAGACTACGGTGCTGGGAGTTACTCCAGAGTACCCGACAGTGCGCAACTGGCAGGTAGACCGAGGGCGATTCATTGAAAGCCTGGATCTCACGAGTCAGGCCAAGGTGGTCGTCCTGGGAGCGACGGTGGCCGAGGAGCTTTTTGGGCAGACACTCGTTGACCCCCTGGGTAAGACTGTCAAAATCAAGCGCCAGAATTATCAAATCGTGGGCCTTATGGCCGCCAAGGGGGTCGGCGGCTTTCAAAACCTGGACGATCAGGTGTTCATCCCTTTGAGTACGGCCCAGCTCAAGTTTGGCGGAGCGGGCAACACGTCCCTGGGGGGCATCAACGTGCAGGTAGTCTCGCCAGAAAAGATGGAGTGGGCCCAGGCCGAGTTGACCGCCATTCTGCGGGCCAGCCATGGCCTGGCGCAGGGCCAGTCCGACGACTTTACCGTGCAAGACCAGACGCAGATCGTGGAGACGATGCAGGAGATAACGGGGACCTTTACCGTGCTCCTGAGCAGCATCGCCGCCATTTCTCTCCTGGTGGGGGGCATCGGCGTCATGAACATCATGCTGGTCTCGGTGACAGAGCGGACGCGCGAGATCGGCATCCGCAAGGCGGTGGGAGCCAAGCGACGGGACATCATGGCCCAGTTTCTGGTGGAGGCAATGGTGCTTAGTTTTCTAGGGGGGCTTGTCGGTGTCCTGGCCGGCTACGGCGGCGCGCAGGCGGTCACCCCCTTGATGGGGGGCACCCGCGCTGTGGTCACTCCCGACAGCGTGGCCATGGCACTGGGCGTGTCTATTGCCGTGGGCCTCTTCTTCGGCCTCTATCCGGCCAGCCGGGCCGCTGCGCTGAGTCCCATTGACGCCTTGCGGTTTGAGTAGCCTCAGTGGATCCAAAATCGCTAGCAGAGACGGCTCCCATAAACAGCCACGAATTTCACGAATTGACACGAAAATAGAACAAAATTAGTGAAAATTCGTGTCAATTCGTGGCAAGAATGTGGTACGAAGTGAACATGGCTAGAACCAAGATCTTGGTAGTAGACGATGACCCAAAGATCGTAGACCTGGTGCGGGCCTATCTGGAGAAGGATGGCTACCGGGTGCTGACCGCTTACGATGGCTTGCAGGCGCTAGACTTAGGTCGCCAGAAGCGGCCGGACCTGATAGTCCTGGACCTCATGCTGCCGGGCGTGGATGGGCTCGACGTCTGCCGCATCCTGCGGGGTGAGGGCAACAAGGTGCCCATCATCATGCTCACAGCGAAGACCACTGAAGCGGACAAGCTCATCGGGCTGGATCTGGGGGCTGACGACTACGTGACCAAGCCCTTCAGCCCCCGTGAGTTGTTGGCCAGGGTGCGGGCGGTGCTGCGTCGAGTCGGCGAGGAGGAGTACGAAGGGCTCTCAGAGGTGCGCTTCGACGATTTACTGGTGGACTTCGTTCGCCACGAGGTTCAGGTACGGGGGAAGCCCGTCCGCCTCACCCCCACCGAGTTCAAGCTGCTGGAGGTGCTCATCAGAGAGCCAGGGCGGGCCTTCAGTCGGCTGGAGCTGCTGGACCGGGTCTTCGGCTATGACTTCGAGGGGTTCGAGCGGACGATAGACGTCCACGTGATGAACCTGCGCCGGAAGATCGAACCGGATCGCCATGATCCGATCTATATTAAGACGGTCTACGGCGTGGGCTATAAGTTCACTGAGGAGTGAGATGTTCCACAGTTTGCGCTTTCGGGTGCTCGTAGCGTTGATCCTGGTGATCGTGGTGGCCGTGGGGGTAGTGGCCTTCTTGGCCAGCCGGGCGACCACCGGCGAGTTCCAGCGCTATGTGGAGCGCGGCGGTATGATGCGCCACCGGCGCTTCGAAGTGTTTTTGGCCGCGCACTATATGAGGAACCGAAGCTGGTCTGGTGCTCAGATGCTGGTAGAGCAGATGGGACAGATAACGGGGGACCGAATCGTCCTGGCCGATGAAGGGGGGCGGATCGTCGCCGATTCTGAGAACGTGCTGGTCGGACAGACCGTGTCTCAGGACTGGGCTGGACCAGTTGCTCTTATCGTTCATCGCGGGGTGCCGGTGGGCGCTGTCTACGCCGATCCTCTGGGCCCGGCTGATGATCCTCAGAGAGAGGCATTCTTAGTCGCCATCAACCGCGCTTTGTTGCTAGCCGCGGTGGTCGCTGGCCTGGCCGCTGTGCTCCTCACGGTGGGCCTTTCGCGCCGCATCCTGAGGCCGGTGGAGACTCTGACCGCAGCCGCCCGGCGGATGGAGAAGGGTGACCTAAGCCAGCGGGTGGAGGTGCAATCCAATGACGAGATCGGCGAGTTGGCCCGAGCCTTCAACGCCATGGCCGACGGGCTGACCCGGCTCGAAGAGTTGCGCCGCAACGTGGTGACCGACGTGGCCCACGATCTGCGCACCCCCCTGTCCAATATCCGAGGCTATCTTGAGGCCCTGCAGGACGGTGTAATTGAACCGAAGCGGGAAGTCATTGACTCCCTCTACGAAGAGGCCATGCTCCTGAACCGCCTGGTGGACGATCTGCAGGAGCTGGCGCTGGCCGAGGCGGGACAGCTCAGGTTGGAGCGCCGACCAGTGGCCCCAGCCGACTTAGTAAACAGAGCCATGGAGGCCAGTCGTGCCCACGCGGCAGCCGAGGGAATTGCCTTGCAGGCTGACGTGCCGGAGGATCTGCCCCTCGTTGACGTTGATCCTCAACGGATCGGGCAGGTATTGGGTAATCTCTTGAGCAATGCCATGACTCACACACCCTCAGGTGGGGATGTCGTCGTTGCAGCCAGGCGGTGTCCTGAGCTTGTCGAAGGAGTGAGGGAATCGGAGGTTGAAGTTAGCGTTAGGGACACCGGCGAGGGCATCCCTCCTGAGCACTTACCCTACATCTTCGAGCGATTCTATCGGGCCGATAAGTCACGGTCGCGGGCTACCGGAGGAGCGGGGCTGGGGCTGGCCATCACCAAGCAACTAGTAGAGGCCCATGGCGGGCGGATCACCGTAGAGAGCCAGGTGGGGCAGGGCACCACTTTCACCTTCACCCTGCCGGTAGCCGGGGCTTGACCCGGGCGGCCAGAGACATGATGCCCCTCAAAATGCAATTTGGCAGGCGAGGGTTTTTTTGTTTATTACGAGGGGGACAATGTTAGCGCTCTTTGTGAGCCACCATTTGACAAATCTGTGATATCGCGCTATAATTATATTCGCTTATCCTAATATAGCTGAGAGGGGATCGGTGGGACATGGATACGCGTGCTTACAGATTGCAGGCCAAAACTGCCAAGGCGTTGGCTCATCCTACTCGCATCGCCATTTTGGAGATGTTGCGGGGGGGAGAGAGGTGTGTCTGTGAGATGGAACCAGAACTGGAGGCGAGTCAAGCCAACATCTCCCAGCACCTGGCGGCGCTAAGGGACGCGAACCTGGTGGCTGGCCGGCGGGAGGGAATGCGAATCCGATATCGAGCTACTGACGAGCGGATATTTCAAGTGTTGGACCTCCTGGCCGTTATCCGTCACGATCAGTTGAACCAGGCCAGGCGGGCGCTCGCCTCTCTCGAATCGGTGAGAGCTTGAGGCCGCAAGAGGCGTTGACTCGCGCCATCGGGCCGGGGGTGTCAGGGGTTGTCACCCTGGTCCTCAAACAGTTTGGCATCGTCATCCTCGGTGGGGCTTGGCTGGCTTCCCGGCCGCCTTACGCGCCACTCAATCGGGAACTAGCCTAGCCCTCGTCGAGAAGGAAGCACGTGGGAAAAGCTTCAACTGCGTGGAAGTGGACTTTAAGTTCTGTGTTGGGCTCATCTTGTCTAAGGCCGAGGTGATTTCCTGGGAAGAATGCGGTGGCAGAAAAGGCTAGCTAGTTATGAATAGGTTTGTACTTTAATCACGATAGGCAGGAAAGGATTCAACGAAAGATGACAGATAATAAAAAGCGGATTTCTATCAAGCTATCCCCTAAAGTCTTTCAGGGGATACTAGCTGCTTTGGCGCTCGTTGGCATGTTCCTGGTAGGAATGTGGCTAGGAAGAGCCCACTCCGCAGCCGGCTGGCCGGGGTCCTCCACCATCCAGCAGTTGAGGTCTCAAGTTGTTGGCCGAATCCAGAGGCAGCTTCAGAAGCCTGCTCCCTCACCTGCGACAGCAAGTAGGGCTGCTGAGGTGCCACGCATTGGCTTGGAGGAAGCAAGAGAGAAGCTGGAGATTGGAGCCAATGTGGTCATTGTAGATGTGCGGAGCAAGGAGTACTTCGATGGAGGGCATATAAAAGGGGCTCTTTCCCTTCCCTTGTTGGAGATGGAAGCTCGTTATGGGGAGCTGTCCAGTGATAAGGAGATAATCATTTATGGTGATCGCTGCTGACCACCGGAAAGAGACAGTGCCCGTGCGGCACAGATCCTTATGGGCAAGGGGTACAGTGACGTCGAAGCTCTAAAGGGCGGGTTTCCTGCCTGGCAACAGGCGGGATATCCTGTTGAAAGGTGACGATGAGCTAGCCTCTCCTGTGGGAGTACGCCACCTTCTGCACAAAGAAGGACGTTGCAAAAAGTTCGCTGAGCCAGACGTGACCCGGGATGAGATGCTGGGTTACGCGGAGAGGGTCTGATGGAGGTTAAACGATGGCGCCGTGGAGAAAAGTGATCTCTTGTGTGTGGAGAACCTGCATCTGCGGCGGGAAGACCGCCCGATCCTGCAAGGGGTGAACCTGAAGGTGGCTTCCGGCCAGATACATGGGCTCCTGGGCCGCAACGGCTCAGGCAAGTCCAGCTTGGCTTACGCCCTGATGGGCTGCGGCGCCTATGCCCCTCAAGAGGGGCGCATTCTCTTCGATGGGCACGACATTACGGCCCTATCCATTACCGAACGGGGCCAGTTGGGACTGACGCTGGCCTGGCAGGAGCCGGCCCGCTTCGAAGGGCTCAAGGTGCAAGACTATCTGGCCCTGGGGATGCAGGAACCCTCCCGGGAGCGAATGGAGGAAGCATTGAAGGCGGTGGCCCTCTTACCCTCCGCGTACCTGAGCCGCCCGGTGGACGAGACCCTTTCCGGCGGCGAGCGCAAGCGCGTCGAGTTGGCCGCCGTTTACGCCATGTGGGCCAAGCTGGCCATCCTCGACGAGCCGGACTCGGGAATTGACGTCCTATCCCTCGATGACATCGCCCGGCTTATCCGACGCATGGCCGAGGAAGGCACGACAGTACTGCTCATCACCCACCGCGACGAGATGGTGCCCGTGGCCGACGTGGCGGCGCTGATGTGCGAAGGGGAGATCGTGCGCGTGGGCGATCCAGCCGAGGTGCGCCGTCACTACGCCCGCCGCTGCCGTCCCTGTCCGGTTGCGGAGCCGGTGGAGGAGGTGGGGGGTGGTTACGAGCGATTTTGAGGCCATCCTGAAAGCCTACGAGCGGTCAGGGGGCGATCCGAACTTCCTGCGCTCGCCGAAGGTGGCGAGTCTGGTCATCAGCGGCAACCGGGTACTGGGGACCAATCAGGTACCAGGTGTTCAAATCGTGCCCGAGGAAATCGAGCACGGGGTGCGGGTCAGGGTCATCGTTGAACCCGAGGCCCGGCTGGACGTGCCGGCCCACCTCTGTTTCGGTGTCATCCCTGCCGAGGGGGTGCAGGAGATCCTGCCGGAGTTCGAGATTGGCGAGGGGGCGCGGGCCGAGTTCATCGCCCACTGCACTTTCCCCAACGCCGTCAAGGTCAAGCACCTGATGGAGGCCCGCATCCACGTGGGTAAGAACGCCACCATGAAGTACAGCGAGACCCACTACCACGGTGAAACGGGCGGGGTAGAGGTGATCCCCAAGGCCGAAGTGACGGTAGACGAGGGCGGCCGGTACACCTCGGAGTTCGCGCTGACCACGGGGCGGGTGGGGAAGCTGGCTTTCGACTACGTGGTGGACGTGGCGGCGCGAGGCACGGCCGAGCTGGTGGTCAAGGCCTATGGCTACGGCGACGACGCTATCACGGTCAAGGAAACCATCCGCCTCAACGAGGAATACGCACGGGGGCTGGCCAAGTCCCGCATTGCCGTGCGGGATGAGGCCACCAGCGAGGTGATGGGCAGTACGGAGGGGAATGCCCCCTTCGCTCGAGGTCACGTGGATTGCATCGAGATCGTGCGTGACCAGGCCGTGGCCAGTGCCATCCCTGTGGTGCGGGTGCGGGACGATCGGGCGCACGTCACGCACGAGGCAGCCATCGGCACGGTGAACAAGAAAGAGCTAGAGACGCTGATGGCTCGCGGTCTGGATGAGGAGACAGCAGTGGACGTCATTATCCGAGGGATGTTGGCCGCGTGAAGGCTTCACATCCCCGACAAAACCAAACCAACGAAAGGAGCATCTGATACCGCATGGGATCAGACTCAATGACGCAATCAAAGAGTTCGGAAGGTCGGTCGGTAGAGTGCCCCTGCGTGAAGGATGGCTTTGCTGCGCTGCCGCCGGAATTGCGGCCGCGCTCGAAGAAAAAGAGCAGCCTGCGCAAAGTCACCTGTCCTGGGTGTGGGCTGGTATACTCGACCAATCGAGCTACCGACATGTGTATAGAATGTGAGAAAAAGGGTGTGAAAGCAGATGGAGGGTGACTTGTCTGACTTTTATGATCTTGCAATCCTGGGCGCCGGGCCGGGCGGTTACGTGGCTGCACTGCGGGCTGCCCAAATCGGTGCCCGCGTGGCGCTCATCGAAAAGGATCGCGTGGGCGGGACGTGCCTGAACATCGGCTGTATCCCGACCAAGGCCCTGACCACTTCCACCGAACTGCTGCTCAAGGCACGGCGGGCTGGTGAGTTCGGCGTTTCCATTCCCAGCGCCCTTCCCGACCTGCCGTCTTTGATGGCCTACAAACAGGCTGCCGTGGACAGGCTGGTGGGCGGCGTGGAACAACTGCTGAAGAAGCGCAGGGTCACGCTGGTGCGGGGTGAAGGACGCCTTGTCCGCCCGGTCACGCTGCGCGTCACCGACGCTGCGGGGAGTGCCGTGGAGATTCCAGCCCGGCACGTGATCCTTGCGCCCGGCTCCCTCACGGCTCAACCGCCTATCCCCGGCCTTGACTTGCCAGGCGTGATTACCAGCACGGAGGCATTGGACATCACCGAGGTGCCGGCGCACCTGATCGTCGTCGGTGGGGGCGTGATCGGGCTGGAGTTCGCCTGTATCTACGAGGCGCTGGGCAGCCGGGTGACCGTCCTTGAAATGATGCCGACGCTGTTGCCTGGGGGAACAGACGAGTCGCTCGCCAGGCGGCTGGCGGTCATCTTGCGGCGGCGCGGGATGACCATCCACACCCGTGCAAAGGTGCAGGCGATTGAACCGGCCGAGGGCGGGTTGCGCGTCGTCTTTGCCGGGGCTGAAGGTGAAGTCGCCGTCGAGGGTGAGCGCGTCTTGGTCGCAGTGGGCCGCTGGCCGAACACCAGCGGCCTTGGACTGGGCGAACTCGGCGTGAAGATGAATGGACGTGCTATCGCTGTGGACGAGCACCTGAGGACGAATCTCCCAAACGTGTGGGCCATCGGCGATGCCGTTGGCGGGATGATGCTGGCGCACAAGGCGATGGTTGATGGCCGCGTGGTCGCCGAGAACGTGACCGGCGGCAGGCGCGCCGTGGATTATCGTTCGGTGCCCAACGTGATCTTCACCCGCCCCGAAGTCGCCAGCGTCGGCCTGACCGAAGCCGAGGCCCGTGCCCAGGGAGCGGACGTCAAGGTTACACGATTCCCGTTTTCGGCCAACCCACGGGCCCAAATCCTGGGTGAAACCGAAGGGCTGGTCAAGCTGGTGTGCGACGCTGGGAGCGGCCGCATGCTGGGCGTTCACCTGATGGGGTCGCACGCCACCGACCTGATTGCGGAAGGTGCGTTGGCGGTGGAGGTGGGCGCCACGGCAGACGACCTGGCCTGGACAACCCACGCCCACCCGACCCTGCCCGAGGCCATGCTGGAAGCCGCCCTCGGCTTGCGCGGTGCAATGATCCATTTTCACTCTCGTTGAGATTATTTTTAAGGAGAAAGTCATGCCTGAATTTCTGGAAACGACAGTAGACAAATTCATTTTTAGAGTCGCCACTGATCGTTACTACAACAGCGAAGGAGTGTGGGCGCAGGCCGAAGCTTCCCGTCTCCCTTTGGGAGAGGGGGCGGGGGTGAGGGTCCGGATCGGACTCTCGGACTTCCTGCAGCAACGCAGCGGCGATGTAGCCTTCGCCGAGGTCCAGCCGGAAGGAACCCTGTTGGCTTTCGGAGACGAGGTGGCCGTGATTGAGACCATCAAGGCCGACATCAGCCTGGCGGCGCCCGTGACCGGTAGAATTGTGGAAGTCAACCCGGCCATGGAGATCGCGCCGGAAGTTATCAACCAGGACCCGTACGGCGAAGGCTGGCTGGCCGTGATGGAGGCCAGCGCTTGGGAGTCCGACCGCGCCCGCCTGCTCGACCCGCAGGCCTACTTTCTCGAGATGAAGCAGGAAGCCGAAGAGGAGGCCAAGAGACTATGAGTGAGGGCAGGCGAAAGGTGGTAATCGTGCCGTGCAGCGGTATTGGCAAGACTTACGGCACCGTGAGCCGTGAGGCGGCCTACGAAGTGACCGAGGACATGCGGCCTGCCCAGGCGCAACTGGTGGCGCTCTCGCTCCTGGTGTTGGGGGACGAGGCTGCGCGCGCGGCGGTGGCCGGGAGTCCGGCGGTGACGATTGACGGCTGCAAGCTGGCCTGCGCGACCAAGATGGTGGAAGAGAGTGGTGGGACGGTAGCGCGGGATTTCGCCGTCCTTGACGTCTACCGCCGCCATCGCCAGTTCAAGCCGAAGGGCATCGCTGAGCTCAACGAGGCTGGGCATGAACTGGCCCGCGTGCTGGCAGAAGAAATCGTCGCCGTCGTGGACAGTCTTTCCAGAGATGATGGGGGGGAAAATGCCTGACCTGCCGAAGAAGAAAGTGGGAATCGTGGCCTGTTCTGGCGAGGAACTGCCGGAAGGGACGGTGACGCGGCTGGCGGCGTTGAAGGTGTTGGAGCAACTACGCCCCGCCGATACAGTGACCATCTGTCTGCCCCTCTTTCTAGCCGGTGGCAAGGGGGATCGCGCCTTTGCTCGCTTTTATCCAACCGTTGCCGTGGACGGTTGCGACAAACGCTGTGCGGCCCGTGCCACCGAGATGTATTCCGGCAAGCCCGCTGCTAGTGTCGTGATCACCGACGTGGCTGCAAGTGATCACCTGGGCAGCGCGCGACGATTGAACGAAGCAGGAATGCAGGCCGTCGGAGCCACGGCGGAGCGGGTGGCGGACCTGGTGGATCAACTCCTGGACAAACCATCGGGTCAGCGCGCTGGGACGTTCAGGGAATCGGCCGAGGCGTCCGAACTCGAAGAGGCAGTTAAGGCTACCTGTGCGTGCGGATCGGGCATCCCTATCCAGGAGGTCGCCGTGGATGGGCGAATCGTCACGTTGATCGCTTTACCCCTCATCTTCCAGCAGTTTCACCAGGCCGGCAAAACGCCCGGTGAGGGCACGGCGCGTGAGCTGCTGGAGGTGGTGAAGATCTACAATCCTATCTTGCAAGAGGAAGAGGAAGATTACGCGAAGACGCTGCGGCGTGAATACGCGGCTTTCAGCGAGAAAGAGGAGGTGCTGGCATGAGTCGCACGGCAACCTATCACACCACCGTTTCGTGGAAGGGGGAGCACTGGGGACACGTCGTCATGGGCAACGGCCCGGAGATGGACTTCTCCGGCCCGCCCGACGCCCACGGCCACCCCGGCGTGCTCACCCCTGAGGACGCTTTCGTGGCAGCAGTCAACACTTGCATCATGATGATCTTCATCTGGGCGACTGAGCGGTTCAAGCTAAATCTGCTGTCGTACACCTGCCGCGCTGAAGGCACCAAGTTGATCGAGCTGGATCGGACGGAGATCTTCACTCACGTCCGCCTTTGGCCGGTTGTCCAGATTGCAGCGGGGGAGGATGACCCGGCGGTCGTGCAAGCGCGGGCGCGTCGCGCCTTGCAGTCGGCACTGAAGTACAGCCTGGTCGGTAACTCGGTGAAGTCGGAGATCGTCGTCGAGCCGACCATCGAAGTGAAATAAACTCTACAGGAGGTTCAAATTGGCACTCAACATCAAGGTTCTGGGGCCTGGTTGCATCAACTGCGAGCGAGTCCTTCAGGTGGTAGTAGATACTCTGGAGGAACTGGAGGCGGAATGGGGAGATGATTGTCCTGAGGTCACCGTGCAGCATGTCGCTGACTATGTAGAGTTTCTGAAGTATGGCCTGATGTTCACGCCAGGATTGGTGATCAACGAGCAACTGATGTGTGGTGGTCGCATCCCATCGAAAGCCGAGGTCAAGGACTGGGTGACTTCAGCACCGGCTCAATCGGAGCTTGAGGGGTAAGGGGAGGCTGGCCAAGAGGCGAGGGAGATGATGCTGGCATACCGCGATCAGGCCAGAGTTTTCAAGGCCCTGGCCCACCCCGTCGGCTTGCGCATCTTATATGCACTGCAGGAGGGGGGACAATACGTCTGCCATCTGGTGGCCCTGCTGGGCTGCCGCCAGCCCACCGTCTCTCAGCACCTGGCCGTGCTACGAGCTGCTGGGTTGGTGGTGCACGAGCGGGAGGGCAACCGCATCCTGTACTGCCTGAACAACGGCTGGCTACTTCGATTACTCGAGTTGCTCGCCGGGGAGCTGGGGGAAGCGCCCCGCGCCTCCCGGCGAGAAGTGTGTGGCGGGTCTGTCCCTGTCCCCGCTGTAGCGGGCGACGGGAGCAGAAGGGGACAGCACGTCGCTGATGGAGCGAAACGAAAGGCAGTAATTACTAATGCAGCCTGTCATATTCTACAGCCTGCTGGCCGGCACAGCTACCCTGATCGGCAGCCTGGCTCCGCTCCGCCGGGCTGGCTGGCAACCGGGTCCGCTCCGCCGGATGATGGCTTTCGGTGCCGGGGTGCTGTTGGGCGCAGCCTTCGTGCACCTGATCCCGGAAGCGGTGGTGCGGGGCAGTGGCCCCGCCAGTTGGGGATTGGTGGCCTCCTTCGGCGCTCTCTTCGCCCTGGAGCAGGTGACCTTCACCCACGCTTGCCCTGAATACTGCGAGGAGTGCCCATTACACCCTATGGGCCTGGTGGCCTTCGCCGCTCTGACGTTACACAGCCTGGTGGACGGTCTGGCGGTGGCGGCCGGCTTCGGTGCTTCAACTTCATTGGGGTTGGTGGCGGCCTTCGCCGTCATCGTCCATGAATTTCCTGAGGGACTGTCCATGGCGGCTATTGCCCTGGGGGCAGGCTATGGCCGAAGGCAGGCTTTCCTGCTCTCCCTGGTCGTCGCTCTGGCTACGCCACTAGGGGCCATCGTGGCCTACAGAGGGATTCAGGGGCCAGGTGATCCACTTCTGGCCCTGCTCTTTTAGGGGTTAGCGCTGGCTCGTTCCTCTACGTGGCAGCTACCGATCTCCTGCCCCAGTTGCACCGGGAGCAGGATTGGAGCGTTTTCGCCCTCTTCGTGGTGGGCTTGGGCCTGATGATCTTATCCAAGGCCTACCCTCTTGGATGAAAGGAACAAGCGGAGTGCAGACGAAAAGGGAGGGTAACAAATGATCACAGCCGCTGTGATCACCGTCAGCGACAAAGGTTCTCGGGGCGAGCGAGAGGACATAAGCGGCCCTGCGCAGGGCACACTGCTCTCCGAAATGGGGGCAGAGGTCGTGGCCTACCACATCATCCCCGACGAGCGGGATGAGATCATGGCTCAATTGGTAGAGCTGGCAGATGAGCAGGGCATTGACCTCATCATGACCACGGGGGGCACAGGGCCGTCGCCTAGAGACGTCACCCCGGAGGCGACGCGGGTGGTCATTGAGCGGGAGATGCCCGGCTTGACCGAGTTGATGCGACTGGAGGGGTATCGGAAATACACCTCCTTCGCTGCCCTCTCCCGGGCCGTGGCCGGCATACGTGGAAAAACTCTCATCGTCAACCTGCCGGGCAATCCGCAGGCGGTGCGGGAGAGCATGGAGATCCTGGGGCCGCTGTTGCCGGCGACCGTGGCACTGGTTAAGGGTGAAGCGCCCCCTAATGGCATCAACGACCCCTCTTGGGCGGCCCGCTTCGGAAAGGGGAGGGGATGAACCGGGGAGCGGCTGGAGATGTATTATCTATCCTCAGCCGAGGGGGGGCGCTTCGCCCAGATCGCCCAATGAGATGACGGAGCGGATCCGGCGGCTGGGGCCCAACCCACTGCGAGGGCGGATGGGAGAAAGCGATGAAGATCAGGAAGGAGAGACTCCCAAGCCGGATGGTGACTGATGCCGACATCCGGGCCTGGATGGGCGACACGGCTGAAAGGCTGCTATCCTGTCGGTTGCTACTGGACGTGGGCGCGCGGGACGGAACTTCGAGCCAGCCGTATGCCAGGGCCGGCCGATCAGTCATCGCCCTGGACATCGAACCGGCCGGACTGAAGCGGGGAGCCGAAAAGGGTGACATCAGGCCGGGCCACGCGGTGGTCGCCGACGGCCGAAGTTTGCCCTTCCGGGACCGAGTCTTTGACCTGGTGTCATCGCGCTGGTTTCTGCACGAGTTCCCGGAGCAGGTGCCATTTCTGGCGGAGATGCGTCGGGTGGTCAGAGCCGGGGGCCGCGTGGTGGGCGTTGACTTCCTGGCCACCAGTCCATTGGCGCAGGCCTTCCTCAACCGCTACGTCTTCACCGATGAGTATCTTCGGCAGCAGACCCAAGTGCTGCGACCGTGGGCCGAGGCCGCGCTGGAGGTGAACGAAACCAACTGGCACGTCCTCTGCGTGGAAGAGAACGCTGGCGAGCTGAGAGAGATCGTGGCCGATTGGTCGGAGATACCCGGAGCAGTGAAGACCGAGCTGCGGTTGCGACGCAAGGGAAACAGTGTCTTATTCACCGTGCCCATCGTCTTGGCGGTGGCAGGCAAGGGTGGAGCGTAGAGAATTCTCAAATCGCAAGAAGGTGATGTCTAAGAGACCGGAGAATGCTAATCACAGATGCTTGAAAACAGTTCTACAATCCAAAATATGGAAAATCACTGGAAAAGGAGATTGTGAGAAAGAATGGCAGACAAACCAAGATTCGTGATGTGTTTCTGCACCGGGGAGTGCCCAGGGTTCCAGGAGTTGAACCTCTGGCAGTTGATCAACCGCGTGCGCAACGAGCTGGAGGTGGAGTACGCCATCGTCCACCCTCAGCTCTGCGTGGACGACGGGGATCGCTTCTGGTTGGATTATTTCAAGCCCGGCCGGACCTACATCGTAGGCGGCTGTGACCCTCGGATGCAGCGTAAGATGTTCAAGGATGCGATCGCAGAGATAGAGGGTGACTTTGACAAACAGATCATCCCCCTTGACCTGCGGAACATGTCCACCGACGAAGCTTATAACAAGGTGGCCGAGACGGTGGCGAGCCTGAGTTCGTGATCGTCAGACGGCGGGATGGGCTGCTTGTCAACTCATCCTGTCGGTAATAAGCCGAAGGAGTCCATAGAGATGTCAGGAGTATACGAAGGGATCCCGAGAGAGCAGATTCCCTGGTATCCCACGGTCAACACCGATGACTGTACAGGTTGCCAGGAGTGCGTCGAGCATTGCCCCGGCGATGTGTTCGACTGGGATGAGGCAAACGCTTACCCCCTGGGCGCGCGTCCGTACAACTGCGTTGTGTACTGTGTGGGGTGTGCCAAAGTCTGTCCGGAAGACGCCATCAGCTTCCCGCCCAAGGAGCAAATCGTGGCTCTGATCAAGGAGCTGAGGGAGAAATACGCATCGGGATAAACGATATGCCCCCGCCGGATCCGCCCAGGGCTGGTAGTGGGCTCACCTGGCGGGGGCTGTCGCTTGCACGGAGGCGAGGCATGAACATCAGAAACCTGGGCTCCGGCTGCCACGACTGGCTCAGGCTGGAGCTTCTGGTGGGGCAGGTGCTGGCCGAACTTGGCATAAAGACAAATGTCAGGCGGGTGGAGGATCCTCGCCAGATTGACCGCTACGTGCTGGTCGGGCCACCTGGCTTGGTCATCAATAACCAGGTGGTCTCAGAAGGAAGGTTGCCCACCAGGGATGAGGTACGCTCGTGGATCAGGGATGCTCTGAGCTGAGAAAGACGTGTTGGACGACGTGAGGATAACTGCACTGTTAAGGGGCCATCATGCTTATCAAGAACTATGATCTGGAAGTGACCACCCCGCCGTGCGAGCCAGGGACGGAACGCTTGAGCGCCATGGCCCGGCTGGTGACCGATATCCGCGAGGTGTTTCCTTACCTGAACGCCACTCTGCGTGGAGCGGTGTACAATCTTGGCGCGCCGGCTGTCACCTGGACGAAGGGCGGACACTACGTCGCCTTCCACCCATACCAGATCGCCGTCGGCAACGTACAAGACCGCGACGCGGCGGTTAAGGAAGTAGAAGGGCTGGTGAAACTGGTCAACCGCACCTGGGAGCGACGGGGGGAGATCGAGCCAGACCATGAGATGCACCGCCGGCCGACACCCATGGAGGTGTACAAGCTGCTGCCGGGCACCAACTGTAAGCAGTGCGGCCAGCCGACGTGCTTCATCTTCGGCTTGAAGCTGGCTGCCGCGCAGGTGCGGCTGGAAGACTGCCCACCCCTGTTCGAGCCGCAATACGCCGACGGGCTGGTCCAGCTCCAGGCCATCGTCATCGAGGCACCGTCAATCGGATAGTAGAAAAGAAGGAGCGGAACGAGGAGTCCCATACCCCTTCATGGCGGCAAGGCACTCATGTCGAAAGTCAACTACTGAGAAGAACAGGAAGGAGAAGGATTCATATGGAAGAAGCTCGAATCGCATCCGGCTGGGCCAAGCAGTACATTCGGGATCACGGTGGCATCGTCAACATTGCCACCCGCATGACCGTGGTGGATTGATGAACAGCCTACGTAACCCCATCAGGTCTGATGGACAAACCCGAAAACGAGCAAGATTACATCCGATTTATGGCAGAAGATATCGAGGTCTATCTGTCTAAAGAAATCTGGGCAGGGCTGGCCCCCCAGGCTACGGAACTGCGGTTTGCCATTGCGGGGTACGGCCGCTTTTACCTGAAGTTTGACCCTGTACCCAACCCATTCAGGAGGATGTCATGACAAAACGTCCAACAAAACCGCGATCTTCCAAAACACGAGCAGCGACTCGTCCCCGATCCTTCGACAAGCTCAGGACGCCGTCTGGAAAGGACCAGACCTGGCGCATAGCAGCTATGGTACTGGTCGCGCTGGTGGTCATCAGCGCTGGCCTGTGGCTGATCGGAGCGCGCCCTGATCAGTCCCCAACGGTGGCGGCCGCCAACTCGGCAACAAGCTCCGATGTGCCGATCCAGCAAATCTATGACCTGGAGCAGCTTCCCCCCGGCCAGGCGGAACACATCGAGGTGGCTTACTTCCATCGCACCCAGCGCTGTGCAGGCTGCATCGAAGCTGAACGGCTGATCCGCAAGACGTTCGATACCTACTTCGCCGACCGGCTCAAGAGTGGCGAGATGAGTCTGATGGTGACCGATATCCAAAAGCCACAAAACGCAGTCCTGGCGCAAAAGTACGATGCCTTGAGTTCGTGCCTCTACCTGGGTATCGTGAAGGATGGAATCGAGTACACTTGGCTTGTAAGCGATATCTGGTTCGCACTGAGAGACGAGGCGAAGTTCATGGTGGTGTTGCGTGACAAGATCAACATCGCTTACGGAGGCCGCTGATGGACCTCGGTCCCTGGATTCAGGACATCATCACCACTACCAATTTGCCGTTCCTGGCTGCGTTCCTGGTCGGATTGCTGGCATCCATCGGGCCGTGTCCGCTGGCGACCAACGTGACGGCGCTGAGCTACACGGCCCAGCAGTTCACCGATCGCCGGGCGGTGGTGGCGACCGGTGTGTTGTACACCCTGGGCCGGGCGATAGCGTATGGCCTGGTTGGGCTGGTGGTGTTGGTGGCCGGGGCACAGGTGGGCCAACTGGCTGGCAGCCTTCAGAACGTGGCCGACGTCGGCCTGGGACCGTTGTTGATCCTGGTGGGATTGGTGCTGCTGGGCGTGATCCGGCCCAACCTGACAGCGGGTTCCGGGATGCTCATGCAGTTACAAGAGCGAGTCGCACAGTGGCGCGGGGTCGGTGCTTTCTTGCTGGGCTTCCTGTTCGCCCTGGCGTTCTGTCCGTACAGCGCCGCTCTCTACTTTGGCATCCTGATCCCGATGGCCTTCGGTTCAACCGCCGGGCTCACTCTACCGCTGTTGTTTGGGATTGGCACAGGCATGCCAGTCCTGGTGCTGGGCGTGCCGCTAGCGCTGGGGCTGGAGCGTGCGGCGGCCGGGCTCAATCTGCTGGGGCGAGCCGAACTGGTAGTCCGTAAAGTGGCCGCCTGGACGTTCATCGGGGCTGGGCTCTTCAGCCTGGCGCGCTTTGTTCAGACGTTGATCGGTTGACAGGAGGTGGCAGCATGCCAACCTACGAATTCAAATGCGGTGATTGCGGTGAACGGTTTGACGTCCGCGCTTCATTCAGCGAGAAGGACAAAGGGTTGAATCCCAAGTGTCCCCGATGTGGCAGCAAGGACACAGGCCAGGTCTTCGGTGGTCTGGTCTTTTTTGCCAAATCAGGGGCAGTGGCTTTCACCCCCCCGGCGGGGGGCAGTTGCCTACCGGGTTGCGGCAGTTGCGGTCCGGCCCGGTGACCAGGAGGTGAGATCATGCCAGGACGGGGACCGATGATGTGGCGGATGGCCAGTTGCTGCGGTGGCAGCGATGAAGTCACCCAGGTGGACATCCGGGGTGACGGCATGACCGTTGGGATAACCGGCCTCAAGGCAGCCTTCGAGCAACTTTACGCCATGGGGCTGGGCCCCGATGACTCGATCCAGGACGAACTGTTGGCCATGGTCGAGGCTCGCAACTATGTGCCTCGATCCGCAGAGGAAGCGTACAAAGCAGCTCTCTTGCGAGAGTACGCCGCCTTCTGCGCGAAGAAGGGGCAGGAAAATGGCTGATGTCAGGACTATTGACCCGGCGGCTGTTGAGGTTCCGGAAAGAGCGGGAGACACCCTCGCTTCTGGCTATCTTCGCCCATCCCGATGATGAGTCCTTCACCGTCGGAGGGACGCTGGCCAGGTATGCCGCTGAAGGGGTGGAGGTCTCACTGCTCTGCGCCACGCGAGGCGAGGCGGGAATCGAGGGTATAGGCTCAGGAGAGGCTGCCGGGGTGAGGGAGCAGGAGTTGCGGGCCGCCTGTGCCGTGTTGGGGGTCAGGGAGGTGCGCCTCCTGGGTTACCGCGACGGGGAACTGGCCAAGGCTGACCCCGACGAGGTCAAGGTGAGGATGGCCCAGGCCATACAGGAGCTACGCCCCCAGGTGGTGATCACTTTTGGCCCCGATGGCATCTCCGGTCACCTGGACCACGTGGCGGTGAGCCGGCTGGCCACCGCCGCCTTCGACGCTGTAGCTGGCGAGGGCTTCGTGCGCCGGTTGTACTACGTGGTCCCCTCGCCAGCCACGGAGCAAGGGTGCGGCGTGCCGGCCAGGGAGGTCGGCGAGGGGGTAGTGAGTATTGACATCGGCCCCTACCGGGAGGCCAAGGTGCGGGCCATGCAGTGCCACCGGAGCCAGTATCAGCCTTTTCCTGGCGAGACAGGCGAGGAGGCCGAGCGACTGGTCTGCCACGAGTTCTTCCGCCTGGCGAGAGGTGAGGGAACGCCGGAGCCCAACCTGTTCGACAGCCTGGACTGAAAGACGGGAAAAAGTGGCCACACAAGGAGCGAGAACATGCGGATCAAAGTGATGCAGGACATCATGGCCGCCAACGACATGATCGCCCGGGAGAACCGGCGCATCTTCGACCAGCATGGGGTATTTGTCGTCAATCTGATGTCTTCGCCCGGCGCAGGCAAGACCACTCTGCTGGAGCGGACCCTGGCGGCACTGAAGGACGAGTTCGCCATGGCCGTCATCGAGGGGGACATTCAGGGCCAGTTGGACGCCGAGCGCATCGGGCGCTACGGAGTGCCCGTGCTCCAGATCAACACCGGCGGCGAGTGCCATCTGGATGCCAACATGATCCGCAATGCTCTGGATAGGCTGGACCTGGCCGGGCGGGAGTTGCTCATCATTGAGAACGTGGGCAACCTGGTCTGCCCGGCGGAGTTCAAGGTGGGCGAGGACCGCAAGGTCATGATCCTCAGCGTGCCCGAGGGGGACGATAAGCCTTTCAAGTACCCGTTGATGTTCATGAAATCCCAGGCCATGGTCGTCAACAAGATAGACCTGCTGGGCATGGTGGATTTCGACGTGGAGAAGGTAGAGCAGGCCGTGTTAGCCCTCAACCCAAAGATGGCCATCTTTCGTCTCTCGTGCAAGACGGGGGAAGGAGTGGAGGCCTGGCTGGATTGGCTGAGGGGACAGGTGCGGTGCGGAGGGAAAGGGGAGCGAAGGAGCAAGGGTGCAGAGGAACAGAAGAGATAGAGGCGAAGGAAGTGGGGTACATGACAGGTAAGGTCGTAGGTCAGAGCCTGTCTCGCATTGATGCCCGGGACAAGGTCGCCGGCCAGGCCCGCTACCCTGGCGATTTCTCCATACCGGGGATGCTCCAGGCCAAAGTGTCTGGAGTGAGCACCCCCACGCCCGGGTGCGGCAGATTGACACCTCCAAAGCCGAGGCCTACCCCGGCGTGGTGAGGGTCATCACCTACCGGGACGTGCCGATCAACGAGTACGGCATCCACACCATAGACCAACCCGTGCTGGTGGCCGAGGGGGACAAGGTACACTGCTGGACATGCCGCCGGAGATCGTGCGCATCATCATCGAGGTGGCCGCCCCGAATGGGCCGTATGGGGCCAAAGGGGTGAGGGAAATGATCACCCTGCCCACTGCCCCGGCGGTGCTCAACGCTATTCACGATGCAGTGGGGGTGCGGCTGGAGCGGGTGCTGGCCACGGCGGAGAGGGTTCTGATGGGGATGAAACAACGTGGATAGGCAGGCGATCACTCTGCACGTCAATGGCGTGCCCCATCGGCTACAGGTGTCGCCAGAGACGACGCTGCTGCAGGTGCTGCGCGACGAGTTGCACCTAACCGGCACCAAGAACGGCTGTGGCCAGGGGCACTGCGGAGCCTGCACTGTCATCGTGAACAGCTGGTCCGTCCGCTCCTGTATCACCCCCATCGGCCGGCTGGATGGCGCACAGGTAGAGACTATTGAGGGATTGGCCCGAGGCGATGAACTGCACCCGTTGCAACAAGCTTTCATCGAGCAAGGGGCCGTGCAGTGCGGCTTCTGTACACCGGGCATGATCATGGCCGCCGAGGCTCTCCTCGATGCCAACCCACATCCGACACACAAGGAGATCATCAAGGCCCTGGCGCCCAACCTGTGCCGCTGTACCGGGTATGCTAGCATCGTCCGGGCCATCGAGTCGGTTTCAGGTCTCAGGTTCCGGGTTCCAGGTTCTCTTGAACCCGAGACATTGAACTTGAAACCCGGAACTATTGGCCGGCCGGTGCCCCGTCCCGACGCCCGAGCCAAGGTCACCGGGGAGGCGATCTTTTCTGCCGACCTCTATTTCGAAAACATGCTCTACGCCCGGGTGCTGCGCAGCGCTTACCCACACGCCCGCATCCGGCGGATAGACACTGGTCGGGCGCGGGCCCTATCTGGCGTAGCTGCTGTCCTCACCGCCGACGACATTCCCGGCACCCGCACGCACGGTACCATCCGCGCCGACTGGCCTACCCTCTGCTGGGACAAGGTGCGCTACACCGGCGATGCCCTGGCCCTGGTGGCTGCCGAGAGCGGGGCCATCGCTGAGCCGGCTCTGTCCTTGATCGAAGTGGACTACGAGCCGCTCCCCGGCGTCTTCTCTCCCCAGCAGGCCTTGGCACCCGGCGCGCCGCTAATGCACGACGACACCCCCGGCAACCTGCTCAAGCATATTAAGGTGCGCAAGGGAGACGTGGAGGACGGCTTCGCCCAGGCCGACGTCATCGTCGAAGAGGAGTACCGCACGCCCTTCATCGAGCACGCCTACCTGGAACCGGAGGCAGGGATGGCCGTGCCCGGGCTCGATGGTCGCATCACCGTCTACGTCGGCTCCCAGATCCCCTTCGAGGACCGTCGCCAGGTGGCCGAGGCACTGGACATCCCTGAAGAAAAGGTACGCATCGTGCAGACAGCCGTGGGCGGTGCCTTCGGCGGCAAAGAGGACATCACCGTCCAGATCCCCACCGCGCTCCTGGCCCAGGTCACCGGCCGGCCGGTGAAGCTCGTTTTCAGCCGGGAGGAATCCATGCGCGTGCACCCCAAGCGGCACGCCACCACCGTCCGGCTGAAGGTAGGAGCAACTCGGGAAGGCAGGTTGACTGCCGTGCAGGCCACCATCTGGGGTGATGCCGGGGCCTATGCCTCGTTGAGTGAGCCCGTGATGACTCGCACTGCCACCCACGTCGCCGGGCCCTACCAGGTGCCCAACGTGAAGATTGACTGCTACGCTGTCTACACCAACAACCCGCCGGCAGGCGCGATGCGCGGCTTCGGCGTGCCCCAGGCCATCTTCGCCATCGAGAGCACGGTGGACATCCTGGCCGGGAAGCTCGGCCTGCCCCCCCTGGAACTCAGGCGGCGCAACGCCCTGCAGGTCGGCTCGGTCACGGCCACCGGCCAACTTCTGCGGGAAAGCGTGGGGCTGCTGGAGACTATAGACCGGGTGGAGGCGGCAGTACGGGAGTTGGGCGAGGAGGTGCTGGTTCCTTCGGGACAGGATAAACGCCGTGGCTGGGGCTTCGCCTGTTGCCTGAAAAACGTGGGGCTGGGGGGCGGCCTGCCAGATACGGCCGGGGCGGCGGTGGACCTGACCGACGAAGGGGGCGCAGTGGTGCGCATCGGGGCGGCTGAGGTGGGGCAGGGGCTGGTGGGAATCGCCGCCCAGATCGCCGCCGAGGTGCTGGGAGTGCCCTACGAGCGGGTGCAGGTGGTGGTGGGCGATACTGATCGCACCCTCGACGGCGGCCCGACGGTAGCCAGCCGCCAGACCTTCATCACCGGCAACGCCGTGCGCCACGCTGCGCTCAAGGTACAGGAGCAACTGGCGACCGCCGTGGCCGAGGTGCTGAACGTGCCCCCCGACGTCCTGACTTTTGCCACGGGGCGGGTGATGGCCCCCGACGGGCGGAAGATGTCGCTGGAGGAGGCCATCGTCCTGGCCCGACGGGAGGAGCGACCTCTCTCGGCCGAGCACGTCTACCGGCCGCCAGCCACCACCCCCCTGGGCGAGCCGGGCGACGACCACTTCGCCTACGGGTTTGCCACCCAGGCCGCGCTGGTGGAGGTGGACACCCGGACGGGCAAGGTGGAGGTGTTTAAGGTCATCGCCGCGCACGACGTGGGGCGGGCCATCAACCCCCAGGCCATCGCCGGGCAGTTGGAGGGCGGGGTGGTGATGGGGATGGGCTTTGCGCTCAGCGAGGAGCTGTTGGTGGAGGAGGGAATAGTGCAGAACGCCAACCTGGCCCGCTACCGCATCCCTCGCATTGGGCGGATGCCGGATGTGGTGCCCATCATCGTGGAAGCGGCCACGTCCGAAGGGCCTTTCGGGGCCAAAGGGGTGGGGGAGATCACCTCGATCCCCACCGCGCCAGCCATCATTAACGCCATCCAAGCCGCCACTGGCGTGCGCATCATCGGGCTGCCGGCCACGCCGGAGAAGATCCGGGCTGCCTGACCCCGCTCCAGTCCCTGCAGGAGGCCGAGGCTATGGCGCTCTCGTTCCGGCTGATCAGGGTGAATATGGGAGAGAGCAGTGAAGAAAGCGTTGGTAGTGCCTCTGACCGATGAGGAATTGCTGGACCTGTGCCGCATCCTGCTGGATCGGGACGAGCAGGACGCCCTGCGTTTCCTGGATGAGCATCTCCAGAAGCCGGCCAACGAAGCCCTGGAAGGCGGCTGAAAGGTGATGATCGAGGTGCCCGGTGCGGGCATCCAGAAAATGCCGGGGCACAGATTGTTCGGGTAAAGAGGAGAGACGCGAGGGAGCGATCATGGTCGGTGACGACCTGCTGTTGCATGGTTTCACCATCACTCACGTCTTGGATTGCGTGGCCGACCCGACCAAGAACCGGGTCATCGCCAGGTTCTCGGACGACGTGTCGGGGGTGTTCCCTTACCTCAACGCCATCGTGCCCAATCTGATGTACAACCCGGGTGCCAATGCGGTGACCATTAAGCGTGCCTGGCGCATCCTGACCTTCTATCCCCACGTGGCAGTGATGGCCAAAGTAGATGGCGAGGAGGACGCCGTGGCCCAATTGCGCTGGTTCCAGGAACTGTGCAACGACACCTGGCGTCGGCGGGGAGAGATCACCCCCTGCCACGAGAGGCGGAAGCTGCTGGGGCCGCTGGACGTGTACTGGCTGTTGCCGAAGCTGAACTGCAAGGCGTGCCACGAGGCCACCTGCATGGCCTTCGCCTTCGGGCTGTTATTGGGGGGACGTGAGTTGGCCGAGTGTCCTCATCTGACCGCACCAGATTACGCTGAAGGCGGGCGGCGGCTGGCGGAACTGATGGGGTGATGGGTTTGCGAAGGGAGGAAACAGTAATGCCGATGGAACAGGAGATTCGTGAAGCACTGCGCCCGGTCATGGACCCGGAGATCGGGATGAGCGTGGTGGATCTGGGGATGATCCGGGAGGTCACCATCGAAGGGGACGTGGTTGAAGTCAAGATGGTGCTGACTGCCCCGTTCTGTCCCCTGGCTGACTTCATCACTGACCAGGTGCGGCAGGCAGCGGCCGCCGTGCCTGGCGTGAAAGAGGCGAAGGTAACCCTGCTCGATGAGCCGTGGGATCCTTCGTGGATGACGAGGTGAGACTGACAAGCGAACTGGACGCAGTGGTAATAGATGATATTTCGTTCCAACCAGATCTAGAAAAGCTGATGAAAAAGCTCCACCTGAAAGAAGGTAGCGCTTACACTGACAGACCCAAACGCCTGGTCAATGAGGCTCAGGCCATCGCCAGGCCCGGAGCGCTCTACAAGGTCGCGTACATTGGTTCCAAGAGCGAGAGCAGCGTCGTCATTGACGGAATCACGTTCAACAGTCGCGTGCTCCGAGTCAACCTGGAGAATGCACATCGGGTCTTTCCCTTTGTGGCCACGTGCGGGACCGAGCTGCACGAATGGATGGACGCACAGGACGACATCTTGCAGCGTTACTATGCCGAGACGATCAGCGAGATGGCCTTGCGCCTGGCACTGGCCGTTCTGAGGGAACACCTGATTGAGCGGTATCGCCTGGGCCGCACATCGACGATGTCGCCAGGGTCGCTGACAGACTGGCCTATCCAGGCACAGCAGCCACTTTTTGCCCTCCTCGGCGATACAGAAGAGGCGATTGGCGTTCGGCTTTCGGACAGCCTGTGGATGATACCGTCCAAGTCCGTTTCGGGGGTCAGGTTTCCTACGGAGCAGACCTTTGCAAGCTGCCAACTGTGTCCACGGGAGCACTGTCCCTCCAGGAAAGCACCATATGATGAGGAGCTGTACGACAAAAGGTATCGTCCTGAAACAGGTTGAGCCTCAAACGAGGCCATGTCTCAGACCGGCTCGATTGAACATGCTCAACGGTGCTGCGCTTCAGGTAAAGCTGGCGCGACGCCTCACGATTTGACGAAGAAAAACTTAGGTCACGCTACTCCAGGAGCAGTGGGACCCTTCATGGATGAAGCGATGAGCGGATTGAGCTTGGCCACATCCGTGGCAGGCAGGGAGGAGATCAATGTGTGAATCAACGGTGTATATGGAACGGGATGGCCAGCGTAATAAGGTAATGGATGATGTGGTGCGGATCGAGGCGACTGAAGCAGGCATTGTTTTGACCAAGCTGCTCGAACCGCCCCAGACCGTCCGAGGGGTCATCCGCGAGATTAATTTCCTCGAACATTCTGTGACGCTGGCTACAGAGAGCACAGACCTATGAGCAACCGCATAGATATTGCCTATGAGAAGGCGAGGGCCGTTCTCGCACGGGAGTGTAGTCCCCTGGGGCTGATGGCCTCGCCCGAGGGCTACCCGCACGTCTGGGCGCGGGATAGCGTCATCACCGGCCTGGGGGCCATCCTGACCCCAGGACACGAGGACTGCCTGCGCACCTCGCTGCAAACGCTGGCCGGACAGCAATCGGAGTTGGGGGCCATCCCCAATAACGTCAGTGTGGCTACAGGGCGGCTGGACCACACCAACGCCGGCGCGGTGGACTCCAATCTGTGGTACATCGTCGGCCACTACGTCAACCACCGGATGACCGGCGATACCGACTTCCTGCGTGCCCACTGGCTGTCGTTGCAGCAGGCGCTGTTGTGGCTGCGCTACCAGGATTCCAACGGCTGCGGCCTGCTGGAGGTGCACGAGGCCGCCGACTGGGCCGACCTGCTGGCCAACCGTTTCAACATCCTGTACGACAACGTGCTGTGGTACGCGGCCCTGAAGGCCATAGCGGTGATGGCTGATGCACTGGAGGAGGACGGCGCGCACTACGACGATATGGCCTCGGACGTGCGTCACAAACTGCGCATCGTGCTGTGGGTGGGACCAGAGAGCGCCGACGAATGGGGGCCCACCTGCCCCGGCCATACGGAGTGGAAGCACACCCTCAGCCAGGTAGACCCGGTGCTGGTCAAACGCCCCTTCTTCCTGCCCTACGTGGCCTTCCGCGACTATGGCGACTATTGCGACGTGTTCGGCAACCTGCTGGCGGTGCTGTTCGAGGTGGCTAACCCGGCCCAGGAGCGGCGCATCCTGGACTACCTCTACCAGGTGGGCATCGCTGAGCCCTACCCGGTACGGGTGCTGCATCCGGTCATCTACCCGGGCAACAAGGACTGGCGGGAGTACTACCGCAACAACAACCTGAACCTGCCCGACCAGTACCACAACGGCGGCATCTGGCCCTTCGTGGGTGGTTTTTACGTGGCGGTGCTGGTCAAGACAGGGCAGCAGGAAGAGGCGCAGCGCCAACTGGAGAAGCTGGCCGAAGTGAACCGGCTGGGGATCAACGAGGAGTGGGAATTCAACGAGTGGTGCCATGGCCGCACTGGCCGGCCGATGGGCTACCCTCATCAGGCCTGGTCGGCGGGGATGTACGTCTACGCTCATCACTGCGTGGCCGACGGCCGGGTGCCAGTGTTCGACGATGAGCTGTGGAGGTGATATGGCAGAACTGTACCCCATGCTGAGCGTAGGAGAAGCCCTGGCGCGTGTGCTGGCCGTCTTCGGACCACTCCCGCCGGAGCGGGTGCCGGTGCTGGAGACGCTGGGCCGGGTGCTCGCCGAGGACGTCTATGCGGACATGGACATCCCGCCACTGACCAACACGGCCATGGACGGCTTCGCCGTGCAGGCCGCCGACACGGCCGGGGCCAGCCCGGAGCAGCCCGTGCGCCTGAGCATCGTCTACGACCTGGCGGCTGGCTACACCACCGATGTGGCGGTGACGCCCGGCACAGCCATCCGCATCATGACCGGCGCGCCCGTCCCGCCAGGGGCCGACGCCGTGGTGCGCTTCGAGGACACGGAGCGGGACGGCGAGTGGGTCAACGTCTTCAAAGGGGTGCCGGTGGGCAAGAACGTGCGCCAGGCTGGCGAGGACGTGAAAAGGGGCCAGTTGATCCTGCCCCGGGGCACCGCGATCCGCCCGCAAGAGGTGGGCATGCTGGCTGCCCTGGGCCACAAAGCCGCTCTCGTGCACCGCCGGCCGCGGGTGGCTATCCTGGCCACCGGCGACGAAGTGATCGAGGTGGACGCCCCCTGGCAGCCGGGCAAGATCCGCAACGCCAACAGCTACTCCAACGCCGCCCAGGTAGTGCGCTACGGCGGGGTTCCTATTCTGCTGGGCATCGCCCGTGACGACGTGACTGAGCTCACGGCCAAGATCCGGGCCGGACTGGAGCAGGGAGCCGATCTCTTCCTCACCTCGGGCGGGGTATCGGTGGGCGACTTTGACGTGGTTAAAATGGTGCTGGCGGCCGAAGGGGAGATGGGCTTCTGGCGGGTGCGGATGAAGCCAGGGAAGCCACTGGCTTTTGGCCACATCGGGGGAGTGCCGCTGTTGGGCCTGCCGGGCAACCCGGTGTCGGCCATGGTCAGCTTCGAGCTGTTTGCCCGCCCGGCCATCCTCAAAATGCTGGGCAAGACGAAGCTGACGAAGCCCACCATTGAAGCCACGCTGCTGGGCGGGGTAACGCGCAAAGACAACCGTCGTCACTTCCTGCGGGTCGTGCTCGAGGAACGAGACGGTGAGTATTTTGCTCGGCTGACCGGCGACCAGGGGTCAGGCATTCTGCTCTCGATGGTGCAGGGGCAGGGGTTAGCCATCATTCCGGAAGACGTGGACCACCTGCCCGTCGGCGCACGGGTGCAGGTCATGATGCTGGATTGGGCGGAACGTGGATGAGATCACCTGCTCCCGGTACGAAGACTTTGTGAAAGCCCTGGCCGACGAGACCCGCCAGACCATTTTGGAGCTGTTGAAGGACCGGGAGATGAGCGTGGGAGAGATAGTGGCCTGCTTCAGATTGACGCAGCCGACCATCTCCCATCACCTGGGTCTGTTGCGCCGCGCGGGGCTGGCGTTGGCCCGGCGGGAAGGCCAGCACGTGTATTACACAGCCAACCGCTGTTGCCTGGAGGCCTGCACTCGGCGACTGGTCGGGCAACTGACCGGCAGAGAGACGAGATATGCCAGAAATCGTAACTATTTACTATTGAAAGATGATGCCACACACAAACCAAAATCAAAGAGTCAGGAGGAGTAGGTTTGGGCGTTATGAGGCAAAAGGCTAAACTACTGCTAGTACCGTTGCTTTTACCGGTTTTATTACTGTCCACAGTCCAGGCTGACGGGCCAGTTGTTCACCTGTTGTTCTTCCACTCACAGGACTGCGATCATTGCCAGGTGGTAATTGACGAAGTGCTCTCGCCTTTGCAGAAAAAGTACGAGGCACAACTGGAGATCCAGTCCATTGAGATCTCCGATGCCGACAACTACGAGTGGCTGCTCGATATGGAGGCGGCCTATCAGATACCACCGGATAAGGTAGGCATCCCGGAGGTCTTCATTGGCGATACGGCCCTGATTGGAGAGGCCGAGATTCGCGCCCGCCTGGATGAGACCATCGCCAGTTATCTGGCTGCCGGCGGTGTAGACTATCCGCCCCGCCCTGGCGCGGCGCCTGCCCCGACGGGCGACGCGCCACTCATTCACCTGGCCTACTTCTACCAGGCCGGCTGCCGAGAGTGCGACCGCGCTGAGCTGGACCTGCACTATCTCCAGCAGCGCTATCCGCTGGCGGTCACGGAGTTCGACGTGAGGGAGCAATCGGCGCTGTGTGAGTGGTTGGGCGCACGAGCTGGGGTGCCAGAGGAAGAGCGCCTCACCGCGCCAGCTATCTTCGTGGGCCACGAGGCGCTCATCGGCCAGGAGATCAACGCCCGCAGCCTGGAGGCGCTGGTGGAGAAGTACGCCGTCACTGGCGCGCCGCCCACCTGGGACGACTTCGACCCAGCGGCGGTGGAGCAGAGTATCGTCGAGCGCTTCAAGTCGCTGGGCGTCTTCACTGTGGCCTTCGCCGGCCTGATTGATGGTCTCAACCCGTGCGCCTTTGCCACCCTGATCTTCTTCGTCTCCTACCTGACCATCAGCGGGCGCAAAGGGAAGCAAGTGTTGGCAGTGGGGGCAGCTTTCACAGCGGGTGTCTTCCTGGCCTACCTGGCGGTGGGGCTAGGCTTCCACCACGTGCTGAAATTGTTTGGTAACCTGTTGACGACATTGGGACGCTGGCTCTACGGGCTGATAGCTGCTCTTTGTGCCGTGCTGGCCGTCGTCAGCTTCCTGGACTTCCGCAAGGCGCGTCGCGGGGAGATTGGCGACATGGCGCTCAATCTGCCGCACGGATTGCGTATGCGGATCAATGCCATCATCCGGCGAGGGCGCAATTCACGAGCCTTCGTGGCAGGCGGGTTCGTGACCGGCATCCTGGTCTCGTTCCTGGAGTTGGCCTGCACTGGACAGGTCTACCTGCCCACCATCATCTTCGTCATGAGCGTGCCGGCGATGCGGCCCCGCGCAGTGTCGTTCCTGGTGCTCTACAACCTGCTATTCATCATCCCACTGGTGGTGGTCTTCATCCTGGTCTGGTACGGGACGACGGGAGCGAAGCAGTTGACTGGCTTTTTGCAGCGACACGCGGCCACGGTCAAACTGGGAATGGCCCTGCTCTTCGCAGGGCTGGCCGCCTGGCTGGTCATCGCTCTCTTGTAGACCACCCTCGGTATGAACACATGAGCAAACAACACAACCGAGGAAAACGATGTACAAGAAAAGTTATCGTCAGATTCTGGTGGGGCGCTTCATGAGCGGGATGATCGGCCTGGACGAGATGTTCGGCGAGCTCTATGAGGCGGGCGGTGCTCTGGATGAGGCACTGGTGCCGGAGCTCCTGGCCGGAGCGCGGAAGGATAACTACATCCTCGCCGCTGCCGAGGCGGATTATGGCGCTGCTCTGCTGCGCGAGTACCGCAAGTATTGCGAACAGCGGAAGAGCGGTGTCACCCGCCAGACCGACTACGGCATCTGGCGGGGCATCCCTCGCGAGCAGATTCCCTGGTATCCCACTCTCTACGAGGACCTGTGCGACGATTGCGGCAAGTGCGTCTCCTTCTGCCCCGAGAAGGTGTTCGCCTTCACCGAGGACGATCAGGGGGTTTACGTGGCCTCGCCGCTGAAATGTCAGGTCGGGTGCGCCGAATGTGCCCGCATTTGCCCTCAGAAGGCCATCGCCTTCCCGCCGCGCACGGTGCTCCAAGCTTTTGGAGGGTGAAACGGAGGACCTGATGGGCGAAGCTTTGCTGGATATTGGGAAGGCAAGCGACCATGTCCCACAGGGAGCTGTACGCTGAGGGACGGTGCACGCATGAGCGAGCACAGGGACTTTGAATTCAGCCTGCGGGAGTTTGCCGGTTCCATGGGCGACTTCGGCACCCTGTTCCCCCTGGTCATCGGCTACATCGCCGTCAACGGCCTTGATCCGGCCGGCCTGTTCATCATGCTGGGCCTGACCAACGTCGCCATCGGTCTCGTCTACCGCCTGCCGATGCCGCTACAGCCCAGGAAGGTCATCGCCGTGGCGGCCATCGCCCAGAAGTGGCCTCCGACGCGGATCTACGCCTCGGGTCTGGGCCTGGGCGTCACTTGGTTCGTCCTCGTCTTCAGTGGCGCGCTGCGCAAGATCATTGAGCTCACGCCGACCTTCGTGGTACGGGGCATCCAACTGGCGCTGGGGGTGATGCTGGCCACTGGCCGAACTGGCCCGCGTGCTGGACTACGATGTGCAGGTAAAACCTTATCGGGCGACGGCGGCGATGCTTGACCCAGCCATTGCCATGGCCGACACGTACACTTTCCAGGGGAGTTGGCCCGACTTGACAAACGCCTCGTTATGGAGTATAATTCAACCGCTATTGAATCAGTGCCTTGAAAGGGACAGGCGATGATGGAAAGCACAGGCCCAGACCCAACGGAGTTGGCCAGGTCGTTGAAAGTGATCAGCGATCCCACACGCTTGGCGATCTTCGAAGCCCTCATGCAGGGGGTGCAGTGCAATTGCGATCTGGGCGAGCGACTGGGCCTGCCCATGAACCTCATCTCCCACCACCTGAAGGTGCTGCGCCAGGCCGGCCTGGTGCAGGTCGAGCGAGACCCGTTGGATAGCCGTTGGATATACTACTCGGTGGACGCCAGGGCATTGAAGGAACTGCGGACCTGGCTGACGACGTTCCTGGATCCGGCGCGTATCCAGCCGCGCCTGTCCACCTGCGGGCCACGCATCATTTGTGAGTTGGCGAACGCTGTGCAGGAAGGCTGATTTTTTGGCCGAATACTTCAACGGAGGTTGAACTACGATGGGAGAACCGATCCCGCTGCTCGAAAAGCGGCCGGCGGAGCAATTCCACGGCCCCCGCGTCGAGATCTTCGACCCGCCTATGTGCTGCCCCACTGGGCTGTGCGGGCCGACAATTGACCTCGTCCTGCTGGACGTGAATGAGATGGTGCTGAGGCTGAAGGGCCAGGGGGTGACTGTGGAGCGGTATCTGATGGCCCAGCAGCCCCAGGCTTTTCTGAACAACGCCGAGGTCTACCGCCTGGTGCGCGAGCAGCAACTGGCCGCCCTGCCCATCACCGTCGTCAACGAGCGGGTGATCAAGGCTGGGGCCTATCCAACGCTGGCCGAGGTGCAGGCGGCGCTCGGCGGCCAGCGATGAGAGAAGGAGTGCGTTCTCAAATGTCAACCCAGTTTATTTTCTTTTCCGGCAAGGGCGGTGTGGGCAAGACCAGTATGGCCTGCGCCATGGCCGTCTACCACGCCGACCAGGGTCGCAAGACCCTCATCGTCACCACCGACCCGGCCTCGAACCTGGCCGATGTATTCGAGCAACCCATCGGGCATAAGATCACACCAATCGAGGGCGTGCCTAACCTCTGGGCCATGGAGATTGATCCCGATAAGGCCACTGACGAGTACAAGGACCGCGCTCTGGCTCCCATCCGCGCCCTGTTCCCGCCGGAAGTCATCCAGGTCATGGAAGAGCAGCTCAGCGGCCCGTGCACGGCCGAGGTGGCCGCCTTTGACCGGTTCGTGGATTTCCTGGACGTTGGTGGCGAGGGCCGGTCCTTCGAGGTTGTCATCTTTGACACTGCGCCCACGGGCCACACCCTGCGCCTGTTGGAGCTGCCGGTGGACTGGAGCCGCCACATTGAGCAGGCAGCCGGGGGCAGCGGCCAGACCTGCCTGGGGCCGGTGGCCACCATCCAGGAGTCCAAGGCCAAATACGACCGGGCGGTGGCCCTGATGCGCGACCCGGCCCGCACCACGTTCGTGTTTGTGCTCCAGCCCGAGGCCACGCCCATCAAGGAGACCAAGCGGGCGATGGCCGAGTTGTCCAAGTTGGGCATTGAGACCCACCGGCTCATCGTCAACGGCGTCATTCCCCAGAAGGAAGGCCACAACGCCTTCCTGGCCGAACGCATCCAGATGCAAGCCCGCTACCTGGCCCAGATCGAGCGGGAGTTACCCCTGCCGACGCAGCGGATGCCCCTGCTGGAGCGGGAGGTGCGGGGACTGGACACCCTGATCGCGGCCGGCCAGTCGCTGTTTGATGGGGCGTGAGAATGGTCAGGATTCCCATTTTGATGGCCTGGCTCGGACTTCGGCGAGCTCAGTCGAGCCGTCAGAGACCGGCCAGAGCATGCGGGAATTGAGGGGGCCCTGAAAGGGACCGAGGAGGAGAATCATGTCAGAATGGAAAGTGCTGACACGAGGGGGTGATGGCGCCAGGATCAGCCGTTGTCCTGGTGGGCTTATTCACCTGGACTACGGCAACGTGACCCTGCGCTTCACCGAGAAGAATTTCCGCGCCTTCGCGACCATGGTGAGGCGGGCGGTGGCCAATCTGGACGCGGCTCGGGTGCCAAAAGGGCTGGCGACCCTGTCGGCGGGCAAAGATACCATTGTCTTTTCCAGGAATTGATGGAACACTTCATGAACCCCCACAACAGGGGATATGCCCGACGCGGACGGGGTGGGCACGGTGGGCAGTCCGGTCTGTGGCGACGTGATGAAGATCCTCCTCAAAATCGAGAACAACCGCATCGTGGATGCCAGGTTCAAGACCTTCGGGTGCGGGGCCGTCATCGCCACCTCTTCCATGGTCACCGATCTGGTCAAGGGCAAGACCATCGGGGAGGCCCTGGCGGTGACCAACAAGATCGTGGCCGAAGCCCTGGATGGCCTGCCGCCCATCAAGATGCACTGCTCGGTGCTGGCTGAGGAGGGTGTCTAGACTGCCATTGAGGATTACCGTTCGCATGACAGACGGGGTTGGGGAAGAGAGGTCAACAATGGCGCGGCTGGAAGGAGGCGTGGGCCCTTGAACGGGAGCATTAGACAGCTCATCGAAGGTATCAACCTGGACAGATTTCTGCGCGGCCTGAACATTGCTGAGGTCGAGGTGCTCATTGAGAACGCCCGATACTTCACGGAGAACGAGGCTGAGAAGCGTGCCGAGATCGTGAATGGATTGTTCGGCGACGACGGGGTGAAGACCATCGTGCAGGCCATCGCCGATCACCTGTTGGATCTCCCGCCCAACTCGGCCGTCCTGGACGTTGGGGCGGGGACAGGCTGTTTCACCCTGGGGGTCAAACGAAGGCTGGCCGACCTTTCGCGAGGTGACCTGGGCTTCTGGGCCATGGACGTGACGCCAGCCATGCTCCTGACCATGCTCAAGGAGACGGGCGAAGAGGCGATCGTGCCCTTTTTGGGGGTGGCGGAGAGGCTGAAGGAGAGCATTGCTATCAATACTCCCCGATACCAGGAGACCGGCCTGGAAATACCGCCACAGTACGCGGGCGTCTTTTCCGTCCTGGCCCTGCACCATTGTCAGGAACCACAGGACGTGTTCAGAAGCGTCTCCTCTGTCCTGAAGGAAACGGGCATGGCCGTGTTTGTGGACCTGTGTGAGCATCCCTTCACAGAGTTGAGGGAAGAGATGGGGGATGTGCATCTCGGCTTTGATCCCGCAGAGCTTAGGGACACTGCGAGAGAGGTATTCGACCACGTCGAGTGGCAGAAGCTGCCGGGCATCAAGTGCGAGGAATCAGGACGGGCGGCCGAGTTGTTCATCCTGGCCGCCAGGAATCATGTACTTTAAGGAGATCAGGATTATGGAGACAATGTGGCAAACCCAGGAAAGGGTCATGCAGCCGATGGTGAGCCAGAACGAGGCGCTGCAGGCGGCGCGGGAGTTCGCCGCCGTGCTGGCTGAGACGCCGGGGTACCAGGCTTTTGACCAGGCCCAGCTCCGGCTGCGGCGCGATCCGGCGGCCCAGGAAGCTATTCGTGCTTTCCAGGAGCGGCAGCAATCGCTGCAGATGATGCTCATGCTAGGCGCATTGAGCGAGGCTGACCGCGACTACCTGCAACGCCTGCAGCGCGAGATGCTGGCCCAACCGAGGGTGCAGACCTACGTGGAGGCCCAGGAGCAGTTGAGCCTGCTCTGCCGGGAGGTGGCCGACCTCATCTCCGAGGCCATCGGCCTGAGCTTCGCCGCCAGTTGCGGCCCCGGCTGCTGCTAGTTGTGCAGGGGAGCAGAGGAGCACGCGAGTGGAGAGACCGAGGGGGAGGAATTCGCCTCGGCACCTCTGCATCCCTGCCCCTCTGCCCGAAAATATAGGAGATCTGTATTGGATGCAACGGTAGAAGCGGCAGCACGAGAGTTCGCCCTCAAGTTGCGGGCCTCGCCCCCCATTGCCGCCTTCTGGCAGGCCAAAGCGTGGCTGGAGGCGGATCAGGAGGCACAGCGCTTGCTGGCGGAGCTTCAAGAGCGCCAGCAAGCCCTGATGCTCAAGCAGCAGAATGGCAGCAGCATCACCCAGGAGGAGATTGACGCCCTGCGCCGCTTGCAGTGGGAGGCGCAGAGCAACCCGGTCATCACAGCCTACGTTCAGGCCCAGCAACAGGCTCAGGCCTTTCTGCCCGATGTCAACATGGAGATCAGCCAGCTCCTGGGCTTCGACTTTGGCGGCCTGGCCGGGGCAGGGAGCGGCTGATATGCTGGCTGGCAAGACCGTCCTCATGGGCGTGACGGGCGGCGTGGCGGCCCACTACATCCCCGAGCTCATCGGGCAATTGCGCTGGCGACACATGGTTAACGTGCAGGTCATGATGACCCCGGCTGCCACCCGCTTCATCATGCCCCTCACCCTGGAGGTGGCTTCGGGCAACTCGGTGTACGCCGATCTGTGGGCAGCGGCGCAGCGGTCGCCAGTGATCCACGTGCAACTGGCCCGTCTGGCGAACATCGTGCTCATCGCCCCAGCCACTGCCGACATCCTGGCGAAGTTGGCCCACGGCCTGGCCGACGACCTGGTGACGCTGACGGTGCTGGCCACCCAGGCACCGGTGATCCTCGCTCCGGCCATGCACGAGGAGATGTGGACCAAAGCGGTCGTGCAGGAGAACGTGGCGAAGTTGAAGGAGAGGGGGTATCACTTCGTTGACCCCGAACGAGGGATTTCGAGCACCGGCGAAGTGGCTGAGGGGCGTATGGCCAGCATCGGGGCCATCATCGCCAGGTTGATTGAGATGAGCGAAGCAGAGAGAAGAGCATAAGGAGGAGCCCATGTCCAGTTCCACCGTTGTTCTCTTCACCCGCTTTGGCCTGGGCCAGGCCCCGGCCGATCTACAGCAGAAGATGGCCGACATCTTCCTCTCCCTGCTGGGAAGGTCGGATGCGCTGCCGGGCAGGTTGCTCTTTTACACCGATGGCGTGAAGCTGGTGTGCGAGGGATCGCCCGTACTGGAGCAATTGTGGGCCTTGGAGGCGAAGGGGGTGGGGCTCATCGTCTGTTCCACCTGCCTGAACTACTTCGGCCTGATGGACAAAGCGCAAGTCGGCATCGTCGGTAGTATGGCCGCCATCCTCGAGGCACTGGGCCAGGCGGAGAAAGTGGTGAGCGTATGAGCGACGAGCCGCGCGCCACCTCGGGCAAGCAGGTCCGTCTGACCAGCCTGGCTTCGACCGCCGGTTGAGCGGCCAAGCTGGCCCCTGAGGCCCTGGCGCAGGTACTGCGCCCCCTGCAACAGATGTTCGCCCCGGCTGACTACCCCCAGGTGCTGGTCGGCCTGGGATCGCCGGACGACGCCGCCGTCTACCGGTTGGATGCCGACAGAGCCCTGATCGTCACCGCCGACTTCTTCACGCCCATCGTGGACGCCCCGTACGATTTCGGGGCCATCGCCGCCGCCAACGCCCTGAGCGACGTGTACGCCATGGGCGGCGAGCCGCTGCTGGCCATCAACCTGGTCGCCTTCCCGCCCGAGCTGCCGGAGGTACTGACCGAGGTGCTGCGGGGTGGGGCGGAAAAGGTGCGGGAGGCAGGCGTCGCCCTCGCTGGCGGGCACACCATCCAGGACAAGGAGCCAAAGTACGGGCTGGCCGTCATCGGCCTGGCTCACCCCGATCGGCTGCTGACCCGGGCTGGGGCGCGGCCCGGCGACGTGCTGGTGCTCACCAAGCCGTTGGGGACCGGCATCATTGTCACCGCCTTCAAGGGCGGACTGGCCGACCCTACCCATCTGGCCGACGCGGTGCGCTGGATGACAGCTCTCAACCGCACCGCCGGCCGGATCGCCGTGGAACTGGGTCTGCAAGGCGCCACCGACGTCACCGGCTTTGGCCTGCTGGGCCACGCCTGGGAGATGGCCGAGGCCTCGGGTGTCGGGATGCGCATCCGCCTGCGGGACGTGCCGTTAATGGGCGGGGCGCGGGAGTACGCCGTACGGTCCCTCTTCCCCAGCGGCTCCTACTGCAACCGGGACTTTTACAGCCCGCATGTGCGCTTCGCGGACGGTATCAGTGAGGAGGAGCAAATGGTCCTCTTTGACGCCCAGACCTCGGGTGGGCTATTGCTGGCTGTGCAGGCGGAGAAACTGGACGAACTTCTCGATCGCTTCGTCGCCGAAGATCAACCCGGCTGGGTCATCGGTCAAGTGGTGGCGGAGCCGGGGATCGAGATTATCTCAGAATAGAGGAGGTTTACCTACAAATGCCCACGTATGACTATCAGTGCCGGGACTGCGAGCACGTCTTCGAGGTCTTCGCCACCTTCAAGCAAAAGGATGCGGGGCTTCAGCCAGAGTGCCCCGAGTGCCACAGCACCGAGACGCAGCAGGCCTTTCGCTCAATGATGTTCATCCGCAGCGGCGACGGCGGCAGCGTCATGCCCACGCCGATGGGTTGCGGGCCGAACATGGGGCCGGGGTGCTGCTGAGATGGACCACCCCGTTCCCGTGCGCATCTTCGGCGTGCCCATGGCCTGTGCCACCGGCGCGACCGACACCTGGCGAAAGGCGGCCGGCTGGGCCCGACAACAACTGACGGCCCGCTTCGGCGAACAGGTGACCGTGGAGTACTACGACCTCTTCTCCCCAGAGATGGATCGTTTCCCCGAGGTCGTGGCCCTGGTAGCCGCCGGCCAGGGGCAGGTACCGCTGGTCTTCGTGGACGGGGAGTTGCTGTCTTCGGGGGGCAAGGTCTCAGTGCCGGACATCCGCCGCTGGCTGGAGGCAATAGGCCTCAAGCCGCAACTGTAGCCCGATGGCGACCACGGAGGGACGAAGGCGTCTTTATCGCGAGGGGGCGATTACGACCGGCAACGATCTGGTATTGCGCGGTCTGGATGAGGAGACAGCAGTGGACGTCATTATTCGTGGAATGTTGGAAGCGTGAAGACCTCAACGTCCTTGACACGATCTTAGGAGGATGGTTATGAACAAGAAAGTGACCGTTGAGCTGACCGGGCCGGCGCGGATTCAGGCTGGCCGGAAAGAGGTGGGCATAACAGTGGAGGATGACGCCACCTGGCGGGACGTGGTTGCCGCCCTGGCCCAGGCATTGCCGGTGCTGGTGGGGAAGGCCATCACCGAAGACAGGCGCGACCTCATCGGGTCCTATCTGCTGAACCTGGGCGGGCGACGCACTGTCCGCGATTTCGATGAAAAGGTGCAGATCGAGGAAGGCGACCTCTTATCGCTGTTGGAGGAAACTTGCTGAGGAGGGGAAAAAGATGACGATGCTGGAAATAAGTCCCGATCTCAATCAGAGGTTTGTTGACTTCTATCGAGCGGTCTTTGCCGACGGAGCTCTGGACCGCAAGACGAAACAGTTGATCGGGCTCAGCGTATCTCTGGCTGCAGGGTGTAGGCCCTGATTTGAGAACCACACTGCCCGTGCGCGCAGACTGGGAGCAAGTGAGCTGGAGATCCGCGAGGCCATCGCTGTGGCGGAGATTGGTGTCGCCGGAAGGGTGCGCAGTATCGTTGCCGGGTCATCGGTGAAGCCGCAACCCCATCAAACCTGAGATGGGTAAGCGCAGAGACTTCTCCAGCCCTGCGGAGGTTCGAACCTTCAGACGCCTTTCTACATTGTCGGCTACAGGCGGTTCTGGGCGGTTTTCGCTGAGCCGTGGGCCGGCGCGGAGGAGTGAGACGGCTGTCTGAGTCTGTAGGACAGTAGCCTGTTGACCGCTCACTATGGATGTTCCTGGCGCAAACTGACCGGCTGTTGCTGGCCGAACTGCTGGCAGTGGACGTGCGTGCCATCGGCCGGCGGGAGTCACGGTGACGGCGGAATTACTGTTCGTAGATCAGCCGAGAGGAGGTGAGGGAGTGTCATACAAAGAGTTGAGGCAGCAGATTGAAGAGCTTCAGTCCCGATTGACGCCAGCCTTCGTCGAGGAAGCCGTCGGCGCGTTGTTGCGCCAGGGCGAGGACGTGGGCGGCGGCGTCAACGCCTTCCGGCTGGTCAAACATCTGCTGGGCAACTCACAGTTGAGGGACGCGGAGGTCACCTGGGCCTACGCGCGGCTCAAGCCGGCGTTGCGGTCCGCGTTTGAACAAATCCCATCGCTTTACTTCTTTGAGGGCGACTGATGAGCGGAGGACGCCATCTTCCCGTTGGGAAGAACGAAGCGATGAGGGTTAAAAGGTGAAGGGAGGCAAATTGTCTTTTGCCTCCTTTTGCGTTATAATTGTCCGTGGCTATTATCACATCATGCAAGCCATTAGATGGCCGCCGAGGAGGTAGAAGCATGAGGGCGAGCGCTGTAGGTCAGAGTCTGCCGCGCATTGACGCCCGGGCTAAGGTCACGGGCAAAGCCAAGTACCCTGGCGACTTCTACATGGAAGGGATGCTCCATGCAAAGGTGGTCTGGAGTGAGCACTCCCACGCCCAGGTGCTGCACATTGACACGAGCGAGGCCGAAGCCTGCGCGGGTGTGGTCGCCGTCCTCACTTACAAAGACGTTCCTGTCAACGAGTACGGCATCAACATCATGGACCAGCCGGTGCTGGTGGCTGAGGGAGACAAAGTGCGCTGGGTAGGCGACCGCATCGCCATCGTAGCGGCCGAGAGCGAGCGCATCGCTGAGGCGGCCCGTAAGCTGGTCGAAGTGGACTATGAGCCGCTGCCCGTTGTGGACGACCCGCGGGAGGCGATGGGGCCTGATGCGCCCCTGGTCCACGAGGAGAGGGACACTAACGTGCTCAAGCAATTCAAAATCCGCAAGGGGGACGTGGAAGCCGGCTTTGCCAGAGCTGACGTCATTGTCGAAGGCTACTACGTCACCCCCTACGTGGAGCACGCCTACCTGCAGCCCGAAGCTGGCCTGGGCTATATTGATGAAGAGGGGCGGGTCACTGTCATTGCCGCCGCTCAGTGGTCCCACGATGACCTGCATCAGACTGCCCATATGCTGGGTTTACCCGAAGACCGCGTGCGCGAGATCGTGCCAGCGGTGGGGGGAGCCTTTGGCGGGCGAGAGGATATGTATATCCAGCACCTCCTGGCCCTGTGTGCCTACTGCCTCCAACGCCCGGTGAAGATGGTCTTCAGCCGAGAGGAGTCGGTGTGCCGCACCGGCAAACGCCATCCGTACTACATGCGCTACAGGACCGGAGCCACGCGGGACGGGAAATTGACGGCGATGGAGATCGAGCTCATCTCCGATGCTGGAGCCTATGCCAGCACGAGTATCCCGGTGATGGCCAACTCCACGAGCTTTGCTGCCGGACCCTATGTGGTGCCTAGCGCGAAGATAGATACCTATACCGTCTACACCAATAACGCCGTGACTATGGCAATGCGTGGTTTTGGCTCCACTCAGCCGCCGGTGGCCTACGAGCAACAGATGGACAAGCTGGCTGAGGCCCTGGGCATGGACCCGGTGGAGATCCGAATGAGGAACCTCTTCGAGGACGGCTCAATCGCGGTCACGGGGAATCCCATGCCGCCTGGGGTGGGCATCAAGGAGACGCTGCGGCAGGCAGCACTGACTGCTGGCTGGCGCGAGGAGAACGGACACTGGGTGCGGCCGGAGCGGTGTCCTGAGCTTGTCGAAGGGCGGTGTCCTGATGATTCACTTCGACCCTTCGACGTGCTCAGGACACGGCTGGGCTCAGTACAAGCGACAGGCTCACCACGACGGGTTGTCGGAGGGAAGCCCGCACCTGCGGACGGCAAGCTGTACGGCATTGGGGTGGCCTGCGCCTACAAGAACGTGGGATACAGCATGGGCTTCGACGACAAATCCACGGCGGTGGTCGAGCTTTCCCTGGACGACTCTGGGCAGGTGGAAACGGCAGTTGTGAAGATTGGAGCTTCGGAAGTGGGACAGGGGGTGCATACTGCCCTGGCCCAGATCGCGGCCGAGACGCTGGGTATCGGTGTGGAGAGGGTGAACATCTCCCTGGTGGATACAGCCGACGTACCTGACGCCGGAAGCTCGTCTGCTTCCCGCCACGTCTATGCCTCCGGCAACGCGGTGATGGCGGCCTGTCGGCTGGCCAGGGAGAAGTGGTACGCGGCCTTGCGGGCCGAGGAGGGCGAGACCCACATCAAGGCCCGCTACACCTTCCACGGCCGCGACGCCAGGCCAACCACGCCCTTTGATCCTGAGACCGGGATGTGCGATCCCCACATCAGCTATGGATACGCTACCCAAATCGCCCTGGTGGAAGTGGATGCCGAAACAGGAGAGGTACGGGTCCTCAAGCTCTACTCGGCGCATGACGTGGGCCGGGCCATCAACCCCCAGATGATCAAAGGACAGATTGGCGGCGGGGTGCACATGGGTGAGGGGTATGCCCTCATGGAGGAGTACATCCAGCAGAAGGGAGTGGTCAAGACCCGCAAGTTCAGCGAATATTTTATCCCCACTGTTCTAGACATGCCCCGCGAGCTCGTGCCCATCATCGTCGAAGTGCCTGATCCGACGGGCCCGTACGGAGCCAAAGGGACGGGGGAGATGACCACCCTGCCCACCGCACCGGCGATACTCTCAGCCATCCACGATGCGACGGGGGTGTGGATCGAGGAGTTGCCGGCCACGGCGGAAAAGGTTCTGATGGGGATGAAAAAGTTAGGGTGAAGCGCTGGTGAAGGGAGGCATGGATGAGAGAATTCGACATCGTGACAAACTGGAAACTACTGTGGAGCACCTTCGCTCTGTTGTTCATGGCGGAACTGGGGGACAAGACCCAGTTGGCGGTGATCTTCACCTCGGCCAGCTCCGACCGTCCCTGGATAGTCTTTCTGGGCGCTGCGCTGGCCTTGGTTACGGTTACCCTGATTGGTACGCTGGCTGGACAAGTCATGGCCCGCTTTGTTTCACCCGATCTGCTGCGCAAGGGAGCGGCAGGCCTGTTTGTGGTGATGGGAGTGTTGATGTTCTTCAACAAGATCTAGAGCGGATGACCCCAGGGAGTTCCTCAGCAACCGAGTCCTTTTGGTGCTGCTAGGGGGTACCCGGGAAGTGCTGGTAGTTGAGATCATCTCCCATCTGGATACGTCTATGGAGGTGAAGAACTGTTAAGGATCTCTGGATTGAGGACAAGGGCATACTTGCTTGTCCTGGCTTTGGCAGCACTGGTGCTCACTTTGGGCGGTGTTGTCCTGTCTTTTACCCTTTCTCCCAGAGCTCCCGAGGTGGAGGTTTCACCGCCCCGGGTCATTCCTAATACCGATGTTAACCCCTATGGGGCCAACTTCTTCTTGGCCCGTGAGGTAGAGGAGTGGAAGCGGGAGAACACGGTAAGGATGGCCCGAGAAGCAGGGCTCGGCTGGGTGAAACAGCAATTCGTCTGGGCGGAGATAGAGCCCCGCGCAGACAGTTTCGCCAATGTCACCAACGGGCAGAGTAGCTGGGGGAAGTACGATCACATCGTCGAGCTCTGCGACAAGTACGGCCTGCAGATCATCGCTCGCCTCGACCGTCCTCCCGATTGGACACGCCAGGATAACACCCTCAAGGAGCGCGCCCCCGATAACTTCGAGGACTACGGCGACTTCGTCTATCAGTTCGTCAAGCATTATCAGGGACGTATTCACTACATCCAAATCTGGAATGAGCCCAACATATTCCCTGAGTGGGGCAACCGCCCTGCGGACCCTGCCGGCTACGTGGAACTCCTAAAGATAGCCTATCGTCGGGCCAAAGAGGCCGATCCCGATGTTTACGTCCTGAGCGCTCCCTTGGCCACCACCTTGGGCGAGCCCCACCCTGAGCCCGGCAAGTGGCGATCCATGAACGACTTACAATTCTTGGAAGAGATGTACAAAGCCGGGGCTAAGGATTACTTCGACATCCTCTCGGCGAATGCCTTTGGAATGGATCGCCCGCCAGAGGATTCCCCCCATCCCCAGGTGCTAAACTTCTCTCGTGTCCTCCTGCAGCGGGAGATCATGGAAAAGCACGGCGATGGCAACAAGGCCATCTGGTTCAACGAGTACGGCTGGAACGCAGCGCCGGATGACTTCTCGGAAGAGGAACTCATTTGGAAGAGGGTGGACGAGGAGCAGCAGGCTGATTATACCCTGCGAGGCATAGAGTTGGCCCGCTCAAAATGGCCTTGGGCTGGGGTCTTCAACATCTGGTATTTCCGCCAGGTCGGCAACATCACCCCGGACCAGGCCGAGTACTATTTCCGCGTGGTGGACGTAGATTTCACACCCCGGCGGGTCTATTACGCCGTAAAAGACGTTGCGGCGGGCTTCAGAGTGGCTGGGCGTGGCCATTATGAAGAGGCCAATCCAGCCGTTTCGGGAGCTGAGGGATGGCGGCCTGAGATCGAACCTCGGGCCAGCGGCCAGGCTCACCTGGCCAGCCAGACACCTGGGGCCAGCCTATCTTTTACCTTCAAGGGCGACCGGGTAGATTTGCTCACCCAAATGGACGCCCAGGGGGGGCGGTTGTTAGTCACCCTGGATGGCCGAAGTGTGACAGACTTAGATAGAGACAAGGAGGGCCGCTCGTACGTTGATCTCTACAGCCCTCGTCCCCAGTGGCGGGCCAGGGTGCCTCTGGTGCGGGGGGCGGGGAGTGGCCAACACGTTCTGCGCCTGACGGTGGCCGAGGAGAGGAATCCGGCTTCCGCGGGGAATCGCTGTGCGATAGATGCCTTTGAGGTGGCTCTGGCCCCACCGGCAACTTTTCCCTACGCACCTGTGGCCCTGTTGGGCATAGGTCTGACGACGGTGAGCTGGCTTCTGTACCGCGAGCTGAGAGGACAGCGCTTTTGATGATCGCCTTGGGACAGAAACTGCACGTGGAACAGGCCTTCCAGTCCGCTGGCCGGCCGTGAAAGCCCAATTCACTCACCTTGCTCCCTTCGACAAAGCTCAGGACAGGCCCTTCGATCAAGCTCAGGAACATCGTCCTGATTCTCCTTCTGCTGACAGCCTTCGCCCTCAGGCTCTACCGCCTGGATCACCAGGAGCTTTGGGGTGATGAGGCCCACAGCGCCTACGTGAGCAAGCTGCCCCTGCCTTCCACGGTTTCCCCCTGCACGGAAACCAATCCCCCGCTCTATCACCTTCTCCTTTACTTCTGGGTCAGGCTGGCCGGTTCCAGCGTCTTTGCCCTGCGGTTTCTATCCCTCGTTCTAGGGTTGCTTACCGTGCCTCTCGTCTACCGATTGGCGCGGTTGGGCTTCGGCGTGCTGGTGGGTCTCCTGGCGGCGCTTCTTTGTGCTATCTCCCCTTTCAGGTTTACTATTCCCAAGAAGCTCGCATGTATGCTCTGGCGACCTTCTCCACCACCCTCTCGATGTTTCTCTTGGCCAGGATCGTGTCCAGCGAAATTCGCTAGGGGACACTTTTTCAGGCGAGCGAGAGGAGGCATCCTGAGGCCGACTTCGGCGAGCTCAGTCGAGCCGTCGAAGGAGCCTCCGCGAGCGCCCTTCGACAGGGCTTGGACGGTGAGCTCAGCCGAAGCGCTCAAGACGCTCGCTCCGGCTCTACTGGCTTGTGGATCGCTTACCTCTTAGCGACGGCAGCGGCCATTTTTGCCCACTACTACGCGCTTTTCGATGTCGTGGCCGAGAACGCTCTGCTGATTGCGCTGTGGAGAGGTGACCGAGGAAGGTTGAGGTGCTGGTTAGACGTCCAGGCCGCTCTAGTTTTGACATATTTACCATGGGTGCTGGCGAAAAGGGCTTTCTCAGCGGCAAGGCCAGTGCCCGGTTTAATGAGCTGACCTTGCCCGGCCTAATTAGTATCGTCAAGACAAGCTTTGTTGCTTCCAGTGTGGGAACTACGGTCAAGATGCCTACTTCGACCCTTCGACCGTAAGCGGAGCGACCTCAGGACACGGCTGGGCTCAGTACAAGCCTGGGAGATTATCTTACCTTAGCGTTCCTGCTGTTGCTGGCCCTCGGCCTTGCCGCTGCTTTCCGCAGTTGGGCTGATGGGGATTGTTGGCAGCCTTGGCTCTTGTAGGCCTGGTTGCTGATACCTCTAGCCTTTGCCTGGCTGATCAACCCCATCATGCCTTTCTTTCAGGAGCGATATCTGCTGGTCATCGCTCCGGCCTTCATCATTCTCGTGGCCCGAGGGCTGGAGCGGTGTCCTGATGGTTCATTTCGACCCTTCGACGTGCTCAGGACACGGCTGGGCTCAGTACAAGCGACAGGCTCACCACGACGGCTTGTCGAAGGGTGGATGGGAGACAAATCGCCCTGGGCCTTGGTTCTGGGATTGCTCTACGTCGTCTCTGCCAGCTCCATTTCCTTGCACAACTGGTTCTTCGATGATGCCTACACCAAGGGCGAGTACAAACTTACGATGGACTATGTGCGGGACCACGTCCAGCAGGGTGATTTGCTTCTCTTAGATAATCCCCTCCAGGAAGCGCTTTTCGACTATTACCGTCCGCCTGGTGTGCCCTCTCGTCTTCTTTGCCGCCATGATCTTCGCATCGAACATCGCGCCGATCAAGCTCTGGCCGCCCTGACTGAAGGCTACTCGCGGGTTTGGCTGGTCACGTTCGGCTATCCGGAGCAGTACGATCCTGACCACCCGGCGGAGCGGTGGCCGAGCGACGACGGTTACAGGAGTTTCTACCGTAGTTTCTTCGGGGCTTACCTTATGCTTTACGTCATGCCGCCCGCGGACGTTAGCTCCTCGATTCAACACATCGTGGCGGCCAATCTCGGCCATAAAGCTCTGCTTCTGAGCTATAGCTCGGGCGCTCAGGAGATCGAAGCCGGCGAGACCCTTATCTTGACCCTTTACTGGCAGGCCTTGGCTGAGATGGAGAGGCGCTACACCGTCTTCACCCATCTGCTGGACGCCGACAACCAGATAGTGGCTCAGATGGACAGTGAGCCACTGGGCGGCACACACCCTACCACCGAGTGGCAGTTCGGAGAGATTGTGCGTGACAACTATGGGTTGCTCGTCGCTCCCGACACTCCGCCGGGGGAATACCTGCTCGAAGCGGGGATGTACCATCTACCGACCCTGGAGCGTTTGCCGGTGCTGTACGCCTCAGGGAGTGCGGTTCAGGGTGACCGAGTGGTACTAGGGAGAATCGTGGTCTATTGATACCTTGACCGTTCGCAGAGGATAGGGTATAATTCAGTGCAGTGCAGATTGTCACCTAGCGTTCGTAAGGAGATTCGAGTATGCAGGCGATAGACTACAAGCAGCGACTATTAGAGGAGATGGAAGGTCTCTCCGATAGTGATTTGGAGCAACTCTACAAGGTACTGATCGTCATCCGTGACGAGTTCCTGGAAGTGGATGATGAGGCTCGCTGCAGCACCGAGTCCTGGATTGCTGCTGAACGGGAAGCGGCGGAGGCGTACAAGCAAGGTGGGCTAAGAAGCTTCAGGTCGGTGCCGGAGATGGCCGACTACGTCGAGGCCGGCGTCGAAAGTGACAATGGAGGTGCTTGATGGTGATACGATTTATCTTGAGCGGCTACGTAGAACAGGCGATGGCTCACGCCGTCTACGACAAATTGGAAGATGGCACATTTGCCGGGCGCATTCCGCCGTGCAAGGGGGTGGTGGCGTTTGGATCCACTCTGCGGGAGTGCGAAGAGGAGTTGCGCTCCACGTTAGAAGACTGGATACTGGTCGGCCTCAAACTGAAACACCCGCTGCCGGTGATTGCTGGCATTGATCTGAACAAGGAGCCGAGCTATGAGCCGGTGGGCGCCATGTAAACGTCGAGACTTCATCCGGCGGTTGCGGGCAATTGGCTTCGATGGCCCCTTCTCCGGCACGCGGTACCAGTTTATGGTCTACGAGCAGCATCGCTTAGCAATCCCTTCCAATGCTGAGTATTCCGTGCCTCAGCTTCGGATGATGATACGAGAAGTGGAAGAGATCATAGGCCGCAAGATCACAAGTGACGAGTGGAACAGGCTGTGACGACCTATAGAATATGAACATCCCCCCCGAGATAGCATCTCCGGCCCGACGCCCACCCTTTGGGTGGGCTGTCTCTTATTCGATCTATCTCCGCCTCGATCTCCCGCACCCGCGCCATTTCCTTAGCCGCCGTGGCTTCGTGGGCCTTTGGACCACGAAATCCGCGAAACGACACGAAAGTCACGAAAGCCCTTCGCGGCTGCTCTTGGTCCTGGGGCGTATGCTTATGAGCAGGCTGCAGGTGCGAGTTCTGCCAGGGGTACCAAAGACAACATGTGGACGATATTCGCTCAAAGCACACCATAAGCAGTTAGAGGCTCTTCCTGAGGGAAGGGCCTCTTTTCTGGTGATGCCTCCTAGCGAGTGATACTGGATCCAGTTTTTGGCCTTACTTCATTAGGAAATCGTGGAGGCAACGAAAACACCCCACGTCTTCTTGCCTCAAACCCTTGCTGAAGATGTGGTAGAACTGCACGCCGTCGCCTCCCCGTCGAGTCATTGGCTTAGCTTCAAGCTTCAACACGAGCGAACTGGGCCAGGCGCTCTGGGCCTGTCCTGAGCGCAGCCGAAGGGCCGATGGTCGCACGTAGAAAGCGTGAAGCGTTCAGGATTTCCACGCTGAGCAGTTGTCCCTCCATGTCTAACTCCACATTGACCCCTTCGGCCACCTCCACAAACCTCTCTTCCTCTCCATCCCGCACCAGGAAATAGAGTACATCCTGTTGGGGTGTACGCCCCATACTCAGGGCTAATGAACGGAGAAACGGGAGAAAGCAACGGTAAACCGCTGCCGTCTGCCTTGGGGTATTGGCAGTATAGCCGAGAACCCGAGTTTTGTCAACCCCCTGGGTGACGGTAGAGGACGATAGCGAGATCAGCTTTCGCTTTTGGCCCCCCGCTGGAGCTCTTTGCGAATGGCAATGTACTCCTGCACCACTTCCAAAGACAAACCGGTGAGGAAACTGATCATCTCGGCTGATTTACCTTCTTCCCAGAGCCGACCGACGCGTTCATCATCGTTGTTGTAGCGGGCCACGGCGCAGGGATGGTGATTGATGCGACGAGCGATTTCCTGAGTCAACAGGCCCCTTTTGCTCCGCTCAGGGCAGGCTCTGGTGTTTGAGCAGCACAGAGACCCTCTTGTGAGTTAAGGTTCGGCCCAAGTCGAAGACGGTCCCACTGTGGGGCAGTACCACACCAGGGGTTTGCTCATAGAACAGCGCCACAGCATCGCTCACGGCGGTGGGAGAATGTAGCCCAGTGAGCAGGCCCACGGTGGAAAAGGGGAGCACGCCGCCTTGGTCATAGGCCTCTTTCAGGATGCGAGCCGCGACTTTGGGTCTCAATTCTCGCAATTTGGCCCCTTCAGCCAGTTCCTGTAGCTCCTCAGGGCTGATGAGAGTGACGATCACTGGCACTAGCCGACAATGCTCCATCCGTTTGCCGTAGCCAAACTTCTCGTTCTTGTCTACGACCAGCCCTGTGGAATAGTGTACTGAAACACCTCGGAGTAGTCGCTGTAGTGTATTCCACAGGGCCAGCACAAGGGTCTGATAAGGGCGGAGTCGCTTCTGTAGTGGAGTGTACTCTTCGATGATGGCCAGGAGACGCTGGATCAAGACATCAGCGACAACTCCCATGTTCGTTCGACTGAGCTCACGACGAAGTCTCGAAGCCGAAATTGGCCATCAATTCCCGCTTGAGCACCGCTTCCAGGGTTTGCTGGCACAGGGGGCCGTATACAGCCTTCTTGCGCAGGCGACCGGATGTTTTCATGCCAGTGCCCCCTTTTTGCCCCGCCCCGCGCCGATGCTGGCTTCATAGAAGCGGAGTTTGCGCTCCAGATGCTCCTTCCAAGAGGGCGAGGCGCTGAGTTCGGCGTAGTGTTCCAGGTGCTTCTCGACCACGCCCTTGGCCAGGCCCGTCAGGTGACGGATACCTTCCACCGTATATCCCTGGCGATGAGCGATACAAATGCGCAGGAAGTCTTTGATGTACCCTTCAACCCGGCCCAGGGTGTGATTGACACGTCGGGCGATCTCGGTCTCGGTGTAGTTGAGGAGAAACTGCCTGACGCTTGTCCTGAGCTTGTCGAAGGGATAGGACGATGATGGGAGATGGTGGCGCTAGCATCAGTGTACGTGGCCCGGGTGACAATGGTCTTGCCCTCTGCCCGCAGTTCCCGGATGTATTGGGCAATGGTCTTGCGATCGGCAAAGAGCAGCCGGGACAGATCCTCGTACGTCAAAGGAGCCCTTTGAGCATCGGCTTCTTCGGTAATGCGCTGCAGAACGCGTTTCTTTAGCTCCTTCAGGTTATGTCGTTGTTGAAAGACAATATCGCTGCGGGCAAACATCGTCAAGCGGACCATCACATACTGACAGTCCTTGAGGGCTTTCCCGGATGGCTCGTCGGCCTTCACCGCAGGATAGAGAATCTGGCCCTCGGCCAACTGGGAAGCCCCGTTCATCTCGTGCGAGAGAAGTTGAAGATCATCGCTGAGCGCTTCAGCCACAACAGGACTGAAACTGTACCGCTGCCGCAAGTGATTGGTCACCAACGTCGCCATTGATTTCTCTCGGAGTCGGTCCGCCGGCAATCGTGCTTTCATGGTCTACACCTCCCATGTTTTTGAGGAATACTATACCACATCCCCCTTGAGTACGGGGTGTAGACCCCAATATCAGATTTCGCCCCGTTTGGCAACAGAAAGAAGCCACCTGTGCGGTTGGCGCAGGTGGCCTTTATCTTGAGCGGAGGCTCTATGTCCCTCGGTACTCAACCTTGGGTCGTGTCCCTCCGTGTATTGGGATGCGCCCAAGCTCCCAGCAAGATGATGCCATAAAGCCGTGTCCCCAATTTGACAGAAACGGGAAAGTATGATATGATAATGGGCGTAGGACGCAGTAAGCTCTTGTTTGGAGTTCAAAATATGAACCGCCCGAGCTTCTTACAGCGTTGGGCGGTTCATTGATTTGTACAGCAGCTCAGGGTGTAATCACCACAGGCTGGCAAGCAGAACCAAAGAACAAACTCACTCCGCCCTACACCATATCAAAAGGGAAGGAGGGATGACAGCCAGTGACTGAGAGAGTGACCGGTACGGTGAAGTGGTTTAGCCGCCAAAAGGGCTACGGCTTCATTGAGCGCGAAGGCGGCGACGATGTGTTCGTCCACTTTTCGGCCATCCAGGGCGAGGGTTTCCGTAACCTGGAAGAAGGCGACCAGGTGGAGTTCAATATCGAGAGCGGCCCCAAAGGCCCTCAGGCCACCGACGTAGTGAGGCTCTGAGCCTAAGAGAACTGTAATAACACACAAGCCCCGGCGAGGATCGTGATCGCCGGGGTTTGCATTTTCTAGAGAAAGCCACCTGTGCGGTTGACGCAGGTGGCTTCCTATTCAGGTGCCCGGCACTTCAAGCTAGAATCTCAAAGCGACGAGGTCTGGAAGGCATGTGGGCGGCTCGCTCCAAGCAACACTAGCAAGTGCCGGGCACCTTATTCGGGCGCAGCTATTCTCCCACCACAACCGGCTGGCTTAGAGTCTCTCCTTTCCATTCCGGCTTGTAATAAGAATACACCTGGGAGGTCACCCCCTTGGCCCTCACGGGGTAGGTGGCCAGGGTCTCGAACTCGAACTCCATCTTGTCGCCCGGCGCCATGTCCTCGATGTAGAAGATGACCTTGCGGGCGGCGATGTCGTATCGCTTGATCCGAGGCTCGCCTTCCACTACTTCCTGGATGCTCTCCTCGGCGGGCACGAAGCCGGTGGGAACCGAGATATCCAACACGACCATGCCAGCCTCGATGGGCATGGGCGGATCGAACTCCACTTCTACCCCGATCTCGATGCGGTCGTTGACCTCCACCTGGTGGGTGTCGTAGTCCACATTGATGTGGAAGATCTCTTTTTCCTTCTCTGCCTCGGGCAGGTTGTAGCGGAGCACCAACTGGGCCACAGCCTGGCCCTCCCCCTCTACAGAGATGGCCACGTCTTCGTCCACTGGAAGCTGCACCAGTTGCAGAACGTCGTAGTTTTCGGGGCTGATCTGGAGTTGCTCGATCTTTGCCTCCGTCCCGACTTCCACGACCAGGTCTACATCGGCGCGGCTGCCGGCGGCGAAGGCGGTGAGGGCCTGGATGCCTACGACCGTGTCCTGGGTGGAGTTGAACCCGCCAAAGGCGTTGCGCTGGGTGACCAACCACCGGGCAGCCCTGCTGGCGTTGAGCGGATCGCCGTGCTCCAGGAGGGCGAGGACGGCATAACCCGTTGCCTCAACAGCAACCCCTTGTGCCCCTGCTCCTCTGCTCCCTTGCTCCCCTGCTCCCTGGGCCCAGCGAAACCCCTCTTCGTCCTCGCTGACCATGTCCATGAGCTTCCCGTAAGCCATGTCCCGGCCAGGATTCTCGCCCAGCTCCAGGGCATAGGCCACCAGTGCCATGGTGTAGGGGTCTTTGATGGCCGGGAGCTCCTCCTGCAAGTAGAAGAGAGCCGCTCGCGAGGCATCCTTTTCGCCGGCCTCCAGGAGCGCAGTGGCAACGTAGGCCGTGAGGGTGGTCTTGCCGGTCAAGCCTCCCATCATCTCCTGGTGGCAGACGAAGCCCACCGGGTCGAAGGAGCCGTCGGCGTTCTGGTGCTGGATGATCCACTGTTGGGCAGAGCTGAGAATCTGGGGATCCACGTACATCAGCCCCTTGGCCTGGGAGAAGGTCTTGAGCACGAAGGCGGTGAGGAAGAGGCTCCCCTCCGGATCATTCTGGCCGAAGGCGGAGAAGCTCGTGTCGGAGCGCCGGAAGGTCAACTGGCGCTGGTAGCCGGTGGTCATGAGGAGCTCGGCTTTGCCCATCACCTCGGGCTGCATTTGCCCGGTCTCCGCCAGGTACTTGGCGATGAAGACGTCGGGGGCCAGGCCCATCATGTTCTGCTCCCCACAGCCGAAGGGCATGATCAGCAGACCCTCCAGGCCCTCGATGGTCTGGGCCAGGTAGCTGGCCGTCACGGCCAGATAGGCGCAGGCCGACCCTTCCACTATGCCATAGGGTAGTACGGTAGTGAGCACCCTGGAGGAGGGTGCGGAGAGAACCAGGTTCTTCACCTGCTCTCGCTGGACGCCCTCTGGCTCGACGATGATGTCCTTGATCACCGCGTCGGCGGCCTGGGTACTGCGGGCGGTGATCTTGACTTTTTGGGTGCCCAGGGAACTCGGGCGGATGTCGAAGGAGGCGCCCCCGATGTCGCCGGCGGGGATGGTGATCACCTTGGTGGCATCATCGCGCAGCTCAAACCATTCCGCTCCCTCGATCTCGACGTAGATCTCCTGGGGCTCTTCCAGGTAGTTATATAGGGCCACCCTCACCGGAAACTCCTCGCCGCGAATGCAGGAGTAGGGCAGGTCCACCTTGAGGAAGAAGGGCTGGAACACTCTGAGCTGATCCTCCGCCACGCCCAGGCCCTTCTCCTTGGAGATGCCCACAGCCCGCAGTTGCCAGGTGGTGATGGTGTCGGGGGCGACCACAGGGAGGGAGCCACTCCCGTCGGGCTCGGTGTCGAAAGCGGCCCAGATCCACGTCTCAGGGAAGAACTGGCGCACCTGCTGCACCTCGGCCAGTCCCGGGGGGGCGCCGGGAGCGGCAGGGGCGGGCGTAGGCATGGCCGCAGGAGCCTCTTCGACGGCCTTCATCTCGACGACTGCCTCCTTCTCGATCACTACGGCGCCTCTACCCAGGAAGTTCTCCTGTCTCTCGTATTCCTTCCCAGTGGGGAGGTTCCTGTTGGTCAGCACGACCATGCCGGTCTCCTCAAAGGTCTCCCGGGCGCCTGGCGCGACGATCGTGGGCATCCAGTGAGCCTCGTGGAGCTCCACCTGCGGCTCCATGTAGAGCCTTTCCAGCTCCGCGAAGACCTGTTGCAGGTTGAGCCGGTTCTCGGCCAGGATGTACACCGAGCGGTCCACCACCGCCAGGCCCACTCTGGACTGGCCCTCGGCCTGGACCTGGATCTCCAGTTCGTCAGCGGGGGCCACCTCATCGCTGCTGAAGGAGGCCGAGAAGTGGTGGGGATAGTCCCCCTCGACGTCGAAGGGGAGCCAGTCGGCGGCCACCTCGCTGTTGGGCAGTATCTGGTAGACCAGCAGCTTGGAGGAGGGGGCCATGAGCGGGGTGAGCTGGAACGAGATCGCGTCTGAGCGGGTGTAGTCGGTGAAGACCACCCTGCCCCGCGAGAGCACCTCGTAGTAAAAGCTGGCCGCTTCTCTAGTAGAGTGCACCTTGAACTCGGCTTTCCCGCCCACGGCCAGCGAGCCGCTACTCACCTGCTCCACGTGGATGAAGTGACCGGTGGGAGAGTAACCCGCTTGGACCATCTTCCAGGCGTATGCATCGCGAGTTTGGGCGTGGGCCTCCAGGGCGATGGCGCCGGTGGGAGGGGTGACCGTGACCAGGGCCTTGCCCTTCTCTGTCTGGACTCTCTGCGTCTTTTGGTCGAACTGCTGGAAGTCCTCATCGAGGTAAGCGATGGAGAGTTCTACCTGGGTGTCCACCGGCTGGTTATCCGGCGTCTCGGTCACCAAGAGGAAGTTGAAGGGCAGGCCCGGCTTGAAGGAGGACCCCTCAGGGATGAGCTGCAGGGAGAGCTCGCTCTGGGCTACGGTGAGGAGGCGAGTGGTCTTCTCCTCGTAGCCGGTGGCCTTCTCCCGCACGGCCACTTCGAGCTGAACGTTCCCCATGCCGCGCTGGGCCGGGACACCGGCCACGTAGCCTACGGGGGGAATCTCGAAGGAGGCCTCGCCGTCAATGTCGGCCGTGAAGCGCGCGAATCCCGCCCACTGGCCTACGTACCGGGAGGCCGTCACCACCAATTCTCCTACCACTTTCTTCCCGAAACTGTACTCGGCGGCTACGGTCCCCTCGACAGCCTCCTGTGGAAGGAACCAGCTTCGGGGAAGCTCTACCTTGACCTCGTACTTGGGGAGGACGTACTTCTCGACCTTGACGTCCACCTGGGCCTTCTGTTCCCCAACCAGGGCGGTGATCTTCCACGTACCGAGGTTAGGCTCCGTCGAGAGCGGCAGCGAGAAGTGCCCCATGCCATACTCGTCGGTCTCCACTTCTTTGCGCGCCACCTTGATGCCCTTGGCATCCAGGACCTCCATCGTCACCCTGGCAGGCTTGGGGAGGAGCTCCGAGTCCAAGGTGATGATGCGGGCTTCGATCTGCTGGCCGGGCTTGTAGATCGGTTTGTCAGTCTCCAGGAAGATGAGGAGACTCTCGGTGACCTGCACCTGTGCCTTGTCCTCGAAGCCAGGGCCGGATACCACCAGGTCGTACTGGCCAGGTTGCGATGGAACCTGGAACTGGATGGTCTCCTTGCCGGAGACGAACTCCTTCGCCTGCAGGAGTTGGTCGCGTCCTTTCCACAGACTGACCTCCACCCAGCCCGCCGCCGGCCGCTCGCTTGCCCACAGGGAGACACTGACAGCCTGTCTCTCCCCGGCGTACATCCTGGCCGGGGCCAAAGCCATGTATGCGCTTGGCATTGCCGGGGTGGGGGTGGGACGTCGGGCACAAGCCACAAGGACTGCGACTAGTAGAATCCATGACATAAGTTTGCGTAACATCTTGCACCTCCTGATTTGTTCTAATAGGTGGACCTTCGCTAGCTAGCGAACTTCTCTGGTTATAAGACGCTAGACAACTCAATAGGGTTCCACTGTTTCAGTCCCTTTGGCAAAAGAAGAAAGCCACCTGTGCAGTTGACGCAGGTGGCTTTTTGCAGCATGCTATCTTTGTTCAGGGCTGCGAAGGTCCTCTAACACCTATTCCTTCTCTAGCGCGGCCTTCAGTTTGTCCAGGGTCAAGGGGCCGTAATACTTGCAGCCTCGCTTTACCTCGTCGGGCTGGATGCCCTGGGCCTCGACGAGCTTCTTGACCTTGCCTTGCGAGATGCCCAAGGCTTTGGCGAGCTTCCCGGCAGTGTACATCTCGCCACTCTTCTCCGTGGCCACCACTATCACCTCCTTCCACAGGTGAGGTTTTCCTTCTGGATACACTCTAAGCAACTGTCAAGAAATAGCTTCGCATTTTGCCGCAAAGCAAGGCTAGCATCCTGAGTAGGCCGAAACTGAGCCCTGAGCCCAGCGAAGGCCGAAGTGGAGGCCGTATCGAAAGGTGCGGGTTGCGACAACAGCAAGGGCCTAGAATAAGCCGCACCCTTCGATACGCTGCTTCACTACGTTCCGCAGCTACTCAGGATGCTCAGGTCACCCTGCTGCCAGATGGTCTGGTATTTCCATAACCACAAAGTAAGCAATCATTCCCCAAGAAATCCGCCCAAAAAGCGGGAAGCTGTTTCTCAGCGGCCTCTATGCAGCTCTTAGGGCCGCTACAAGCTTGGGCACTACTTGATACAAATCTCCTACGATCCCGTAGTCGGACAAGGCGAAGATGGGGGCCTGACCGTCTTTGTTGATAGCCACCGCAATGCGAGCACCCCTGATGCCCACGGTGTACTGGATCTGTCCGGAGATGCCGATGGAGATAACCAGCCGGGGACTGGTCTTCTTGCCCGACAGCCCCACCAGCCGATCCTCCGAAAGCCACTGGTAGTCGCTGCACAGTGTTTTGGTGCACCCGATCTCCGCACCGAGGGCCCTGGCAAGCTCCTCGATGATCCCCAGGTCTTCCTTCTTCTCCAGACCCCGGCCGATGCAGACCAGCACCTCCGCTTCCTCCAGATTGACGGCCTCTCCGACCTTCTCCCGTCGTTCAACGATACGGGTCCGGGGCTCCTTCAGGTCCAGGTCTGCCGTGACGACCTCCCCCTGTCGTGCCTCTTTGGCCCCCAGCTCAAAGGTCTTGGGCATCACTGCGATCACCTTGTGGGGGGTCTTGATGAACTCCGAGGCCACGGTGTTGCCGCCCAGGGCGTATCGGCTGACCAGCAGGTTCCCGTCCTGCACCTCCACTGCCGTGGCATCGGTGACGCAGCCTGCCCCCAATTTCTGTGCTACCCGGGGAGCCAGTTCCTTGCCGCGCTTGGTAGAGGCCAGCAGCAGAACCTGGGCATCGTTCTTCTGCGCGATCTGGTACAGGGCTTCGGCGAAGGGCTCGGCGTGAAAATGAGCCAGGGCTGGATGGTGGGCCACGTAGACCCTGTCCGCCCCGTAGGCAAAGTACTCGTCGGACCTGGCGCCCGCCCCCTCGCCCAGCAGCGCGGCGGCTACTCCCACGTTCAATGCCGCACCCAACTCCCTGCCTTTGGACACCAGCTCAAAGGCGAGGTCGTCTTTTTCGGAGAATACCAATATCTCAGCCATGATTACCTCCCCAGGACTCCTTCTTTGGTGAGGGCGTTGACCAGGTTCTCGGTCACCTCGTCCAGGTCGCCTTTGAAGACCACCTGCTTTCTCTCCTGCTCCGGGGCCAGGTTGGTGACCGTCTCGATGGCTGACCCCTTGGCCCCAACCTCATCCTCGGAGAGCCCCAGGTCCGCCGCCGTCCACTCCTGGACGGGCTTGCGAGCCGCCTTCAGAATGTCCCTGAGGGAGGCCAGCCGGGGCTGATTGATCTCGTCGGCCACCGTGACGAGGGCCGGCAGCTCAGTCTCCACGACCTCGAAGCTCTCCTCCATGTTGCGGACGGCCTTGAGCTTGTTGCCCTCGATTTCCAGCTCCCGGACGTAGGTGATCTGCGGGAGGTCGAGGAGCTCGGCCAGCCTTGGCCCCACCTGGCCGGAGTAGTTGTCCGTGGAGCCCTCGCCGCAGAGGATGAGATCGTGCTCCCCAAGCTTCTCTATGGCTTGGGCCAGCACCCTGGCCGTGCCCATGGTGTCGGAGCCAGCGAACGGTGGATCCATCAACAAGACCGCTTCATCGGCCCCGATGGCCAGCGCCTCTTTGATGCCGTCCTTCAGTTTGGCCCCACCCATGGCCAGGGCGGTCACCTTCGTCCCTTCCGCCTTCTCCTTGATCCGGACCCCCTCTTCGAGGGCACTCTTGTCCATGTCCCCGAAGATCAGCGGCGCTCCCTCCAGAAGGGGTCTCCGGTCCTTGATCCTGATCTGTTGCAGATCGGGGATCTGCTTCAAACACACGACAATGTTCACGTCTTCGCCTCCCTTCTCTACGCCTAACCAAATCGAAACTGCACCCCAAATCCACCCCGGGGATAGGTCCATTCCAGGGCCCCATGACGACAGGCGATGCGGCAGGTGCCGCACTCCAGACAGCCCTCGAACTCGACGCAGATGTCCCCACTTTCCTTGTTGATCGAATAGAGGTGGGCGGGACAGACAAACAGGCAGTACTTCTCCTTGCAGTCTCGCTTACAGATTCCCTGCTTGATGTGGATGTGGCTTTCCTCGTCCAGCTTGAAGGCGTCCAGCCCCAGTTTGGATTCTACGTTCATTGCAATGGCCATTCCACGATTCCCCTCGAGAGAACCTGCTGGTCGGTTTCAGGGCAAGGTGCCCTGGGTCCAACCTCCTTACATTTTGCAGAAGCTCAGCAGATCCCTCAGCACCGAAAAGCTCAGCAGCTTGCTCCTCACCTCGCCAAAGACGGTGCTGAAGAGTCCCTCCTTGGGCCCGCTGTCAATCCACATCAGCTTCTCAAACAGGTCGCAGATGACCTGGGGGTATAGATTGAAGAGCCGGGGATTCTCCAGGATGTTCAGGGCATGACGGAAGGTGTGCATGTCCTTGAGGACGAAGCTGTCCTTCAGCAGATCTTCATAATAAGCCAGGGTAGAAGCGGAGAAGTCGCCCTTCTCTTTGGCCCGTTGAATGGCCTGGGCAGCCATAGCCCCCGAGGCCAGGGCGTACTCCATCCCTCGGACGGTGATGAGCGTGTTCAGCCCAAAGCCCGCCGCGTCCCCCACCACCAGCATCCCATCGGAGAAGAGCTTGGGCATGGCGTGGATGCCGCCCTCGGTGATGACGTGGGCCGAGTATTCCACCACCTCTCCGCCTTCGAGGAGCACCCGGATCTCGGGACGCTCTTTGAAGGCTTCCATGAGCGGGGGTACCTCTTGCAAAGGATCCCGCTCCATCAGCGATTCGATGCCCACCACCAGCCCCAGCGAAATGCTCTCCAGGTTGGTGTAGAGGAACCCTCCGCCCATCATCCCCTGGGTCAGTTCGCCGAAGAAGAGTTGGGCCAGGCCCTGATCGCCCTCCAGATTGAACCGGTCCTCGATGGTCTGCCGGGGGAGTTCGATGACCTCCTTCATGCTGACGGCGAAATGCCTTGGCTGCTGCTTCTCCCGCAGGCCGGCCCTCTCGGCCATCAGCGACAGGATCCCATCAGCGGCCACCACCACGTCGGCGTGGATCTCGTCCCCGTCGGCGACGATGCCCGCCACCCGGCCGCCCTCAAAAACCAGGTCATCCACTTTGTTCTTGGGGATGAGGAAGGCTCCCTTTTCGGCCACCCGGTCGGCGAACCAGCGGTCGAACTTGGCCCGCAGGATGGTGTAGCTGTGGTACGGCTGACGGTTGAACCGCTCGCTTTGCAGCTCGACCGTGGTGGCTGACTCCCTGGCCATCATGGTCAGCCGTTCCCGGGTGACGTGTCGCTCCAGTGGTGCCTGTTCCCAGAGATCAGGGAAGAGGTCCCTGACCGGATTGAGGTAGATCCTCCCTCCGGTGACGTTTTTGCTGCCGGGGAAATCCCCCCGCTCGACCACCAGGACGTCCAGCCCTGCGTCGGCCAGGAAATAGGCGGTAGACAGGCCCGCCAGCCCTGCCCCGACGACGATGACATCCATCTTGTCTGTGCAATCGCCCATCCTGCCATCCTTCCCGAAAGACAAGGGTGTAACTTATTGAAGGGGCAGCGCCCTTGCTGCCCCTTGCCCGATCCAGATGAATTCAAACGCTGTCTTCGTTTGCAGAGGCAGCCCTCAACCGAGAGCTGCCTCTGTGCAAGTGATCGTCTGGCATATCTAGCGGAATTAGTGTGCCTTCTGCGTCCCGCGATAGGGCACCGCCTCCTCGCCGATGTAGTCACGGGCGATGATGATCTTCTGAATGTGATAGCCGCCTTCGGCCCCGACCACATAGGACATGAAGCCCCTCAAGGCCATCTCCAACGGGGTGTCCTTGGTATAGCCGAAGCCGCCGTGGTACATCATGCCGTGCTTGGCGATCGCTACAGCCAGCATCGGGGCGTGGGCCTTGCAGATAGAGATGGTGCAGTTGATCTCTTCCTTGGTGAAGCTCGACCGGTCCTGGTAGAACTGGTCAATCATCCAGGCGCCCTTCTGGAGCATCAGCTTCAGCAGCTCCAATTGGGCATAGTCATCGGCGATCTCGAAGGAGATGGCCTCGAAGTTTACCAGCGGCCGGCCGAAGAGCACCCTCTGCTTGGTGTACTCGCGGCTAATCTCCAGGCACTTCTCGGCCCCTCCCAGGCAGGCCGCAGATACCAGAGCCCGGGCGACATTGAAGCCTTCCATGTTGACGTAGAAGCCCTTGTTTTCCTCACCCAGGATGTACTTTTTGGGAATCTCCACGTTCTTGTAGACGAAGCCGCCGGTGGACAGTCCCATGCGCCCCATGTCGCGATAGGTGGTATAGGTAGTGCCGGGGGCGTCGGCCGGGAAATAGGCGAAGGTGGTGCCCTTGTAACCCTTCGTGGGGTCGGTCTTGAAGAGGGTCAGGTGGCCGCCGCCCCGCTCGGTAGCCTCCCTCACGCCGCTGATGTAGGCTTTCTCACCGTTGACGATCCACTTGTCGCCGTCGCTCCTGCCCACGGTCACGATGTTGGCCAGGTCGGAGCCTCCCCCAGGTTCTGTGGTGTTGATGCCGAGGAACCATTCGCCGGAAGCCACCTTGGGCAATATCTCTTCCTTGGCCTCCTTGGTGCCGTATGGGACCAGCAGGAGGGGCCAGCCGATGCATAGCAGGGTGTAGACGGGCAGCGACATGCTCAGCTCACCCCGTGCCAGCTCATGAATCGTAATCACGGCATACTGCATCTCCTCGCCGGGCATGGCCATACCGCCATACTCCTCGGGGATGGTCACGCCGAAGATGCCCAGATCGGCCATCTTCTGGATGATCTCGTCAGGTATTCTCTCCCATTCCTCGTCAATCTTCCGGGCGATGGGCTCCAGTTCCCGCTCAGCGAACTCTCTCACCGTGTTTTTCCACAGTTCTTGCTCAGCAGTCAGTCTGAACTCCATGTCAGTTTAACCTCCTTTAATTTTATTGAGATCTCTCGGAATGTCACAGCAGTCCATTCTTCAAACTTGCGGTGGACTCTAGACTTCGACAAGCCCTCAGCCAAACCGCTTGGGCCGATGGCTGAGATCTGGGCGAGCTCGGTCGAGCCGTCCACCGCCCTACTGACGTGGGCTAGCGTCCGCTTGGAGCACTTACCAGAGAACTCTTATCGTTCGATAGGGCAGGGCAACGACGGCAGTCACGCGCTGTCCTGAACCAAGAGACCGCGCAACCAGAATCGAGTTTGGCGAGGCTCAGTATAACACGATAATATCCAAATGTCAAATAAAATGCCCCTTCCAGGCTTGCCAGTTTTTTGAAAGTGGGTATAATTGTGAAGCTTGGCACACTATGCGTTTGCCTATCAGGGGATCTGGTAGTATAATTATCCGTCAGCGCGCGGGGAGATGGGCCCGGCCGGCTTTCCCGAGGAGTAGTCTTAATCGGCATGGCCTTGAAGATGGATGAGATGAGTTCGAAAAACGAGCAGGATGTCGAAATCGCGGCGGAACGGATCAAGGCCCCTCCAGCGGCCTTGGTGATAGGGGGCGGGATAGCTGGCATCCAGGCCGCGCTGGACGTCGCCGATGCCGGCTTCAAGGTGTATCTGGTGGAAAGGGAGTCCAGCATCGGCGGGCGCATGGCCCAACTGGATAAAACTTTCCCCACTCTGGATTGCTCAACGTGCATCCTTAGTCCCAAGATGGTGGACGTTGACCGCCATCCCAACATCGAGCTTCTCACCTACAGCGAAGTGGTTGATTTCCAGGGGCAGGCGGGAGACTTCCGGGTCAAGGTCAAAAAGAAACCCCGTTACGTCCACGAGGAGCTGTGCACCGGCTGCGGGCTGTGCGTCGAGGCCTGTGTCTGGAAGAAAGTGCCCTCCGAGTTCAATGCGGGCGTGGCCTTTCGCAGGGCCGCCTACATTCCATTTCCCCAGGCTGTACCCCTGAAAGCCGTTATTGACGAAAAGACCTGCCTTTATCTGACCGAGGGCAAATGTGGCCGAAAGTGCGAAAAGGCCTGCGAGCGAGGGGCCATTGATTTCGAGATGAGAGAAGAGTTGGTGGATTTGCACGTGGCGGCCGTCATTGTGGCTATCGGCTTTGATCCTTTCGATCCCCGGCTCAAGCCTGAGCTGGGCTACGGCCAATACCCCAACGTTATCACCGGCCTCGAATTCGAGAGGCTCTCCTCGGCCTCTGGACCCACGGCGGGGAAGATCACACTCAACGGCAGGGAGCCGAAAGAGGTAGTGTTCATCCAGTGTGTGGGTTCGCGGGATCAGAGTGTGGGCCACGAGTACTGTTCGCGGGTGTGCTGCATGTACACAGCCAAGCAGGCCCATCTGGTCAAGGAGAGGATACCCGAGGCTGAGGTTACGGTTTTCTACATGGACGTGCGGGCTTTTGGCAAGGGTTTCGAGGAGTTTTACGACCGGGTGAGGGGTGAGGGGGTGAGGTACAGGCGGGGGAGTCCTTCGGAGATCTACAAGCGTGGGGAGAAGGTGATAGTGCGGGCAGAGGACACGATATTGGGTGAGCCGTTGGCGATGGAGGCGGACCTGGTGGTCCTTGCCACGGGTGTCGTGCCTCGGGCGGATGTAGAAGATGTGGCGGGGTTGTTGAATCTGGAGCGTTCGCCCGATGGTTTCTTTGCCGAGGCTCATCCCAAGATGAGGCCGGTGGACACTGTCAGCGATGGCATCTATCTGGCGGGCTGCTGCCAGGGGCCCAAGGACATTCCTGACACCGTGGCCCAGGCCAAGGCCGCTGCATCCTCGGCCATCGTAGTATTGCGACGAGAGAAGGCAAAACTCGAAGCTCGAAGCTCAAACAGGAGTCCTAAATGGTAGCTAATTCGGGCGCTTCAAGCAAAGCTGGTTCTGTCCTAATCGTCGGGGCGGGCATCGGTGGCATGGGCTCGGCCCAACTGCTGGCCCAGATGGGGTACCAGGTCTATCTGCTGGACAGCGCGCCGGGGATCGGTGGCTCGATGCACCTTCTGGACCGCACTTTTCCCACCGACTCGTGCGGCATCTGCATCATGTCGCCCGACCAACCCTCCTACTGCCCCACCCTGGAGTGCGGGATGCATCCCAACA
>Ga0209986_10000005_pt1 | contig 198735 bp, 166 predicted proteins | sample BlataG_FD_183168 | JGI IMG/M metagenome (GOLD analysis project Ga0209986, IMG submission 183168) | Deep subsurface microbial communities from Black Sea to uncover new lineages of life (NeLLi) - Black_00105 metaG (SPAdes) (version 2) | ecosystem: Environmental > Aquatic > Marine > Oceanic >...
CTGCGATGTAGCCGGTGGCCGCCGCAGAGACGGTCACTGTCTGTGTGCCATCGGCATCACTGTCATCGACCGCCGCAATCTCAAACGTCGCGCTGCTCGCTCCATCGAGAATTGTGACGCTCGCCGGCACGGTCGCTTCGCTCACGTCGTCGCTCGTGAGGCTGACCGTGAGATCGCCCGAGGTCGAACTGCTGCGGGTGACGGTTGCCGTGGTGGCCGCCCCGCCAGCCGCTTCGGAGACCGAGGCGTCGTTGATCGCGAGTGCGAGGGCGCCACCGCCGCTGAGGGGCCGGATCGCAAGTCCACCGAGACTCAAATCGCTTGTACCCGTGTTGGGGGTTACGGCGATTTCAATCTCTCCCGACGAATCGGCAATGATTGCCTCAGCAAACGACGAGAGCGTTCTTGAACTGTCGCCTTGCTCACTATTGACGTACATGTTACCGCCAGTGAGTGTTTGATCGAAAATGGTTGCCGTACCTGCCCCGGTGATTGTCACTCTCTGCTCGTTGGTGTAGCCAGAATAGTTTTCCAGACCGAAGACGTATATTTCATAATTCCCACCCGGAGTCAAATCACTAAATATTGCTGTTACCGGATTTGCCGAGGCATAGATTTCACCGTCGAGACCGTTTAAGGATTGGTCGTGCGAGGGGAGGGTCGAGCCTACCACTGCCGCGGTGAACCCCGTCCCGTTGCTGACAGAGAGCGTCACGTCGATCGTTGTGGTGGTACCATCTTCATTGGTCAGATTACTTTGCGTGTACGGCACCGAAAAACTGTTGATTTGCGTCCAGTTGCTCGGTGAACTACCACCAGAAGTATCGAAATCAATGCCCACAATCGCCGTGAGGTCATTGTCGACAACACTTACAGTGAGGTCGTCGATCGAGAACGTGAGGGGGTAATTGGTGGCATCCGCAGTGTTTGTCACAGCGTGGCTGATGGTGCTCGTGTGATTTCCCTCTTCCGCACTGTCATCCACAGCACGCACACTTACGGTCTGCCCGGTTATGTCGGTGAAATCAAACACCGCGGTGGAGGCAAAATTTGTTCCATCGCTACTCACTTCGCTCTGCGCGTCGGCAGTGACGGTAATTTGCACAGCGTCCGCGGGAACCGAAGCAAGCGCGAGCGCATACGTGTCGATCGTTCCATCCTCGCTCACAGAGGTACCGCCATCGGTCTCGGTGAGGGTGACCCCCGGCACATCGTTGTCGGCCACGGTGACGGTGACCGAATCGATCGCCAGGCTCGTGGGATAGTTCGTTACATCTCCGGTGTTTGTGATTGCGTGGCTGATTGTGCTGGTGTGACTGCCTTCTTGGCTACTATCATCGATCGCTCGCACGGTAATGGTCTGCGGCGTGGTGTCGGTTCGACTAAAGATGGCAGAGGAGGCAAAGTTGACGCCATCGATACTTACCTCACTTTGTGTATCGGCAGTCACCGTAATTTCCACGGCAGCTGTGGGCGTGGTTTGTAGCGCAAGTTCGTAGGTATCGGTCGCACCGTTTTCAGAGACAGCGGTACTGCCCCCACTCTCTGCCACAGAGATACCGGGTCCGCCGGCAAGAATCGTAAAGTCGCTGTTGGAAATATCAAAAAAGATATTGCCGACCGCTTGCACCTTCAGGCGGGCCGCGCTAGTGGGCGTGTTGGGCACAATGATGTTGTGCGAACCATCATTGGCGACCCCGGTCACGACAGTTGAGTAGGTTACCCCTCCATCAGTCGAGAGCAAAATATCGACCGTGGCAACGTTTATCGATCCGGAATCGGTCCCCGCAACATCCCAACTTACGCTCTCGATAGCCCCACCGGTCCAACTGACTGCCGAGTTGGCGGTGGTGACTTGAAAAGGGCTGCCCGTGTCGACGACCGTGATCAGCATGTCGTCGGTATCAAAGGCACTTCCTCCTGCACGATTGTCCCGAAGGACCACCCGAAAATTCATAGCGCGACTGGTGGTTGGTAGGGTCTCACCCACCACGGTCGTACCGGCGAGCAGATCCGAGTAGCGAGGAAAGACCCGCTCGGGACTCGTGGTCGGCGTCCAGGAGCGGAACAGTGGGCTGGAACCATTATCGCCATCGCTGACACCCTGCTGGGCTCCGATGTCACGCTGTTCCCAGCAATAGGTGAGCGCATCACTCGCATCGGGATCAGAGCCTGTGGCGGTTAAAACAAACGCAGTGGCAGCAGGGATCGTGTAGTCGCCGCCGGCATCCACCGTGGGAAGGTTGTTTCCGGTGTTGGTGATGGTCGCCGCGGCATTGGCGTTGCCGTTTGTGATTTCTGCGACCATTTCATCGAGGCTCACCGAGTGAAAATAAGCATCGCTATTGGATTGCAGGTTGTCGCTGCCCATGATGCCGGCGTAGCCCATGATGGTCGACGCGCTACCCGGTTCCATCGCTGTACTTGCGTTACGGTTTCCGTTATTCCCGTTGAACGTGTGATTGGCACCAAATTGGTGCCCCATTTCATGCGCCACATAATCGACATCGAACGCATCCCCAATCGGAGATCCCTGACCGGTCACTCCTCCAGCTTTTGAACCCGAATCTCCGATGACTCCCAGCCAGGCCACTCCCCCGCCACCGGTACTGAAGACATGCCCAACGTCGTAGTTCGCGTTGCCAATCACGCTATCGACATTCGATTGATTTTCGCTCAGCATCGATCCACCGTCATTGTTGCTGTACGGATCGGATGACCCATCGGTGTAGACGAGTTGGTCGTTGTTGGAGACCAGGACCATCCGCGTCGCAATGTCGGTCTCATAAATTCCGTTGACTCGATTCATCGTGGTTACGATCGCCGACATAGCAGCCTCCACCGTCCCCCCGTGATAGGCGGTGTATTCTCCTGTGCTGGCGACGGCCAGATCGTAGGTCCGCAGTTGCGTTCCGTGAGAGAGGAGGGGACCAATCTTCGTATTACTCGTCGACAATCCACTGATGACAGAATCAACCTGTAATCCGCTGCCAGCCGAAACCGTGATTGCACGGTTCTCTAGGTGCTGCTCCTCGGCATCATGTTCGTGCGCGTTCTCTATACCGATGTTTTGAAAATAGCAAGAAAAATTGTCTTGAGGATCGCGGAGAGCATCGGTTTTGAAGTAGCTGACGTAGGGCCCATCAGCCTGGAGATGATAAAACGGATCGACATAATACGTGCTCTGAGACGAAAGCACCTGGGCATGAAATCCTTGAGGCGTCAGGTCCAGGCGAACTGACGCCGTTGGATCGTCGATGCCTCGCCCAGCAAAGGTTTCAATCGTCGGAAATTTTGCCGCCAACTCGGGCGCCATGATTGCCGACTCCCAGATGGCAAATTGATCGAATCCACCCGCAGGTGATGGCAGCGTGATCACGTTTCCTGCTGCGCCCGAAAATTCGACAGGAGTCGCCGCCAACCGTGTGGCAAGCAGATTGTGATCGAGCGTAAAGCTTTTACTTGCACTGAGCGAAAGTGCAGAGACTGTCTCAGCATTTGTCATTTGGAGATCGTCGATCGATTGCCAAAGGCCGCTTGTATCAAGCGTGTGCTCGGCATCGACCCCGAGTATTTGCGCAGATCCACCAAAGGAGGCCGTAAGAACAATCCGCGGCTCAAGTCGTTCGACCTCGTGCGGAGTTTGCGTAAGAGAGGGTGCCTGAGGGGCAGGGATCTTTTTCAGGTGGCCAATCAGCCGACGTGTCAGGCATAGAAGAACGCGTCCGGGGGAGCGGGGGTCATACATTGGCTATACCAATCTGTTCCGGTGGAAGGTATCACAATGGTCGCCATGGCCCAAATTCGGGAGTGCCTCTACACCCGATCAGGAGTCAATTCCGTACTCTTCTTGCCCGCGCGCGATTGTAGGTGAAGCACCGAAGTTTTGCAACTAAATTGCGCATTTCATTCGAGGTTTATGGGTGGAAAGGTAAGAACTGCTTAGCGTTAGCGCGAAAGCCCCTTTTTGGACGGCGGGGAGGATTTTTTCTCGAAACGGTTTCGCTTGCCCGTTGGAAGCGAGCAATGGAAAAACATTTTTGCACGGCCGTGCATGGGACTGGACCGATCGCCTGCGGTTTCTTTACAGTTGTCCGGAGGGCTGGAAAAGGTGCTTCCCACACCAAATCGCACCGCTCTTTTTTGGATAATTTATAAAATGATGCTTCGAAAATTTCTTTCGCTTGTGGCCAGTTTCTTATTCCTGCTTGGCGGCTGGTGCCTCCATGTCGATGCGGAGGTTGCTCGGCTTCCAAACATTGTGCTTATTCTGGCAGACGACATGGGGATTGGGGACGCAGGTTGCTACAACGCCAAATCAAAAATTTCCACACCCCACATTGATCGGCTCGCCCGCGAAGGTTTGCGGATGACCGACATGCATTCACCTTCCGCTGTTTGCACACCCACACGCTACGGTCTGCTGACGGGCCGCTACTGCTGGCGGACGCGTCTAAAAGAGAGTGTTTTATTTGGCTATGGCACGGCCCTGATCGAACCGGATCGGCCGACGCTTGCTTCAATGCTCTCACAACGCGGTTATCGAACCGGTATTTTCGGCAAGTGGCACTTGGGACTCGGGGAGGGCGAAAAGACCGACTACAGCAAACCCCTCTCGCCCGGTCCTTTAACCATCGGGTTTGATCGCTTTTATGGAATTCCTGCGTCTTTGGACATGGCACCTTATGTCTACGTTGAGGATACGCGGGTCGTCGAGGCTGCGACCGAAGAGATACCCTCGAGTAACTACATCCGCTTTGGGGGCAAGGGCTACATCGTGGGCGGAAAAATCGCGCCGACTTTCCGTCACATTGACGTGCTTCCGGTGACGGCGGAAAAAACGGTTTCCTTTATTCGCGAACAAACCGACGAGGCCCCCTTTTTTGTCTATGTTCCCTTTTCAGCCCCGCATACGCCCTGGGCACCGACCCCTGCTTTTCAGGGGAAGAGTGGGGCCGGAACGTATGGCGATTTTACGGTGATGGTCGATGACGCGGTCGGGAAAATTTTGACGGCCCTCGACGAAAAAGGTTTTGGTGAAAACACACTCGTGCTGTTTACCTCCGACAACGGCGGGCACTGGTTGCCGCAAGATATTGAAAAATATAACCACCTTAGTAATCTGCATTTCCGGGGACAGAAGGCCGATATCCATGAGGGAGGCCATCGCGTACCTTTCGTTGTCCGCTGGCCTGGTCAAATCGAAGCAGGTGCCGTTCGCCATCAGTTAGGCTGCTTGACCGATGTCTTTGCGACAGTAGCGTCTGTCGTTGGGCAACCTTTGGCTTGGGGTGAAGGTGAAGATAGTTTTAACCTGTTGCCTGTTTGGCAGCAGAATAAAAAAGTTCGAAATTCGATCGTCCACCATTCAGGCCGTGGTATGTTTTCCATCCGGAGGGGTGATTGGAAATTAATCCTCGGTCTTGGTACCGGCGGCTTCACCAAACCGTGGGGGGAAATAGAGCCAAAAGAGGGCGAGCCTGCGGGGCAACTCTATCACTTAGGGCGAGACGTTCGGGAAGAGAAGAACGTTTATCTCGAAAATCCAGAAGTGGTCGCAAGCCTCAGTGCGTTGCTGGGCGACTTTATGCAGACTAATCGCAGTCGCTGAGTGTACGGGTTGCAGTCGCAGTTTCAGCAACACCATCGTCCAGGTTTTCAGCGGCGAATGAACGGCCCGAGTGCCGCGCTGCAGAGGCAGGCGATCGCCACAATGAGAAAGACGAGGCCAGTATCATCATCTCCGCGTGCATCGATCGCCCAGCCGATCAGCGGTTCGCCGAGACCGGCAAAAATATAGGCCACGCAGTTCATCACGCCAGTTCCAGTCGCTGACCGCTCGCGGCCGAGCAAGTCGGGACAGAGTGCCCAGAACACAGATTGGGGTCCGTAGACAAGGAATCCGGAAAAAAACAGCAGGACTAAACCGGTCAGAGCATTCTCGCGGGGCGTGATGAACATTAGTCCGGAAGTCGCCGTTGCCAGCAGCATGAAGGTGGTAATAATCGGCCAGCGTCTGGAGCCGAGCAGTCGGTCAGAGATCCAGCCGCTCACCAGAGCCCCAAGTGCCATCCCTACCGGCAGGGCAACCGCCCCCCAGGGCCCCAGAAAATTGGATTCTTTCCAGCCCTTGCCCATGAAGTAAACGGGCACCCAGATCAGCAGTCCGTAGCGAGCCAGGTTTTGAAAGCCGATCGAGAAGGCCGCAATCATAAATCGGAGGTTGCCAAGAGCACAGCGGTATCGATCGAAAGATGTTTCGTCAGTTGCCTCACGATCGATTTCTGATAATTCTGTAGATTCATCACCAAGAGCCTCTGCCGGAGGATCAAAGCCGAGATCTTGTGGGCGGTCGCGGGCGATCAAAAAATATAGAATTCCCGCTCCGCCGAGCAACAGCACCGGCAGACGAAAAATCCACCGCCAATCTAGCTGCAACACGTCCAGTATCAGAAGTGAGGTGACAAACGAAAGGACCGATGCGCAACCGGCTGCAAAGACGTAAAACCCAAAAACTTTACCCCGTTCATGGTGACCCCACCAGTTGGAGAGGACCCGCCCGCCGGGGGCCCAGCCCATCGACTGGGCGTAACCATTCAGACCCCAGCCAACAAACAGCCCCGCGAAGCCGTTGCTTATACTCACCAACCAATTCAGACCACACGAGAGCACAGCACCGAGACTCATCATTCGGCGACCACCGAACTTGTCGCCTAAATTTCCATTGATTGCCTGCCCAATTGCATAGGACCAGAGCAGGGCGGCACTGCACCAGCCAAGCGTTTGTTTGTCGAGTCCAAGTTCTTGTTCAATCCCTGGGATGGCAAACCCGAAGGTTTGCCTTCCCGTGTAATAAAACAGGTAGCAAAACATCGTCACTAGCAGCATCCGCCACTGGGCAAAGCGAAACGAACCGGTTGATTGGAGGTGGGTGTGCATGCTGCCGAGTCAGTGACCTTCTGCTGGCAATACGGCTACCCTGTGAGGCCGCTCGCGGATTGCGTACTGCACCGCCTGCTCTGCTTGGGAAAGGAGAAAATTTTTGGAGACCAAGGTATCCAGCGGATAGCGCGTGTGGGCCTTTTCGAGAAACGCGACCGCCTCGCGCAGATCTTCCGGAGCATAATTGTGTACGCCGCGAATAGTTAGCCAGCGACGGACGATCCATTCGGCGGAAATGGGCACATCGGGTGCTGGAAAGACAGATCCTACAAGAACATACCGCCCGCCAATCCGTAGAGAACGCAGTCCGGCTTGAATGGAATTGGCGGCACCAGAAAGTTCAATCGCAAGGTCAACACCGCGACCACTTGTTGTTCGCTCGATCACCTCGGCAAGATCTGCGTCCCCTTCGGCAACCGATACGGTATGCGTGGCACCAAAAAGCGTTGCCTGCTCGAGGCGTTGTGGGTTGATATCGCTAACGATGATATGTTTTGCACCGCGCAAGGCCATCAACGCCGTTGCGGAAAGCCCCAACATCCCAGCACCTTGAATCAAAACCGTTTCATCCTGGCATCCTCCCCCGATCCGAAGCGCAGCGACGACCGTGGCGGTTGCACAGTTTGCTGGGCAGGCGACCGCATCAGGCAGGCTCTCCGGTATACGAACGATCGCAGTTCCAGGGGCCAGGTGACAGTATTCGGCCAAGCCACCACTGAGTGGGTGCTCGGTGTTGATCGCTTCGTGACCATATTTGAATAGTTGGTCGCATTTAGCAGGTAATCCGTGCGTGCAGTAAAAACATTGGTTGCAACTTGCGGCGATTGACCAAGTCACGCGATCGCCAATCGACAAGGTATGACCGGCGACATCGCAAGGTGCGACTTCCGGCAATGCCGCAACTTTACCTAGAATTTCATGCCCTAAGATGGTGGGCAGCGGCGTGGATCGGCGACCCTCGTAGGTATGTAAATCGCTCCCGCAGATTGTGCAACACGTTATACGGATGAGGACCTCTTCCGATTTCAATTCCGGAAGCGGATAGGAGCGTGTTTCAAGCGGTTTATCGGTACCGGTAAAGATGGCCGCAAGGGAGGACTCTGGCATGGGGTTCCTTGGGATATTTTGATCCTGCGTTACACTGGGTGAATCGATAGTCGGGGAGATGGATCACCCATCGTAACGACTGCGGGCGAATCTCAGAACCGGTCCGATGACCAGAGGTAGTAAAGCATTGATTTTAGGAGACGTCTCCGTGATCGCGAAAATTGTACGTGTTCGGCACTGCTTGGCGACAAATTTTTGGTCCACAGTACGGATACCTGGTGGGCAAGCCCATTTATCGTCCAAGTGGATAGGGTGGCATGCGGCGACAAAGTTTATCCTCGTCCTTGCTTTCACACCCCTTTTTTTTGTCGTGCAATCAGAACGCGGCTGGGGAAATTCTCCCTCAAAAAAAGGTGGCCTTCAGTTCCGTACCCAGCGGCTCGTTCTCGATAACAATGAGGGTTGCGCGGTTGCAGATGTTAATCGAGATGGGCATCCCGATGTGATTGCGGGAAGAAGTTGGTACGAAGGGCCTGAATTTCGCCAACATCCTTTACGCGAAGTCAAAGCTTTTGGGGAAGACTATTTAGAAAACAATGGTGACCACGTACTCGATGTCGACGGGGATGGTTGGATCGACGTTGTAGCGGGCTCCTTTATGCCGCGAGAAATATACTGGTATCAAAATCCGGGTAGTGAGGGATTGAAACAGAATCGTCTATGGTCTCGTCACCTTTTGGCAAAGGCGGGAACGAATAACGAAATTACTTTTCTTCGTGACCTGGACGGTGATCAAAAACCTGAGTGGGTGGTTGACAGTTGGAATGCGCAAGCAGATTTGATGGCCTGGCGATTTCAGGAGGGTGAAGATGGCACGCCGCAGTTGGCAGCTTGGGTTATCGGACGTGGAGCAAACGGACATGGTATGGGGTTCGGTGACGTGAATGGTGATGGTCGAGATGATATTCTCTTTGCGCAGGGATGGTACGAATGCCCACCAGCAGATGCACCCGCCGATACCCTCTGGAAGTTGCATTCCGATTGGAAATGGGTGGGGGCAAGTTGTCCCGTCTTGGTACGTGATCTCAACGGGGATGGGCGGGCAGATATCATTCGGGGCAATGGCCACGATTATGGAATCTATTGGCTTGAACAGCTTGAACCGGTGGATGGAAAAACGTCCTGGCGAGAACATTTGATTGATAAATCGTATTCGCAACCCCATGCGCTAGCCTGGGCCGATTTAGATGGAGATGGGGCAGGGGAGTTGATCACCGGCAAACGTGTGCGGGCACACTCGGGTGGGGATCCAGGGGCGGCTGAAATGCCGTGCCTTTATTACTACCAGTGGGATCCGGCAAAGAATCGTTTTCACCGCTTCACGATTGAAGAGGGCCATGTCGGGACCGGACTCCAAATCCGCGTGGCGGATCTCAATGGTGACGGCCGTCCGGATATCATCACGCCTGGTAAATCCGGAACGCATGTTCTGCTCAATGGGGGCAGGCAACGAGAATAAAAACGGGTTACTTTGATTGCCCTATTTCCCTGCGACCACGTCTCTTGCGGCTTTGTGCTCCCTCGGTCTGCATTTCTTTTGCCCCCCGCCTCCTCTTTTGACGCGTCCAGTGGTTGGAGCAGGCCGTAGGTTGACCGATTCCGGTCAAAGCGGTGTTTTTGCTCAAAGCTAACGGGATGGCTGTTTTTCCGACAGATCGGTGAGACAGATCGGTGAGACAGATCGGTGAGATTGGGCAACCAATTTCAGCTGTGCTGCGTATGAGCATAGAGCGAAATAGGAGCTTTCTTCGCAGCCTGAAGTGTGGCTGGGTTTTTGACTCGGTTTCCCCATCAGGCCGCCTGGAAGGGAGCCCCGTGTGATTTTGAGGCATAGGAATTTCGAAGCAGCGAGGGAGGTGCGCAATGGCTCAGGCCCAGAAAAATTTAGGTAATCGTATGAGTACTGGCACAGAGAATGGCAGGCGTCCGGCAGAGAACGGTGCATCTGTTGCGGTGAGAGACCAGACACAACCACTCCATCGATTACAGGAGATCAGGACTCAGCAAGATATTTCGATTCGCTCAGTATCTCGGAGAATGAACGTTACGGCCAGTGAAGTGCAGATGCAAGAGGATCCGAACTTTGACTTAAGGCTGAGTACCCTCTATCGATGGCAGCGTGCACTCGGTGTTCCTGCCGCTGAGTTACTGGTTGAGGCTGGCGATGGTCTTTCGGCGCCTGTCCAACTTCGCGCTCGTCTGCTTCGCATGATGAAAACGATTGTAACTATTTTAGATCAACCGCAATCAGATCGGACAGCCAACCTCATTGCGAATTTAAAAACAGATATTTTAGAAGTGATGCCCGAAGTTGAAAACGTAGATCGATGGCACGGATCGAGCAGTGATCGTAGTGGTGATATCGCGGCGGCCGTTTTGCGTCAGATCGACGATGCGTTGCTTATGGACCAATGAAAAGCGCGTGCCGTACGGGGGCTATGTGGAGAGTCCAAGCAGGAAAAAGAATGTGACCCGAGGGAGGTGAGTCGAGCGGAGCGAAAACCGGAAGTCCCCTATTAAAAAGATGCTGTTTTTCTTTGTCGATGATGCTTTTAGGCAACATCTGAGGTGAAACAGATGCTTTTCGGTTGGACCAACGACGTGCCGTCTCGATCGAGAGCCCCCTTATTTTTGACCAATTTGTTGCGTTTGTCGGTGTGTTTTCCCGTGGATACCGCCGGGTGCGTAATGGATGCTGTTTTGGCATGTGAGTTGCGATTTGAAGAGGGGATGTCGTAGAGGTTTTGGAGTGCCCTTGCACGGGAAGAAAGAGAGTTGAGTGTCCGGAATAATCAGCGAAAGGCAATCTTTATTTACAGGCTTCAATAGGAGTCCCGCTGACGCGTGTGAAGAACTGTCTCACGCGTTCTCATCTTGCGGGTACAGGGATATGCAGAGCAAATCAGCACTACAGCTGCGTAGGAAAAATCAAAATTCACTCTTTGAGTGGAGACCCAGAAACAACGGCGGGTTTGGCCGTGGGATCGTGGTCTTTTTCTACCTAGTGCTCTTTTTTTCTTTCTTCTCCGGCCAGGGTTTGGCCGTTGACTTTCACGGATCCGATCCGCTCGGCTCGACTGGTTTGACGGTCGCCCCGGGTGTCGATTTGCTCAATACAGATCAATTCTACCTGACGCAGGTGTTTGCCAATCCGGGGACGGGAGATTTCGCCACCGTGCCCTACTTCATGATACTCACGCCAGAAGCAGAAGACTGGTTGATTGATTTTAGCGACTTGAGTGGTCTCTCGATCGGGAATGAGAGCTTCGGCACATTTACGAGCACTTCGAGTGAGGTCGTTGCGCGGAGCCCCGACTTCGTAACAGCAGAACTCACGGGTCTTTTTGACAACGCCCTGGTGGATGATACGGCCGCTACACTGCACTTTGCCATGACCCAAACAGGCCAGTCTATTTCCTGGAGCGGTACGCTCGCCGTTGGCCTGGATGCAGTTCCGAACGTTGTCCCCGAACCAAACGCAGGAGTGTTTGGAATCGTGGGATTTTTGAGCCTCATCCTCCTGACTCAGCGTCGCCGGCAAACGTAGCGTTCATCCCCGCGAGCCAAGGCGTCGATTCAGTAAATATGGGTGGAGATACGGAGTGGGCGATACAGGGCTCGAACCTGTGACCCCTAGCTTGTCGAGCTAGTGCTCTAAACCAACTGAGCTAATCGCCCAAAAAAAAAGGGGGACTTGCCGCGGCAGTAGTCCCCGAGCTAATTCTGTAGGTTGCAGCATACCCAGCCAAAGCCACGAAACCTACCATTTCAGCCTTTGCTCATTATCGTCCGCGACACCCCGCTTCCGATTGTAACGCTTATATGCCAGCATGAGAAAGTGGGTAATAATTACCCCCAGGGATGGAATTCCCGGCATTTCCGGAAAAGAGAACCGTATTTACCAACTCGCCGTGATTGCCTTGAATTCTCGTAGGCTCCAACTCTATACTTGGCCGGAAATATTAAGAGTTTAAGAGTAGGGGCGATACCAATGACCGGGATGGGCGATATTTCTGTGCCCGCTTTCCAGGTTCTGCTAGCACCGACCGCTTTAAAGCGGTCGAGGGAGATGACGTGTTGAGGAGCGTATGCTCAAGGTAATCCTTCCTGACGGGACTGCTCGCCAGTATTCCAGTCCTGTGTGCTGCGCAGACGTGGCGAGTGACATTGGCCCCGGATTGGCCAAAGCGGCCGTAGCCGCCGAATTGGAGGGCAAGGTCGTTGGTTTGCCGACGATGCTACCGGCAGAAGGGGAGGTGGCACTCCGTCTGCTAACCAAAAAGGATCCAGAATCGCTCGATGTCATGCGGCACAGTACGGCCCATGTGATGGCCCGCGCAGTGATGCGCCTGTTTGATGGAGTACAACTTGCGTTTGGCCCCACCATTGCCGATGGCTTCTACTACGACTTCGAAATGGACCATGTACTCCGCGAGGAGGATTTTGCGGCTATTGAAGAGGAAATGGCAAGGATTATTGCGATTGACGAACCCTTCGAACGTCTCGAGGAGTCGCGCGACGAAGCATTGCAGATTTGTCAGGATATGCAGCAGCCGCTCAAGGTGGAACATATTCAAAGTGGACTCTCTGCAGAGGAGACACTTTCTTTTTATCGCCAGGGAGAATTTCTCGATCTTTGTCGGGGACCCCATATCCGTTCAGCGAAGGTGATCGGTCGGGCTTTCAAGCTTTTGTCGATTGCAGGTGCCTATTGGAAAGGTGACCACCAACGGCAGCAGTTGCAACGGCTTTATGCCACGGCTTTCTGGGAACGATCCGATCTAGAAGCTTACCTTGAAAGACTTGAAGAAGCGCGTCGCCGGGATCATCGCGTCCTCGGTCGCCAGTTGGGATTGTTCGAAATCGATGAAAAGGTTGGGCAAGGTCTCGTTTTGTGGAAACCGAAGGGCGCAATCATTCGGCAGGAATTGCAGGATTTTATTCTGGGACACCTTCAGCGTCAGGGGTATTGTCAGGTTTTTACACCCCACATCGGTCGCTTAGAACTTTACAAAACTTCGGGCCATTACCCGTATTATGCAGAGTCTCAATTTCCGCCGATGATCGACCCAGACCAAATCCGTCGATTGGCGGACGAAAATTGTTCTTGTGCCGATTTGGCCAGTCAGATGGAAGCCGGCAGCATCGATGGCTACATGCTCAAGCCAATGAATTGCCCGCATCACATACGAATCTATGCCAGTGAGAAACACAGTTATCGGGATCTGCCCGTGCGGCTTGCGGAATTTGGCACAGTCTATCGCTGGGAGCAATCGGGTGAAATAGGTGGTCTGACGCGGGTGCGTGGTTTCACGCAAGATGATGCACACCTTTTTGTGACCGAGGATCAGTTGAAAGCGGAAATTGCTGGTTGTATTGAACTCGTAAAAATTGTGTTCGGTACGCTAGGTATGGACGACTATCGAGTTCGAGTTGGTTTGCGCGACCAAGTCGAGAGCAAGTACGTTGGAGACCCGGAGCAATGGAGCAAAGCAGAGGCCGCATGCCTGCGCGCTGTAGAGCAGTTGGGCGTCCCTTTTAGTGAAGAACCTGGTGAGGCCGCATTTTATGGACCGAAGATTGACTTTGTGGTACGTGATGTGATCGGTCGAGAATGGCAACTGGGTACCGTACAAGTCGATTACCAACTTCCGGAGCGGTTTGACCTAACTTATGTGGGATCGGATAACGCCCTCCATCGACCGGTCATGATTCATCGAGCACCTTTCGGATCGATGGAGCGTTTTGTGGGTGTCCTGATTGAGCATTTTGCCGGAGCTTTCCCCCTCTGGCTTGCACCCGAACAGGTTCGCGTTTGTACGGTGAGCGAAAAATCGGAAGTCTACGGTCGTCGGGTGGAGCAGTATTTAAAAGAATCTGGTTTGAGGGTTGCGGGAGACTTCCGTCCCGAAAAATTGGGTGCCAAGATTCGTGCTGCCCAACTGGAAAAAATACCGTATGTCGCCGTGGTCGGCCCGCGGGATGAAGCGGCCGAGACCCTCTCACTGAGAGATCGAATTGATGGTAGTCAGGAGACTCTCTCGCTCGCCGATGCGATAACAAAACTGCTCGAAGAGGTGGAAAAACGGGCGGTGCGCGGAGTTCGTGCCAAAGATTCGATCGATTTGAGTGGGGATATGAAAAAGCAAAACGAGTATTGATTAGGCGTAATGATAGCCCCGGGGCATTCGGGGCTTTCTCCTTGCCTGCGTCGACTTTAACTTCTCGGAAGTGCCAAAATTATTTGCGCCAGGTGTTGACGACTGGCGGAGTGCTTGCCGATACTACTGTGGGGGCAGTCGTCATCAGGCAGTTTGTTTCTTGCGTGATGGTGAACGAAGATTCCGTTTTTAACTTGAGGAGGTTTTGGCGATCGAAAATCAGCAGCGAGTCAACGACAAAATTCGAGTCACACCGGTGAGGGTTGTTTCGGCAGAGGGAGAACAGTTAGGTATCTTACCAACCGAGGACGCGCTTGAGATGGCGCGAAGCACGGGACTAGATTTAGTGGAGGTCGCGCCAAGCGAACGGCCTCCAGTTTGCCGTATTATGGATCACGGAAAATTCAAATACGACCAAAAGAAAAGAAAAAACAAGAGCAAGGCACACGCGCATCACGGTAGGACAAAGGAAATTCGTATCCGTCCCAAGACGGGCCAGCACGATATCGATTTTAAGATCAATCATGCGAGAGAGTTTTTAGAGCATAAAGATAAAGTTACTGTTTCGGTTATTTTCAGAGGAAGAGAACTCGCTCATATTGATGAGGGGCGTCGTGTTCTCAACGGTTTCATTAGCCAGTTGGACGATATTGCCAAGGTTGAAATGCCCCCCTCGCATCACGGTCGCCGGATCGTTTGTATCCTGGTACCCAAGTAACCGCTGAACCTTTCCTCTTGCGGGGTCTGCTGTTTTGAGCAGTCAGAGTCTCGGACTTGGACGGCCGAACCAACGTTCCATCCCCCTTTCCCTTGGTTCTGTATTAATTTAGACTTATCCGTTTGCCGGACGGTTCGGGTCGTTCTTGGTTGGGCCCATGTTTCGGTGTTTATCCAAATGAGGTGACTGATGCCAAAGCAGAAGACTCACAAGGGAACGAAAAAGCGATTTCGTCTCACTGCCAGCGGTAAAGCAAAGCACCGCGCAAGCGGAACGAGTCATTTGGCCGCACGTATGGAACATAAAAGAAAACGTAATCTCCGCGGAACGACAGTTCTTGCTGATACCGATACGAGAAAAATTCAAGATGCGCTCGGCAAGTACAGTAATTGAACTGTGCGCTTCGTAAGGGCTTCGCGTTCTTTGTTGTAGATGCTTAATAGCAGGTAATTGATATTCGATGAGAACGACTAAAGGACCCGCCCGTAATCGGGCGAAGAATCGTCTGTTTAAGCGAGTGAAGGGTTACCGGGGTGGTCGTGGTCGGCTGCTGCGGACCGCGAAAGAAACACTCGTACGGGCGGAGGCGTATGCCTACCGTGATCGCCGGACGAAGAAGCGAGAATTTCGTAAGCTATGGATCATTCGCATCAATGCTGCGGTACGGCAGCGAGGGTTACGCTACGGAGAGTTTATTTTTGGTTTGGGCAAGGCCCAGATCGAACTCGATCGCAAAAGCCTCGCAGAAATGGCCGTACACGATCCCGCCGCATTCGACATGGTTGTCGAGCGAGTGAAGGATGCTCTGGGAACCGCTGCGTGAACTGCCGTGGCACTTGATGAATTTGTAGCCGAGCTGGATCAGTTGGCCGAAGCGGCTACGGAATCTTTCTCCCTTGCCACTGATGCTTCGATGCTTGAGCAGCTTCGTGTCAAGATTCTAGGCGCGAAAAGTGGGCAGCTTAAAAGTATCCAAAAAGGCCTCGCTCAAATGGCTCCCGCGGATAAACCGCTGGCGGGGAAGCAGTTCAATCGGACCAAGCAAAAAATTGAAGAAGCCTATGCTTTCGCACAGCAGCGACTTGATTCGGTCACTTCGACGCAGGATGTGCCGTGTTTTGACCCCACTGAGCCGGGCTGTCGTCCCCAAATCGGTCATCTGCATCCTATTACACAAACCATTCAGGAGTTGAAAGATATTTTTGGCCGGCTCGGTTTTAGTGTTGCCGAGGGGCCGGAAATAGAGGACGAGCGACATAACTTTGACGCGCTGAACATTGATTTATCGCATCCAGCGCGCGATCCGCTTGATAACTTTTATCTGCGTACCGCTCGTACCGGGGCGGCTTCTGCAAAACCGGGGGTCGAGGCATTGGATTCCTCACTAGAATCTCCGTGGCTGCTTCGCAGTCAGACCAGCACGGTTCAGATCCGCGTCATGGAAGAGAACCCGCCACCTGTGCGGATCGTTTCACTCGGTCGCGTTTATCGTCCCGATACAGCAGACGCCACGCATTACCCGATGTTTCATCAGATTGAAGGATTGTTGGTTGATACGGACGTGACCATGGCTGACCTGAAGACAGTTCTGCGAATCTTCTGTAGCAGTTATCTCGGTGAAGACGTTCGTGTCCGATTTCGCCCCTCTTTTTTTCCTTTTACCGAACCGAGTGTTGAAGTCGACATGCAATGGGGAGAGGGATGGGTAGAGATGGGCGGAGCAGGAATGGTCGATCCCAATGTTTTTCGTGCCGTTGGATATGACCCGGAAAAAGTTACCGGGTTTGCGTTTGGGCTCGGAGTGGAGCGTCTCTGCGCACGAAGATTCGGGATTACGGATATACGTGAATTTTTTAAAAATGACCTACGTTTTCTAGGACAGTTTTGAAATCAATTTAGAGTCGACAGCTTTTTTATCGTCGTGAAAAAAAGCAAGAAGCCTTTATGAGGTATTGCATAAAATGATTGTCAGTTGGAACTGGATTCTGCAGTATGTTCCTCTGGAGATGTCTCCGGCTGAGCTGGAGGAGCGCTTAACGGCATGTGGACTCAACCATGAGGGAAGCGAAAAGGTCGGCGAAGATCTGGCAATCGATCTTGAGGTGACGAGCAATCGTCCGGACTGTCTGGGGCATATTGGTGTCGCCCGCGAGGTTGCTGTACTTTACGATCTGCCACTCGCAGTGCCTGACGTGGAGTTAGCCGTTGGTCCGCCTATCGGTGCGAAAGAGGCAACTGTTCGACTGGAAGCTTCCGAACTCTGTTCTCGGTATACGGCTCGCGTGATTCGAGGCGTCCAAGTGGGACCAAGTCCCCCATGGCTCGTAGATCGTTTGCGGACGGTTTATCAATCCAAACAAGGTGCCAGTTGGGAACCGATCAACAACGTGGTTGACATTACCAACTACGTCCTCCTCGAGTCGGGACAGCCGCTTCACGCATTCGATCTCAACCGAGTGGAGGGGCGGCAAATCGTCGTAAGGCGAGCGAAGCAAGGCGAACAGCTGTTGGCCATTAATCACAAGACCTATGCGCTCGATTCTGAGATGTGTGTGATCGCGGATCAGAAGCGGCCGATTGCCCTGGGTGGTGTCATGGGGGGCGCCGAAACAGAAGTTTCCTTAGAAACGACCGATCTCATCATCGAAAGTGCGATGTTTGCGCCGTTGGCGATCCGTTCGACGGCCCGTCAACTTGCCCTCTTCAGCGATTCCTCGTATCGCTTCGAGAGAGGACCGGACCCAATGGGCGTAGATTGGGCAAGTCAGCGGTGTTGCGAACTGATTCTAAAACTGGCGGGTGGTGCGCTGGCGGAGGGAATGATCGATGTTGGCACTGCCCCTCCTGCGCGTGATCCAATCGTTTTGAGGCTTTCTCAAATTGAGCGAATTTTGGGGATTGAAGTACCGCGCGAACAGGTTGCACGCATTCTCGTAGCCTTGGGCAATAAGCTGGAGAGCAATAAAAAAGAAGCAGTTACGGTAGTTCCCCCAAGTTGGAGGCGGGATCTTGCCCGCGAGGTCGACCTGATTGAAGAGGTAGCGCGCATTTATGGTTACGATAAGATTCCTGAGGATCGGCAGGTTCCGGTTTGTGCCTCATCGCGATCGCGTGAAGATCGCACGAAGGATCGTATGTACCATACGCTCACGGCCGCCGGGTTTGACGAAGTCGTGACGCCCAGTGCTGTCGATGAGCAAATGAGTTCGGTTTTTAATCCGTGGTCCGCACATGCTCCGATCCAGAGTGAAGTTCCCATGTTGCGAGGGGCAAATTTTTTGCGGACGAGTCTCGTGCCGAGTCTGCTCAGCGTGAGGCGGACGAACGAAAATTTTGGAGTCGATTCGATTGAACTTTTTGAGCTCGCTTCTATTTATTTGTCGACGCCTGAGGAGGCGGCCGAAAAATGGCATACTGAACAGAAATTGATAGGGCTTTGCAGTGGCAAAGGTTTCTTTGCCGTAAAGGGCACGCTCGAATCGTTGCTTGTCACACTTGGTATTCAAGCGCCGCTTCAAATGAGCGATTTTCCGAATGCCTTCTTTCGCCCCGGTCACTGTGCCCAACTGCAATTGAGTGATCGGCACCTTGGATATTTAGGCGAAATTTCAGAGTCAACGCGTAAAGCCTTTGGTCTCCGGTATCCAGCTTTCGTTGCGGAACTTTCTTTTCCACTCCTTCTGGCCGAGGCGGAGTTGATTCCGTCGGCGCGACTACTTTCTCCTTATCCCACAGTGGGTCGAGACTTTAATTTTGAGGTTGAGGAAAAAGTTCGCTGGTTCGATTTTGCGGCTACTGTTGAGCGGTCGGCGGGTGTCCATCTGGAGTCGATCGAGCACCTAGAGACATATCGTGACAAAGAGCGACTCGGAGAAGGGCGTAAAAGTCTGGTTCTTAAGGTGGTGCTTCGTAAGGCTGATGGAACGCTTACGGGGGAAGAGGCCGAAGAAATTAGTCAGCAGATCGATGCAGCATGCAAAAAGGATCACGGAGCTTCGCTGCGATCGTAATCGGTGTATGCGGTTAGAAGTCTGCGGCATCATCCCAGATGTTGGGCAGATATTTGGCGTTGATCCGCTGCCGAACTAAAGCCCGCTGTCGATCGTTTAATTCAGCGGTTCCCGCCACGCCTTCCAGGATTGTACTTTCGTTTTTCTTCGTGAGTTTATTAAGAACGAAATCGCCTGGGAGAGAAAATCCGTGGACACCGGTTAATTGCTGCCGTGAGCCATCACTGCTAATTTCAATCTCAATGAAAATATAGTTTCCCATCGAGGGAATCTGTTTAGGATTTTGAACTGCTTTGACAAATCCATCTTTAATACGAATCATCCAGCCCTTCCCGTCGTCATCCCAGCGAGCTACGATCTCTCGGCTGTTACAAATCATGTAGTGGCAGTTACGGTGCAACGCTTCGGGTACCGAGAGTGTCAAACCTGCTTCTTCGGTAGAAAAACCCTGCGTGCTAGACGCGACTTGTGCATCGACTTTGTCGGCAGGAATAGGAATAACGCCGCGACATTCGGGACAGCGCCCCTTTTTTCCCGCCAGTGTATCCGGCGCTTTGACGGGCTCTTGGCAATGCGGGCAGCGAATGCGAATCATGTTGATCCCCTTTGGTTCCATCCTAGACGCGCCGGGGCGTTACTGACAACCGGCTTATGCGGTCCTTCGCGCCGGAGCACAAAAATGCTATCTGTGAAACGGAGGAAAAATGCGAAGGGGCATCGGAAGAATAAGTGCTTTTTACGAAAAGGGAAATGAGAATGGCTAAGTGGAAAATTGCAGGAGTGAATTTCGACCATTTTCATATGGGTGACAATTTACGTTTTGCCCATGCGCATCCTGACGTGGAAATTGTGAGCCTTTGCGACGAGCAACCCGAACGTATGGTCGAGGCTGCCGAACATTTTTCAGTTTCTCCAGATCGCCTCTATACCGACTGCGAAGCCTGTCTCACTGCAACCGAGCCGGATCTTGTGCTACTTTGCCCAGCCACCGCCCGACACGCTGAGTGGACTGAGAAAGTGGCTCCCTTCAACGTGCATATTCTGATGGAAAAACCCTTTGCATCCACTCTCGCTGAAGCAGACAGCATGGTCGCTGCGATTCGGCCGGGAAAGCAGCTTGCAATCAATTGGCCACTTGCCTGGTATCCACCACATCGAACAGCACGACGACTCATTGAAGAAGGACGTATTGGGGAGGTGATAGAGGTTCACTTTTATGATGGTAATCGAGGTCCCTTGTGGCACGCTGCAGACAAGGTAGAGAAAACAGCTGAAGATGTTCAGCGCGAAAAGCCGCATAGTTGGTTCTACAAACGCGACCAAGGTGGTGGTTCACTGCTTGATTATTTGGGATATGGAACGACGCTTGGCACTTGGTTTTTGGATGGGAGAAAGCCTCTTGAGGTGACTGCAACGGTAGATCAACCGAAGGGCCTAGAGGTGGACGAACATAGTATCGTGGTTGCCAACTACGAAACGGGACTCTCTAAATTTGAAACACGGTGGGGTACGTTTACCGATCCCTGGACCAATCAACCTCAACCAAAATGCGGATTTGTCGTTGTGGGGACCGAGGGGACGATCAGTAGTTACGATTACGAATCGACGATTTACATACAATCGCTAGCGAATCAAGAGGGCGAAGTTCTTACAGTCGATCAACTTGAAATGCCATTTCAAAATCCCGTTCAGTACATGCTTGACTGTCTTGAGAAAGACAGACCGATCCAAGGGCCGCTCTCGGTCGAAATTTCAAGAGTTGGTCAGCAGATTGTGGATACGGCGGTGCGGAGTGCATCAGAAAAACGAACGATTTCCCTGCTTGATTGAACGGAAATGAAGGTCGGTTTGAAGAAGGATAGCAATTGCAAGTGGTAATAAAAATCTAAGGAGCGACGATGCGAACCAAAGCAGAACTTGCAGAAATTATTGAGCAGATTGCCTCGAGTGAAAGTCCTGTTGGAATGGACGCCGTCTATGTCCACGCAGTCATTCTCGATAAGTTGCAAACGATCGAAAAAAAATTAACACTTCTTGAGACAAAGCTCCCGCAGTCACCCTCGGGAGAGAATTCCATTGGCCATTAGGTTCGCTGGAAGAACCCCGCTTGGCCTCCCTTTGCGCTTGTTATAATGGCGGATTGAGGCGTATGTGGTTCCCCGTACAATCCGGGGAACCTTTTTCGGCACCAAAACAGGTACGCGTACTTATTGGCAGGGAGATACAGCATTTCATGGCCAGCAAACAACAACAGCTTTTTGCAAAAATAGTGCTGCACAATAAACTGCTCGATCCACCCCAGGTCGAGCAGTTGCTCCAGGAATTTTCCGACCCTGAGGAAATTATCCGCGCGCTTGTTAAAAGTGAAAAACTAGCGGAAAAAAAAGGCGAGCAATTGCTTGCGCTTTATCGTAAGCAAATTCAAAAATTGCCACCCGATTCCCAGGCCCATTCGGTTGACGCATTGGAGCCGAAGCAATCAGAGAAGGCTGCCAAGAACGCAGGTTCGAGTAACGCGCAGTCGTTGGATGCGCTTGTCGAGCAGGCCCTCGAGGAAGACGATGCAGAAGATGAAGAGGAAAACGCCACCGATCAATTAACAGAACAGACGGTAGAAGGGGAATCCAAGCCAGATATGGCCCACGAGGTTGAAGAAGCATCGGAGGCTTCTTCCGATGGACTGCCGCCACTGAGGGTGGATCTTGAACACGAGGCGGAGGCGGCTATCCAAATCGATGATGCTGACGAAGAAGATCTTCCCGTTCTGGAACGTGACACCGAAAGCCTTTCCGATGCTAAACAGGTTGCCACCTCGCAAGCCGATTATTCGGGTAGGGTCGATCACGATGCGAAAGAATTAATTCATGATATTTTGCGAGAAGCACGCGAGCTGAAGGCATCCGATGTGCATATCACCGCAGGACTCGCGCCGATGGTTCGTCAGGCAGGTTCTCTCAAACAGCTCGACAGGCCTCCGCTGGCACCGGAAACGACCCAAGGCGGATTGCTGGCCATGGTTGATGCAGGCCGCAGAGCGCAATTTTTAGAAACCCACGATCTCGATTTTTGCTACGACGGTGGTGAAGCATTGGGACGCTTTCGCACCAATTTTCTTCTAGAACAGTCAGGAATGGATGGAGTTTTTCGACTGATTGACACACAAGTGCCAAGTTTTGAACAGCTCGGATTACCGGACCAAATTAAACGCTTTACAGAATACGCAGTGGGCATTGTCTTGATCACAGGCCCCAAAGGTTCTGGGAAAACGACGACCCTTGCGGCGATGGTGGATCTTCTGAATGAAACACGTAATGAGCACATGATCCTTATTGAAGATCCGATTGAATACGTACACAAAAACAAGAAGTGTCATATCAATCAGCGAGAAGTCGGCACCCATACGAAGAGCTTTGGGAATGCTTTGCGGGCAGCGTTACGGGAGGCACCGGACATCATTGTCGTGGGAGAAATGCGAGATTTGGAAACAACCTCTCTCGCGATCACTGCTGCAGAGACAGGCCACCTTGTGCTGGCGACGCTACATACTCCGGATGCCATTCGCACCATCGGTCGGGTGCTTGATGTTTTTCCTCCCGAAGAGCAAGGTCAGATCCGAGCAATGTTGAGCGAATCTTTGCGAGGTATTGTCTCCCAGCAACTCATCCCAAATACAGCAGGCGATGAACTCGAGTTGGCGGTTGAAATTCTTGTCAACACGAATGCTATCGGCAATATGATTCGTGAAGATCGTACATTTCAGTTGCGGGGAATGATGCAGACTGGTCGCAAGCAGGGAATGACTCTTTTAGACGATTCACTGATCGCACTTGTTCGTAAGGGAAAGATTTCAAAACAAGAGGCGTGTACGCGCGCTACTGAGAAAGAATATGTCGAGAAAGAGGTGGGCTAAAATATTATGGCTGAAATTGATATTTTCTTGAGGGCGATGGTCCAGCAGGGAGCATCCGACGTACATCTCGTCGTCGGACAATCACCCAAATTTGCACTCCACGGACATATTACACCCATTTCTGAATTTAAACAGCGTATTTTCGATTCAGACAGTTTAAGGAAAATTCTGTTTGAGATCTTAACGGCTGAGCAAAGATCGACTTATGAATCAAATTGGGATCTCGACTTCGCTTACGAAATCAAGGGCGAAGCTCGTTTTCGCTGTAACTATTATTTCCAGCGGACTGGTTATGGCGCAGTGCTGCGTGTGATTCCGTCAGACATCTTGACACTCGATCAGCTTTATATGCCACCGATTCTTCGCTCACTTTCAGATCGTCGTGCAGGTTTGGTCTTGGCAACCGGACCGACCGGTAGCGGAAAAACGACGACCCTTGCTGCGATGATTGACCACATTAATACAAACAGTAGTCGCCGGGTTGTTACGATTGAAGATCCGGTGGAATTTGTGCACTTGAATAAGCAGTCTATCATCAGCCATCGCGAAGTGGGAAATCACACGAGTTCCTTCAAAGCGGGGTTGCGCGCAGTGACCCGGCAGGATGCCGATGTGGTGCTGGTAGGCGAACTTCGCGACTTGGAGACCATGGCACTTGCACTCTCCGCAGCAGCTATGGGGACGCTTGTCTTTGGCACGCTTCATACCAACAGTGCAGCAAAGACGATTGACCGGATCATCGATATTTTCCCTGTAACGCAGCAGGCCCAGGTGAGGACAGTTTTAGCAGAATCGCTAGCAGGTATCGTGGCTCAGCAACTCCTGAGAAAAAAAGGAGGAAAGGGCCGCGTTGCAGCAACGGAGATTTTGACGGGTAATCATGCGGTAGCAAGTATTATCCGCGAAGGAAAAATTGAACGTATCACTTCAGTGATTCAAGCAGGCAAACGGGAAGGCATGCAGTTGTTGGATGATGCGCTCGAAAAAATGGCGATGGAGGGTGTTATCGAGGGAGATGATGCCTATATGAAAGCGAATGAGAAGCGTCGTTTCGAACAATTTGTAACGAAGTAGTTTTCCATTTTTCATTCTATTATTTGATTTTCTGTTTATGACACGTCGTTTTTATTCTTCCACCTCGATTCAGCCGCCACGTACCGAAATTAGCGGTACCGAAGCACATCATATGCTGCATGTTCTTCGGCTAGAGGTGGGCGATCGCGTCACTCTTTTTGACGGAAGCGGCGTTGAATACACGGCCCGCATCGAACATATTTCTCGGCAAAAAGTGCAATGCACGATCGAGGATCAGCAAGCGATTGATCGGGAACTGGGTGTCGAAATTCATTTGGCTGTTGCACTTCCCAAAGGAGATCGCAGTCGCTGGCTTGTTGAAAAGGCGGTAGAGCTCGGCGTTCGTCGGCTCGTTCCTCTCGAGTGTGAGCGAAGTATTGTGCGTATCCGACCAGCATCGCTTTCGAGGCTAAAAAAAGCTGTCATCGAAGCGAGCAAGCAGTGTGGTCGAAATCGATTGATGGAACTAAGCTCACCCGTTTCTTTTTCCGAGTGGTTCCATGAAGAGCAGGGCGATGGATTGCGACTCTTGGCACACCCTGATCAGACAGCACGGCCGCTTCAATCCATCGATGCTTGCCATCAAGGCGATACAGTGAGAATTGCCATCGGTCCAGAGGGCGGCTTTAGCGAGTCGGAAGTGCGAGCCGCTGCTACACAAGACTGGAAAGTGGTCACACTCGGCAATCGGCTTCTCCGGGTGGAGACGTCTGCATTGGCAGCCGTCGCAGCGATTGGTTTGTGGGCACACACGGCAGAATAAATTCTTTTACTCGCCGCGAAAATCAGCTTGTGGATTTCCTTTTACGATTTCGCCAAACAGATGGCCACCCTCGCTGCCATGCTGCCACGTACCGGCGTAACGGGTTTTATCAAAAAGAACCTTCGCTGAGAAAGAACCAAGGCCTGGAATTTTATAGTTGTCAAGCACGATCATCGGTGTGTCACCTGCCCAACGTACGGTGAGCGGCAAAGGCAGGCGGAGATTCACTGTGCCGAATTGAAGGCGAACATCAAACCGCCAGAGGTGTTCTCGACCAGGAATTTTTTTCACGCGGTAAATGGTGTACCGTTCCCGCTCAGGCTCTTTGCGTTGTTCCTGTTGGGTATACGTTCCCACCAGCGTCACTTGGGACAGCATTGCAGCAAATTCCTTTTCGCGATTTTCTTGATCGATTGCTTCGCGTGGTTTCGCATCAGCCAGTGACACACTGACAATCAACAACAGAAGAAAAGGCACGCGATAAAAAAAAGATGGCACGATTTCAATCTCCCCAAAGTGGATATCTTCGCCCAAGGCATGGAATCGACTCGCTGCGGATTATAAACCAATTCTTTTTATGGTTCCTCTTTGGGGGTAATCACCGGTTTGAATCAATGGCAGGGCGGGGGTAGAATGCCTCGCTCGGGAGAGCCTGCAGATTTGTTTGCGTTGGGGGTCAATCTTCGTTGGTAGGAACAGGAAAACGATCGATGTGGAACAACAAGGGTCTGTGGCACGGATGTTTACTCATGAGCGTTTTGGCTTGTGGTTGTGGCAAAGTGGACAACCAAGGCGCTTTAGAGGTGGGGAGCCAGGGAGCGAGGATCCTCGATAGTGCACAAAGCGACAGACCGCCGGTGGTCTCAGTTTCCGACCGCAATCGCACCGACACGTCAAGCGACAACTGGCCACAATGGCGCGGTCCGTCCCGCACCGATATTACAAATGAAATCGGATTACTCCGGCAGTGGCCCGAGGGGGGCACCGGACCGAAGCAACTCTGGGTTTCGCGGGATGCTGGGATCGGCTACTCCGGGCCTGCAATTGTCGACGGAATACTTTATACGATGGGCGCGTTGCCGCTCTCTGCATCGGGTGTGGAAGATGAGGGAGGCGAGGATGCTGTGGCCGAGGCTAAAGAATATGTGATTGCAATCGACGCCCAAACGGGAGCATTGCTCTGGTTCTCTGAGGTTGGTGAAGTTTTTCAAAACAATTGGGGTAATGGACCCCGTAGTACTCCGACGATAGATGGTCAGTTTATTTATGCACTCGGTGCACTCGGAGACCTAGTCTGTCTCGAAAAAGCGAATGGAAAACTACGTTGGCGGCGAAGTTTCACCGAGGATTTTGGTGGCGAGGTGCCAGATTGGGGATACTGCGAGTCGGTGCTGATCGATGGAGATCATCTCATCTGCACGCCAGGAGGGCCTGAGGGTGCGATGGCCTCTCTGGACAAACGAACAGGACACGTGCTCTGGCGATCGACCGATTTTACGGACGGTGCCCAATATGTCTCCATGATTGCAATCGATAACGGTGGAAAGCGCCAATACGTGCAGTTGACACAACAGCATCTGGTGGGGATCGATGCAAAAAATGGCGACTTACTTTGGAGCAGCGATTGGCCTGGGCGGGTAGCCGTTGTGCCTACGCCCATTTCAAAGGGGGACTCAGTCTATATTTCCTCAGGGTATGGGGTGGGATGCAAGCTTGTTCGTCTCGATAAGCAAAATCATGTAGAAGAAGTCTATGCAAATCGCAATATGAAAAACCATCACGGTGGGGTGATTTTATTAGATGGTCATCTTTATGGTTACTCTGATGGAGTGGGTTGGTTGTGTCAAAATTTTGAGGATGGCAAAAAAGTTTGGAGCGAGAAAGGCGAATTGGGCAAAGGCGCGATTGCCTATGCCGATGGCCGCTTCTACTGTATTGGAGAAGATGATGGGCGAGTCGTTCTGATCGATGCTTCTCAGGATGGCTGGCAGGCGAGAGGTGAATTTACACTCAACCCACAGACCGAACTCCGCAAGCCAGCCGGTCGGGTTTGGACACACCCGGTGATTGTCGATGGTCGACTCTACCTGCGCGACCAGGAAATACTGCACTGCTACGATGTCAGGCAGAACTAACAATACTTCGCGCTTGTTATTCGCCAAAACTTTCTGTCAAAACATTTTTGAGCGATTCCTGGCTGCGTCGATCAGTTGTCGCATCGTAGACAGTACCGAAGTCGGGATCGTTTGCTTCTGGATTGGTAAAAGCGTGTAGGGCGCGACCATAAATATGGAGTTGCCAGTCCGCACCTGCTTTTGTGAGTTCACTCTTGAGCACAGTAATTTCTTCTTCCGATGCCATCGGATCGAGGTGACCATGGAGGACGAGTACCTTTCCGGGAATCGACTCGGTTACCAAATTATTGGGGGACGACAGAAGGCCATGAAAACTAATGGTTGCCGCAAGCGGACACCCCGTACGAGCCAAATCGAGGGCGCATAATCCACCGAAGCAGTAGCCCATCACGGCCACACGTTCCGCATCGACTTCCTTTCGGTCGCATATCGCTGCAAACACGGACAGTAACCGCTTGCGGAGTAGCCCGCGATCATCGAGCAAGGGCTGCATGAGGGCGGCATTCTCTTCCTTCGATGCCCCTACGCGGCCCTCACCGTAAAGATCGGCGGCAAAACCAACGTAGCCAAGATCGACCACCCGTTCAGCAGCAGAGCGCGCAAAATCATCGCAGCCCGCCCATGCGTGGCAAACGATGACCGCCGGGCGTTGCCCTTCGAACTCCTTTTTGGAGAACAAATGCCCTTGGAGTGTCGTTGCGTCATGTTGGATGGAAACGACTTCCGTCTTGATCGGCATCATAAAAACCTCCTTCTTTTGAAGATTATGCGAATCTGGTGTGCTCTGTCCAGGGTGGCGTTTGTTTTATTATCTTGCGGTGACAAAATCTGTAGTGCGCGTTTACAATGCCCGGGTGTCAATGGCCTTTGGGTCATTGGGATGTACCCAAACATTTTTTGCGACAAAACGTAAACTAGATAGACAATGGCTCAAGAACATCTTTCGCAGCAACTCACCTTTCGCTTCCGCCATCACAGAGCCTATCTGGCGCTATGCCTTGCCGGAGTGACTTTGCTCCTGGCGACTGCGGCACTATTGGCTTATTTCGTCGAGGATTATACGCCGCTGCTCGAAGCAGGAATTCACAATCTGGGGCAATGGGCTCCAGTTTTTTTTATTCTGGGTGCAGCTTTACTCTGCGTATGTTTCGTTCCGCAAGGAGTGTTGTCGATAGCCGGAGGTGTCTTATTTGGCTTAGGACCGGGTCTCTTATACGTTTTTCTTTCTGAATGTGTCTCTGCATCACTGAGTTTTTTCATTGGCCGACACTTTCTTCGTAAGAAAGTCAAGCAATGGATTAAAAACCATCCTCGTTTGGGAATGTTTGATCGTGCTGCCCCGGATAAGCGGTTGCGTTTGATGTTTTTAATGCGATTGGCGCCGGCCAATTTCTCGCTTCTTAACTATGTGTGTGCAGTCAGCGACGTACGCCTTTGGCGATTCTTGGTGGCTTTGGTCGGCGTGCTTCCCGGCAATCTCTGTACCGTTTACGCTGGTGATGTTGCGAAGCACGTGAGTCGACTGGCGGGAGGGAATGAAGATAAAGGTTCAATGCATTACGTCTTGATGATTGGTGGATTATTCATTGCCATTCTCACCCTTTCTCTGATTGCGAAGATGGCCTACCGGATGGTCAAGGAAGATGTCCCGCCCGATTTAGAATCTACGACGACAAACTAGAAGTAATCTTATTTTTTGCACACGATTAGCGCATTCAACAGAGGTGTGTCTATCTTTTTGAAGTCGGCTCAGTGACCGGCTCGTTGGCTGCAATCCATGCACGCAGTTCATCCAGTTCGCGTTCGAATCCTCCCGAGAGGATGGGGAACCGGCACCATGTTTTGGGGTCTAGATTTTCATCATCAAGATGGAACGAGGGGGCATAACGCTCGCGTTTCCATTGAGTGCGCGACCAAAGTCTAAAAAAGCGTATCACCCACTTCTCCAGTTGACGGCGATCGTACTGAGGAAATTCAATCTTCACGAACTGGTACACATCCAGGGGCATGTATTTATCGCGGATAGCCGCTCGTTCAATAGCATCGAGCAGATCGTAGGGCATGAGATCCGATTCATCCGTTTGGCCCTCGGTGGGTGGTCTCAGTTCGGCTGTTGGTTGCTGCTGATTGACCTCCTTGAGCGCTGGAATCGGATGGAAGCCGTGGGGGCCTGTTTTCTCCATCCAGAGCAGCCAACGCCGAAGAAACGCTTTGTCGATTCCAGCTATCGGAGCAAGACCACCACTCGTATCTCCATCCATGGTCGCGTAACCGACAGCCGCTTCACTCCGATTGCTCGTACTCAGTAGAAGTGCTCCTTGAAGATTAGCGAGCATCCACACGCCCGGAGCACGCGCGCGAGCCTGAATGTTCTGCAGGGCAAGATCATCCTGTGACCACTCCAATTTACGTCCGACTACATTTTCGATGCGCTTGGTATAGCCCTCGACGAGAGAATCAACATTCCACTCAAAAAAAGTAGCGTTCAGTGAGGTGCTGAGGTTATGGGCTGCGCTGCGCGTTGTCTCACTACTATTGCGTGTTGCCTGATAAACGCAAGCTAAGAGTTTATGAATCAGTGCCGCTGAATCATCTGCGACTGTCAGCTGATCAATATGAGATAATTTTTGAATAAAACCTTCACAGCCAAGTTCGGCAACACCCAGTTGGACGGCCATCGCGACGAGTGTAGCAACGCTCGATGAATCGCATCCCCCACTAAGTGAGATCACACAACCACAGGAACGGCTTTTTCGTAGATAATCAAACAGGCCCAACGCGACCGCTCGCGTAAATTCTTCTTCCTTGATGTCGGCTGATTTTTCCCACTCGGCCGTATTCTCCAGTGTGTTGGTCGGGAGTGGGTTGGGAAACTCGAAATCAATTTCAACAATCTGATCCGCAGCCCGACTTGTTTTCTGTGTTTGCGTTCGCCGGTTTCGACTGCCCTCCAGGTCAATGTGGGCTGAGGCGAGTTGGATATCTTCAAAGGAAAATCGACAGCCCTCAGTAAGCATTTTCCCATCACTCGCGATCAGGACACCGCCATCATAAATCACACGTCCAGCTTCGTTGCCGAGAAGGTTCGCGTAGACGTAACCGACACCGAAGGCCCGCGATCCCTCGAGGACTAGTCGTCTGCGAATTTCCTGTTTCCCAAACGCGAAGTGACTTGCACTAGGATTCAATAGAAGATCGGCACCAGCCTGCGCCAATTCTCGTCCTGGCCGTTTTGCCGTCCAGGCGTCCTCGCATATTTCGAAACCGATTTTGATGCCACCGCAATCAAAGAGCAAATCCCCGATAGGATAACTTTGGCCAGCCAACTCCGTTTGTCCTGCGGTACCGGATGGCCAGGCCTTGAACCACCGCGGTTCATAGTGGACGCCCGCACCAGCCAGATTCTGCTTCGCCGCAAATCCGATGATGCGACCATCTGCCAGCAGACAGCAGGTGTTGAATAATCCCCCCCGATGCATTCTGGGCAAGCCAATGGCAACAATCATCTCCTTTGTTTGTGGGATGATTTCTCCAAGTATTTTCTCGGCCGTATACAGTACGCCCGGAGCTTGGAATGCATCTTCACAGCCATATCCGGTAATGCACAGTTCTGGCATGCACAAAATAGAGACACCCCGGTTTTTTGCCATTGAGATGGCCTTGAGGATGTTTTCCTTATTGGTCTCCCAGGCGAGGGGTGTCTGGTTGACCGAAGCTGCCGCGACGTGAATCAGTTGCATTTCGAGTGGTCCGGAATCCGGGAAACCTTTTTTGTAAAGAATGCGAGTTCATGCCGAAATGGCACATTGTAGGGTTGCTGTATTGTAACGCTCCGGCACGCTACTTAACCACCAGTCGCCATAACAACCGGTTTTCCGATGAGAAAATTCAGCCCGGTTTGGAACAGATGACTTCCGAGAAGACTGTAAATTACATAAAATGGCCCAATGCGTATTTTATCTCATCCGCAGTTCAAGCGGGTGGGGCGGTCTCCGTGGTACAGCGATCATATCGATGGACGATTCATTTAAAGCAATTGGTATTGACCTCGGCACCACCTATTCCGCCGTTGCACATGTCGATGAAACCGGTCGCCCCACAACGATTGTGAACTCGGAGGGAGACCTCGTAACCCCAAGTGCCGTCCTATTCGATGGTCAGCATGTGATCGTTGGTAAGGAAGCAATCAAGGCAGTAGCTACCGATGCCGAGAGCGTCGCAGATTGCTCTAAACGCGATCTCGGACAAAAGATTTACCACAAAACGCTCGAGGGTAGGGAGTATCCGCCCGAAGCCATTCAGGGATTCGTGCTTCGTAAGCTGAAACAGGATGCAGCACGTCTGATCGGTGATTTCCAGAAGGTAGTGATTACGGTGCCAGCCTATTTTGATGAAGTCAAACGAAAGGCGACACAAGATAGTGGCTACATGGCAGGCCTTGAGGTACTCGATATTATCAACGAACCGACCGCTGCCGCTATCGCCTACGGCTATCAGCAGGGCATTCTCAACGATCAGCATGAAGTTACCGAGCGTCAGCGCATTTTGGTTTATGATTTGGGTGGCGGAACTTTTGACGTCACGGTGATGGAAATCGAGGGTAAAAATTTTAAGGCACTGGCAACCGACGGCGATGTTCTCCTGGGAGGAAGGGATTGGGATCAGCGGATTGTTGACTTTGTAGCCGAGAGATTTTTAACCGAGTACAGCCTCGATCCGCGGGAAGATGCCTGTGCTTCCGGTCGCCTCTGGAGGGAGTGCGAGGATGCAAAAAGAACGCTCTCTGTCCGCGACAAAGCGGCCGTTGCCTGTGACTACCAGGGAAAGGCGCTGCGTGTCGAGTTGATGAGAGAAGAATTTGAAGAGCTGACGCGCGATCTAATGGAGCGGACTAAATTTACGACACAGCAAACCCTGCAGGCTACTGGACTCACCTGGGACGGTATTGATCTTATTTTGATAGTAGGTGGATCGACGCGGATGCCCATGGTAGGGGATATGCTCACAAAGATCTCGGGGAAAAATCCCAATCGCAGCCTTTCGGCGGACGAGGCGGTGGCGCATGGTGCTGCACTACGTGCGCAAATGATACTCCAGCAAACAGCAGGGGAGTCGCCGGCATTAAAGATTAAAAATATAAATTCCCACAGTCTTGGAGTGGTTGCGATGGATGCAAAAACCTCCAGGCAGCGAAACGCTATTTTGATTCCACGGAATACTCCATTACCGGCAAGCGCGAAACGCGTGTTTAAATCACAATCCGAGGGCCAAACGACGGTGGAGGTCAAAATTATAGAGGGAGAGAGTTCCTCTCCTGAAGACTGCATGCAGATTGGTCAGTGTGTGGCTCGTGATTTACCTGCAAACTTGGCGATGCATACACCCATTGAAGTTCGCTTTCGCTATCTCGAAAATGGGCGACTTACAATTACCGTGAGTGTGGAGGGTAAGGAAATGCTCCACGAAATCACGCGCGAAAACAGTCTCTCGGCCGAACAGCTTGACAGTTGGCGCGATTACATTGAGGCAGTCGAAAAGGGAGAGACAGAAGCGACCGGTGGATAGGTTGTTGCGTTGACGGTGTGTTTTTCAAAAGAGATAAAGGGAGCCGGTCGCGCGCATGCGACTGAACGATTACTTGTTTTTCACCTTGGTACTCACGTTGACCCATCGTTTTGGCTCTGCTAGGCTCTGGCATGTCTGATTCTAACGAGCAGGATAGTGTTTTTTCTGATTTGGGCCTTTCAGAGCCCATGCTCAATGCCCTTGCACATGTGGAATACACCCAACCGACTCCCGTGCAGGCAGGTTTGATTCCTAAGGCCCTCGAAGGCTGCGATCTGCTTGGCCAGGCTCGAACGGGTACCGGAAAAACGGCTGCGTTTGCCATACCGATACTCGAGCGTATCGAAGGCAACAAGCGGGGTAGTCCGCAGGCCTTGATTCTTGTCCCCACCCGAGAGTTGGCCGTTCAGGTTCGAGGGGAAATCGCGAAACTTGCGTATGGGCGAAAAACACGCGTATTGGCGGTCTATGGCGGAAAACCGATTCGTGGCCAGACAGAAAAATTGAGTCGCGGTACGGAAGTTGTTGTAGGGACGCCAGGGCGTGTACTGGATCATATGGCCAGGGGCACCCTCAAAATGGATGGTCTGCAGATCGTCGTACTCGATGAAGCGGATCGGATGCTGGATATCGGATTTCGTCCGGACATCGAAAAAATTCTACACCGTTGTCCTAAAGATCGCCAGACACTTTTACTCAGTGCGACTGTACCGGGGCCAGTAGAGCGAATCGCACGCCGGTACATGCGCGATCCGGAGTTGCTGAATTTTTCGCCCAAAGAACTCGCTGGAGAAACGATCGATCAGTTTTATTTTACGGTTGATCAGGATAGAAAATACGAACTTCTGAAGCGACTCATAGATCGGGAAAAACCGAGACAAGCAATCGTTTTTTGCCGTACGAAGAGAGGAACAGATCGGTTAGCGATCAAGTTAGGAAAGAAACAGTCTGGTGTTGCCTGCATTCACGGGGATATGCATCAAGGAGCTCGAGATAGAGTAATGCAGCAGTTTCGCGAGATTCAGATTCAGATTCTGATTGCTACCGATGTGGTAGGAAGAGGTATTGATGTGAGTGGTGTTTCGCACATCATTAACTACGATACCCCGACTTTCTGTGACGATTACGTACATCGCGTAGGCCGTACGGGACGGATGGGCAAAGATGGAATTGCAGATGGAGTGGCCTATACCTTTGTCACACCGGAAGAGGGTGGCGAATTGACAGACATCGAAATGCGGATTAATAAATTGTTGATCCGCGATGAGATCAATGACTTTGAAACAGTGCGTATAAAAGATCCTGTTCAAGAAGAATCCGCACCGGCCAAGCCGCCTGCCCCCCCGCTCAAAAAAGGGGGTCGCCCCAAGCGACGTATTCGTCGTGCCCTCTAGTTTTTCTCGCTGGGTGAGGCGCCAACCGTGCAACCGTGTTAGGCAAATCTAGTCTGCCGGCTCAATACTCAGATCACAATCGGGAAGCGATTTCAGAAAAACTTGGCCATAGCTTTTTGTCTGAATCCGCGGATCAAGAATAACTACCATTCCGGAATCCTGCGAAGAACGTATCAATCGTCCAAATCCCTGTTTGAGTTTGAGAGCTGCTTCGGGGAGTTGGTAATCTCCAAACGGATTGCCTCCCTGAGTTCGAATAGTCTCCAACCGGGCCTCCAGTACGGGTTCCGTGGGAACCCGGAAAGGGAGTTTCGTAATGATGACATTGACCAGCGCATCCCCCGGCACGTCGACCCCCTGCCAAAAACTGTCTGTGCCGAACAGGACGCTTCGGGGTTGTTCACGAAATCTTTTGAGCATTTGCGTTCGTGGCATCCCATCCGCTTGGCAGAGCAAACCGAGTTCGCGTTCGCGAAGCCAAGGAGTGAGTGCTTTGGCCGCGCGTCGCATGGAGGCATAGCTGGTAAAAAGGACGAAAGCGTGTCCATCCGTCCGATCGACATAGCGACGAATCATGGGGACCAACTTGTCCTCATAGGCTTCTCGCTCGGTGGAGGGATCGGGCATACCTTCAACCAATATTAATTCTACTTGTCGGGCATAGTTGAAGGGACTTCCGAGTCTCAGCATTTCCGCTTTGATCAAACCGATTCGGGATGTAAAAAAATCGAACGAATAATTTTGACCGATGGCCAAGGTCGCACTTGTGAGAATGACTGAAGGCACGCGTTCGAAGAGTTCGCTTCGCAGTGCCGGACCGACGTCAATCGGTGCCGCAGAGAGGGTGACCCTGGGCAGGCCCCGGCGGGTCTGCTTTTCCTCGATCCAGTAGACCGAACCGTCAACCGTCTGGCGACACCACTGTTCGATCTCACCGGCTAGGACCATCAGCCGATCAGCGGCGGAAACAAAATCCTGTCGATGGGTTTCTTCCTTGAGTGGTGCTGCCGCTTGGCGGACTTTTTGCGAAAGCGTGACAAGTTGGGGGCTCAGCGGATTGGCAAACGGCTGGACTTGATCGACACGGCCGTTTTTGCGGGCCTGGCTCTCGGAATAAAAGCTTGCCTCCTGGAAAAATTTTTCCATGCTTACCAGACATTCGGCAACGGCCACTTGCGCAGATCGCATTTTATAGTGTACAAGTAAGCCCTTATTCGTTCGATCATTGAAGAGCTTTTGAAGGACATATTGTACTTGTCCACTGCTCACGCTGAGGCCTAAGTGATTGCTGGCCACCTCTTCCAAGGTATGTGCCTCGTCGAAGATCACGACATCCGCATCAGGCAGAAGGCTCGCACCGGTGCGTCGCAGTGCCAGATCGCTAAAAAAGAGGGCGTGGTTGACGATCAAGATCCGCGCATGATCGATGCGACGGCGCGACTGATAATAAAAACAGTCTTTGTAGGTGGGGCAATTTCTGCCCATGCAGTTGCCGCTATCGCTGGCCACTTCATCCCAGACGATCATTTGGGGCGTATAGTCTAGATCGGCACGCGAACCATCCTGCGTTTGTTGACTCCAGCGGTGGAGTTGCTCGAGTTGGTCGAATTCCGCCGGTTCGTGAAACAGGGAAGGGGCTCGATTGCGTGCCGCTTGGAGTCTCCGCAGGCTCACATAGTTTCTCCGCCCTTTGACCAGGACGGTGGTAAATTCACGGGGAATGACACTGTTGAGCAGGGGGATATCTTTACCAAGCAGCTGTTCTTGCAGGCTGATCGTGTGCGTTGAAATAATGATCCGCTTTGCCGACTTTTGGGACCCATCTTCGGCGGATTCGCCTTCAGTCGCGGCCAGAATGGCAGGAACAAGATAACCAAAGCTTTTACCAACGCCTGTTCCTGCTTCGACGACTAAATGCCGTTTGTCGTGGATGGCTTGCTCGACCGCGAGCGCCATTTCTTGTTGCTCAACGCGCTCCTCGTAATTTTCGAGTCGGGCGGCAATGCGGCCTCCTGGTCCCAGAATATCGTCGACAGCAAGCATCCGTGATTCTCGCAGACAGAAAGAAGAAGGGTTCAAGCACACCTTACCAGAAAGCGACTGGTGTCTGAAGTCATTGCCCGAAAGTCAGCCAACATGGCAGCGAAGTAGTCGTAGAATGCTGATTGTGCTACGATCCTCGTAGGTGGCAGATAGAACGAGGGGGGATAGATGGCAATTGAATTTGAATGTCCCGAATGTCGAGCAACCTTACGCGTCGGCGACGATGCGCGTGGCAAAAAAGCGCAGTGTCCCCAGTGTGGAAAAATCTCCGAGCTTCCCAGTGAAGTTGCCCCACCCTCAGCGATGTCCGCAGTACCGGCCGCCTCCATGGCCGGAGGTTCCCAAGATGTTGATCTGGGATCGAAAATTACCAAAGGTCCGCTCCTTCCTTCCCACATTAATTTCAGTGCAGTTCTTTCTCGCGGTTGGAAGATTGCAGCTGAAAACTATGGAATAGCTCTTGCGGGAAGTGCTATTTTTCTCGCGCTCAGTATTGGGGTGGGGATGGTGGCGAATAGTGTTGCCGAAATGGGTAACTTGGCGGGAGATCCCGTTAGTATTCAGTTTCTGGTGAGTGTGAGCAAAGTTCTTTTTGATACGTGGCTTACCGGCGGAGCGACGCTTTTTTTTCTCAACCTGACGCGCAGACAGGTTGGTCAGATTGGAGAAATGTTTTCAGGCGGAAAATATCTTTGGCGTATTTTGGGCGTCAATTTACTCCTCTTACTATTTTTCTCGTTCATGATGCTCTTTGGTTGTGGTATCCCTGCACTGATCGGTTACATCGTCACCGGCGATGCCGTGGTTGAGCCTGCCGCGGAGAATCCTCTCAAAGTTTCGGAAAAAGAAAAATTAAAAGAAACTGCTGGTGTAGAAAGTAAGAAGCAACCGAAGGAAAAACGGTCAAGCAATCAGCTACCGGGGGCACAAAACGTAGGAGCCGGCCTTGCACAAATCGAAGACGAAATGGATCTCCATCCCCGAGTCGAGGCAGCAATTGCCGGAGCGATCATCGGGATGCTGGTGATTTTAATTCCGATGATTATTCTTGGAATTATGTTTTCTCAGGCGGTGCTACTGGTCGTCGATCGAGGGGTGGGCAGCATCGAGGCAATTCGGCAATCGATCCGGATCACGCGCGGTAATAAAATGGCGCTCTTTTTACTAGGACTCATTTCAGCATGTCTTGCGTTCGCTGGTATTCTTGCCTGCGGCATCGGTCTGTTTTTTGTCATGCCTTTTATCTGGGTGATCGCCATGACCGCATACTTGGCGATGACCAGCCAGCTTCCACAGGGTTAACCACCTGGCAGCGGAAAACGGCGCGTTGTCTGGGTTTTTTGCGATTCTTTAACGGGGGCGGGCCGCGATGCGGCCTTCGTCTGGGCTGCTTGCCGTGGCGTAGAGTTTGCGGGGAATGCGTCCGCCGCGTGCCGCATGCCAACCCGCTTCGGCGGCCAGACGCATGGCAACAGCCATCTGTTTCGGTTCTGCAGCGTGCGCAATTCCCGTATTGAGCAGCACGCCATCGACGCCCAGTTCCATGGCGACTGCCACGTCACTTGCCGTGCCCACCCCGGCATCGACGATGACCGGATAATCGGCGTCTCCATCCTTGAGATACTCGAGACAGATTTGAAGATTATTGGGATTGAGAATTCCTTGCCCCGATCCGATCGGGCTTCCGGCTGGCATCACACTTGTCGCCCCCGCTTCTTTCAGTCGTAGCGAGAGCATGGGATCGTCCGTGGCATAACAGAGCACGGAGAAACCTTCTGCAACCAGTTTTTCAGTCGCTCGGAGCGTTGCCACCGGATCTGGTAATAAGGTCTTGGTGTCCCCGAGTACCTCCAGCTTGACCCAGTCGTAGCCCGGATTCTCGAGACTTTCTAAAATTTCTCGACCGAGTCGTGCCGTGCGGATCGCTTCGTCGGCTGAAAAGCATCCCGCCGTATTGGGAAGCAGTGTGTACCGAGAGGTATCGATAAAATCAAGAATATTGTTCCCTTCGGCATCGACCAACCGTTCCCGCCGGACGGCCACCGTAATGCACTCGGTGCCCGAAAGTTCCAGGCACTCTTGCATCATTTTGTAACTGGAATACTTTCCTGTGCCGACAAACAAACGGCTGCCAAAGGTATGTTGCCCGATGCGAAATTGTGGGATCGCTAGCGACGTGGATTCCGCCGCGGTCAAATTATCGGAGGGGGATTTCATAGGAATTCAATCTCACCGTAAGGCAACCAGCCGCATCATAGCAGACTCGTTTACCGAGACAACCGACCGAGAGTCGTCACTACCCTCCACCTACAAGCGTCACAATCTCGAGTCGATCATTTGCAGCGAGCCGATAGTCTCCGTGTGACTTGCGGGGCACCAACTCGCCGTTGACCTCGACCGCAAAGCCACGCAGCGGAACGTCTAGCGTATCGAGCAGGTCGGCAACGGTACTGGTGGGCACCACGTGGTGCATCTGGCCATTAAGAATAATGTTCATGCTTACTGAATTTGATCCAGAGGAACCGGTGACCGCTGTTTGTCCGACTCAACAACAGCCGAAAGTACCCGTTGCACTTTATAGGCGTCGGCAAAGTCAGCCAGTGGAACCACCGGCTCGCCACCCCCGATTACGGTGAGCATATCCGCAGCCTGATTGATAAAGCTATGTTCGTAGCCCAAAACGTGCGCTGTGGGCCACCAGGACGCCGCATAGGGATGGTTTGCATTCCCGTCGGTGACATTAATGGTGTTCCATCCCTGCAACTGCGCTGGCAGTGTTGCATCGTACCAGTCGAGTTCATTCATCCGTTCAAAATTAAAGCGGATTGCGCCGAGTTCACCATGGATTTCCAGGCGATTCGCATTTTTATATCCAGTCGAAAGTCGCGTCGCTTCAAAGGTGGCCAACGCACCACTTTCCATTTTGGCAATGAACAGCACGATGTCATCGACCGTGCTCGCTCCCTTCTTTTGACTCGTGGCACCGCCGTGCCCTGAAATTTCTCCGCCACCACCCTCCAAGATAACGCGTTCTTTGATGACTGTTTCCATCGTGGAGCCGATCACTTCGCTGACTTCATCGCCAGTAATGAAGCGGACTGTATCGATCGTGTGTGCACAGAGGTCGCCCAGTGCGCCCGAACCGGCAACCTCCCCGTCGAACCGCCACATGAGCGGGGTATCGGGCCCTGCCCAATCCTGGAGATAACAGCCTCGGATCTGATAAATTTTCCCCAGCTTTCCAGCCGCGCACAGTTGATGGGCAAGCGCAACCGCAGGACAGCGTCGATAGTTGTACCACACAAACGTTTTGCCACTTGCCTTTTCCGCTGCTTCCATCATTTGTCGCGCATCACTTAAGGTTCCTGCCAAAGGTTTTTCACAGGCGACATGCTTTCCGGCTTCAAGCGCTGCAATGGTATGCTCAGCGTGTACGTTATTGGTGGTGACGACATCGACTAAATCAATGGCCTCATCCCCAACGGCCGATTGCCAGTCGGTGGCACAGTGTTTCCATCCCCAACGATCTGCGAAAATCTTTAGTTCTTCCTGATTACGGGCAGCGACCGTGTGCATGACCGGTTGGCAAGGAAGATCAAAAAATTTATCCACTTTGAGATAAGCGTTTGAATGTGCCCGGCCCATGAACTTCGTTCCAATCAGGGCAATATTACAGAGGTTGGTTTGCGGGGTCTCGGCAGACATCTTAAAAGCTCCTAAATTGCAAAAAAATATTGGGTCGCCTTGAAATCATGCAGTGCTTAGTACTTTACGTCGGTCCACTTCTGTTCCTGATTGCTTTGGAGGATCGCATCGCAGATCGCCATTTCCTTATGTCCATCGGCGAACGTACTCCAATCGGGCTTGGCAGGCATTTCACCCGTTTGCACCGCTCGGTAAACGTTTCGGAAAAGATTTTTGGGCCCGTCCGGATAGGCCTCCGGATGCCCTCCCGGATAATGGGCATATTCTTTTGCAGCCTCGTGGAGCAGCGACGGATCCTTGATAAGGATTTCGTTTGGCTTTTCTCGATAACCGATCCACATCTCATTTGGTGTTTCTTGATCCCACGCTACGGCACATCGCGATCCATCGAGTTCGAATGAGAGTCTGTTCTTCCGCCCGGCCGAAACCTGACTGACGGTGAAAACGCCGTGCGCGCCACCCGACAGTTCTAGAAAAACAGAGGCATAATCTTCGGTATGGATTTCCTGAGGTTCATAGTCGCTTGGTGTCAGCTCTTTTCCTGCGTAGGTCTCGATTTCTTTCTTGGGCTTCATTCGAGTTTTATGGACTGTACGTAGGTCCGCCATCACGCGGGTGATGCTTTCTCCGGTGATGAATTGGAGGAGGTCACACCAATGACTTCCGACATCAGCAACTGCTCGGCTTTCGCCCGACATTTCTGGTTGCAGTCGCCAATTCCAATCGGTTTGCAGATAAAGCCAGTCCTGCAAGTAGGAACCGTGGAGCGTGAAAACTTCACCCAACTCCCCTTTTTGAACCATTTGTCTGGCATGCTGGACGAGCGGATAATAGCGATAGTTAAAGTCGACCGCATGAATCAGACCCGAAGCTTCGGCCAGTTGCACAAGTTCACGACTCTCTGTACTGGTCATCGCCAGTGGTTTTTCACTGATCACATGCTTCCCAGCGGCAAGAATGTCTTTGTTCACCTGATAGTGCAAATGGTTCGGCGTGCAGTTGTGAACCACTTGAATCTCGGGGTCCGCCAGCAGTTCCCGGTAATCACCGTAGGACTTTTCAATGAACAGGAGGTCGGCCTTACTGCGAGCCAGTTCGGCATTGGCCTCAGCGAGGGCTACAAATTCGATATTTCCAAGTCGTCTGCCGGCTTCGACATGTGCCGGACCGATAAACCCGGTACCGATAACTCCGGCTGCAATTCTCTCCGCCATCGTTGCACCCTCCTTCAACTCTTGGACAAAAATCCCACGCATAGTAAATCGCTGAATGGGAAAGATGCGATTTTATATCTTGGCCGTGTAGTCTAGCAACCGGCCAAGCATTTATTTTCCCGGCAGTTGATGCGAGAGTATGTGTGCGGAGGTTCAATTCGGTGGCTGCATTCGGCTGTTGTATTTCAAACGACCATCGACAAGCTCGGCAGTTCGCCGCATTTTCTCGGCCAGTGGCTGACTGTGCGTCGCCAACAAAAGGATTGTCTTCTCTTCGCTTTGGACCTCAAGCATCAATTCGGCAACCTGATCGGCCGTTTGGCGATCGAGATTTCCTGTTGGCTCGTCAGCCAACAGTAGCCGGGGTCGCATTATCAGACCACGCGCCAAGGCAGCGCGTTGCCGTTCACCCCCGGAACATTCAGCCGGATGGTGCTGTTTGCGGTTGGCAAGACCTACCCGATTGAGTAAATCGTGTGCCCGCGCTTTGTCCGCTTCCGCAGGATTTCCTGTAGCCAAGGTAGGAAGTAATATGTTTTCAAATAAGGTGCATTGTTGGAGAAGATAATGTTCCTGGAAAACAAAACCGATTTGATGATTGCGATAATCGGCTAATTTCCTTTCCTCAAGAGAAAAAGGATCCACGCCACCGAGTTCGATTGTCCCGGAGGTCGGCTTATCGAGCGTTCCGATCAAGTGCAGAAGCGTACTTTTACCCGACCCGCTTGGCCCCAAAATGGCAAGACTTTCACCCTTTGCTAAATCAAAGTCAATCTCTTGCAGCACAACGAGTGGTTCTGCGGGGGTAGCAAATTCTTTGGAAAGATTGCGGACGCGCAGGCCATCGTGAGTGGAGGAAGACATTAATTTTATGACGCCGTTTGGAAATCGTATGTGTGTCCCGAGGTTGCAAGCAGCGCAAGAGTACCGAGACCGTAAAAAGTATATTCCACATCGCTATCGGTGTCCCAGAGAGCACCGCAAAAGCCACCATCGCCCTTCGCGAGTTGCCCTGCAAACTGGGTGAGGAGTTCGAGCCGCAAGCGTTGATGTTCTCCCAAGTCAAACAGAGTGAAGAGCCCTGTGAAACTGCTCAACAGGTCGGCAACCGGAATCCGTGTGTTGGCCCGAAGTCCACCCTCGGGGGCCTGCATCCCAACGAGAAAGTCAGCCGTCGCTGTTGCCAGTTCGGGAGAGAGCTGACCGAGCATTTTTAATCCACCGACTGCTGCCGCCGTCGGGTTGGTTCCGCTCCGTCGCATCGGGGCAAATTCGACAAAGCCACCATCTTCACGTTGTTGCGACTTGAGGAAACGCACCGTTGCCTCAGGATCGGCTGGGGGTGCCTCAAGTAACTCAAGACAAATCAGGATGAGAAATGTGTGATAGGTACTGCTTCGCGGGTTTTCGGGACCCCGCGCATAACCACCGTCTGCTCGGCGACACGTATCGAGGAATGCAACAACGCGGATACGCCACGCGGGGGCTGCATCTTGAAGAACCTCGATGCCCGCCGCCGCTTGAAGTAATTTTTGGCTGTAGAGTAATGCCAGGAAGTCGACGACTGGCAGTTGCTTCTGGAACTGCTGGCGGAGAAAGTCAGCAGCATGTTCGGCACAAGATCCATACAGTGTGCCACTAATGGCAAGCCCGCGGAGTGCAAAGCTGGTGTAGTAAAGATCACTGCCCGCTTCCCGCCCGGCAAAGCCTCCGTCGGACTGTTGGGCCGCGACGAGGTAAGTCGCATGTGATGCCCTAACGGCATCGGGCAATCGGCCGATGCCGGTTGCGAGTTGCATCGTCATTGCTTCTAAGTAATTCACGCTGCTGGCCATCTTTCGCAGGAGAGGAGGCATTGATCATGCACGCTCAAGTATGGCACGGACATCGTCGGGAATCGATACGGCCCGCGGTACTCCCGCTTCGGTCAACTGGCAACAGGCGGCCGTCACCTGTCCCTCGGCGATAAGCGTCTCATCTCGCCGAAATAAAAACTGGTAGGTCACACTGCTACGACCAATCTTATCCAGTGCGACTTCAACAGCGACGACTTCTCCAAAACGTATTGGCGTACGGTAGTCACAGCGTGCTGCCACTCGGGGGAAACTAATAGCGGTTTTACCATCGATGAGAAAAACATCGAGACCGAGGTTTCGAAGAAAAGAGTGCTCGGCCTCTTCCATGTAGTTGAAAAAAACAGAAAAGTGGACAATCCCTGCGGCATCGGTGTCGCGGAATTCAACCCGCCGGAGATGACGGTAGGAAGAGGTCATGGCAGCCATTCAATGTGCGTGAGATTCGGTCTGAATGAGAATGTCTCGCGTCGTGGTCGATCCATTGACGAGATCAATACGATAGCGAATCGTTACCTTTTTTGCATCCTCCGGAACAAAGAGAAAGTCTTGTGCATAATGGGCCGGTTCTTCTTCGGTAGCAGGTTCAAAAATGGCTTGCTGCTGTTGAGCGAGTATTTTTTCCCCGTTCCCGTCGAGTAGACTCGCATAGACTTTGGCATCACTTACCGGCTGACCGTTGCGGTCAATACTCACAGCCGGTTCCAGTTCCGTACCGCTCTGCACGACCAGTCCGTGCTGACCCAAACGAATGGTGTTTCCCTCAAAGCCCACATCTTCATGCCATAGGAGGACATTCGACGCAACGTGTGCGTGTTCATCATGGTCGTGATGCGCATGCTCGTGATGATCGTGGGCATGATCCCCATGTGCGAGATGATCGTGATGTGATTCTTCCACCCGACCTAGGAGTGGTTTGCCATCGAGTGTTAATAATAGCTCTGCAGAGCGGCCTGCTTTTCCAAAGACCGCTTTTGTCAGATGGACGCTTTTAACCGAAAACCGACTCGATGTTCCTGCTGGGTCGCCCGCTTGTGGAAGCGCTGCAAAAGTGAATTTGTCGACGTGATTGCCATGTTGCATCACGAGATTTATTGCTTCCGCCTTGACCGGCTGAATCGTCTCTGCGTCGGCACCCAGTGTGGTGAGCGTCAGGGTTCCGTTTTGGACGTCGGCTGTAATTTCTGCATGTAGCGGAAAGCCAGCGAAAAAAAAGAGTTTTGCCTCCGGGCGCCCCGGTTGCTGGTTTTTCGCTGAATCGTCCCCTGGTCGACATCCAGCGAAAGCCAACAAGAGAAGAAGGCTGAAGAGCCACTGAATAGAGCGAAGATCAGCCATCATTATCACGCTGTTGGAGGGGACATGCTTTGGAAGCGTTCGCCGACCCACCGCCGCTCAGATCTCGATCAGTCGCCCGTATAGGGCAAGAGGGCCATAAAACGAGCACGCTTGATTCCCTGGGCAACCGCGCTTTGACTTACGGCTCCACACCCGCTTTTACGACGACCGACAATACGCCCGTGTCGATTGGTTAACCTCCCCAGCAGTTCGAGGTCCTTGTAATCGATGTGCAACGGATGGGGCCTCACACCTTCTGTAAGAATCGGATCCTTTTTGGGTGTCTTCGGCTTCGCTTTCGATCGACGAGGGCGACTTTTTTGAGCAAACTTCGGCATAAAACTTTCAATTTCTTTAGCGACAAGTAAAAAAGAGCGACAAGTAAAAAAGGATCGGGACAAAGTCGAGGACTCCCATCCCGATCAATTATCCCCCATTGTCGGCGATTTGTGCCCTATCTGCAAGCCGCCTTTCGGGAGTGAAACGGCGGAAAAAAACTTTCCGACCGTCTGTTCTGAGGGTGGTTTTGAGCAGAGAGAGACCACAATCATTGCCACGAGCGAAAAGAGGAAAATCGTCGCAACTGGCATCGTTTCGACCACCTTTTCTCCCCAGCCAATGGTGACGGCGAATTCTCGGTTTGCACCGAAATCAGAGAGAAAAAAGAGCAAACCCCAGACCACGATCGTCGTCAAAATCGAAGCATAGGCCCCGGCTTTGGAAAGCCGTCGCCAGTAGAGGGCCGCAAAGACGAGTGGAAACAGACTGGCAAAGCCGCTGAAGCACCAAACCCCCAGGTTAAATACCCCACGCTGGGGGAAAAGACTCAGTAGATAGGTGATTGCCACAATGGCCACAATGAAAATGCGGGCGAGCGCAATTTGCCCGCGGTCACTTATTTTTTCCTGTCCATAGTAATGGGCGACAATATCGTTGCTAAAAATTGTTCCCAGGCAGAGAAACTGGCTATCGAGTGACGACATAATGGCCGCCAGGATTCCCGCCGCCAGCAATCCGCCCAACAGGGGGCCGGTCTGTGTTTTTACGAGAAACGGAAGAATCGCATTTGGATTGGAGGGCAGAGGAGGTTTTGCCGGAATCAAGTTAGAAGTGGCCCAGATTCCAATCAGGACGCAAGGTACCCACACGATCATGATAAAGATCGGATGCGCTACGATAGGTAGTTTGAAACTGCTCGCGCTGCGCGCGGTGAGCCAGTGTTGGAATAGATGTGGAAACATCCCGACCGAGAGAGGGATGAGGAGATAGGTAAAGAACCGCATTTTCGACATATCAATCCGAGTAATCTTATCCTCGGGTACAGCGGCGGTGACTTTGCGGAGATTTTCGAGCAGTGTTTGTTCACCACCGAGTCGAGTTGCAATCACGTGGAACGCTAAAATACCTAAGACCATGAAGACGATGGTTTGAAATGCGTTGGCCCATGCCGTACCTCGCATCCCTCCAAAAAAGACGTAGGTCAGGACAACCAGGCATGTGGCCAGTGAACCAAGCCAATTAGGAACCCCACCGTTTGTGCCCGGATCCGAGGTAGGAAACCATTCTGGAAATGCGCCTGAGGTCATCGTCTGAATCACCGTCCCACTGGCAATCACACCGATCAAAAGATAGGGGATCACAAGTCCCACAAGGATAGGAAAGAGAAGCAGACCGATACGGTCACTTTCCAAGCGGTCGCGAAAAAACTGGATTTGGGTCGTGTAACCATGACGACGTCCCAACGACCAGAGTTTGATCCCAATCAGAAAGAAACAGAGCGAATGGATGATCCCACTCGATGAGGCAAGCATCCCATAGACCCCGATGCCTACGTTGAATGCTTCACCCGAGGAACCGACCAGGGCAAACGCAGTCATCGTCGTTCCGAAGAGCGACATCAGCAGCAGAAAGGGCCCAATCGAGTGACTCGCCAGTAAATAATCGTTACGTGTTCCCCGAAAAAGTCGACTCGCAGCCAGACCCAGGCCAAGCAAAAGTAGCAAGTAAAAACTGATGATAATCAGTTCGCCGAATTGCTCACGGAATGCTGCGTCCATTATGCCTCCGCCTTCCCCTGGGGCGACTGCTGCTCCCGCGTTTCGGTAGGTTCGATGCCTTCGGGCCAGATCAAATAGATTGCTGCAAACCAAAGGCACGCCGCGGCGACGGAGATTCCCGCGTGATAAAGAAGACCCACAGGCATAAAGCCGAAGACAAGCCTCTCATCGGTCCAGAACCAATTGTCCTGATGAAAGACCAACAGCAACGCCACCAGAGACCAAATCCAGAGTTTCTTCATCCGAACTTCTCGCACGCACAGGCAAGCCAATAGAGACAGAATGGCCACACGGTAGGCCGTGCGTTACGGTTCGCACAAGGGGGCACCCGGGACAGCGAGCAAGAGCGCTATAAAAAAAGTCCAGCTCCCATATCGGGAGCCGGACTTAATTGGTCACTTTATCCACACACCTAAAACGCTTTACGAGCCAATATCTTTCACGCCGTAGTAAATACCAACACCGAGGGCCACACCCAAGGCGGCGAGAATCGCTGCCCGACGAGTATCGATATTACCTAGTTGTCCGCGGACCGTAGGACCCGCTTCGTTGAGGACGACTTCCTGTTGGGCTGCGGGGGGGGCCGTTTCGGCTGCCCAGGCTCGCATGTGGGTTTGGCTCTTACCGGCATACAAAATGGCAGGACCGGCAGGCACCTGAGCAAAGGCAAAACGACCATCTTCATCAGCGGTGGTGCGCACGAGAGGCGTGTTCTGTGCATCGGTCAGCACAACGATCGTGCCTGAAGCGGCTTCGCCTTCGGCATTGAGCACGCGACCGTGGAGTTCGTTTTGACCTTGAAGTGCGACATCAATTATTTCTGCGTTGCTGGCCGGGACTGCGGCCAGCAGATAAGCTGGTTGACCGAGGACCATGACGGCCAGGGCCAGGAAAGCCATTGAACGACAAATTGTTTTGTAAGTGACCATGGGAGAGGTAACTCCGAAATTTCTGGTGGGATAAAATGCTGGGGTGATTGGTTAGCCCTGCTGAGACCGATAACACCGGTAAAACCAGAGCCACGTGTATATTCATCGGAGTCCTCACCATACAAATCAAATTCAATTGCGAGAAAGAGCAGAGTTTTCCTAAACCTTATAAATTATCTAAACCGGATACCTTCAAAATGAGCTGTGCCGCGGTATAAAGCATGCAGAGATAGCAGGACCTAAAACCGCGTTGAAGGGAAAAATCAGCAGTGGGCCGGGCTTACCAGATGCCCAAGCAATGGTGAAAGAGGGAGAGTATACAGCGATTGGCCCCCGGCATGGCCTCTACGACTGGGTTTGCGGGAGCTTCGCTTCTGCAAGCCAGCGGTCCATATCCTCAAAAATACGACCCGCTTCAGGCCGAAATATACGCCCAATGAGCAGGTCTGTGAGATTTCCCCGGTGCTCCGGATGCGCTTTGATAAATTTGCCAATGCTGAATTCGCGAGTGTAAAAAGCTGCAACGAGCTTGCGTATGTGACCTGCTGCCGCATCGAATTCGTTGGCCCATGCCCCCAGTTGCGGTGCGGAGGTATCGGCTTTTTGAAGGCCTTCAATCACACAGTCTGCGGCCATTTCACCCATTTTGAGTGCAAAATAAACCCCCGAGGAGTAGACCGGATCGATAAATCCGTAGGCATCACCGATCAATACCCAACCATCTCCGGAGGCCTGCGTTGATTTATAGGAAAACTCACGTGCCACCCGAAATGGTTCGACTTGCTCGCTTCCCTCCAACCTTTTTTCGAGTGCAGAACAGAGGGCAAGTTCCCGCTCGAAAATTTCTTCCGGGTTTCTTCCTCCAGCAAAAAGGTAGCTGCTGTCTCCGACAACCCCGACACTTGTGATTCCATTGCTTAACGGAATGAACCAAAACCAGGAATCCTTTTGGGCGGTGTGCAGGATGATCGTTGCCCCCGCATCGAGGCCTTGGCCGCGTTGGGCTCCACGAAAGTAGGTCCAGATTGCTCCCTTTCGCATCTCGGGATTTTCCCGGCGGATGCCTAGACGGTTCGCAATTAGCGACTGCTGACCTGTAGCATCCATCACGACTGCCGCTTCAACTTCACTCGTTTTTCCGTCTTTCCCGATGAGACGAACTCCCTGGGCCCGTTTGGATTCGTTCTCAAACAAAACTTCCAAGACCCGCGTGTTCTCGCGACAATCCGCACCTTTTTCGGCCGCGTTTTCAAAAAGCATTTGGTCAAAGTCACCACGAACCACTTGCCACGTTTGCGAACAGTCGCGGGGATCATGCTTATGGAAATAGAAAGGCTCAGAGGCATGCCCCTGATGATTGACAAATTGTACGCTATGTTTCGGCGTATGTCGGCTTTTCTTGAGGCGATCGAGTACGCCCAGACGCTGAAGAGGCCAGTATGTTTCGGGCATCAACGACTCGCCAACGTGGAAGCGGGGCATCGGGTCGCGTTCGACGAGCAGCGTACTGAAACCGGCTTGGGCCACGAGGGCCGCAGCGGTCGAACCGGCAGGCCCAGCTCCAAGCACGATACAATCAAAAGATTCTCGCTTCATCGTAAACGGCCTTGGTTTCTTTACAGGTTTCTTTACACCTTGCCCCTTGGTTTTAGGCGGCGATGGCCCCCTAGAACAGTATAAAAGTTCTATTCGGGTGCGACAATTTCTAGTACTTCTACCGCTTTTTTCCCATTGAGCTCGATCGTTGCACTCCGGCCGTACGTTGAAGTTTCAGCCCCTTCTCCAAAATAGGATGTGAGTTCCCTCCCTGATTTTACCTGCCAGAGGGCCTCAAGTCGAACGGCACGCATCACATTGTGCCGTACGAGAATCCGACCGAGAGGTCGCTGCCCGCCAAGGATTTCATCGCGAACAGCATCGTGAAGGAGCGATAAATCCAAACGGAGGATTCCAAACTGAACAACAGCGCCATCCCTTTGCCGGCGAAGCAGAATTTTACGCGAATAACTGTTTTCATCTTGGCGCGTTTCAAGAATGTCGACATCGACCAGGCTTTCATGGTGGGCCTCCATCGCCACGGTCATATGTTCCTCGTGTGCGAGGAGTCGACGGTAGTCACCGGGTACTTCGTCGCTACCAACTGCGATCAATTCACCACACAAGCCCGGATCTTCATAAAACAGGTGAAGTAAACCCAGTAATTCGCTTTTAGGAAGAGACATCGGCACGAAGCTCAACAACAGCGGGTTCCAAGACGGGTGTACTCCCCCGATCCAATACCGTATCGATTAGATAATAGAGGAGGCGACGGAAATTTTCGATTTCCATTTGTTCTACAATCTCCTCGGCACGCTGCTGATATTTATCGACAAGTAGTGACGCCTTACGGAAGACATCTGCTTGATCGTAAAGATTTCCAATTCGCGGCAAAAGATTTTCAGCTGCGGGTTCTTCGTCGAGAAACGTAAAGAGCGCACTCTGTTCTTGTTCGCTTAATGTATCAAGTGCTAAGGCCCAGAGTACCGTAGGCCGACCGCCCAGTACATCGGTCCGACTGGCAAGTTTATTATCTTCGTCGCCTGCCCAGTCCTTGAGATCGTTAAGGATTTGAAAGGCGACTCCCAAGTGTCGCGCAAATTGGCGGATCGGCTTGCGATAGGCGTCGAGGGGGCCTGCCAATCGCAATCCCGCCAAGAGGGCGGCTTCAAAGGCGGGAGCTGTTTTCAGAGCATAAATTTTTAATGCGTCCAGCGGTTGCAGTTTCCGCTGCCTTTGATCGCGCCACATGAGTTCCGCCCCTTGGCCCTCGGAAAGCCGCATATGGGCGTCCGAGAGAACCTCTGTAATCTCAGCCGCTACTCGATGGCCTAATCTTTCTGCATCTCGGCTGACTAAACGGTAGCCAAGTCCAATCAAGTAGTCACCCACGTTGATTGCCGTGGCAGTGCCGTATTGGCGATGAAGCGTTTCACTCCCATAGCGATAAAGGTCATCGTCTTCGATATCGTCGTGGACAAGAGACGCTTTGTGAAAAGTTTCAATGGAAAGCGCAGTTCTACGAACTTCATCTGAAAAAGCATCACAGGAGGCTGCACCATCGGCCTGTGTGGCTTTCCCACCACTGACCGCATCGTAGGTCGCCAGTGTGATAAAGGGTCTTGAATGTTTTCCGCCACGGGCGAGAAAGTCGTAGGCAATTGCTTCGGTCCAAGCGATGGGATCCTGCTTGTCTTTCGGACCCTCGATCGTCGCTTCTTGATTACGCACTCGCGGCGCAAGTCGCTCGAGTTCGTCACTTTGGAGCAATCCCCCCGCGGCCCGCATCAAGTGTAAGTAGCTCCGTGTTTGCGCGGGCTTGACTTGCTGCTGGGTGCTGATCATTTCAGAAACCCAATCTTCGTCTACCGAGGTATTACGACAGTCGCTTGAATGAAGCGGAACCGCCATGCAGGGAATGCCGGCGAGTAAGATTTTATCGATCGCCTTTTCCAGCACGTTCAGACAGGCGACCCCTAAAATAGCATCCACATAGCCCCCGATAATAATTTTCAGGACAATCGGTGAGCCTTCTGCTACAAGTACCTTGTAGCCGAGATCTTCAGCACGCGCTCGAAAGTCGGCAATGCTGCAGGCCCCGCATTGACGACAGTCGAGGCCGAACTCATCGTAGTCTGCTGGACACCCTTCGGCGTGCTTGAGGCAATGCGGCAACAAAAGGAGTCGCCGGGAATAGGGGGTTGCGGCAACCTGTTCTCGCCAAAATTCAGACGAAAGCAGAACCATCGTCCAGCCCACGTAGCCCTCTGGCTGGTTGAGTTCGGTGAGAATTTGACGCGCATGGCCCTCAAGCTTTTCCTTACTTAAGGGGTTCGATTTATCTATAACCGCAGCGAGTTTCTGGCATTGCTGGCGAATCTGCTCACGCAACGCACTTGTGGGCGGCACCAGTTTGAGGTGACTCGTCTTGTGGCGATTGAGGCGTTTGCGACCGGTCGTCGCATCGGTTTCACTTGACGTTGGTACCAGGGTGTCGCTCAATGTATCTCTCAGCCGCGCGTCTTTTCCAGCACGCGGTTGTCACGGTGCGAGGAGGGGGGCAGGGGGTCGGTCGCAAATACGCGAATCGCAGTTGCGAGTGCCGAAGTTGCAAAAATCAACGGGTACAGTCTCTCATAATACCAAAGCTTCGCAAAGTAGAGCCCAATCGGCACCGCCTGTTCGTGGCCCCCCCGTTCGATGCTATCGGTGAGCCATGCAAGTCCTTTATGGACCATGTGTTGCACCGAAGGGTCGCTTTTGAGTCTTGGATGGCTCATTAAGGCCTCCAAGGCCAACGCGGTTTCTTCCACACTGGAGGGTTCGTGCGGCAGACCTTTGGCGATGTGACGACCACTTCCGCCCCAACCTCCTCCAAGATCCTGGGCCGAAAGCAACCAGTCCCAACCCCGCTGCGCATGTGGACTTTCGAGTCTCCCCGTATCGCGGTAGGCCATCAACACCCGCGCGGTACCATAGAAAGGATTGCTTTCGTCTCTTTGTGCTTGGTTGCCGAACCAGAGCGGAAGCCAGCGGCCGTCTTCTTGCTGCGCCGATTCCACAAATTCAAATCCTCTTTCAATGGCCCCCTCGATTTTTTTTGTCCGGGCGGGGTCAACGGCAGAGTTGGTTGAAGCTGTGGTATCGGAAAGATCTTTCCAGCATGTTAATGCCCGGATGGCGTGTGCTGTCAGATCAGTTCCGCTCCGATCGAAGGGCAACTTTCCCCAGCCACGACAAAAAGTCGGCCAGCCACCATCCTCATTTTGAAGTTTTAAAAGCCAATCGCTCCCCAGGTTTGCTGCTAGATAAATCGGCTCGCTGCTATTGCCCTTCGATTGTGCATCCGCTGTTGCGGGGTATGCTGCATGCGGTGGCCGGTCCAATGTTTGCCGTTCAAGGAGTGCCCGCAGCGCGAGTAGCGCAGCTGCGGTATCGTCTACGTCGGGCACCCCCCCACTCCGTTCGGTCCAGGACCATCCCCCGGGAAGAGCCCCCGTGTAGGAATGCTGATTGATCTGTTGCCGTGCCAGAAGCCACTGGCCAACCGCCGAGGGTGAAAAATCATCTTGGCTATCGCTTTGACTATGGTCGCTTTGACGATGGTTGCTGTGGTGACTTTCACTTTGAACACTTGCGGGTTGCCCCTTACAGAGCGCCGCTACACTCAGACTCGTATTCCATACAGCCAGGTTGGTGTCGATGGGCCAACTGCCGTTGTCCCGTACCGCATCGGAGAGAAAACGGATCGCTGCTAAGACGATGGGGTGATCCGCATAACCGGCGGAGGCGAGGCTCATTGCCACAAAGCTCGTCAAAGGAATCGCTTCCAAAAAACCACCACTTTCAGGTTGCATCGCTTCGACGCGCCGCAGTCCTTTTTCGATACACTTTTTTCTCACGTATCGGGTGAGAGGATTGATCGGCGGGGCTTGCTTGAACCGTACTAGACCGACACTCACCAGAGCAGGTAGTGCATAACTGACAACGGGAAGTCTGAGATAACGGTAGCTTGCCTGTGGTAAGCAGGCCAACTCGAAAGGAAGGGAGGGCACATGACTCCAGGGGATCAAGCCAGCGATTGCCATATTCGCCAAAATAGGCGCGGCAAAAGTCTTATCTCTCCCATACCGTCGCCGCAGTCCCCGCACGCCGCCCTGGCGAAGAATGTAGGCATCGGCCTTTGGTAATAGTTCTGCAGGGTGTGCCGGGGCACCTGCCATTTGGAAGGCTGACCGCACCAGCATGGTTGTTGCGATATTAGAGCGACTGCGATCCGTATCTCCCCAGCCACCATCGTCGTTTTGCTGCTTCGCTAAATAGTGAAGGCCTGAAAAAATCAACAGCCGAATTTTTTCAGACCAGTCTTCTTTAAGGCAATTTTTTCGTTGCATTTCCAATTCGCAACATACGAGAGCACTGACGGCAGTCGCCGTCGAGAGTGGGGAACTGGAGAGTTGGCCAGGCCAATAGCCTGCCGCATCAGAGGCAGCCAATAAATCGGCTGACACGGTCTTATAGGCAGTCTGGAGGCGTTCGACCATGTGTGCTGACTCAGCGTACAATCGGTTATCATGATGCAGGGCGGGGATGCGTTGGTTTCCATTCCACTCTAAACCGTTACCGGTGCAGTGTCGAGAGTGTGATGGACCGATCCCTGACGCCTCTCCGGGCAATCGGTATAATCAGGAGTGTCGACGGCAGTACGTTCGACGCTCCCGAGAAGAGTCCCGAAAATCGCCCTGATTGTGCCTGCTTATGTATCTACAGATGGCCAAGCGTGTTTGGCGAGAAACGGACAAGCGTCTGGTTTGGAAGTTTGCCTGGAATATGGGGTACAAGGGCATTCGGTCGGTTCAACGTTTCAAAAGCCGATTGCGTCGCGGTGAGTACTTCCCGCCGTTTCTCTACCTCTCGATCGTCAACAGTTGTAACCTCCGCTGTCAGGGTTGTTGGGTCGATGTTTCTGCGCCGCAGCAGGCCCTCTCGGTCGATGCGGTGAATCGCGTCATCAATGAGGCCAAGAAGTTGGGAAACAGTTTCTTCGGCATCCTCGGTGGCGAGCCCTTTATGCATCCGGAACTTCTGACGATTCTATCGAATCATCCCGACGCCTATTTTCAGGTTTTTACCAATGGCCATTTCATCACCGACGAGGTGGCTCGGGAACTGCGACAGTTGGGAAATGTGACACCACTCATCAGCGTCGAGGGAACTGAAATCGTCAGTGACCAGAGGCGAGGAAAAACAGAGGTACTCTCCAAGACGATGGCCGGTTTGGAAAATAGTATACGTCACAGGCTATTGACGGGTGTTGCAACAAGTGTGTGCCAGACCAATATCGACGACCTGGTCTCTGAAGCCTGGGTCGATCGGCTCATCGAGTTGGGGGCCATGTATGTATGGTTTCATACCTATCGGCCCGTGGGTCCCGATGCGGAACCCTCGCTGGCGCTCTCACCGGAGCAGCAACGCCGTGTGCGGCAATTTGTCGTGGACACACGAGCTGAAAAGCCGATTGGTGTGATCGATGCCTACTATGACCATCAGGGGCAGTCGCTCTGTCCTGCAGCAACGGGTATCAGTCATCACATCGGACCGTGGGGCGATGTTGAGCCTTGTCCGATTGTGCAGTTTGCAACCGAATCGATAGAGGACAAAAAGTCGCTCTGGGACATTTTTAACGGCTCTGCATTTCTTCGTGATTTTCGTACACTCGCTTCTCAGTCGACACGTGGTTGCATCGTCTTGGAGCGTCCGGATCTGATCGAGCAACTTGTTGAAAAGCACTCCGCTCGTGACAGCACGGCACGGGGTACCGCGCGGGAAGAATTAGCGCAAATGCAGCCGCGACCGTCCCAGTGGGACGAGGGACATGAAATACCCGAGCGGAGTGCTTTCTACCGGTTTGCAAAAAAACACTGGTTCCACGATTTTGGTGCCTACGACGAAGGTTTCCCTTTGCGTCGTGGGCCTGCAGCGCACGTCGATGTCTCTGAAGTAGGCAGCGGGTCGCCTTAGAGATTGAGCGCGTCAAGTTGATCGATTAATCGATCTAAATCGTCAGGTTCCCCACCGAGGGAAGCAGACGTGCTGCGCGAGAGCCCGACGGCATCGCCCACCACTTCACGACCGGCGAGCATGAGTTGTTCGTCGCGCTCACGAACAGCAACATCGACCGCATCACCCTCTGGAGCACCAAAAAGCTTGGAAAGGTCGATCTTCAACGCAGCAACAACATCTGCACTCCCCGCGATCGCTGGGGTTTTGTGCTGTGGGAAAAGAATTGCGTTTTCGGGACAAACGCGGGAGCAGGCGGGACACCCCTTACGACAGTTATCGGCTTGTTCCACCAGAATCGTATCTGTTTGATCGATACCATAAACGCCAAAAAGACAAAAATCGATACACTCCATGCAGTTGGTACAGCGACTCATATCAATCACCGGATACCAACGTCTTTCCGTTGTTTCTTCAATGACGGTTACCTTTTCGTGTGACGGTTCTGTGGTGGTGCTGAATTGGTGTTCGATATTGCCAGGTGGTGGTTGAACCATCCGCTGCACATGCTCTTGTTTCGGATTCCCGTTGAGCCAATCGAGGGGCTCGATGGTTTTGACTTGTGCCTCCTCTGCGATGCGTTTGATTTCTTCAACAAAAACATCGGGATCGGTCGCGGTGGAAAGATTCAGACAGTAAATCTTACGATCCGGTATTTCGAGCGATTCGATCACGCGTTGCGTTGCCGAATCATCGGCTTCCTCTGGGGCGATACTTTCATCTACCGGATCAGCATCGTCACTTTCCTCGCTTTCCTCCTTAAGGAGTGTGGCTCCCTCTTGCCCCAGGATGCCATTGCGGTTGAGAATCCACCGGATGGCCCTGGGATACATCCAAGCCAGCACGAGCATGTCGTGTGTGATCCCTTGCAGGCAGAGCATGGCCGATCCATCTGCCGTCAGATCGTAGAGATTGGGAATCACGGTGACTTCGACTGACCGTTCGGTCAAAAGTCGGGCCACAATTTCCTCTTCCAGGTTTCGCTTGGCCGGATGGTGGCTCTGTCCCTGGGACACCACGACTGCGATGCGGCTTGCCATGTCAGGTACACTCAATAAATGGGGTTTAGCGCGAAAAAAAGCCCTCAAGAATACTGGTCTATCGTAATCGATTTTCTGGCGTTCGCAACGGTCGAGGCGTACACGGCGTTGGCTGGCTCTAGTGATTCAGCTGCCCTTTAATTGTTTTTTGTGTGACTTTCCAAACCGCTTGCAGGTGTTCGATGTAGTCTGCAGGCTCCAGGAGTGCATCTGCTGGAGCCTGCATTTCAAAAAGCCATCCTGCGCCGTACTTATCGACGTTGATTGCGGAAGGATCTTTCAGCAGGAGACGATTGAACTGGTGAATTGTGCCGGAAAGCGGAGCATGCAACGAACTTTCCGCTTTACTGCTTTCGACATCTCCAATGTGTGCGCCTTGCTCAACCTGCATCCCGGGAGCTATTTCCCAATCCAAAAAATAAACATCCTGGAGCAGGCGTACTGCGTAGGCAGCGAAACCAAATCGCCAGCTGTCGTCGCTTGGGAGCGCCCACATATGGTTTTTGGCGTATTTGCGATCAGTCGGGAAGAGTGCCTCGTATTCTCCCATTTTAAAAACGAGGTTCATGTGTAGCGAATCCCCTGATGCTCTGGCTCGAAGAACGCCGGCAAGAGACCATCGATCCTCAACAATCCTTCACGTGAGATAATCACTTCCGTTCCCTCGATCGAAAGATAACCAGCGGCGTGATACTGCGACCAAACTGGTTTCCATTCGGAGAGAATATCGACACCAAATTTCTTCTTGAAATAAGTGGCGTCAATACGACCTTTTTTCAGTTGGAGGATCATTTCCCGAATGAGAGCCTGATGCGGTGTGGGACAGAGTCCGCGTCCCAGCGGAAGTTTTCCTTGCTCTAAATCACTAACGTAGTCGTTCCACTCAGGTTTGTTTTGATAATGGACTCCTGAAAGGTGACCAAAACTGGCGATACCGGTAGCAATTAAGTCACTTCCTCGCCAGAGATGATCCCGATAGCTGAATTGCACTTGCTCCGGATCACGCACCAGTGTGTAGCCGCTCGAAACACTGTAACCCGCCGACTCGAGCGCAGAAAATGCTTGTGCGACCCATTCTCTTTTTTGTGGCCAATCGGCCACGGCCACGGCTGTCTCGCCCTCGACGATGTCTTGAGAATAAACCGTGTTGAAGGGTAGTTCCATTTGATAGATCGTGACGCTGTCGGGCGCAAGGGCAAGTGTACGTTCAATACAGTCCTGCCAATTGGCCGAATTTTCTCCCACCATTCCGGCAATCAGGTCGATGTTGACGCTGTCAAAATTTGCGTTCTGAATCCATTCCCACGATCGGTAGACTTCGGCTGCCAAATGCGCGCGGCCATTTTCCTCCAGGACGCGATCATCAAAGTTTTCGATACCGAGACTCAACCGCGTGACCCCCAGATCCTTGAGCGTTTGAATCTTCGGTGCCGACAATGTTCCCGGTTCGCATTCGAAGGTCACCTCCTCGGCTTGTTCCCAGCCAATATGCTCTCGCAAACGATCGACAAGATACACAAGTTGCTTGCTGCTGAGAAAAGACGGGGTTCCTCCGCCAAAATAGACGAACCGGAAGGGACGCTCCCTCATCACAGGAAGCTGGCTGACGAGTTCGATTTCGCGACAGAGCGCCGCCAGATATTCTTCAATCTGACCGCTATTTTTTTCTGTAAACACTTTAAAGTAACAGAATTTGCACCGCTTCCTGCAAAAGGGGATATGCAGATAGAGACCGAGAGGTAGTTCCGTCGGTGGCCCCCGCATCGCGGATTCTACGTCGGCCACATTTTCCGGCTTCCACTGAGAAAAAGGTGGATAGTTGGAGATGAAGTAGCTTCCCACACCCGTTTTCGTACTCTCGGTTGCCATCGAACACCTTCTACTTTTATCGCCGTAAAGAGTCTGTGGTTACTTTTCTTTCTTCTCACCGAAACAGTAGAGGACACCATCGCCGTTACCGATGACCAGACGACCATCAGCAACTGCCGGAGAAGCCGTGAACGCAGAGCCACCATCAAATGACCATACCAGATCACCACTTTCCAGATCGAGTCCATACAGACGCCCATCGGTCGACCCTACATACACGCGTTTGCCAGCAACCACAGGTGAACAGTCAACGCGGCCCTTCGTCCGGAACGACCACTTCAATTCGCCATCGCTCCGCTCAATCCTTTCAACGAGTTGGTTGCGACCGCCAATCACAACGGCTTCTGCAGTCACCGCCGGACTTGAGCGATACGAAATTTTGCGACGCGGATTTTGGTAGGTCCAGAGAATCTTTTTTTGTCGCCAATCGACGCTGAACAACTTGGCCCCCTCGGTGCCAAAATAGACGTCTTCGCCGTACACGGCGGGAGTCGAGAGTGTGGGGTCGCCGATCTCGATCGTCTCACGCGGGGATCCGGTTTCCACATCGATCACGTGCAACTTGCCATCACACCCACAGACGAAAGTATATTTTCCCTCGAGCGTGGGCGCACATTGGATGCCCCCACTCGCTTCGATGGTATATTCCCAGAGGATTTTTCCGTCCACAAGGTTCAATCGATACAGGGTGCCGTTTTGTGAGCCGATCAGCACACTTTGCTTGTAAAAGTTTGGGCTCGAGTTTATCTCCGCTTCGGTCTTCTGCTCCCAGAGCAGCATGCCTGTTTTGGCGTCCATGCAGTGAATCACCCCATCGCTGTCGCCTACGACTACGCGGCCCTCACGCACGGCTGCCGAACCGAGAAAGCCGAGTTCGACTTCACGACTCCAAAGTTCTTTTCCGGTTTCTAAATCGAATGCATAAAATCTACTTTCCGCATCCCCGATATAGATCACTCCTTCACTGATAGCAGCGGTTGCGGCAAAGAAAGTATCGGCAGCATGAAATGTCCATAGAGGTTCAAGGTTCTCCGGCAGTGCGCAGGTAGCAACACCCGTTCCCGCGGTGTTTCCCCGAAAGAGAGGCCATGCACCCGGTTCTTCTCCGCGGAGACCCGTTCCGCTGGTGAGGGCGCAGCACCAGAGGCTGACCAGGAGCCATGTCCGGAACCGCGTTGCGTGCGAGTGAGGGAGCCAGTCCATGAGAGGATTCTCAGAAAGCGGCGAGGTAAAGTTCGTGGAACTGCTTTACTTCCACTTTACGTGGGTTAAAACCCGCCGTCCACTGCTGGGCTGCTAAATCAGCCAGTTCCGTCAGAACCGCTTTTTCGACCCCGAGGTCTTTTAAGCAGATTTTGAGCTCCGCCAGTTCCAACCAATGCGCTATCAAATCTGCAAGCCCTTCCACTCCCGTCAACCGATGGGAGCCAACTGACGCCTCGACTGCCGAAAAAAGTTCGCAGTACGCATCCTCGGCTACCGGTGCATTGAAGGTGATGACATGGGGCATCATCACGCCAACGGCCTGCCCATGGGTGATGCCAAACTTGGCCGTAAGAGGATTGGCCATTGCGTGGGCGGCTCCGAGCATGGAATTTTCAATGGCGAGACCTGCAAAGCAGGCCCCAAGCTGCACTCCACCACGCGGTTCAATTTCTTCTGGTGCCGCAAGCACGCGGGGAAAATTTTCTGAGAGCAAACGCCAAGCCTCCCGACTGTAGGCAGCTGAAAATGGATTGCGTTTGGTCGTCACAAATGTTTCGACAGCGTGTGTGATTGCATCAATCCCTGTGAGGGCCGTGACATGTGGAGGTTGCGTTTGTGTTAATTCGGGATCAAGCACCGCAATCCGGAATGCTGCCCGGCGGTCTCCGCAAGCCATCTTCTGACCGGTTTCGGGATGTGAAATCAGAGCAAAACTCTGCGCTTCGCTTCCGGTTCCTGCAGTCGTCGGTACGGCGATCATCGGCAACAGCGGCCCGGTGGTTTTGCCGATGCCCCAATAATCTTCCATATTGCCACCGCAGGAAAAAACGAAATTGATACCCTTTGCGCAATCCATTGAACTTCCCCCACCGAGTCCGACGATCAGGTCGGGTTCGATGCATTGGGCAGCGATCACTCCACGCTCTACATCGTGTGTAGTGGGGTTCTCGTGGACAGCATCAAAGAGGTGTGTCTCGATTCCTTCCCGTTCGAGAGCTTCTATCCCCCGGGCGGTATGCCCTGCCGAAACAATGCCTGTATCGCTGACCACCAGTGCCCGCCGTGGAGACCACTCCGCAGCGAGTTGACCGAGTTGATCAATCGAGCCGCTGCCAAAAACAATGCGGGGTTGTGGATGAAGATCGAACAATTTCATGAGGCAGGCGTACTTGTAGAGGTTTTTTTGACCGCCGGTTCGCCTGCTCCGCGACTGGTGCCCGCCGTTTGCAGGGCCCGTGCGCGGTAGAGAAAGTCGACTAAATTACCCTCGTGCGGTTGCCGCCAATCGAGTTTGATGGTTCCGACCGGCCCGAGATTTAAGCGATCAATGTGTGTCGCGTTGATAAGTTCTTGTTCGAAGTCTGGATTCCGGGTGATTGCCGATAAAACCAAAGTCCGGCCGATCTTTTTGAGCATCTGCGGTTGCGGACATTCGACCACAGAAACAAAGGGAAACATGAACTCCTTACTTACAATAGCCGGAGTTGTATCACGGCAGTGGATAACCATCGGTCTGAGATAGGCGTAATTGGGGTGTTGAACCAACCGTGGGCCGAACGCTTGTGTGCAATCGGTAACCCCCGATTCCTGCAGATCGTTTTCGATCGTACTCCAGGTGCCGGTGGCCATTTGCGGGTTTGTAAAGGCGGCGAGTTGTGCCTGATCGTCTTCCGGTGGCAGCGGTTCCACCGGACCCAACCGAGCCGCCAAGGCTTCGGCCATTTCGCGGGTATGCCGGGATGCCCAGATTCCCGAGGCGTTGATGCAACTGCGTCCGCTGTTGGCTAACACGCTCTGCACCATCAAATCAAGATAGTCTTCCCAGTCGTCAACCAAATCGTCGCCGAACAAAATTTTGCTGTAACCAGGGCCATGCACCTGGACTGTCGGATTGCCTTGGTACTGCTCGACCGTTGATTCGCTACCAAAAATCATGCAACGGGCCGAACCTGCCAGCACCGCCGCTCCGACGTCGGCTCCCTCACCGGGATAGATCGAGAACACTTGGGGAGGAATTCCTGCCTCACAAAAAGCAGAAAACATGCGGTAGGGCGTCCATGGTTCCAGTGTTCCCGGTTTCAGCACCAGGCCCATTTGCAGTGGAATCACAGGGAGCCACAGCGTGTGAACGCCCGGTGAGTTGGAGGGGAGTACAAGGCCTAACGCGTCCGTCTGCGCCTGATAACTGACAATCACTCCGCGTCCCTCATCACCAAATCCGCGTCGGAGGATTTCCAGGTCCAAGCCTCGAGTCAACGCGTCGAGAACTTGTTTCATGTTTTCGAGTACGAAGCAGTTTTTTTCCATGTTGCTTCGACACATATGTTCGGGCAATCCCGTGGTGGCCGATTGGGCACGGGCAAACTCAGCAGGGCTCTGCGTTCCATTTCCCATCGGTAGCGTTGCCTCGCGAAAAAGCGTTGCCGCCGCCGCCGAGCGATCCATCAACTCTTGTGGAGAAAACGCAGTCAAACACTTTCGAGCTAGATTGGATTTAGCCAGGTCGCGTTTTACGATTCCTGAGCCAGCCTGACCGACCGCTGCAATCGGTTCGCCGGTAACAAAATGCCGAACCTCTTTTTTTTCGAGCGACTCGTAGGGTTTACCCCAGCGGATAACAGGTATTTCAAGCATAATGGCAGCAGCGATTAGGATTGGATTATTTGGAATGCAAGTTGACGAACTTTATTCAATAGACGCCCACCGTCGTCGAGTCGGCCAGTTTATGAAATGGACGCACGCCACTCACACCATCCCACGGATAAAGCGTGCAGGGTGGTTCTCGCTCGCCTTCATCGCGCTCGAGAAAACCAGGAACGAAAAATTCTTTTGTCAGCGTAGTGAGTCGCACCCGTCCCGTTTTACCATAGGCAACGAGTTGGTCGGGGTTATCGGGGTTGACCACTTCAAGCACAGCACGAGGTTGCGGAGCATAGTAGGCGATCTTGTATCCGTCTTCTGCGACGACCGGACGACTGCAGGCTAAGCCCATGAGTGTGTTCCCGTAAGTGGGTGTCATGTAGACTCCGCCTGCAGACGCAGGACCACCCAAGAGTTCTTCCGTTGCAAATCGAGTCCACTGCGGAGTGAATTCCGTTCCACCCGAAAAAATACCTGTAATGCCTACCTCCGGAATGCTGCTTCCACGGGCCTCGAGGGCCAACGCTAGGGCTTCGAGTAATTTTGGCGTCGCAAACAGGCAGCGTATATCGTGGCCAGCATCGAGAATGGTGAGCGCTTGATCGATGCAGTGCGCCTTGTATTCTTCCAGGTGTTCGGCCCAACCCTTTTTGATCAATTTGATGACCCAGCGGGGATCCAGATCGATGCAAAAACAAATCCCGCCGCGATACTGGCAGAGATGTTCGACTGCCAGTCGTAATCTTCTGGGGCCGGAGGGGCCCAGCATCAGCCAGTTTGCTCCTGGGGGAAAATATTCGTCGGGAATCGTTGCACTGAAAAGTTCATAATCGATGCGAAAGTCATCGATGACGATTCGCGATTTGGGGATTCCTGTCGTTCCACCGGTTTCGAAGACAAAGGTGGGAGCGTTTTCATAGGCCTTCGGTACCCACCGTCGCATTGGCCCCCCCCGAAGGTCTTCGTCATCGAAGGGTGGGAATTTTTTTAAATCGGCAAACGACTGGATCTCTGTCTGTGGATCAAAGGAAAGTGTCTCAGCGCGGTCGAGCCAATAGGGACACCCACTCGCGGGATCGAAATGCCAACGCACGATTTCACGCACATGCGTATCAAGGACCGCTTGGGCCTCTGCCGTCGGGCCATCAGGCTCAACCATTTCCATTTACCTTGTCCATGCGAAAAAGGGTCCTAAAAGTCACCGACCGCGGTCGGTCGTTGAAGGGACACGAATCACGAGCAATCCAGCGCACAAAGTAAGATAGGGTCCAAAAGACGAAAAGTCGAGGGTTGACGCTCGCCGTAGTGCGAGGACCAAAGAGAATAGCTGCTTCACCGAAACAGAGGGCATCCGTAAAAGCAGGGCATCAGTCGTGCCGCGGGGTTTCTCCGCCACCCTGGCTTAACTGAGAAAGCATCTGCAAGACACCATTGAGGTGTGCGAGTCTCGGTCCGAACCGATCGACGAATTCGTTGAATACAAATTCGCCCTCTTCCATAGCCTCGGAGTTTTCCTCGACTTCGCGGGTCAAGTTTTGGAGGAATTCTGCCTGAACGCGGGCCAGAGATTCGGCCGCATGTCTACAACTCTGAGCCAACCCCGGATTGGCCTGACGCCACTTTTGTAGCTCGTCGCCCCGTTGCCGTTGATTCGCCAGAGCACTGGCAGCAATATCTTCAAGCAGGTCGTTGTTGCGATCGAGAGCCGACAAAATTTGGTGTAGTAACTCGACCTGTTCGCTCTCGTGCCCGCGGGTCTGGGAAGCGTTGTCCCCCTGTGCCCCGGCAGTAATATCGATTTGAGAAAACAGTTGGGATGCCTGCTGAGGATCGCGAGACATAGGGTGGGTTCTCCTCCAGTTATGCAGCGCGTCAGACGCCCTGCGGATCGGCGGGCCGCCAAATCACCACAACATGGGGCAAGCGACAGACTCCGAAACAGCGTTTTCAATTCTAACGCGCGTCTGGTGCCGTGTCGAGCAGTAACCACTCTTTTTACAGACAAACAAGAGAACAGACGCTTTATCACTACCAGTTGAGCGCCATTCGGGGCTCAAGTCCTGGCTCCTGCAAACCCGATAAAGACAAGAGGGGATAGCACCAGTAAGTGTATCAGAAAAAGGGCTCAGCAGGTCCAGAGGAACCGGTAGATGAGGATGTCCAACCTTATGGATAAAAATAGGTTAGGTTTTCTGACCATCGCCACAGATCCCTCCCAAGCCCGGATCGGGGGACTGCTCTTGGTCAATGCTAGCGGTCGGCCCCTGGAGTTCCATTGTACGGCGGCGGTGAAGCCGAATCGTGCCCAGGAAATTCTCTACGGACCGACGCTCGGGGAATACCTCTGTGGCGAGCAGATTGGAATGGCGCTTTGCGATGCGATTAAGCATCATTCATCATTAATGCTTACGGATATTCCAGAGGTTCTCGCGCTGCGGCCCATGGTTGAGTTCCCCCTGCTCATGGTGGTCACCGAAAAAAACAAACAGCAAAAGCTTCCAAGCCAAGTTATCCAATCGACCCAAGGTGAAAATATGGTTTGTGTGCAAACCGCATATGAAAAGGACCTGCTTGCTGTCGAAGCGATTCTTCAAGGGATGGCGGCGGTTCTTGATCTTGAAGAACCATTCGGCCGAATTCACGAAGCAATTTCCGAGGCCCAAGGTGGAATTCGTAAACAGAAAGTTGCCTAGTGCCTGTTGACCTATCCACCTGCCTCCAGTGAGGACGAACCCTGAAAGAGAGCGTTCGATGTCGGGCAGCAAACGAGCGTCGACAAATGCGCACCAGACGGACATCGGTGTCACGCCGACCGACCTGACACTGCCGGTTGCACTTTTCAGTACCGGTTGGCAAACCGCGCTGCACAGACCGCCGAAGATCACCGTCCACGCGCAGGAGATTGCAGGAACACGGCCTGGCGTTGTTTCTCTCGATCTTCGTGGAAAACCGCTGAAAGTGTCTCGGTTTGTTTTCGCATCTGATCCATCCACGACCGCGGATTTCATGGGAGAGTGGGGTGGGCATAAATCAGCTAGCCCCCCTCGCAGGAAAAAACGAGACAGGACGAAGCCCGCAACGCGTATTACGCCACCAGCACATACGATCAAGTTGGAAGAACGACTATGGTATCTACTGCAACCCTCGCTCGAGGAACTTCTCTCGGAAGCATCACTTCGCCTTCCGTTTGATCCCTTTCCGTATCAGATTGCCGGGATCGCCTTTTTATTTCCCCGTTACGCCGCTGTGCTTGCCGATGAAATGGGACTCGGTAAGACGATGCAAGCCATCACGGCACTCCGCCTTCTGTTGCATGCTGCCCAACTTCGCCGCGTTCTTCTTATCTGTCCGAAACCGCTGGTGACAAATTGGCAGCGAGAATTTTCGGTCTGGGCACCAGAAATACCTTTGAATGTTATTTCCGGAAATGCACAGCAAAGGGCCTGGAAATGGAATCACCCGCAAGCAGTCTTGACGATCGCAAACTATGAATTGGTGCAACGCGATCATGCTTTACTCCACGATACACCCCATCCATACGACCTGGTGCTTCTGGACGAAGCACAAAGGATTAAAAATCGCAAAGGTGCAACAGCAAGTGCTGTGCGGGCGATTCCAAGAATCCGTAGTTGGGCACTGACTGGTACCCCGGTCGAAAACAGCATAGAGGATCTGGTAGGGATTTTCGAATTTGTGGCTCCTGGCCAACTCGATGATCAGATGCGGGCCACTCAAATGGCAAAAAGAGTTTCCGACTATGTGCTGCGACGTACGAAGGACCAGGTATTGACCGATTTGCCACCTAAACTGGTTCGGAATGCGGTGATTGATCTGACACCAAGTCAACGCGAAAGCTATCGGAAAGCGGAGGAGGAGGGCACCGTGCGGTTAAGCCAAATGGGTGCCCACGCGAACGTTACCCATGTGTTCGAGTTGATTTTGCGACTCAAGCAGATTTGTAACTTTGATCCACTGACCGACGAAAGTGCTAAAGCGGATCATCTCTGCGCTAAGCTAGAAGAGATTGCGGCAAGCGGTAAAAAGGCAATTATTTTTAGCCAATATGTGGTGACTCTGGAAAAGTTATTCACACGTCTTTCTGGTATCGGCGCGGTGCAGTACCACGGAAAAGTTCGACCTCGCATCCGCGAACAGGTCCTACATCAATTTTGTGAAGATCCGAGTACGCATGTGATCCTGATGAGTTACGGTGCGGGGAGTGTTGGTTTGAATTTGCAGGTCGCAGAATACGTATTTCTGTTTGATCGCTGGTGGAATCCTGCCGTCGAGGATCAGGCAATCAATCGGGCGCATCGCATCGGGGTTGCAGGTCCAGTGACCGTGACGCGATTTCTTGCGCAGGCAACCATTGAGGAGCGAATTGACGAAATTCTCGAGCAAAAGCGAGAGATATTCGAATCGATTTTTTCTCCACAAGGGTCGGGTCCCAAAAACATGGGTCTCTCCCAACAAGAGATCTTTGGACTTTTCAGCCTGCACTCTCCACAAGGCCCCATCTCGGGCGCAGCCTAGGCATGGATGCGGCTCTCGGCACCGGGTGGCAGCCCGGTTATCCTCTGCCACTTTTCGCCATAAAATGCCGTTAGGCATAAACTGGTTGACTGCGTAAGCGACGGGCGACGCAGCAGTTGGAGGAGAGAGCTTTTTCAGGTGTTCCAGGTTGTGCCAAACCATTTGTGCCTATCACCATCAATTCCGTAGCGACAATCAATGGCGGTTTCACATTACAATTACGACGTGCTTGTGGTCGGTGCCGGGCACGCGGGTACGGAGGCAGCCTTGGCGGCCGCGCGACTCGGTGCCCGCTGTTGTTTACTGACGACCAACGTCGATAGTGTTGCGCAGATGAGTTGCAATCCGGCGATTGGCGGTGTCGCGAAGGGACAGATCGTGCGGGAGATAGACGCCCTCGGCGGGGTCATGGGCCAAGCAATTGATGCGACCGGTATCCAGTTTCGCCTGCTCAACCGTCGCAAGGGCCCGGCGATGCACAGTCCCCGGGCGCAGGCCGACAAAAAAGCATATCAACAATTTGTGAAGTTGCAGGTTGAGGAACAGGAAAATCTCGACCTGCGGCAGGAGGTCGTTGAAGATCTGCTGGTGGAGACCCAACAGGGTCAGTTGCAGATTCGAGGTGTTTCTGTCGGCGGCGGTGCCTGCTTCCACGCCCCTGCCGTTTTGCTCACCACGGGGACTTTTTTGCGGGCCTTGATGCATATGGGCGAAGCAAAAACGGCGGGTGGTCGGGCAGGGGAGGGAACCACCAGTGGGATCAGCGGAGCTTTGAATCGTCTGGGCTTTCGTACCAGTCGGTTTAAAACAGGAACCCCGCCACGACTCAACGGACGAACGATCGACTATGCGGCCACCGAGATTCAGCCGGGGGATCAGGACCCGCAAGCCTTTTCTTTTCTCACCGACAACTTGCACGTTGAACAGCTTCCCTGCCACATCACATACACGAATCCGGAAGTCCACACGCTGATTCGCAACAACCTTCAGCGGGCCCCGATGTATTCTGGACAGATCCAAGGCAGCGGACCCCGATACTGTCCATCGATCGAGGATAAAGTTGTCCGGTTTGCAGACAAAGATCGCCACCAATTGTTTCTCGAACCGGAGGGGCGGTCGACGCGGGAAGTTTATGTCAACGGAATTTCGACAAGTTTACCGCGCGATGTGCAGGACGCAATGTTCCGCTTAATTCCAGGGTTAAAGCGCGCGCAAATTATGCGCTACGGCTATGCAGTGGAGTACGATTTTTGTCCACCCGAGCAATTGCTATCGACTCTGGAGACCCGCCGGGTGCGGGGCCTCTATTTTGCGGGTCAGATTAACGGGACCACCGGCTACGAGGAAGCGGCTGCCCAGGGACTTTTGGCGGGGGCCAACGCAACGCTCAAACTCCGCGGTGCGGATCCGCTGATCCTTTCTCGCGAGCAGAGTTATATCGGAGTCCTGATCGACGATTTGGTCACTTGTGGTGTCGATGAACCTTACCGCATGTTCACCAGTCGGGCCGAGTATCGCCTCCTCCTACGGCAAGATAACGCTGATCGCCGTTTGACTAAGCTGGCATACGCTTGCGGACTGGCAAGTCGGGAACGCTTCGACCGGGTGACTTCAAAGGAGGCCTTGATCGACAGAGTGAAGGCGACACTGGCGAAGGAGCGAACGGAGGGTTTTACGCTTGAAAAAATGCTTTGTCGCACCCAGACCACGTGGGCCGACGTGGTGGCTCGACATTCGCCGCTCGAGCAGGTTTCTCTAGAGATTGCCCGCCAGGTGGAATACGATGTCAAATATGCGCCCTATGTCGAAAGACAAACCGCCGAGGTCGCTCGGCAAAAACGGCTCGCCGAGAAGGGAATCCCTGTGGACTTCGACTACGCGAGTATCAGGTCGCTTCGCAATGAGGCCAAGGAGAAACTGGCGTTGCTACGACCCGACAGCTTAGCGCAGGCCGGGCGGATTAGCGGGATCACTCCGGCCGACGTTGCCCTGCTGATAGTGCATCTGGATGGCCGGAAGTCCTAACGCTCCCAATCGCTACCTCTTTATCGGTGTCGGCTCTGCGCGAAGAGCAAGAGTCGTATTTTTCCAAAATACAACACCGCACCAGGGCGATCGGCAGAAATGCATCTATCAACGTTGTTGATAGTATGGAGATTTTATGTACGTTCTTGTTACATAGGGAAAGCAGCATGTGTTTCATGGGCTGGGTGAGATAGATTGACATTGACGGATGATAGAGGGTCGCTACAATCTGGGCTGGATGGCAGGGATGGAAAGTATTTAGCCATCGAAAGAGTCTTCACAGTCAAGGCTCGCAACGGTACCTGGGAATTTAGGGGTACTCGTCATCTCTTGTGAGAAATGGAGGTTCGGGATCATCAGGTGTGTCATGGAGGGCTAGGAACCCTGGTGATTTTATTCAAGATACAAAGTTCAGCCCATTGTCTCGACCTTAAAGCTCAAGCGGCTAGGAAGGTAGTTAAAAGACTATGAAAACAGTTTTTACCACGGGAGAAGCGGCAAAAATCTGTAAGGTGAGTCAGCAGACGGTAATTCGCTGTTTTGACTCTGGGCAATTGAAGGGATTTCGGGTCCCCGGTAGCCGGTTCCGGCGAATTCCGCGCGAACATCTGTTTGCATTCATGCGCGAAAATGGCATTCCCACCGATGCGCTGGAGAGCGGGAAGCGAAAAATTTCGGTGGTCGATGACGACGTCGAATTGGTCGAATTGATTACCGATGTGCTGGAACGCGATGGTCGCTTCGAAGTCCGCAGCGTGAACAATGGTTTTGATGCCGGGATGATGGTCAAGGACTACAAGCCGGACCTGATTGTACTGGATGTCATGCTCCCCGATATCAACGGCAAAGAGGTCTGCCAGCGGGTCCGGAGCGACAAAACGATGGACAGTGTACAGATTATCTGTATTTCGGGCATGGTCGAAGAGGATAAGGTCGCTGGTCTCCGTCAAGCTGGAGCCAACGATTTTATGCGGAAGCCGTTTGAGGTCGATCGCTTGATTGAGCGGATTTGCCAGTTGCTGGAAATCGAAAGCGGAGCTCCTACCTAACAGACAGAGGTTTGTGGGTGGTCGGGATCGCTGCATTCTGAGGGCGGATTCGTTAGCAGGAGACCGGTTGTTCGATGCAATTTTTGCGTTGTTTTTCGGCATCGCTTGCCGGTATCGAATTACCGCTTCCGGAGAGCTCGGCCGATGCGCTTATCGGCGTGTTGCTCGCGCCCACCACGCAGCAGCGGGCTGCTCGATTCGCCGCTGCGATGCGTGAGAGTCCGACACTCGTCGTCTGGGCGGTTGATCGCTGTGGTGTCAAAGGATTTTCTTTTAATCTCGATCCGACTCTTGGCGGGTTGGCAGCCGGCTTTGCTGAAGATCTTCCGTTGGCCCTCAACGATTCGCTCCTGCAGTATGCCGAAGGTCAAAAGAGCGATCGTGGGCAACTTCCGTCAAAAGCCCTTCAAGCGATCACAATCGCTGTACCCGCTGCCGTCGATGCGCTAGAGGTTGCCCGCCGAGCGGTCGCCTGGATTGAATCAGGGAACGGGGGACAACGCGAAGATTGTATCGGCGAAAGCAGCGAACGCGCAGCGGTCGAGGGTGTTGCAGTGGGCAATGTTGCATTGGTTGCCGAAATGGCCTACTTGCTGGGCCTCTTACACAATATCGATGCGTACCGTGCTGCACCGAAAGCTCGTGGCCGCTCTGAAAAAGTTTCGGCCGCCACGCTCGTAGCAAATTTAGAACCCTATCTTGGGGTACTCGATTCGAGGTCCATCCCGTTGGCCACCGAAGCAGTCGTCCGAGGATGGGCCGAATGGATACAAAGCCAGGCGGTCGCAGAAGACCGATGCGCTGCGCTGCAGCTGGCATGGATGGGGGAGGGCCCCGCTGCGGGTAGGCTGCCGGCGCTGACGCAATCGCTGTGCCGACTCGCCCGCCTAGAAAGCGAGTTTGAGGTTGCCCTTGAAGAGGCAAAACTTCAGGCGATGTACAAACTTGCGGCAGGTGCGGGTCACGAAATCAATAACCCGCTAGGGAGTATTGCGGGTCGGGCACAGTTGCTACTCCGCGATGAAAATGAGCCAGAGCGTCGTCGCACCCTCGCCAAAATCAATTCTCAGGCTTTTCGGGCACACGAGATGATTGCTGACATGATGCTCTTTGCCCGACCACCGGTGCCTCAGTATGAGCAGATTGCTCCGGCAACTCTGATTCAGAGCCTTGTCGACGAGATGCATGAAATAACCGAGCAACAAGAGGCAGAAATTGTCAGTCATATTGCGACCGATGTTGCCACCCTACGGGTGGATGCTTCTCAACTTCGTGTGGCGCTGCGGGCAATGTGTACCAATGCACTGGAAGCGACCGGTCTTGGCGGGAGGATTGAAATTACCGTTTCCCACGGTCCTGTGGATAAGGTGCTTCACGAGCGTTCTGCTCCGGTGGAAACGGTTCAGATTACGGTCCGTGACAATGGCCCAGGATTTTCTGAAGAAGAACGCCAGCATCTGTTCGATCCCTTTTACTCCGGTCGGGAAGCAGGGCGTGGGCTCGGTTTTGGCCTCTCGAAGTGTTGGCGGATCGTCCGCAATCACGGGGGACGCATTGACGTTCAAAGCGATCCGGGGCGCGGGGCGACCTTCGAAATTACTTTGCCGGTGGCCTGACTTGCTGCGGGACATCTTCCCGGGTGGCCTCCGAATCGCTTGCCTTGCCTTGCTGTCGTGAGCGAGCAGGTTCACTGATCGGTTTGCGGTATCCGGGTGGACGGAGTCCGGCAACGCGGGGTCCAATACGCGTATCGGGAAAAGGGTCAAATTTATGCAACTGTTTTTTTGGTGACTGTGCAGCGGTCTCGATCGGTTTAGCCAGTGGGGACTCCATCGTCTGGCAACCACCGAGGACGAGCGCCCCTAGCAGGCAGGGCACAGTGTGCAATAAAAAAAACTTTTGGTATGCATGAGGGCCGGAGTATAGTCCCTGCCTCCAGGGCCGAAAAGAGAACTTTTCGCCTCAACTTTTTAGCCCCTACGGCTGCGAGGCTTGCTAGCATGTGTACGTCTCAGGGCAGGTAGACATCGAGCAGCGTACTCGTCTCCTTGGGCGTTACCATGACCGAGCCAAGGCATGCTGGCAGCAGCAGAACCTCGCCCCGCAGGAGCGGCTTGCCCGGCACATCTCCGGGGATTTCAACGGCGCCCCGCAGCGTGGAAAGAAGATGGCATTTCCCATCTCCGCCCACCGGGAGCGGCTGATCGAAATGCCAGCGATCTATCGTGAATTGATCTCCGGTGATTAGTCTTTCAATTTCTTTCTGCGCGGCCGGTTGCGACTGCTGAATCTCAACGGGACCGCGTGAAAAATCGATGGCATCTAAACCTTGTTCGATATGCAATTGGCGCGCCCTGCCATCCGGTCCAACTCGATTCCAGTCGTAAAGCCGATAGGTTGTATCGCTTGCCTGTTGAATTTCTGCAATCAAGAGACCCCCTCCCAGGGCGTGGACGGTACCGGCCGGAATATAAATGCAGTCACCGGCAACCGGTTCCAAGCGGTGCAGGCAACTTTCGCTTTCACCGTCCTCGATTGCTTGCACCAATCTTTCCCGATCCACACCGGCCGAAAGGCCAGCGTAGAGGACGCTTCCTTTGTCGGCTGCCAGCACAATCCACGCCTCCGTTTTCCCGCGATCTGGAGGAACCAAGAGAGCCGCTTGTGCATCGTTTGGGTGGACCTGGACTGAAAGGACTCGGTGCGCATCGAGAAATTTCCACAGGAGGGGAAATCCCGTTTGCGGGTAATCTACACCGAGCAGTGGTTCTCCCTGCTTGGCAACCAATTGTGCGAGCGTTGTTCCTGCCAGCGGCCCAGCGGAGACAACGCTTTGGTCTGCACCGTGGTCGACAATCTCCCAACTCTCCGCATAGTCGTCTCCTTCACCAATCGACTTGTTGAGTTCGGTCGCCAGCCGACGACCTCCCCAAAGGTGCCGTTTGAAAAGTGGTTCGAAGCGGAGCGGGTAGAGTACGGATTGTTTTTCGCTGCCCATCGGCACACGTTTCCTTGTGGACGTGGAACTGGTTGTCAGGCAATGAGTTGTTGCGACTCTTTCCCGCTGTTATGATCGAACATGCGAGGAAAGAAAACCCTGTCCAGTCCAAGAGGAGTGGAATCGGACGGATCGCGGTAAATAAGAGGGTGGGCAGAGGTATATTCTTTTCGATTCTTTTTGTGCACCCGGTAGGCCTGGCCCGTTATGGCAGAATCATCACGTAGCGAAGATTTGTTTGCAGACAGCACGATGACTTTTGGGGAACACCTCGAGGAGTTACGTCGTTGTCTTATCCGGTCATTGCTGTGTCTGGTGGTTGGAACGGTGATCGGACTTACCTTCTCAGATTGGGTGGTTCGGGTAGTGAACGGACCGCTCGAACAAAGCCTGCAGGGTTATTATCAATCCGAGGCCGTGATCCACTACCAAGCGTTCGTCCAGGAGCGAGAAGCGAGTGGTCAATCGGTTCCCTACACCATTGCCCAAGTCGAAGACTTTGTAGACCGCCAGCATTACATTTATAGGATGTACTTCGTGCATCCGACTGCCGTCAGGAGCGAATTGGGGATCACTGCGCCGGAACAGAAGCCCCAAGCGGCGAAACAGCCGCCCACAAGTGAGAAAGCGGAGTCCGCAACGCCCGGATCAGGCGGGGTTGGGCTAACTGCATCGAACGAAGCGCATCTTTCGATAAGTGATTTGGTCCCATTTTTTGTCTGGCGCCCGATGGACGATGACGAGCGGATGAGCGTCAAATCACTCAGTCCTACCGAAGCATTTATGATTTGGCTGAAGGCTGCGGTGGTGACCGGTTTCGTCCTGGCTAGTCCGCTGATCTTTTACTTTGTCTGGTCCTTTGTTGCCGCAGGGCTCTATTCGCATGAGAAACGCTACGTGCATATTTTTCTACCCTTTAGTCTCGGGTTGTTTTTGGCGGGCGCCTTTTTTTGTTTCTTCGGTGTGTTTCCAACCATCTTGAAATTTCTGTTTGCGTTCAATGCGGATTTGGGCATCGATCCCGATCCACGGATTAGCGAGTGGTTGAGTTTTGCTATTTTCCTCCCCCTCGGTTTCGGACTCAGTTTCCAGTTACCGTTGGTAATGCTGTTTTTGGAGCGGATCGGTATTTTGAGTGTGAGGGTTTATTTGGCAAAATGGCGAATGGCGGTGTTGGTGATTTTTGTGATTTCGATGGTGCTAACCCCAGCGGATCCCATCAGTATGCTGGCGATGGCCATGCCACTCTCGGGACTTTATTTTCTGGGGGTCGCGCTTTGCCATTATTTCCCGCGACGGAAAGGTTTTCTCGAAGAGTAGATTCTTGCGAGATCGCTTCGCGGGATTGCTAGATCGCCTCGCTACCCCGTTCGCCTGTCCGGATGCGGACACAATCATCCATCGGGAGGACAAAAATCTTGCCGTCGCCGATTTCGCCCTGCGTTCCGGTACGACCGCCTTCCATGATCGCTTCAATCGTGGGTTCGACAAAAGCATCGTTGACGGCAATTTCAAGCCGGACTTTTCGCAGAAGATTTACGGCCAGATCGTGACCGCGATACGTTTCGGTGTGTCCCTTCTGACGCCCGAATCCTTGTACGTCCATCAGCGTGAGCCGAAAGACTTCCACCTCGGTGAGGGCCGTTTTGACCGCTTCAAGACGATTGGGCTGAATGATAGCGACGATCAATTTCATGCGGAGATGAGCGCGAGGGAGCGGGCCGCGAAAAGCCTGTCTTCCGATCCTAGCCCTGTGGTCGCTGGCCGACAAGACCTTAAAGTCAGCAACCATAGGCATGGGTCGCAAACAGCAAAGGAACCGGAAAAATACCCCTGGCTCGGGCGAGCGAGGCGGAGTGCCCACCCGAACCGTTGGGGTATCCTTCTGGATTCCAAAGCAAAGCCACTGTCTCCTGGTAAACCCCCTTAGGTGCCTACTGGTGAGACATGGTCCTCCATGAGTTGGCTTTGCGGGTATGCGTGCATTCCATGCTCGCTAATGTCCAGTCCTCGGGTCTCTTCCTCTGCCGAGACCCGCAAGAGCCCCATGGCTTTGAGGATTCCAAACAAAATCAACATCGTGAAAAATGCCCAGGCACAAATCACTGCAGTTCCGATCAGTTGGGTGAGGAAAGAGACTCCCTCTGCGGTGCCGAAGATACCCGTGGCAAGCCCGCCCCAGATACCGCACAAGCCGTGTACGGGCCACGCGCCCACCGGATCGTCGATCGACAATTTGTCGAGCGACACAATGCCGACGACCACCAAAAGACCCGCAACGAGTCCAATGACAATCGAAGCCCAGAGCGCGACCTGATCGCAGTTGGCCGTAATCCCGACCAAGCCGGCCAGTGCACCATTGAGGGCCATCGTCACATCGGGTTTGCGGAACAGGACCCAGCCAACAATCATGGCGGCCACCGCGCCGGCAGCGGCCGATAAGGTCGTGGTTACGGCAATGTAGGCTGTGGCATTGGCGTTGGAAGCTCCCCAGTACGTGAGCTGGCTTCCTGGATTAAAACCGTACCAGCCGACCCAGAGGATCAGCACGCCTAGGGCAGCAAACGTAATGTTATGGCCCGGCATGGCAACCGACTTCCCCTGGACAAAGCGGCCGATGCGAGGACCCAACACAATCGCACCTGCCAGTCCCGCAAAGCCACCCACGGCATGGACGACGACCGATCCGGCGAAATCCTGAAAGCCCATCGCGTCGAGCCAACCGCCTCCCCACTTCCACATGCCGCTGATCGGATAAATGAATCCGGTGAGCACCGCACTGTAGACGAGATACGATTTGAACTGCATCCGGCCAGCGACGGCTCCAGAGACGATGGTCGCTGCTGTTGCGGCAAACGCAACTTGGAACAGGAAATCGGCACTTGGTGAATAATCGGATGTGGCGTCCACGACGGGACCCATCTCTAATCCGCCAATTCCCGCACCACTGAAACCAAACCATTTTCCCTCGTAGTCTGCACCGGGGTACATCAGACCGAAGCCAACGAAAAAGAAGAGAAGGACACCGACCGAAAGGTCCATTACATTTTTGAACAGAATGTTGATCGTGTTTTTAGCGGCGTTCATACCGACTTCAAGCATCGCAAATCCGGCCTGCATGAAGAGTACCAGCACCGCACAGACAAACATCACAATGGTATTGAAGGTGTAGGCTGCTTCCTGCTCCGGTGTGGCTGCAGTTGCATCAGCAGCAACCGCCAGGGAGCATCCCATGCTCATTCCCACCAAGGCCACAATCAGTCCCACAGTCGCCCAGCGGATACAACGCCCTCGGGACAACTGTCCTATCAAATTTTTCATTTCAAAGCCCTTGTTCAGAAAGTTCAGAAAGTTCAGAAAGATCTCAGAAGGATGCAGCGTAGTCCTTACCCCCAACTCCAAGCCACGGGTTCCTGCCCTGCAGGCCAAAAGGGTCCGTGGGGTTTGTAAGCAAACGCCGTGCCAATTGCTAGCACTGCCGGCAGGGAGTGCCGACAGGGACACAAATGTCGGTAAGTGGGGGCACTCTTTGTTGCGCATTCGGACCTCAGAAGGCCATAAAAGATCGGCTACCGGGAGTCGGCTGCTAAGCAAACGGGCAGCGGTTGCGCATTGAGGCAGCGTTGCCCGTTGCCTCGTAACCGGTTGCCTTACAGAGCCAGAGAGCCCTAATACAGCCAGAGGGCATCGATGCCCAACGTCCAAAGGGTCGCCTGGCGATACGCGTTGCCCAGCGGGTCGAAGCGGTGGCCCGGGTTGGTGCCCATCCCATTGGCCCAGTCGTAGCGAATTTCTGGCCGCAAGCGGAAGTTGTTATTGGGCCTCCAATTAAAGCCGATCGTTGCTTCCCAATAATTGGCGCGGTTCAGTGCGGGAATCGTCTGACCTTGGGCATTGAGCTGGTTCAAATTTGCGCGATCGACGCGCACACCCTGGGGATCGGCAAACCACTCCAGGCGGATCCCGGCGGCCCAATGCGCGTTGAAGTTGTAAAATAAATAGTTCAACAGGCTGTACCACTCGGTGTGACTCGTTCCAGCCACTTGGGTCGTTTCCGAATTGAGTCCGAGATCAGCTTGAAAAACGTAGGTCCAATTTTTAGCGATCATCTGCTGCCAGACAAAACTTTGATCAAAAATATTCCCGTTGTCCATAGTAGTAGGGCCACCACCGACCCCGCCCGAGTGGATCACCGCGCCATCGCCCCAATAGCCCGCGCTGGTCGACCACATGATGCTTGTCCTCTCGTCAGCACTTTCATACTGGATGCCGCCAAGAAAGGTACTCGAGTCGTTTGCACCGAACTGGAAGCCCTGGTCCCATCCGTTCGTCCAGCCTCCGAGTAACGTGATCGATTCGGTCAGCGGATATTCACACAACACCCCGGTTTGTGTGAATGGCTCTCCGTAAGCCATCGTGTAATTGTGCGAATAGAAAAAGTTGTAGGGGGAGGGGACCTGTTCGTATCCGAGGATCGTGTAGAAGTGCCCCAAAATGATCGAAAACTGGTTGATTGCAAGCTGCACATACGCTTGGGGAACGGCGGCACCGTACTGACCACTTCCCCACTGCCAGGTGCTGTCCCAACCCGGTCCGCCAAAGGCCTCCGTATCGGGCCCATCGACGCCCGCAATCAGATCGACGTGAAATCCCCAATTGAATCCATAATCCTCTGTATCAGCCTCCTTTTCGAACCACAACCATGCCTGATTCATGTTCAGGTTGGGAGAATTATTAGAAGGGAAGTTGCGAGTTGCCGAGCATCGTCCGGTTGTTCCAGTTATTGGTGGTCAGTCCTCCGGAAAACCAGCCACCAAAAGCAACCGGCGAACCGGATTGGCGATCTTGCAGCGTCCACACCGAGCCTCGGCTCACTTCTTCTGCCGTCGCATCTTCAAATTCCCAGTTGAGCAACGGTAGCGGGATAGCGGAGGATCCGGCCCACACATCATGGGCACATTTGTCGCCAAGAAAAATCGCACTTAAAAGCACAAGGCATAGACTGTGCTTCCAAACAGCAAATCGGTGGTATGTGCACGGTGCTACCATAAAGAGGATTCATTCTAAAACGACTTGCGGGAAGTCCTGCGAGCCTTCCCTGAATGTATTGACCTAGCGGAGAGATTATTTCTAGAAGAATCCATTAGGCGATACGCGAATTGTAGAGCCATAAAAAAAGTACCGCCCACACGGATGTGTGGGCGGTACATAAATTCTCATTCAGGTAGAGTCGTTTGCAATTTGGATTAGAACATCCAGATCGCATCGATTCCGAACGTCCAGAGATCGGCGTGGTCATAAGCACCACCGCTCGGATCGAATCGCTGACCCGTGCCCTGCGTCATGCCGCTCGCCCAGTCGTAGCGAACTTCTGGTCGCAGACGGAAATTATTGTTGGGCCTCCAGTTGGCACCAGCCGTAATTTCATAGTAATTGGCACGGTCTGTAAATCTATTCGCACCATTTAAGCCGGCGCGATCAACACGAGCGGCGTTTGGATCCGAGAACCATTCAGCACGGATACCGGCAGCCCAGCAGCAGTTGAAGTTGTAGAACAGATAGTTGTTCACACCGTACCACTGCGTATTTTCCGGGTTTGGATTGCCGGGTGCGGCTGGTGTCGTATCCTGCGTCGTGTTGTAACCATAGTCTGTCTGGAAGACGTAGGTCCAATTGCTCGCAATCTGCTGTTGGACTACAAAGCTTTGAGCGTAAATTCGCCCTTCGGACATCGTCGTCGGACCAGTGGTTTGGTTCGGGTGAATGTTGGCACCTTTGCCCCAGTCGCCCGTATTGCAGGTCCAGGTCACACTCGTGCGTTCGTCGGCACTGTTCCAGTTCACGCCACCAAGGTAGGTACTGGAGTGGTTGGCACCGAACTGAAAGCCTTCATCCCAACCGTCCGTCCAACCTGCGTAGAGGGTTAACTGATCGGAATAGGACCACTCAGCGAGGAAACCCGTGTGGGTGAACGGCTCGCCGTAGGCAAACGTGTACGCGTGTGAGTAGAAAAAGTTATAAGGAGCCGGAATCACTTCATAACCCATGATGGTGTAGAAGTGACCGAGGATGACAGTAAAATCATCGTAGGCGACTGACAGATAGGCCTGCGGAATGGCCGCACCGTAACCGCCGTTGCCCCACTGCCAGGTGCTGTCCCAGCCAGGTCCGCCAAATGCTTGCGTGTCCGGGCCATCGACACCAGCCATGACGTCGACGTGGTAACCCCAGTCGTAGCCGTAGCCGCCGTTATCGGCTTCACGCTCGAACCAGACCCAAGCCTGGTTCAGGTTAAGGTGCGGGTCGTTGTTCAGGGGAAGCTGCGAGTTACCGAGCATCGTCGTGTTGCCCCAGTTGTTCGCAGTGAAACCGCCGGAGAGCCAACCACCATAGTTGAGACCCCAGCAATTTTCGCAGCATTGGAGGGTCGACATGGGGCCGCAATCCAATTCTTCACTACAGCCGCAATCGACGCCCCAGTTGAGTCCGGGCATCGGAGCATAGCGACCGTCTTCTCCGGCATAATCGTTGTCCATCACGTCGACAGGAGGCCCGGACGGTCCGAGGGGCCCTTCGTCTTCACGTGGCTGAGCAACAGCCTCTGTGGCATAGTAGCTATCGTAGTTGAAAGAAGTCTGATCGACCGGTGTAGGCACCATTTGCGACTGAGCAAATGCATTGCCCGTGCCGACCAAGCCGACGATCGCAAAGGCAAAAGAAATTTTAATAAGTCTCATGACGAATACTCCATTCCCTGAATGAGGAATTTAATTCTTTTCGCGTGATTGTGAGCGACATCGTGCTAGCGTCTAACCAACACGTGGGTGGGTGCAGAGAGTGCTCCGCCCGATTGCTCGCTCGTGGCCAGTTAGACCGCGAGCATATACAGGCCCAAGTACCCTTTGCCAATTCTGCTATCGACCCTCTCAAGAGGTGGAGTTCAGACTAATGAACCGATATTTGCGGGCGAACCGAAGATCCGGACTGGATGGTGTCAAACTCTAACGATTGAAGAAGAAATGCTGCCGGTTTGCCACATTTTAACGCTCCGGCCCGGTCGAATTCGTTTGGATATTTGGTGTGGGGTGGTCATTTTTCATGTTTGGTTTTCAACACTAATGCCAATGCTGGCAATCATCCACGACCAACTGGGTGAAATAGCGCAACTTTGAGGGCCTCAGTTGAAACTGCGACACAGGCCGCAAAACAAGAAAGAGCCCGGTGGGACGAACCACCGAGCTCTTCTTTTACGCCCCAACCCCCTGGAATACGCGTTAGTAGTCACGGCTACGGTTGACGAAGAAGGTACCATTGTTGGCGACCGGGAATAGAGCGCGATAGGCGGAGCGACTGGATATGCGTGCTCGGCAGTGAGGATACCAGGCAATATTGACGCTCACCCCGTAGGCATCATAGAGCGATCGCCGGGACGGACGTGCGCCGGCAGGAAGTCCTGGTCCTACGCTTCCCTGCTTTCCTGAGAACAGATAGCCAAAATTTCCGTCCACGGCAACGCTATGGGAGAGTGGAGCCCAGAAGTTGCCGCCGATGATGCCATCTCGGTTATCACCTCCACCACCGTAGAGTCTCGCCTGACCGCCGTTGGGAAAAGCCCACTGAAGGAAGAGTGTGTATTGGTCGGAAGCCTGATATTCCGCAAAAGTCGGACCTTGTAAACGGTGCTCTACTACCTGCTTTTCCTTATCGGCGTGAAATACGAGCCATGTTCCTAAATCGAGACGGCACCAGAAGCGTCGACTCAACTCAAAGCGAATTTGAGTGAGGTCGGTCTTGTAGTAGAAGTGATCTTCCATAAAGTCGATCGCTGCACCTCCCTGCCAAGGTTGGTATTCGGTTGCACGGTGGAACAGGCCGAGGGTAAGAAATTCTTGATGTCGGATGTCAGATCGCCAGCCAACACTACTCGTCGTAGTAGCATTGGTATTCACTCGCATGCCATGCAGATCCGCTTGAACAAATCGTGCACCCACTTGCCAGCCGACCCAGCCGCCGAGCCAACTTCCCGAGAGATTCACGGATTCGTTAAATCCAAAGTTGCTGTTCACACCCATATCGGCAGGGCCAGCGAAGGATTCGGCTCCTACGCTGAAGTCGATGAATTCGAGCGTTGGTCGAAGAAAGGGAATACAGGGAAAAGCACAGTCGGGAAACGGATATCCCCAGTCCGGGTCGCATCCACAGGGCGATCCGCCACAATCTGGACAGCAACTGTCAGGAAATGCACCGACTTCGAGAGGATTGGTCCCGTCTGGGATCAAAATTTCTCCCGGGCCCAAATCTTCAGGTAGAATTTCTTCGCTCCATGCCATTCCAGGGGTGACTGCTTCTGGTGCGGTTGCTTCGGGAGTGAGTACTGAAACATCCGCCCGATGTGCTACTTTGAGTCCTGCGCCGCTTGAAGCGTAAAGGGTGTCTGGGTGCCACGGTTCGACGACCGGTCTCGGTCTGGGTGCGGAATAAATAGGGCCTTCCGGATAGACCGGCTTGCCATAACTTGCTTGCGAGGCACCTTGGGTGCTTTGTACCTTACTTTTTTCTGTCCGTTGATATTTGGCAACGGGGATCGGCTCAAGCGATGTGTCTTCTGTATTTTCAGCCTGCAGAGCGACGACTGCTGGTCCCGATACGCCCGCACGATTATTCCGGTTCCCTGAAAGGTTGGCGGCCTCTTCCAACTGCGTTGCCGATGAGGCTTTGAATGTGCGCGGTTGTACGGATTGACTCGCCGCAGCATGCGGTTGCCATACTAAGTCGCGGGCCTCTAGTTGGACTGCGAGCAGCTGCACTAGAAAAAGAACCGCAACAGTGCAAAAGGGAGTATGGGAACGTGAGATCAAGTTACCGTTCATAGCTCATGCCTTGTGGGGGTATGTCACTTCTTAGGGACAAAGGGCTCAGTCGTATTTTTTGGCGCCGGCCCCCCCGAACCAAGACAACGCTGCCGCCGTTCTATTTGAAGACGACAGCCTTAAATATCGGAATGCCGGTGGGGAAACTTCCGTTAAAATCGTTAAAATCATAAAATATCTCCGTGCTTGCCTATTTTTACATGCAACCTGCGCATTTGATCCGCATCCGTAATTGGTAAACGCGCTTCGAGAACAACGTGCCAGAGGGCAGAGAGATCGACCAAGCGACGACGGTACCAGCAGCAGTACCAGCAGCAGTACCAGCAGATATGCGGAGGCCGTCAACGGGGCTCGATCAGCTCTGCAGACCTACGCCCGCGATCCGCCGGTTTGCGGGGTGCTGACATCGATCGATGGCTGATCGGACACATCCGCAAAGAGTGCATCCACATACTCGTCAGCGGAGAATGCCGCGAGGTCATCGTATTTTTCGCCGATCCCCACAAACTTAACAGGTAGGCCTACCTGTTCTCGAATCGCAACAACCACGCCTCCCTTTGCCGATCCATCGAGCTTTGCTAGCACGATTCCCGTACAAGCAATCGCTTCGCTGAAATGGGTCGTCTGACTGATTCCATTTTGTCCGGTTGTTGCATCGATGACCAGCAACGACTCGTGCGGTGCATCGGGTATCTGTTTCGCAATGCTTCGCCGGATTTTTTCCAGTTCTTGCATCAGGTTTTTTTGTGTCTGGAGTCGGCCTGCAGTATCAATAATGCAAACGTCAATTTTGTCGGCGATCGCCGCCTCTACGGCACGATAAGCTACGCTCGCCGGATCCGTTCCCGGGTCGCCCTTTACAAACTTTGCACCAATCCGATCCGCCCAAATCGATAATTGCTCGACAGCTGCCGCTCGAAATGTGTCGCCTGCTCCGAGCACGACAGATTTACCCTCGTCGATCATCCGCTTTGCAAGTTTGGCAATCGAAGTCGTTTTTCCAGCACCATTGACGCCTGCAACCAGAATGACCGTGGGGCCTTGATCTGCATAGCAGATTGGCGACTCTTCCTGAGACAGCATTTCCTTCAGTTGCGTTTTCACTGTGTGCAGTACTTCCTCCCATCCCACAACGCGACCGCGGAACTCAGAACCGATTTTTTCAGTAATTGCTTGTGCCGGTTTGAATCCCATATCGGTTATTACGAGAGCTTCAAGCAGTTCCTCGAGGAGGGTTTCATCAACCAAACGACCTTCTGATTTAAACAGATCACGGACATCTGTCTTGAGCAGACGGGTTGTTTTCTGAAGGCCCTGCTTGAGTTGATCGAAAAGTCCCACGGCGGTTCCTTACCAATGCTTTGAAGGTTCCATCTTAGGTGGAACGATCCGAATTCGTCTGAGTATTCTTCGAGGGGGCACTCCCCGACTCCTGATTTTCAGGATTATTTTCAGTCAGATGTTGTTCAGCGGGATTACTTTCCGGGGTTCCCTTTTCTTGCCAAACGCGATCGAGAATACCGTTGATAAATTGCGAAGACTGAGAGCTGCCGAATCGCTTGGCGAGTTCAATGGCTTCATCCATGGCAATCCGGTGCGGTGTTTTAAGAAAGAGCATTTCAAACGCGGCAAGTCGCAGAATGTTCCGGTCCGCAGTCGCCATCCGAGAAACACTCCAATGTTCGGCAAGGTTCTCAAGGAGGCTATCTAACTCAGACTGATGTTGTCGCACACCATCGATGAGTTCTACCGAAAAATTTAAAAGATCATCAGCATTTAAACGTTGTTTAAGAAAAGGAAATGCATCACCGTGTGGATCGCAAGGGTTCAAATCATCCTGAAAGAGGACCTGTAATGCGACTTCTCTTGATCTGCTACGACGGGACATATTCAGTACATCTTAAGAGTTGGTAGGCGACTGACGCATGAACCGGGGAGTGAAAATATCACTTCGATTGCCATGTCAGTTTTCCCTGAGGCTTTCCATCTTGTTGAGCAAGCTTATCATTTCCAGGGCAGCTTCGGCACACTCGCGCCCCTTGTTGCCGACGTTGCCCCCGGAGCGCTGGATTGCCTGTTCGAGCGTATCGCAGGTCAGCAGGCCGAACAAGACCGGAAGGGAACTCGAAAGTCCAACTTCTGTAACCCCCAAGCTCACGGCCCGATTAATATGTTGATCGTGTGTTGTTTCACCACGTATCACAGCCCCGAGACAGAGAACTGCCAGATAGAGGCCACTTTCGGCCATTTGCTGTGCCGCAAGAGGAATTTCAAACCCACCGGGTACCCAGACCACATCAATCGCATCGTCGTCAACACCGGCTGCCTGGAGTGTCTCTACGGCACCAGCCAATAATTTACTCGTAATTGAGGAGTTGTATCGTGATACAACAATCCCTATCGACCCTTCGGGTGCAGTGCATTCGCCTCTAAATTCGCGTGGCATGGGGAAGTGTGTTCCTGCAGATTCAATGGTTGGAAACAGCCCACTTGGCTATCTAGGGCTTCATGTTCATCAAAAATTCCGCATTCGTTTGCGTTTTTTCTAATCGTGTTCGCAGTAACTCCATCGCGTCCGAACCATTCATTTCATGCAGTACCCGACGGAGCATGCAAACCCGTCGATGCTCTTCAGGGTCCATTAACATTTCCTCACGACGCGTACCGCTACGGTTGATATCAATTGCTGGCCAGATCCGCTTATCAACCAATTGCCGATCGAGCACTATTTCTAAGTTGCCTGTGCCCTTGAATTCCTCGAAGATGACCTCATCCATTTTACTGCCCGTATCCACCAATGCGGTTGCCAAAATGGTGAGGGATCCACCTTCTTCCACTTTGCGTGCTGAGCCAAAAAAGCGTTTTGGTTTTTGCATTGCATTCGCATCGATGCCCCCGGAAAGAATTTTCCCCGAACTGGGGCATTCACCGTTCCAGGCACGGGCAAGCCGCGTAATCGAGTCGAGAAAAATGATGACATCGTGGCCAAACTCTGTCATGCGTTTTGCTTTTTCCAGCACCATTTCGGAAACGTGAACATGCCGAGAGGACGCCTCGTCGAACGTCGAGCTAATCACTTCACAGTTCCCCCCCCCAACTTGCCGTTCCATGTCGGTAACTTCTTCGGGGCGTTCATCAATGAGCAACATGATGACGTAGGCTTCCGGATAATTTACTATTACAGATTTGGCCATCTTCTGCAAAAGAATTGTCTTTCCTGCGCGTGGCGGACTGACGATCAAACCTCGCTGGCCAAAACCAACAGGTGTGATCAGATCACAAATCCGGGTGGAAAGCTCTTCTGGTTCTGTTTCAAATACCATCCGCTTTTCCGGATGCAACGGAGTCAGTTCGTCAAAATCAATCTTTTCGGCCATAAGATTTGGATCTTGGTAGTTAACTGCCTCCACGCGTAGTAGCGCAAAATATCTTTCGTTTTCCTTCGGTGGCCGAATCTGGCCGGAAACGGTTGTTCCTGTGCGTAGACTGAAACGACGAATTTGGCTTGGGGAAACGTAAATGTCGTCCGGGCAGGAAAGATAGTGGTAATCAGAACTGCGAAGGAAACCAAATCCATCGGGCAGGATTTCAAGCGTTCCTTCGCCATACATCAACCCATTATGTTTTACCTGTTCCTTGAGGATGCGAAAAATAAGATCTTGTTTATTGAGTCCGGCGACATCGGGTATGTTCCGGATTTCTGCGTACTCGAGCAATTCTCCGACACTCATCTGCTGCAATTGGGCAATATGAATATCGTCCTTTTTTTGTTCGCCAGTGTTGTCACTAGAAGGACTCCCTTGTCGATCTATTTCAACCACAATTTCTTCAGCAAGTGAAACCGGTTCTTCATTGATATCCGTAACCATTTTGGTTGGTGGTATATCCCCTGAAGATTTGCCAACTTGGGTCGCTTGATGAACATCAGACCCATGAGCGTTTTTCTCTTTCGACGTACTGCGTGTGTTACTCATCAGCAGTCGCTCCTCTTATTTTTGCCATCCACGCAATGTTCTTACGGATAGACAACAGTCGACTGAATCGACTCCGAAAAAGAATAGCGTAACTTCCGTCGATCGCCTTGGGAGCGATTATCTGGAAAGGAAAAGTCAAAACAGGACATGCTTGGCGTTGGGGTTGTCAGACAAGACAAGGTGAAAACCCAGCACCGCTTCTAGTCTGCCATTTCCGTCTCTTGAAGGGAATCCCACACGCGGGAAATTTCTTGTCGCATCAATTCCATCGACCCGTTGTTGCAGATTTGGAAATCTGCGGCTGCGCGCTTTTTTTCGAGTGAAAGTTGCTGAGATTCTCGGCAAATCAGCTCTTCTTTGGTCCAGTTGCGATGTGCGGCATACTTTTCCCTGTTTTCTTCCGAGGCATCGATAAACACGATTTTTTCACACATCGAATACCAACCGGTCTCTAGGAGGAGTGCGGCGTCAAGAATCACAACACCCGTTCCCGCGGTCCGCAAGCGATCTATTTCAGCAAGCAGACGGCTTTTGATGCGCGGATGGGTCAATTTTTCCAGAAAAGTCAGCTCTTCTCGGTGCTCTTTTTCTGAAAAGACAATCGCTGCCAAGCGGTGCCGATCGATTTCTCCGTTCTGATCGATCACACCGCTGCCCCACCGCTCCTCTGCCGCTGTAACGATTTCCGGTTCACCCAAGATTTGATGTCCGATCTCGTCTCCGCTGAGGAGGGCAGCCCCATGTTCTTTGAATATTTTCGCCGCAGAACTTTTTCCGCTTGCGATACCTCCTACGATCCCCACAATTTTCATGGATCAAAACTCGAATTTATAGAAACCGGTTCAAGGCAGTGATGGTGAAGTGTGCGCGACTCTAAAAATTCAAAACCAGGGCTTTTTTTCTATCGCATAGGTTTGATAAAAGTCTTCATCGGTCTTCGAAAGGTAGATCACGCCTTCGATGAACCCAATAATTCCCATCACAAGACCACCAACCCCACACGTGAGAACGCTCACCAGGACCATGATGATGCCAGGCGTCGTCAATCCGAGAATGAATTTATGAATCCCCAAACTTCCAATGAGGATGCCACAGATTCCAGCAGCTATTTTATTGCTAGAAAACTCACCGATTGTTGGCAGTTTATTCGCTTCGTCAGATGCAACTTGGCTCTGATTCAATTCATCCATTGTCCATCTCCTTCGATCAGAATAAAAACAACGAGCACATTGTAGTTAACACGTCAGAACAACGCTTGTCTCTACTTAGAAGCATTCTATGTGCCCGGTACAATCAGAGCGATACGGGGCCAATCTGAAAACATATTTTTTGGTTTGGTTGAGGAGGCCGTCTTTTCGAGAGTATCGAACTCTAGAATTAGATCTCCGCCCACGTATTGCCACACTTGACATCCACCTTGAGCGGTACTGCGAGCTTTGCTACCGACTCCATCTCGTGTCGAACACTTGTTTCCAGAGCCTCCAATTCCTTAGGGGGAACCTCAAACACGAGTTCGTCATGGATTTGGAGCAGCATTTTTGACTCGAAGAATTCTTTGTCGATCCTTTGGGAAATGTTGATCATCGCTTGTTTCGTGAGGTCGGCCGCCGATCCTTGGATGACTGTATTGATGGCCATCCGCTCTGCCAGATTACGTTGCCTGCCGGGTGATTCACTGCGGATGCCGCGAATTTCTCGGCGGCGACCAAAAAGCGTACTTACATAGCCAAGTTTCCGGCACTCCTCGAGCGTTTTTATCAGGAAGGCGTCGATTTGTGGATAGCGGGCAAAATAGGCATCGATAAATTCAGCCGCTTCGTCTCGGTCGATGTGGAGCGCCTTGGCAAGACCGAAGGGACTTTGACCGTAAATTACACCAAAGTTGACCGCCTTGGCACTCCGTCGCATCGCGTCGGTGACATCAGCAGGTGAAACATCGTGGATCTGACTCGCGACAAGAGCATGGATATCCTCGTCGCGGTCGAAGGCCTTAATCAGCGCTTCGTCTTGGGCATAATGTGCCAAGACCCTGAGTTCAATTTGTGAATAGTCGGCCCCCAATAATTTCCAACCGTCCTTGCCGGGAAGAAATGCAGATCGTATTTCGCGCCCTTCTTCAGAGCGGACAGGAATATTTTGCAGATTGGGATCGCTGGAACTGAGGCGACCCGTTGCAGCGACTACTTGATTGAAAGAGGCATGTACGCGACCAGTTTTCGGATGCACAAGTTCGGGCAGTGCGTCGACATAGGTATTTTTCAATTTTGCAAATTGGCGGTATTCAATAATTTTTTCCGGGAGCGGATGGTGTTCGGCAAGTTGTTCCAGGACATCCGCATCGGTGCTGGGCCCTGTTTTCGTCTTTTTGATAACGGGAAGTTCTAGTTTTTCAAAAAGGATATGCGCTAATTGTTTCGGCGATGCGATATTGAAGTTGCCATCTGCGAGTTCGTAGATTTCAGCTTCCAAGGCATCGAGTCTTGCTCCAAACTGCTTGCTTAGTTTTTTTAATCGCTTTATGTCGACCCGAATGCCGGTATATTCCATTTCAGCTAGGACCTCGACCAGCGGCATCTCAAGATTTTCAAAGAGCGTGCTAAGTTGGTTTTCAGTTAAAAGTTTTGCCAGTACCGGTTTGAGTTGTAGCGGTATATCGGCATCCTCAGCGGCATAATCAGTAATTTCTTCAAGGGCAACCTCATCCATCTTCCGTTGGTCTTTTCCCTTACCGATCAGCGACTCAATTTTAATCGTTTCATGGCCCAGGTAATGCAGTGCCAGGGCGTCCAGGCCATGCCCACGTTGACCAGCTTCCAGAAGGTAGCTTGCGATCATCGTGTCAAAAGTGACCCCGGCCACACGAATGCCTGCATTGCGTAGCACAACCAGATCGTATTTCAGATTTTGTCCGACTTTTCCAATCCGCGCATTTTCGAGCAGCGGCTTCAGGCATTGAACCGCCTCTTCGGCGTCGATAAACTGTTGGCCTGCCGGGGCCCGCACCGGGACATAGTAGGCGTGTCCGGGTTTGATGCTGAACGAGTATCCAACAATTTCGGCTTGAGAAGGTTGTAGACTCGTCGTTTCAACATCAATGGAGATTTGCTTGCTTTTCCCCCATTCTGCAACGAGCTCTTGTAGTGTTTCCAAACGGTCGACACAAAGATAATCGTTTTTCTTTTTTTCTCCCTTCTTTTTTTCTGGGCCCAACGCATGGAGTTGAGGAAGCAGACTCCGGAAACCGAATTCGTGAAATAATCGAAGGCTCTCTTCGATATTCAATGTACTTACTTCTGCCGCCGACCAGTCAAGATCGAGTGGTACGTCATGTGCTAACTGCACGAGCTTTCGACTGAATATCGCATCTTCTCTACCCGACTGCAGATAGGTCTGTTTCGCTCCCGAGATATCGTCCAGATGTGAAAAGATTGATTCGAGTGTGTCGTATTGCTGCAAGAGAGTGGTCGCTGTCTTGGGGCCGATTCGCGCAACGCCAGGAACATTGTCAACAGAATCCCCGACAAGAGACTGAAAGTCGACCACCTGATCTGCTCGAATGCCCCAGTCCTTACTCAAATTTTTCTGATCATAAACACTTTGCTTACGAATATTGTAGATCTTCACCCGCTCGGTAATTAATTGTCGACAATCTTTATCGCTCGTAACTAGGTAGCAGTCGGCACCACTGCGGTCAGCCTGTTCGGCTACGGTTGCAAGGATGTCGTCGGCTTCAAAAGCATCCGCGTGAAGCACGGGAATATTGAAAGCCTCGGTGATCTGCCGAATTCCGGGAAATTGAACGGCCAGATCCTCGGGCATTTCTCCACGGTCCGCCTTATATTCAGGATAAAGTTTGTGTCGAAAGGTGGGGCCCGGTTGATCGAAAGCACAGAATATAAAATCGGGTTTTTTCTCCTTGAGTAGAAAAAGAAGATCCCGTGTAAAACCGAAAATCGCATTGACAGGTTCACCTTGCGGGTTCGTTATTTCACCGATCGCATGAAAGACCTGGAAAATTAAAGAATGTGAGTCAACGACATAAACCGTACGACCTTTGAGTACATTTGAATCCGTTTTCTGTTTGTCCTTAGGAAGGTCTGTGGAAGGACATGTTTTTTTGCCGCGCGGATCTGCAGACGGATTTTGTTCCTCGTACGATTCAAATCCATTCAGCGCAAGTTGACGTTTCGGCTTTGGCATCATCATAATCCAGATCGCTGCGTTAACGGGCCGACTATCAAGACTCGTAACGATTTATGTCGGTAAAAAGCCATATCAGCGAAAGAAGAGACGGTAACGTGCGATCCGTGCATAAATCGTAGTACCCTGAGAGGCTGTATCGTAGGGCCAGTCGATTACGATTGTCAAGTTGATGTCCTCTAAAGTCGAAGATCGACTAAGATAGGCAGGTGCGTTTTACGGTATCGATAAAGTAATAAGAGCGCTACTGAGCGATTGAATAAGATTGTTTTATGATCCCTCGTGCAAAGAAAGAAAAGATCGAAGTTAATCGCTACCGCTGGTACACAGCGCGTTTTTGGGATGGGATGCGCGTGGGGACTTGGTGGAAATTGCTCAAGCAAAACCGATTTGCGTTTTCTCCGACGCGTCTTCCGACAGCGTCAATGACCTTCATTGCAAATCCCATCAATTCAATTTGCTTTCGATGGCAGGAGTTTCGTTGGCGACAGCAGGTCGAACAGGTAGTGATCGATAAGCCTCCGCTCTTTGTGCTTGGCCATTGGAGGTCAGGGACAACGTTGCTGCACGAATTATTGACACTCGATACAAGATACGCGTTTCCAACGACCTATGATTGCTTTGCCCCGAACCATTTTCTTTCAACTCGATCATTCATGACACGTTGGTTTCGTTTTTTAATGCCACAGCAGCGTCCGATGGACAATATGCTTGCCGGTTGGGATCAGCCACAAGAAGAAGAATTTGCACTTCTGAATATGGGCGTGCCGACCATTTACCGCACGGCGGCTTTTCCAAACCACGGGCCAGTCGATCTAGATTCGCTTGATTTTGACCGATACAGTGCGACTGAAATTGCGCAATGGAAAGCCTCTTTTATGTGGTTCTTGCAACGCATATTTTTTCGAGAACGCCGACCCCTTATTTTAAAGTCACCACCGCACCTTGGCAGAATCCAGACGTTACTCGAACTTTTTCCACAGGCGCGTTTTGTTCACATTGTACGGGATCCAAATGCAGTCTTCCCATCAACGCTGCGACTGTGGAAATCTTTTTTTCAAACACAAAGTGTACAAGTTCCGTCCAATGAAGGACTGGAGGAATTTGTGTTCGATGTGTTTTCGAGACTCTACAGTGGGTTTGAGAGGAATCGATCATTGATTCCTGCCGCACAGTACACAGAGGTGCGCTATGAGGAACTTGTGAAAAATCCTGTGGGAAGTCTGGAGCAGATCTATGAGACATTAGGCATCTCAGATTTTCACGCAGCGCTACCAGCGATTGAAAATAGCCTTAAGTCTCGAGAGGGTTATCGTACGAATCGCTATGATGTGGATGCGAAGATGCGCGATCAGATTAAAGAGCGATGGTCAGACTATATAGACCGTTACGGCTACTAGTAATTTGTAATACGCGCACTCCATTCCAATACTTAGAGAAGCTGTGTTTGCTATTTCAAGTGGCAACTTGATTAACGGTTTAGGGATTCTTCGCGAAGCTCTTCTGCAGTCATCATGAGTTGGCGTTCGTATTTCCTTCGCTGGTAGAATAAATCTATTACAGCAAGAATGAGTAGTGCAAAGGTGAGTTCGATCAGCACACGTATCAAAAGATTGCCAAGGGAGGGGGCAACGTCGTCAAAGGGTATCGCCGCAAGCGCGATGAACTCCGATCCACGTTTGGCAAAAAACCAAAGCGCTATTGCGATTAAAAGGAACAATTTTCCAAAACCAAAGGCAAACCGAACGGCATTTTCTGCTGTCAATGTACGATCTGTCCAGGAATCGACTCGAATACGCGACCAGTTAGGCATCGCGCTTTGTAGATGAAATAGAAAGCGTGTCTGGATCAAATGAATGGTCAGTGGCAGGCCTACGAGAAAGAGAGTGGCGGGTATCGAAATGAGAGCAATCAGGCCCGTGATGTCACCCGCAATCTCCTGCAACCAGTCTATTGATAGATCTGACCAAATTGCGTTGGCCAGTCTCCGCTCCGTGATTTCTATCACGGCGTTCCACCACTGGTTACCGAAAAGAAGAATCGATGAAAGTCCTCCGAGGAGTACCATCACAGAGGTGAGATCTGCACTTTTTGCAACATGACCATCGGCACGCGCACGCTGCCGCTTACGAGGTGTTGCCGGATAGAGTTGGCTGGCATCGGAATGCGCCATTAAAAAACTCTCTTAGGTGATCTAGAGGAAATTTCCAGCTAGAGCATGGTTTTCCACGTGGAGAGAAACGCAAGCACATAGTCTTGAAACAGGTATGCCACGACAGTCAATGAGAAAAATAACGTTAAAAATGTAGTCCATAGATTGACGGTAAGACCGATCGAAAAAGAGTTGATTTGCGGTAGGGCGCGACCGGCTAGGCCGATAACAAGCGTCGATGCGAGGAGGGCCGTAATGATCGGTGCACCGATACGCAAAGCCAGGCGGAAACTTTCGCTCACCATGTGGACTGCCATTTCATGCAGTCTTCCTGGAAGCAGGTCACTTGCAATAGGAACTGACTGAAAAGAGTCGAGTAAAGCTGTCATCATGAGTCGGTGTCCACCCATGACGACAAAAATAATCAGCGCCATCCATTGCAACATCCGACTTGAAAGCGGTCCTTGGAGCGCAGTTGGATCTTCACCATTTTTCTCTGTTGCTAGTTGCCCTGATTGACATACGAGCGATCCTGCCAGTTGGACACCAGAAAACATGATCATCATCGCTAGACCAAGACTTACGCCGATCATGACGTTGGCCAGCAAGTTGAAAAACAGAGTGTTGCTGTCAAAGGCAATCGCACTACTGGAGTGCCACTGGAATGGGGTCACGAGAGCTGCCAGGACAAACACGGATAAGATGCGGATGTGGAGAGGGATCAACCGCGAGCCATAGAGGGGAGCAGTCAGCAGCATGGCACCGAGGCGCGCGAGAACGATCCCAAAAAAAAAGAATTTTTCGGCATGGAGAGAAAAAAGTATTTGCATGAATCAGTTCTTGCGTAGTTAAGCCAAAAGAAAAGACGTCGCAATTTCTTAGCAATAACCTAAAGGCCCCCGGGTATGCCCGAAATCAGATCGGTCGAGTACTGCACAAGTTTATGCACAAGCCACGGAAGGAGCAGGCTCACAACCAGCACGACGGCGACCAGTTTTGGGATAAATGACAGAGACTGTTCATTAATTTGTGTTACGGCTTGGAAAATCCCAGTAATCAAACCTACCACCAGACCTGTAATTAAAATCGGCGCACTTGCAAGGAGCATCAGGAGAATAGCATCGCGCCCGATATCGATAGCTGCTTCCGGAGACATAACAAGGCCACGTGGGTTTGTGTCGATTTCTGACTAGAGAAAGGGTTGGAAACTCTGCATGAGCATTCCGACAACAAGTTGCCATCCGTCAACCAGAACAAATAGCAATAACTTAAAGGGAAGGGATATCAACGAGGGAGGGAGCATGATCATTCCCATCGACATCGTCGCACTCGCAATGACCATGTCGAGAATGAGAAAAGGAACAAAAATTTGAAACCCGATAAGGAACGCTGTTTTCAATTCACTCAACATGAATGCCGGAAGCAGAGCGGCTAAGGGGACCTGGCTATAGTTTTCTGGCGGGGTGGCGTGTGGCATATACTTCATGAAGAGCCAGATATCGTCTTGATTGCTGGTAGATTCGATTTGCAAACTCATAAATCTCCGTACCGGTTGAATGCCGGAGTCCCATGCCTGAGCAAGCGTTTTTTCTTTTTGAGAGTAAGGTTTAACTCCCTCGTCATAAACTTGCTTCCAGACCGGGCTCATGATTGCAAGTGACATGAACAATGCCAGGGAAGTAATAACCTGAGTCGAGGGAAGAGTCTGTAATCCCAAGGCGGCGCGAAGTAGCCCGAGCACAACCACAATACGCACAAAGCATGTTGTCATCAGAATAATCGCGGGAGCTAAACTGACGGCTCCCAGCAGCAATACAGTTTGCAACGTACTGTCGAGTTGAGCTGGTGTGATCCATTCAGATAATGCGGTCGACAGTGTTTGTGTATCAGAGCCCGAGACATAGGCGATTTCTGTGTTTTCGGCATGCAGTGTATTTCCGAAAATTAGCCACAAACATAAAAAGCATCCGACCCGCAATGGGATCGATCGCTTTAAGAGTCGGTGACAAGAATGTGCGGTAATTTGATCAGACATCTTTTGACCCCACATATGCAGGATTCGTATTTTGATCCATCCGATCGAAGACCTGTTCGGACTTACCGGAAAAAGCTGCAAATAGTTTTTTTGGAATGCTTCCGCTGAATGGAGATGGTTTTGTATTGCAGGAAGATAGTATCGATTGGACTTCGTCCGGATCGGTAATTTCTGCCAACGTCTGGATGGCGTTCGGTGAGTAACCGATGAGTAATAGTCGATTACCGAGTCTTACGAGTTGGACGTCGTTTTTCGCTCCTAAATTTCCGCGGCCCAGAATTTCCCATGCTCCGCCAGAAAGTGACTGGTTGCTCCGAGTCCCACCTCGTCGCATCCAGTACGCCACGCAGCCGAATAAGGTCATCACAAAAAGTAAACTGCCCAACGTTTTTATGGCAGAATAGTTTGTAACGGTCACTACGATTTCTTCATCGCTATTAGAGGGAGATAGGGGTAAGTGGTCTTTGTCGGCCGCATTATTTTTATCGATCTTTAAATGCGGATCCGTTAAATTAGATTCAGGCAGAGGCAACTCGGGTTGTTCGTACGTTGCTTTGGTAGCGCGTTCAGGATCGTCGGCAGTTGCTCCACTTGTTATTAAAGTGAACAACAGAACTGAAGCCAGCAGCAAAGTGCTGAATATAGACCGTGATGGCGAGTTTATTTGAGGCATATTTTCTTTTGTAAGTCGATCGCAAAAAAGAGACAGCGAGACTCCTGTCACTCGAAGCCTTATGGAAGCGGAGAAATTGTTTTTCTAGATTCGTTGAGCCGTGTTGCCACCTCGAGGACCTTGCTGCAACTGGTCGAAATATCCAGTGGCTGCCCGTAGATATTTTTGAGCCATTTTTTCAAGCGAAGTCCGTCTTTCAGCTGCATGTTACTCGTTAACCGTTGTGTAACGCGTATGTCCCAGTGAGAAAGTGCAAGGACAGCATCTCGAGGGTCGACCGCTGCAAAAAGAGTGCATAAGTCTTCACCTGAAAGGCGCAATATAATTTGTGGCGTTTCTGCTGTGGTCGTCACTGCGGGAGTTTTTTTTTGGCGGTTTTCAACAGTTATTTTTTTATAGGGACCAGGCTTTGTAACAGGATTGCCTGTTGGAGTTTTTAAACGACTTGCAAATTCCGCATCCTGATTATGCAGTCCGTCAAGGATTTGAGACCGTTTTTCGACGTCAACAAACTCGAGTACATCACCGACTGCCTGAACACCAGCTCTACGCTTCTCGTTTCTCTTAAGAAGTGATTCCAATCGGTGTGCAAGATTTTTTCCGATTTCCCTTGCCATGTCTTTGCTTGGTACATTGAGGTTGCCGAGACTTTTGAGAACCTCGAGTTGCACGGAATGGGGGAGGCGCTTTAAGACAAGAGCGGACTGTTCAGGAGGAAGGTGAGAAAAGACAATCGCAATAACTTGGGGGCTTTCATTTGTGAGTATTTCAAAAAGATCATCAGGATTCGCTTGATAGACGAACTCAAACGGTAGTTCGCTATTCTCCGCTGAAGTACCGTTTGTCTGTGAAGATTCGACACTAGGAGTGATCGCGAGGGTTGTCAGTTCAATGCCATCAGTCTGTTGATCCGGCACTAAATGTGAGTAATCGGACTGACCTGGAAGAAGGAGTCGAGCCTTGAGCGAACAACCTGAAAAGTCTGTCCGTTCATCGAATGGAGCGTGATCGGCTGATGCATCAGAGGGTGGATTTTTATTTTGTGCGACTGTTTGTTCAGAGATCTCAATGTCAAGCGATGTTGTTGGCGAAAGCGATTCCTCAGTGGAAATATTTTTTCGCCGCAGCAGGGCAATGCAACCAGCGATCAGAGCGGAACCGAGAATGGCAAGCGTACCGGTAGCAAAAGGGTTGGTTTTCTGGGGAGTGTTTGCGTCGACCCGATGATCGGTCGCCTGCTTCCCACCCTGATTTTCCACAGGGGAGTTGGGAGTGTTGCCAGAGAGAGAAGTCGATTCGAGCGATTGGTTGAGGTCAACGATGTAAATTTTTTCAGGCCCTAATCCGGCGATACAGCCAGCCAAATAGTTCCTGATGACCAGAGCTTGGGTCATAGTCAGTCGTTGATTGTTGGTTGCCCGCACGGTAACAGATGCAGTGTATATCGTTTGCTGTCGAAGTCCTTTTTTTTCCTCTGCGTCATATTGGACGGTTGCTTCCTCGATTCCTTTGAACTGACTGATTCTTTGTGCAAATTCGTTCTCTTGAGCAATTTTTATTCGCTGCCTTCGCTGCAACTGATTTTCAAAGGGGCTGCTTGCATCGAGGGCTCTTTCTATAAATTTTCCGGAGGCCGCAGACAATAAATTTGCTTTTGACAAAGCGGCCATAAAAGTTGCCTTCTTTGCGTCCGGCACATAGATTTTTTGTTTCTCAATCCGATACTCTTCTAGCCCTGCTTCCGCAAATGCTATTTGGTAGGAAGAAATTTTCCGGGCGGTGAGCGACATACCGGGGAGTAGATCAACTTCAGATCCGCGCGTGCTACTTCTATTTGCAAATGCAAATACGAACAGACAAAGGACCGCGACGATTGCGATGAGAACCTGCGTTCGTCTCGACAGTTCTCGCAAACGTCTGACAAGATCGTCCCATACTTGCTGGAGAGATTCCATGCGTTTTTATTTTAAGCGGCCGACCGCAAAGCCTTAGGAAAGGGAAGATGGATAGTGAATGCGACGCCACCCTCAGGACAATTGTGTGCTCGTACGAACCCGCCATGAGCAGTTGCAAAGTAATGAACCGGAATCAAAGTGTCCGTAGAAATTTGATCTTTTTGTCTGCCGAATAGACGTGGATATTTGATGTAGTCGCGACGACTGTCAGCAATCTCCAACTCAATACCTTGATCCTGCACAACTGCCGTGATGACCAGTTCGCCGCCGTTTGGCATTCCATGAACAGATTGCTCGCACAGGCACCGAACCGCACGCTCAAATAGCGACTCGTCCACTGCAAAACGGAGTTCAGCAGAGATATCGACTGATAATGTGATCGATTGAGCAGACAGCTGACGATCGAATGTTTCCAGTACGCGATCAACAGAACCTCTTATACTAAAGGTCACTGATGTTGTTGCCGGTAATGTGCCAGCTAAGAGGACAGAAAACGGTTCTTTGATTTCATTTGAATCTGACATGCGAATAACCTTTATGAAGAGAGAGCAGATTTCCGCGTTACAAAAGTACTGCACGCGATAGCCTGCCTTTGTGGATTGTTCCAAGTGCGGCTCCCAGGGGGTGGGGGAGGCTACTCGAAACGGCAGAGAGACGTCAATCCGCGTTTGCATTGGATAGCAGCGCTAGCTAGCCTTGCACTTGATGCAGACTTATCGGCAATGTTTAGAAACCGAACTGCAGCGTCGGCTGGTTTCTTTTGTTTAACCGCCGACGATAGGGGACCGCTGCTCGCCAGCAATGACTTCCATAATCCACTGGTCGATGTCCGATAGCATCGATCCGCTCAACGCGTCGCCTGCAGGATACTGACGAAGTGTGACCGTCATGCCTGCGATATGCAGTAACCGTAAATCCTTGCACACGAGTGCGTCGGGGTATTTTTTATTGTGACGGTCGACAGTCAGAAGCAGAGGCAGACGGCGGCTCGTGGTCAGGTGGGCCAAAGGTGTATCCTGCCGAGGAAGTGGCCCGCCGACTGAAATGATTCCGGAAAAATGTTCGGGTAGCGTCATGCCGATTTGAAGTGCCATGGTACCGCCGGTCCCACTGCCGGCAAGAAAAATACGGCTCCGATCAATGCGGAATCGCTGCTCAGCCCGTTCGATGGCCGCGCAAACACGGTCCATCGCTTCAGAAGTATGTGTATCGCTCAAAGACCATGTAAATGCATCGCTTAATTGTGGCAATCGCTCATGTCCAAGCGGTAATGTTCCTCGTGGGGCAACCGCTGCGTAGTTTCGCATGCTGATCTTGGGCATCACCTGCCGCAGGTGGTGTTCATTTTCGCCTTTTCCGTGAAGCCAGATCAATAAAGGATAAGCGTAGTTTGGTTCGTAATGCAGCGGTGTGAAAATAGAGCAGATTTCTGCTTGGTCTGCCGGAGTAGAAAGTCTGTCAAGAACTGCATTAGGAACCGAACTCTCTTCTAGATAATCGTCGGTGTCTTGCGAGTCGCTGACCATTGCGTTCATTTCTTCAAGCATCACGCTGGACGAGAGGCGATTCATCTTTTGAGGTCTCCTTTACGATCTATAAATCTGCTGCAAAACGGTTGCAGTTACAAACGATCAATGAGATCGCGATTCTTTTATGTATGAAGCGGATGATTGATGGCCCAAAATCGTCACGGCTTTGCAACTAGATTACATACGCTACCTTGGGCGTCGTTGCTGCAAAGCGGGGGGATGACGTAGGTGAGACCGAGATTTCTACATTGCAACGCCACTTTGGGGCAACCCGACTTTGAGGGCTACCGCGACAAGGTATTTTTACTGGCAACGCTATCAATCACTGAAGATGAAAAATGAGTTAGGCAGGCCTCATGCCAACAAGTTCTCCATCGTCTCTACTAGATTTTTGACCGCGTCAACGCTCTTCTGGAATTCTGCTTGTTCTTGCTCGTTCAGCGAGAGTTCAATAATCTTTTCCACGCCTCCGGCACCCAAAATTGCTGGCACACCAACGTAATATCCACCAACCTGATATGCAGTGTCGCAATAGGCTGCAATCGGAAGCAGGCGTTTTTTATCTTTCACGATAGCTTCGACCATCTGTGTGGTGGCCGCAGCGGGAGCATAGAAAGCACTTCCCGTTTTGAGCAGCCCGACAATTTCGCCTCCTCCCTTTCGGGTTCGCTCGATAATTTCTTCAAGCCTCGAGGCAGAAAGTAATTGACTGATCGGGATGCCACCTACCGAAGTACAACTCCGTAGGGGGACCATTGTATCTCCGTGGCCACCCATAAGCATTGCCTGGACATCTTCTACGCTGACACCGAGTTCCATGGCGAGAAAAGTTCGATAGCGAGCAGTGTCCAAAACACCTGCTTGTCCCATGACGCGACAGTGTGGAAAGTTAATCACTTTTTGAACGCGTTGTACCATTGCATCGAGCGGGTTGCTCACCACGATCACGAATGCGTTTGGGCTTTGCTCACGAACTTGTTCTGAAACCGCTGTGACGATTGATGCATTGGTTTTTAATAAATCATCGCGACTCATTCCCGGTTTGCGTGGGAGACCTGCCGTAATGACAACGATATCACTTTCGGCGGTGTCGCTATATTCAGTGGTCCCAGTAATTTTACTGTCGAAACCAACAATGGGACTGGCTTCCAATAGATCGAGCGCCTTTCCTGCAGGCATGGTCTCGGTTTGCGGGATGTCGAGCAAAACAATGTTGCCCAATTCAGCAGCCGCACACCAATGTGCCGTGGTTGCACCTACGTTACCCGCGCCGATGATCGAAATTTTAGACCGCCGCATTTTCCACTCCCCGTATTTTAGGATCGAGATTGTTTTTGCTACCAGTAATGCATCAGGTAACAGTCCTCGAATATCCTTCTAGAGAGAACGGCGTCAAGTAGCGGGCACGCGAATTGAGAAAATAATTCGCACTCAGAGAAATACACTACGTAAAATAGACTGCTCAAGCAATCGACAACTGCGATTCGGTCATTGCGGACGGATCAGCAACGGACCTGCGCGGAGGAAGGCAGGGTGAAGATCCCTGTTCCTCCTGCCAGAGTTGTATAAATACGGCGTTTACTTAAGCACTTCGCTGCTTCTGTTCATCGACCGAAAACATCTTGTCGTGACCGTTCACTATTGCCTCGGTCACGACATGTTTCTCACCTTCCGGTCGGTCGGGCAGTTCAAACATAATATCGAGCATAATATGCTCAATGATCGAACGGAGGCCACGTGCGCCGGTTTCACGCTGTTGCGCCTTTTCTGCAATCGCGGACAGGGCTCCATCGGTGAATTCTAATTCTGCATCTTCCATTGTAAACAGCTTTTGATACTGCTTGATAAGTGCATTTTTAGGTTCGGTCAACACTCGAACCAGAGCGTCTCGACTCAGTGGTGTCAGGGCCGAGTGTACGGGAAGTCGCCCGACAAGTTCTGGAATGAGGCCGAATTCGAGGATATCGTCACTGGTGAGGTATGGAAGTGTGTTTGTAAGATCAGAATCATTTTCGAATCCTGCTTCCTGTCCAAATCCAATCGTTCGCTTGCCGAGTCGTTTGCCGATAATATTTTCTATGCCGACAAAGGTTCCACCGCAGATGAATAGAATATTGGTCGTATCCATCTGGATGTATTGCTGCTCCGGATGTTTTCGTCCACCCTGGGGCGGTACGTTGGCAGTGGTGCCCTCCAGCATTTTTAGGAGTGATTGCTGAACGCCCTCGCCCGAGACATCGCGTGTAATCGAAACATTTTGGCTTGTCTTGCCGATTTTATCAATTTCGTCAATGTAGAGCACGCCACGTTGGGCCGCTTCCAAATCAAAGTCGGCTGCGTGGAGTAGCTTGAGCAGGAGATTTTCAACATCTTCACCGACGTAGCCTGCTTCGGTTAACGTTGTGGCGTCACCAATCGCAAACGGTACGTTCAGTGCGCGAGCCAACGAGCGGGCCAAGAGTGTTTTTCCAGAACCCGTGGGACCGACCAGCAAGATATTTGACTTTTCAATTTCGATGTCTGAAGCGGTATCGCCAGCCATTAAACGCTTATAGTGGCTGTGCACGGCTACCGCGAGTACGCGCTTGCTGTGTTCTTGGCCGATGACATACTCGTCGAGATGGGTAACGATCTCGCGAGGAGTCTGGACTTCCGAGAAAAGTTGTTTTGACGTTCCTTTTCGTCGCCGCTCCTGATCGAGAATCGATTGGCAAAGTTCGATGCAGTCGCCACAGATATAGACGTCTCCAGGACCTTCTACCAAAGGGCCAACATCGCGATAACTTTTGCGACAGAAGGAACAAAAAGCATTTTTCTTGGTGGTGCTTCCACTGCGGCGATTTCCGCCATTGTTGTCACGTACGGTGGGCATCTTCTCTCCTTTTAACGGTAGTGCTCTGCGACACTATCGGCCTGTGTCCAAGGTCAAGGAATCCTGCGTCGGGTGTTGCTCGAGTTGGCTCGGTAATTTTCTCACCGATAGGGCATCCCTGTCCCTGGAAAGGCTCGAGAAAAGTTGATGTTCCACGCTCACTGCTTCCGACCCCTGCATGGTCCCTTCCAGCAGGAGGATAAGTTTTCGCGATCCATTCGCTTGACTTAATCCTCATTGTCGGAATTTTTTATCTCCTCTTGTATCTCATACGATAACCGTGCTTTTATAGTTCGGAATTCTTCGTCCGTGAGGTCACCCCTGGAATGCATTTCTCTGAAATTGGTGAGTAGTTCTGAGGCAGTATTTGTGTCATCGTCGATAGCATCGCGCCACTTTGACACGGCGTATGCCCCAACCGCGACCAACGCCACGACCGCGGTAAACAGGATAATCGCCAGATACCACGGACCTTCTAATAATTCGACCATGCTGAGCCATCTGAGAATGGCGGACGAAGCGGCGTCCGCGAACCGTTGCGGCTCGGGGCATTATGCACTTTCGCCCCCCAGAAGTCTAGGATTGCAGCAGGCCAGCGGTGGGGTCTGTGGGAATCAAACAAGTTCTTCCTCGCCAAGATACAACCGATGAAAAATAGCATAACTCAAGGTCCTTGGGGCCGCTTTTACCATTCCCGCCGCAGTGGGCGTTCCTTGTGACAAAAGGCCCACCTGCCACCGAATGCTTCTTTACATAACATGGGACACCCAGAATGCAAACAAGTTTAAAGGTACAGGTCGGCTGTCAGGTCATTCTCAATTTGATACATTTGGCGAAGCTAGCACGTCTTTAGGAGCGATCGGCTATGGCACGCACGGCGTCAGCCATCACATATTTGATTGGGAAGCGACCGGCTGCACCGCAGGCGGTCAACGTTTTATTCGGCAATGAACCCTATCTCAAGAAAGCCGTTCTCAGTCGCCTGACAGGCATTGTTTTGCCTGATAAAGATGCAGAGTTTAGTCGCACTCGAATCGATGCATCGACAGGGACTTGGCGTGATGTGGCGGATGCCCTGGCGACAGGCTCTCTATTTGGTGGTGGTAAACGTTTGGTCACACTGGAAGATGCCGATGATTTCGTAAAAGAATTCCGCATTTCTCTAGAGAATCATGCCAAAGAAGTTGCCACCGATGGTGTACTTATCCTCACAGTAAAAACGTGGCAGAAGTCAACACGGATTTACAAGGAATTGGATAAGACTGGCTTGCAGATCGATTGCAATCAGCCAAAACCCGCGGATTTGGTGAAGTGGTTGCAGTATCGCGCTGCGCGCCTATCGGGTTTGCAACTGCCTTCAGATTCCGCCCGAGAAATGATTGAGATCGTCGGTTGCGAAATGGGTCTTCTCGATCAAGAGTTAGAAAAACTGACTCTTACATTCAGCACTGATACTCCACCGACTCCTGCTGATATTCAAAAGCGGGTGGGCGGTTGGCGGACAAAAAAAGTTTGGGACATGTTAGACGCAGCCTGCGATGGCAATGCGGTAGACGCTATGAAACAATTGGAAAGATTAATTTATTCGGGTGAGCACCCGATTGCCGTTTTAGGGCAAATTGCTTTTCCTCTTCGTAAATTTGCACTTGCCACGAGCATTTATCGAGCTGCGGAAAAAGAACGTCGAAGGATTTCGCTAAGTGCTGCTCTGGAACGGGCAGGGGTCCAGCGGTATTACCTTTCCGATGCAGAACGAAGGTTGAAAAGGTTGGGTCGCGATCGGGCAGCCGCGTTGTACCGCTGGTTGCTTGAAGCCGATATGGCGATGAAGGGTGTGAGCAGTCGGTCGGATCGGGCCCGCATTGTACTGGAACAGTTGATCACGCGGATCGCCGTGCCGCGATCTGTCCGTCTTGATTCACGGCCCGAAATGCCCAAATTGTCTCGCTCTGGTTGAGAATCCGAGTGTCTTTGATTTCCTGGTATGCCATTTCTTTGGCATACATTGCGGTTGCTGATCCCTCCAAACGCTGATACGATCCCCCCCGCCTCGAGGCGATTCTGTGGGGAAAGGTCATGAAAGCCAAGACGATGTCATACGGTCTGGTCGGCTGCCAACGGCAGAAGATCATTTCTCTTAGCCGCTCTGCCACTTCCCACAGTGCATCGCGTCGCCTATTTTTTGCAAGCGTCCTTTGCATTTCGCCTTTCCTCCTTTCAGGTTGCAATGGGTGGCCTTGGAGAGAAGGGGCGGTCCCCGACTCGGTTGCCACGTGTCGAGAACTTTCACAGCAGGCGATCGTAAGTATGGAAGCCGATCGTTGGCAGGAGGCCGAAGGGTTACTGGATCGTGCGGTGGCTGCCTGTCCGATCGATCCAGACGCGCGTCGTTATTATGCAGAAACCCTTTTACAGCGTGGCGCATCTGCCGAAGCGCTTTCTCAGTTAGAGGAGGCAATTCGCCTCACTCCAAACGATACGCTGCTTGTGATTCGGGCCGGTGAAATCTGTTACCAGATGGGTGATTATAAGCAAGCTCGTCGCTGGGCAACCGAGGCAATTAATCTTGCCCCTTCATCAGCAGATGGCTGGGCTTTAAGCGGATCGATTTATCGCGCAGAAGAAAATCCGAGACGGGCACTGGCCGATTTCCAACGGGCACTCGGATACCGTCCGGAGGATCCTGATCTACTTGCTGCGGTGGCTGAAGTTTATATGGCCCTAGGCAGGCCTGGCCGAGCTCTCCTGCATTTGCAAAATCTTTCCGAAACGTACATTTCTGGCGAAGTTCCTCCGATAGTGTGGGCCCGCAAGGCAGATGCCTTGACGGCTTTGGGGCGCTACCGTGAGGCGGCCACATATTACCGATTGATTTGTGAGCAGATTCAGCCCTCTGCAGACGGCTACTATCGATTAGCACAGGCAGAGTTGCGTGCCGGCGAAGTGAAAGAGGCAAAGATTGCCACCGAAATGGCGTTACAAGTCGACCCGCAGCATCCTCTCAGCGTGCAACTTTTAGCTCAATTGCCACCCGAAGGTAGCGAGTCTCCTGCGCCGAGTAACCGATAAATTGTATTGCAGCAACGGCAATGCGGATCGCCATCTGGACGAGACTTACAATTATTCTTCTCGCGTTTGAACTGTTTCTTCATCACGCGACTCCTGAACCTGTGTGTCGAGGTTCGGTTTACTTTTTGTCGCATACGCGTGCCAAAGCAGAAGGATGGCACCGACAACAAGCAGGCTGTCCGCAATATTAAAATTAGGCCACCGCCACGCATCGTTCCACTGGAGGAGAATCCAGTCTCGCACGGCATAGATGGGACTGCCCGGTAGATCGCTCCCCACGAGTCCCTCAGGCCAGCGAAGGCCATGGAGTCCTACACGGTCGTACAAATTCCCAAAGATACCGGCCGTGATGCCTCCTAAGGCAATGGTGAGCCACCAATCTTTTGCTTCCCCCAGCACGAACAACCAGTAAAGGATTCCGCCGACGGCCAATACGGAAAGCAGGGCAAACCAAAAGACCCATCCCTGGCCGATTCCAAACACAGCCCCTTGGTTAAGGCTTACCTGCAATCCAATGTGGCCTTTCCAGAGCCAGAGGTAGGCTGGTTTGTCCAAGGTGGGTGGCCAGAGCTGTGAAAAAATCCAACTCTTCGTGCCCAGATCGAGGATCAAACCTACCAGGGCAACGAGCAGAAACACCAAATAGCGACTAGCGGGAACCAGTGGGATGCCTCCTCACCAATGCCAGTTGAGTTTCTAGTATTAACGCCTTCCCTGGCCAAGAGCAGTGACTACTGTTCTCGCTTCGATGCGCAGTTGATACAGAGAGGGGTGTACGGTATCGCCTTGAGCCGCGTTTTCCGAATGGCCTTGCCACAGTCTTCACAACTTCCATAGCTACGATCCTCGATTCGTTCAAGCGCCGTCTCAACAGCCTCGAGTGTCGATTCCTCGCTTTCCATCATGCTCAGCGTAAATTCCTGTTCGTAATTATCGCTGCCGATATCAGCCATGTGGATTGGCATACTGGAAAGATCCCCGTTCGATTCGCTACGCGTTTTATTAAGTGCGACATCTGCCATCGTCGTCACATCTCCACGCAACCTAGACCGCAGGCTCAAAAGCATTTCCTTATAAGGCCTCATCTCGGTTTTTTTCATGTTGTTTCTCCGCTGGTAGACTGCTCCGATTTACAACTACAGAAATCATTCGAGCCCCCTTGGCACTGTTGGGAGAGGGCACATTGTAGGGATCCACGATAAAACTGTCAAAGGACCCAATGGCTCTGACCTTGATAGGGAGAAGGGGCTGCAATAGACTGAAAAATTCGGGATTACCTCCTGTCCCCGACCACTCGATCCCGTGATCGCGAGTGTTTTTGATTTCGTTTGAGGAGCCGCTCGTTGCGTGCGGTGTAGCCGTGAAAGACATTGCTTTTCAAAGTTGTATTTCTCCTTCTTGTGGCAAGAAATATGCCCTCGACGAAATCCATCTGGAGTGCGAAGACTGTGGTCAGCTGTTGGATATTGCCTATGACTGGGATCAGCTAGAAGTTCCCTCAACGCTCCACGCATTTGATGGCCTTACTGGTTCACCACAGGATCCCCGTATCCGGAGTGGCGTCTGGAGATTCCATTCGCTGCTTCCATTTGCACCGCTCGATCGCGTGGTCACGATTGGGGAAGGGCAGACCTTACTTCAGCAAGCTCAAAGTGTGGCCCGCTATGTGGGGCTTCAAGAAGACGGACTTTATTTACAGTATGAGGGTATGAATCCCTCGGGCAGTTTCAAAGACAACGGTATGGCAGCCGCTTTTACCCATGCCGCACATCTAGGAGTGAGCCGAGCTGCCTGTGCATCCACCGGAAATACGAGTGCTTCGTTGGCAGCCTTTTGTGCAGTCACTCGTCAGATGAAGGCGATTATTTTCATCGGTTCGGGAAAAATTTCTTTCGGCAAGTTGTCGCAGGCACTCGATTACGGTGCATTGACGGTGCAGATTGCCGGTGATTTTGACGATGCAATGCGACGTGTCCGGGAAGTGGCTAGTAGGTTAGGGATTTATCTGGTCAACAGCGTGAATCCCTTTCGTTTGGAGGGACAAAAGACCGTGATGTTCCGTGTTCTCCAAGCACTCGCCTGGGAGGTGCCTGATTGGATCGTTGTGCCTGGAGGCAACTTGGGCAATTCCAGCGCATTCGGCAAAGCTTTTGCCGAACTTTACGCACTAGGCCTGATTGACCGAATTCCCAGGCTTGCAGTGATTAATGCTGCGGGGGCCAACACGTTGTATCGGCTTTACGAAGAGCAGGGACTTCGATGGAATCAGGGCGATCCTCAAAGAGAGCGGGTCGAAGGCTATTACACACAGATGGAAGAAACGGGACAGCGAGCAGCGACCGTTGCCAGCGCAATCGAGATCAATCAACCGGTAAACTTCTATAAGTGTTTGCGGGCATTGGAAACTTGCGATGGCGTTGTTCGGGAGGTTTCCGACCAGGAGATTTTGGATGCCAAGGCCCAAGTCGGTGCAGGAGGTCTCGGTTGTGAACCGGCGAGCGCTGCGAGCGTTGCCGGTGCGAGGAAACTTCGCCAGGAAGGTGTGATTGCTGCGGGAGATCGCGTTGTCTGTGTGCTGACCGGACACTTATTGAAAGATCCAGACGCCACGGTTGCATACCATACGGACAATGCCGAAATGTTTCAGCGCGTACTCGCATCGCGAGGAGTCGAGCATGCAAGTTTTGCAAATCGGGCGGTTGTTGTGCCGAATGATTTGGAGAAGATTGTAGAGGCGATTGAAAAGAATATCTGAGTGACAGTAGAAGTCGTTTTAAAGACGCATAATTTGGCGCCCTAAGAAAGGGAAACCAATGGGGAAGAAGCGAATCGTTATTCATGGTGCTGCGGGCCGCATGGGGCAGCGACTGATTGCTTTGGCCACAGCCGATAACCAATGGGAGATCGTTGGGGCTTTAGAATCAGAAAACCATCCACAGCTCGGTAAAGATGCAGGAGAAATTGCTGGAGTGGGTCCACTTCAATTGCCTCTGCAATCCTCTCTACCTGAGGCGGATGTCGTGATCGACTTTTCCATACCTGAGGCAACCGTAGGGCTTGCCAAAGTTTGTGCTGAGCAAAAGGTGCCTCTTGTAACGGCAACCACGGGTTTACAAGATGCCCAATTGCAGGCTGTGCGGGATGCGGCAGCACAGGTTGCTGTACTTTGGGCACCCAGTATGAGCCTGCTGGTTAATCTCACAATGAAGTTGGCGGAAATGGCAGGTGCGGCGCTCAGACAGTACGACTCGGGAGTCGATGTCGAAATCATTGAGCGTCACCATCGATTTAAGGAAGATGCTCCGAGTGGAACCGCTTTAAAATTTGGACAATTGATTGCCACGGCTATGGATATGAAGAAGCATCAGCATGGTCGCGAGGGACAAGTAGGGCCCCGCACATCGGATGAAATTGGCTATCATGCTGTTCGGATCGGTAACAATCCTGGCGAGCATACGATTCTCTTTGGTTTGTTGGGCGAGACTTTGGAGTTGCATGTTTCGGCCACCAATCGGGATGCCTACGCGAGCGGTGCACTTGCGGCGGCACGTTTCTTAATCGATAAGCCGGCCGGATGGTACGGGATGAACGACGTGCTTGGGCTGTAGTGCGAGGGAGTGTATTGCCTTTCGGCCAATGGGGGCGGGGCCCAATATGCGAAAGTGGAGATCCGATGGCAAAGTGCGACGAAGGCTATCAATGTGATGTCTGTGGCCAAGACGTCTTGGAGATCACCCAGAGCGATCTTTATTTGCGCTATGTGATCGGGCAGGTCGATCCCGAAACTCTGCACACGGCTCCGGAGCGTCATGTCCGCTGCAATCCAGCTTTGGCTCAATTTATTGTCGATGCTGCTTTTGAGCCGGTTGTCGTCGCCGGGGAGTTTGACAAGCGAACCCTGGATCCTCTCTATGTCAGTCAGCAGGAGGAATTAATGACACGGGGTTGGCATCGTCTCTGTGAAATCGTTGACTCGGACGAATCCATTATCGACTACCCGCTCCCTGAGGTCCGCGATAAGATTCGCTCGCGGTATGAATAAACAAAGAGAACACGGTTTCTTTGTGCAATGGATAAATGTTTGTATCCACTGTTTTGCATCGTTGGTACGGGTGGATCGGATATTACGTATCGGTCGACCGAGGTTCGAATGTTTCGCAAATCAAGTGAATTGCATGCAGGTGGAGTTCCTGGATCCGTGGTGGATCGTCGCTCGGAGCCGTGACAGCGCACAGGGTTTCTTCAGCCAATTGCGATTGTTTTCCTGTAAACGCCACCGTGTTTAACTTTTGTTTTTTGGCTTGCGTGACCGCGCGCAGCAGATTTTCTGACTTACCGGAGGTTGAAAAAACAAGCAGTACATCGCCGGCTTGCCCCAATGCTTCTACTTGTCTAGAGAAGACATGTTCAAAGCCAAAATCATTGCCAATGCAAGTGAGTACGGCACTGTCTGCAGTCAGAGCGATGACCGGTAGCGGTGGACGGGATACGCGATACCTTCCCACCATCTCGTCAGTGAAATGCTGTGCAAGGGTTGCAGAACCACCATTGCCAGCAACAAGAACTTTTTTCTGTTGTAAAAAAGCCTCCTTAAGATATCCAATCGTTTTGGAAATCTGCTGGTGCCAGTTTGTGGCATCGTGGAGCGATTCTAGTAATTGCTCAGTTTGAAATTTAAAATTATCGTGCATGTCTTTCAGTCTGCTCTTTCAGTCTGCTCTTTCAGTCTGCTCTTTCAGTCTGCCAGGTTGTCAGATTCAGCCACAAGGCTTACTTTGTCAGACCGATAAAAAAACGCAATAGGGAGAAGAAGTAAGCCGGTGATCCCAAAGATGCTAAACTTTGGAAGATGCATTACCTTGAGCAGTTCATCACTAAGGAAAAAAAAGATAGCGGCAAATACAATAGCAATCCAATTGATGAGATTCATTGCCCCGATAACGCGGCCTTTAATGTTCTGCGGAGGTCGGGCTTGTAGATAGACTTGCACCGGTAAGGCAAACAGGCCAGCAAAGAATCCGGAAAAAATAAGTATTACACAACTTCCAGTGACACCAAGCAGGTGTTCCCATTTCTCTTCCTCAAATGAAGAGGGGAGGGCAAGCAAAAGGAGACAAACAGCCAAACCAAGCGCTCCGATCTTAACGAGTCGGAAATTGATATTTCCACCAGAAATTTTTCCAGCACAGACAAACCCGGCAGCAATACCGAGCGATACAGTGGCCAGTAAGAAACTCGTTTTGGAGTTACTCATCAAAAACTGTTCGCGTCCCAGCCAATTGACCATCAGGGGAAAGATAGCTGCCACAAACCAGAAGATCGAATAAACCCAGAGCGCATTTCGTAGCGGCGCATCTTGTCGGAGGAGCGAGCGGGCGGCCGGTGAAATCGCAAGATTGGACCAGAAAAAGGGTGCCTCTGGTTCAGCGACTGGAGTGCGGCGAACCAGGAGGGATGTGAGCGTTCCAACGAGTGCGATCCCCACAGAAATTATCCCAGCTACCCAGAGAAAGTGGTGCATCGCATCGAGTAAGATACCACCAACCCACGTTCCCAGAATGATGGCCAGGAAAGTGGTCATCTGAATAATGCCATTCATCCGCGGCAAATCAGTCCCGCGAACCATTTCAGGGAGGATTCCATATTTCGCCGGGCCGAACACCGCGCTTTGGGAGCCCATCAGGAAGAGTACACCAAACAAAACCCAGGGGGTGCCGTGCAGGCTGAATTGCTCCATGCTATCCCCGGTTGAGTGGACCTCAACATTTGAAAGCATCGCAAAGGCTGCAACGGCTCCGAGCATCACGACAATCTCAAGCAACTTACAAAAGATAATCAGCCCGCGTTTACTGACGCGATCCGACCAGTATCCGGAGATTCCCGAGAGAAGAATAAAAGCAACTGCAAAGATGCCCTGTGCCAAAAACTGTTGATCGCGCATTTCGCCATTCGGACTGACGATCACCGCGACACAAAGGAGCAGAACAATTTGCTTGAAAACGCTGTCATTGAATGCACCGAGAAACTGCGTTGAGGTCATTCCCCAGAAGGCGGAATCTTGGTAGAGCGGTGGCAGTAGATTTTCTTCGTGCGACACGTCGTTGTTTTTGCTTCCTATTGAAGGCTATTTGCTTCACTTCTACCGGCGAAGTCTGCGAATGCGATAGATTTTTCTGCGGGCGTATTATGGCGACCAAACGTCAATGCTAGCAAGATCGTTAACAGGCATTGACGCCCATGGCGATGCTGCCTATCTATTGCCGTTCTCATCGGCCTTTTTACGCTTTTTCAGCGCATAAACGAGTACTGGAACGGATAATCAATACAGGTATTCCAGCGACGGTTGCGCGGCGGGAAGGGCGCAATGGGAAATGCAGCATGGATGCACAGGACCCCCCACAGATCTGCTCTCACCGAGAAGGCGCTTTTTCTCTTTTGGTCGCAGTCGCGATTACGGCATTTCTTTTGATGTTGTGCGGGGGTTGTCAGAGTAGCCATTGGCTGGTCAAGAAGCAGCCGGAGGGGTCTGCATTTAGTCATCTTCATTACGCGAAAGACGATCCCCTTAAGCTGAGCAAACGCACACTCCAGACGCTTAGGCAGTTTGACCTTGTCGATCAATTGGAAGGCGATCCAGAACAAGTTCTCCATCAACTTCAGGTTATCTTGCGGACTGAAAGACTTGCGAACATCCTTTTTGCACATGCGGAAGTCGCAAATTTATTGGCAAAGAGTAGTGAGGCTAAAGATGAGAAAAAAGCGTTTGATCTCTATGTAACAGCAGCTGCTGACAGTTATGAATATCTTTTTGACAAACAGTTTGCAGCAACACGCAACACATATGATCCGCAGTTTTGCCAAGCGTGTGATCTCTACAACGAATCTCTTGATCGAGCGATGCGACTTGCGAATCGCCATGGTGGATTGAAGCCAGGATTGCAGCATTTTTGTCATTCCGGCAACGAATCGATCCTGTTTCGAATCACTTCCGAGGTTGAACATCTTCAGCACGAAGATTTCAAGAAATTTAAATTTGTTTCCGACTATCAAATCAAGGGATTATCCAACCACTACCGCACCTATGGACTGGGTGTCCCTTTGATTGCAGAGCGAGGAGTATTGCGGGAGAATCAACACCTTGAGGCGCATTATCCACCTGGGATGAGTATTCCAGTGACTGCCTACCTGCGTATTCTTCCATCGCGTGAGATGGGGCCAGAAGGGGTTATGATGCGTGAAGCGGTACTCGAACTTTACGATCCGCTGCGGACCCCGGAGGTTCAGGTTGCCGATCGCATGGTACCGCTCCAGAGTGATTCGACGACCCCACTGGCTTACTTCCTCGATAACCTCGAGTATACCGATACGGCAGCTGCCACCAGCGGTCTTTTTCGTCCGGATGAAACGCCTTATCCAAGCGGTCTCTACATGTTGGAGCCGTATCAAGCAGGAAAAATTCCAGTGCTCCTGGTCCACGGCATCTGGGCCACTCCGATCAGTTGGATGACGATGTTCAACGATCTTCGCAGTATTCCGGAAATCCAGAAGCATTATCAGTTCTGGTGCTATTTTTATCCGACCGGCGAACCGTTCGTTTACACGGCGGCCGATCTACGCGAACAAATGATGCAATTGCGAAAAATATTGGACCCTCAAAATCGAGAACCTGCGCTCGAACAGATTGTCATGGTCGGTCACAGTATGGGCGGATTGATTTCGCGGCTACAGTCGGTCGATAGCGGCGACCTTTTTTGGCAGCAGGTTGCCGAGCAGCCGTTGGATATGGCGAAAGCAGATCCCCAAACGCGTCAGCAAATACAGCGGCTCTTTTTCTTTCAGGCAAATCCTTCTGTAAGACGTGTGGTAACCATTGCGACCCCATTCTCTGGTAGTGATTTATCTAATTCAGCGACACAGTGGCTAGGGAGCCAACTGATTGAACCGCCAAAACTGATTATGGAATCGCTGCAAAAACTGAACAATGAAAACCCAGAACTTTTGAAAAATGATGTCGCGGACCTTACGCCTACGAGTGTGGAGATGCTTGCACCGGGATCTGCTGCGCTCAAATCACTTGCTGCTGCCCCCCGAGCACCCTGGGTTATTTACCATAATGTGATTGGGCGGACTGAAAGTCGAGATTTTTTACATCGGGTTACCGGAAACGGGGATGGAGTGGTTTCGATTTCCAGTGCACAGGCGAACGATGTCGTATCCGAAATTATCGTCGATGCAGACCATCATTCGATCCATCGTCATCCGCGAACTATTTTAGAGGTTCGTCGCATTTTGCGTGAACACCTCGATGCCTTGCGCCGAGGAGGTCCCGGCGTTGCCTCCCATCACTCGAGACCGACTGACTCCACCGCTACTTCAGCTGCGGAGAATACACCCATTTTGCCACGGGCCACTCCCGAGCAATTCTAGTAGAAGACTTTTCCCTCACGAATCTTCAGTCCGGCTGGCACCGTTGGTGTTTCTCGCGAGCAACTACCGTGGTGGTAGCGGAAGGCCGGTGCCACTGACCGAAATGTTTTCGGTGGTTGGGAGGTGATTTCCATTGATCGGATGCGATCGCTGCCCTTGTTCAGTGCGTGGTGGAATGTATGCTTTTCGTCGTGAAGCTGGTGGCATCCGCGACGATTGTTCTTGCGCGGCGACGTCCAGCTTACTCGTGGCTCGGTTTGCTGGGAGATCACTCCCGAGACCCGTTGCCGGCTCACGCACCGGGGTGCCTTTGGTGCTGCTCGAATCTTTAGGGAGATCTCCAAAATGCGGTAGTTCTCCTCGGACGATCCGTATATCCTCGGGGGCTTCGACCCCTATACGAACCGTATTCCCTTTGATTCGCAGAATGGTCACTTTGATATGGTCGCCTATCCGAATGGAATCTTGCGACTTTCGAGTGAGGACTAACATGGCATACTCCTTTATGCGAGATGAGATAGTTTGGAGGAGAGTTATTAGATTCTACGCAGTAGGATCAAAAATGGCCCATTTTTTTTTCAAAGTCCCCCCCCTTCCTCGGTAAGGGGATCGCTTTTTAAGGCTTTCACCCGGCGGGACAATTGCATCCAGTTCCTTCGGCCGAACGGTTTTTCCTGAAAACAGTGTGTGATGGACCACAGGTGCTAGCACTAGGAGTGAATGCCTATTTTGGGTATTTTTTCGGGACAAGAGTTGTGGTCATTCGTTTCTGGCTGTTTTTCTACCCATAGTGGCCGATAAGAAGGATTGCAAAAAATGGGCATCATTTTTACGATTTGTGCATTCCATTCCCCGAGTTTCTTTTTTTTAAACACTCTTTGTAGGCCAAGTCGTGGACTTACTTAAAAAATCTCTGGAAAACGCGCAAGTCATTCTGGACGTTCGCTCGCAAGATCTGCGATCGATTTTTCACGAGGCGATCAGCGTATCGGTCCAGCGACAGTGGATTCCTGCTGAGTTGGCAGAGACAATCGAGCAGGGGTTGCTTCGTCGCGAACAATCGGCGCCGACCGCAATCGGCCATTCGGTGTCTATACCGCATGCGTATCTTGAAGGGCTCGAAAAACCGCGTGTGATTTTTGTTCGTCTCGCGCATGCTGTGAATTTGGGCGCACCGGACGGCATTCCCACACGGTTCTTGTTCTTCATGCTCGGGCCACCGGGAGATGCCGTAAGGCATCTCGATACATTGGCGAGCATCGCTCGTCTGATGTCCGACGATGAATTCCGCTTCGATGCGATGCGGGCTCGAGATCATCAAGCCTTGCTCTCTGCCTTGGATCGGTATGACCGGCGAACCGCTTTGCCGGTTGAGATCGAGAGAAAACCGGTTGAGGGCCTGGAATACACCGGTCGCTTTGGGGGCGGGCTGATGGCCGATATCCGCCGTCGTGCTGCCGTCTATCGTAAGGATTTTACGGATGGGCTGCATCAAAAATCTGTGAGTTCTTCACTCTTTCTGTTTTTTGCCTGCTTCACCCCGGCAGTGACCTTCGGCGGAGTGATGGCGGTGCAAACGGGAAACAACATCGGTGTTGTAGAAATGATTGTGGCAACCGTTTTTTGTGGTGTGGTCTACGCGCTGTTTTCTGGCCAACCACTGATTTTTTTGGGTGGCACCGGCCCGCTCTTAGTGATGACTGCTATTCTTTATGACTTATGTACCGATCTAGACATCCCCTTTTTACCGACCTACGCCTGGGTGGGGCTCTGGACGGCGGGAATGCTGATTATTCTTGCCTTTACCGACGCAAGTTGTTTGATGCGGTATTTTACGCGCTTTACTGACGAAATCTTTGTCGTTCTTATCTCCTTTATTTTCATCTACGAAGCGCTGAAGTGGTTGTTTTTCGAATTTCAGGAGGCGCATGTCGGTCCCTACGATACGGCGCTCTTTTCCCTCGTCTTAACGCTCGGCACCTTTTTTATTGCATCGGGTCTTTCCCGCATGCGCCGCAGTCGATTGTTGCGATCCCGCTTTCGTGAATTTCTTTCTGATTTCGGACCGACAATCGCAGTCCTGCTCATGACGCTCGTCGCAATTTGGTTCCGAGGGATCGAACTAGAAAAACTAGATATTCCGGATGTTTTTGCGACTACCAGGGAGCGTACTTGGTTGATTTCCTTCTGGTCCGTTCCCCTCTGGATTCCATTTGCTGCACTGGGCCCGGCCATTCTGGTCACCGTTCTCGTTTGCCTCGATCAAAATATCACGGCCCGCCTCGTGAACAGTCCAGATCATAAGCTCAAGAAAGGCGTGGCATATCATCTGGATTTGGCGGTCGTCGGCGTGTTGACCGGCATTTGTTCCATTTTTGGGCTGCCTTGGTTGGTGGCTGCAACGGTGCGGTCTCTGAATCATGTGCGTTCACTGGCCACGATGGAGGAAGTCGTCAAACCGGATGGATATAAACACGAACGTGTGTTGCAGGTGCGCGAAAACCGGATAACCGGACTCGTGACAGCTCTACTCATCGGCGGGACGCTCTTTTTCCTTCCCTGGATGAAAGTGATCCCGCTGGCGATTCTCTACGGTTTATTTCTCTTTATGGGCATCGTTTCGCTGGTGTCGAGCCAATTTTTTGAGCGATTGAGCCTTTGGCTGATTGATCCGGCACTTTATCCAAGTACGCACTACCTTCGAAGGGTTCCGATTGCAACCGTTCACAAATTTACATTGCTTCAATTAATTTGTTTCGCGGTTCTCTGGCTGGTGAAGGTAAGTGTTCTTGGTTTGCTTTTTCCACTATTTATCGCCGGGTTGATCCCCGTTCGCTTGCTTGCGGGTCGCTATTTTTCAGCAAACGATCTGGCAGCCCTCGATGCGGAAGAAGAACCGGAAGAAGAAGAAACGCACTGGGCCGCATGATTGTGATTGCTATAAAGATGTGGCGATGTGACAGTCCATCTACGTAGTACGCATCGGTTTCCGTTTCTGTTAGGTTCTCATGGGGGCACGTGAGTGCTTTCAGATGAAAGGTTCAGGCGGGATCGCTGTAGCTAGCTAAATAAAGCTGGAGTATATTTCCTCGAAGCGGGGCCGGAGTTTTATTCGAGCAAAGGGCTGAATGTCATGTCGGAATCTTTACGCGAACAACAGATGGCCGAGGCCGAAGAGTTACTTGGAGATCGGCTTGCCAAGATTGGTTTTGCGAGGGCACTCTACTTTGGGCACTTCTTGGGCGACAAACTCCTTCCCCATCCTGATATTCATGCGGACACCGAGGGAAACGCCGTATTAGAAGAACTAAGTATTTTTTGTGAGAAAAAAATTGACCCGGTTGCGATTGATCGCACTTCCCGTATTCCGGATGAGGTCATTGAGGGACTCGGTCGCATGCGTATTCTCGGTGCATGCCTTCCCAAATCAACGGGCGGACTGGGAATGAGTCAAACCCAGTATTGCCGATTGGTGGAGCGCTTAGCCGGACATTGCGGAAGCACATCGCTGTTTGTTAATGCGCACCATTCCATCGGGCCCCGGGCTATTGTTCTTTTTGGTAATGAGGAACAGCAAAAGCAGTGGCTCCCCAAGCTTGCAACAGGAGAGTGGATCAGCGCTTTCGCTTTGACAGAGCCAGAGGCAGGTAGCGATGCAGGAAACGTACAGACAATCGCTACCCCGAGTGAAGATGGAACCGGGTATCGACTCAATGGGCAAAAAAGATGGATTACCAATGGCGGGATCGCACAAGCGTTAACCGTCATGGCGCGTACGCCTGTGGAGGGAAGTGATAAAACGAAGGTCACGGCCTTTCTGGTTTCTCCCGACATGCCGGGGTTTGAAGTCGTCGAGGAACGGATGGATAAATGCGGAGTGCGGGGTACCGCGACCGGGCGACTCGCCTTCCATGACATGTTTGTTCCACGCGAAAACGTGTTAGGAGATTTGGGCAAAGGTCTGAAAATTGCACTCACTGTGCTCGACTACGGTCGCACTACATTTGGCGCAAGTTGTACCGGCGCGGCCAAGTTTTGTGTGGAGCGCGCGATTAAGCACTGCAATACGCGGGTGCAGTTTCAGCAGTCACTCGGAAATTTTGAACTTGTTAAACAGAAACTGGCCTACATGAAGGCAGGCACTTTTGCCATGGAGTCGGCAACTTACCAGACAGCGGCACTCATGGATTCGGGAGACGGGGATTATATGGTCGAGACCGCGATGCTCAAGGTTTTTGCCACAGAAGTCGTTTGGGAGATTATTAACGACACGATTCAGCTTTTCGGCGGAAAGGGCTATTTCACCGATGAGCCGTTCGAGCGGATGATGCGAGATGCTCGCATCAATACGATTGGCGAGGGAGCGAATGATGTCCTCAAAGTTTTTATCGCTGCGGTGGGTATGCGCGATGTGGGCATGGATTTACAGGGTGTGCTTCAGGCACTGAAGAGTCCGTTTGGAAACGTTTCCACACTAAGCCGCTTTGCCAAGCGAAAATTGGGTTCACTCGTCGTTTCACCGCACGTTCCCGTAAAAAGTGCGCTTCTCACCGACGACGCTGCGAAGTTGGGCGGCATCGTCGGTAAACTTGGTAGTAACGTTGAACGACTCTTGCGCAAGTATCAGGAAGATATTGTCGATAGTCAGTATCACTTGCGACGGATTGCCGATGTTGCGACAGAGATTTATGTCAGCGCGAGTGTCTTGAAGCGGCTCGATTTTCTGCTCACTGGATCAAACGGTCAGGCGAGTGCACGCGAGGAAGCGCTGCTAACCGGACGTTACTATCTGCGGACTGCACGGCGACGAATGCAACAGAATCTTCATGATCTCTGGTCGAATGACGATCAAGAGACCACAACGCTTGCAGACCAGATACTGGCGGCCGACCGCAAGAACCAATGATCGCTCAGAGATGTGCGAGGAGGGTTGTGCCAAAACTCCGTATGCTTCTTTTCAGCGGGATGTTTTGTGCTGAGAGCAGCTACAGCCAGTCTGACAGGTCAGCTTACGAAAAGGGCAGGGGACCAACGGCTGACACTTGGCGCAGTAGTCGTCACAATCTTGGCAGCAGACCTTACGCGTGCATGGTAATGGTTTGCCACAATAATCGTCACAGCATTTCATTTTTACGTTGCGTGTGCAGGGGATGGTTTTTGGACAATAGTCATCGCAGCAGTATTTCTTGACGCAATCTGGCACACAGATATTGCCTTGAAAGAGTCCACCTTTGCAAAGCTCGGCACTGGCCGGCAATGTGCACAGAAGGATCAGGATGCCGCTTATCCAGAAAGAGTGACGGGGCATGGTGCTGACTTGGGATGGAGAAAGGAAAATAGAAAGCAGGGCCTGATATCACGGGGCCGAATAGTTCTATCTTCGGAATTCAGTGATCCATGTATCGAGTCTTTCTGGGAATTGGATTTCTAGACACCAGCATGCTGTAAAAACGACTGCTATCAGTGACTGTAGCAGCAGACCATAAGCAGTTGCAATCGCCGGGTATTAGGCGGCATGCTTACGCTTATGTTGCATCTCGACCGGTGGGCGCTCGTCCATAGAGAGTAGATCCCTAAGATCATAGCGACCTCGATCAGGCAGTGGACGGGCAGTGGGATAGGTCCGTATTTGATTCTTCTTGGAGGTGCCAGCTTCCGCCCACGCTTCCGCCTCAAGAGTCATTCGTTCGAGGAGTCTTTCGGTCCTCTTTCGGTGGTATTCGATACCTTCCCGGTCCAAATCTCTGGGAATCCAAATACGAGGGCTTGCGACAATGCGGGCACGAGCGAATGGTCGAGGGACAGCAAATCGATCCCAGGTAGATAACCTCCAGGGACGATCGTGACCGAGGCCCATTGCAATAATGGGCATTTGGAGTTTCGAGGCGAGATAAATGCAACCAGCAGCCAATTCTCTCCGCGGTCCTCGGGGACCATCTGGCGTGATGGTCAGGTGCATAGAGCGACTTTTATGAATCATTTCTCGAAGGGCACCATCGCCACCACGACGTGTCGAACCTCGGACGAAATCGAATCCGAAGTGCAAGGATAGTCGCGACAGAATATCAGCGTCCCTGTGTCGGCTCATCAACATTGCCAGATCACAATTGCCACGTAGGTACATGAGCAACGGTATGTATTCGTGCCAGAAGATGTAGATTCCACGCACGCGACAATCGGGCGATGCGGGATCGATCGAAGGGTCATATAGGGCAGCCTTGTAATCGAGCGTTGACATCCAGCCACGAACGACCCCTTGCGCGATGAGGGCGATCGTTTTATTGAGGAGAGGATGATTCAGCTTCATTGTCTATTCTCAGTGTGGGGTCGTCCATTCACCACGAAAAACTTCTTCCGCAGGACCGGTCATGTAGACATGATCATTTTCTGCCCACTCGAGTTCCAAATCGCCGCCCAACAGTTGATTTGTGATTTTTCGCTCAGTCCGCTCGGTAAGCACTCCTGCAACACAGACGGCACTTGCCCCAGTTCCACAGGCCAGCGTTTCACCCGATCCACGTTCCCATGTGCGTTGTCGTACTTGTCGACGATTGACAACTTCAACAAACTCGACGTTCGTGCGGTTGGGGAATCGTTCATCTCGCTCAATGATTGGGCCGAGTCCCAAGACGAGATCATCCGTTGCCCTTTCAACGAAAACGACGCAGTGCGGATTGCCCATCGAAACGCATGTCACCCGAAGTGCTGTTCCAGAGGGTCCGGCAGTACCGACAAGCGAAAACGCTTGATCGACGACAGGACTTCCTGGGAGCAGTGTAGGAATTTTTTCAGCCTCTAAAACAGGACGACCCATATCAACCCGCACCGAACGAACCTGTTCCTGTTCTGTTTGGAGTTCGAGTTGTAAATCGCCGCAGGCGGTTTCGATCGTCATCTGTTGCTTCGCGACGAGATCTTCTTCGTAGAGATATTTGGCGACACATCGAATTGCATTTCCACACATTTCTGCTTCACTTCCATCCACATTGAACATCTGCATCCGTGCATCTGCCTGCTCAGTCGGATGGATCAGGACAAGTCCATCGCCGCCTACACCAAAGTGACGATCCGAGATGGCACGCGCAACTTCCGCAGGGTCGTCCGGCACACTTTCTCGAAAGCAATCGACGTAGATGTAATCGTTGCCCGCGCCTTGCATTTTGATGAATCGCATAATCGACACTAGATGTGGTTGTAAAAGAAGATATCAGGCATCATTGTATCGGTCCGTGCGTATTTCAGCAACGAACACTTGGTCATAGTATGTTTTGGGATCGCATAAAAAAGTTTGTTGCGCATTTTCTCTAACGTTTCGGGATCCACTCTTGAATCCAATCATTGGTTTTTCCGATGATGTTTTTTTCTTTTTCTGCCTCTAGTTGCATTTCTTGGACGGCGCGTCGCACCCCGGGTAACGCTTCTCGCGTTGTTTGTGGATTATCGAGTGTTCCATAGACATAGAGCAGCATAAGTTGTTGACTTGCCATACCTAGTAGCGGTCGCACAATTGGTAGTTGTAATTGATCATTGCCGATAACCGCATGAAATACCATTCGTAGGCTTTTATCGAAATCCATTTCTCCCTTGCCGAGCATGCTGATCGCATCTCCATGGAAATTGAATTGATCAAACAATATATGGTCACCGTCTATTTGAAAGTCGACATCGCAAGTATTGAACGCCGTGGAGTCGGGCTCTCTGATACTCAATAATTTGAGGAGTGAAAGCACAAGAGGCAACTCATAGACGTTGCCATCCCGTAGACGGATATTGCCCTTTCCCTGCAGAGTGTGTGGCCCGCGCGATGTTCCCACCAGTTGAAGGATCCCCGTTATTTTTCCACTTAGATTTCTTCCTCCGGGAATCATTTCCGTCGCAAATTGTGCCAAGTCGGTTTCTGACATTTGTGCGTCAATGATAAAACGCGAAGTGTCGCTCAGTGCGACACGGCAGTCTGCGGCCAGGTGACCACCATAGAAATCAGTTGAGATTCGTCTCGGTACCTTTCCTGGTTCTGGTCGCTCGGCATAACCTCCAAAAAGCAGGTGTTGGTCGTTGAACCAAATCGGCCCACGAACATGGGTAAACTGAAAGTTTTCGTAAAGAACAGAATCAATATCCAGTTCGCCTTGGCTATAAAATTGTTGTCCGTTGTAGCTGCCCATCAGATTGATGCCACCGTTAATCTGGTCGAGGACAATGCCACAATCGATTTTCCCCTGGATAGTTTCTATGCTGACGTTCCAATCCGAAGTGACTGGATCGAGCGGATCGCTGCCTCGGGCAAATCGCATTGTGCCGTTGAGATTGACGGGTCCAGAGAATTGTAGATCAGTAAGTCCTGACCGGAGGCCTGCGGGTAGCGCAAACAGAAGATCACGGTCCGTTCGGAGTCCATCTACGTTTATCTCGGTGAAATGGCAGTTCCACCTGCCATCAGAGGCGAACTGGCAATTCCCCGAAGCGGTGATGTTAGTCTTGCCGTGGTTAGAACTCAGTTGAGAAAACCGTGCCTGACCATTTTTGTAATCAACACGCCCGGAAATATTTTCCATGCGATAAGGAAAAAAGGCAGGTTCAATACGAATCTTATTAAGATCTGTAGTCACCGATAGGTTCAAGGTTTGTGAAGCAGATTCAAAATATAGCTGAATTCCAGCATCAATATTTCCGGCTGGTCGAAGCTGAGTCCATAGTTCCCGCATACTGTGGGGTAGAGCATTCCGCAGTTCGTCATCCAGGCTGATTTTCTTGCCCGTAATTTGTAGGGTAAGCTCAATCCCCGAAGCAGTAGGTTGCGAATGACCAACGGCGGTTATGCGTCCTGTATCATTCGTGCCTACTAAATCGCGGTACACCCATTGTTTCCCTATGCCTTCGAGTCGTCCCCTGACATTCTGAAGCGGGTAGGAAAATTTCTCATAGCGAAGTGAAACGTTATTTAGATCGATGACGTAATGAGGAGTCCACTGAGCGGTGGGTGTATCACGCTTGGCATGAAAGAATATGTTTATTGTTCCTTGAGGCGCAAACGACTCAATAACCTTTTGTATTTTTTCAGGTGTCGCCCGAATGAGCTTCTCATTAAGCGGAACAGCATCTACTTTCACAAAAACTTCGCCCACACCGTTAGGTCCAGGCTGATGAATGCGACCAACGATCTCGACCGGTCGAGTGCCAGCCTGTGCCGAGAGTTGCAAATCGAGTAGATCGTCTTGGAGTTCGATTATCCCTTGGGCGCGTTCCATCCGATATGGAAATTTGTAGTGTGTAAACGCTAGTGAGATACATTCAATTTTGCATTGTGGGTGCCAGCCGTTTTTATCGCGACTCAGTTGAAAGTCAGCATTGACTTCGCCACCAAAGAGGTAACGATCCCATTGTTCTTTCCACTTCGGTGGCAATGCCGCACCAATCTGTTGGTCGAGGATGAGGTGTTCGGCTTTGCCTCGAATAAGAAAGTGAGAGTTTTCTTCATAGCCGTCGATCTGTCCATCAAGTGAAAAATGGGTTCGCCCGCTATGGGCAGTTGCATTTTTAATCTGCACGCCGTTTTGATTGAGATGAATATCGGCCTGGATATCAGAGATCGGGTAGGGGAGTCGATCATCGGTGAGCCTGCCCCGAGTAAACTTTCCTAGAGCGGCAAACTGAAGTGGTTGAGGTCGTCTGGGATCATGATTTATTTGGAACTGCAAGCCGAGGTGACCACGTAATTGACGGATCGAACTGAGTTGTTCGGCAATATCCCCCGGGAGATCCTGCTGAAGTTCTGGCGACAGGGTCGCGTTCTCGACCCTCCCGGAAAACTGCCAGCATTTTGTTGCACTCGAAATACTCCCCTCTAATTCTGTCCGTCCGAAATGTTCTCCTAGCAACGATCCCTTTAAACTCGTCTGTTTCTCCATCTGGCCGGAAGGATTCTTGAGAGAAGAAAATTGTACGAGAAAATTGACATCACTGATTTTAAGTATTCCAGAGGGGTTTTTTAAAGGATCAAACAGAACGAGTTCGCCCTGTTCAATGCGTATTGTTTTTGTGGTCCCGCCAAATTGAGGTAATGGAAAAAGCCTTTGTAGACTCCACGTTCCATCGGTTCGTCGCGTACCGCGAAGGGTAGGACGACGGAGTACAATATGCGTGATGTTTGGTTTGTCAGTGATCAGTTCCTGTAGTTGTGCTCGGCACCCAAGAAGAACTTCCTGAAAAAAAGCGAGTTCCGTTTGCGGTCCATCGGCTTCTTTTTCGGTGAGCGAAAGCCCGCGAACGAGTATTCCTTTTCCCTCAATGCGCTGTACGCTTTGAATGCGTACCGAGAGATGGGGATAGCCTTCAGCAATAGTTTGTTCAACGCGCAAGCGAATTTTATCATTGATGGTGTTTTGGAAATACCAACTTCCAAAAACAGCGGCAAGGACGGCAAGTCCACCAAGCAGCAATCCATATTTAAGGATCGACCAGCAGGCGTTGATTAGGCGGGTAAAAATAGCGCGAATCCTTTCGCAAATCCAACGGTGACGGCTCCGCACAGACAAACAGTCCGCGCATTAAAATGTACGGACAAAAATTGCAGGCGATTATGCCGGTTGCATCCAAGGGTTCGGGAAAAATTCTCTATTTCCCCCGCTCCCGATAGACGCGTGGGGGATGGTACGCGCTGAACGAAATAAGGGTCAAGAGCCAGTTCGCACACTTGGGAGTTCCTGGCAGCTCAATTAGAGTGGTTTGGATTGCGATGGAAAAAACTATCAAAATCGTCGAAGAACAGGGCCTATCTAAATATTTACTTGATAGAGGGTGTGCTTTATACTCATACGACCAATTGGCTGCCCCACACGATGTGGGGGCCGTCTGGCTGCTGGCACTGCTGACACGCAGAGAGGCTTCGGCTCAATTACGTAGCCAGGAAGTAGAACTTTTGGACGGCTTCAACTTCGGCCAATCGCAAAACAATCGCACCGTGGGCCCGGCGGAGGGGTGAATTTCTATGAACGACCGAAATAATAAACTTGTCTTTTGGGGATGTTTCATTGCGCTGATTACGACTTCGTTTGCTTTTTTTAGTCGCATGTACTTATGTGGAACACGTTTCAGTGCAGAGTTTGGACTGGATGAGACAGAGGTTGGCGAACTGATGGGGGCAGGAATCTGGCCCTTCGGAATTTCGATCATCCTTTTCAGCCTCGTGATCGATAAGGTTGGTTACCGCGTGGCCATGCTTTTCTCTTTTGTCTGCTATGCGGTCTATCTGGTCATGGCTTGGATGGCGTATGGCGCCATTCAGGGAGTCGAAGGCGAAGCGCTCGCAGCGGCTCAGGCCCGCGGTTACACACTCCTCTACTGGGGTAGTTTTATTCTTGCCTTGGGCAACGGTACGGTAGAGGCGTTCATTAATCCGGTTGTCGCCACGATGTTCAACAAGGATAAAACGAAGTGGCTCAACATTCTCCATGCAGGTTGGCCTGGGGGCCTAGTTCTGGGAGGGATTATCACGATCGCTTTGGCTTCCACCGCGGAAAGTGGTGACTGGCGGATCGTGCTGGGGATTGTGGCCATTCCTGCGGTCGTCTTTTTACTGATGCTCATCGGTGTGCGGTTTCCCGTACAGGAACGCGAGGAGGCGGGCGTGAGTTATCGGGAGATGCTTGCCGAATTTGGGGCGTTTGGTGCGCTGATCGGGTTTGGTCTGATTTTCTGGCAACTCGGTGATGTCGTATTTAAACCACTGCTGGAGTACTTGGGACTCGCTCAGGTGGCAGTGTTCGGGTATGGATTGCCCGTTCTGGTCCCGGTGATTCTTACCGCCCTCGCGGTCCTGGTATTCGCGGTGTACACGCGGAGTTTTGGCCGACCGATCATGGCGTTTTTGATCATTATTATGATGCCGCTGGCCACTACCGAAATCGGCACGGACGGTTGGATCAGTAGTCTGATGGAGCGGCCGATGGAAGCATTGGGTTACAACGCAGGTTGGGTACTCGTCTACACTTCAGCCATTATGATGGTTCTGAGGTTCTTTGCCGGCCCGATTGTGCACAAGCTCTCGCCGATCGGCTTGCTGATTGCAAGTTCGGTGTTGGCGATTGCCGGTCTGTTTGCCCTTTCCAAAACCGGAAGTTCAGGATTGGGTTTGATTGTTGCGGCCGCAACGCTTTACGCATTTGGAAAAACTTTTTTCTGGCCGACGATGCTCGGAGTGACCTCGGAGCAGTGCCCCAAGGGTGGTAGTTTATCTCTGAATGCAATTTCAGGCATTGGTATGATTGCCGTGGGAGTTCTCGGATTTCCATTTATTGGTCTGTTGCAAGACAAGACTGCCAGTACGGAGTTGGCAGCCAATGCACCGGCGACGGCCCAGGTCGTGCTTCAAGAAAAAGAGGTTTTCGGTATTCGCTATGAAGCGATCGATGCAGTCAAGAAGGAAGCAGCGGTTGCTCAAGGGGGTGAAGCGGTAACGCAACAACTAGAAGCAGCCAATAAAGCAGGCCAATTCATGGCCCTTGGGAAGATGGCCTATTTCCCCGCCTTCATGTTGGTCTGTTACATCCTTCTGTATCTCTACTTTAAAGGGAAGGGTGGCTACAAGCCAATTGAACTGGATACGAAACCTGGCCTGGAAGCCTAGGAGATATTCATTCACGCAAGTTCATTGAGGGCGGTGAAGTGAAAGCTTCCCGCCCTCTTTTTTTGCGATGACCCCTCCGGGGAGTGTGAGCGAACCGTTGGATGTTTGCTGGGCAAGATCAGCAAGCTTTTGCCACGCATCGAGTCCCATTCCTTGAAGAGGCCAGCCTTCGCTGCGCCAGGTTGCAATTAAAATTTCACGAACCAAAAAATCGGGATGTCCCGCAAAAGATCGCAGATCAATTTGAACCTTACCCGCTTCACTTTGGCGAACGGTACGGTCTTTTTCAGTTTCCGTAACATGCTCAATCGTCTGCTGCGCTTCTGCGGCCAACCGCCCGAGTCGCAGAATAGCCGCCGTGACTTGTGGATTAAAGTTTTTTTCAAGCATCGGCAATAGATCGTTGCGAATCCGATTACGTGTAAAATCGGAGTTGTCGTTACTGCTGTCAGACTGCCATGTCATGTCTAGTGATTGTAGATACTCACGCGCAGTCGATCGAGCAATGGTCAGCATCGGCCTGATCAGAGAAACTGCAGGTGAGAGTGCTCGACTGCGAGGCATGCCTGAAAGACCACGCAATCCGGTTCCTCGCAGGATGCGATGTAAAATCGTCTCTGCTTGATCCTCTGCCGTATGCCCGGTAGCCACATAGCGTGCAGCATACTTTTCAGCGAGTTCGAGTAGGAATGCATAACGCATTTGTCGATAGGTCGACTCCCATCCCTCTCGCGGAGTTTTCTCAAAAGAACTTTCGTTAACCTGGCCGATTTCGTAAGGGAGGCCAAGTTCTGTACAAAGTGATTGCACAAAAGCAGCATCCTCATCTGCTTCGCTTCCACGCATTCCGTGATTAAAGTGGCCGACAATCAATTGATTGTCGGCCACTGTTTCTTTATTCTGTGGAGAATCAGAATTCTCAGCCACATTTTGTGAGTGCTTGTATTGGTCTCGAATTACCTTGATCCCAAGTAGCATAGCAACACTGTCTGCTCCACCCGAAACGGCGAGCACGACTGGACCATCGATCCAGTTTTCGGGCGACCAAGCATGCGACAGTTGTTGGACAAAATTATATTTCAGGTCCGCAGTATCCACGCTTGCGGGCGGTGCGGATGGTTTTAATTTCGTCATAGGAAAACCTGTTGAATGTGGAGTTCTTGCAGTAAAACGCTTCGGTTGAATTTTTTCTAGAGTGTGTTAGATTGATTCCACTTAGGAGTCGTTGGTTGGATCGGTCGTGAACGGCTATCCGAGCGGCGGATTTAAGTAGAAAATTGAGTATAAACCGAAAAAAACGAGATCACCGCGATAGAAATATCGCAACGAAAAGGTCTTTTAGTGTCTGGTTATGCACATACTGGTTTTTATTTTGGAGCAAATTTTCCAATCCTCACAGTCGAATCTAAATTAGTGGTTCGTCAGTTTGTTTGCCGGTGAGTATGGTAAGGAAAAAAGATCGTGTGGATCTTTGGCTCAAAGTGGGTGCGCGGACAGATTATTGACCACATTGTAGTTTAAAAGGTTTTAGCGGACTTTGTTTTTGGATCGCGCGGGGGAGCATTTCCTTACTTGGTGTATGCTTGGTTTTTGCTCTCGTACTATTTTGTCTGTTCTAGGAGCAGGCGGAATATGCTGCGTAAGCAGTAGGTTAACCGGTTAGCGATCGAACAACTCGTTTGTACTCATCTCTACTTGGGTAGTTCCACTACCTAGAAGTCCGCTGCATTGGTATTGCCCTGATCGCCATCTCAGATTCCATGCTGTTTCTGCTATTTGCAGTTATTCAGAAACGATGGTTTTGGTGAAGGGAGCTTAGACGAATGGATCCTGTTTCGATCCAAGTTTGGTTGCTTGCCGTTTTTCTTGTTATTGCCGCTATTCTTGCTGTGATTATTGTCAAGGCGCTGGATCATTTCCGCCGCCAAGACGCAAAATCTCAGGCTCAGCGTATTATCGAGGAGGCTCATAAAGAGATAGAAACGCGTCGCCGAGAAGCAGAGTTGAAATCCAAGGAAGAATTGCTGCAAAAAAAGGCAGATTTCGAAAAAGAGTTCATGGCCACACGCGAAAAAGTACATGCTCAAGAGCGTGATGTGGAAAAGCGCAATGACTTGTTGGATTCCCGCACAGAAGAATTGCAAAAACAAGAACGGATGGTTGAGGGTAACCAGAGAAAAATTACCGAAAGAATGGCGCAGGTCAAAAAGCGTAATGAGGAATTAGATCAACTGCTTGAGGAGCAAAGGAAAGCATTGCATCAAGTGAGCGGATTAAGTCATGAAGAAGCAACTGACCGCTTACTCAAATTACTTGATCAGGAGTTAGAGCAGCAAACGGGATCGATTATCCTTAAGCATGAAAAAAAGATTGGGGAGATTGTCGAACAAAAATCGCGAGAGCTGTTGCTTACGTCAATTCAACGTTGTGCGGCTTCGCATACCTCTGAAACAACGACCAGCACCGTTGATATTCCAAACGATGAAATGAAGGGTCGCATTATTGGTCGTGAAGGTCGCAATATTCGGGCAATTGAGAAAGTAACAGGTGTCGATGTGATTATTGACGACACACCGGGTGTCGTGATCGTGAGTGCATTCGATCCTGTGCGACGCGAAATCGCCAGAATGGCCCTTGATCGATTGATTGCGGATGGTCGTATTCATCCAAGTAGGATTGAAGAGGTTGTTCGAGAAACCGAACAGAAAATTGATGAGCATATTCAAAAGAATGGCCAGGAGGCAGCCGACGAAGTTAGCGTGCACGGCTTGCATGAGCAGATCATTCATCTTTTGGGTCGCTTACATTTCCGGACAAGTTACAGTCAAAATGTCCTTCGGCATTCCATCGAGGTTGCGTTTTTATCTAAGCTCATCGCTGAGCAGATGGGACTCGACGGTACTTTAGCGGTTCGCTGTGGATTGCTACATGATATTGGCAAAGCGGCAGACCACAATGCCGATGGTGGCCATCCAAAGATTGGTGCAGATTTATTGAAAAGATATGGGGAAGGTCCTGAAGTTGTTCATGCGGCGCTTGGGCATCACGATGATATCCGTTTGGAATATCCCTATACGATGATCTGTGCCACCGCAGATGCGTGCAGTGCCTCGCGTCCTGGAGCTCGCAGAGAAAGCCTGGATCGTTATGTCAAACGCATGGAAGACTTGGAAGCCATTGCCACCGGATTCCACGGGGTGCAACAGGCGTTTGCTGTTCAAGCGGGCCGCGAGGTGAGGGTGATGGTGTCGTCGGGACAAACAACAGATGAGACAGCGGCAAAGATTTGTCGTGATATTGCGGTGGAATACGAGAAGCAGTTGACTTATCCTGGAGAAATCAAGGTGACCGTTCTTCGAGAAACTCGAGCCACCGAATTTGCGCAGTAGAGAAAAGATATTGTTTATGATTCTTGTGCACGCGATTATTTATTTTTCTGTTTAAATAAAAAATTGAATCTCAACCAAGGAGTAGACTGCTGTGCGGATTCTCATGATCGGTGACATTGTGGGTAATCCCGGACGCAAGATTGTATGTCAGTCGCTGCGCGGATTGGTGAAAAAAGAAGAAATAGATTTTGTCGTAGCCAATGCTGAGAATGCTGCTGGCGGATCCGGGCTGACGCCTTCTATCTATGACGAACTAATCGAAGCGGGTGTCCAGGCAATTACACTCGGCGATCATATTTATCGCCGTCGCTCCATTGTTCGTGTTCTGCAAACAAAAGCAAATATTGTGAAACCGGCAAATTATCCGTCCGATGCACCAGGCCGTGACCATTGCATTGTAAAAACGGATGCGGGCCATAAGGTTGCTGTGATCAGCTTGATTGGGCGTGTGTTTATGAAACCCGTTGATTGCCCTTTTGCAGCCGTGGACCGTGTTCTTAAAAATCTTAAGGATGACGTGAAAATCATCCTCGTGGACATGCATGCTGAGGCGACAAGCGACATGCAATTAATGGGGCGATTTCTTGATGGTCGCGTTTCGGCTGTTTTGGGAACCCATACGCATGTGCCGACTGCTGACGAAACTATTTTGCCCGCTGGCACCGCATTTCAGTGTGATGTTGGCATGACGGGCCCCTACGAGAGTATTTTGGGGCGTCGCATTGATCGAGTGCTTCAAACGACGCGACATTTTACGCCCACGCCGTTTGATGTCGCCTCTGACGACGTACGACTTGGCGCCACGCTCGTCGAGGTAGATACCTCTAGTGGGCGGGCCACAGCAGTGCGTCGGATTTGTCTAACAGAGTCTCAGGCAATTGAGTTTGCCAATTCTGAGGGCGTTTCTTCGTAATTTCGGTTTGACGAGATTGCAGGACGTCAAAGAAATGCTTGCACTCCAAGCACTGACTTTATTTCTTTCAATGCGGGCACTGGCATCGACTAGATTTTGGAGTGTGATCTTGACCAAAGCCGCTCGCTTTTGATAGTTACCCCCTTTCCGTAAAGGCATCATCATTTGCGAGGGGAACTCCAGCGGTGGAGTTGTGCAGAAGGTGTATATCCGTAAGGGTTAAAACGTTAGACGATAATATAGGTTGCGTAAGAGTGTCTACAGAAATACGAATCAACAAAATCGGTTGCTTTCACAAAAGTCGACCGCTGCTCTTTCTACTTGTAATCGAATTGATTGCCAGCGCAGGTTGCTACCGTCCACTGATCACCCCGAAACATATACCGAAGGATCTCGTTGCGCCACACGTTACAAATGCCAAGGCAATCGACCTATCGCGTTTGTCCGGATTTGCATCGACCAAAGATTTCATTGAAATTGGGGATGTGATTGAAGTTACGATTATTGCAGGAGTAAGTGACCAAGGTCCACTATCGATTCCTGTACGCATCAACGATGACGGAACCGCATTGATTCCACTTTTGGGGGCGATACCTCTTGCCGGTATGCGAATAGAACAGGCTGAGAAAATTATTCGTCAGCAGGCTATGACCGGTGGTGTCTATAGGAATCCCCATGTCACTGTTGTGCTGGAGATAAAAGACGCCAACAAAGTGACGGTTATCGGTGCGGTAGAAAAGCCAGGGACCTACGACTTACCTCGAAGTTCTTCTAATCTTCTCACGGCCTTTGTCGCTGCCGGTGGCCTGACGTCCAATGCGTCTACAAATATTGAGGTGCGTTCTCCGGCTCAACAGGCATTTCCAGCGAATCCTGAGAGACAGAATCGGTTGGCAACCTACACAGGTGGGCAGCAAACGGCGGTCCCGGTCTCTCAAAGTGTGCGCATAAATTTAGTTTCGGCAAGTAACGCGGGACAGGGCGTCAATCTTCGAGATGGTGATGTCGTTATGGTTCCAGAATTAGATCAAAACCCAATTCAGGTCTTGGGACTGGTTCGTAAACCAGCAGACTATGAGTTGCCTTCAGATAGAGATCTCCACCTACTCGATGTTTTAGCTATGGCAGGTGGGCTGTCCTCTCCTGTTGCAGACAAGATCTATGTCATTCGTCGCATTCCCGGTGAACCGGAAACACAAGTCATTAAAGTAAGTTATCAAAAGGCTAAAAGAGTGCGTAGTGAAAACATACGTCTGGCTTCAGGCGATGTTGTTAGTGTGGAACGCACTCCAATGACGGTCGCATTTGATGCTTTCACTCGATTTGTCAATATTGGAATCGGCGCCACGGCTCGAGTCCCAATTTTCTAACGAGAAGAAGGCGGTTTAATGTCTGTAGAGACGGGCAACGAAACGTATGATATGCCGTTAGCCAATACGGCAGGGACCGTGCACGAACTGCTCCGGTTTCTGAAGGTTGTCTGGTATCGAAAAAATACCGTTTTATTGGTAGGCGTCGTCTTGGCCATCATCGCTGGTTGGTACGCGGTGACGGCGACACGCTATTATCGGTCAGCTGCCTCAATCTTGCTCGTGAAGAATGGCATCGAGCAGCGGGACGGCGCGTTAGGTGTCAATCGAACTGGCCAACAATTGATGCCCACACATCAGCAATTGCTGGTGAGCCAACCGGTTTTGGAAAATGCGATCCAATATATCCCCCAAGAGTGCCTTACTGAATTCAGTGGTCAGAACCGAGAATCTTGGCACAGCACGTTAGCAGGAAAAATCACTGCGAGTACCGTTAAAAGTACGACAGTCTTAAATATCAGTTATACATCAACGAATCCCAAGATTGCAGTTGCTATTGTAAACGCTGTTATCCAATCTTACCTTCAGTTTGTAGCCGAAACGCATCGGGGAACGGCTGCAAAAATTATCGATTTTATGACGCAAGAAAAAGACGAGATCATTCAAGAACTTACACAAAAGGAAAATGAACTCTCAAATGCGCGCGTTGCTTCTGGTGATTTTAGCATTGATGCCGAATTGCAGATTCTTCATCCGTTGGTGCAAACTGTCGTTACTCTTAATGAGGCATTTATTAATGCAAAGAAAGAACGACTTATTCAGCAGTCTCTGGTCCAAGGAATTCAAAGGTCTATTGCTCGAGGCGAAGACCTCAAGCAATATGCAATGGCCGTTGAGGAAACACTCGGAAAAGAACTTTTGCTAAAGGGACTTGGCTTTAATACTCAAAATATTCAGGCCAGAAATACTCTCGAGCAGGGCTTGCTTGCTGACATTGCGAGTCTTAAATCACTGAGTAACGATTTTGGTCCGGCTCACCCCCGAATTATTGAGATAGAGGATCGAATTCAAACCACAAAGCAATACATCGAATATCATGATGGGCAGCTTAAATCGCAGTTAGATGAATTGGAGGCCAATCAACTAGGACCCTTATTGCTTCAAATGATTCAACAGGGACTAGATAAGGCAAATCAGAAAGAATTAATCTTGCAGGCGAGTCTCGATGAGGCACGACACAAGGCAGTTGTACATCAGCGGGATACAGCGCACCTCAATATGCTTCAGCAAAATGTGCTCAGACTCCGACGGCTTCACGATGCGCTTATTGATCAAATTGCTGGAGTCGATCTTCGCCAGGGCCAAGGTGAAATTCAGGCAACAATCATTAAGGAGGCATCAGCATCGGGGGAAATTGTATCTCCCAGGCCTTCGCGCATCATCGTTTGTTGGATGCTGGCAACCATTGGAATCGGATTTGGTGTTGTCTATGTTCAGGATATCATCGATGACCGCTTTAGAACGCCAGATGAATTGAGTAAGCGAGTCGGACATCCAATCATTGGTATGGTGCGCGCTTTACCCGAACTTTCGGGTGACGGAATAAGAAAAGTATCTGCTTATCAAGACCCGGTGTCTGTTTTCGTGGAAGCATTTCGGACTCTACGTACCTCTTTGGCACTTTCGGGAGGTGATTCGAGTCGAATCGGATTTACGAGTTCAGAGCCTGGAGATGGAAAGACGACTGTGATTGCAAATCTTGCTGTCGTTTATGCTCAATCCGGTAAGAAAACACTTTTGGTTGATGGTGATCTTCGCCGTCCGGGATTGACTCGACTACTCGGTTTAAAGGGTAGGCCTGGTCTATCCGACATATTGAGTTCCGATGCAGAAATTAGAGAGATAGTTTCAGATTTTTTGACACCCACAGATGCTCCTAATCTTGATGTGATTTCAGCCGGACCCAGGCGACAAAATCCGTCGGAGTTGTTGGGGAGCGATCGATTGGCCCAGTTGTTAGCCTGGGCAGAAACTGAATACGACCAAATTCTTATTGATTGTCCACCAATACTTGTGGCAAGCGATGCGGTTCTCGTTGGCCGCATCGTGGATGGAATGGTATTGGTCGTTCGTCCGGAAAAGAATCGTCGTAGATTAGTTTTCCGTGCAACTGAGAATCTCAGTGAAATGAAAATACCATTGTTGGGAATCGTAGCAAATTGTGTCGATGCAGAAAGTAATAAGGGTTATAGCTTTGGTGAAGGCGAGGGCTACGGCTACGGTTACGGTTACGGCTATGGTGAAGAGAAAGACGAGGACGAAGAGAGTGAAGATAGCTACCAGGATATAAGTTTTCAAAGTAAGACGATGGATCCTCAGGTCGATGCTATCAAAAAGCCGCCTACTCATCCTCGGAGAGCTGCTTAGAAGTTAATGCCATCATGTGGCCTGATGCCTTCTTGGGCATGCATATGTTGAAAATAGGGCCCTGTCTCATTTGGCAACGGATCGAATCAGAGGATTTAATTTTTTAGTCCCATACACAGATTTTTTTCAGATTTTCTATAGCCACTTAGGAAGAAATACTGTGGACTCAAGTCGATATCCTGCCTCCTCATTGAAGGTGCCACCGGATGATTCGCCGTTGCCGTCTCTTTTATTGCGGGTGGTCGATCTTGGCTTGATATCGATGTTGTTTTTTGCCCCGCTTTTCATGGGTGGTAGGCATCCGGTAGGCAGACTCGTGCTCGTCTCAATTGTTGCAATCATGGGGACTGCTTGGTTTTTACGGCAATGTCTTTTGCAGAGGGCCGTTTGGCGTTCGACTGCCGGCCAGTGGATATTTTTGGCTGCTTGTTGTCTTGTTTTTTTGCAAGTGCTTCCCCTTTCATCCGAATGGATGACAGCGTTATCCCCATCGAATGCAAAGCTTCTACCTTTATGGTCACAAGAAGGACAGTCAGCAATTCATTTCGGAAATTGGAATTATCTTTCTCTTAATCCGCAACTAACGATCTATGGTCTTTCTATTCTGTTTGCTTACGGAATCACTTTTCTTGTTACTGTACAGCGGGTAGAGACGCTCGCCGATGTTCAGATGATTTTAAAGTGGATTGCATTTGCGACGATTGGCTTGGCGTTGCTTGGGTTGGCTCAATATGTTTCGACGGGCGATAAATTTTTATGGACCTATGAGCACCCATTTCGTAAAGCCGATAGAATTCAGGGGCCTTTTATTAATCCCAATCATTTTTGCCATCTGCTAGCATTGGGCGTTGGTGCCTGCACCGGATGGATGGTTCTTCGAATAAAGCAGCCATCGTCAGATCAAACAGCTTTTGGAAATAGAAATAAAAGAAAAATCCATCACCGCAATGAAATACTTACGTATGTGGCTTGCATAGGTACCGGCGTGGTGGTGTTTACCGGACTTCTTTCGATGTCGCGTGGTGGCATGTTGGCTCTGATCATTGCTCTCTCAATAGTTACATTGGTCTACGTTTGTAAAAAGATTTTAGATCGTCGGTACCTTTATGGCGCCATCGGAGCAGTTGTTGTTGGGTCTATTCTTTTTGCTATTCACGGAGGCGACGAGATAGCAAGAGAAATAGATTCACTCAAAACACTGTCGGTTAACAGTGCGGATTATAAGCAGATGCGACAAGCGATCTGGGGTGCAAATGTCCAGGCTATCGAGGCAAGACCCTGGTTCGGGCACGGTGTAGGAACACATCGTGATTTCTACAAAACATATCTTGACAAGCCTTTTCCGGTGGAATTTTCACACGCAGAGAGTGGGTATATGCAGGTCGGTAGTGAAGCCGGAGTCGTTGGCCTTGGTTTGCTCATGGCGAGCTTTATGGTCTGCGGTTTTTGGTGTCTGGGCGCATTATGGAATAATAAAAACCTAGTAGAGATTATCTGTGGCGGTGCAGTTACTAGTGCACTCGTTGCCAGTGCCTTTCACTCAGTTGTTGATTTTGTATGGTATATCCCAGCCTGCATGTCGTGGACCGTGATTCTATGTGGACTTGCGTGTCGACTTTATCAATTGCGCAGAGCATCAGAAAACCAGCCTTCTTTCGCACTCCCAAGAGTGGTTTGGATGGGTGTTGTGATCGTTGTGGCAATTCTATGTCTAGGAAGTGTTCAGGTGCTTGTGCGGCCAGCTCGTGCATCTCAGCATTGGGATAAATATCAGCTTTATGCAAAAGAGCGGGTTCGATTGGAAAGGCAAACCGCTGCACTCTTCAAGCATCTGGAAAAACAAAAAGAGGTCATGCGGTTATCGGCAGGGCTCGATAAAAAAATGGAAGCAGAATTGCTCGCTTATTCAGCGAAGGATATAGATAATGCGAAAGTTCATTTGCGGATAGCGGCAATTTATCTTCGCCAATTCCAGTCCGAACAGCGTTCTAGCATAAATCCGATGGATATCGGGCAGATTCGAGACGCGGCCATAGCTTCTCAATTCCCTTCTACAGAAGCATTGAATGCATGGCTGGGAAGAGCGATCGGTGAACATCGAGAACTTTTGTATCGTGCGCTTTGGCATGCGCGGCAGGCCGCGATGCGGTGCCCACTGCAGGGTGAGGCGTACATCTTTCTCGCAGAGCTTAGTTTTCTGGAGGGATCGGACCAGTCCGTTAAGGTAGCCCTGGTTGAACAGGCCATCTGTGTCCGACCGTATGATGCCAAAGTTTTATTAATGGCGGGCAAGGAGGCTGCAATTGCCGGTGAGGTAGAAGCGGCTGTTGAACATTGGAGAAAATCCTTCAAGTATAGTGTCGATAATAAATGGGAGTTGGTGCAATTACTCAGTCAGAGAATACCGGCGAACATTACGATGCAGATTTTAGAACCAGCTGCCAACGATTTAATTTTATTCTGCCGCGCTTATCAGTCCCTAGGCGATCCGGTTCAGGTGGAAGAGGTATGTAAATTTTTTGAGCAACTTCTCTGGCAAGCAAATAAGGAGAATCAAATCGTATTGCCATTGTGGATGACTTTAAGCAGGGCCTACAAGCAAATAGAGAAGAATGATAAAGCACTGGTATGCGCCAGGCAGGCATGCAAATGCGATGTCAATGCCTATGAAGCACGCTTACTCATGGCTTCCGTTCTTTTTGAGTTGTCTGCTTATTCAGAAGCAGAGCAACATCTTCGTTGGTGTGTCTCGCGACGTCCCGAACACGAAACTGCTCGCTCGCTCTTAAAGAAAATCGTGATGAAAAAAATGTCACAGGCAACGCCGACCGCAATATCGCCAAACGGAACGGCGACGCGCAGATAGTCGAGTTTGGCGCACGTCGCAGCAAAGCTATCAGTGCTATCGAATCAGGATTGCCTTGCTCGAAATCAAGAGGTCCCGTTACACTCTCAAGTCCCCCGCTCACATTCGACCAAGGCGTATTCAAGGATGAAGTGCCCGGAGTCAAGCCACGATCAACCTGATGTTGTTTATCTCGGTTTAATGCGCGCAGGTTCAACCTCACTGCGATCGTATTTTACACGACATCCTCAAGTCGTCTGGCGGCGTTTTGCCTGGTGTCTACAGTTGGGGCAGTCCGACCAAGAACGGCGCGATAACTATCAGAATTTAGTGCGCAATGCGGACGGACGAACGCCCGCGACCCGATGTCTCATCGAAATGTATGAAGCACTCATGCTCGGTCAGTATTTTGACCCTACGTTTTCATCAAGCACAACCAAACAAAACGGGCCACGGTGGTCTGCTGATTGGGCCCTCGATCCCAAACTTTCTAGAGATCACTGGCCCGTTCGCATCGATTTTCTAGAAATTGCACGTCGGGTAAAAAGCTGCTTTCCTGCTGCGCGTGTCTTGATCGTACTCCGCAACCAACTTACATGGTTTGAGTCGATGGTAAATCACTATTGGGGTTACTTTTCCAAAGAGGAGCGATCGCTTAATTCTTTTTTGTCTACTGCTGAGGGCCAGGCAGCAGCGACCGCCGGTTTTTTTGACGAGTGTATCCTGGCCCTGCACCAAACGCATGGAAAAGAAAATATCCATGTTCTTCTGCTCGAAGATTTGCAGAAATACCCCCAATCGCTGGTTGATCTTACCGCATTTCTTGCCGTGGAGCCAAATCAAACAATGGCCGATCAACCAGTCTGTAACAGGGGTCGACAAAAGTATAAGCGAACGGCGATTCGTAATCGAATTTCAGCAATGCTCCCAGTGAAATTTCGAAACAGTTGCTATCACATGACACGTTCGGATCGTGACCTCGTCGAGCAGATGTATCGACAAAGTAATGCGCGCACTTCCGAATTACTCGAGCGCGACCTTACAGCGGTTGGTTACCCCCTATGATAAGTCCAAAAATATTCGAGAGAATATTTTTATATGTGGCTCCCAATACATCAAAGTTGCTTACATAAAAAAAGCAAACCTAACAATGTTTAATTTTTCTCTAAAAAAAATATATCAAAATTGGTACAGCCAAAGTGTCCCCCATCTTCTGGTTGTGGGGTATCCAAAGGTTGGAAATACTTGGTTTGGTGTGATGCTGCGACGCATGCTGGTTTCAGCTTATGGGCTTTCTGAAAAAAAATGGAGTTTTGCACTTGATGCTGATGTTCAAAGGCAATACGAAGTTCCCCGAGTGCAGATGTCTCATGCGATGCCTCAATTTAATACGCAGTCTGCGAGCCAATTAGAGGTGCGTACAGGATTGGCAAAAAACTCCCGGCTAGTATTTCTAATGCGCGACCCGAGAGATACACTCGTTTCGCTTTATTTTGATCAGTCGTTTCGCTCACAGCGATTTTGTGGATCACTCGATGCAATGATTCGAGATCCAGTCTATGGAGTGGAGAAGTTACTCAATTTTTATTGTGCGTGGGACGCAGCGTGGTGCGAATCAGATGCACAGATACTGGTGCGATACGAAGATCTTCATCAAGATCCACTCGCAATGATGAAAAATACATGGACATTCGCACGGCTTGCACAGCTCAGTACTGACCACTTGCGGGAGGCGATTGCATTTGGTCGCTTTGAGAATATGCGGAGAATCGAGGTCGATTGTCAGATTCAGCAAGGATGGCTCCGCAAAAAAGAGGATGTGACGCGTGCAGAAGGGCTGAAGACGCGATGCGGTCGCGTCGGTCAGTATGCGGAGTATATGGAACCGGCAACGCTCCAATACGTCGAGAGCTGCTTAAATGCTCTGCCTGAAAGATTTAAAGTTATGGCCCAAACAAGCTCTGATCGGTCATTGTTCGGTCATCGAGTTGCGGTTTAAACAAGGCAGGAAAGCACCAGATGGATGTAGAACGAATCGCGATCATCGAACCGAGTGAATGGAATGCCGCTGTGTCTGCGTCGGATGACACTTGGATCTTTCATCGCTGGGAATGGTTTGAGATGACTGCAAACGTATGGGACTTAGAAAACCATTTTTTTGTCATTAGAAACCAAGGCCAGATTGTGGCTGGTATTCCCCTGCAAATATCCCAGGCAAACCCGCCGACTCAACGAGTGGCCCAAGCTTCGGCCATGGGGCACTCCGGTCCTTTTGTCCGGGCGAATGTTTCTGCGAAAAAGAAGAGTCAATATCTGAATCAGCTTGCGACGGCAGTCAAGCTCTTTGCAGCAGAACGTCAAATTCCAGTCGTGCAATGCAGTTTGCCACCAATGGCAAAATCACAATTGCGCAATCAGTCGGGAGTAAATTCTTTGCAGCTCTCCGGTTGGCAGGATACATCGACACTTTCTGTGGTTGTCGACCTAAGGCTTCCTCAAGAAGATCTCTGGTTTGGCCTTTCTTCGAGCACACGACAAACGATTACGAAGGCTCGGTCAGACGGTTATACAGTGGAAAAGACGAGCTGGCCCGAGCAAGTGGATGTGTACTATCAGATCCATCAAGAGACCTATACGCGCACTGGAGTGAGGCCGCATCCCAAAAGTTATTTTCAAGGAATCACGGATGTGATGGCAGTAAACAGCCTAGCAACGCCATGGGTTTGTTTAGATTCAAGAGGGCAAACAGTGGGGTTCCTGAATATGGCGCACGACGATTGCACTGGGGAAAATACTGGGGCGTATTACTGGACCGGTTGTTCCCAAAGCGAGCATCTCGCGTCAGGCGTGAATTATCTTTTGATGTGGCATGCCATTCTCGGTGCGCAAGCAGAAGGATATCAGAGTTTCGATGTAGGGGAGATTATACTCACGCCAGAGCAGGTAAAAGAAAAAGGCTTGTCTATCTTTAAGCGAAAATTTGGAGGTGAGCTACGGCGTTTGTATCGGGGTCAGATGACCGTGCCACTCTCGTCGAAATCTCGGATTCTTGATTTTAGTTGGCGATGTGGCAGAAAAGCAAAGAAGGTTTTAAGCTCGACCGTCGGGATGTCCTAGGCAATTTGTCGATGGATTATTCGACGAAGCGAATTGTTAATATTTTTACATTGAAACAGAGATAAGGCATGGTGCCCTCAGTTGCTGAATCGAATGTTCTTGAGGCGGAGCAGATGCAGTTGCGAAAATTTCGCGACTATTATCCCAATCTTCCCGTTAAGCTCGCGAAGTCAAAAGACTACTTTTCAAAGATGCGCCAAATCAAATTAAGTATGGTGCGAGAGAACTATACGGGAGGGACGATCCTCGATTTGTGCTGTGGAGAGGGCATGTTTTTGAAGGAAGTATCGGTCTTTGCAGATCGATTGATCGGTGTGGACTTTTCAGGAGAGATGCTCGCGCTAGCCAACACGGGGATAGAGATGGAGAGTAGGCACCGCGTGCAATGTGTGCAAGCCAATGCCCGTCATACACCACTTCCCTCAGACAGTATTCATTTAGCATATTGCTACTCGTCGCTTTGTGCGATTCCACGTGTTGAAGATGTTTTGGCCGAGTGCAGTCGTGTGTTGGTGCCTGGTGGAATCGCGATTCTTGATTTTGGCCTCCAAGCATCCCTCAATACGCACGTTGTCAAAGCGTATGAAGAAATTGCCGACGGCTACCATCGTTCGCGCACAGATATTCAAGCCATGCTGAAGCATGCTAATTTCAAATCGCTCTCGTCCCGGTCGTTTCAGGTATTGCCGCTCTGGGGACATAAACCGCGATGGCTACGGCCTCTGCTGCATCCAATTTGGAAAAAGGTGATGAGCCACGAAGTGGGGGGGAAAATGCTCGATGAGTGGATCAGTTCTGCGCCGCTGCTGAACGCATTTGCGTTTCGGCGAATTGAAGTTTGTCGAAAAATAGATGCAGTATTGCCCCTTCAAAAATTCGGTAATCAATCCGCCGATCAAGAAAAATGAGTAGCCCCATGTCTCCAAAACCTCGATTGGTCGTGGTGCCGTCGGATCCAATTTCTGCCTATGAAAGGGCAGGGTACGATTGGTTGCAGCGCTACTACAATCCCTTGGGCTATTTTGGTGAGGTTATAGCGCTAAGTCCGCGAGAGGAAAAAAATCGGCAAGCGCATGGGATGACCATTCGTCGCGTTTCGGAGCAATGTTTTCAATCGGCCCTCCGAGAAATAGCGCCCGATGTTGTACGGGCTTACGGCGGATATTGGCCCGCGGACCTGGTTGTTCGCAATCGCTTACCGAACGTACCTGTAGTCGTAAGTGTACACGACCGATTACCGCAGCGTATTCATCGTTCCGTAGCTTTGGCAGATGTGGTGCTGTGTATGTCTCAAGCAGTCAGGCAAGAAGTCATGCGGAAGGGTGTCGACTCAGAAAAAGTGATGGTCCTCCCAAATCGAGTTGATCTCAGTCGCTTTCAGCCTTGCAGGAATACCTCCGAGATTCAAAAAATTAAAGCGGCCTATCCAGGAAAGTTAATCCTCCATGTGGGTCGCAAGCATGAAGAAAAAAACCTTGATACGTTAATCCGTTCACTGCGCCATCTTCCTCAAGAATATTGTTGCGTTTTTATCGGAACTGGTGATGTTCAATCCTATGTAGCATTAGCAAACACCGAGGGAGTCGCAGATCGTTGTTACTGGCTGGATCACATCCAAAATCGGGAACTGCCGTACTGGTACAGCGCATGCGATTGCTTTTGTGTGCCGAGTCGTTGGGAAGGTTTTGGAATTGTATTTATCGAGGCGGCCGCCTGTGGAACACCGATTGTAACCTCGCAAATTCCTCCAATGACCGAGTACCTTCGGCACGGCGAGAGCGCATTTTTGGTAGAGAAATACGAAGACCCGAAATGCCTTGCCGAGGCAATCCACCGTACGATTGATGACGCTGCTTTTTCCGCCCGCATTCGACGCGGTGCCCGGGCAGCGGCAGCACCTTTTGAACTATCGCGAGTGGATGCATTGGAGGTGCAAATCTATCGTGAGGTAATGAATCGGCGATTGGGAAGCCCGCCATCGGCATGGATGCAACAGCGATGGAATGCGGAGCAGTTTGTGTATCAGGCAATTCGAGGCAGGGCAAAACAAGCCTGGAGGCTTGTTCGACCCGGACAAAAAAAGGCAGCTTAGTACGCGTTTGTAGAAGAGGAGTGCGAGGCTTGTGGATTGGGTAACGCAGCGAGTACGTGATATCTTCCATCGCGATCAGGCTCTCGGTTCGCCTGTGGATAAAGCCATTGCATGGCTCAAAAGGCACGAACTTCCCGAGGGAGGTATTCGCGTTCACCCTCGGCATCACTGTGCATATCCGGAGGTTACCGGTTATTTGATCCCCACGCTCTTGGCCTGGAAAGAGGATGCACTCGCCGATCGCTGTGGAAAGTGGCTCGCTCGAATTCAAATGCCGGACGGAAGTTTTCCGGATCCCGATCAGGGGATCCCGCATATTTTTGATACCGGTCAGGCACTTCGCGGCTTGCTCGCACTTTCTCCTGAGCATCCGCAGTTGCTCCCCCACGCGATTGCGGCGGGCGATTATTTGCTTACCCAAGTCAATAAAAGTAGTGATGAATTTCGAGTGCAGTGTGAACCCTATGGAATTCCAGAGACCATCCAACTCTATGTATTGCCTCCTCTTCGAGAACTGGCGAATCGGACGGGTGACGAAAAATATACGCAAACTGCCGATGCGTGTCTTCACAGCTACCTCAAGCACGAAAAACTTCTCTCCAGGGCAAGTCTGACACATTTTTTGGCATACGAAATCGAAGCACTCATCGATCTGGGCCACCCGCAGAAAGTGCAAGAGCTATTGGATTACTTTGCGAGCGTACAGCAATTCGCAGGGGCAATTTCTGCCCGTGAAGGCGTTTCTTGGGTCTGTCATCCTGGCATCGCTCAGTTGGCAGTCTGCTGGTATAAAGTGGGCCGTCACGCAGAGGCGGATCGAGCATTGCATTACCTCAACAGTCAGCAACGTTCTTCGGGTGGCTTTGTAGGAAGTAGTGGCCAGGGTGCAGATTATTTTCCGCGTTTTGAGCCTTCGTGGGCCGTAAAGTATTTTCTCGATGCACAATGGTGGAAAACGCACTGTGACCGATCTCCCAAAAATCTCGGTGGTTCTACCCACGTTTAATGGTGCTGCCTATCTTGGCGAGTCACTCAATAGTATTGTCGATCAGTCTTTCTCGAGTTGGGAGCTTATCGTCGTCGACGACGGATCGACCGATACTACTCCGGAGATCATCCAAGAATTTGTCGATCGCGATTCGAGGATTCGACAAGTTAGGCATACAGAAAATCGAAATCTTCCCATCGCACTCAATACAGGTTTTTCTGAGGCAAAAGGTCAGTATTTTACGTGGAATTCCGATGACAACGTATACGACCAAAATGCCTTTCAAAGATTGAACGATGTTCTTAAGAGAAGCGACGAGATTGATATTGTTTATGCTGACTTTGATATGATCGATGCTGTGGGCCGAAGAATGCGCACGGTCCACTGCCTTCCACCGCAAGAATTACCGATTCGCAATGGTATCGGCCCCTGTTTTCTCTATCGTCGTTCGGTCCAAGATAAATTGTCTGGCTATGAAGAAAATTTGCACTGCGCCGAAGACTGGGATTTCTGGCTACGGGCGTTTATCGCAGGATTTCGCTTTTATCATATAGGCGATAACCTTTACCGGTATCGCGATCACGATCGTTCGCTCACGCGCAGTCACCGGCGCATGGTTCAAGCGGCTTCACGAAAAGTTTTAGAAAAAAATCTGCCGTCGATGCAACATCTAACCTCTGCTACTCGGGCACGATGTGAATATGCATTGTCACGCAGATCGTGCGCTCTTGGAGAATTTCGGGTGGGGATCCTGCAATTTGCAAGGGCGTGCAGAACTTCGCCAGTTGCCATTTTCAGGGATACTTTTCTAATTATCTTTCACAGAGTACTCGAGAGTGCAAAAAAAATACTGCCCATGCGCTGATATATCAACACTCCCATTTGGCTTGCGGTAACTGTGATTTTTTTAAAGATAAAATTACGTGAAATGTAAATCCAGCTTTTATTATCAATCCGATAAATCAACTGTCAGGCAGCTACTGGATGGAACTGATCGACTTTTCCGCCGCGAAGCAGACGGACAATCCTTTCGCCCGCACGTCCATCGCCATAGGGATTTTCCGATTCCTGACACCGGGCATAGGCTTTCTTATTGGTTAAGAGTGTTGAAGCAGATTGAAAAATATTTTCGCTGCAAGTTCCCGCAAGGATAACCGATCCATTTTCAACAACTTCTTGTCGCTCAGTGGTATCGCGGAATACGACGACAGGTTTTTTGAGTGTAGGTGCCTCTTCCTGAACGCCACCTGAATCAGTCAGAATGAGTGTTGATCGCTCCATTAGCCAGATAAACTCTGGGTAGGTTGCGGGGGGAGTGAGGTGAACGTTCGTGAGAGCAGAAAGACGTTCTGTGGCCGGTCCAGATGTGTGTGGATTGAGATGGAGTGGATATAGAAAATGAATGTTGGGAAATTTTGTGGCCAGCCTGACAATTGCCGCCAGAATCTGCTCAAAAATAGGCCCTTGGTTTTCCCTGCGATGTGCAGTGATTAAGACCATTTTCTGATTTCCGAGCCACCGATATTTTTCTTCCCACGGAGCAGTCGCTAAAATTTCGCGGTTGCGTGTCCAGAGGAGGCAATCAATCACGGTATTACCGGTGATTCGAATACGGTCCGCCGCCACCCCTTCGTAAAGTAGGTTTTGGGCGGCCTTGTGGGTGGGTGCGCAGTGCAGTTGCGTTGCCGTCGTGATCAGACGTCGATGGTATTCCTCGGGCCAGGGTGCGTGAAGATTTCCTGTACGGAGGCCCGCTTCAATATGCACGAACGGAACTTGCCGGTAAAAGGATGCTAGCGATGCTGCCATGGTCGTCGTGGTATCGCCCTGTGCGATCACGCTATCGCAATGCTGTTCTACGATCGCTTGGTCAATGCCCGAGATGCATCGAGAGGCGAGTTCTGCAAGCGATTGGTTCTTGCGCATTGCATCGAGGTTGATGTCTGGAGTGAGCTCGAAATAGTCTGCCGCTTGATTGAGTAGCTCACGATGCTGGCCTGTGAAGCAGATCACGGGGCTTATTTCAGGGGATGCCATGCATCCCTGAACGACAGGCCACATTTTGATGGCCTCAGGTCGCGTTCCGATAACCAGGAGAGGTTTACTAACATGCATTGTCATATCGCTGTGGGGCGTGTCTGGGGAAATGTAGCGGTTTTTGTCAGAACCATCAATCTTAGATTCACAGCTGAATGAATGCAGTGCTGGCACAGATGGTCGGCGGATTTCGCCACCTTGCCTTGACCGTATGAAGTGCCTTCGGTAGCCTCCGCGTCGCTTCGCTTTTACAACGAAAACGGCGTTTTTTACAGGCGGCGTTATGGTCTCACTCCTTTAGTTCTTGCGAAAGAAATTTGTGACTTCCTTAACAATCACTGTGGCGATACCCACCTTTAATCGCGAACAGGTCCTGATCAACACCATCCAGCATGTCCTGGCTCAGGGCAGGGCAGCGGATGAAATACTCGTGATCGATCAGACACCCGAGCATGAGGCAAAGGTCGCTCGCCAGCTTTCGCGGTGGCACGCAGACGGGTCGATTCGTTGGCTCAAGCAAGGGGAAGCAAATCTATCTGCCGCACGTAACCGAGCATTACTTGAAGCGACATCTGACATCGTCATCTTTTTGGACGACGATGTAGTTCTCTCACAAAATTTTATCCGATCTCATGAGGAAAGCTTTGCAGACGAAAAAACAAAGATCGTTGCAGGGCAAATTGTAGCGGCAGATAAACCGGTACATACAGGTGATATTGATGACTTTGAGTTAGGGTTTCCACTGAGTCACGACCGATCGGCGTGGATCAAAAATATGGGGGGTGGCAACTTCAGCGTGTACCGAGATCTTGCTATTGAGGTGGGCGGATTTGACCAGCGATTTTACCGCGTGGCCTACCGCGAGGACAGCGATTTCCTTTTCCGCTTTTGCACGCATTACGAATGCCTTGCAAAATATGTACCCGAAGCTTCACTGGTTCATCTCGCCGTGTTGTCCGGTGGCTGCGAATCGCGACGAGATGCCTTTGATCCGTTGGCATGTAGTGGATCGATCGGCGAACATTATTTTACGCTGAAGAATGTGGGTATCGCTCAGGCTCTTTGCAATTTTGCCTTTCGCATGGTTCGTCCTCGCTGCGGGCGGTTCGCAATACATCGACCCTGGCTTTTGCCACTCATGGGGCTCCGCGAAATCTTTGCCTTCACGGCAGCTACGCTGCAGGTGTTGCGCGGCCGAGTGCTACTTGTGCCACCGCCGATCACAAAATCGGTTTGACGAATCTGCAATCTTTCTTATGACAAAAGCCTATGCTTATAGAATAGGCGGCAATAGGCCTGCTTTTTTGTCGCAAATTCACACGTTAGAAGTAGATGTCTATTTAACCGATATAGGATAACTACGGCATCAAGACAATACTCTCGCCACCGCCGTCAAAGCCGAACGGTATAAATTGATATTTGTTACTACTAAAGAAAAATAAAACGTTTCTGGTAGGTTTCACACTCAGTATTGTATATCCATCCGGGAGCATTGCTATTAATTCATCTTGTTCGGAAAAACTAGCTTTAGTAGCCTCGGAAAATTCCATGAAAATGACGGGGCGATGTTCTGTTAATATTTTCTTGAGGCCCGCAAGTACAGATTTTTCGAATCCTTCAACGTCAATTTTTATGAGAGATACGATTTTGATTCCGGCGAGATTAAAATAACTATCTCCTTCTACGACTTTTAATTTGTCAATCAATTGATTGTTCTCTGGGTCATGTTCTTTGACGAAAGACCCAGTTCCTGTATTGGCTCCAGCGGGGCCATAGAACTCAAGGTCTTTGTTTTCGTCCCCAAGTCCAACCGGGTGTACAGTAATGCTGCTGATGCTATTTAGATCGATTTTTTCCTGGAGCTTATCGCGTACAGCACTATAAGGTTCGAAGCTATGAATTTCATTGCAGTATTGGGCCATGAAGAGTGAGTGTTGCCCTATGTTCGCTCCAACATCAATAAATATTGGATCATGCTTTTCTTTTATTAAATCTTTTAAAATACGTAATTCCTGCTTTTCGTAAGCGCCGTAAAAATAAACAACCCAGTCAATATAGCAATTCACGTTTCCTTTATATCGGAAACCAAAAAAATCAATTTCGAATTCCTGCGAATCAATCGTAGTGGGGTTGCAGAAAGTACGCAAAATGCGATCCCTGATGCCATAACGAATCCACTCCTGATGTCCCAGGATACGTAGGGCTTCATACATTAGTTTTCTGGCATGCGACATAGTCTTTTGATGCTGGAGGGTTTTCAGTCGGTTAATATCTTATTGGTCGAATCCATTGTAAGTTCAAAAAGAGGTAGCGTTTTTAAATCGCAATATCTATCTTTAAATGCTGATCGCGCACACTGAGCATAGCTTTAGGCAGCTCGGCCTAAAACCTGGTTTTTTTGATGTGGCCCTGATTCGCGTTGTGTACTTTTATCCATCTCTATCGAGCTATCGTTTTCTTTCTTTTTGTACCGGATCGATGAGGCCCAAAGCTTCGATGGACCCTCGATGAGCAAATAAAATATCCATGCTAAAAGAATCGAAGCACCACAGGCAGTTGCGATAATCAAAGTAGCATTCCATGGTGATTGAGGCAGTCTCCCTCCGACATTAACTATTTTACCCCCGATGATCGTATGAACGAGATACAGTGAACAAGAGATAGTGCCCATCCATGTGAGCGTACGCATGGGATAACTAAGTATTTGTACATGGTATTGTTTGATAAAAATAATTGCGAGGCAGGTCGCAGGGCCTGGTAAAGTGGAACCGCATCACGGCCAGTGCTACAACGCCCCGTAACGCATTGATCACTTCCACATTCCCTAGGTCAGGGTTGGACTTATTTGCGGGACTGCGTAAGGGCATCATGGTTTTTGTTTCTTTGGAAAATGGGCGACGATATTTAAGCATTTAAGCAGCATTTTTTATTGCGGAGTATTTTAGGATTTGAAGTGAAGTCGAGTCAATAATGGCATCAAACAATGGTAGATTTTTCTTGTCACAGTAGTGGTCTTCAAATGCGTATCGTGAACGTTTTGCAAAGCCTTGCCAAATGTCTTGTGAAGATGCGAGCATTTCTAAAGCATCTACAAGCCCCTCCGTATCGCCTTGCCTCAAGCTTATGCCGCATTGATAGGCGTTCACAGCATCATCAATATTACTTTCCAGCGGTCCCAGATAGAGGATGGGGAGCCCCATTGCCAGGCTTGCGTGGAGTTTACTCGGACTCATACACCCCAACATATTGTCTTTCAGAGTGATGAGCGCACAGTGACTGGTCTGCTGTATGATCCGAAGTCGTTCGGTACTGACGTAGCCCTCAAAGGCAATATTATCAAGTTGCTCTTTATTAATTCTTTGTCGAAGTGTGTCGGCCTGTACGCCGCCCCCAGTCATTACAAACCGAATAGAGGGTGTTCTTCTTTTCGTTATTTGTGCAGCAGCTAGTAGCGTTTCAAAATAGTGTCCATGGCCCATGTTTCCAGAATACAAAATGGTGAAAGGTTGCTCATCGTTCCCTCCTTTGCGATCGACTTTCGCTGGGGGAGGAAAGGAATCAATCTGTTCCCAATTGGGTATGATGCTTATCGGACAGCGCTTGCTATCGTTACGGGCTTCAAGGAGATCGCGCATCGATGGGTCAAGGCAAACGATATGGTCTAAATACGTTGAGACTAACCGATTGAAAAGGGAAATTGATCGGTAGATAAGTCCATTTGCTCGAATGGTCTTTGCCCGCTCTAAAACTTCTGGATAACAATCCATGTTCCAGAGAATGATGCGCGCATTGTGATGAAATAATTTATGAATCAATCCTGTAATGGCAATTAACGGCGGTGTCGTGAGGCAAATGATGACATCTTGCTGTGGGAGTCTCAGTAAGGTGACACACGCAAGCATGTAGAACACAAGGTAGTCAATGCATCGATGGAAAAAAGTTCTCTTGCCTAGTCTGGGGGTCCAGATGTGCTTGATATCCACTCCGCTTAGCTGGTTGCTCGAACGGAGGGCTGCTGCGGAAACTCTGTTTGTAGTTTCTGACGCATCCTGCAGGCGCACAGTATATCCCTGCCCGCCGACGACTGTGACGTGGTCGTCCCTCTCCGCGCGATGTTGTGCTAAAGAAGCAATAAGTCGTGCAGTGGGGCTCAGGTCCGGGGGGCAAAATTGATTGACAATTGTAATTTTCAAAGGAAATCCTTTTCCATTGGACCTACATGCAACCAAGGCAACATAAGACAGACAATCCATATCTATGCTGCGTTATAAAAGAGTTCTTTGTACAGTTCGGTTACATTGTGCGTTGCACAAAAATCTTCAGCGAGAATATAGGCTCCCTCGGACCACTGATTATATTCCCCCTGGCCATATTCTGAAATTAAATTCAATGTCCGGCTGAATTCTTCCACATTACTTAAGGGAAGGTCCCATCCCGCACGTATTTTTTTAAGGTTGCGCCAAGGAGTTTGGTCACTTACCAGTACCGGCGTTCCTGTGGACAGCGCTTCATAAATAGCGTGTCCAAAATTTTCTCCCTTCGTCGCTAAGCTAAACAAGTGATACTTCTCAATATGTGGACGCACTTGTTGCGACTCGAGTTCGCCTCGATGCACGACCCGAACGTTGTTCGGTAGAGATTGAATCTTCTGAAGGCACATTTTCCAATAATTCGTATCTTCGATTGGCCCGTAAAGGTCAAGGATGATTTTATGATGTGTGTTGGAGAGCGAATCGATTAAAAAATGCGTATTTTTTATTGGGTGGATTCGGGCAACAGAAATAATTTTCAACACCCCGGGTTTTTTTTCAATTGTTTTTTCTGGTTGTCGCGGAATAGTTGTGCAGTTGGGAACTATGTGAATACGAGAGTTATCTCCAAATATCCGCAAAACATCGTCATATTCGTTTTGGTCAGTAACATGAAAAGTAATTTGTCGTAAAAATTTCCATTTCTTTAACAAGTAGAGAAACACTTGTTTCTTCCAACTCTTTATTTCTAGTGCCGATGGTTTGAGCATTCCTCGAGGCGCAAGAATTACACGATGATTATTCTTAATTCGACTTAGCACAAATAAGGGAAGCAGAGTAAAAGATCGCGAGAACATGCCATTGAGCAGCACGGTGGCATTTGCTGATTGTCGAAGTATTTCTTGTATCAACCGAAATCGCGAGAATCCTGGACGACAATACAAGACATTAATTTCTCGATCGTATTCTGCCCAGCGGTTCGGCGAGATTGAAGCATAAGGTTTTCGATCGCCAAAGTCTCGATCGGATGTGATAATTTTCACGTCAAAATAATCGCGCATGGCATAGGCTAAATTAACGCAGGAGGTGATTGGTCCTCCGGCGCGGTATCCGGGAGCAAACCAATCGGACAGAATGATAAGCTGAGGTTTTCGAGACAATGTCATAGAGTTCTATAAATAAGAAGAATCAAAAAGTAAATAACGAAAAGGCTAAGTGGACCTTAATTTTAAAGTCTTTACTCAGCGGCCTCCATTTCCTTGTAGATTGCCAGATATTGTTCTGCAATATTATTCGCATCAAAGCGTTCTGCATTTACTCGCCCATTGGCGATCAGCTTAGAGCGATAATCGACATCTTTAATGACACGTCTAATGCCCGAACGGATCGACGCGCTATCGAAGGGATCCACAAGACACGCTGCGTTGCCTGCTACTTCTGGCATCGATGAAATATCACTGGTCACCACCGGTCGACCGACAACGTTGGCTTCGACAATGGGCATTCCAAAGCCTTCATAGGTGGAGCAGAAGGTCAAAAGATCACATTGTTGATATTCCCTTACAACTTCATCGAGACTCAGGTTAGAACAATTTTCATACTCAATTTCGTTCGCATTGAGTTGAGTGCGCAAGGCGTCTGTAAGTGGACCAATAATTTGAAGCTTGCACGATAATCCTGATAAAGAAGTAATAAGTCGCTCAATATTTTTGTTTTTCTTTGTCCCGACCTGAAGAATGCGCGGGCAAGAAGCATTAAATTCTTTCGGTGACCATTTGAAATGTGGAGAAACGGCAACTGGGATGACTCGAATTTTTTCGTCCGGCACATCCACATACTTGAGGATATCTTTTTTTGCAGATTCTGAAATCGTGGTGATCATTTGTGCCGACTTGGCCGGCAGTCGAAACCAAATCCAATCAAGTAGTGCTTTTCGTAAGCCCTGCTTTCCATCCATGACTCCAGCGTCAAGAATGGTTAATAGAGTACGCTTTCGTGACAGAAGAAGAGAAGCATAATTTATATCTCCGGTAATATGATTGAGTTCGCCTTGATGCAATGCGGCAGAAAAAGCGATTAAGGTTCTGCGGATAAGTCCATTGCTATAGAACGGAGCCCGATGCACGGTCGGTCGGATGTCACCAGAAAGTCGATGTCGAAGATCATCAAAAATGAATTCCAGACTGTAGTTTTGCTTGGGGCGTGGTTTGCGCTGCAAATAGGAAACGTGAATTGGACGTTTTCTCGCACTAGATTCAGGTTTTTTCGAATAAGTGATCATTTGGTTTTGCAAGTAGGTCTTCGGCCAACGAATGACACAGATGTTTGTCTACATGTTTCGTGCTGTGATGGGCGTTGATAAAATCAGAGGTATATATAAAGCCTTATCACGAGGTCTGCGTGCCCACACGGAGAGGACGACGTTTGTTTTTAGAATGAATCGTACGCGCAACACTTTTTGTCTTGTATTTATTTTTGAGTGAGCCAAACAGGTTTGGTAATACGAGGTAAACCATAAATACAATCAACGTTGCCTTTGTGAGATGGTTGACGACCACCACAAACTCAGTATCGGGTTTCACGGCTTGAAGGAAAATCAGTGGTAAGCAGAGCAGGAAATAGCTGTTGCGTTTTCCCAGACCGATAAAGAATGCAAATATGCGGTTAAATAAGATGCCTAAAATAAGCATAAGGATAATACCACCGTTTGTTCCATAATTAACATATGCTTCGCCGAGAAGGCCCAAGCACATTGTGGTGTCCGTCATAATATAAAGCCCTGTGTAGCGGAGAAAGTTTTCACGCCCACCCGCTGTGGTTTTGTTCTTATCTAAAAAACGCGGCACGAGACTAGAATAAACCGCTTCCTTAATGGTTTCTCCATTTGCAAAAGGTTCTACGGTCGGGACATATTGCATGGTCTTGGAGATAATCCATCCTTGGTTCAAGCGAGCCAATGCGACATGCCGGAAGTCATTATTTTCATAGACAGATCCCAATGACCAGAATGTTTCACTAAGCAGAGATACTAAACTCGTGTCTCTACCTTCTTTAAGAGCTTCGCGATATTCGGCTTTTACACCTTGCAAAGTCAAAAGTACGAGGGCACCACCAACAAAAAGAGAGATTTTGAGTGTATGTGATTTAGGAAGGCGCAATAGGATAAATGTAGCAATAAAACATCCCCAGAAAAATAATTCGCCGAACATTCCTTGTTCCGCTGAGTTCAGATAGCTAGAGAATAAAACGCAGGTAAATATAAGCCATCTAAATCGATACCCACTTACAAATAAACAGATCGCACCGACGTACTTAAATTGGGCAGCCAGGTAGAAGAAGAAACGCATGCTTGGCTCTATTGCACCAAGTGAACCCAGTATTCCAATTCCTAAGAGATAGAATCCCAGCGTTTGTATGTTTTTGCCTTTCGAGATATACAGGCTGAGGCTGCGCATGCCCTTGATGGGATAAAAAAGGGCCGCAATAAAAGCTGCAACAGCCGGAATGACATATTGGAAATAGGTATTTGGATGGACATACATCATGTATTTATGATGAATGTAATCACTTTGGTACATTAGTAGCGGGCCAATAACACACTGCAAAACAATAATCAGTGCTGCGAGTTCCAGCATAGTGATTGTATGATCGATTTTTCTGTATAAGCGAGCTGAGACGAGGAGCAGCATGGATGCCCCGAGCCATCCATTAGGTAATACTTCCAGAAACCCACATGTGCCTATAATTATCATGAACAGCGAGTCGTAGTACGTAGTGATCGAAATCTTACGACTGGTAGCCGAAACAGATCGGCTTCGCCGATTGTGACTTGCAGAGTTAAGCAGTATCGGATTGGTCATTTTTGTGGCGCAGTCGGAGTGACGATAAAAGTAGTGAATTAGGCAGCTGATCGAAGTTTATTTCCAATATTGGAAGCCAATTGTTCGCACGACCAGCGGTCAATAAAACAACCACAATGGGTACCTTTCAGCAGCAGTCCATTTCGTTCGCAACATCTTTGCATCGCTAAATGAAGGGACTCGACAGAATTGGCTTTATGGATGTATCCGGTGGATTCGTCGGACACAAGATCGCGAGCACAGCCAACCTTATCGCTCACGATAACTGTTCTTCCGGATGCCATGGCTTCGTTGACTGCAAGGCCCCATGTTTCTCCAGGACCTGCGGAAGGAAGGCACACTACATCGCCCAGTCGATAGACCACGGGCATACGCGACTGATTTTGGAATGGAACAAAATGGATATTTGTAGCACTTGAAGCTTGTTTTTTTAAATCGGATTCGCAATCGCCATCGCCAACAAAAATAAGATGTTGCTTAGTTTTGGGGGAAAGTTTTTGGAACGCACGCAGTAATAGATCCGGTGATTTTTTTTGAATTAATTTTCCTACAAATAAGAAAACAACGCTATCGGTAGGAATTCCGAGCGATGATCGCCACTGATTGGCTTCCGTTTCATGCATCGTGGCATTGTCAGAAAATCGTTGGTTATCCACAGCGTGAGGAGCAAACGCCAATTGATTTTGTTTCATGCCATATTTTTGAAAGTAGTCATAGTTATTGATGCCAACAAAGAATGCAGTATCAACGTATGAATAAACGTGGCGAAGAAAAATTTTTCGCAGACGACGCCGAATTCCATTCTGCGCATCGAGTAATGTCGAGTCGCCCCGAAAGTAGACTGGTATTCTTCTAGAGAAATACCGCATCGCGCTGAGATGGGAACGATAGTTCCACCCCATCACAAGGACTGCATCGGCACCCCATGCTTCGATAGGTCCCGTAATGTCACTGTTAAGGTTCCAAAAAGTCTTTTGCTCGATTGTGGGTCGCGGAGCAACAAGTTCGTAATCGTATCCATTCAGAAGTGGAATGTCCCAGGCAATGGGGCGATTGAAATCAGGATCATATTTTGCATTCTCATCTGCATGCCAAGTGTAGAATACACATGCCTCAATCCCCTCCTGGGCTGCAAGGCGACGAAACCAGGGGACGTTGTATTGAATAGGATGTGTCGAAATGATTGCTAGTCGCTTCATGATGCAATTCGAAAAGTACGATTCGATAAAACGCGGTCAAAAACATTGACGAGTTGACTTGTCATTGCACAAGCCGTGTAGGGTGCAAATTGCTGCCAGTCTGTTTGTGGTACTCGCGAATAAGCTTTTGGTAAAAACCAGCGTTGGTACGTCTCTTCGGCAACCGATTCAATGGTACTACGGTTATCAAAAGTGATGGCCGTTCCAGACTTGGTATTGTTGATGACTTCATTGACGGAGCTTTGCTTGTGAAATAGCGTAAGCAGCGGACGCTTGGCGAGAATATAAGGATAAATTTTTGATGCCGTGTAACCTGGGTCATCAGAACCTGGAACGAAAAGCGCATCGGCGCGGGTCAGTCGTTGCAGGGTCTCGAAATAAGGAATCCGATCCGGGGTTTCTTTGACGAGGGTGGCAAGCCCAAATTCATCGGCAGCCTGCTGCGACCAATTCTTGCCGGTTCCGGCTGCGGCATAGTCTGTTCCGAATAGTCGGATTCTGAGGGAGTTGCTTTGAACCACGCCCGCATTTAAAGCTTTTGTTACGCTACAAAAAAAAGCACGTAGCGAAAATTGCATATCGCAACCTGCGCGGCCAATGTAGAGCCATTCTTGTGTGTCGGTTGGCTTATCGCTTGAAATTTGAAGGTCAAATTTTTTAAGACTTTCAAAATCGTGTTCTGGTCCACCAAACGGAATCACATGAAAGGGAACGCTATCGAGAAACGGGTACTTTGCAACCAGATCCGTCTCATAGTGCGGGGAAACGGTTGTGATTGCCGCCGCGTGCCGGAGTGTTGCCGGCTCTTGCCAACTGGCAATGGTTTGTGTGAGGCGGTGCTTTAATTTTCCACCTGGAGGACGTTGTTGGTGGTTGCGATAATAGTCATTGACCCAGGGGTCCTGAATATCGAGTACATAAGGCACGCGAAATTTTTTCTTCCACTGGGTTGCCAATGGTAAAACGCCAAACTCGGTTGTAGAAAAGTAAATCAGATCAAACTTCTTGTTGGTAAGTAACTGCTGTCCTCGACGATTGAGAGGTTGTTTGGCCCGCCAGGAGAGACCCCCGAATCCAATTTTTCGAGTCAAAGCTTGAGAGGTCGCTGGCACAGACTCGACCGATATTTCCTCGGGGATCGTTTGGAGAAGGTAAGGGTCTTGGGGTGCTTCGACAAACCGTGCGTCAACACACAATACGGTGGGTTTCCAGCCGTATTCTCGGAAATAGGGTAAGGCCATGCGGACCCGTTGATGATCTGCGGCGTTGACCGGTGGGAAGCGTGGTGAAATGACTAAAACTTTTTTCATGTTTCACAATGTTTATTAGGTGAGAGCATCAGAAACGCTGGAGAGCAGAATATGTTTTGATTCTTCCCAGCAATATTTTGTTTCTGCGAGTTTGATTGCTTCTTGTTTGTCTGTTTGAATTCGACTTTGATCTGCAAGTATTTTATTTAAGATACTTGCTAAACTAGTTGCGCTATCACATTGGAAGGTATGCAATAAATTTGGATGTGCATCGCTTATTTCTTTTTGTCCAGCAGTATTACTGGCTAAAACAACGAGACCAGCTAAAAGATATTGGAAAATTTTATTTGTAATTGTCAGATCTCTACTTCGGCAATGCGATAGTTCACCTGCAAATCCAATGTCATGTTCTGCTAGTCGTGATAAGAGTTGATGGTGTGGCACACAAGGATGAAAAAAAAGTTGATGTTTTGAGTCGTGAGGCATGCGCGATCGTAAGTTATCTTCATAGCAAGGGCGACATCGACCGCGAATATGAATCTGAACTGGTATTTTTACTTCAACAAGCGCGTCAACAAGGGTTTCAAGTCCTCGTTCGGGCCCTACCGTTTGAGAAAACCAAACGATCGAGGGCGTTTTGCGATCGGTACGGTCGATGGCTTTTCCGTCGAGCGAATTACGTTCATGTCGAGAGAAGGTGTTGTACACGACTTTAGGGAGAGGGCAGTTATAGGCCTCCGATAGTGCTGAGCCCATCACATGCGACGTCGTGGTGGCGTAGCAACCACCCTGAAGAAGTCGTTTTTCCCAGCGGCGAAGCAGGTAACTAGGTCGAGATTTTCGATCTTTTGAAGATAGATCTTCTGAGTACCAATCTTCCAGGTCTATCGCTACGCGTTCCCCCTCCTTCAAGAGTTGATGACCGACCCAGAGTGCCTGTTCGAGATGCACGATATTTAAGTCTGCCTTACGTCGACGACAGAGTTCCAGCAACTCAGGGCCAACGTAACCGAGTTGTCGTACATTTCCCCATCCTGAGGCAGTATAAATTTTATTCCACACGCGACAGCGGAATCGTGCTCCAAACCAACGTAATCGTTGCCAGAACGATTGAATTGAATTGTCTATTACAGGAGTTACAGTCCAGTCTTTGTTCACCGAAAGGGCAGTTTCAAGAAAAGCATCTCCGGGATTCAAGATCGAAGAAAAAACTTCAACTTCATGCCCAGCTTCTGTCAGCGCATCGGCCTCTTTCACAACTCGTGGGTTGTTGGAAAGTTGGATGCCAGAAATGATGTTAATTTTTGCCATTAAGCTGCACGGCCAATCCAATGAGAAGTCGAGTCACCAGAAGTGTGTTGGGCGATTCCCTGTTGATTCAGCGGTTCTACTTCGTAACCAAAATTCTTCAGCAAACGAATGCATTGAGAGGCAATTTTTTGTGAATGCGCCTCAAGAATAATATTGGGCCGATGTTTTTCAAAAAGTTTTGCGCCTCCCTCGAGGACCAGTTCTTCAGCGCCTTCAACATCGATTTTGATTAGACCCGGCGGGGGTATTTTTCCGGTTGCGATTAAATCATCCAGTCGACATGCATTCACTGCCAACTTCCCCATGCCTTCTGCCTCTGGTTGAAAATCACTTTTGAGGACCTTGCCCATGCTGGTTTCCGGCATGAGAACGAATTCAACCGTTCCTGTATGGTTTCCTATCGCCATTTCATGAATCACGAATTTCAACTGTGGATTCAGTTCAGGAAGGCTTCGAAGCTGTTTGGTGTTCTCGGGATTGGGGTCAAAGCAATGCACTTCACTCGCACCCGCAACTGCCATAACACCTGAAAGAAAGCCTCGATGAGCGCCAATATCAAAACATGCTTGACCAGGTACGACCGCATCGCAAATTTTTGTGGCAACTTCCGCTTCGTACGTACCGGTCCATATTTGTTTGTCTTGAGGTAGCTGCACAAGATAGTTCAAGCCCATTGCAGGACCCGCGTTTATTCGATGTACAAATTCACGATCGGCGAGAAAAGTAGAAAAAAGTTGCCGTTGGAATTGTGCAAGACCAGGGACCGAGCGAATCCAATGACGAATGCGCCACGGAATAAAATTGACGCTCCGTTCGATCACAGATTGTTTTGTTGAGATCATTGTTTTTCCAAAATAATAGAGAAGTATCATGCGGCAATCTGCGAAGAAATACTCGCAAGATGTTTTTCGATCAGGTTGATTTGATCTGTATATCGATTTGCGAGTGCAAGTCTAAGGCGAGCATCCCGAAGTTGCTGGTTATTTAACTTCGATATATTTTCCACAGCCTGCTTAAACAAGTAAGGAAGTTCTTGATCGTCAGTCGAATTTGGCATCAAGAATAATTCCGGAGAGAGATGTTGGTAAGTATCAAATTGACTTGAGACTACGACCCGACCCGTGCTTAGATACTCGAGTAGCTTGTGTGAATTAGAACGGTCAGATTCTGTCGGATGCAGAGAGTAGGAGAGGAAAAAAAGATCCATCTTTCGCATTGCACTGGCCAGCATGGTGGGGGCGACCGGTCCATGCAGTCGCACATTTTTTCTTTGTTGCAACCACGCGATAAAATCTGCAATGACTTGCGATTGAGAACCAGAGTTTGAATCAATTGAGCAGGGACCCCAAAAATGAAATAGCACCTGTGAGTTTTGCGAGACGATTTCCCGGATAATTTTTCGATTCACTGGTGGGCGAACCAAATTGCCCGCGTATCCGGCCTGTAAAGGTTTGTTTGCGACATAGGGTTCCGTTAACCGTTCTCTTGCGATCGCTTCGAAGGGAACTGCTAAACCGTGATTGACAAAATGTGCAGATGAATGACATTCAAATTGGGATAGGATTTTTTGGGAGACGGCAAGCACAATATCGGCTGATCGAGCGATATCAATCTGTCGGTGATTGGATAGAGGATCAACAGGATGAAATATAGTACGTCGTGCTTTAAATTCGCGAAGATTAGGAAATCGATTTGGTTCAAAAGACCAAACGAGATCAAGCGAACGGGGAATCTGATTCGTTATGAGTCGGATACGTTTTTTCACAATTTTTTTGTAAAGCCCATACGCGTGAAACCGAGTTTTGTCTAAAAGGGAAGGGCGATAAGAAATTATTTCAATGCGCGGTTGGTTTTTTGCGGTTCGAATCGAAACAGGGCACGATATTTCAGGGTTCGGGGGTTCAAGAAAGTAAACAGTGTTATTTCGTGCGGCAAGTTCGCTTGCGTAGTGATGCTTGGATATTGCAATGTGATCCCATGGTTGCGGAGAGATAATGAGAATCGTCTTATTGCGCAGAGTATCCGGTTGACCATTTGACGGAGTGGGACATTGCGCACTACCAGAGAGATTGAGCGATAAATCTTCTGCCATATGCAGTGCCACGTCCATGTGGAAGACATCCATTTAAATTTAGAATCTATATGTAATTATGCAGCGACCGATTTTTGTCGATCAAAGTTGGTTCGTTGGAAATCAGCTGCTGCTTCAGCGACTTGCACGAGGTCTTCGGCAGGTAATTCTGGATAAAGCGGAAGTGATAGGATCTGTTTTGCATGACCATACGCAATTGGAAAATCTTCTGGTGTATGACTAAGACGTGCGTATGCTGGATAGAACGGAAGTGCTTTGGGGTAATTGATCAAGGTGGGAATGCTGTGACTTTTCAAATGTTCTCGAAGTTGTTGTCGATCGGTAACGCGTATCACATACAGGTGGTAAGCATGTTGACACCCTTTTCGTACAGAAGGACAGGTGAGATGCGGTGTATCCGAAAGCAGCGTATCGTAGTGCGTGGCATGTTGCCGGCGCAGTTTGGTCCACTCTCTTAGGTGAGGAAGTTTCACGTTGAGGATTGCCGCTTGAAGGCCGTCCATGCGACTGTTAATGCCCTCAATCTTGTGTGCATTCTTTCCACCATGCCGCGCCAAAAGTCGCGCATAGTCCGCATATTCTCCACGATTGGTGACGAGGCATCCAGCGTCTCCCATTGCGCCTAAATTCTTACCGGGATAAAAAGAGAAGGTGGCGATATCGCCAAAGGTACCTACGTATTGTCCCTCATATTCGGCGAGATGCGCCTGGGCGCAGTCTTCAATCACCCAGAGATTATGGCGATTGGCAATCTCCATGATTCGCTTCATGTCGGCTGGCTGTCCATAGAGATGGACGACTACGATGCCCTTCGTCTGAGAAGTAATATGCTGCTCGATTGCATCGGGATCGATACAAAAATAATCGGCCTCGGTATCACAGAAAACAACCTTGCCTCCCGATTGTGTGATGGTTTCGCTCGTAGAGATCCAACTATGGGCAGTTGTGATAACCTCATCATCTTGTTGAATGCCCATCGTTCTCAAAGCAAGATAAAGGGCATCGGTCCCATTGCCACACGATACACAGTGCTTCACGTTCAATAACTCTGCAAAGTTACGCTCAAATGTTTGCACACGTGTACCGCCAACAAAGGCTGATTCAGCAATTACTGCACTGATCGCTGAATCCATTTGGTCTTTGATTGACAAATATTGGCGATGGAGATCGATAAATTGCATCAATGATTCTTTCATTCTTCTCATTTGAAGTGGTTAATAAATCTAAATTGAATGACGATTCAATTTACGCGGCAATACAATTATTTTTATTCTGAGACAAATTATCTATCTCGGATGGAATCTGTTCGTCCTGCGTTGTCATCCACTCATATTGTGTATTTTTTAGAGCATCTCTTACCTCGTGTAAGTTGCGAACCGTATCTGCAATTGATGCAGTGTTCACCTTTGCATTTTTTAGCACTACCTGGGGAGATGCTAGTTGGAGAGAATCACAAATCTTGTGAAAAGCCTTGATTGGCGATCCAAGAATATCGCGCTGATACTCGAGTTCTATAAATCGCATTCTATTTTGTGAGTGACCGAATTCACGAATCTGTTCGCTTATAAAGTCGTAGCAGTGAAATAACTCTCTTATTGGTTTACCGCCCATTTGTGTGCTGTCGCAATTGATCTTTATTTGATTCAGAGGCACTTCTGTTCCTGGTAATGCTTCATATCTATTTTTGCCTATTGCCACTGTCGCTGATACAAGTTGCCGCAAAAAGTGTTTTCGGGATAAAAAGATTAAGTGTGTAATTTTTAGCTCGCGCAAGTACGAAAAAAAATGCGGTAGACTCATGTTCAGTTGAGCACTGCTAAGATGCATGAAAGGGAGAGGCTTAAGCTCAAACCCGAAAACAGATCTTGATGCACGAAGTGATCGAAGGCGGATAAGTCGCTTGGGATTTTTAGTAATTGCACATTCAGGCAATAGATTTTGTTTGCGATGTTGAAGGATTTCAGAGTCCCAAGTAATTTTCGGATGCTGTCGAAGAAGATTGCCCACGGCAGTGGATCCGCAGCGGCCGAAGTGTAGCATAAGCACATTTGCTTTGCGCCTTGGTCGTGTTAACCGCCGGCTGAGTAGTGGAAGGCAGCGGATCAACGATTTTGCGAATATTATAGGACGCATAGGGGGTTGAATTTGATCTGGCATCATATCTTTCGAGGGGCATTTAGGCTATTTGAAACGCGAGTCTGATAATCCAGACACGGGTTATTTACGTATCGTGAATTAGTCCGCTTTAGTTTCCGGGATTAAGGCGAAGGAATTGCGCCGGGTTGCCACAATAAACGCCCGGCTTTGTAATATTTTTTGTAACGACTGCACCGGCACCTATCACAACATGGTCGCAGATCGTGACAGGAAGAATTGTGGCGTTCGTGCCTATCGATACATTGCTACCGATGAATGTTGCCTTCCAATTACTGCTGTCTCCACCAGCAGGCCTGCCGTCCTGAAAGAGATCATTCACAAACATGACTCCGTGCGAAATGAAACAACTTTTACCAATCGTTACGAGTTCACAGATAAACGCGTGCGACTGAATCTTGCTCGATGCACCGATCGATACTCCTTTTTGTATTTCGACAAATGGGCCTATAAAACAGTCGTCCCCGATTTGGCAATCGTAAAGATTGCAGGGTTCGACTAGGCGGACATTCGTACCGAAGGATACATTTTTAATACAGGCGCGTGTGATTTTGGGTTCCATTGTTCGGAAGCTGCGGTGTAAATTTTTTCAATGATTTCAACAGTTTTTAGTCCTTCGAATCCATGTGTTGCAATAATGCCGTCATTCGTCAGTACATCGACAACGTTTTCGTAAACTCGATCGTGATTTGACATCGAACCGACATATTCACCATATTGATTGGCTGGCTTTCCTGGTGGCAAATTGCCAATACTTCCCTCAGCAAGATTCTGATACTCGAGTTCGTTAAGGTACTGCCCGCCAATTTTGATCGTTCCTTTGTCTCCAAAAATTGCGATCGAACCCTCCATATTCTTAGCGTAACTATTAATCGTAAAATGAACTGTTCCAAGAGTTCCATTTGCGAATTCAAGCGCAACGACGCCACAGTCTTCAAATTCGATAATATCTTGATGATTGTGATTTGCGACAAAAGCGCGGGCGGACGTGACATCGCCGATTAACCAATAAAGTAGATCAATAAAGTGGCTGAACTGAGTAAAGAGACAACCACCATCGAGGTCACGCGTGCCCTTCCAAGAATTTTGATAATAATTTTCATTACGGTTCCAGAAACAATTGAGCTGAACGCTCGAGATATTTCCAAGATTTCCTTCGTCAATCAGTTGTTTCACTGCCGCGACGGGAGGATTAAAGCGATTTTGTTTGACGACAAAAAGTCGACGGCTTGCACGCTCGGCTTCGTGGAGCATCGCACCGCAGTCCCTGGTCGATAGCGCCATTGGTTTTTCACACAGTACGTGGCAGTTGGCGCGAAGTGACTTAATTGTATGGTCTGCATGCAGTCCATTCGGGCTGCAAACAGAGACAACATCAATCTCTGACTCCTCAAGCATCTGTTGTAAATCAACAAATGGATCAGCATCATAAGTGTCAGCCAGGGTTTGTACTTTGTTCTCCTCGATGTCGCACGCCGCGACAAGTTTTCCGAACCGATTAATGTGTTCAGCATGCCGCTGTGCGATGCGTCCACAACCAATAATTGCAAACCTTAAACGTTTTTTTGATGTAGACATTTTCAGGCAACTTTTTTGTAGAGTTGCTCCATTAAGAGGTCTTGGCTTGGATAACTTATGAGCACCGCACGGTGGACGCCATGAAACACAAACATGCTGCCTGCCGATACAGCGGAAGCATATCCTTCAGAAACGGCGGCAAAAAAATCTGTTATCGATTGCGCACCACCCGCTGCAATTATTGGAACTGAAACGGAATTGGTGACTTGTCGAATCAAATTGATGTCATACCCTTTTTGAGTTCCGTCGCGCTCAATCGAGTTGAGATAAATTTCACCAACTCCAAGTTCAACTGCCATCCGGGCCGCTTCTATAACGCCGAGCCTCGTGCATTTTGTTCCGCACGAGGTGTAGGTCTTGTGTTTTCCTAGCCACGTACGTTTCGTATCTAGAGAAGCGACGATGCTTTGAGATCCGAAAGTGTTGGCCGCACAACGAACCATCTCGGGATTCGATCTTAGAGATGAATTGATGACGACTTTCTCGACACCGGCAGAGAACAGCGATCGAACTTGATCGAGGTCCGATATGCCTCCACCGTAAGCGACTGGCATAAAACATTCGGAGGCAATTTTTTCCACCATTTGTATATCAGGGGGACGTTTTTTGCGCGAGGCATCGATATCTAAGAGGATTAATTCATCGACTTCTTTTTCATTGAAAATTTTGACTGCGTTAATCGGGTCACCAACATACACGGAGTTACGGAATTGGCGTGTTTTGACCACGCCCCCGTTTTTTAACAAAAGAGTAGGGATAACTCGGATGCGTTTCATTGTTGAATCAAGTTAATTAAGGGCCGCATAATTAGCCAGAAGTTTTTTTCCAAATCGATGGCTTTTCTCGGGATGAAATTGCACACCATAAATGTTTTCTTTTTCTATTCCAGATGGAAAGGAATAGCCGTAGCTTGCACTGAACAACACGTCTGACGGAGAGTGGCAGCGAAGATGATAGGAGTGGACGAAATAGAATCGTGAATCGGTAGGCAGATCTTCTGCGAGACGACTTGGCTGGTTAAGTTCCACATTACGCCATCCCATGTGTGGAACGCGCTCATTGACGGTGAACGCTGCTTTGTCAAATTGCACTGTTTCTGCATCAATCCAACCAAGTCCCGTGAGGGTTCCCTCGTCGCTGCGTTTTGTGAATAACTGGACACCAAGGCAGATGCCTAAGATGGGGGTTTTTTCGACTAAGACTTTTTGACTGAGTATATCGATTAGGCCTAATTCACGGAGACTGTGCATCCCATGATCAAAAGCCCCAACGCCTGGGAGAATCAGTTTTTGGGCCCGACTGATTTTTTTAGGATCACTTGAAATTTCACACTCTGCGTTTAAGGAACGCAACATATTGCGTATCGACGCCAGGTTTCCAGCGCCATAGTCAATGATCGTGATCATGCCGAGCTTCCCTGCTCAAAGCTAACTTGACAAGCAATAGCACTCCCCGCTTTCTTCGATGGAAAGCGTGGATGCAGAGGGAGGATATCGATACCTTGAACTTCGGTAAACACCGATTTCAGAAACGGTCGAATACAGTTTTCGCTTGCCCCGTGCTATCAGTACTTGCGGTCGTACTGGGCAAGCAAAAACGCTGAAAGATAGGCTGAAGCCGTAGTGTTTCCTTATGGCTCCCAAGTGGTAACTACTGCTGGGGCTAGCAAGCAGCAAAGTTGGCTGCTGGAGGGCATACCTTGGAGCCCGATTAAATATCCTACGCGGCGAGTCTTTTTGTTACCGCACGTAGCGGTCTTCGGAAGCAATTCAGGAAAGGATACTGCACAAAAAATCCAAGTTCCGTTGCGAAATCTGTGTGTGGTCGGGGCAACTCGCACATCAAGTTATTGAATTCAGATTCACTGAGGCCAAATTTTTTGATGACAAACTCGCGGTCCTGTTTAATCTGATCGATATCGCAAATGGGCTTTTGTAATTCGCAAAGAGCGTCTTCACGTGATATCTGTCCAGAAAAAATGAGATCTGAAAGATGCGCCTTTCTCTTATCGATTCCGAACTTTGTTGGCAGGATGTACCCCTGGTAAAAGCGAGTAAAGATTGATTCGTAGTGCTTGCCACCATAATCTCGCCAATGGAGTTCTCGTATAATTCTTTGTTTTACCTGAGCCTTCTCATAGGGTACGAAATTGAGAATGGACCACTGCTGAATGCCTTTCCACTGTTGATAGTACCGCTTCACCTTCCAGTTCATCAGAGGATACGTCCTCATAGGCACACGGCCGAATTTTCGATGGATGTCCTTGATGTGAACATGATCTGCTTTATGCCAGATCCAATGTGGTGGTAACGTCGTTTCAGTCACAACGTTCGTACCACTCAAAATATGGCGAATATTATGTTTCCCCGCCTGATGAAACAGTGTTGCAAATATTGCGTGGTCGGTGACCACTTCAATATCAACGACCGAAGCTCGCAAGAAGGCCATTTGGATATCACGAAACTCTTCCCAATCTATAACATACGTAAAAAGATCGATGTCAAGTTTGGTCACGATACTTTCAATATTTTTAACTGCTAGTTCCGAGTTCCAGCCGTTGTCGAGATGAACGCCAAGAACACGGAGGCCAAACTGCTTGGCCAGGAGTGCCACATAAGTGCTGTCGACTCCGCCACTGAGACCCACCACAACATCGTACTCTTTGCCTGCGCCATCTTTCTTGATCTTGTCTAATTTCTGTTCCAATAAATGCTCGCGTTGGGCAGGATCGGGAAGATGATTTTTAGCGGTTTCAAGATATTGAGGGTAATAGTTACACACACCCTGCTCATCAAACGTCATATCTGGATCGTCGTTCGTATCCAATACACATTTAGTGCATTGCCGGTACGTTGTGTTTTTTGTTGCTGCAGTTTTTTGCATAATCATGCTGCTTTTAGATGATTCGAGTGATCAAAGGCTTTAGCGTACGCCGAGGTGAGATCGCTGACGAGTCGTTTTTGACCAAATCGCTCAATTGCATCTCGACGAATTGCATCGCTGTCGTAGATGTCATGAAAACGAGACATGTGGTCGAGAGCTTTGGCCAGAGCAGAAATATTCTTTGGTGGGAAGAGTATTCCGTTCTGCTTATTGACAATACAGGAGGGGCCACCACAGTCAGCAGCGATGACAGGCTTTCCTCGCACCAATGCTTCAATTAAGACAACACCGAACGTTTCATAATGACTTGGAAGAACTAAGCAATCACAGCGATCGATAGCGTCGCGCACAGCTCGACGTCCAAGACGTCCTACCAGCTTAATCTGCTTTCCAAGGCCTAAGTCCAAAATTCGCCGTTGTAATGAGTGATCCTCAGGACCGTCACCTGCGATGATCAAATGTGCGTTATTGCCGCGCATTGAAAAATGAAATGCCTCAATCAATTCTGCATGCGCTTTAAGTGGGATCAAGTCACCAATACTTAACAAATGAAAAGTATCTGAGGGCGCGATCGCTGCGGAAGTAGCTTCTGTAAATTCCGTGTCAATAACGTTAGGCATCCACTGACATCGGTCTGCAGGAAGGCCAACATGTTCCTGAAGGTCTTCTGCCAATCGGGGACTGACAACCCCAACTACAGATGCGTTATCTAATACTTTGCGCAATGGCGTGATCAGAGAAGGGGGAATCAATCGGCGATGAAAATAGGAACTGTGTTCTGTAAGCACAAAAGGGATGTTGTGTGTATCTGATAATCGCTGCGCTAAAATCCCCGCCGGATTACTGTTATGTGCATGAATCAAATCCGGCTTGCCGTGTAAGTCTACATAGGCTTGGTAGGCTTTTAGCCCCGCGTGGACCCATCTTTTGTAATCGGTGCGTTCATTCGGCCGACCGTGGTAGAACCCAGCGATGCGAAGCGTGGGAATACCGTGGACCGCTTCTTTTGATATAAAGCGTGCTAGACGAAATAGTTTGTTGTAAAGCAGTAGTGGAAGATCCAATAGCCGATACGTTGCGAGTTTGTTTCTGGCTGGCTTACCGACGAGGCGAAAAACTATTTCCTTCAATAGCATCGGAAGAGAGTATTCCAGCTTGATGGAAATAACGCCCACTTGGTATCCCGCATTTTTTAATGCCAGACATTGATGGAGTTGAAAAATGCCGGCCTGATGGGATTCGGGAGGCTGAAATTCTTCGGAAGGAATGACAAGAATATGGCGATTGCCCGCATTCTTTTTTGGTTTATTTATGATCATATACGAGTTCGCAGAACTTGTTCTGAAGAATAAGACGCGCTAGCGACTGTCGCTGAAAACCAGCCCGTTCAATAGCTCGCCAAGATGCCGGATTATTTTTATGCGCATAAATCCAATACTGCTGATCTGAATGCGTAGTCCCAATGTATTGAAGGAGGGAAGTGTATTGACCCTGCCGTCGATGGATCGCGGGCGTATAAAAATCATATAAAACAGTTGAGTTGTCATTACGGAACAGAAGTCCCACCTCGGAAAGTGGCATGACGGATCGACGCGTCGACCAGCCGTATGAAAAAACTTTTTGATGCGCATCTAATGTGCATACAAATTTATCACCCTCTGCGATTCTTTCTTTGTATTTTTCAGGGATTTCGATACCAGAACCACGCAGCAGTTTTTCGACGGCTTTAAAGTCATTGACTTCTTTAAAGATTCGGATGGTGTTTTGATTGCCATGCTGTCCGCTTGATTTCATATAGAATTTCCAACTCGACAAAAGAATCAACAGTCGCTTGATCGATCGAAAAAAAGATTTGTGTTCGTTCAACATATTCAAACCAACGATGGCCTAATCTTTTTGATGTAGCTATTGAGATAACCGAGTCGAATTCCGAGGCGGCTGAATCGTCGTCGCCCCATGCTTGCAAAAGACCGATTGTTTGCTGAGAATCGCACCATTTTCGATGACCCGCCATCGGTCCAATCAGTCTTGTAAGTTTCCGTGCCGCGCAAAAAATCGAAAGTCTTACAGCCATTGCGGATTGCCCAGTCAATGGCGTAATACAAATGAACTTTCCCAGGCGATAAATTACGGATTGCAGAATCATATATTGGAATGTACCAATAGAAGACGTTGTTCCAATGGAATCCAATGTGCCAACTGATGGGCTTTCCGTCCAAATTCATGGTTGAGCAATGCACAACAGAATGCTTTAAGCCTTCGATGGCTAAATTTGCAAGGTAATTTTCTGGTAATGCAGTTCCATATCTTTTTTGTCTCTCTTGCTCGAGTCGCGGTATCCAAGCGAGCACGGCGGATAAGTTGGATTCGTCATAGACTTGGAATTGTAGGTGGCCTAATTTACTCAGTCGTTTAATCTGACGCCGGACATCTCCTCGGAGGCTACCTTTTCTTGTTTGGAGAAAACTTTCGCCATCCTCGAATCCTGATAGGTCTGCGTAGGGTGCTTGTTCGGATGTCGGCTCAAAATAATCCGTGGTACTCGCCTCACAACGAATACGGGGAATTTCAATTTGATCACATAGATCACTTCCTCTTTCTCGTAATTCGTCGCTGAATGCCAACCAAAATTCTCGATCTAAGCAATTTGGGGTACTTGTAAGCGGATCGTGATAATCAAAGAGCCGTTGTCCAATGGGTTGTAGTTTTCTTAGGTATGCTTGTTTCCAGTCAGTTTTTTTGCGAACGAAAGGCCAGATGATTTCGGTACTGTCTTTGCTTGCTAACAAAAATGAAGGATGGAAATTATCTTTGCCCCCGAATGTTTCCAGCCACGCTCCTGTGACACTTGGATGAAAAAATGGACCATTATGATTTTTTGAAGCTAATTGTTGAATCGTGTAAGAAGAATCGGGTTTGCTTACGGCGCTCCAATCCAAAAGCCAATCAAATTTCCAGGAAGTTGTTGTAGAGATCATTTAAAAAATTCCAGGAATATCAACAAGGAAGTGTATTCGCAACAAGATCGCAGTATTCGTGGGGTAGGTGTTGCACAAAGACTTCGGCGTAGCCTCTTCGGCCACCGATGTTATGCATATGAAAGGCAGAAACGATTTCATTTCGCCATGCATAGTCGACGGGCCTGATAGCTGTGCGATAGAAAGAGAGAAGCGATCGCTTGCGCGACATCGCATGTGTAATGTCTACCGCAACATTGCAGGGGCACATCGACCATATCTCATAAGCATAGACAGTTTTGATGTTCGGGAAATGGCCAGTTTGATATGCCTCTTGGAAGATATAATTTGATGCGACATGGTCCGGATGTGAATCATTGATAAATGGAAGAAATACTGCGTCTGGCTGAAACGCCTGCATCAGTTGCCTGAGGCGATCTACATTTTCTTTTGTGGCACTGAGATTTCCATCCCCGTTTTTTTCCCAGCATTCAATACCTGCCCGTAGTTTGCTTGCGACACAAGCTGCCTCACGCAGTCGAATCGTGCTTCGAGTAGGTTCAGTAATGTTTGAAAGTACGTGGGCCTGCTTGCCATTTGTCATGTGTAGTATTTGTACAGAACCACCCGAAGCGATAATTTCCATTATCGTTCCTCCGGCACCAATCAATTCGTCATCCGGATGTGGTGAGAGAATCAAAGCACGCTTAGGGAGTGCATCGCCCTGCAGAAATATCGGTGAGTAAGCAGGTTCGTCACAACAAGTTTTCCAATCAGATAAATCGGCTAATTCTGTTTTGAACTGTTCATTAATAATCGTTCTTACCCAGCGCTCGTTTGCCGAATTTCTATGGGCCGGCATAAAATCTACTGGGGTGCTGCGCACACCGAATGATTGCGATGTCCCAATCTTCAGACACGAACGAAAAAAAGCGTTTGGAGATGTCGATCCAACTGAAATAATTTCGCTTTCAAAATCTATTGCTTCTAACGTTTCAGCAAGATCGTCTCTTGTTTTACAAAAGGTGTTGGTGTTAGCTAAAAAATTCGCTGCTTTTCTTAAACCAAGAGAGCGAAGAAGCTTGCGGGTCGCCCCTACGCCACGCGTTACGAACTTTCCAAAAAAACCTGTATGAAGTTTGGGGCGATTGCAAAGACGAATCTCCATAATTGCGACACCGTCATTATCAAGCACCCGCCGAATTTCCTGGAGAGACCATCGCATCCACGGGGTCGCATCAAGCCAGTCTTTTGCAATAACCATTTGGAAATGTTGGGATTGAAAATCCAAGTCGCCGCCGATGCCAACTGAATCGTTGATTCGTTGAGGGGTGAAACTTTTCGGCTTTTTGATGACGTGGACTTCCGCATGTTTTTTACATTCTCGAAGAATGGCGCTAGAAACGTTCCCCAGTGCTAGGATACGAGAGGGCCGATTGCCGTAAGAAGACCACCGTAAAAAATACGTTTTGAGCCTATCGGAGTTAATGTAACTTTGTTTATCTATCATCTCTGTAGTTTGCGTCTAAAGGCTAGTTAATCAAAGCTATCTGTTTTTTTACAAATCAATACTTCAGTAGAGGGAGTATATGAGGTGCAGTAAAGCATCAATAATTCAATTGGATAAAGAGCGGATCCAATAGCAGTGCCTAATTGTGGAAAGCGATTCAACGTGCGATATAGCATTGAAAAGAATTTTCTGTGAATCAAAATATTACTGTTTGACGGATCGTTTGTGAGAGCGAACATAGGAAAACGTCTTGTTATCTCCAGGCCATTATTCCCTAAGGCATCGATAATTTCTTGCTTAGTCCGTCCAACTTGGTGGTCGTACCGAAATCCTTTTTCAACAAGATTATCAGAGTAAATGAAGACCCCATTAGGTTTCAGGCATTTAGCTATGTTTTGAATAGCAGATTCATATCGTGCGTCATCGGTAATGTGGAAAAGCACGTCCAGGCAAGAAATTGCGTCAAATGATGATTCAGGTAAGCAGGTTTCTTGGTCCCCGATATCGATTTGTGAAAAGTCTGCGGAGGGATACTGCGACGTCAGCTTTTCGACTACTACATTCGTAATATCACAACCATGCACCGATGATGCGCCAGCATTCATCCACTCGGCGATGTAAAAACCAACTCCCGAGCCGATGTCGAGTACATTTGCTGTTGTGATATCGAGGCTCGTACTCCGTAGCGAACGCCGAAATACATGACTGCGAACTTTATACAAAAAATGATTGTAGCTTTCAGGAAGTCCAATATCTCCAACCCCCTTCAGGTTGAAATGCTGGGTTAAGCGTTTTTCCCAATAAGTTTGTGGATCAAATGAGGTTGCCATTAATAGTTTCCTAAGTGAAATATGCGTATACGGATTACTTAAAATTATTTTTACTCTTGAAAAATCGAACGCCAGGTGTGGTGGCACAGGCGGCTTTGAGTAAATCTTTAAGTCGGCATTTTGTTTTTCTGACAAACTGAGCGGCTCTAAAAGGAGATAAACGCTTAAGGGCTATATTGATTGCAAAGATTGCTGCATGATATCGAAGTTGATCCCTTGCCCTCATCTGCTGTGGGGTGTCGAGTGGGCAGGAATCTTGTGCAAGTGCATGCATTGCAGTGTCATGCCGAAGGGTCGCATAAAAGATGTCGTCACATGCGGATTGTTGGTCAGCATGTTTGCGATCCCAGTGAATAAAACCCGGCAAGAGCAGTACAGGGCTATGACTCGCAATCTTAAGCCACATTTCGAAATCACCAATCAGTCGTTTGCCACTAAATGTCCCCAGGTTGTCAAAGGTTTCACGTCGGATAACGACTGAACCTGGTGCGTTGCCAAACAGTCCTTGCTCAAGAAAGTGTTTTTGGAATGATTCTTTAGGCTGTAACAATTCAGGGAGAGGTTTTTCCTGAGAGTGACGTTTAGTCAGGCCAAGCCCCACGTTTGGATGTTGGTCCATGTAATGAACACAGACCTCGAGCGCATGTGGATAGAGAACGTCATCCGAATCGATGTACTTCAAATAGCGGCCACGAGCATACGAGGCGGCGCGATTGCGATTTGGATAATCACCCAAATTTTTCTCGTTCTGGTAAACGCGAATGCGGCCATCTTTTTTTGTATAAGACTGCGCAATTTCAAAAGATCCATCAGTGGAACAATCGTCAACGATAATGTACTCATAGTCATTGAAAGATTGTGCTAACACACTTTCAATTGTTTGTGCAATGAATGGTGCACGGTTGTAGCACGTAGTTAAAACACTGACCTCAGGAATGTATTGAGAGCTGATCATGGTAAAATATTATTGATGTTATGAATTGTTTAGGTAAATGTGCATAGTCTTGTGAAACGGATTCGATAAGAAAATCACGCTGCAATTTTGAATGTTTTTCCGGTACAGTTCTGGTGTAATTGATCGATCGCAGCGTCACCCTGTTTTAATGCAGTACGAAAATCGTGGCAGGCACGTCGCATTGCACGCTGGTTTGCCATGGTAAATCGAAGCCAGTAAAATTTGTCACGAAATGATAGTTCCCTTAAGGAAGACAAGGTTTTCACATTTGATAAAAATGAGCGGATCGACAGTGCAGGTGGCTGTGGTACCGCACCAAACAATCGATGACGTAGAAAGTTCATGGTGATCGACCGTTTGTATGTGATTTCTTTGTCTTCTAGGTGATAGTGATAGACTCTACATGCCCGGTCGTAGATGAGCGCATGTCCAGCTTTAATCGCGTCAATAGCCCAGACTGGATCTTCCCCATACGTTATTTTTTTAAAGGGAATATGATCCCTCAGTATGTTGGTGCGATACATTGCAATGACATCATCCCAAGAAGCAGCTTGAAGTTTTTTGTCGGCTGGGAGTGCGTCGAAGGCTTGGGGGTCAGCGAACGCAACCTTTTGAAAAACGGGTATCGATTGTGGCCTGAACCACTGGATCGGATTTTTATCTCGATGGTGTGGTACTACTTGCATGCCGCAAACACCGGCCACTTCTCTATCATGAAAGTGCCTCTGCATTCGCTCCAAAACTCGCCTGTCGTAGGCCATTCCATCGCCCACCGTCATCAGGGTCAGTTCGCCGGTTACTTCCCGCATCGCGCGATTTCTTGTTGTGCCATGGTTGAATTCTTCGCCTGGAATCTCCACAAGTTTAACTTGAGGGTATGCTCTGCAGATCTCGACAGTGCCGTCGGTCGATCCTGAATCGATTACTACAATCTCTTCAACATCAATGGTTTGGTTTGTCCAGCTATCCAAACAGGCGCGAATACCCGCCGCCTCATTTTTCACAGGGATCACGATAGATATAGTGAAGTTCATAGTGGAATCCTTTCCCCTGATGTACTTTTAAAATATGGAATAATTATGCGGCTTTTATCATTTTTGAACTTCCATGAAATTCAAGCAGCGCGGTATTTAATTCGCCGGACGTGCCGATATCGATGTAGCGGCCCGCATTGCAGGGATAACCTTTTACCAACATTTTTTTTCTCAGTGCTTCATCGAAGACGTCTCCTAAGACAGTTTCCGTTTGGCCGCCCGTTCGGTTTTGAAGAAACGTATCAATGAGTTGTGTGAAATCTGGAGACCAACAGCACGTTCCCCACATGTGTGTTAGCTTGCTATCCTTCGGCTTATCAACAGTACTCAGTACGTTGCAATCCGAGTCGATCTCTACCATGCCAAATTTATGAGGCCGATCCGTCGGAAAAAGTCCTAAGGAGAGCGCAGCCTTCGAATCAAGATGTTGCTGTAGGAGTTGTCTTAAGGCATTGGCAGGACGAATGATCGTGTCTGGCATCCCGAATACGACAGTTGCGTCGCCAATCCATGGTTTTGCAAGGTTGATCGCCGAGGGCATGCCATCGAGTCGTTCCTGATAGAGATAACCAATCTGGCAACCAAAACGAGAACCATCTCCATAATATTCGACAACTTCTTGTTTGCCCTGGCCGACGATAATCAGAATGCGATCGACGCCAGCATCGACCATGTTTTCAATGATATATTGGCTCACGACTTTAGGGCGTTGTTCAACGGATCCCTTCACGTTGTGAGGTTGGAAGCCGATCGGAAACAATTCTTTTGCGCAAGGGAAGGGGGCAAGACGCGTCCCCTTGCCTGCGGCCGGAACAATTCCAACAAGATTATGTTGTGTCACGAAAAATATCCTTCCAAACCAATGGTTCAAGATAAATGAAAAAGTGAAGTATTAAATGGCAGGGATTTATTTATTGATAAGTTCATTAGTGGTGCGCAACAGTTGAGATGCCGAGCCATTCTGAAACGGTATCAGCAATCCACGAAAAAGAGTCACACGTTCCCAAGGCATTTGGTGTAGCGCCGGGTTGATAAACAAGCAGAGGCACATACTCACGCGTATGATCAGTGCCAGGCACGGTCGGGTCGCATCCGTGATCCCCGGTGATGATTAAAAGATCGTCTGTGGATAGTCCTGTGAGAAATTCAGGAATGGCCAGATCGATTTCTTCTAGTGCTCTGCCGTAGCCCACCGGGTCGTTGCGGTGTCCATAGAGTGCATCGGTATCGACTAAATTGATAAAGATAAGCTCGCATTCAGCATCTTCGGTATCAATTCCTGGTTGACGCAATGCCTCAAGATTCAACGTTTTATGAATTGCCTTGCTCGTCAGTTCGATTCCTTCCGTATTGCCTTTGGTATGGACAGCATGGGTGACTCCAGAACCGACGAAAATATCGACGATTTTTCCAATAGTCGTCACCCGGCCACCAGCGTCAGCAATTTGATTCAAGAGGGTAGGGCGGTGAGGCACAACCGCCAGGTCTCGACGGTCGCCCGATAATCGCTCCAGTCCCGCCTCGGTACGATGGTATGGACGAGCAATCACACGGCTTATGTTGTAACTTTCATTCAGAAGTGTTCGAGCCGTATCACACCAGGCATAGAGCGTCTCGAGTGGAATGACATCGGTATTGCAGGCAATTTGAAAAACGCTGTCTGCACTGGTGTACACAATCGGATGCCCCGTCTGGCAATGCTGTGCATCAAATTTTTCAATAATCGCCGTTCCTGACGCGGGACAATTTCCAAGATAGCCTTTGCATCCGGTTTGCTGTACAAAACTATCGAGCAACTCCGCCGGGAATCCGTCGGGATAAACATCAAATGGATTATCGAGAATAAGGCCTGCTATTTCCCAATGACCAGTCGTTGTATCTTTTCCTTGCGACACTTCCATCATTCTGCCAAAACTTGCCGAGGGATTCGCAGATTTTTGTACGCCCTCGACCGGTAGAATATTTGCCAAGCCCAATTTCCCTAAATTGGGGAGATGTAAACCGGAGTTCGCTCGGGCAACATTCACGAGCGTGTTGGCGCCAGGAGGATCGCCATATTGATCGGCGTCCGGAAGCGCCCCAACGCCCAGTGCATCGATTACGAGAATAATTGCCCGTTTCATGTTTTAAACTCCCACCATCGAGGGTTTTTTTACGATATCTTGCAAACTATCTTTTGTTTGAATTAAAGGCTCAGAACAATCAACTTGTCCGAGAAAAGAATCTGCTTGAAATATGGTGAGTTGGTTTTGTAGCCATCCACGAATAAGACTCCATCGCCAGGCACGTGTCCGGCAAGCAAGTAAGACTTGACGTAGAAGATTGCATTCGTGACGATTCAAGACATTGCTTGAAATACCAAAATTCAGCAAATCTCTAGCGAGATCATGCTGCAAACCTCGAGCCGCTCCGACGACGGTCTCTGCTAGGAGAAACCGGGTTTCTCTAACCAAATCAGTCTTCCGTGTCTCGATCATCAGATCGACGGCATTCCGAATGACTTGGCAGCGACTTTCCACTTTGGCTCGCTGGAAAAAACCAGCAACGCTAAGGCTCGCGTGTCTGCGATAATGCAGGTCAGCTTCGTGCTCAAAACAGACGAGATACTGATAATTCTGAATCCATGTCCGCAAGAATAAATCGATATCTTGCCAGATCATAAGGGATTCATTCCACATGCCGATGTTGACAAAGGAAGATTTTTTCCAAATACAACCGGTACCCTGGCAGATGGCATCCTGATGAAGTTGCCGAGTCAAAAGGTCGCGGTCCGTTTCGATATTCCACCATTTGTTAACATCGTAGGGCTCATTTTCGAATATTGCTGCGGGAAAGATGGCAAGATCGAGTTCCGGATGTTGTTCCATTATTTCCGTGCGCTGCTCAATGCATTGAGGCGCAAGTAAGTCATCGGTATCTAAAAAGATCAGATAATCTCCACGGCTCATGTTAACGCCAATATTTCGGCAGGTACACGCACCCTTCGGACCTCGATCGCGAATAAACAATTTGAATCGGGAGTCTTGTTGTACATATTTATCGATGATTTCAAGTGTGCCGTCCGTCGACCCGTCATCTACAATGATGCATTCCCAGTGGTGATTACTTTGAGCAAGCAATGATGCCAAAGTCTCATGTACAAGTTTTGCGCAATTGAAACTCGGAGTGATAACGGAAGTTGTCGGCATGGAAAAAGTCTCTTTCAATCAACGAATTTCATAGGGATGTGAGCGCGGTGTAATATGGGCAAAATCGCGAAATCGCAACCACATACTCCTAAAAAGCAATAAAAAGCGAAATTCATAAAAGAGAGAACCTTCTCGCTCAAAGTTTTCATGAGCTACTGGATCTGCTTGCATAATCTCTTGAAATTCAGATTCGCTAAATCCTAATTTTTTAAGAACATAGGATTTAGTGTTCTCTATCTCCTGATCTGAAGTAGCAGAAGATTTGTACTGTTCCATTGCTTCGTCGCGCGAAATCTCCCCTGTGTGTATAAGTGTCGAAAGATGGGCCTTTCGCTTATCCACACCAAATTTCTTAGGCAATAAATATTCCTGATAAAACTTAGTGAAAATGGACTCGCCATGTTTCACTCCATAATCGCGCCAACCAAATTCAGCTGAAATCGTCGAAACCGCATGTTTTCGAGAGTATTCGATCACATCAAGGATCTCGATGAGTTGGATTGATTTGCGGAGAGCTTTTTTCTTTTGGCGCCGGTCGAAGCGAGGATATTTACGTAATTTTTGGGTTCCAAACTGTCGGTGGATGTCGAGCAGATTGATGTGGTCCCATTTGTGATAGCACCATCCGCCAGGCATAAAGCCTTCGGTGGTAATATTATTGCCGCCGAGAATAAATGGAACGTCGTTTTCAATCGCTGCCCTATAAAGAGTCCCATAAATTCCGTGGTCGGTGGGGACCTCAATATCGATGACCGATGCTTTGAGGTAAGCTTTTTGCAGATCGCGGAACTCTTCCCAATCCACCACAAAGGTATATAAGTCAATCCCTAGAGTGGTGATCATCTTTTCAATATTGTGAACTGCAAGTTCAGAATTCCAGCCATTGTCAAAATGAACGGCCAATGGTCGCAATCCGAGTTGGCATATTTTCCACGCGAGAAATGAACTGTCGATGCCACCAGAGACGCCAATCACGCAATCGTATTGTTTTTTCTCACCGGCCTTTTTAATGCCATCAATAATCGTTGGAAGATTTTGCTTGAGTTCGGACTGCTGGTTAAGGTGTGCTTTCCAGGTAAGACTAAATCGTTCGCACACGTTGCACACGCCGGCCGCATTGAATCTCAGAGAGGGTATATCCCTGAGATCAAGGAGGCACTTCGTGCATGCTCTATCTTTAGATGAGATTCTATTAAGTGACGCTTGCTGTCTCAGCGTATTTGTTTGCACCTTCATGCCTGCAGCCATCGCTTTCTATAATCTTCAAAATGTTTTTGGCGCACGTAACCGTGGTAAGGGCTTTCGAGGTGATGTGGCTTGCAGTCAGTGGGGCATAGTTTTCGAACGACTTTGGCGGGTGAGCCGGCGATCACGCAGTACCCTTCAGCAAAAGATTTGGTTACAACAGTATTTGCCCCGACAATCGTGAAATCGCCCAGTTCCACGCCAGGAAGAATGACCGAGTTCATTCCCAGCCAACAGTACGAACCGATGGTGACGCCAGGTTTTTCTAAATGCTGCCTTAAATCAGTAAAGTCATGGTTTGCGCTTATGATGCCAACGTTTGCTGCAAATTGTGTGTAATCACCAATGTGTACGGGCCCTAATCCTTGGATATAACACCCTGGTTCATATCCTGGTGCAGTATCAACGCCAACCAGAATGTTTTGTGGCTGATTCACTTTGCTCGTAAAGTGTACTGGCCAATATGCTTTACGATTCAATCCAATACATTTTTGCCAGAACCAGTAGCGGAATAGGCAGGGGTTTTGACTGTTCTGCGTCCCTTCGATGAAATGGAAATAAGGCATGCCTCTAATGGTTTTGTGTGATAAGCGGCAAACCACTTTTAATAATCTTCGGGCAACCCCTCGAGTCAGCCGTTTGATAATTCCGTTATTATTTTTATACCTGTCATGAGTAATCGTTTTCTCTCGAAGAATATCGGACGGATCTTTTTTGGGATCGCTTGATTTCGTGTCATGCAGGTGTATCGTCTCTTCGTAAGATTTATTGTTGCATCTACTTGTGGCTATTTGAGAATTCACAATCATGACTATGCCGCTTTTACCTCCCAGTCAAGGAGAGGGTGTACGGTACCCGAAGGTGCGGGCGCATTTGTGGTGCCAAGTTGATTAATCGTCAGTTCAGATACCTCAAAATTGACGGTATTACCCGATAGTATGCTACGTTCCCCTGGTACTTCGAACTCGACACCGATCGTGTAATTCAACTTGTTAAGCAGGAAGGCAGGGATAGAACACGTGCTAATATATTCCCCCGTTCTCCGTGGTTGATTGTTCACATCCGACATCAAATCACTACTCGAAATCACCTCTGTGCCGTCACTCGTCATAAGTAAAATGACAACGCGAAGATTGTAGACTGGTTTTTTTAGCGTATAGCGAATATGAACTTTTAAGGGCGTATCTGTGGCGAGCGCAGATGTGAACGACCCGTTTTGATCGCAGACCGAAATTTCATGTAACTCCATTTCATCATTGCCTGCTTTGTTGTCCCCCCAAACGCGTCGGCGAACGTTTTCAGATTTGCCGCGCAAATAAGCGTTAATGACATTCGTTGTATCGCCACATAGTGTCACTTGGCCGTGCTGAACCAGCGCAGAATGGGGACACAGTTTTTTTACTGCACCCATGTTATGACTTACAAAGAGGATCGTCCGCCCATCGGTTCGACTGACATCCTCCATTTTCCCCAAACAACGTGATTGGAAGTCAGCATCGCCCACGGCAAGCACCTCATCGACAACCAAGATTTCTGATTCAAGATGTGCAGCGACAGCAAAGGCAAGCCGAACATACATGCCAGAGGAGTATCGTTTCACTGGCGTGTCGATGTATTTACCGCAACCCGAAAAGTCAACAATGGCATCAAATTGACGACGAATCTCAACCCGGGTCATTCCTAGAATCGCACCATTGAGAAAAATATTTTCGCGACCGGTCAATTCAGGATGAAAGCCTGTGCCCACTTCTAAAAGACTTGCAAGTCGACCCTTAACTCGTATGTCTCCAGTTGTTGGTGCAGTCACGCGCGAGAGTAGTTTGAGTAAGGTCGATTTCCCTGCGCCATTGCGGCCGATGATTCCCAAGATCTGCCCTTGTTCGATGTTGAGATTTACGTCTTTTAATGCCCAGACATAATCTCCACCAGAATTCTCTCGATCATTAACCTTTCCAATGCGCTGATAGGGATCGGGCTTTCCTCGCAGCTTGCACCACCATCTGTTCAAGTCGTGCGAGATCGTACCGGTGCCGATTTGCCCGATTCGGTACATCTTGGAAACGTTCTCGATTTGTATTGTGCGCGCCATTTTAGACAGTGTCCATGAACGTTTTTTCTATGCGATTAAAGATGATGGCGCCAATCGCAAGAATGAATATAGAAACCACACCGCTGTAGATTAGCGTCGTGATATTGAGCGCACCACTTCCAAGAAATCCATAACGAAATGTTTCAACAATCGCAGTCATGGGGTTGGAAAAAATGAGCCAATGATACTTTTCTGGTACGGAAGACACTGGATAGATAATAGGTGTTGCGTACATCATGAGCTGAATTCCGAATTGCAGCAAAAAACGGAGATCACGATACTTTGTTGTAAGAGATGAAATAATCATCCCCAATCCTAGTCCCAGCATTCCCATGATGAGAACAAGAAGAGGAAAGAGAAAGATTGCCGGTGTTAGATGAATTGAAGCACCGGTTGCAAAAAACCATACGATAAAACAGCCAAACAATAAAAATTGAATCGCAAATTTCAGCAGCCCTGAAACCACTATTGAAAGTGGCATAATGATTCTTGGGAAATATACCTTGCCGAAAATGCTGGCATTTGCAGTAAAGGTCTCGCTCGTCTTCGTGAGACATTCCGCGAAATAGTTCCAGCAGGTGATTCCGCTCATATAAAAAAGAATATGAGGTAGGCCATCGGTCGATATTTTGGCGATATTGCCAAAAATGATAGTAAAAACGACTGCAGTCAGGATTGGCTGAATAAGGAACCAAAGGGGGCCGAGAATGGTCTGCTTGTAGATCGCGACAAAATCTCGCCGCACCAGAAGTAGTAATAGATCGCGGTAACGCCAGATTTCTGAAAAAGGAATATGGAGCAAGTTGTGCTGTGCATTAATCACTAGGTCCCAGTCGGATTTGTTCTCGCGCAAATCAGATTCAGGTATCACGATGTTCGTTGGTGGATTTATGCTTGCCATGAATATTGACTTTTTACCCTAAGCGGATTTTTCTAGTTCCTGACAGACTCTTGCCTGATCGGCATCAAACATGAGATTGACTAATTTTTCAAAATCAACGGTACGCTTCCAATCGAGTTCTGCTTTAGCCCTTTTGGAATCTCCTAATAGCATGCAGGGGTCCGTGGAGCGGAACATTGAATTATCCGTTTCAACATGATTTTCCCAATTGAGTCCCGCACGCGCAAATGCGATCTCAAGCCAGTCGGTAACGCTATGTGACTCGCCGGTTGCCAAGACGTAATCGCTAGGCGCATCTTGCTGCAGCATTCGCCACATCGCTTCGACATAGTCTTTGGCATAACCCCAGTCACGGGCGGCGGAGAGATCGCCCAAGCCAACCTTTTCCTGGAGACCGGCAGCGATGCGAGCCGCGGCCATCGTGATTTTTCGTGTGACAAAATTTTCACCGCGTCTCGGGCTTTCGTGGTTGTAGCAAATCGCATTGCAGCAGTATAAGTTTTCAGACTCACGGTATATTTTGACCAATTGGGTAGCAAATGCTTTTGCGCATCCATAGGGTGTCAATGGATTAAAGGGTGTGAGTTCCGTCTGCGGTATGTAGGGTGGGGTTCCAAAAATTTCTCGCGAACTTGCATGCAGCATTCGTGGAGGGTTAGATAGTTCGCGCAGAATTTCAAGTATGCGAAGCGTTCCCATTGCTGTGAGGTCGCAGGTGCTTTCGGGAATTTCAAAACTCAATCCCACATGCGATTGACCGGCGAGATGGTAAAACTCACCGGGTTGTACTCGATGGACGATTCGGCGAATGGCCATGACGTCATTGAGGTCTGCATAGTGCAGAAAGAGTTGCTTTCCATAGATGTCGGTTTCACGAATAAGATGCGCCAGTCTCGGTGGCGTGAGAATGCCTGTCTGACGTACGATGCCGTGAACTGTGTATCCCTTCGAAACAAGCAATTCAGTGAGGTAGGAGCCATCCTGGCCTGTAATACCTGTGATGATGGCTGTGGGCGACATCGCTAAGGTTTCCTTGTTCACGGTTTCTAGAATCGCAGTCGTTCCGACAGCAAAGAAAATGGAGTCTCTACGCAGCTTGACGCCGGGCGCCGATCGCTTCCGATTTTGCAATTTCCCAATCGCTCTGCACCATGATGCGCACCAGATCCTCAAACGATGTTTGTGGGCTCCATCCCAGCTTTTCTTTTGTTTTTGTTGCATCGCCGAGCAGTAGATCGACTTCACTGGGACGTAGGTAGCGAGGATCTGTTTCTACATATTCAGAGCAGGGAAGACCAACCTCACGAAAGCTAAGTTCTAAAAACTCACGTACGCTATGGGTTTCTCCGGTGGCAATCACGTAGTCGTCGGGCTCTTCTTGTTGGAGCATAAGCCACATCGCTTCCACATAATCTTTTGCATAACCCCAATCGCGTTTGGCGTCGAGGTTGCCTAAATAAAGCTTATCCTGAAGCCCTTCGCGGATCCGCGTTGCTGCTCGGGTAATTTTTCGCGTGACAAAAGTTTCCCCTCTGCGAGGCGACTCGTGATTAAATAAAATCCCGTTACATGCATATAAATCATACGCCTCGCGATAGTTTTGAGTCTGATAAAAGCTGTATACCTTCGCACAGGCGTAGGGGCTTCGAGGGTGAAACGGAGTCGTTTCGCTTTGAGGTACTTCGTGTACTTTGCCAAACATTTCGCTCGATGAGGCCTGATAGACCCGAACATCTTTATGCTTGCGCATTTGCCGGGCTGCTTCCAAGACACGGAGTGTTCCAAGTGCGCCAACATCCACGGTATAAAGTGGCTGATCAAACGAGACGCATACGTGACTTTGGGCACCAAGATTGTAAATCTCATCGGGCTCGATGGAAAAGATGAGACCTGAAAGACCTGTTCCGTCGGCAAGGTCTCCATAGTGAAGCTTTAGGTTGCCATCAGATTCATGCTGATCTTTATAGAGGTGTTCGAGTCGTCCGGTGTTGAAGGTACTTGCTCGTCGTACGATGCCATGGACTTCATAGCCTTTTGAAAGTAACAACTCGGCTAAATAGGAACCATCCTGGCCAGTGATTCCTGTAATTAAAGCGATCCGTGTATCCATGTTTGAAGTTCCTTCTTCGTCGGGCTTTGGAATCCATTCCAATTCTATTGCCAATTCCCATCCATAATTCAATGAGACAGTAGGCGTATCATTCTCTTAGGCGGCCATTCCCAATCGATAGAGCAAGCCGTGCCTAATGCGTTCTAAGCTATTATTTAAAAAAGGGATGCGAATACTGCAATTCGTTCTCGTTTCCCAAGGGAGCGGCATTTGTACCGAAGCGGTTGGCGAATGGTCAATATCAAACAGGCGCAAACTACATTCTGATCGTTTCTGTATGCAGTGCCATAGTTCCCTGTTCTTTTGCTGATATTGACGGGGTCACCCGTTGCGCCTATTCTCCCGCCCACTTTTTCCTTTCTGAGAAGATCATTGATTCAAAGGAAAAGGCAAGTCGATGAAAAAACAAAACTCACAACGAGGATGTATGCGTGTCGTCCATCTGGGTGATAGCTGCTAGCACGACGGTCGTGGCCTACTTGGTGACCTGGGCGGCGCGATGCTTAGCGCCAAAAATTGGGTTCTTGGATGCACCAGACGGAGCGCAAAAAGTGCATCAGCATGCGACGCCACTTCTTGGTGGTGCTGCCGTCTATTTTTCATTCGCAGTGGGCATAGCAGTCCTTTTGCTCAGCGACGGCAATTTTGCACAAGAAACGGGTAGTAGAAGTTTCTTGTTCGGAATCATGCTGAGTGGTGGTTTGTTCTGTTGCCTGGGACTTTGTGATGATCGTTGGCCCCTGCGCGCGCGCTATAAATTTTTGCTACAGATTGTTGCTGCCATCCCGTTTGTCTTGCTAGGGACATCTATTGCCAAAATACATTTATTGGGGATGGAAGTCGATTTAGGAATCATGGCGATTCCATTTACGATTTTCTGGATCGTATCGTGTGTCAACATCGTTAATTTAATCGATGGAATGGATGGGTTGGCTGCGACAATTGGTTTGATTGCCGCCACAACACTTGCCTTACTATCGTTATGGTTAGGCCAAACGAGTTTGGCTGCAATTGGCTTTTTGTTTGCTGCCAGTCTGTTTGGATTTCTTTTTCATAACTGGCCACCGGCGCGTATTTTCTTGGGCGATGCCGGAAGTCTGACCATTGGATTCGTTATCGGGGCTCTGTCCACGGGAGGTGCGTTAAAAACGGCGACCGGTTTCGTACTCATTTTCCCAACAGTATTGCTGGCAATTCCAATTGCCGACACCGCTTTGGCAATCGTCCGTCGTAAACTGATGGGGCGGGGAATTGGGGACGGTGACCGTGGGCATATTCACCACCGTTTGCAAGAGCGAGGTCTTTCGAAGGTAAATTCTTTATTGGTCATCACAGGTCTCTGCGTTGCGATGGCGGTAGTCGTGCTCATCGCGGGACAGATTCAGAGCGATTGGTTGGCTTTGGTATTAGGATCAGCGATTCTTTCCGCCGGTTTTTTGGGACGTATTCTCGGATATCACGAGTTGCATCTTGCCAACCGAAGTTTACGAATTGTATTGCAAGTCGCTCGTAATTCCGCCGCAGGGTTAAAATCAAAGATGTCTTCAATGCGACTCACTGCTTCGGGAGTGCGAAATTCTGGTCTATTGTGGGAACTGGTAGAAACAAAGGCCAAATTGGCAGGTGCGATTGAAGTGAAATTGGCCGTCGAAGATCTGCCGTCTCAAACGCACAATGTGGTTCGGCGTTGGTCGCATCCGGAGACAAATCCAGAGGTGATGGCAACTTGGGAGATCAATTATTGCGTTGTACGCAGTTGCGATGCGCAAGTGGTCTTTGCAGCGAGGGGTTCCTGTAAAGTCGAAGAGGAGCAACAAGCCTTTGAAATGTTGGCACACCTTTGTTCAGAAATCTGTAAAGGTTGGCCTATCGATTCGCCTGCAATCCTCTCGATGTCAGATCATTTTTCAGAGTCAGCGGCAGCTGCTCAGGAAAAAGATACACAAGACCAGTTACTCGGCGATCGCGCAGCGTGATAGGGATGAAAATCGCTATTTACAACGCGTTTTCTCAGACAGCCCCGTTTTGCCGCTGCCGTAACCAGTGATCCGCAAGCACGATGGCGACCATTGCTTCGGCCATAGGAACAAATCGCGGTAGCAAGCACGGGTCGTGCCGTCCCCGCGTGCTTATTTGTGTCGCCTTGCCCTGACGATCAACAGTCGTTTGGGGTTGGGGCAGACTACTGGTTGGTTTGACAACCGCCCGAAGTACAATTGGCATGCCTGACGAAATCCCACCGAGCATGCCCCCGTGTCGATTGGTCTCGGTGCGGATCGAAGCGGTCTGCTTATCGGCGACGAAGACGTCATTATTTTCACTGCCCCGCATCGTGGCAGCAGCAAAGCCACTCCCATATTCCATCCCAAGTACAGCGGGTAAGCTGAAAATAGCCTTTGCTAAATCCGCTTTGATTTTATCGAAAACCGGTTCCCCGAGTCCTGCAGGTATCCCACTGGCGACAATTTCAGCAATGCCTCCGATCGAATCCTGTTCCAAGCGAAGTTGTTCGATCCGCGCAATCATCTTGGCAGCAGCTCCGTGGTCGGGACAGCGGACGATGTTTGCACTACCGTCCGGCAGTTGCTCTACATCGTTCAGGGTGACCGTGGCTGGATCCTCAATCTCAGCGCAGATGTCACCGACTTGCAAGACGTAGCCCAGAACGTTTCCGCCAAAAGCAGCACCAATTATTTTTTTCGCAACGACGCCTGCGGCAACGCGCACGGTCGTCTCTCGAGCACTCGAACGACCCCCTCCGCGGTAATCACGAAACCCATATTTGGCGTCATAGGTATAGTCGGCGTGACCGGGTCGATATACATTTTTAATATCCTCATAATCACGAGATCGCTGGTCTCGATTTTTAACAAGAATGGCGAGACTGGTGCCTGTTGTTCGGCCCTCGAAAACACCCGAGAAAATTTCTGCTTCATCCGCTTCATCACGCTGGGTGACGATCTTGCTTTGCCCTGGGCGACGCCTGCGTAAATCCACAGCGAGATCTTCTACCGATAGCGGAATACCAGGCGGGACACCATCGATAATGACAACGTAACCCGGGCCATGGCTTTCGCCGGCGGTTGTGATCCGAAATGCCTGTCCAAAAGAGTTACCAGCCATCGCCAGAATTTTTTCTGCGGTAACCGGTTATTTCCAGGGGAAGGCTTGACCGGTTAACTGCTCGAATGATTCGATGTACTTTTCCCGCGTACCACAGACAACATCTTCCGGGAGCGCAGGAGGAGTGCTTTCTCGGTCCCAGCCCGATTTGAGAAGCCAATCGCGAACAAATTGTTTATCGAACGAAGGCTGTCCACTACCAGGCTGATACTTGTCCGCTGGCCAGAATCGGGAACTATCGGGAGTAAGAACCTCATCGATAAGAATTAATTCGTCGTCGACCAGGCCCCATTCAAATTTGGTATCTGCAATAATAATGCCTCGCTCACGTGCATAGGCCGCTCCACGGTTGTAGATGTCGAGGCTGCGGCGACGCAATTCCTCCGCCACATCCTTTCCTACCTCATCGGCCATTTGTTCAAAAGCAATATTGATATCATGGCCCGATTCGGCTTTCGTAGCTGGGGTAAAAATGGGTTCACTCAGTTGATCGCTTTCGACGAGTCCTTCCGGAAGCGAAACTCCGCACACTGCACTATTGTTCTGATATTCCTTCCAACCTGAACCGGAAAGGTAACCACGGACAACGCACTCGATTGGCACAACTTGGGTTTTTCGAACCAGCATGCTCCGACCGACTAGAGGTGCACGATCGACATCTGCTGGTAGATTCATTGCATCCACATCACACGTCAGCAGGTGGTTGGGTTCTTTGAGGAAATCAAACCAGAATGCGCTGCATTGTGTTAAGACGCGGCCCTTATCAGGAATGCCCGTTGGCAGCACCCAGTCAAAGGCACTGATTCGGTCAGTACTGACAAGCAGTAATTGATCTCCCAAATCGTAAATGTCTCGGACCTTTCCGCGACGAACGGGGAAAGTTTCTAAAGAGGTTTCCATTACGACGGCGTCGACCATGAATTCTTCCATTGTATTTGCGGTGTTCGGTTATCCGGATCGCAGAAACTACTGAGTCCTGAGCGATTTATGACGACCCCGTCGCCGTCTTGTCGCACCTTTTGGATTTAGCGCCCACTCATCCATTCGGGGCCGATTATAACGCGCAACGGAAGTGGCTGACTAGCAGTCACACCTTTGCGCGTCGCGAGAATTCTTGGACCTCGAATAGTTGAAGTTGAGGGGCAACTCCGATAAACTCAACGGCGATTGTTCTCGGGCACGTTCTTTTGGACCCAAGCAGGCGTGATTCCAGTTTTTGACTGGCCGTGCCAGGGGTTGTGAAAAATCCCACAACAGGCGGCGATAATGGGACTAATTCGGTTTTCAGTAGCTCAAGTGGACCGGGTTTCTCCGGAGGCGTTGGCCCGGGCGTATATGGCCGGAATGGATGATGTTCCCTGGCCGACCCGAGTCGTTGCTACGGATGGCGGGTTGATTGTTGATCGCCCCGAATCGGAGTCAGGTTGCTTCTATATTCCCTGGCAGGTCGAGGGTTTTTGTGAGATGACTCTCTGCACGGCGAGTTTGATGGAACGAGATCGCGCCTATCTTCTGGAAGTGGAACTTGCCCGAGGAACTTTGAATCGTATTCGAAATCAACTTGCCGCATGGGAGCAGGCAGGCCTCGTGATTCCCGACCCCATTCGAAAACGGTTGAGCGACGTTACGGAGGTTTTTTCCCGTGCGGTTACTTCGCAGCCAGATCCCGCGCAAGCGGCGACGTTGGCGTCCGAAGTTCTTACCGAAGGTTTGTCCCTGACCGTTGCTCTAGGTGCGGCCTATGCGCAGCAGGCACTGGCGATGCGTCATGCTTCGGGAAATAAGATGGTCACGCTACTTGGAGCCAATTTGGGTGGGCGGCCTCTTGATAATCAAGTCGCCGAGCATTTTGTGCGTACCTTCAACTCAGCCATTGTGCCGATGGCCTGGGATCAATTGGAGCGCGATGAGGGAGAGCACAGTTGGGATTTAACCGATGCACAAATAGCGTGGTCCAAGACGAATAATATGAAAATTTGTAGCGGCCCCCTGGTGTATTTAGACGGTGCACATATTCCCGATTGGTTGGTCCTTTGGGAAGAGGATTTAGAAAATCTTATGGGCTTGATTGCCCAACACGTGCGGTCTGTTGTGCAGCGATACCAGGGCCGTTTGCACGTTTGGCAAGCGGCATCCCGCGTCAATTCGGGCTGTTTCCTTGGGCTGAGTCGGCAAGACACAATGCGTCTGGCTATTTTTATCGTTGAGACAATCCGTGAAATAGATCCGCAGACCCCAGTTGTCATCAGCTTTGATCAACCGTGGGGCGATCCGCGGAGTAGCCAAGATGCGGAACTTCCTGTTTATCTTGCCGATACTTTGGTGCGGTCTAATTTAGGACTTGCAGGTGTCGGGCTGGAAATGAAAATCGGCTATCATCCGGACGGATCTTCTTTTCGCGACGTGATCGAATTTAGTCGGCAGTTGGATCGGTGGGCGATGCTTGGAATTCCCTTACTCGTTTGGCTGGTCGTGCCCGGTGGAGAAGGTGCCGATCCACATGCCAAATCGGAATCGATCCCGTATCCCGATGTCTGGACGGCAGAGCGCCAGGAGGAGTGGGTCCGTGATTACGTTCCAATCCTACTTGGCAAGCAGGCCGTGCAGGGCATTGTGTGGGATCAATTCTACGATGCCCATCCGCACACGCTTCCGCATGGTGGACTGATTGATACGGCAGCAGAGGCCAAACCCGCTCTGGGGAGTTTGACTGCGATTCGCAAGGCACACTTGGACTGATCTTTAGGCTTGTTTTTTTGGTCGCGGAACGCGACCGCCTTTCTTTCTTCTCTTTTTGCGATGCGCCGATTTATCTTGCATTTCCACCGTCGATAGCGGTTCGCCAATTGCGTCGCGCAGCGTGGTAATGTGGTCTCGGAGGTGGGCTGCCTTTTCAAATTCCAAGTTGTCGGCTACTGCAAGCATCTCGGCCTCTAGTTCTTGAATATACTCCTCGGTGACAGTTTCAAAATCTTCTTTTCGACCCGCTGCTGCATTGGCGCGAGCGTGCGCGTCAGCAGCGGTTTCGATACCAGCACGAACTTCCTTACGAATAGTTTTGGGTGTGATGCCGTGCGTTTTGTTGTATTCTTCTTGTAGTTGTATTCTTCGCGCAGTTTCGTCAATGGTGTTTTGCATCGCATTTGTCATTTTATCTGCGTAGAGTATGACCTTCGCGTTGGTGTTACGCGATGCGCGACCAATCGTTTGCATGAGGGAAGTCTCGCTTCGAAGAAATCCCTCTTTGTCTGCGTCCAAGATGGCTACCAGCGACACTTCAGGTAAATCGAGACCTTCTCTTAAAAGATTCACCCCGACCAAAGCATCAAATACTCCTTCTCGCAGTTCACGGAGATGTTCTACACGCTCAAAAGCGTCCAACTCACTGTGAAGCCATTTGCAATTAACGCCTCGCTCGCTCAAATATGCGGAGAGGTCTTCGGCAAGGCGTTTGGTCAAAGTCGTAATGAGCACACGTTCCTTGTGGGATGCCCGTTCCCGAATCTGCTCGAGTAAATGCGGTATCTGTCCGCGGGCGGGACACACTTCGATCGTCGGATCAAGCAGGCCGGTCGGTCGGATGACTTGTTCCACAATTTCGCCCCCGGTTCGCTCAAATTCGTACGGTCCGGGCGTTGCCGAAACGTAAATAACCTGGCGGATTTTTTCTTCCCATTCGGTAAACTTCAGTGGTCTATTATCGAGCGCACTCGGCAGACGAAATCCATGTTCCACTAAGGTAGTTTTGCGACTGTTGTCACCAGCATGCATGGCGCGCACTTGCGGAATGGTCGCGTGCGATTCGTCGACAAACAGTAGGTAATCGTCAGGGAAAAAGTTAAATAGTGTGTCTGGCATGGATCCGGGATCCCGACCACTCAGCGGGCGACTGTAATTCTCAATTCCCGGGCAGTAGCCAACTTCTTGAAGCATTTCAATATCGAACCGGGTGCGGGCCGCAAGTCGCTGGGCTTCCAGTAATTTCCCGTTACCTTTTAATTGGTCGAGTCGCTCCCCCAGTTCATCCTTGATGTCCTGGATGGCGCCGGCAATGCGTTCCCGAGGGAGGACAAAATGTTTACAAGGATAGATAGAGAGTTCTTTTTCACTTGAAATCACTTCGCCACTTGTCGGATTGATGAGAGAGAGTTGTTCAATGTCGTCGCCCCAGAATTCGATACGGTAAGCGAATTCTTCGTAAGATGGCCAGATTTCAACGCAATCACCACGTACTCGAAACTTCCCGGAAGAAAAATCGATGTCGTTCCGTTCGTATTGAATCGAGACAAACTTTGAAAGAACTTCGTCCCGATCAATAATATCCCCTTGCGTCAGATGAACCATCATCTCGCGGTAGTCATCGGGCGACCCCAAGCCATAGATGCATGAGACGCTCGCTACGACGATGACATCGCTACGGCTTACAAGGCCGCTGGTAGCAGCAAGCCTCATGCGATCGATTTGCTGATTGATGGAGGCATCTTTTTCAATGTAAATATCGCGTTGCGGAATATAGGCTTCGGGCTGGTAGTAATCGTAATAGCTGACGAAATAATGAACGGCATTATTCGGGAAGAACTCTTTGAACTCGGAATACAATTGTGCAGCGAGCGTCTTGTTGTGACTTAAAACCAGGGTGGGTCGCTGAACTTCCTGGATGACATTGGCCATGGTAAAAGTTTTTCCAGATCCAGTAACTCCCATGAGGACCTGATCGCGCGATCCACTCTGAAGTCCACGCACTAACGCGTCGATCGCAGCAGGCTGGTCTCCTGCTGGTTGGAACGGACTGACCAATTCAAAAGGCATAAAAGTGGTGCAAAGAGATGCGTTTGGCGGGTTTGTGTGGGACGTAATCTACCATTATTACCCAATCGGACCCCGCCCACCAAGTCGCAGGCAGAATTCTTATTGTGTCAGACTGGTCTTCTTGGTCCGGATTGACCTAAAAAACAAAACACAGAAGTTGGTATCATGGGGTGATGATGCAACACGAATTCCAACAACATGATTGGGGTTCCCCGCTGGACGAGGACTGTCGCCAAATCGTGCGGCTTGCGGTCCGTGAGGATCTTGATCGCGGACAGGATTGGACCACTGTCAGTCTGATTCCTGCTGGCAGTAAAGGTACAGCCGAAGTGGTCGTGCGGACAGATGGAGTCGTGGCGGGACTCGCAGCTGCTGAAACAGTTCTCTGCGAAATGGACACACAGGTCCGTTGGGTGGCGCACGTGGAGGATGGTGCGGTAGTGAAGGCAGGGCAGTCGGTGGCACGTCTAGAAGGTTCGACACGCGATATTTTAACCAGCGAACGCATCATTTTGAATTTCCTAGGACACCTGTCGGGGATAGCAACTCTGACACGGGCATTTGTGGATCGCGTTGCGGGCACGAAAGCAGAAATTTATGATACTCGAAAAACAACTCCCGCGTGGCGAAGATTAGAAAAGTATGCCGTTCGCTGTGGTGGTGGTCGTAATCATCGAACTGGTTTATTCGATGCCATTCTTATTAAAGATAATCATTTGGCTTTTGTAATGCGTCATGCCGAGCACGATGCTGAATCGACCCTCACCGCAGCGTATCAAAAAGCACGGCGCTTTATTGAGGATCATCCTGAACTAGATGCAGATACGATGATTGTAGAAGTTGAGGTGGACGATCTCGCGCAGCTTCGCAGCATCCTCTCGACGAAACCGGATGTCGTTTTGCTTGACAATATGATGCCCGCTACTTTGCGCGAGGCTGTTTTGCTTCGCAATACGTCGTACCCTGAGGTGATTCTTGAAGCTTCGGGAGGGGTAAATCTTGAGACAGTTGCCACATTTGCGCAAACGGGTGTCGACCGAATCAGTGTTGGAGCTCTGACACATGCCGCGGCTTGGCTCGATGTGGGGCTAGATTGGCAAACGTAAGTGGGTTACTCATTCCCTAGCGCAAAAGCTTGCATTGTCGCGTTGCCGATTTCAATCGTGTGTTAACACTTTCCGAACCGCTACAATTGATAGCGTTATGCGCTGAAATTGCCACTCTAAAGGGTGTTTTTTCAGTTTTCCCTTGGGAATTCTTCTCGTTCGTGCGATTCTTAAGGGTTGTCCCGGTCACTGATAAAGGGCCGCATTCGGGGCCTCCGAAGGTACGAGTGCGGAGAGGGGTTATGCCAAGTTTAGAAACACACGGTCACTTCTTCCTGAAAAGTCTGTTGGTTTTCCTTGCGATCTGCAATTGCAGTTATTTTTCTGTCAGTGCGCAAGAAGAGGACATCAGCCCATCGCTTCTAGAGTCGCGAAAAGTTTTCAAAGTTGATCCTACTGAGGGAACACAGCAGCTTGCCGATCATCCCCTGCAGGCGGCTCTGAAAATTGCACATCAAACAGCAGAACGCATCGATCGCGAGGTCAACGACTACACGTGTGACCTAGTCATGCGAGAACGCATTCGTGGACGCCTTAGTAATATTTATCTGGCCCAAATAAAGCTGCGCTTTCAAGAAAGAGACGGTTCTACCGCAGCAAAACCCTTTAGCGTCTATTTGCATTTTGCGGCACCTTCGAAAGTCAAAGGAAGAGAAGTACTTTACGTTCATAATCAAAACGATGGAAAGCTCTTAGCGAGAAACGGAGGTGAGAGTCATCTTAAAGACATCACCATTTCGATGGTACCGAATAGCAAGCGTGCAATGCGAGGTCGTCACTATCCGGTGACTGAAATTGGCATCGAAAATATTATTGAACGTTTGATTGAAGAAGCACAGCGGACAATGCAGATCGATCGCGAGCGACGCGAATGCCAGGTTCGAATCATCGAAAACGCGCGCATTGAAGGGAGACTTTGCCGTTGTGTACAGGTTGGTTTCCCAGAGAAAAGAGAAAATTTAAAATTTCATCTTGTGCGTGTCTTCCTCGACAACGAAACCGGCTTGCCTATCCGGTATGCGGCCTACAGTTGGCCTCGTGAGGCGGGTGCCGCACCCCGTTTGATAGAAGAATACACATTTTTAAATTTAAAGGTGAATGTTGGTCTCTCGGATACTGATTTTGATCGGGAAAACCCTACCTATAATTTTTATTCTGGCAAAGAGGCTTCTGCTGAAGCAGCGCATCCGCAGTCCAATCAGGACAACTAGTTATTGCACCACCGCTTGCCAGTCCCTCATGCGTGCCTCGGGCAATCGCAACTGTGATTATTGTCCTTCCGTGCAAGACTGGCGGAGGTCCTTGATCTGCATGTGTTTGCCTGGCTTTCCGCCCTTTACCGAAGAGGCGGCTGGGAACAGCCTAACCGTTCGTTTATCATAATCTCCGCGATCAGCACCCGACTGATCTGCGAATATAAGCCACGCGGTACCTTTTAGACGAATCGGATCAAAGCGATGCGAAAAGCGGAGAAGCGACGGCAATCGCCGCCCCGGCGCAATGGAGAGCGCGGAAAAGCGGCCACAACGAGAAACGGTCCAGAGCGATTGCAAAAAGTAATTGCGGCGGCGGGTATTGCCAGTCGGCGACAATGCGAGCAGTTGATCCTCGAGGGCCGGGTGGAAGTCGATCAGCAGGTCGTCACGACGTTGGGGACAAAAGTTGATCTCGAAGAACAAACAGTTCGCGTGGATGGGGTGCCGCTGGTGCAATCGCGACAGGTCTACTACATGATCAACAAGCCGAAAGGTGTGGTTTGCACACATCGAGATCCAGCGGGCAGGATGCGGATCGTCGATCTCGTTCCGGATGAATCGGCTCGCATGTTTTCGGTAGGTAGACTCGACCGCGAGAGTGAGGGGTTGATTCTGCTCACCAACGATGGCGGGCTGGCACAAAAACTCGCACATCCGCGGTACGGTGTGGAAAAAACATACCATGTGCAGGTAGCGGGACTCCCCAACCGATCGATTTTAGATCGTTTGCGAGGTGGGGTGCAGTTGGCAGAGGGCAGGGTGGCCGTGGCGGGCGTGCGGATAAAACGGGCACACAAGCAGAGTACCGTTTTAGAAATTACGCTGCGCGAGGGCAAAAATAGAGAAATCCGTCGAATGCTCGCTACGCTGGGGCATAAAGTTCAGCAACTCAAACGGGTTACACTCGGACCGCTGAAACTGGGCAATTTGCCACAGGGCGATGCCCGACCGCTTGAGCGAACCGAACTTGCAGCGTTGAAGCGGTTAATCTCCGGTGAAGGAACGATTGCGAAAGCGAGTCGGTCCAAAACGGTAACCAAGGCGAGCGGATTGCAGTCGGAGAGTCCCACTGCCCGTCCTGGTAGGAAGGCAAAAAAGTCAAAACCGCGCTCTGTCAAAAAGAAAACACGGGCGCGGGGCAAGCGATGAGTCATCCTCTGAGTGCATCGTACTATCCGGATCAGGCAACGCAAGCCAAAGTGCGCATCCTCGAAAATACACCCTTAGCAAAAGAGACTTTTCGCCTTCGTTTCGACTGTCCTGAGATTGCAAGCCGCATCGTTCCGGGGCAGTTCATCATGGTTCGGCTTGCTGGCTACGACGATCCACTTTTGGGGCGTCCTTTGGCACTTTACGACACCGTGCTTGATGCATCCGGAAATCCGACTGGGCTCGACATTGTTTATTTGGTCCTCGGTAAGATGACCAGTCGCTTGGCCCAATTGACTGCGGGGGTAGAACTGGATGTGTGGGGGCCATTGGGAAATGGTTTTCCATCCCAGGAGGCGGACCATTTGGTGATGGTGGCAGGCGGGATTGGTCAAACACCATTTCCCGCCCTCGCTCAGGAAGTATTCGGACGACGGTCTTACGGCGACCCTCCGCGAATGGCCTCCTCCACCCAGCGTGTGACTCTTTGTTATGGTGCCCGCAGTGCCGAGTATCTGGCAGACGTTGCACGTTTTGAACAGATGGGAGTCGATGTGCGGTTGAGTACCGATGATGGAACGATGGGGCACCAAGGTTTGGTAACCGATTTATTAAAAGATTTGCTCGCCGAGAAAACAACGACTGGATCATCTGCATCTAGGCAAACCCGCATCGTCTGTTGTGGTCCCGAACCGATGATGAAGGCGGTTGCCCGCATTGCCTCCCAGGCTGATATTCCCTGCCAGGTTTCTCTAGAGACTCCCATGGCCTGCGGAATTGGTATCTGCTTCAGTTGTGTTACCCGCGTTCGAGATGCCAGTGGCACGTGGGATTACAAGCGGACCTGTGTGGACGGTCCTGTTTTTGAAGCATCCCAAATTGACTGGTAATTGACTGGTAGACGCCGGAAATTTTCTCACAGGAAATCCAGAAATTAAAATCCGCTTCCGCGTGGGCCCATGCAGTAGGAGCGTTTTTTTGTTCTGCGAATGCGAGGTTAGACGCATGCCGATGTGTTTGCCGGCATCAAAAACATGTCAGTAAAAAAGAATTTCGGTGCCAGGCGCTCGCTTATACTATAGCGTGGTCTGTGATGAGTGACCGAGAGTCCGGTTCCTATTTTATCGGCCGACGATTTTCACTTGGATGATTCGTCACGCTCGCCGTAACCCTTGGAAACAGGACAATATTCGTCTATCATGGATAGACAACGAACCTGCCCTGCAGAGGAAAAGATATCCCGCGGTTTACAGATTCCCCCCTTTCTTTCTCGCGATTCAATCGTTTTTTACAGAAAGACAAAATTCCGATGCTCACCCCCCTCACTCGCGCTGCACTGTTTCTGTTTGGTCTGGTGTTTTTATGTACGGCTGCTCCCTACGCGACGGCTGCAGATATTGTTGAGAAAGCTGCCGATACGCCAAAGCCACTCAATCCCGAACAAAGTGCGACGCGCTTTCAACTTCCAGAAAATTTGCGGATTGAATTGGTGGCCTCCGAACCATTGGTGACCGAACCCGTCTGTACTGCGTTCGATGGAAAGGGGCGTTTGTTTGTGTCGGAACTGCATGGCTACAACTATGAAGGCTATCTCGATGTCGTCGAACTGAACAAAACAGGTGAACTCGATACCAAGGTGCGGCGGATCCCAGCTTCCAAAGAGAATATTGAAAAAGCGAAAGAATTTCAGCATGGGGTTGTGAAGTTACTCAAGGACACCAATGGCGATGGTGTGATGGATCAGGCGAATATCTGGGCAGACGATTTAGATCCCTGCTATGGCATCGTGCCGGTCAAGGACGGTGTGATTGCAGTCGCCGCTCCCGACATCGTCTACCTTGCTGATAAAGACAACGATGGAGAATGTGATTTTCGCGAGACTCTTTTTACAGGTTTCAATGTGCGTGTCCTTGAGAGAGCAATCAACAATCCACGTTGGGGCAAAGATAATTGGATTTATATTGGGGGCGGAGGCGGGGGTGGGAAAATTACTGGCCCCCATCTCGATGAACCGGTCGAAATCGGCAATACGGACTTCCGCATCCTGCCTGATGGTTCTGCAATTGAACCGGTGGCTGGGACAGTGGGAACCTTCGGGATGACGATGAACGACCTCGGTGATCGCTTTCCTTGCTCTGGTGGTCAGCCGGCAATCTATGCAGTCCCTGTCGACCGGCGATACATCATTCGCAATCCTTATATACCGGGGCCCACCTCCAATCATTCGGCTGTGAACTACAACAACTGTTATCGTATCAGTCAGCCGCATCCGTGGCGTGTGAAACGAGGAGTCGATCCCAATTGGCAAAACTTTTACGGTAAGCGTGAGACCGACAGTAACTATTTCACTGGGGGGTGTGGAAACGAAATTTATAGATCAACGCACTTTCCTGAGGAATATCAGCACAACTTTTTCATGTGCGAACCGTCTCAAAATATTCTGCATCGGTGCATCGTGAACCGCGATGGTTCCGGATACAGTGGCCACCGCGCAGAAGAGGAGCAGCAGTCGGAATTTGTTGCTTCATCGGATCAGTGGTTTCGCCCGGTGAATGTACGGGTGGGCGCGGATGGAGCGCTTTACATCTCTGATATGTATCGCGAGATCATCGAAGATTATTCAGCAATTCCCCGTTTTCTTCAGCAACAGTACGGGGTGGCGTTTGGAGATAAGCACGGAAGAATTTGGCGATTGGTTTCGGCCGAAAAGCCATTGCGACCCATTGAGAATTTAGAGGAAAAAAGTTCAGCGGAGTTGGTTGCGTTATTAGCGGATAGCGATTCTTGGTGGAGAGAAACCGCACAACGTCTGCTCGTTGAGAGAGGAGACGACACAGTTATTCCGGCGGTTCAGCAGTTGGCGCGCGAGGGAGAGACAGGTCAGGCTAAAATCCATGCGCTCTACACTTTGGCAGGTTTGGGAGCCTTGTCGGCAGACGATCCGCTCCCAGGGCTCACCGATGCGGATTACACAGTAAGGGTTCATGCAATGCAGTTGGCCGAACCATTTTTAGATACATCCGATGCTCTTCGGGCTCGCGTGATGGAGTTGGCGAGTGATGACGATCCACGGATTCGCCTTCAAGCGGCGATGAGTCTTGGTGAATCAGAAAATCTAGAAATCCTTCCAGTTCTGGTTCAGCTTGCGCGAGATCATGGAACAGAACACTGGATGCCGAATGCAATTTTGAGTTCTGCTAGCCCGTTTGCGGTCGAGCTTTTTACTGCACTGCTTGCCGAACGTCCAGTCAGCAAAGGCACCAAAAAGGTACTTCAGCCCTTGGCCGCTACGATAGGCGGACAGCGGAACGCCGAACAGATCGGTATGGCGTTGCATGCGATTGCAGAGAGTAATCCCGATCTCCAGTCTCCGTGCATTGCTGGACTCATCCAGGGTTTTTCGGAAGGGAAGGCGGAAGGTGCCCTCGATGAAAAGGGAACTGCCGGGCTTGTAAAATTGCTCAACGAAGCGGAGCCGCAGATTCGGGCCGAAACGGTCAAACTAGCATCGTTACTTTTGCCCGCAACAGCACCAGAATTACAGTCGGTTTTTGCACAGGCCACCACCACAGCACTTGATGATGCGGAGGATCTGCAGAACCGTGAAAACGCGATCGCCGTATTAGCGCGGGCGCCTTATGATGTTTTTTCACCGACGGTCACAGAACTTCTTGATGTCAGGCAGTCACCAGATTTACAACTCGCCACGGTAAAATCGCTCGCCGGAAGCGACAGCCCGGAAGTAACGCAAGTCCTGCTTGAAGGTTGGGATCGCTATACCCCGAAAGTCCAGGATGCAGTTCTTGATACACTTTTTGCCCGGACCGATCGTGCGGCCGCACTTCTCACGGCATTGGAAAATGGAGATATTCAATTGATTGATATTAATCCGTTCCGTCGCGAAAGATTGATGAAGGCGAGAAGTTATGGAATTCGTAAACGAGCCAAGCAGTTATTTGCTGAAAAAGCCGTAGATCCCGAACTGGAAAAGCGTGCGGTTGCCTATCGGGAAGCGCTTTCCAAAGAGCGGGATCTTGCGCGTGGCAAAGGACTGCTCACAAAGCACTGTTTGGTCTGTCATAAATTAGGTCCGGAAGGACATGAAGTAGGTCCGAACTTTGTCGAAGTTGCCAATACGCCCGACGAGGGCCTCTTGCAGGAAATCTTGGCACCGAGTCGAAAAATTGACCCACAGTTTCGTAATTTTGTCGTCGTCACGGCGAGTGGAAAAGTCCTCAACGGGGTCATTGCTTCTGAATCGGCAACCAGTGTGACGCTGCGGCAGGAAGAGGGCAAGAGTGCGACGATTTTGCGCAAAGATATCGATGAGATGAATGCCTCGGATGTATCTCTGATGCCGGAAGATTTGCACAAAAATTTAAGCCCGCAGGACATTGCGGACCTACTTGGCTATCTTCGTGAATCGCTGCGGAATGTGGAGCCGAGTCCATCGGAAAGTTGAAGGACCGTCAGTCAGTTGCTATTGCGTACGCCGTTGCGATAATTGTGCTGTTCGGTTTCGTTTCCTCGGGAATCCCACGAGATCCAGATGCCGTGTAATTTCCCTTTTCGATAATGGCCCTGACTCATTTTCTGACCATTTCGATACCAGGTCGTTGAAAGCCCCTCAAGCAGTCCCTGCCGATAGGTGTGCTCACTTCGTGTGGTTCCGTCCGGATACCAACTTGTGCTGGTCCCGTCCAGCATCCCTGCTCGACAATGACCGAGAGCAAGACCTTCATTTCCATAGCGGAGTGCGACATGGCCCGTATAGGGCTGGTTTGATTCCGGGTCGTAGATCCGGTCGTTGCGTTCGACGAAATCTTCCCATCGTGGAACGTCTCGAAGCTTTTCACGGTCGCTATCGGCCGCTACTTGTTGGTCTGCCTTGAGGGCAGACAATCCCACGAGGATGCTAAGAACTGTAGCAAAACGAAAAGTAAGTAATTCTTTCATGGTTCACGATCATCGCGTGATGTTGTTGGAGTATGCAAGGGCAAGAGAAACGGCGCGATTTCAGCAGTCATTCGAGGACCCACTCCACGCACTCGAACTTCCAAGTCCTTCATATTCATAAAGGGACCGCTTGCTTCTCGTGTTTTTACGATGGCTCGGGCCGTTGTTTCACCGATGCCCGGCAGTTGCATCAGTTCGGGCCAGTCTGCGCGATTGATATCAATACGAAAATTTGCCTCCAGAGGAGGCGCCTCATCAAACTCGACCAAGTCTCGCTTGTGCCAAACTCGAAATACCCAGTATCCGGTGACTGCGGCAAGTGCCGCGATCAACAGCAACGCCACAACTGCTTGTTCCGAACGTTTCAATAATGTGTGCTGCATTATAGTAAACCATTATGCCAGATTGAATTTATTGGATTGCATTGGATTGTAATAGAAGAATCCAAAGTATCGCCGCACAAAAATTAATAATCATCCAGAAGTCGCCAGCCTCCGTAGGCAAAAATGGAACCTATGCAAAAAGGAATAAGAATGGCCCAAAGATTTGAGATATTCTCCCACGCTTCCCAGACCCCGAAGGCTTTAGAGATCCCTGCCAAGATCGCATAGGGAATCACAAGAATAATTGCCATCAAAAAAGTCAGAAAGAAAAACCCTACAGACCAAGCGATGCACGCACGAAAAATCGACCATTGCCGCCGTTCATAAATGAGAACATCGATGCTCGCCGCCGCGGCGCCCACCACGGTCAGTAGCAATATGAGCGGCCACTCGATCGACCAACGCTGTATCGAAATACCAGCGAGAAGCAGGCCAGCGACTGCCCCTGCCGCCATGAAAAATGTGCCGCGGAGAAAAAAGTGTAGACGTGGTGGACGACCCTGTTCCATGGCGTGCTTCTTTAAGAGCTCAATGCGGATTTGAGTTTGATCGGGCGGCGATTAGTCATCTCTTGTTGATGGCTTCTGGCGTGTTTTCCACCAACGAAGAAAGCCGTACTCGACGGCTCTGGCCATAATAAACCCCAAAGCAACAAACAGGGTAATCACAACTGCTGCCGCAGCACGATTGACCAGCCAGACCACATTTTGGTCATCAACGGTTCGAAACAAATCATGCGCCAAGTAGCCACCAGAAACAAAGCAAAAACCGAAGAAAACGGAGGCGATGCCAAGCCCCAGGACTGTCTTGAAATTAAATTCCATTACTTTCCCACTCAGTCCGGTTTGTGCGGTTTAGACCAAAGGATTCTCGCGGCGAGGAAGGCCGAAACCCTATTTGCACCGCCCCTATTTTTGGCGGAAGTGTATGGGAATCGAACCCACTGGCGATACGGTTTACGTGCCGCCCAACGGTTTTGAAGACCGCGGCCACCACCAGGTGTGCAAACACCTCCCACTCTCCCGTTATAGCTTTGAGTGCCCGTTCCCGCAAACCGGTATATCTCATGTCCATTTCAGTCCGAGTTCAGTCCGAGTTCAGTCCGAGTTCAGTCCGAGTTCAGTCCGAGTTCAGTCCGAGTTCAGTCCGAGTTCAGTCCGAGTTCAGTCCGAGTTCAGTCCGAG